>Ga0208265_100004_pt1 | contig 587909 bp, 504 predicted proteins | sample LakWasMet44_HOW7_2_FD_183882 | JGI IMG/M metagenome (GOLD analysis project Ga0208265, IMG submission 183882) | Freshwater sediment methanotrophic microbial communities from Lake Washington under simulated oxygen tension - Sediment Metagenome... | ecosystem: Environmental > Aquatic > Freshwater... | reverse complement strand
CGCTGCCTGCCTTTCGCCATCCCATCTTTAGTACAGCCTTCTGAGCTACATTTGGGGCATCTAACCATGATCACTGACTCGTAAAAATGGATTAGCTTAGCTCAAACCACATTAAATTAACAATGCCATTTTTGATTCATTTTCTTTCTTATTAAATCCGTTAATCAAAAGATTGAAGCCTGACATTATGAGGCAACCGGCCTCAAAAATATGCACTAATTTTTCATGCAGATTTAAAGATTGCTTACGTTGCCGGGCAAATTACAAAACTTTACGGCTCAAACATTATTTCATCCTTATGCTACAGGCATATTCTGGCTGGATGGCTGTATCAATAACAAGACAAACAATAAAGCATTTTTCAAACTATTCAATTCTGCACAAAAAGCCTCACCGGCATTTTTTCTGTTTGTCGCATTCTTAATAAAAACACCTTATCAGGCCAGAGATTTCCAGTAACTATCCCCTAATGATCTCAAGAAGAAAAATCATGGATTTGGAATTGTTGCCCGACTAACCGGCACATTATCCAATAAACTGCGCAAGGATCCGGTCAAGCTGAATTTAATCAGTTAAACTAAAACAGCCTTCCGTAAAAGCATGATTAGAATTTTTTAAGCTTGCTGAACTAGAAGCAGCTTCAGCGACGCATAGCGTCGTTGAAGCCATTGCTGGACATTAAATCTTTTAATCTTCCGTACTGCCAATAAAACGATAGATTACTGCACCCAGTAGCGCGCCAATGATAGGTGCCAGCCAAAACAGCCATAGCTGAGCAACCGCCCAATCCCCGACATAAATTGCAACGCCTGTGCTACGTGCAGGATTTACTGAAGCGTTGGTCACCGGAATGCTGATCAGAAGAATCAAGGTAAGACATAAACCGATGGCGATGGGCGCCAAGCCCTGCGGCGCACGCACATCCGTCGCGCCGAGGATGACCAGCAGAAACATCATCGTCATCACGACTTCCGTGACCAAAGCCGCTAACAAAGAATAGCCGCCTGGTGAATGCTCCGCATATCCATTGGAAGCGAATCCTGCCGACACATCAAACCCTGCTTTGCCGCTGGCAATCAGATAAAGGACACCTCCAGCTACGATAGCACCTAAGACTTGCGCCGCGATGTAAGGTAGTAATTGGCTTGCGGGAAAACGACCGCCAGCCCAGAGCCCGATGGAAACAGCAGGATTTAGATGACAGCCGGAAATATGCCCGATTGCGTAAGCCATGGTCAGCACTGTCAAACCGAAAGCCAGCGCAACCCCAAGAAAGCCAATACCAAGATCAGGGAATGCCGCAGACAGTACCGCGCTGCCGCATCCGCCGAGGACAAGCCAGAATGTCCCGAAAAATTCAGCAATATATTTTTTCATACTCATCTCCTTAATTTATGATTATTTTTATTAACGCAACAACTAAGCCGCCACGAAGGAAAACGTAATGAAATTTACTTAAATTTCATGTAATAAGCTTTTATTTTTAAAAAATAAAACCAAGTTTATATTCTAGACGTCACAAGTCAAGAATTTAATCATCAGTTCTTCCCTGGCGAATATATGCGATTCAAGTTTTATTCTAATCATACAGAACGAAACATAACAAAGCGGGCAATTTATTAGAACCGCTTATCTTTAAGGTAATCAATCTCGTATAAAACCCTCCCTATTCGGCATTTTGACTTCTGGCAACGTTTGGGCATTCATGATATCGGTTTCCCTGATAATGCCGTTCAGATAGAGCAGATAGGCAGTGACGGCATACAATTGATCATGGCTCAAACTGCCAGGCGCATTCAATGGCATCGCCCGGCGTGTGAAATCGAAAATTGTCGTCGCATAAGGCCAATAAGTGCCAATCGTCTTATCGGGAGGATTATCGGTCAATGAATGCCGGGCACCGGCCAGTTCGTCAGCGCTGCCGCCTGTGCCTTCGACGCCATGGCAAGACAGGCAATAAGCTTCGTAAACCTGTTTGCCTTTGACGGCATTGCCGCTGCCTTCAGGAAGTCCTTCCCCATCGGGGAAAACATCGATGTTCCAGCTCTTAACCAGATTCTCGGGCGCAGGCTTGCCCAGATTGGGGCCGACATTCGCCGACTGTGCTGCATGACAGAGCAATAAGCAAAAACAGAACAGCAAATTACGCATAAACATGGCTGACGCTCCCTTCCGGCGATATTTCCCAACTGATGATGGCGTTGTAGTGAAAATAGCCGTGCCGGCCGCGCTGGGCGATCAGCGCATCGCGCTCCGGCTGCACATAGCCTGTCTCATCAATGGCCCGGCTTTTTAATATGGTTTTCTCGCCATTCCACTGCCAGGGAATTCTGAAACGGGTAAAACACCTAGATAATATCGGCTCCTGAAGTTGTGCCTCGGCCCAGGTCTGGCCACCGTCCGCCGAGACTTCAACCTTGACGATTTTACCCTGGCCGCTCCAGGCCAGGCCGCTGATCTGGTATAAACCTTTCCTATCGAGCTTGTGGCCGAATGACGGATGGGTTATCAGCGATTTAGCCTCCATAACAAAAGTAAACTGTCGCGATTTTCCGGAAGGCAACAGTTCGGTGTATTTCGCTGTTTCATTTCGGGCCATGGTCGGTCTGTTAGTGACATGCAGACGTCTCAGCCATTTGACGTTCAGCACACCTTCCCAACCCGGCACGATCAGGCGTAAGGGATAGCCGTTCTCCGGCCTGATGCGCTCGCCGTTTTGGTAGATAGCCAACAGACAATCGTCGAGCGCTTTTTCCAGAGGGATACTAATATTCATGACAGCGGCATCGGCGCCTTCTGCTATCAGCCATTTTGCCCTGCCCTTGACTTTGGCTTCCTCAAGCAGTATCCGTAAAGGGACGCCCGTCCACTCACTGCACGAAGCCATGCCGTGAAAATAGCCGACGGCGGTCTGGATGGGTTCATCGCGCCACCCCGCGTTGCTGTTGCCGCCGCATTCCACGAACGAGTAGCAGGACTGCATCGGATAACGCAGCAGTGTTTGCATATCGAAGATCAGCGCCTTGTTCACCAGGCCGTGAATCAGCAGCTGATGTTTATCGGGATCAATCTGCGGCACGCCATTATGATGACGCTCAAAATGCAGCCCGCTGGGCGTGATGATGCCTTCCAGGTCCTGTAGCGGCGTCCACGAAACCCCATTGCCGGGCGCCATGCTGTTGCCCATGGTCCAGCGGATGGTTTTGCGCTCATGCGAAGAGGGCTGGCCGTAATTGGAAAAAGGCTCGCCCGGTTTCTGCATCCACGGCAAACGTTCCTCATCGCTAGCTAAAGCTTCAGGCGCTAAAGCGACAGCGACCGAAAAAGATAGTCCGCGCTTTAAAAACAAACGCCGATCCAATAAACCGCCGCCGGCAACGGGCTGCAAATCGGTTTGCCGAGCCATATCAAAACTCCTGCCAATCATTAATCAAAACTAATTTATTGCAAAATAATAAGTCAAAAACGCGGTTTAATTATAAAATAGGCGGCATTTTTAACTTGACCGATAGGATCACTATGAACCAAGACAGCATTAAACTGATAGAACAATATTATGCCGCTTTCAATAAAGGAGACATGGATACTTTTCTAAACCTGCTCACTGACGATGTCATCCATGACATTAACCAGGGCAAACGCGAAATCGGCAAGGACACGTTCAAACAGTTTATGGGAGGCATGAACAGCAGTTACAAAGAAGAGCTCGTCGATATGGTGATCATGGCAACTCCGGACGGCGCCCGCGCCGCAGCTGAATTTGTCGTATTGGGCGAATACCTGAAAACCGACGAAGGCTTGCCTGAAGCAAAAGGCCAAAAATATCGCCTGCCGGCCGGTGCTTTTTTTGAAATCCGCGATAACAAAGTCGCGCGCATTACTAACTACTACAATCTGCAAGACTGGATTGCGCAAGTCAACAAGTAGTCTTAGTGACTTTCTCTGAGACGGAACCATGCTGCCGTTCTGCCGGGTAAATACGAATCTGATATTTAGTTTGAGTGCACGCCATGAAATACATTCTTAACCTGATCTTGACTTTATCGCTGGCCGGTTGCGGAAACGGGCCTGGCGAGCTTGAACTGGAAGGACTGGCTCAGGGCACCAGCTATCATATCAAGTTCGTTCCGACCGAAAATACTGATGCCAGCGCAGTGCATCGAGAAATCGATGCACTGCTGGCGAAAATCGACCTGCAGCTTTCCAACTATCGGGATGACTCGGAAGCATCCCGTTTCAATCAGCAGCAAGGCACTGACTGGGTGACGGTTTCGCCGGCGCTGCCGGAACTGGTCAGCATTGCCCAAGTGGTGCATGGCAAATCTCACGGTTGCTATGACCTGACCGTCAAACCGTTGCTGGAGGCTTGGGGTTTTTTCAAGCACGAGGAGCGCATGCCCAGTGATGAGGAAATTATCGCCGCTAAAAACAAAGTCGGCCTGGATAAGATCGAAGCCGACAGCAAGGGCGGACGCCTGCGCAAAAAAGACGGCGCCATGCAGATCGATTTCTCCTCCATTGGCCAAGGCTATTCAGTTGGTCAAGTGGCGGCCCTGCTGGAAAGCCGCGGCATCACTAATTACCTGCTGGAAATTGGCGGTGAAATGAAAGTACGCGGCAAGAAAGCCGACGGCTCTCATTGGCGTGTGGCGATAGAAAAACCGGTGCCCGGAGGACGGCATGAGCTGCAACGCATTATCGAAGTACCGACTGACCGCGCTATGGCTATCATGACTTCAGGCAGCTACCGCAATTTCTTTGAGAGCGGCGGCAAAGTCTATTCCCACATTGTCTCCCCTTCGACCGGCAAGCCTGTTGATCATCATCTCCTATCGGTAAGCGTGCTGCACGACGACCCCACCTGGGCCGATGCCTGGTCCACGGCGCTGTTATGTCTGGGTGAAAAAGAAGGGCCTCAGCTGGCCGCGGCGGAAGGTTTGAAAGCGTTCTTCATTTATGGCGAAAATGGCAATTTAAAGGAAATCACCAGTCCTGCCCTCAGCCAAGAGCACTTCGTTAATTTACCGAAGTAGCCGGGCACCGGCCTGTTGCAGCACTATCAATATCCCTGGATTTTATGCGTTGACGGTTGCTGCGCTTGTGCGTGAAGGCGGCCCCTGAAGAATTTATTTTCCCGAACAATAAAAAACCCGCCTTAACAGCGGGTTTTTTATTACATGAAAGACAACTAAACTTTCGAATTCAAGACTTTATTTTAATCGCCGATCCAGATTAACTCAACGCGACGGTTCTGAGCTTTGCCTTCTTCTGTGCTGTTGTCAGCCACAGGAAAGTCTTCGCCGTAACCTTTAGCATATAATTTGTTGGTCACACCTTTGCTCTTGAGGTATTTGGCAACCGCTTGCGAGCGTTTCTGCGACAGTTTCATGTTATAAGCACTGGTTCCTTCGCTGCTGGTATGACCTTGTACTTCAATGTCTTTTTTATCTGACGTGGCAATCAGATTCGCAGCGACGCCATCCAGAACAGTTTTTGCACTTTCGGTCAATTGGGCCGAGTTGTGCTCGAAGTTTACGCCTTTCAGTTCGATACTCATTGGGCAGCCATTGAAATCAATTTTGCTGCCTTTCATCGTATCAGGACATTTGTCCAGGCAATTGTTAACGCCGTCACCATCGGAATCCTGGGTCGAGCAATCTGGAACTGCCGCAACCGGAGCCACAGGTATTTCCGATTTCACTGCAGATCTCGGCTTGGCGCCAAACGGCATGACGAAACCAACATTAACGGTCATGTCATGGTACTCGTCGGTGCCGGGAAGCAAATGCGCATTGAAATTGTTGTTGTAACGGTAGCGCACATCGCTGCGGATCAAGAAGTTGTCGTGCAGTTCATAGGTAAAACCGACACCCGTCTCGCCAGTAATTGATGCACCGCTATCGCCTAGAACGCTGGTGTTCATGCCGCCTAAACCAACCACTGCATAAGGCGAGAATTTATCACGGAAGAAATAATATTGAAGATCAGCGGAGCCGCCGGTCAAATCCCAACGTCCGCCTTGCCCAGTCGTAGGATTGGAATAACCGCCAAAGCCCTGATAGAAGCCTCTCAGCTCGATGTTAAAATGTTCATTCAACATTTTACCGAAGCCCATACCGCCGCCCCAGCCATCTTTCGCAGCTCGATCACCGCCGGTTTTGATAAAAGTACCGAAAGGCGCAATATACCAGCGTTTGTCAACGGTAGAGTCGTAATCTTGGGTATCATCGGCCTGCGCAACCGATACAATGCTCATGCCTGATAATGCAAGCGCAAGTAAACGTGTTTTTACCTTACCATTTTTATTTGCAATTCCAGCGTCAGTTTTAACGCTCAACTCATGCATTTGCGCCGTTTGTTTTTTATTTTCATCTTGTGTTTGCATAGACTTAATCCTTAAATGTTGATTTGCGTTTGCACGTTAATTTCTATTCGGCTAGCACTGCTCCAAACGCCGATGCTCGACCAGTAGTTCTTCCTGCGGGATAGTATAACCGTTGTTTAAAAATAATAAAGTGTAGTTTAAGCGCAACAGCTAAAAAATTACGCAAAAAAACACATAAACCGTGTTGCAAAAATACAACACAATGCAAAAATAAAACTTATTTGATTAATTTATGCTTGCAATTCCAAGACTTATAATTGGGGATTGGAATTAAAAACATTATTAGGCATGCAAACTGAAAATCATCCTCTTACCAGGGCCAGATACTCTTCTTCACTGATCACGCGGACACCTTTCTGCATAGCCGCATTGATTTTTGAAGCGCCCACCTCGGAGCCTGTCACCAGATAATCGGTTTTTCCTGTGACTGAATCCGCAACTTTGGCGCCCAGGCGCTTGGCCTCTTTTTTCATATCGTCGCGCTTGCCATGCTGCATCGTGCCGGTAAAAACGATTGTCTTGCCTGCAACCGGACTACTTGTCTGCGACTGCTCCCTTATCAAAGGGGTACGGATCAGATTGAAGCCTAATTGATAAATCTGCGTAAAGTCATGCTCGACTTTTTTGAGAGACTCGACCACCGCTACGGCGGTTTTTTCCGCGAAGCCTTCAATAGCGGTGATATCCTCAACCGTTAATTTGAAGATATCCGTCAGATGGTAATGCTGCAGCAGCCGCTCACAATTGCCCAGCCCCATTCTGTAGATGCCGAATGCTCCCAGGAAACGCCAGTCTTCTATCGCTTCGGTTCGGCTGCGCTGCAATTGATCCAATAAGTTTTGAGCGGTTTTCTCTCCGAATCCCATGCTCTGCAGTTGATCTGAATTCAATCGATAAATCGCATGCACCGAGTTAATCCCTGCGGCATGCAGTTTCTCGATCGTTTTGAGGCCGAATCCGTCGACATTGGCCAAGGTCCTGAAAAAATGCTCAATCGTATTTTCAATTTGTGCAGGGCATTGCGTCGTGTTCAAACAATACAGATAATCGCTGTCCCAGACCAGTTCGCTGCCGCAACTGGGGCATTTATCGGGAATTTGCGGGGATTGCGGCGTAACGACGCGTTCAATTTTGGGTATAACGAGGCCGCTACGGGTCAGTTCAATGATAGTGCCCGGGCCTATGCCTTGAGCCTTGACCATTCCATAATGGTGAGCGGTTGCTCTGGAAATCATGGCGCCGCTGAGCCTTGTAGGCTCCAGTTCAGCAACCGGATTGACACGCCCTGAACGCGAAGTTTGCGGCGTAACCTCTAATATTTTGACAATAGCTGTCTCGATATTGTTTTTATAGGCAATCTGCCAGCGATGATGATGCCGTGTTGCGCCCATATGCCTTTTTACTGCATCATGCGTTACCTCAAAAATAACGCCATCGACATCATAATCAACCAGATAATGGACTTTTTCGACAATATCATGGAAATTTGTCCGAATTTCCGTAGCAGATCCATACCAGTCGGGCAGTTGTGAAAACGGATAAAAGACCGCTGCGTGATTCTGTATGGCTTCCAGAGCATGCGGCTCCAGCTCTTTTTCCCGGATGATGCTGGCCTGGAAGTTACGGGCATTTTCGAAATAATCAGCCAGGTAGGTATTGAAATAGGCCTGGCCTACAACAATTTCACCTGCTCCCTGTCCTCTTTTGCCGTTGCCGCCAACGATCAGCCCGCGTTCAAAAACCCGGCTGATGTCAGTGCCTTTACGCCCATCACCACGCGTGTACAAGATTTTGCCGTCATCATAGGCTGCATAACCATCCAGTTTTGGAGTAGCTCTGAAAATCAATGAGAAAGGATCGACATTGATTTCTTCAGCGGCCTTCTCAATGCGTGTCAGCCATCGGTTAATCTCTTCCTGACTATAGGCTTTGTCAGTGGACAACATTCTCTCTGGCAAAGTAACCGTCTTGCCGACAAAAGCTTTTTCCGGCTCGACCGCTTCCAGATAAGGATGATGCGGATGCCGGTGCTGCAGTTCGGCCAGAAAAACCGAATCATAAATATAATCAGAAATGATTGGCTCGCCGCCGCGATATAACGCATTGCAGATTTTCAAAAATTCAAGCAGTTGCTCATCCGTGAGTCGGCTGGCATCGGCCTGCGCGGCGGTCTGCTCGATAAATTCGAGTGACAGCACTTTATCCAAATCCGCTTCATGCAGGATTTTTAGTTGTTCACTGTTAAGCATCGGCGCTTACAAACTCTGCCGAATCATTTGAATTGTAGCTTCGGTCAAAGGCTGTCTTTGATGATCCCGGATCACGCCATTCAATTCCGCCGCCAATAACTGAATTGTTTGCACATAATCGTCAAAAACAGCCTGCGCATTATCTACCGCTTCAGGCTGCATAAAAAACACGATGCCCGGCGTGTAGAATGTGTCCAGATTCTTGGACGGAAAAGTGCCTGATTCAACCATACTGGCGACGCCAAAATCGACCAGCCGGTTAGCATCCAGGCGTTCAAAAATTTTCAGACTGCCGTATTCAAGCCCGACCATTTCAAGCGCATTCACCAGATCCACACCGTTGAAGCCCTCCTCATCTCTAGCGATCAGGCTGAACTGAATGATCTTGGGCGCGACAAAGCGGGACTGCGGTTCGCCATAGTCTTCGTCATCCGACTCATAATAATCGTCATCACTTTCGTATTGCGCTGATTTTGCCGCATGAGCGCCGCGTTTATCGGAAGATGCAATATCAAAGTCGTCATCATCTTCTTGGAATGCCAGCGCTTCATCAGCACCTTTCAAGATATCTTCACCCTCATACCCCTCTATGTCATGCTGCGCTTTTCTATTTCTGACATAAGCCCACAGCAACATGCCGATGATGACGAGCAACCCGGTTGCAATAATTACAATTCTCAATATTTCTTTATCCATTAGTTTTCCGCCAAACTCACTGCTTCTTCAATATCAACCGCGACCATCCGGGAGACACCCGGCTCTTTCATAGTAACACCTGCCAACTGTTTTGCAATTTCCATCGTGGCCTTGTTATGGGAAATATATAAAAACTGAACAGATGCCGACATTTCTTCAACCATTCGTGAAAATCTTCCAACATTGGCATCATCCAAAGGCGCGTCCACCTCATCCAGCAAACAGAAAGGCGCCGGATTGAGCTCAAAGATCGAAAACACCAGCGCTACCGCGGTCAATGCTTTTTCTCCGCCTGACAGCAAATGAATGGAACTGTTCTTTTTGCCGGGAGGCCGAGCAATGATATTGACGCCGGTCTCCAGCAAATCCTGCTCAGTCAGTTCCAGATAGGCCTGACCGCCTCCAAACAACTTAGGGAATTTTTCCTGCAAGCCGTTATTGATTTTATCGAAAGTTTCCTTAAAACGCAGTCGGCTTTCCTTGTCAATTTTACTGATTGCCTGCTCCAGCGTTTGCAGAGCCTCCATCAGATCCGCATGCTGCTCATTAAGAAAATTCATGCGTTCCGACTGCGATTTGTATTCTTCTATGGCCGTCAGGTTAATCGTGCCCAAGCGCTCAATTTGAGCCGATAAATCATCGACTTTTCTTTTCCAGCTTTGCTCTTCGGCCTGCTCGGACAGATTTTTCAGCACCTGCTCGGCATCGGCATCGATTTCCTTGAGCTGTTCATTGACCGTCTGCTGACGGACCTTGCTTTCCTGCAGTTCAAAGCGGATTTTATCAAGCGCCTCCTTTTGCATGTCCAGCGCTCTTTGGGCTCGAACCTGCTCTTCCGATAATTGCGCAATCACTGATTCGATTTCTTCCTGGGCCTGACGCTGCGTTTTAAGATCCGCCTCCAGCTTGTCCTTATTTAAATAGAGCTGTTCCAGCCGCTTTTTCTCTTCATCCAGCGGCGCCAGAGTCTGCTGTAACTTTCTCTCCAGCTCGGCGATGCGTGTAACCGATTGCTGGTGCTGCATCTGCAAACGCTCAATCTGCCTGGCAGTCAGGCTTTCCGAAGACCTTAGCGATTCGACCTGAGCCTTGATACTGTAGACCTGTTGCCGGGCCTCATGGACTGACTGTTCGGCGTCATGCTGCCGGGACTGCAATTCCTGATTCAGCAAATCCAGACTCTGCCTTTTCTGCTCCAGCTCTGCCATAGCCTGCTCGGCTTCTTCCTGCAACAAACAGGACTCTGCGATCAGCGCGGCGTTTTCGGTATTCTCATGGACGATGTCTTCTATTTCGCTGCTGATTTGGGCGAGCCTGCGTTGCTGATGTTCCCAACGCGCAGAATAAGCACTGAATTCGGCATTTTTAAGCGATAGTTCCGAACCGAGACTGCTGTCCTGGCGTTGCATCGCTTCACGATTGACTTCCGCTTCTTTCAAGCTCGCCTCAGTCGCTTCCAGCTGATCTTCGAAATCTGCGATTTCAAACTGCAGTGACTCCTGCCGCTGTTTCAACAGACGCAACTCTTTCTCGCGCTGCAGCACGCCGGTTTTGCTGTCCTTGGTACGGATGATTTTCAGCCAGCCCGGACCGAACCAGGTCCCGTCTGGCGCAATGACCGACTCATGAGGTTTGATCCCGGCTGACAGATTTCTTGCCGCTTCGAGCGTATCGGCACAGTAAACCCCGGACAGCAGATCGCTTAAGTCCCACGGTGCCCTCACTTTATCGAGCAACCGTACAAATGGCGCGCCTGCTTCAGCCGGTTTTCTGCGGCCCGTTTCGACAAGTGTCAACGATTCGTTTGCCAAATGCGGCAAGCCTGGAATGATTTGATCGGCGCTGTCGATGCAGATCGCTTCCAGATAGCTGCCCAGCACGGTTTCTACGGCCGTTTCCCAGCCGGATTCCACTTCCAGGAATTCGGCCAGACGCTGGTTGTTAACCAGGCTCATCTGCTCCAGCCAGGCACTCAGATTTTTATTGTCCTTGCCCATGGCGTGCTGCTGCAGCAATTCCAGCGACGTGATCTTGCCTTTGACGCTGTGCATTTCCGAACGGCGCGCATGCAGTTCATCATGCAGGTGCTTGACCTGCTGCCGCTGCTCGCGGATTTGCTGGTGAAGCTGCTCCAGCTGGCTGTGCAGATCGGCGCGCTGCGATTCAATCAGCTCGATGCCGGCATCCAGCGTCTCGATATCCGTTTGCAGTTGGCTCGATGATAGCTCATCGCGCTCACCGTGCAACTTATCGAGGCGGGTCTGCAATTGCCGGCTCTGGTTTTCCAGCTGCACTGTTTTTACCCGGTGCACTTCCGCCTGTTCTTTATATTTCGCGCTTTCAGTCCGGTACGCATCCCATTGCTGCTGCCAGGACGTTCTTTGGTGCTGCGATTCCTGCTGGAGCTGCACAACCTCGTCCTGCCTTTCCTCCGCAACAATCAGCGCTTCTTCGGCCTCTTCCAGTGCCTGCCTGATTTCTTCCAACTGCTGCATATCGGCCTGAAGCTCATTCAGCGCCTGCTCGGCCTGCTGACGGGAGCGATTGATTTCCAGCTGGGTTTCTTCATGGCTCATTTCATTGTGCTTGATCGCCTGTTCGAGACCGCTGACTTCCGCCACAACCTGGTAGTATTCGCCCTGAGAACTGTTGGTATGCTGCTGTTGGACTTTGTGCTCTACCCGCTTGTCTTCCAGGCTGTTATTGATGTCGCGCAGCTGAACGAACAAGCGGTTATGCTCGGCCGCCACGTCCTGCAGCCTCGTTTCCAGCTGCTGCGCGGCCTGATGATAGGCATTCCAGCGCATCGCCAGCAGTTCCAGCCTGAACTGGCGTTCCTGCTTTTTGAGTTCGGTGTATTTTTCGGCTTTTTCGGCCTGCTTTTGCAGATGCTTGAGCTGTTTCTCGACTTCCTCGCGCAGATCGTTCAGCCGTTCCAGATTTTCGCGCGTATGCTTCATGCGCGCTTCGGTTTCGCTGCGCCGCTCCTTGTATTTGGAGATGCCGGCCGCTTCTTCGATATGCATCCTCAAATCTTCGGGCTTGGCTTCCACCATACGCGAGATCGTGCCCTGCTCGATGATGGCATAACTGCGGGAGCCCAGCCCCGTGCCCAGGAATATATCGGTAATATCCTTGCGCCGGCAGCGCGAGCCGTTCAGCATGTACAAGGATTGACCGTCGCGGCTGACCTGGCGCTTGATGGCGATGGTGTCGTATTGCGCATACTCGCCGCCCAGCTTGCTTTCGCTGTTGTCAAAGACCAGTTCGACCGAAGCCGTGCTGACCGGTTTGCGCCCGGATGAGCCGTTAAAAATCACATCCGTCATACTGCCGCCGCGCAAATGTTTGGCCGAGCTCTCGCCCATGACCCAGCGCACCGCATCAATAATATTGGATTTACCGCAGCCATTAGGCCCGACTATCGCCGTCAGATTGCCGTTGATCGGGATGACCGTCGGATCGACAAACGATTTGAAACCTGAAAGCTTGATTTTTTCCAGTTTCATAACTGGTATGAATATCCCTGCAATTGAATTAAAATAACCGCTTATTATTCACGATATTCAGCTGAGTTTCGACTTTTTTATTTACTTTTATCTACCAAGCAACGATGACAACACGACCCAGCAAAGACCTAGAAACTTTCGATAACCCGCAACGGGACCGCGATTATACGATACGCATCGACATTCCCGAATTCACCTGCCTGTGCCCTAAGACCGGCCAGCCGGATTTCGCCAAGATCGCGATCGAATACGTACCGGCCGCACTGTGCGTGGAATTGAAATCGCTGAAGTTATATATGTGGTCTTTTCGCGAGCAAGGCGCTTTTCATGAAGCCGTCACCAATGAAATCCTGAATGACATCGTCAGAGCCATATCGCCCAATTTCATGCGCATCCGCGCCGAATTCAACGTGCGGGGCGGCATTTATACGACAGTCGTCGTAGAGCATAGAAACAGAGACTGGCGCGCGCCGGAACTGGTCCATTTACCTTAATCGGAAGGATCTGATTACACTAGCGTTATTGCCGTCGCTTTATGATGCGGCGGCAAGAGTGCTACGAAAGTGACCGACTAAGCTCAATAAGCCGCAAAATATCTGACACTACCTTCATGAATATAAAAGAAGCCCTGACGACATTACCGCAATACGCTCTGCCTCATCATACCTTATCCCAAATGATGAGCGTGCTGACGCATTCTGAGAACCGGATCTGGAAAAACCTGTTCATCAAACAGATCATCAGACATTACGGCGTCAACATGGATGAAGCACTGGAGCAGGACATCAATGCCTTCAAAAGCTTTAACCATTTCTTTACACGCGAGCTCAAGCCGGGCGTCCGGACTTTCTGCGCCGACAGAAACGCCATTGCCTGCCCTGCCGACGGCGCCGTCAGCCAGGCGGGCGCGATTACCGACGGCGATATCTTTCAGGCCAAGGGCAAAAGCTTTACCGCCACGGATCTGCTGGGCGGCAGCCCGGAGCGCGCCGAACCGTTTAACAACGGCTCCTTCACGACGATTTATCTGTCGCCGAAAGACTATCACCGCCTGCACATGCCATTGACCGGCACGCTAAAAGAAATGGTGCACATTCCGGGCCGGCTGTTCAGCGTCAATGCCGCCACGACCAATTCCGTACCGGGACTGTTCGCCAGAAACGAGCGCGTCGCGGCTATCTTCGACACCGAGGTGGGCCCGATGGCGCTGGTGCTGGTTGGGGCGATTTTTGTCTCCAGCATTGAAACTGTCTGGCACGGCGTCGTATCGCCGCCGACCATAACCTCCGTGCGCAGCTGGCAATACAATGAAGATGCTCTGACTTTGAAAATCGGCGAAGAAATGGGCCGCTTCAATATGGGCTCCACAATTATTGTTTTGTTCGGCAAGGATAAAATTCAGTGGGAGTCTGAATTCAAAGCCGGCAAAACAGTTAGACTGGGCGAGCAGATTGGCAGGGCTTTGGTTTAATCATCAGTCAGCGGAATAGTTTAATGGTGGGCACCGAAAAATAAGCGCCCATCATTAATCTGAATACTTCACCGAAATCATAAAGCCCCCGAAGAAAATCACGGGCTTACCATCATCTCCTTATAACGCCTTGAAGCTCATCAGGCAATATTTACAAGTATTTGAATTTCAAAATCTTCGCGTATTCCGTGTATTTCATGATGAAATATTCAGACTACACTATAGTTCGGCTTAAGCCTTACAAGGCTTGCTAATACAGACCATTAAACAGTAAAAATTAGCTTAGCAGGAGACATCCCTATCAAAAATTCAAGCTCCTCAACATCCTGCACTAACAGAACATGGCGGGGCTACAGCACTCAACTCCCTCACAGCTTATAAAACACTATGCTCCTGGCAGATTTTTTCACTATCGCTTTGGCTTAGCGGTCCTTTGGTTAAATCGCACCTGTAACCTCCCGGAGTTTCCGTAAAATATTTACAGGTCTTGCACAGACCAAAGGACTGCGATTTATTGGCTTTTTGCAGCGCCGAGAGTGCTTTAACAAAAACCTCCTCATGAATATTGAAATCAATCTCTCTCAAAATTGATGAAGCCTGATTGAATAATTCCGAAGGCCTGGCTTGTTTCAGGGTAGCCTCGCCATCGGGCAAAAGGCCAAGATGCACCATGCGCCGGTCATCGGCATCAGGCGTCTTTTTTATAAAGCCTTTTTTCACCAGCAATAGCAGTGTTTGCGAAACAGTCCCCCGGGTCATGCCCAGATAATTGGTTACAGCGGCCGGCGTATCGCTGTAGCGGTTGCAGCGCGATAAATAGTCCAGCACTTGTAAATGCACTGGCTGAAGGCCTAATTCCGTACATTTTTTACGTTCTTCCGAACGGATCAGCGCGGCCATCCGTTCGATCAGCTCAAATACATCAACTTTTTCCATAGAACCTATATAAACATTCGTTAATTAAGTTGACAACGGAAGATATCTTAACATATTCTTGCTCCCGTATCGAATCGATACCATAATAAATTTGAGTAGAATATCTCCCGGAGTCTTTGCCATCCGATATAAAAGTCATTGGTTGTGTGCCGCCAGGCAGCATGAATACTGGCTTTCGGGAGTTTCAATTCATCAGGAAAATCATAATATCCTATTTAGTAGTTATTGTTCCGGCGGCTATGCCGCCGGTTTTTTACAGGACTTAAGTTATGCCTATCTCTCATGTATTCGACACTTATGCAAAAACAGCCAAAGGCAGGATTATGCACTTTGATGTGGTTCTTGATGAGAAAGACCAGGAAAAAGCGCTGAATTATGCCAAAGAATGGCTGCAAAGCATAGGCCACGAAGACGCGATCGTCACGCAGGAGAATTGTTGTTTTTGCCACAGCGCGGAAGCCCCTGGCGATTTAAGACAGCAAATCGACACGCAAGGCTATGCAATTTATAAGCTGGAAGGCTGCCCAAGATAAAAATATCTGGCAGGGTTTTTAAGCTGTTGAAAGCATAAAGTCAGTTCTGACTTTACTGTTTCATAAGATTATTCACTATATCAATCGGCAACGGAAAGACAATCGTCGATGATTTATCTCCGGCAATTTCAGTCAGGGTTTGCAAATATCTAAGCTGTATGGCCTGTGGTTGCTGAGCTAATATATTCGCCGCGGCCATCAGTTTTTCCGATGCCTGCATTTCACCTTCCGCATGAATGATTTTCGCCCGGCGGGTACGCTCGGCTTCGGCCTGTTTGGCTATCGCCCGGATCATGCTTTCATCAAGGTCGACATGTTTGATTTCCACGTTGGCGACTTTGATGCCCCAGGCGTCGGTCTGCTGATCCAAAATGGTTTGTATATCCATGTTCAGGCGGTCGCGTTGCGCCAGCATTTCATCCAGTTCGTGCTGGCCCAGTACGGAACGCAATGTCGTCTGGGCCAACTGGCTGGTCGCTTCAAGAAAATTCTCAACCTGGATAATGGCTTTATCCGGCTCGATTACCCTGAAATAGACTACGGCATTGACTTTTACGGAGACGTTGTCCAGAGAGATCACATCCTGGGAAGGCACATCCATGACAATGGTACGTAAATCAACGCGTTCCATCTGTTGAATCAATGGGATCACGATAATCAATCCGGGACCTTTAACGCCATAAAAACGTCCGAGAAAGAAAATGACGCCGCGCTCATATTCCCGCAGCACTCTAAAAGAACTCACTAAAATGATTACAAGAATGCTGATGAATATATACCAGAAGTATGCAAACATTACTCGGCCTCCTCTTTAACCGGGCTAATCAATAAAGTCAGGCCGTCCAGACCTGTTACTGTCACTCTCTGTTTCTTACTGACCGGACTGCCGCTGCGGGCACGCCAGGTTTCACCATGAATACGAATCATGCCAAGGTCGGTAAAGTCCTCCAACGCCACGCCTGCCGCACCTATTAGCTGTTCCTTGCCGCTTACAACGGGCACCCGCCTGGATTTGAACAATAATCCTAAGGCCAGAATAAAAAACGCGGCGCTGCTCAGGGCAACGGCGCCGATAATAGCCGGATTAATGCCGAATCCCGGCTGATCGGTATCGATAAGAATCACCGAGCCCACAACAAAAGCCAGCAGGCCTCCAAAGCCAAGAATGCCGACGCCGGGCATGAAGGCTTCCGCCGCCATTAAAGCAATGCCGAGGAGGATTAGCGCCATGCCGGCATAATTGATCGGCAATAACTGAAAGGCGAACAATGCGAGCAATAAACAGATGCCGCCGATAGTACCCGGCACAACGGAACCGGGAATGGAAAATTCGAAGATCAATCCGTAAATGCCGATCAGCATCAGCAGATAGGCAATATTGGGATTAGTAATAACGGACAGCAGTTCGCCGCGCCAGTCCAATCCTATTTTCTTTATTACAGCCCCGTCGGTCAGCAATATCCGCTCCTGGCCCAGCACATTGATTTTGCGGCCATGCAATTGCTTTAATAAATCAGCCTGATCGGCTGCAACCAAATCTATAACCCGTTCAGCCAATGCTTCTTCAGCCGGGATGCTTGCTGCCGTGCGCACCGCCTGCTCGGCCCAATCGGCATTTCTGCCGCGCATCTGAGCCAGCCCCCGTATATAGGCAACAGCATCATTGACGGCCTTGGCAGTCATAGGATCCGATATGGCCGGCGCTTCTTTTTTAGCGCCCTTGGCATCTTTATCCTTCTTTTCATCCTCAGAACCACCCAAGCCCGGCATTTGCACTGGCGTGGCCGCACCCAGGTTGGTGCCCGGCGCCATGGCCGCAACATGGCTGGCATAGAGAATATAAGTGCCGGCGCTGGCGGCACGGGCGCCGCCAGGCGCTACATAAGTGACGACTGGGACCGGTGAAGCTATGATTTTCTTGATGATGTCGCGCATGGAGGTATCCAGCCCGCCGGGCGTATCCATGCGAAATATTACACAAGCCGCGCCTTCTTCGGCGGCTTTATCGAGATGCCTACCGATATAGTCGCTGATGGCAGGCCCTATCGCGCCATTAATCTCAAGCTGAATGACAGTTTCCGCTTTATTTTGCCGCCTGTCGTCATCTGCTTCGGCTTGTACCGTGAAAGCCAAAACCACCAGGAAAACAAAAAAAGCCTGTCTCATCATAATCATTGGTTCTCTCTGCCTTTGGATGCCATATAACATCAATTCGGTATTTTTTTGCACGAGCCCCTCAGTATTAATGCTTTGGACAATAAAAGCGGCATTAGTTCGAATATAACCGACTCCCATCAATACCGGCTTGATTTTTGGTTTTAATCAGGGTAAATGTTTCAGATATCGTATTTAATTTTTAAGTTTGTATGACCAAAAACCAGTTGCGTGTGATGACTTATAACATCCACAAAGGCTTCAATATCGGCAACCGCCGTTTCGTTCTGCATCAGATACGCGACGCGCTGATTGACGCAGGCGCGGACTTGCTGTTCCTGCAGGAAACGCAAGGCGCTCACAGCCTGCACGAAAAAAAGATACTGGACTGGCCTGATGCCTCACAATCGGAATTTCTGGCGCACGGCGGCTGGCCGCATTTTGCCTATGGCAAAAACGCAATCTACAGCGAAGGTCATCACGGCAATGCCATTCTCAGCAAATATGATCTGGAGTTCTGGGAGAACGTGAACGTTTCGCCCTATCCCTGGGCCAGCCGCAGCCTTTTGCATGGCGTAATTCACGTTCCCGTAGCCAATAAAACCGTACATATTGTCTGCATTCATTTCGGCCTTATAGGCACTGAACGCCGGCGGCAGGTCGAAACTTTATGCAACCGCATAGACAGCCATATACCGCATGACGCACCGTTAATCATAGCCGGTGATTTTAACGACTGGATGGGATTGATCGAGCGACATTTTCACGATCACCTGGAATTAAAAGAGGTGTTCCAGACTCTACAAGGGCGGCATGCCCGGACTTTCCCGGCCTGGATGCCATTTTTACCAATGGATAGAATTTATTACCGGGGGCTTGAGCCGGTCTCCTGTAGTCGGCTGGGGCAATTGCCCTGGCGCATGCTCTCGGATCACGCCCCGCTGTCTGCAACTTTTCAGTTATGACTATGAATCTGAAGATCAATCCGGAATTATTGACTCTGCCCAATCTGTTGACCTGCTTTCGGTTTGCGGCTGCGCCGGTGTTGTTATGGCTGGCCTGGCATGACTACAAGAACCCGTTTCTGATTTTATTGGCCGTATCCTTCTTTTCTGATGCACTGGACGGTATCGCCGCACGTCTGACCGGGCAAGTAACCCAATTCGGCGCCACGCTCGACAGCTGGGCTGATGTCATCATTTATTTAGTCATCGCAATCAGCGCATGGTGGCTGTGGCCCGACGTGGTCAGCCGTGAGCTGATTTATGTGCTTCTGATTATCGGCAGCTACCTGCTGCCATCGATCGTAGGCATGATCAAATTCGGTTCCTTTACCAGTTATCATACATGGACGGTCAAATTAGCGGCGGCGGCAATGGCGTTGACGTTGTATGTGTTATTTTTGGGAGGTCCGGCCTGGCCATTCAGGCTTGCCGCCATTTTTTGCACGCTTGCCGCCGCTGAAGAAATTGCCATTACGCTGATACTTACCGAAAAACGCTCAAACATATCGTCTCTCTGGAGCGTTTTAAAACATTTGGCTCAACCCTCACAGCACACTAACCGGCACAGTAAATGAATTCCGCGCCAGAAAGCATCCCGTCGCCATGTATACGGCAATGTTGCCTGAATAAAGCTGATATTTGTCTCGGTTGTTTTCGTTCGCTCGATGAAATCATCAGTTGGACGAAAGTAGATGAGGAAACCCGGCATCAATTTTTTAAACAAGCGGAGACGCGCCGGCAATTGCACAAACACAGCAATCATTTCCGATAATTCGCAACCAAATATAACGGCATCTTGTCATTATTGGTGGCATCAATAATAAAGAGGACTTCCAATGAATGAATTGGCGAAAAAAAAATGTGAAGCTTGCCGAACCGGTGCGCCCTTATTATCTCAAGAAGAGATCGATGAGCTTATGCCGCAACTGAAGGATTGGATATTAATCCAGACGGATGGCGTCCGGCATCTGTCCCGGACATTTCGATTCAGCGACTTTAAAGAAGCCCTATCCTTTACCAATAAAGTCGGCGCCTTGGCCGAGCAGGAAGGCCACCATCCCACGATTATAACGGAGTGGGGACAAGTAACAGTCTGCTGGTGCACCCGCAAAATCAAAGGTCTGCATCTTAATGATTTTATTATGGCCGCCAAAACTGATACGCTTACCCAATCTGCAAATGAGGGCAACGCACTTAACAAATACCGGGAAGGCCTGGGTATTAACTTCTGGTGAACCATTGCCCTCACCGGACAGATAAGCCCCATCAACAACCGGAATCTTAGAGATCAATGAGAGCGCCATCATGAAACAGTTGCATCGAAAAGATTTGTTTGGCTGGTCTGTATTTGATCCGGAAAAAAATCTGGATTTCCACAGCGTGCTGTGGGTGCGCAACGGCGGCAATGTATTGATCGACCCCTTGCCCTTGTCCGAACATGATCACAGCCATCTGCAAAGACTTGGCGGCGTCAGCCTCATAGTCATCACCAATAGCGACCATTGCCGTGATGCCGAACATATTGCCAGTGAAACAGGCGCCCTGCTTTGCGGCCCTGCCGCCGAAGAGGACACTTTCCCGCTTTCCTGCCACCGCTGGCTTTACGATAATGAAGAAGTCGTTCCCGGTCTGGTAGCTTTTGAGCTCGAGGGCTCTAAAACACCGGGAGAGCTTGCCCTGGTCCTGGAGCATAGCACGTTGATAACAGGCGATTTAATCCGTTGCCACATCGGCGGTGAATTATGCATGTTGCCGGAAAACAAGCTGATGGATGTGAACGAAGCTATTCAATCGGTCAAACGTTTGGCTGATCTGCCAGGTATCAAAGCCGTATTGACCGGCGACGGCTGGCCGTTGTTTAATCATGGCGGTGAAGCGCTGCATCGCCTGGCGAGATCATTCTAGTTATATCACGCCTGGCCTTTCCGGCAGACTGATACAGCCAGCATAACAAGCGTTCCTGCGTGGAACCCAACTTAAACTTTATAAAAATAGCCCTGATAACGGAATTCAGTGACTTAATAATGATTAGAATCGTTGGCTCAAAGTTATACAGTCTTTTATTTTTTATCCTCGCAAGCTGCCTCGTCTTTGCCTATAACACGATAAATTTTGCAAGCACGAACAATCCGGCAGCCATCAAACCGCAAACGCTTCGGCCTGTCGATCTTAACCGGCCATTTCGCCAGGTTTCCTATTATAACGATGTCAAGCCCATCCTGGATTCGCGTTGTGTCGCTTGCCATTCCTGTTATGACTCCCCTTGCCAGCTGAAATTAAGCTCTTTTGAAGGTATAGACCGAGGCGCCAGCAAAAAGACCATCTATGATCATGAGAGACTAATTGCGCAGGAGCCGTCCAGGCTGTACATCGATGAAACCACAACCGCCGGCTGGAGGTTGAAAGGCTTCTTTCCGGTTTTGAACGAACAATTTTCGTCACCTGAGGACAACCTGAACAACTCGCTGATTGCACGGCTGATACAGTTAAAGCGCGATAATTTCTTGCCATCGAACGGCAAATTGCCGAAATCCATAGAACTTGAGCTGGAGCGTTCCTTGCAATGCCCTACTCTTGACGAATTTGAAGACTACCAGCACGACCATCCGCTTTGGGGCATGCCCTACGGTTTGCCGCCGCTTACTCAAGATCAGGAAGATACGCTGTTAAGCTGGCTCAGAGATGGGGCTAAAGCCGATATTCACCCTTCGTTGTCGCCTGCCGCAACCGCTGAAATTGAAAAATGGGAACAGTTCCTTAACGCTCCATCACTGAAGCAGCAATTGGTCGCGCGCTATATTTATGAACATCTGTATATCGGCGATCTGCATTTCAAAGACCATCCGGCCAACGAATTTTATAAGCTGGTCCGCTCCAAAACGCCTCCGGGGCAAGCTGTCGAAGAGTTGAAAAGTATTCGTCCGTTCGACGCCCCCGGCATCGAACGGTTTTATTATCGGCTACGCCCTGTTGCCTCCACCATCGTCGATAAAAACCATTTTGTTTATGAATTAAGCGACAGCAAAATGCAGCGCTTGCAGGAACTGTTTCTCAAGCCTGAATACACGGTCACTCAGCTGCCTGGCTACGACCCGCAGTCGGCCGCCAACCCGTTCAACACCTTCAGCCAGTTGCCGGCCATTTCACGCTATCAGTTCCTGCTCGACGATGCGCAATACTTCTTTTCAGGTTTCATTAAAGGGCCTGTCTGCCGGGGCCAGGCTGCGGTTAACGTTATCCGTGATCAGTTCTGGGTAGCCTTCATCAAGCCTCAAAATGACTTTATGCAGGAAAGCACCGAATTCCTGGCTGAAAACAATCACTACTTGCGCATGCCCGCTTCCGAAGGCGAAAAGATCGGTTTAATTTCATGGCTTGACGTTAACAGACTGCAACAGCAATATGTCGATAAAAAAGAAACTTTCATTCATAAAGCCCTGCTAAGGCATCACGATGTCGATTTCAATCTGATATGGGATGGCGACGGCCATAATGACAATGCGTTGTTAACGGTCTTTCGGCATTTTGACAATGCCACGGTGGTAAAAGGACTGGTGGGCAAGACGCCGCTGACGGCTTGGGTCGTCGATTATCCTTTATTCGAGCGCATCCATTACTTGCTCGTCGCCGGCTTTAACGTCTACGGCACGGCCGGACATCAAGTAACTACGCGCTTATACATGGATTCATTGCGCATGGAAGCTGAAAATAATTTTCTCCGGTTCATTCCGGCGCAGTATCGAAAAGCGATGCGCGATTCCTGGTATCAAGGCGTCGATGCCAAGCTGTTCGGCTTTTTCGACAAGCCCTTGTATGGCATCGACAAGGAAACGGCTATCAGCTATCAGACCAGCGACTATAAAAAGGAATTTTTTGAAAGAGTCCAGCAGCATTTGGAACTTGCAGGCGGAGAACCTGATTTGATCAATCGTTGCCCGAAAGAATCGTGCATGAGAGCGAACAGTTCTCCCGATCAGCAGCAGGCAGATGCCATGATGCGCCAATTGGCCGATTTAAAAGGATACCAAATCGAAGCCTTGCCTGAAGTGTCATTTCTGCGTATAAAAACGGCCGACCCTGACAAGGATCTCGTCTACACACTGGTCCGAAATCAAAAGCTATCGAACGTCTCGTTTATCTTTGCAGAAAGCCTGAGACGAGAGCCTGAACAGGATACACTGACCGTTGTGCCAGGATTTCTTGGCAGCTACCCAAATATATTTTTGAGCGTGCCAATACGGCAGATCCCGGAATTTATTGAGCACCTGAAACATGCCCGAACTGAAGCCGAGAAAGAATTTTTTTACAATCGTTATGGCATTCGCCGCAATAATCCGGAAATATGGCTATATTATGACTGGTTCAATCAAAAATACTTGAAAGAACAGCCTGGGGCAGCCGGGCTATTTGATATGAACCGTTATGAAAACTTGTAATCTTAAAGAACCGACAAGCTGATCTTTCCTTATTCTCGGCGCCAGATGTGGCCGGATAAGTTGAACTTTCTAAAGTATCAGCCTGTCCTTGATGAAAAAATTGTTCAGTATAAGGCAATAGGAAATGAAAATAATTGACACGCGCAGGGGCGAACGGCGCTCAATAGAAGAACGACGCAAAGCAGATAGACGCACCTGCCCTCATGAATTCGGTTCGCCGGAATGGGTAGAAAACATAAAGAAAAATCATCTGGCATGGCCAAAGACTGATCGCCGAAAAGGAGAAAGGCGCAGCAACGAGGATCGGCGCGTAGAGGATCGCAGACAGCAGGAATTCCCCGATCGAAGCCAGTATGAAAAAGAACACCCGTGGCTCGCGCTTGCTCCGGAGGAAAGAGAGCTGATTAAAGCCTTATATCTGGATGACGACGAACACCCGGATGACAAAAAATAGCCGCATTATTGAAGAAAAGTCCTTTCATCAAAAAAACTTAAGCTATTCCGCTAAATCGGCTGTCTATTTAATGACTGGACTTTTTTTAGTTTTAAATGTAAACAAACTATTGTAAAAATTGAATTTTAACGATTTGTTTCTTGTATTAGATAACCGCTACCATGAATTTGCAGCATTTTTCATGACACAAGTTGAACCATAGCACTGCCCGTTCAGCTTTAATTAATAGTGCCGATGGAGATAATGCGTGAACACATGGTCTATATTGATGTCGTATTGATAAAACAGAACTAACCATGTGGGGGTTGTAATGAGCATATTTGAACGCTATACCTCAAAGTTTGAAGAATTGAAGGAAGAGGAATTAACGCTTCCGGAATATCTGGAACTCTGTAAAAAAGATCCGCTGACTTATGCCAGCCCTGCAGAACGCATGCTGGCGGCTATCGGCGAGCCGGAACTGCTCGATACGCATAATGATCCCCGGCTCAGCCGGATCTTTTCCAATAAAGTCATCAGGATTTATCCCGCATTCCGCGAGTTTTATGGCATGGAAGACGTCATCGAGCAAATCGTCTCGTTTTTCAGGCATGCGGCACAGGGCCTGGAAGAAAAGAAACAGATTCTTTATCTGCTCGGCCCGGTCGGCGGCGGTAAATCCTCACTGGCCGAACGGCTTAAATTGTTAATGGAAAAAACGCCTTTTTACGCGATTAAAGGCTCGCCTGTGTTCGAGTCGCCGTTAGGGCTGTTCAATATTGATGAAGATGGCGATATTCTTGAAAAAGATTACGGTATCCCCAGACGCTATCTCAACACGATCATGTCCCCCTGGGCGACCAAACGCCTGTATGAATTTAATGGCGATATCCGCCAATTCAGAGTTGTTCGCATCCGCCCTTCCATCCTGAGGCAAATTGCCGTCACCAAAACAGAACCAGGCGATGAAAACAACCAGGATATTTCGTCACTGGTGGGCAAAGTCGACATTCGCAAACTGGAAAAATATTCACAGGACGATCCCGATGCCTACAGCTATTCCGGCGGTTTGTGCCGGGCCAACCAGGGCTTGCTTGAGTTTGTCGAAATGTTCAAGGCGCCCATCAAGGTTCTGCATCCGCTGCTGACAGCAACGCAGGAAGGCAACTACAAAGGTACGGAAGGTTTTCCGGCGATACCGTTCCAGGGCATTATTCTCGCGCACTCGAATGAATCGGAATGGCTGGCGTTCCGAAACAACAAAAACAATGAGGCTTTCCTCGATCGTATTTACATCGTCAAAGTGCCTTATTGCCTGCGCGTCTCGGAAGAAATAAAAATCTACGAAAAACTGCTGGAGAACAGCTCATTGCATAATGCGCCGTGTGCGCCCGGCACACTGCAAATGATGGCGCAGTTTGCGGTATTGTCCCGACTGAAAGAGCCCGAAAACTCCAACATCTTCTCCAAGATGCGGGTCTACAACGGCGAGAATCTGAAAGATACCGATCCTCATGCCAAATCCTATCAGGAGTACCGCGATTATGCCGGCGTCGATGAGGGCATGACCGGCCTGTCCACGCGTTTTGCGTTCAAGATCTTGTCCAAGGTGTTCAACTTCGATAATACCGAAGTCGCGGCCAACCCGGTTCATCTCTTGTATGTCATCGAACAACAGATCGAGCGTGAACAATTTCCGGCGGATACTGAAGAAAGGTATCTATCCTATCTTAAAGGCTACCTGACGCAGAAATATATAGAGTTTATCGGCAAGGAAATTCAAACCGCCTATCTGCAGTCGTATTCGGAATACGGGCAAAACATCTTCGATCGGTATGTAACCTATGCCGATTACTGGATACAGGATACCAACTACCGCGATCCCGATACTGGCGAGATGTTCGATCGAAGCGCCTTGAATGACGAGTTGGAAAAAATCGAGAAACCTGCCGGCATCAGTAATCCCAAAGATTTCCGCAATGAAATTGTGAACTTTGTCCTGCGGGCGCGTGCCAAACATGGAGGCAAAAACCCGGCCTGGACCAGCTACGAGAAGTTGCGTACAGTGATTGAAAAGAAAATGTTTTCGACCACTGAAGATCTGCTGCCGGTAATTTCCTTTAATGCCAAGGCATCGCCTGAAGATCAGAAAAAACATGAAGAGTTTATTGATCGTATGGTTGAAAAAGGTTATACAGAGAAACAGGTGCGATTGCTCAGCGAATGGTATTTAAGAGTACGTAAATCGTCTTAACGCTTGAGGAGAAATTTGTGACTCGAATTGTAGATAGACGCCTGAACGGAAAGAATAAGAGTGCCGTCAACCGGCAGAAGTTTATTCGCCGTTTTCGCACCCAGATTAAAAAAGCGGTTGCCGACGCTGTAACCGAGCGTAGCGTGACCGATCTGGATAAGGGTGAGAAGGTTTCTATCCCTGCGCGAGACACCTCCGAACCTTTTTTCCACCACGGCCAGGGCGGTTATCGGGAAATCATCCATCCAGGCAATAAGGAATTCCGCAAAGGCGACAAAATTGAGCGCCCCGAAGGCGGAGCCGGACAAGGAGGCAGTCAAGCTTCTAATACCGGTGAAGGGCTGGATGATTTCGTCTTTGAGCTGACCCGTGAAGAATTCATGCAATTCTTCTTTGAAGATCTTGAACTGCCCAATCTGGTCAAGACCAAACTGGCAACCATCCAGGAAACCAAAAAAGTGCGGGCTGGCCATACCAGCGAAGGCAATCCGACCAATATCAATGTCATCCGTTCGTTGCGCGGCGCACTGGGCCGGCGCATCGCTTTGCGCGCGCCGCATCTGAACAGCATCGCAGAAGCCGAAGCTAAACTTGAGGATTTGCTCAAACGCCACAGCGAAACCGATGCGGTGGTTATTGCACTGCGCGAAGAGATCAAGCGGCTCAAGAAAAAAGTCGAGCAGATTCCCTTTATCGACACTTTTGACTTGCGCTATGACAACCGCATAGACAGGCCCAAACCGTCCACGCAAGCGGTTATGTTCTGCGTTATGGATGTCTCGGGCTCCATGGGGCCTGAGGAAAAGGACATGGCAAAACGATTCTTCATGCTGCTGTATCTATTTCTGACCCGCACTTATGAAAAAATCCAGGTTGTCTTTATTTCGCATCACACTGAAGCCAGCGAAGTGGATGAAGAAACCTTCTTTTATTCCAGGGAAACCGGCGGCACAGTAGTATCCAGCGCACTCAATCTGATGAGCAAGATCATTCAGGAGCGTTTCCCGACCTCCGAATGGAATATTTATGCGGCACAAGCCTCGGACGGGGATAACTGGGATAATGATTCAAAAGACTGCACAAAAATACTGTCCGAGCAGATCATGCCTTATATGCAGTATTACGCTTATATCGAGATCACCGAAGACAGGCATCAGAACCTCTGGCATGAGTACCTGACGCTGAAAAGTCAATGGAGCAACTTTGCCATGCAACGTATTGCCGGGGTAGCCGATATTTATCCCGTATTCCGTAAACTTTTTGAAAAGCAAAGCGCATGAACAGAAAGCCACTATCAGAAACATCGGAATGGACATTTGAGCTGATAGAAAAATATCACGCGGAAATAGCCCGAATCGCCAATAACTTCGGCTTGGACACTTACCCTATTCAACTCGAAATCATTACCGCCGAACAAATGATGGATGCTTATGCCTCGGTCGGCATGCCCATCGGATACAGCCACTGGTCGTTCGGCAAGGAATTCGTCAAAAACGAAAAGCGTTATAAAAGAGGCCAGATGGGGCTGGCTTATGAAATCGTGATTAATTCCAATCCGTGCATTGCTTATCTCATGGAAGAAAACAGCATGACCATGCAGGCATTGGTTATCGCGCATGCTGCTTATGGGCACAATTCCTTTTTTAAAAAGAATTATTTATTCAAGACCTGGACCAGTGCGGATTCCATTATCGACTACCTGCTGTTTGCCAAAAACTATATTGCGGACTGCGAGGAGCGTTATGGTGAAGAACAGGTTGAGGCCATCCTCGACTCTTGCCATGCCTTGAAAAACTTCGGCGTAGACAGATACAAACGCCCATCCAGATTATCCCTGCAGGAAGAACAGGCCCGTCAGAGAGAGCGCGAAGCCTACCTGCAATCTCAGATTAACGAATTATGGCGCACCATACCCGCCAGGGAAATGCCGCGCCATGACGCTGAAGAAGTACGGTTCCCCGAAGAGCCTCAGGAAAATATCCTTTACTTCATCGAGAAAAATGCGCCGTTCCTGGAGCCCTGGCAGCGTGAAATCATTCGCATCGTACGCAAAATTTCCCAGTATTTTTATCCCCAGCGACAGACTCAGGTGATGAATGAAGGCTGGGCCACTTTTTGGCATTATACGATTCTGAATCAGCTTTATGATGAAGGGTTGGTAACGGATGGTTTCATGATTGAATTTTTGCAATCGCATACCAATGTGGTTTATCAGCCGCCCTTCGACAGCAAGTACTACTCGGGCATTAATCCTTACGCGCTGGGTTTTGCCATGATGAGCGATATCCGCAGAATTTGTGAGAACCCGACGCCTGAAGACAAACACTGGTTTCCGGAAATGGCCGGCAGCGACTGGAATAAAACGCTGCATTTCGCCATGCAGAATTTCAAAGATGAGAGCTTTATCAGCCAGTATCTATCGCCCAAGGTTATTCGCGACCTTAAACTGTTCTCTATTATGGATGACTATAGGGAAAGAGAAATCGAGGTGACTTCCATTCATGATGAACAAGGTTATCAATATATTCGCCAGGCATTGTCGGAACAATACAACCTGGGCAGTAACGAACCCAACATCCAGGTCTATCATGTCGATCGTAAGGGCGATCGTTCGCTGACTTTACGTCATACTCAATACCACCGTATGCCGCTGGCCCAAAGCGCAAATGAAGTGCTAAAGCATGTCGCCAGGCTCTGGGGATTCGATGCCCGGCTTGAAACACTTGCTGAGGATGGTTCGGTACTTGCCACCTTTGAATGCAATCTTTAGTTTTAGCTCCATCCCGCATCAACTTTGGCCAGCCAATGCAATAACCACTGGCTCTACATGTATTTTTAAACGCTTTGTTGCCGCGATGACTCGATCGATCATCAGGATGTGTTTAGGAAGGGCTTTGGCGCGCACTGCCGCGGCCTGAAAGCCCTTGTGATTTTTATGGAAAACTTACGCTCTAAATTTTAGATCTAGGTACATCAAACCTGATCGGAATAGTTACGTTGAGAAAATAATCGGGTGATTCCTCTGTCAACCCAACACCGCCCAGTACAGAGAAAAACAGGTTGCGGCCAATGGTTGATGAAGCGCCTGCAGTAAAGGCGCTTACAACGCCATCGCTGCCTGGTATTTTTATATTGTTAAGCTTGGTTTCCTGAAGAAATGCCTGCTGCAAACCGATGTTCAAAGATGTCTGTGGACTGGCTGCCAAAATTGCGTTGACAGCAAATTCAACTTGATCGCCCGGCTCTATGCCTTCTGCCTTTAAAGATGTTTTGTAGGCTACTCTTCCGGTGAACGCCAATGGATCTTGGCGTTTTAGGAATGTCAGTGATCCGATGAAATCATTAAATCCGATTCCCGTAAGAATATTATTGTCTTGAATACTGCCAGTCGCCGAATCCCACGTAATTCGACCTATCACATCCGGAAGCCAATCCGTTTCATGCATTAAAGTTTTGGCTAGGCCGACACTGACATCACCGAAAGTTGAAGCGCTCTCTTTCATATTGCTAGGGAACAATCCCGGCGCTGAGAAAGTCGCATCTTCATTAATAAACCGGCCAGGAACACGCACCTCAAGCTGAGATTCAAAAGGCAAGCCAACCAAGATATTTGCACCCGCATCGATTTCATCCCGGCGGATACGTTGATTTGCTGTTACAGGCCCTATAGGAGACCTAATTAAAAGAGGCGTATCATCTTCTCTTCGTGTATAGGTAGCAAATGGCTGAATTTCCGCCTGACCAAAGGGTAACAGCAAAGCTCCGGTTTGAACCAATGTTCGTTCCAATGCACGTTGAGCTGCATCTTCATCAATTTCAAAACTACCGGGTGCCGCACTGGCTTGTTGTGTCTTGACCGGTGCTTTTTGAACTTGTGCCTGATTTGCAGGCGACTTTGCCAGTGCGGCGGCAGGACTGCTGGCGACAGCAGGCCGATTGGCCTCAGGAGCTGCGGCGCGCTGTTCCAAAAGTTGTACTCTGCGCTGAAGATCAGCGATTACTTGATCCCGTTCAGCGATTTTTTGTATAAGTTGATCCTGCAGGCTAGAGTCCGATGTTTTATCTGCCGCATACCCCCAACTCGATACCAGCATCCCTGTGCCGATCATCAAGATAAGCCCTGGTGAAATTCTCCAGGGTTGTTGAATGGAGCGTTCCGATGCTTTCATTCGATTATTATTATTTTTAGGGTCCATTATTTACCTAATTATCTTGTCATAACAAAATCGTGTGGCTGAGGCTGCAAGCGATTGGGCGGCTCAGCTCCATCAAGCCTAGTAACTACAAAACCGACCTTGCCTATTTTAGGAAAATCGATTCTCATCTTTTCAAACATATCAACAAGCATTGTCCGGTTTCCCCATGCAGGGTCGGCTAGCAGCACGCGGTTGTCCTGTATCCCACGAAAGATAACAAAATGGTTATAACCCATGACATTTATCGGAACAATGATTGGAGCCTTTTTAATGAGGTCATCGAGCGTGAGTTTACCATAACCGACCCCTTTATAACCATGACCATCCGCATAACGCTTAAGGTCCAGCAACGAGAAACCTTGTCGAATATTGACCAATATTGGATTCTTGATGTATTCATCTCTGTTCATAAGCTCTTTTGCAACCTCCTTTTCCGTTACAAAATCGCCATGCTGATAATTTAATAACGTTGTTAAAGCTGCAGCCCCACAGCTTAGATCCCATTGTTGTATAACAACATTTTCGTGCCGCATTTCTATCAGCGACTTCACAGAGCGGGCTTCAGAAGCGCCTGAAAAGCTTCCTATCAGACACACCAACAATCCCAGTTTTTTAGCCATTAAACAATCCATATATGACAATGTGATTAATTTTTTAATGCCCTGGCTTATACCAGAGATACTATTTTTTTTAAGGGAAATGAGATTTGAATCAAAACGCTTCAGCATAAATATAAAGATCGAAACAGGAATAATCTTGGGAAAAATTGAATAATAAGCGCTTTTTTTATAATTATATAAAAAGCATTTCCATATCTGGTTGAGTTATTTCCATTTTAGCTTTCGGATAGAGTTAGGAGAAATTGTTTTCTATACCCAATATTACGCAGTCAATTAGCTCATCCATTATAGGTAATTCAAGCTCGAATTTACCTGGAAAAATGGTTTGCAATACTTTAAATCCTATTATAAGGTGTAAATACTTACCTACCTAATTCATGGCTCCCACACCAAGAATGGAAACTATAAGTTATATAACACTAGCCAATATTTTCTTTCTTTATAACTGATGTTACGCCGTTTCGGGTCGAATTCATTCGACCCGAAACGGATTCCACTCCCTTCGTAGATTGACTGCCTTAACCCATGCCCTCCGAGACTCAAATACCATAATGTTTGCAGTAACACTACTATAGAATATAGATCGATTCGTGCGTAACGTCAGTTATGTAATTAAACCAGAGAACTATTGATCCCTGTTTAGCCAATACCATTTCTCGACAACCGGATTGGCACGGCGGCCTTGTTGTTCGGGGGGATAATTTGTTGCCAGATAAGTCAGTATTTCCCGTTCTGTTTCCGCAGGCAGTTGACGTAATCCTTGGGTATTTTGCATCCAGCGGATCGTTTCCAGCCAACCCTGGCAGGTCGCTCTATTTTGAATGATCAGCTTTGCCGAATGGCAAACGGTACATTCTGTTTTTACCGTTTCAAATCCCTGATCGATGATCAAACCTGTTTCAGCATCTATGTTCTGTTGCGCCATCAATTGCGGCACAGAACATAACAGCAGGAAGCAAATTTTAGCCCTAATGAATAATCTCATGCCTCACCTGCCTAAATCACTTTAACAGCAATGCGATGGCAGGCATTATTCAGATAGCCTTTCGGGTTCCAGCCCGGTACAACCATGGGCTGCATTTGTCCCGCACTATCTGTCGCCCTGACCCAGACCTCATAATAACCCGGCCCGGGAAAATCCAGTTCCGTCCGCCAATGCTGCCAGGCCAACCGGTTTTTAGGTGCTTGCAGACTGCTGCGCTGCCAGGTCATGCCGAAATCAATCGAAGTATCTACCGCCGATACGCTCAAGTCTCCGGCCCAGGCATGGCCTAGCAAAGGCAGTTTCTGGCCGGCCTTGATCATGGGGCCTGTTTTTGGATACGTGATCAGCGATTTGACCGGCATGGATTCGATAATGCACATATCCTTTTCCATAACCTTCGCCCCCGGCTCGACGGGATGGCATGGCAGTTTATAAGACAACCCGGTCATTTTCGCGCCATCATGGACTTTATTACGCACGACGATTTTACTGAGCCATTTTCCGGACGTGGAACCCGACCAGCCTCCGCAAACCAGTCTCAGCGGATGCCCGTTCATGACGGGCATATCCGCGCCATTCATGGCCCAAGCGATCAGCGTTTCATCTTCCAGCGCCTTGCTCATCGGCACGCCTCTCGATATCGGTTCAAGGCCGGATTTACCGCTGATGTGGGTATCGCGCCCGTAATAGCCTATATAAACCGCATCATCCTTGATGCCTACCGATTCAAGCACATCCCGAAGACGCACGCCGGTCCATTCGGGGCAACCGACAGCACCGACCGTCCACTGACCTTCAGGGACCGGCGGATTAAACTCGCTTCTGCCATTACCGGCGCATTCGATCGTTAATTGATAGGTATAATGCTTGAATTTACGTTTCAGATCTTCAAGGCTGAACTGGGCGTGGGATTTGACGGATTCCCCTTCGATGCGCAGCATCCAGGCGGCTGGATCAATGTTTTCAGGCGGGATGCCATTATTGCGGATGAATAACTTATCGGCCGGCGTAATTAAATCATCCAACAGATGAGCCGGCGTTTCCGCATTGACAGGCCTATCGTTTATCACGATCAGGCCGGGATGTTTGCCGGCAATGCGGAAAGGCTCATCGGTATCGGCGAAAGCGGCCGGTATCAGCCCGCTTGGCATATAATCGGCAAAAGGGATATTGGCACCTAATGCCGCACTCATAGCCCACAATCCGCTTTTCTTCAAGAACCCTCTTCGGGTAATGGGATGGACTTCCCTTCCCCAAATTAATTGATCAGCTTTTTCAGGATTTTCTTTATACAGTTCATGAATACCTTTCGAGACGTTATGATTTTTCATGACTGATCCTTCCAGCCTACTAAACGAAGCTGGAGTTAATTCTTGGATACGGGCATTGTTACCCTTTCCCGAGTAAGGGAAAATAAGTCCCAATACCTACATTCATCAAGCCAATGAGCAAGTATCAGCGTCTATGGTTGCTTTGCCAGATAGAAACCAACACCCAGAAAAATCCCAGAGTCGCACATATAAAGCCGAGAAACGCGAAGGCCTGAATACCGAATATATAAGGGCCTCTTTCCATCGTCGTGATAATGGAGGAGCCGATAATCAGCGCGGCGGTTATAATGCCCATGGTTAACCGGCTCATGGCATTATCGTTCTTATTAACGTAATAGTCGAAATGTTTGATGTTGATATCGACCTGGAAAGAGCCTTTGCGCGAAGCATGCAGCAGTTTGCGCATATCTTTCGGCAAGTTGGATACCATATCGGCAAAACTGACCAGATTCCGCCAGCCGCGCCTGGTGATGGCTTCCGGCCTGTAGCGGTCCATCATGATTTCCTGAAGATAGGGCGCCGCGAAAACCAGCGTATTGAACTCAGGATTAAGGTGTCTGCCGAGGCCGTCCAGCGTAATATAAGCCTTGATCAGCAGGGCCAGATCCGCCGGCAGAATCAGATTATGATCCCTTAGCAACGCCATCAGGTCGGTCATCATGTCCGTCAGGCTCAGATCCTTGACCGCAAGCGAACTGTACTGATCGACAAACGCTTCTATCTCCACGGTAAGCGCCTGTTCATCCACCGTCGGATTGTCCGACCAGTCTTCAAGAATCTCAACCACCCTGGCAGGCGCATGGTTGACCATGCCGTACAATAAACTGACTACTTGCTCCCGGCGCTCTTCGGTTAAACGGCCGATCATGCCGAAATCGATGAAGGCCAGTTTATTGTCGCGCAGGTAAAACACATTGCCCGGATGCGGATCGGCATGAAAAAAGCCGTCTTCCATGATCATTTGCATGACGGCCTTCGCGCCGCGATCAGCCAGCAGTTTTCTGTCAAGTCCGTCTCTCTCCAGGGACTCCAGATCCCTGCCGGGTATGCCTTCAATGTATTCCTGGACATTCAGCCTCTCGCAGGTCCACTGCCAATAAACCTTGGGAATCCTGATATTCGGATCGTTGCTTAAATTGAGAGCGACCTGTTCCGAATTTCTGCCCTCGCTGGCAAGATCGAGTTCCCGGCGCAAGGACTGGTTGAACTGACGCAGGATATTTCGCGGATGAAAACGCCGAAGCTCCGGCTCTTCGGACTCGGCAATATCCACAATGCGTTGCAAAAGCCGCAAATCGGCTTCGATGATTTTGCGCAAACCGGGCCGGCGGACCTTTAAAATAACCGGGGTCCCATCCTTGAGAAGGGCTTTATGAACCTGTGCTATGGATGCGGCTGCCAGCGGTTGCCTGTCGACATAGGCAAAAGCCTCGTCAATGCCGCTTCCGATATCTTCTTCAATCTGCGGCAGCAATTCTTCAAATGGGAGGGGAGGCGCCTGATCCTGAAGCTTCTCAAATTCTGCGATGTAAGCGGGTGGGAATACGTCGACACGGGTAGCCATAATCTGCCCCAGCTTGATATACGTGGGCCCCAAATCCTCGAGCACGCGTCTGATGCGTTGCGGCGTATCAAGCCTGACATATTCTTCCACATGCTGCCAACGCAGCACTCTTCCGGCTTTCTCCAGCGCCTGCCCCATGCCTAGGACGCGCACAAAGCTGCCGAATCCATAACGTATCAGTATGGTTGCTATATCCTGAGCGCGGCCCAGATCTCTGGCCGCGCTTAACATTTGCCATAGCATGTATTACGCCGGCATTTATTTTTTGGCTTGCGATGAACGCAAGCTTTCAGCGATACCTGCCAAAATGCCGCCGCCAATCTCGGCTAATGCGGAAGTTGCCGCCATCGCGCTCGATATAAGCGTGCCTGTGCTGAACTTCGGCAAATCCTTCAGCGCGTCCATGGCGATGGAGGCCTGCTCGCCGACCGCCGTTCCGCTTTGTCGCGCGTGCGTCGTAAAATCATTGACGATGTCGGCGACGATTTGATTACTGTCTTTGGCAATTTTCTTCACCGTATCCAGAAACATCGTTTCCAGTTGCTGTATATCGTCAGCGGCCTTGTTAAAATCATAATGAGAATAGTCGCTAACCTTGGAAGCTGCTTCCTGAATAGCCAGTTTCGAGGCTTCCGCGGCTTTCGCCAAAGCATCATCCAAGGCCGAGACGGCCTGCGTGAAAGCCTCTCTGGAGTGTTCGCCCTGACTTCCTATGGCATCGCCAATGCCTTTAGCGACAGCATCAGCCACTTTGGTAATATTATCCATATCCAGTTGCCGTGCCGTCAGCGCTTTCAGGGTAATATCCTTAACCCGCTGATAAATATCGGAACCCGAATCGACCGCGTCGCGGACTGCCTCTTGTACATCTTCTTGCTGATTGAATTCAGTCATAGCCGTTCTCCAAACGCCTGTAAAATTAAAATACCCTTTTATTTTTTAGAAAGTGAAGACGCGCTAGGGTTCATAGTGATGTAAATACAACTCATGCAGGCTTCTATCCCTGCTCATCGGAAAAAACACCTACTCCAATTCTATCCCGCCCTTGATATTGTAAGTCAGGTCTATGGCAGGAATATTAAGCGTCATCGAGACATCGAGCGTCTCTGAACCATCCAGTTTTCCGGCTTGAATTGCCTGGGCGACGGCATGCTCAATTTCCCGCTGCGATGACACGCCGACTTTCTTGAGATATTTCCTGATTTCCATATTAAAAGTATCTTCGTTCATTTCGACCTCCGTGGATCAAACTGCGAAATTATGTACTTCGTTGATGGATTATCCTGCAAGCCGCGTTTAATCGTATTTAATATATTTGAATCGCGGATCGTCAGGCGTGCCTTGCAAAGCACCGCCTTCCTTGCCCGGCTGCCAGCCTATCACTTCCTCGATCTTTCTGGCCAGTTCAAAATCCTTATTGGTAATACCTTTAGCTTCATGATTCATTAATTTAACGATCACAAAGGCATAGGAAACGCTGAGATCGGGATGATGAAAAGCCGCCTCGGCCAGATGCCCGATAGTATTCACAACCATCAACGTCGCTTTCCAGCCGCTGGTTTTGTATTTGCGGCGAATCCAGCCGTTTTCAAGATACCACTGCGGCAACTCTTCTTTCAGTCGCGCTTCTACTTCGGCATCGGAATAAGTTTCTTCTTGTTTGCGTTCTCTCCAGCCCATGATAGTCTCCTCTCTATTTGATTATTAACTGATGTTACGCAACTGTAGGGTCGAATTCACTTGTGCCCCTTGTGGGTATTCGACCCGAAACGCTTTCCCGAGATATGTGCATTAAATAAAGTGCGAATGAATTCGCACCTACACGGCATTGCAGTAAAACTAAAACAGAACATAGTCGATTCATGCGTAACTCAGTCATCAGTTTCAGGTTATAAACCAAAGTTAAAGCACAAACCAGCAATTAAATCCGGAGAACTATCGGGCCAAGCAAATCGCAGAATCCTTTGAGTGATTTTTATATATTTTCGTTGCATTAACAAAAACCTAGGTAATCGGCCCAATTGCACCATTTTGATCTATCAGAAACAATAGCGTCCGTTCAATGTTAACTTTAGCAAAAAACAAGTTAACTTCAGTTTAAGCAATAAAGGACGGCTTTATGTTTAATAATAAACTGATAAATTTCATCAACTTACTGATCAGCATCAGCACACTGATGCTGCATTTTCTGATCAAAGAACTATCTTCATCTTTAAAACATACCAAAATTCGACCTTTCAACCGCCTGCCCTTGCCCGAGAAGCAGGATGAAGGCGTATAGAACAGGTCTTTTTCCTGAAATGATCAGGCTGCCTGCCTGATACCGAGATTCCGATGAGGCTAAGAAGCAAATCTCAAGCCTCATTGACCTTCCGCCCCTCCCGGACCTTCCGTTTCCGGCTCAAGCTGACTGGCTCCGCAACCTTTCTGATAAAAAATAAGCGACGGCGGGAACGGAACAACATCTATATTTAATGTTGTTTCCTCTTGAAATGCATCGACGGGAGCCGTCACAGCGCTCTGGAAATTTTTAGTCAGTTGCTTGGCCAATTTCTGCTGCGCGTCATCCTCTCCCAAGGAAAAAGGGTCTTCGGCGAGATTAGTAGCCTGAACAGCTTCATCCAAAGCATTGATCGAGAAAGTCTGTATTTTATTTTCGAAGTCAGCGAAGACTTTCGGGCCCTTCTCGCGCTTGATACGTTCTATGTCGTCGGCATCTGCATAGACCAGGAACGCGCCTTTAACGCCTTGAAAATCATTTTTGCAGATACCACCGTCCATGATTCTGACCAGTTTCAGGGTTTTATCGTCTTTGACGATGGTAAGCGGCGGATTTTGACCGGACATATCAACTGTGCTTTCAGGCACGGCTGGTGTTTCGGTGGTTGCAGGCGTCTCGCCCTCTTTCTCCTTTTTGACTTCTTTAGTTGCACATGCGGCCAGCATAATAAATAGCATACCTGTCAAAATTTTTACGCTTGCCTTCATTATTTCTCCTTTTGTTATTGTTAGAGGCGACGAGTAATCCGTCATATTATAATATTTAAGAAACATTTAAGATAAAGTATAGATGAGCTATTTAATCAAATAGCTTTGATAAATTGCTTGGCTTTTTAGAGCGTTAACCTGCCGTCACGATAATCGCGAAAAGCCTGTTCAATTTCTTCATGCGTATTCATGACAAAAGGGCCGGATTGAACAACAGGTTCCCCGATCGGGCTGGCAGCCAATACTAAAAACCGGCAATCGTAACCGCGCGTCTTCAATTCAATATCGGTGCCCGGCGTCAGCAATCCAAGTTGACCTTCTGTCAACGAATTGTCCGAATCGTCGACATTAAGATCACCCTCATAAACATAAATCAAGACAGTCTGCTGTTCACCCACAGGGATATGAATATCTTGACCTTCAGTCAGCAGGACGTCGAAATAAAGCGGCCTGGTGGCAACACCTGTTACCGGCCCTGTTACCTTTCCGGAATCTGATATAAACTCTCCGGCGATCACTTTGACATAGGCGCCATCGGCAAGCGGCACCACCGGAATCATTTCAGCGCCGAATTCCTGGTAGTGCGGCGGTTTCATCTTTTCGCTGGCCGGCAGGTTAATCCATAACTGAAAGCCGTGCAACCGGCCCTGTTCCTGCTCGGGCATTTCAGAATGGATAACGCCGTGAGCCGCCGTCATCCACTGTACCGAACCGGGCTTCAAATGGCCTTCATTACCCATGTGATCGCGATGGCGCATCGCACCTGCCAGCATATACGTGACCGTCTCAAAGCCCCGGTGCGGATGTTCGGGAAAGCCGCCGATATAATCGTCAGGATTATCGGTGCAAAATTCATCCAGCAGGATGAACGGATCGAGCAGATCCTGCCGTCTACGGCTTATGCAGCGCTTGAGCTTGACGCCGCTGCCGTCGGATGTGCCGAATGCGGTAATAATATCTGCAAGTTTTCGCGTCTTTTTTGTCATGACATTAGCCTTTTCAGTCATTACCGGTCTGAGGGCAATTCTTCCAGGGATTGCCGCTGTTTACGCGTAGACTGTGGGCCTCAACTTTTGTTCCGGCAGCCGGCCAACCATGATCAGCTCTGAAATGTCCACAGCAAAGCGCCCCAGAGTATAAAGACGACACCACCTGTTTTACAGATAACTGAGGATTTAACAGGCAGCCATTTCTCGGCAATAACCAGCAGGGTAATCAGCGCCATGGCCGGCAGATTCATAACGCCGACGGCGAACATGACCAGCATCTGCGCCCAGCAGCAACCCAGGCAGGCCGCCCCATGCCTGAGCCCCATGATCAGAGCGCCTGAAACGCCTTCGCGCCATTCATTCAACAGAAAGCCCATCGGGGACTTGCAATGCGTCAGGCAGGCGTTTTTTACCGGCAGAAACTGGTAAATGCCGGCCAGGAACAAAACGCCGACTGCCAGTACGGTGCTTTGATTGTCCATCATCGGCGATAGCCAGGACCAGCCATGAAACTGCCATTGCAGCAGTGTCAGGATGCTGCTGAACAGAAACCAGATCATTAAATAGGCCAAAGTAAACAGATAACTGAGCCGATAGTGCTTTATCGTACGCTGCCGGCAAACACGATGAAAAGCCAGGATCATGGGAATGGCGGACGGCAGCATCATGGCCGCCATCATGACCGCCCACATGCTGTAAACCAGCGCAAAGTCCGCAACGCGCCAGACCGCCGTATCGGAGGGCGGCATCCACATCTGCGACATCGGCAGTGAGACCATCTGCCAGTGCTGATAGAAGAGCCAGCCCCAGGCGACAAGAATCACCGCCAGTAAAGCCGCCAGAATAGGTATTTGGGCTTTAAACAAACTGCTAAGGTGTGTAGGTAAATGCCGAGAAATAGCCGTTGCGCTCGGAAAACGTCCAGTCCTTGTCATAATCCTGATAACGATAATGCTTTGACCGGCTGACAATGGACGGATGGCTCGTCACCACGCACAAAGGCGGATTGTTGATCGTTGCCGGGCCGCCGGATATGCCCGCGATGCTTTCAATCTCGGCCTGGGCGATGCCGGGAATGGTCAGCTGCCGGCTGACGCCCTGCCCCTGATAATCGATTTTCACTTTTTTGACGCCCAGCATCTCGCCGACAAAGCTGATCAGAACAGCCGGATGACCGCCCCTCTGGCCGCTGAAAATCTGCACGATTGCATCGAACTGACTGTCGCTTGCGCGTTCATCGACATACAAAGCCGCCTGCCAGCCGCCGTCTATCATCAGTCCCGGCGCATAGCAGGCCAGCGCGACATTCAGTCCGTCCAGCGATTGCCCGTCCAGATGCCCCTGGTCGATATGCCAGGCCACCAGCAGCTTGCAATCGCCCTCGCTGGGCGGTTGCAACCAGACACAGGGACAGGAGGTTTTACAGTTGCAGGTTTCAAAATAATCGCCTTGCAAGGACCAGTTCTTCGTTTGCGGCATAACGCCTCCTAAAACGGTTCTTTGAACGGGCGCAGATCCAGCTCGTGCGTCCATGCGCTCGGATGCTGCTCATGAACAGCCCAGTAAGTCTGAGCAATCGCTTCCAGCTGCAACAGACCCTCCTTGCCCTTGGCCTTGACGTAATCCGGAAATTGCTGCCGGGCCCGGTCGCCGTCGATGACGCCGTCGATGACGGCATGCACAACATGGATGCCCTGCGGCCCGAATTCCCGTGCCATGCCCTGAGCCAAGGCCCGTACGCCGGCTTTGGCGCAGGCAAAAGCCGTAAACGGCGGCTTGGCCCGCAGTGAAGCCGTCGCGCCGGTAAAGAACAGCGTGCCCTGCTTTCTGTCCTTCATAGCATTCACGGCGGCTTTACCGAACAGGAATGCGCCCAGGCAGTTCTGCTGCCAGAGTCTGGTAAAGGTTTCCTCATCGGTTTCCAGCAAAGGCGCCGGAATATTGCTGTCCACATTATAGGCAGCAATATCGACCTGAAAGCCTTCCCGCTGAACCGTTTCGAATAAATGCCCGACATCGCGTCCGACAGTGGCATCGGCTATCACGCAAGTAACCGAGCCCCCCTTTTGCCGGATCGCGTCGGCGACCTGCCGCAGCTTATCCTCGCTACGGCCGGCGATAAAAACGTGCAAGCCTTTTGTGGCGAAATATCTGGCGAGTGTCGCGCCGAGTCCGCGCTCTGGACCAACACCAATAATAACGGCTGAACATGGCTGCACTATTTTACTCTTCCCGCTTCGGCTGCCTCAGGCACTTCGATTAATTTCCCCGATTTCACGTCATAGATATAGCCGTAAACCGGAATATCGGACGGAACCAAAGGATGCGACTTAATGCGTATGACATCTTCGAGCACGCTTTGTGCCTGGTCTTTAATGGTCAGCCAGTCGATATACTTGCCTTCTGCCGAACCCGGACCTTCGCAGCAGTCATGCCAGCCGTTCGCATCGATGGAGGCGGTTTTCAGGCTGCTGCTCAGCAGATCACGCATGACTTCGTCGGTAAAGGTCTCCATGCCGCAATCGCTGTGGTGAATGACAAACCATTCGCGCGTACCGAGCAGTTTGTAGGAAATCACCAGCGAGCGGATCGCATCATCGCTGGCCCTGCCGCCGGCATTGCGGATGACATGCGCATCGCCTTCGGAAAGCCCGGCATATTTGGCCGGGTCCAGACGCGCATCCATGCAGGTCAGAATCGCAAAATGCCGGCCCGGCGGCATCGGCAGATCGCCTTTATCAAATCCAGCCGCATAGTCGCGGTTGGCCGCCATTACTTCATTGAGTATTTTGCTCATAAAAATACCTCAGTTACTTTCTGCCGAATATCAGCGAGAAATTGTTGGCCGGCATATCGATTTTTTCCTTTAGCTCCAGACCATGCTTTTCGGCCGCCTTTTTCAGGTCAGCGATGTCTTTAAGCCCCCACTCCGAGACGCCGGCGGAACTCAGTGTGTCATGGAACTCCCTGTTGGACTCGGTCGTAAACTCGCCTTCCACCCGGAAAGGTCCGTAGATCAACAGAAAACCGTTGTCATTGAGTAAATGGGAGGCGCATTCCATCATGCCGTCAGCGATAGAAATCGGCGCAACCTGGAAAATATTGATACAGAAAATGGCCGAGAATGACTCTGGCATACCGGGATTAAACCAGGTAGTCGGGTCCGTCAAATCCAGATGAACCGGATCGGCAATATTGTCGTTGCTGTGATCAATCGACAATTGTTTGATATTGTCAAAAACGCTCTGGTCCTTGTCGGACGGATGAAAATGCAAATGCTCGAAATGCGGCGCGAAATAATTGATATGCATGCCGCTGCCGCTGGCCATCTCCAGTACGCGGCCCGGATCTTTGGGCAGTTTTTCCTTCAATACGCCCAAAATCGGCTCACGGTTACGGCCGCCGGCCCAGGCGACATATTCACTTAAAGGATGTGGATCTAAAGGCGGTTTTTGCTGATTCATAATTAAATACTCTTAGTGATAAATATTCATTAGTTTTAAGGTGCGATCAATAAACAGCAATCTCCATGCCAGTAAATTTGAGCAATATTTTCCTTTAAATACAAAAAGTTAATTTTTTACTTTACCCAATTAGCGAAGCCATGCTTCAATGTGTGAAAATTCATTTCACAGAGCAGTCTTATGAGCAGTAACTCTCTTTCCGACCTGACACCCGTCTTTTTTCTGCAGACTTTCATCCTGGAATTGATGCATGCCAGCGAGCAACTGGGGCAAAAGCACTGCGAGCAGCTGATCGAGCACATCGCCCGAACGGCCGGCTGCTTTTTTGAGGAAACCTACCGCAACGATACCGGCAAAAACAGCCTGCTCGATCGGGAAAGCTACATAGAACTGATTCTGGGACTCAAGAACAATATCGGCGGCCGATTTTCGCTGGCTTCGAGCAATCAGGATTGCATTACCGTCACCAATTCCAGCTGCCCTTTCGGCGACCGCGTGACCAATTTCCCTGAATTATGCGGCATGACATCGAGCGTGTTCGGCGGCATCGCGGCCAGAAACTTCGGCTATGCCAAGGTAGAAATCAAACAAAGCATCGCCCGCAATCACGGCGGCTGCGAGGTTTGCGTTTATACCAACCGCGATGCCGGCAAGGATCGCCCCGGCATTGAATACACCGATACGACCCCAATCAGGGAAAAGCGCGATATCGATGACCTGCAGGAGCGTATCGAAGAAAGCATGCTGCAAATCTGGCGCAAGCAGGCCAAGCCGACCGCCAAAAAGCATCAGCCGCCGGCCATCGTCGCCAAATCGCCGGCCATGCAGAAAGTCCTGCAATCCATTGAAGTGATTGCGCCGACGCTGGCCACGGTACTGATCGAAGGCCAGACCGGCGTCGGCAAGGAACTGATCGCGCGCGCCATCCATGCCATGAGCGATCGCAGCCAGAAACCGTTCATTCCGATCAATTGCGGCGCCATCCCCGAAAGCCTGATCGAAAGCGCATTGTTCGGGCACGAGAAAGGCGCTTTTACCGGCGCCGTGGAAATTCATCAGGGCTATTTCGAGCGCGCCGAGGGCGGCACGCTGTTTCTCGATGAAGTCGATTCCCTGTCGCCGGCCGCGCAGACTCGCCTATTGCGCGTGATTCAGGAAGGCGAACTGGAACGGGTCGGCGGCAGGCAAACTCTGGAAGTCGATCTGCGCATCATTTCAGCAACCAACCAGGATCTGGAAGAGCTGGTCAGGCAGGGCCAGTTCCGTCATGACCTGTACTACCGCATCAACGTTGTCCGGCTCGGCATTCCGCCTTTAGCCGAACGCCCCGAGGACCTGCCTTATCTGGTGCAACTGATCATTCAGCGCCTGAATAAAAAACATAACAGGCAAGTTGAATCGGTCAGCCGCGAAGTCATGCAGAAAATCCGCACCTACCCCTGGCCGGGCAACGTGCGCGAACTGGAAAACATTCTCGAACGCAGCCTGCTGTTTACCAAAGGCAAAGAAATCACCGCACTGGATCTGGCGCTTCCCGCCACAGCCAACTCCGCCGAGGACTGGAAAAATCTCAAAGAAAGCGCCCTGTCCAGAGTCGAGCAAGCCTATCTGGAAACAGCGCTAAAAGCCCATCAGGGCGATGTCAACAAAATCGCCGAGAGCATGGGCATCACTTCGCGCGCCGTCTACGGCAAGCTGAAAAAATACGAAATCAATCCGGCCGAGTACCGAAACCCGTCGTCGCCATAACCCCTCGTCGCCGTAACCAACCGCCGCGGTAGGAGCAGACCTATGTGCCTGACCTTTTCAGGTTCCGGCACCTGGGCAGATTGCTGTTTTTGCATATCGGATTTGCACCACAAAAACCGCTGTAGCCGTAGGGTACGCATCGCGTACCATTGTTATAGTTTTTTTGATGTATCAAACTCAAAAAGGTACGCGGTGGGTACCCTACAGAGCTTAATTCATGCAGCCCGCCTTTCCTGATACTGCAACACCAGACTGTACAGCACCGGAAACACCAGCAGGCTCAGCATCAGCACGCTCAGCATGCCGCCCAGCACCGGCGCGGCGATGCGCTGCGTGACGTCGGCGCCGCTGCCTGTCGCCCACATGATCGGGATCAGGCCGACAATGTTGCAGATCGCGGTAATGGACACGGGGCGCACGCGCAGAGCCGTCGCGGTTTCGGCGGCATTCCTGATTTCGGCGGCCGTCAGCGGCGCTTGTTTCAGCGCTCGCAGGCGCTCTATTTCCATATCGATAAAACTCAGCACCATGATGCCGGTCTCGGCAGCCGTGCCGGCCAGCGCGATAAAGCCGACATAGACGGCAACCGACAGGTTGAAGCCCTGAGCGTAAATCAACCAGATGCCGCCGATCAGGCCGAACGGGATCGTCAGCATGACCAGCAGAGGCTCGACAAAATTGCGGAAGGTGAAATACAGCAGCAGGAAAATCAGCAGCAGCGTAACCGGCACGACAACCTGCAGGCGCTCCGCAGCGCGCTCCATATACTCGAACTGGCCGGACCAGCTCACGGTATAGCCGGCCGGAATCTGCAGATTTTCAGCCAGCGTCTGTTTGGCGCGGTTGACGAAACCGCCGATATCGGACGTCGTAATATCGACATAAACCCAGGCATTGGGCCGCGCGCCTTCGCTTTTAATGACGTCGGTGCCGCGCCTGAGCGTCAAGTCGGCCACCAGCGCCAGCGGTATCTGGGCGCCTGCCGGCGTCGGCACCAGCACGCGCCGCAACGCGCCGATGTTATCGCGAAAATCGCGCGGATAGCGCACGTTGACCGGATAACGCTCCAACCCTTCCACGGTTTCGGTGATATTCATGCCGCCGATCGCGCTCTGGATCACATCCTGCACATCACCGACAGTCAGGCCGTAACGGGCCGCCGCCTCGCGATTGATATCGAAATCCAGGAAATAACCGCCCACCACGCGGTCGCCGTAAGCCGACAAAGTTTCGGGCAGCGTCTTCATGAGCTGCTCGATCTGCTGGGATAACGATTGCAGGACGTTCAGGTCAGGCCCTGACACCTTGATGCCGACCGGCGTCTTGATGCCGGTCGACAGCATGTCGATGCGGTTCTTGATCGGCATGGTCCAGGCATTGGCCATGCCCGGAAACCTGATGGCTTCGTTCATCTCGTCCATCAACTGCCGGGTCGTCTTGCCGGGATCGGGCCACTGACTTTTGGGCTTCAACTGGATCGTCGTCTCGATCATCATCAGCGGCGCCGAGTCGGTAGCCGTCTCGGCGCGCCCTACCTTGCCGAACACGCGTTCGACTTCGGGAAAAGTCTTCAGGATCTTGTCGGTCTGCTGCAGCAGCTCACGCGCCTTGGTGATTGAAATGCCTGGAAACGTGGTCGGCATGTACAGGATGTCGCCTTCATCCAGCGGCGGCATGAACTCGCTGCCGATCTTCGACAGCGGGTACAGCGTCGTCACCATCAGCAGCACAACCAGCAGTATCGTCAGGCCGCGCCAGCGCATCGCCAGCCTCAGGACGGGCGCATGCAGAAAATGCAGGAAGCGGTTGGCAGGATTTTTATGTTCGGGGATGATGCGGCCGCGGATGAAATAGCCCATCAGCACCGGCACGAGCGTAACAGTCAGTATCGCCGCCGCTGCCATCGCATAGGATTTGGTAAACGCCAGCGGGCTGAACAGCCGCCCTTCCTGGGCCTCCATCGCGAAAATCGGGATGAACGAGACGGTAATGATCAGCAGCGAGAAGAACAGTGCCGGACCGACCTCGAGCGCGGCGTTGCCGATAGCCTGCCAGCGTTCGCGCGCAGTCAGTTCGCCCTGCTTTCTGTGTACTGCCTCGGTCAGATGCTTGTGGGCATTCTCGACCATGACGATGGCGCCGTCGACCATATCGCCTATCGCGATCGCGATGCCGCCCAGCGACATGATGTTGGCGTTCAGGCCCTGCCAGCGCATGACGATGAACGCGGCCAGAATCCCGAGCGGCAGGCTGACGATGATAACCAACGACGAGCGCAGGTGCAGCAGGAACAGCGCGATCACGAGACAGACGATGATCAGCTCCTGGGTCAAGGCTTCATTGAGCGTGTCGACGGCGCGTTCTATCAGGCTGCCGCGGTCATAAACACTGACAATCTCAACGCCTTCGGGTAGCCCTTTCTTGAGTTCCTCGAGTTTGGCGCGCACGCCTTCTATGGTCGCCAGCGCATTCTCGCCGAAGCGCATGATGACGACGCCGGCCGCGACCTCGCCCTCGCCGTTCAATTCCACGAGGCCGCGCCGCAATTCCGGGCCGATCTGGATGCGCGCGACATCCTGCAGGCGCACAGGCGTGCCGTTGGCATCGACGCCCACCGGGATGGTTTTAAGATCCGCGATCGACTTGATATAGCCCAGCCCTCTGACCATATACTCGGTCTCGCCCATTTCCAGCAGGCGGCCGCCGACGTCGTTGTTGGAACGCTTGATGGCTGTGACGACGGTCGACAGCGGAATCTGGTAGGCCTGCAATGCGTTGGGGTCGACTTCGACCTGATACTGCTTGACGAAGCCGCCCACCGACGCCACTTCGGCGACGCCGGGCACGGTCTGCAGCGGGTAGCGCAGATACCAGTCCTGAATCGAGCGCAATTGCGCCAGGTCATGGCGGCCACTTTTATCGACCAGCGCGTATTCGTAAATCCAGCCGACGCCGGTGGCGTCCGGCCCCAGCGTCGGCGTCACGCCCTGCGGCAGCCGCTCCCGCACGTAATTCAGATACTCCAGCACGCGCGACCGGGCCCAATAAATATCCGTGCCGTCCTCGAAAATGATGTAGACGAACGACAGGCCGAAGAAGGAATAGCCGCGCACGACCTTGGCATGCGGCACGGCCAGCATGGCCGTCGTCAGCGGGTACGTGACCTGGCCCTCGACGACCTGCGGCGCCTGGTCGGCGTAGTCCGTGAACACGATGACCTGCACATCGGACAGGTCAGGGATGGCATCGAGCGGCATGTGCCGGTACGACCAGATCCCCGCCGCCGCAAGAATCAGGGCCGCTATCAGCACCATGAGACGGTTGCTCAGCGACAGGCTGATGACGCGGCTAATCATGCTGATGCGGCGCCTGTTGTGATGGCTCGGGCGCCATCATCTTGCCCGTCGCTTCGCGCAGATTGGACTCGGAATCGATCAGGAACTGCGCCGATGTCACGACGGCTTCGCCCTCGGCCAGGCCCTCGCGTATTTCTACGTGACCGTTTGAAGCCAATCCCAGCCTGACCGTGCGCGGCTCAAACCGGCCGTCGCCTTTCACGACGAAAACCCGGTCGCCGGCGCTGGAACGAACCACGGCCTCGGCCGGAATGACCAAGGCCTCCTGCCGCCTGCCGGCCTGAATCGTGACTTCGGCGAACATATCCGGCTTCAGCAGCAGCTCGGCATTGTCAAAAACCAGCCGCACTTTGATCGTGCGCGTTTTGGCCTCGGCATACGGATAGATGAACGCCAGATGGCCCTTGAAAACCTTGCCGGGCACGCCGGCCAGCCGCATTTCGACCGGATCGCCCACTTTGACCCAGGGCAGTTCGTATTCGTAAATGTCGGCATACACCCAGACTTTGCTGAGGTCGGCGATCATATACAGTTGCGTCTCAGGCGTAACGTACTGGCCTTCACGCGCGCCGATCTCGATCACGATGCCGGCCGCCGGCGTATGAATGTGCAGGCTCTTTTTGATTTCATGCGTGTGCATCAGATCATGCAATTGATGCTCCGGCACATCCAGCAGTTTCAAGCGTTCGCGCGAACTGTTGACCAGTTCCTCGGCGCCGCGCCGGATCTCTGCTATCGGGCTTTGCTTCAGGACTTCGAGGTTCTTCAAGGCTAACACGTATTCCTGCTGGCTGGCCACCAGCTGCGGCGAATAAATGCTCAGCAGATCGGTATTTTTCTTGACCCACTGGCCGGTCTTATCGACCGACATCTTCTCGATCCAGCCTTCCGTTTTCGGGTGCAGGCGCACGATACGCTCTTCATCATAAGCCACACGCCCTACCGCGCGGATTCCCTGCGACAGCGTTTGCCGGCTTGCTTTGGCGGTGCGTACGCCGATGTCCTGTGTCGTTGTAGGGTCAATTTTGACGGTACCTGGCTTTTCGGCAGCCACCTCTTCCTCGGCATAGACCGGAACATAGTCCATGCCCATGCTGTCCTTGGCCGGCACCGGCGAAGTCACATCCGGATTCATCGGGTTGCGGTAAAACAGCGGCTTTTTAGGTGCTGGCGCCGTAACAGCCGATTCCTCGTGAGCCATTTGCCGGCTCGCCAGCCAGTAGCCGCCGCCTACGCCCAATGCCAGCATCAAAATAGCGATTATGACTGTCTGTTTATTCATAAATCTCATCACTGCCGACGGCGGCGCTTAATTGGGCCAATGACTGATTGGCCTCGGTAAAAGCCTTCCAGTATTGGGTTTGGTAATCGAACAGCGTGATCTGGCTGCGCACCAGGTTAAGAAAATCCACTTTGTTAACCTGGTAACCGCTCAGCATGGAAGCGACGGTCTGCTGCGCCTGCGGCACGATGCCGGTTTCAAACAGCACGAACTGCTCCCTGGCGCGCCGATAATCGCTGTAGTTTTGCGAGATCTGCGAACGGACATTGTTCCATTGATCCTGCAGCGCATATTTCTGCTGCATCAGTTCGCTGGTGCGCTGATCGACAGCCTTGGCTTGTTTCTGAGCCGCGAAGATCGGCACATTGACGCGCACCCCCAGACTCAATAAATCCGAGCGCCTGTCGCCGGCCAGGGTGTCATCGCGCGCACCATAGGACGCATCGACCATGAAATCGGGCAGATAGTCTTTTTTTGCCAGCTCCAGCCGCGACTGCGCGGCATTGATATCCTGGCGTCCGCCTTCCAGCATGGCTCTCGACGCTTCGGCCTGCGCATAAAGCTTATCTTCCGGCAACACGGTCGGCAGCTGCATCGCAACATCAGCCGGCAGTTTAAGATCGCCGTTGGCCGGCCTGTCCAGCAGCGCATTCAGCTTGGCCGCCGCATTGCGCCGCGAGGCGGCCAGGTTTATTTTCTGGTCGAGCAGTTTTGACAATTCCAGCTGGGCCAACAGAACGTCCTGCTGCAGGCCTTCACCGACTTCGTATTTGGTCCGGGCGATATCGACGAACTGATGCAGCAGGGACTGGTTGTTATCGACGATGCCGAGTGCGCGGTCCAGATAGAAGATCAGCCACCAGGTGATCTTGACGTCGCTGAGCAGGCGTCGGCGCACTTCCGCCGCGTTATGCGCTGCCGCGGCCGCTTCGTAGGCGGCCGCCTGTTCGCGCAGGGCCAGTTTGCCCGGGAATGGAATCGCCTGCGTAATGCCGACCAGAAGCTGGGTCATGTCCTCCTGCCGGGTATCGAAGTTGTCTACGGGCAGGCTCATGGCGCTGAAGCTGAGCTCGGGGTCCGGCAAGGTGCCGGCCTGCGAGGGAATGTCCGCCATCGCCCTGGCGCGGGCCAGCATCTGCGCCAGATCGGGATTATCCCGGACGGCCAGTTCGGCCGCAGCTTCCAGCGTCAGAACGGCCGGCTCCTGGGCACCGGCCATTCCGCCGATCAACAAGAGCGCGACTAAGGCGATAGGCTTGAATAGGGTGGACGGCATAATATCCTCGCAATGAATCCGTTAGGGCAATGTACTGATTTAACTGAAGTGACGCAAGCCCTCGTAGGCTGGTTTAAAGCTTTAGCGGAAACCCGGCATAAGTGACTTGGAAATGCTGGGTTTCACAGCCCAGCCTGCAATGCTGAAATGGCGCAAGCCCGCCCGGCATCAGCGGCTTCGAAATGAGGAGTTGCCCAATCAGCCTGCCTTTGTCTGGTTCGGCTTCCTGCGCTATTCCGGAACGTTTCCCCGACTCCTGTCATCCAATCTTTGTTGTAAATCACCTTCATCAAAAAGAATAACAAGGATCCGAATGATTTCGTTCGATAAAGTCATGTTCCTGCTCAGCGATGTGCTGAGCCAGCCGACGCCGGTCTGGGCCATTGTGGCCGCCCTTTTTATCTTGATTGCCGGAATCCTGTTCATTTACAGCCGGCGGCGTTACCGGAGCGTAGCCAAAGCGCCTGCGGCAGCAAGCACGGCGCCTGCCTGGAACGGCATGAGCGCTGAGCAGGCGCTGCAGGAGCTGGCCTCGGTTCAGGCCGAAGGACTCAGCCAGACCGAGGCGGCAGAGCGGCTGAAACATTACGGTCCCAACAAGCTTGCTGAAAAACCGCCCAAACCTGCCTGGTTGCTGCTTTTGTCGCAGTTCAAGAGCTTTCTGATCGTGGTACTGATCGCCGCCGCCCTGCTGGCCGCGGCCGTCGGCGATATCACGGACGGCGCAGTGATTCTGGTGGTGGTCATCATTAATGCCTTCCTGGGCTTCTATCAGGAATTTCAGGCCGAACAATCACTGGCAGCACTGAAAAAAATGCTGGCACTGCATGCCGAAGTCCGCCGCGACGGCCGTAACCGGGATCTGCCGGTGGAGCAGCTCGTGCCGGGCGATATCGTGATTCTCGACGCCGGCGATAAGATCCCGGCCGATGGCCGCATCATCTCAGCCCACACGCTGGAGATTGATGAATCTTCGCTGACCGGCGAATCGATACCGGTTGCCAAGCAGACCCAGCCGCTGCCCGCGCATTTACCGCTGGCTGAACGCAACAACATGGTCTACATGAACAATGCCGTCACGCGCGGCCGCGCCGAAATGGTCGTGACCGCGACCGGCATGGACACCGAAATCGGCCGGCTGGCGGGATTGCTCGCACAGGCCGAAGACGGCGAAACGCCGCTGCAAATACAACTGGACGGCCTGGGCAAACGGCTGGCGCTGATCGCGTTACTCGTGATTATCGGCCTGTTCGTGAGCGCATTGTGGCGTGGCGAACCGCTGATGGAAACCGCATTTACGGCCATTGCGCTTGCCGTGGCCGCCATACCGGAAGGCCTGCCGGCCGTTGTCACCGTCACGCTGGCGCTGGGCATGCATCGTCTGGCCCGGCAGCGCGCGATCATCAAGCGCCTTGCGGCCGTCGAAACGCTGGGCTGCACAACCGTGATCTGCACCGACAAAACCGGCACGCTGACGGTCAACCAGATGACGGCACGGTCGGTCTTTTATCAGGGCCGGAATTATTCTATCAGCGGCGAGGGCTATGATCTTGACGGCACAATTTCGGCCGAAGCCGGCCATAACGGGAATCTGTCGAACCTGCTGCTGCCGCTGGCGCTGTGCAATAACAGCCATCTTCACGACGGTCGGGTCGTCGGCGATCCGATGGAAGGCGCCCTGCTGGCATTGGCTGCCAAGGGCGGCATCGGCAAAAAAGAGGCGCTCGCCCAACTGCCGCGCCTGGTCGAACTGCCTTTCGATGCCGAGCATAGATTCATGGCGACCTTTCATCGCGATGGCGGCCATGTCAAGGTGTTCGTTAAGGGAGCGCCCGAAATAATCCTGAACCGCTGCACTGCGGTACTCGATACCGAAGGCAAACCCGCCCCGCTCCGTAAAGACGAACTGCTGACCGTCAACAAAACCATGGCCGCTACAGGCTTGCGCGTACTGGCCGTGGCCGAAAGAACGCTGCCGGTCGACCAATTTGCCGGAGACCATGACCTGTTCCATTACATGGCGGAGCTGACCTTTATCGCGCTGATCGGCCTGATGGACCCGCCCAGGCCCGAAGCGCGCAACGCGATCGCCCTGTGCCGGCAAGCGGGCATCGAAGTCAAGATGATCACGGGCGACCAGCAAGTGACGGCCAAAGCCATTGCACAGGAACTGGGACTGACAGGCGACGTCATCGAAGGACTGGAACTGGCCGATCTGAACGATGAAGCGCTGGCTGGCCGCATTGAAAAGATCGGCGTTTTCGCGCGCACGGCGCCGGAGCAGAAAGTCCGCATCGTCAAAGCCCTGAAGGCCGACGGCCATGTCGTCGCGATGACCGGCGACGGCGTCAACGATACGCCGGCTCTGAAAAGTGCCGATATCGGCATCGCCATGGGCATCACCGGCACCGACGTCGCCAAGGAAGCGGCCACGATGGTGCTGACCGATGACAATTTCGCCACGATCGTCAAAGCGGTCAAGGAAGGGCGCGGCATTTACGACAACATGATCAAATTCGTCCGCTTCCAGCTTTCGACCAATATCGGCGCCATCCTGGCCGTAGCCAGCGCCCCGCTGCTGAATCTGCCGGCTCCGTTCACGGCCGTGCAATTGCTGTGGATCAATATCATCATGGACGGGCCGCCGGCCATGGCGCTCGGCATCGACCCCGTGCGATCGGGCAGCATGACGGAAGCGCCGCGCGATCCAAACGCGCCCATCCTGTCCTGGCGGCGTCTGGGCAATCTGTTCACTTACGGTCTGACCATGGCGGTCGGCACATTGACCATTCTTTATTACGGCCTGCAAAGCAACCCGGCCGGCTATGCCGCGACACTGGCTTTCACAACGTTTGTGCTGTTTCAGGTGTTCAACGTGTTCAACGCGCGCGCCGAAAGGACTACGACGTTCAACCGGCATTTCTTTGCCAACCGCATGCTCTGGCTTGCCCTTTTCGGCGTTGTGCTGCTGCAGGTACTGGCCGTGCATTGGCCCCCGGCTCAGGCCGTTTTCCATACCACGGCGTTGAAACCGGCAGACTGGCTCCTTGCCTTTACCGTTGCTTCGTCCGTTCTGGTGTTTGAGGAATTGCGCAAATTCTTGCAGTTCATAGTCAAATGGCTTAGGACAGAAAAGTAGCCTTTGATTCTGCCCCGACAATAAAAACGAAGGTACTGTATGAAAAAAGTTACCGAAGTTTATGGTCAGTTTATCACCAACCTGGATAGCCGCTTATTGCGTTATCCGAAAACGCTGATACTGCTGGTCCTGCTGCTCTGCGGATTCAGCCTGTATTATACATCCCGGCATATGGGCGTCGATGCCGATACGACCGACATACTGTCGAAGGATCTGCAGTTTCAAAAAGATCGGGAACGCTTCATCAAGACCTTTCCGCAGGATGATCAGGCGATCCTGGTCGTTGTCGATGCCAGGACGCCAGAACAGGCCACTCAAGCGCTGGACTATCTCGGGGCGCAGTTCAGCCGTGAAAAACAGATACAATCGGTTTACATCCCCGGATCAGGGGAGTTTTTCGACCGGCATGGCCTGCTCTACCCGGATCTTAAAGAAGTCCAGGATCTGGCCGGCAAAATGACGGAAGCCCAGCCCTTTATCGGCGCGCTCTCCAAGGACAACAGTCTGAAAGAGCTATGGCTCATTCTCGGGCAGGCTCTCACCGAGGAAGCGCATGAACTGCCGGTCGACCTGAATCCCATGCTGGATAAGATAAGCACGGCGATCCGGGCCGCGATCGAAGGTAGAACCTATCAGTTGTCCTGGCAGCAAATGATGATGGGCGACGACAATGATCTGTTGAGCACCCGGCGCTTTGTACTGCTCAAGCCGCACCTGGAATTTAACGAATTGATGCCGGCCGAGAAGCCGCTGGCGGCGGTGCGGGCTATTGCGGATAAAGCCGAGCAAACCTTCCCCGGCGTCAATGTACGGCTGACCGGCGAGGTCGTGCTGGAACATGATGAACTGGCCACGGTGACTTACAGCGCCGAAATGGCCTCGGCGTTTTCGTTCCTGCTGGTCTTTCTGTCTTTACTGATCGGCTTCCGCTCTTTCAAGTTGACGCTGGCTACATTAAGCGTCCTGACCATGGGCTTGATGCTGACTTTCGGCTTCGCCACGCTGGCCTTCGGTAATCTGAACCTCATCTCCATATCGTTTGCGGCTTTATATATCGGCATCGGCGATGACTATGCGGTTCAGGTATGCATGCGCTATCGGGAGCTGCTGCGGCAGAATATGTCCCGGAGGCAAGCACTGACCGAGGCTGTGCGCAGAGTTGCGCCCCCCATCACCTTATGCGCGATCACGGGGGCGACAGGTTTTTTCTCCTTCGTCCCGACCCAGTACACCGGCGTCTCCGAACTGGGCGCCATCGCCGGCGCAGGCATTTTTATTTCCCTGTTGATCACGCTGACGGTGCTGCCGGCCATGCTGAAGCTGTTCCCGCTGAATTCCGGGCCGGCAGAAAAAAAATCCGATCATCTGTTTCCGGACTGGGTTTACCGCTTTCCGATCGAGCATGCGATCCTGGTCAAATGGGCAACGGCCGCCCTGATAGTGACCGGGCTGGGCCTGCTGACTCAGGCCCGGTTCGATATCAATCCGCTCAATCTGCGTGATCCCAAATCCGAATCCGTCGTCACCTTCAGAGAACTGCTGAAGACCAAGGATACCTCCCCTATGACCCTGACGGTCATGACGAAAAATAAAGACGAAGCGCTCGCCATGGCACAGAAGCTGAGACAGCTGGAAACGGTCGAAAACGCGATCACGATTTTCGATTATATCCCCGCCGATCAGGAAGCCAAGCTGGCCCTCATCGACGACCTGTCTTTGGTCATGGGGCTTCAGCTGACTACTTTCCCGCCTCCGCATCAGGACAACGTCGAAAACAACATGGCGGCGCTGGAAAAGTTCAGGCAGGCCATCGAACAGCATTTGAAGGCAAAACCGGATAGCGAGCTGGCGGCAAACCTGCGCCTGTTGCTCCAGGAAGTGGAGTCGCTGATTGCCGTGCTGAAATCCGAATCCGAACCGGAAAAAAAGACCACCCTGGATAAATTGCAGCGCAGCCTGCTGGGCACACTGCCGCAAACCATGAACACGCTGCTGAAAGGGCTGAACCCTGGCCCAGTCACGATCGACACGCTGCCCCGCGATCTGGCCGAGCGCTGGCTCAGCAAGGATGGCGTTTACAGAATCCAGGTTACGCCCAGCAAGGATCTCAACGATGAAAAAAATCTGAAAGCGTTCATTAAAGAAGTCCGCCAGGTGGCACCCCACGCTACGGATCTGCCGGTCATTTATCTGGAATCGGGCACAGCGATAGTGAAGGCCTTTCAACAGGCGCTGGTCAGCGCGGTGGCGGCCATCATTCTGGTTTTGCTGCTCACGCAGCGCAACGCCAAGGATGCGCTATTGATTCTGCTGCCGCTGGTAACCACGGCCATCCTGACCGGCGTCTCAACAGTACTTATGGACAATCCGTTCAACTTCGCCAATATCATCGTCATACCGATACTGTTCGGGTTGGGCGTCGATGCCGGCATCAACATCATGAGCCGCTTGCGCAATCCCGAACACGAGGACAGCGTATTGAGAACCGCTACGGCGAGAGGCGTGATCTTCAGCGAACTGACTACGATGTGCAGCCTGGTCAGCATGGCGTTTACACCGCATCTGGGCCTTGCCAGCATAGGGCAGCTGCTGTCTATCGGGCTGCTGCTGAACATTCTCTGCACCCTCATTGTACTGCCGGCGTTTGCTTACAAGACATAGAGCTGAGCGGGTTGACTGATGCTGCGCAAGCGGGGCCGCGGGCTAGGGCGCTCCAGCCGTTGGATTAGTTATCGATACTTATGCCAGAAATGAAACATGAATCCAATCACTAGCTTATAAGTTCATGGTCTATTATTTTGACCTAAAACTTCCAAGATTTAACAGGGAAGTTATGCGATAATTAAGGAATAATTAACAAATGCCTTATGGCTTAAAATCAGGAAAGAAACACATGTTTTCATTGCAAACCATCTTCGGCAAAGGCGATAAATTCTATGGCCTGCTCGAAGCCAGTGCAGAATCCGCACGTTTGTCCACCAGGGCGTTGATTGAGCTCGTAAGTACGCCCGCCTCGCAGCAATCCTTGGAAAAATTCAAACAGGCCCGCCGCCAGGAAAAGGATTTATTCGGGCAAATCAGTGAAGAATTAGTCAATACGTTTGTAACGGTGCTCGATCGTGAAGACATTGAGGCCCTTAACAGAGCCCTCTATAAAATCCCCAAAGTCGTGGAAAAGTTCGCGGAACGCTATACATTAGCCATAGATCGAATTGGCGATGTGGATTTCACCAGCCGCGCCGCCATGCTGGAACAGGCCTGCGAAGTCCTGGAACAAATGGTCAAACTATTGCGTGCAGGAATGGACCTGGATCGGACCAAAAAACTGAACGACAAGCTGCAAGCCATTGAAGCCGAAGCTGATCGTCAAATTCTTGATTTGTACCGGGATGTTTATGTCAACGAAACCGATCCGATCCGCTATCTGGTAAAAAAAGATTTGTTTCAGATTCTGGAAAAAGCGATTGACCGTTGCCGAGATGCCGGCAATGTCATTTATCACATCGTTCTGAAAAATTCATAAAAGGTTGCTATGCTGACTCTGCTCTTGCTTGTCATCCTGGCAGCGCTCGTTTTCGAATTCATCAACGGGTTCCACGACACCGCGAACTCGATTGCCACGGTTGTCGCCACCAAAGTACTGACGCCGACGCAAGCTGTCATTCTCGCCGCAGCCACCAATCTGGTCGGCGCGTTTTCCGGTACGGCAGTGGCGAAAACCATTTCGTCGGGATTGGTCGACACCAGCCTGGTAAACATCACCTCCGAAGTTTTGATCTGCGCGCTGGCTGGCGCAATCATCTGGAACCTGATCACCTGGGCGCTGGGCCTGCCCTCCTCCTCCAGCCATGCCTTGATCGGCGGCCTGTGCGGCGCAGCGGTTGCGGCAGGGCACAATAATTTTGACGTGTTGGTCTGGTCGAAAACCGCGGCGGTCTGGACAGAGAACAAAGGCTTGCTCTGGAAAGTAGTGATCCCTATGGTCAGTTCGCCCATTGCCGGGTTTACTTTAGGCGTCATTATCATGGGCGCCCTGATGGCTATCGTCAGCGGCATGAATTCCGCGGGCGGGGCCTTGGCGCGCATGGCGCGTCCGAAATGGATTAACGTCGTCTTTGGGAAAGCTCAGCTTTTATCGGCCGGTTACATGGGATTTGCCCACGGTACCAATGATGCCCAAAAAACCATGGGCATTATCGCCCTGGCGATTTTTGCCGCCAATAGCGCGGGTACGCTCGATCAACTGCCGGCCTGGGCTGAATTCCTGCGGCCGGATGGCGGGGAGAAAGATATCGATGCCTGGGTTGTATTTGCCTGCGCCATAGTCATGGCGTTGGGCACTGCGGTGGGCGGCTGGCGCATTATCAAAACGCTTGGCCATAAAATGGTGAAGTTGCATCCGATCAACGGTTTCGCGGCGGAAACCAGTTCGGCGACGATCCTGCTGACCGCTGCTCACTTTGGCATGCCCGTTTCCACTACCCATAGCATTTCAACCGCAATCATGGGCGTGGGCTTCGCCAAGAATCCGCATGCGCTTAAACTCACCATCATTGAACGGATTGTCTGGGCCTGGGTTCTGACGATCCCGGCGGCAGGCGGTTTGTCCTGGGGCATGGTGAGTTTGTTGTCTCTGCTGCATTAACGGAAAATCGGATTCCTATATGCTCGCGGGACGGGGATCCCGTCCCGCGAGGCAATTAAAATTTTATCCCCCGGCTCAAACACGCCCTGACTGCTTTGGCTACCGGTTAAATTTAATTGCAACCCGTCACTGAACAGGAACAAGGTGCCCAACGAGAAGACCGATCAAAGACGTATGTGCTGCACTATTTTGTTGAAAGATTCGGATGACTGGCACATCTCCAGGCTCGAAATAGAATGTTACCGGTAAAGAAATATTCGTTCCCGGGCCTGTTCTAATGAGGAAAAGCGTTTCGTCTGCACCTTCCAAAACGGGCGAACTCGTCGCATCCAACTGGGCAGAAACGTAGGTAATGACTAACCGTTGCCCGGCAGGCACTGCAGGAAAAGTCAATCGGCACTGTGGCGCACAGGTTGATGAATCTCCGATACTCGCCTGGTGCTGGTACGGACGCACACCGACACCCGTTACATCCCGAACCTGCACGGGGTTCGTCACTCCGTTGGTAATAATTGCCTCCGTAGGCGCAGCCAGAGCGCTTTCCCATGTCAGACCAAGAATATAGAACACGACGGCACTTAACACGACACGCGCATTTTTTGAACATACCGGTAAAATTTTCATAGGGGAAACTCCTGATAATCAACCGCCTATGCCGGATTTCCGCTTAAAAGTGCGGTAGACTGGTTTTATCAACCCAGCCTGCCTATGCTTTAAGTTATTACAACGCTGAGTTTTATAAACTTGCTAATTTCCTTCAAGAACTTACACATCTCTTCAAGCAATTGTTCTTTCGAGCTGGCGGCGCTTTGTTGAACCCATCTCAACCTGACTAAATATACCCCCAACTAATTATTTTTCGCCAAGTTAAGTTCTATTACCTTCGCAACCATTATTCATTTTTTATGCTTGATTTCTATTCGTACCATTACTGTCTAACTTAGCAGGTATTGGCCCGGTTGTTCGAAATTTCCAAGAAGCCCAGTAGAAAAGGTACGCGGTGCGTACCCTACAAACTAAAGCTCCAACCCAGCCCACACATGCTGAGCCTTAATAAATAAAAAAATAGCTGTTGTCTGCCATTCAAAATTGATGCTAGACGATTTTCAAAGTTATCCCGAAACTGTTCTTTACGCATGTTAAGCTTGTTATCCAGTTTAAAATAATCTGATTTTCAGCCCATATTCAACATTAAATAAAGAAAAAGGATGTGACATTTATGATAAAAGCCAAGCTCTGTACTATTGCCTGGATCGTGCTGGGATTTACCCCTTCAGCTTATGCCCAGGCTGAACAGAACTGTAGCGATGCTGTCATCAATACTGTTGGAAAACACTTTGACATCAGTAATTTCTCATATCTAAAAGACAGTACGTCTCCGAATATAGGGAATGGTGGAGTTATTATCGCCGGTGCATGCAAGGTTTCGCCTATCGACAAATCCATCACTATTGCCGCCTTCGCTTACGATGAAGGCATCGAAGATGGAAAGCCGTTAGATGAAGACATCGAAGGTGAAAAGCCGTTAGTGGTGGCGCTGGTCGATACTCAAAAAGGCCAGGTTATCAGTGCCTATACGGACTCAATCAATGAAGATGCTACGATGCGCGTCGCTGATTACAGCTTGTCGATAGATACCGCCCGTTATGTACTTGCACCAGGTGTTAGAGCTTTTGGCATTAATATAGTGAGTGGGAGCCACCCGCATTATTGTACAAATGGTGATGAGGGGGGTAATCGCACGCTGTTTGTTCAAGATGGCAAGACGCTCAAACCCATTCTTGAAAGACTGACCATGTCCTATTGGACCTACCTCAAAGGAGGTGATTCAAGGTGCATGAGTGACACAGATCCAGCGATAGCTCTGGACCCAATAATCGAAAGTTTCAATCTGAACATAGGTATTGGCAAAGCCACTACCAACGGTTATGCCAATCTATTGATCACAGCAATCAGTTCCTATGACAATGAAGCGGAATCTAAACGCCGTCCTTTCCATTATGAGCTGCATTATAACGGCGAAACATACCCCACAGATGAGATGCTTAATGCGCTTTATGCTTGGCAAAAATAATGGCTTTCTCTGAACCGGTAGCCCAGTAGGGTACGCATCGCGTACCTTTTCGGATTTAATTCAAGGAAAAAATTTGAAAAGGTACGCGGTGCGTACCCTACAAACTGGCAAGTTTTGGCTCAACTATGTCATTCGCGATAGATCGAATTTCCCCGGAAACGCGACGAATATTTTTTGACGGCAACTATGGCATCGTTTATTTACTCGCCGTCCTGATCAACAGCCAGCCGATAACCAACGCCAACCTCAGTCAGCAAGTAGCGGGGCCTGGCCGGATTGATTTCCAGCTTGTGGCGCAGTTGGCCCATGTAAATCCGAAGATAATGTTGATCATTGATATGCTCGCTGCCCCATACTTCCTTGAGCAGTTCATGATGCTTGACGACCAGCCCGGCATGACGGATCAGAATGCTTAATAGCCGAAATTCGATCGGGGTAACGCGCACTTCATTGCCGGAAATGAAGACTTTACGATTCACCAGATCGACTTTCAATTCGCCGGTTTCAAAGACTTCGCTGCTGACAGCCCGTTTGGCTCGGCGCAGCAGGGCCTGTAAACGCGCATGCAGTTCACCGGTGCCGAACGGTTTGGTCAGATAGTCGTCCGCGCCGGCATCCAGCGCCAGAATCTTGTTTTGCTCCTGGCTGCGGGCCGACAATATCAGCACCGGCAAATCAGACACTTGCCGCAGCTTTTTCATGACCGAAATGCCATCCATGTCAGGCAGGCCCAAATCCAGAATCATCAAATCGGGATTGTCGCTATGGACCAGAGCCAGCCCGGTCTTGCCATTATCGGCTTCAATAATGCGCCAGCCTCTATGCATGAGGCTGCTTTTTAGAAAGCGCCGGGTTTGCGGATCGTCTTCGACCAACAAAATCAATGGAGGAATTTCGCTCATGCTGTAGTGCTCTCGGCCTTATCCCAGTTTAACGACGGCGGTTCGCGCATCGGCAAATCGATCATGAATGCCGCGCCCTTGCCAGCCAGATTGGTCGCCTTTATGGCACCGCCATGGGCTTCGACGATGGCCCGGCATAATGCCAGCCCCAATCCGACGCCGCTGGTCTGGGTTTCAGTCTCATGCCGGTAGAATTTATCGAACAATTTTTCCTCCATGCCTTTCGGTATGCCGTCGCCGTAATCGGATACAGTCAGCCGCACCGTGGCCGGCAACAGCTCGGCGCTTATATCGATAGGACTGCCCGGCGGTGTGTATTTGATGGCGTTTTCGATCAAATTGACCAGTACCTGTTCCAGCAGTACGGCATCTATCCACACCAGCGGCAGACTGCCAGGCAACTGTGTACGTACCGGCCTGCCCTGCAAGTTTTTATCCAGGCGGGTCAATGCGCCGCCGACAATCTCTTCAACCGCGTTCCACTCCTGATGCAGAATGATTTCGCCGCTGCTCAACCTTGCCATATTGAGAATCTTGCTGGTCAGATCCGACATGCGCTGAGCTTCCTCCAGAATGACCTTGCCCAAATCCTGCTTTTCTTCCTCTGAGCACTCGCTGCCGCTTTCTATCAGCGTGCTTGCGGCGCCGCTGATGCGGGTCAGGGGCGTGCGCAAGTCATGCGATATGGCGCTTAGCAATGCATTGCGTAAGGATTCGGTTTCAGCTTGCAATGTGGCGTCTTTGGCCTGCGCTGCCAAATACAACCGTTCCAGGGTCTGGGTAATCAGGCTGCAGAATGTGTCGAAAAATGCGCTGAGCTGCGGGTCGGAATCGATCGAGCTTGCCTTAAAGCTTATGGCCAGAACCGCCAATACGGTTTGTGATCGCATTAATGGATAATAAAACGGGGCGCAGCCATTACGCCGATGCTGAACCTTAGCGAGCTTAAACGCCCGCTGCGCATCAGCCAAATCGGTAGCGCGCAGCGAAAAAGGAAGCGGTTCGGCCTCAGGATAAGCCAGACGGCCTTGTTCATCAGCAAACAACAATACGGACATTGCGCCGAATTGATCGTGAATATGCTGCACGGCAACGACGGCAACATTTTCCTGATTGCCGGTTTCCGCTAACGCCTGGCTTAACCGGTACAAGGCTTTGGTGCGACTCTCCCGCTGCCGGGCCAGTTCGGCTTGCAGGCGTGCCTTATCCTGCAAATTGCTGGTCAGGTTGGCGACGACTATCATCGCCCCCAAGCCGACGATGTTCTCAAGGTCGGAGATCGCGAGCGAAAAAATCGGCCTGGCAAAATAAAAAGCGAATAAAGGCGCACTTAACAGCGAAGCCAAAATAGACGCGCCGCGGCCAAAATGGTTTGCCACGAGAAACACGCCCAGTAGATAGATCATCAGAATGCTGGCTTCACCCAGCACATTCTGCAATGGCCAGTTGATCAGCGTACAGACAAACGGCGCAGCCATGCCCCAAGCATAACCTCGCAATTCACCGCCACGCGGCAGTTTGCCGAGAAATGTCAGACGTTTTTTTAGAGTTGGCGGATTTTGCATGGCTTTACTGTTCACATCTTAAAGGCATTTTATTTAAGATCGCTCGGATGAATAATGCCTTTTTCTTTAAAGTTCAATACGAATGCCCAATTCGATGACTAGCCCGACTGGAATTTTAAAAAACTCTATCGCGCTGGATGAGTTATGAAATAAAAAGCTGAACAAAGGCCGGCGCCATCGCGGCATCGGGCTTTTACGCCGGAAAGAAACCCGCTCGCTGCCGATGAAAAACGATGTCTGTTCGGGATCGATGGCCAGGCCGTGCTGCCTGCATAATTCCAGAGCGCGGCGCACGTCGGGCGTTTGCTGAAAGCCGAAATAAAGCTTTACGCGATGGTAATTATGGTTTTGCCCGAAAGTCCGGATTTTGACGCGATGCGCTTCGTCCACATAAGGCTCTTCCTTGGTCACGACCGTCAGCACCATGACTTGCTCGTGCAAGACATGATTGTGCTCAAGGTTGTGCGCCATCACCTGCGGCACGCCATGCAGGTTCTTGGCCAGATACATGGCCGAACCCGGCACCGTCACCAGGGACTTATCCAATATTTTTTCTTCCAGTTCCTCGAACAGTACCCGTTTTTCATCCAGATAAGCCGCCAACAGTTCGCGGCCCTTGATCCAGGTGGTCATGGTCAGAAACAGCACCGTACCGATGAGCAGCGGCAACCAGCCGCCGGTCGGAATTTTCAGACTGTTCGATGACAGGAACAGGAAATCGATGGTGAGGAAAACCGACAAAAAAGTGATGCTGGTGATTTTGTTCCACTTCCAGAGTTCCTTGATGACGATGAATGCCAGAACCGTGTCGACAATCATGGTGCCTGTCACGGCAATGCCATAGGCCGAAGCCAGCGCCGACGAGGACTGAAAGCTCAGCACCAGCACGAATACCGAAACCATCAGCAGCCAGTTGACCACCGAGATATAGACCTGCCCCATCTCCTCGCCTGAGGTATGCATAATCTGCATGCGCGGACAGTAGCCCAACTGTATGGCCTGCCGGGTCACGGAAAAGGCGCCGGAAATGACCGCTTGCGAGGCAATGACGGCGGCAAGCGTCGCCAGCAGCAGCAACGGATACAGTGCCCAGGTCGGGGCGAGCAGATAGAACGGGTTCTGTATCGCTTCGGGATGCTCGAGCAACAGCGCGCCCTGGCCAAAGTAATTGAGCAGCAAGGCCGGAAATACAAAGCTGAACCAGGCATAGCGTATCGGTTTCAGGCCGAAATGCCCCATATCGGCATACAGCGCTTCGGCGCCCGTAATGGTCAATACGATGGCGCCCATGATCAGAAAGCCGTGCCAGCCCAGTTCGATCAGCAAATGCACGGCAAAATAAGGATTAATCGCAACCAGCACGCTGGGCGCGTGAGTAATATTGATAACGCCCAGGACAGCCAGTGTCCCGAACCAGAAACACATGATCGGCGCAAACAGTCTGCCGACCTGGCCTGTACCCTTGGCCTGCAACACAAACAATCCGCCCAGCACGGCAATGGTAATCGGCACCACATGATGGGCTAGAGTCGGGGCGACAATGCCCAGTCCTTCGACCGCGCTGAGTACGGAAATGGCCGGCGTGATCATGCCGTCTCCGTAGAATAACGCCGCTCCGAGCAGGCCGATGGTGACGATAAAGCGCATCCGGCCCGGCTTATCCCGGGAACCATGCAACGCCAGCGCCATCAGCGCCATGATGCCGCCCTCGCCTTTGTTGTCGGCGCGCATGATGAAGATCGCGTATTTGGTCGTAACCACCAGCGTCAACGACCAGAAAACCAGCGACAGCACACCGAGCACATGGATGTGATCGATCGGCACGCCGCCGTGGAAGACTTCTTTAAGGGCATATAAGGGACTCGTGCCGATGTCGCCGAACACCACGCCTATTGCACTCAACGCCAAGCCGGCCAGTTGTTGCTTGGAATGACTTGGCTGAGTAGACACAGTTGCGTGTTGAATAGACATGGCTAAGCGTTCCAAATTTCAAGTCAGGATTAAAAGGAACCGGCGTTAACTAGAAAATGCACGCCGATGGCCGCAAAGTAACCCAGTAAAATCGCCGGAAGCCATTTCATATGGCTGCTGAAAGTATATTGGCCTTTGGCTTGTCCCAGCAAGCCTATTCCCGGCGCCGAGCCGATTGCCAGCAGACTGCCGCCGACACCCAGCGTCAAGGTCAACAGCAGCCATTGGCCTTGAGGAATATCAGGCTGCATAGTAATCACCGCAAACATCAGCGTGCCGTTATCGACAAATGCCGAAGACAGGCCGATCAAGATATTCGCCAGCGTGGGGCTCAACTGGCCGTACAGCATATGCGAAATGGCATCCAGATAGCCAATATAGCCCAGGCCGCCGATGCCCATCATCGCGCCATAAAAAAACAGCAGCGTATCCCATTCCAGACGGCCGACTTTTTCGAACACGTCGAGCTTCTTGGCGCGGGCATCGGCAATATCGAGATCACTGACATCGGCGCCCGAAAATAAATCGTACTCTAATTGCCTTAAGCCCCGCGAATTTGAGGTTTTGTGCAGATAGAAAAAGAAAAATTGCAGCAATGACAAACCGGCCATCATGCCTGCCGCCGCCGGCAAACGGAGTTTCATATCAAAAGCGACAGCCAGGGCGATAGTGACCCCAAACAGAAAAATGATGCGCTTTGCGCCGCGCGGCAGAACCACCCTCTCGGTCTCGACAGCCGGCTTGTCTTTGGGCAACGCAAAATGCATTGTCAAAGCCGGAACTAAAAAATTCACCAGGCAAGGCACGAACAGCTTAAAAAACTGAAGAAATCCCAATATGCCGTGTTGCCAGACGAACAAGGTCGATATACCGCCCAAAGGACTGAAAGAACCGCCGGCATTGGTGGCTATTACAATATTGATGCAGGCTAACGAAACAAATTTCGGACTGTCTCTACCGACGGCGACCACTACAGCTCCCATCAACAACCCCGCCGTCAAGCCATTGACGACGCTGGAGATAAAAAATACCATGAAGCCGGTAATCCAGAACAGTCGCCGATAACTCCAGTGTTTGCTGACCAGCCAGAATTTGATTGCTTCGAATACCCGCATGTCTTCCATAGCATTCAAGTATGTCATGGAGACCATGATAAACAGCAGCAATTCCATGTAAGTCTGCAAATTGCCCCTAAAGGCCGCGATGGCAAGCTGGTTTTGACCTTGCTGTTGATAGACTGTCACGATGACAGCCCAAATCAGCGCCGAAGCCAGCAACATCGGCTTGGATTTGCGCAGTTCGGTGACATCTTCGAGCATGGCTGCGATATAGGCGACGACCATCACAGCCAATGAAAAATAGCCTGCCCAGTGATGAGTCAGATCAAGCTGCTGCACCGCCGGCGTTACCGCTTCGTCTTCGGCATATCCCAAGCCCGGCACTAGCAATCCAACCGTTCCAAGCAGATAAAACAAATACCGCACTTCACTCTCCTGTGCCGATCAGATGAAGAAACCGATCGACAAGCCTTGATTATTAACAGATACAAAACGGCAGTCAGAAACTGCAGTTCACAAGGCCGGGCATTGTAATGAGCCGAGTGTAAAAAATGCGTAAAGAACCCAAATTCTTTCGCAGGAAGTGCTGATCTGCAATTGCAGTTTAGATGAAGTGACAGGCAAGCTTCGGCCAGCGCCGAGTCTAGTCGACCTTCAATCTGAAACCGCAGAGAAGCGAGGAGTAGGCTGAGCTGAAGCTTTGCGAAAACCCGGCATGGGCGGCGTTGAATGCTGGGTTTGGCAACCCGGCCTAACGCGTTCATGATAAAAAGCGCTTCGCCTTTCGTCTACCCCTTCCAAGACGGGTGACCCAGCGTATAGGGCGCATTAGCGCCAGCGTAATGCGCCGAAGCCAACATGCGGCGCAATACGCTCACGCTATTGCGCCCTACGAATGCACCTTACCGCGTTTACCGCGTTCATAACGGTTGTCATAAGGGCCGCACCTTACTGCGTCCCATTTGATGAATGGGTTAGGTTTATTGCCGCAGCCAACACCTGCAGGGCGATACTTAGAATCCATACCCAGTAACCACTGGCCACTGAGAAGGTCTTGGATCCTGTATCAGTAATCGGAACTTTTTTGTATAGCAGGAAGCTAAGTGCAAGGATTAATGCAACTAGCGAGTAGGTTAAGCATTTTGACAAATTGCGAGAGTGTTCTGTCCAGGACAGGAGTAAGAACACGTTTGCGAGCCATGTTGGATAGAGCAGAAAGAGGCTGATCGGACCAAAGAACACAAACACAAACCAAGCGGGATAGTCATTGTTACTGCTTGTACGAAATGCTGTGAGGGTTAGGCAGACGAAAAATGAAATGATGCTTAACCCAACTAATAATCCAGATAAATTCTTAGGTATAAAATCCTGAAACCTAACGTTTGAATTAAGGTGCGCCGCTAGGCGTCCCGCTTGAATGATGGGTTAGGTGTTTAGTCCCACGATGTGCTGGATGGGGTCGATTCTGAAGCGATCAGGGTCTTTTGTCCAGATCTGACAGATGTATTCGTAGGGTGTCAGCCCTTTGAGCATTTTGAGCCGCTTGGCGAAGTTGTAAGCCATAACGAACGCGTGCAGATGTTGCTTGAGTTGATCATGTGAGCCGTAGTGATACTGTTTTACAGTCGCCTCTTTGAGCGTTCGATTCATGCGTTCGACTTGGCCGTTTGTCCATGGATGCTTAGGTTTGGTCAGCCGGTGATCAATATCGTTCTTAGCGCAAGCCAGTTCAAAGGCATGTGCGCGGAAGATCTGCCCGGCCTCCAAAGCCTCTTTGAGATCTTTTGCAGTGGAATGCCGATTGCCCGGTGTGGTGAAGTGCGTTCCGTTGTCGGTGAGAATGGTGTGGATTTTGTAAGGAACGGCGATGATAAGCTCTTGCAGAAAGTTTCCCGCAATTTGACGGGTTGCCGTCTCGTGAAGTTGTACGAAGACAAACTTGGACGTACGATCAATGGCAACAAACATGTAGAGCTTGCCCTCCTCAGTGCGCACTTCGGCGATATCGATATGAAAGTAGCCGATCGGATAGTCTTTGAATTTCTTTTTATCTGTGGCGTCTTTCGTATCCGGTAGGCGACTTATCCCATGCCGCTGGTAACAACGATGTAGAGATGACCGTGTCAGATGAGGAATGCTGGCTTGCAAACTGTAAAGGCAGTCGTCTAAAGACAGGAGAGTATGCTGCCGAAAGGCGACGCAGGCGGCTTCCTCCTCTTTTGTCAGAACTGTTGAGCGAACCTCTTTGGGACCCATAGGGGCATCTTGAACCGTTTGCCGCTTGCGCCACTTGGCAACCGTTTTCGGGTTGATCCCGTGTCGAGCCGCCAGTTTGTTCAGGCTCTCTTGACTATGTTGTATCGCTCGACGCACCGCCTCTGTCGTGCGGGCGCATCCGTGTAAAACTTGTCCCATAGTTCCTCCCGTTGTAGCTGGCTATATTTTACACCAGCACATCGTGGGACTAAACAGTTAGGCTAGCTGATGATTTTTTTAATACTACTGATGCCGGAATTTTAGATGATGCGTTAATAAATGTAGTCTCAAACCCAATTAATTTTACACGTAACATATTGCCGCCAATAACTTTAGGAACTACAGCGATACCGTTTTTATCGGTGAGATTGGTAACACCTTCCATGGAAGGACTAAGGCTGGTAATTTCAGCGCCTGCAAGTGGAAGATTATTTTCATCCGTAACTCTAATTTCCATTTGATTGCACCCGAAGAGTAAAGTCATAAAAAATAAAACAAGGGCTTTTCTCATATCGAGCCTAACGTGATATATACGACATCGACTGTCTTATAAAAAATCTGATTTGTCGTATATTTTTCATAAATCCATTTAATTGATTGTTTTTATTGCTCTAAGTGTACCTCAACAGGACACAGCGGGCAAACAAGCGCGACAATTCTCCTTCCCGAATAAATTTACTAAAAATCTTCCGTAACATGACAACGTCTGATCGATGTGATCGGATTGCTGGCGCAAATCCGCCTTACGAGTTAATGCATAACGTAGAAGTCACCGGCGCTGCGCGGCTTTATCGCGCAGCGTCCGTGTGGACTGCCGGGTTGGGCTATTAATTTGCATTTAATTCGACCCTGGCCCCTTTAATTCCTCTCGCGGTGTTCGACCACCTCGTTGGTGCGTTTCAATGCGCCGACCTTCGACACGCCGGCGACTTCGCGGCCATCCCATTTCACCCGGAACTTGAAGTTCTTGTAGGGATCGAAGCGGTTCGGGTTGACGGTGAATTGCGGCATGAGTTGCCCCCTTTCGCCTTTGGCAGGCAAGAAGGCGGCAGCGGAGGCCAGGATTCAATTGGACAGCGCTACCGAGCGGGAGCAGCCGCACCTGCATGCCTGGGCATGCAGGTGCGGCTGCTCATTCACTCCGCGTCGGCAACCGCGTCTAGAACAGCGTGACGTACGCCACGGTGACTGGGCCGGTGGTGCCGGCCGGCCGGCGCATGTTGACCTGTAGGTAATAGAAGAACCGGCGGTGATCGAAGGTCAGCGTCCCGGTGGTCGGGAGAACATTCTTTTGGTGGTCCCTGTACCCCTGCGGAGAGATGACTGGAGGGACGAAAGCATTGCTATCTGCCTCGGCAATCGTCGAGGGAGCGGAGTCCACGCCCTCACTAATCCCGTTGAAAACATATCTCTTTTGCCTCAGCGCGGTCACGACTTGCGAACCCGCACCGGGGACCCCGTCATCCTTGTACCTGACCGTCATCTTGGTGATCCGGCTGAGCGTGTTCGGGATGGCGCAGGTCAGGATGATCTCGCCGACCCCCCCGTCGCGGAACGACGCTTCGCCGGCCGAATTGAACAGGATCGACTGGGCGGACGTCTGGCCCGTCGGAACGCAGGCCGCCATGTTCACGCCATAGAAATTGTCGAGTCCGGCCGCCGACAAAGTGGTCGGCAGGGCAAGCACAGCCGTGAGTGCGAATATGGTCTTGAGGCGCATCGCGCATACTCCCTTTTGCTGAGGGGATGAGCGATGCGTGGAGTTCTGCCACGCGCGGCCGCAAAATAGCGGTCGCGGCGACGACATGCTTTTGAACTCGGGACCCGTGTAGGTTTTGCTCGGGTCTGTTTCCGGAAAACATTCCGGCCACAACTCCCCCCCGACTCTCCGAAGTAGAAAACATATACCGACGAGCGTAGTACAGATGGTAGACTTCATTGTGTAACCCCTCTTTCAGTAATTAGGTTGTTGCATTTAGCTGCTTTTCATTGCCGCAACCTATCAGCAATGCAGCCTAACGTCAGAGCTCAACCTCGCGAGGTGCGAGTGTCGGTTAAAGTGCCTTGTTGGGCTTCGTTGCTTAAGCGTTCCGCAATTTCCCCAAAGGCACTTGCCAATACCTTCCCCCAGCGTTCGCCGAACTCCTCCAGAGATACACCCGTATATCTCACCCTAAGCCCCAGGCTAAAATTGGGCAAATCGACCAATTCAACCCCTTTCTCCGCCCGAGCCGCATTCAGTTTCATAACCACTTTCAGGAACGAATCGTAAACAGCCGCCACTTCCTTGTTGAGGGTGTCGTCGTTTCCAAGAATGTCGCGAGTTATTGGATCATCTGATACGAACGACAGTTCACAGTAGTTGGAAGGGTTTACAAGCTTGTTGCCTAGCCTTGAACCATAACCGCTTTCCCCCGCGACTTCGGCTGCTGTCTGATACTTCTCGTGTATCCGATCTATTGCCTCTTGATAAGCCTGAAAGCGGTTACCGAAAAGTTCCTTATGGAGCTTTTCCTCTAAGAAGCTGTTTGGAAATTTCGTTTTTCTGATTTAGGCTAATGAAATTTTGCTATCAGTAGATATATTCATGAATAAAAAAGCGGAAGCAGCGTTATCCAAGTAACCTGAGCGATGGCGCATGGCGCTACCTGAAACCCCATCTGCCGGTATCGATAGTGGGGAGGCCGCGGGTAGTGAGTCTGCGGCAGGTGATCAGTGCCATTCTCTATGTTTTAAAGACCGGTTGCCAATGGCGGCAACTGCCGCGCGAGTTTCCAGTCTGGACGGCCGTTTATTACTATTTTAGCCGTTGGTCCTGCAATGGCACTTGGAAGCGTTTGCATCACCTGTTGCGTGCAAGACTGCGAGAGAAAGGCGGACGCCATAAACACCCGACGGCCGGTTGTCTGGACAGCCAAAGCGTCAAGTGTACAGCGGTTTCCGGAGTACGAGGTGAGTCTAGTCGACCTCAATCTGAAACCGCTGAGAAGCGAGGAGTAGGCTGGGTTGGAGCTTTAGCGGAAACCCGGCATGGGCGGCGTTGAATGCTGGGTTTGGCAGCCAACATGCGGCGCAATACGCTCACGCTATTGCGCCCTACGAATGCACCTTACCGCGTTACGAATGCACCTTACCGCGTTTTGCTATATCCAAATACATCGTGCCGCATTGAATGCTCTTTGCAGCATCGGTCATGTCTTCATGCTCGAAGTGGACACCTTTTGGAGTGCATTTGTTGACCATGTCAACTGCCCCTTTTGTCATTTGCATGAGACCAGGGCGGCGTTGAATGCTGGGTTTAGCAACCCAGCCTTGCTTTGTTTGTCGCCGATCAATATGCGGCGCAATACGCTCACGCTATTGCGCCCTACGAATGCACCTTACCGCGTTATGAATGCACCTTACCGCGTTGGGCAACACCTAATTCATAAGCAGCGCAGAGTAAACTAGAAGCACCGCAGGAGTTAGGGTAGGTTTGTTGATATGTTGCCATTATTCGGCTCCTTTCGAATGGATGTAAGGTTGTCTCTATAGAGGTAAGCGGGCATCCAAAATGCGCATTTTGGATGCCCGCTTGACCGCCATATTATATGCTGGATCTGTATATATAGGCATCCTCAATAAAGTAGCCATTGATGGTGTTACGCGAAAATCGAATGCCTGCAATGCCAGCGCCTGTTCCTACTGCAAATCGTAACAACTGGACAATGTGATGTTCTGTTCCTGTTACACCAATATCGTTCAATGAAATTACCCATTCTTCTGCTTTGGCCTGCTGGTTCGCCACGACAATTCGTTTATAGAAGTTCCTCGGCCCTTCCGAGACAACTAGAGGGGAAGCAATAATTAATTTCCAGAGTCGTTCTTCTGGGAAGAACAGCCAAAACGCACTCTTTACCTGGGCACCATCCGTATCAAGCCTCTCCACTAGCTTGGCGCCCGCACTTATCATTTGCTCTGATAGAGCTTCCGTTACCAATACGTCTTTAGCCATGCTAATACTCCTGAGTTCTTATCGATGATCGCGTTGTAAAGATCGTTGGCCCGTGTTTCTTCGATGTTATGTTCATATCGAGCTTGCTCCGACCAATCTTTGGCAACAGCCCAATTTAATTTGAACTCGGTATCCTCTTCTTCTTTCTTGGCTAGATCCTGCTTAAGGCCTGCTACCCCAAGTAATTTTTGAAGGTCATGGGAATAGCTGTCTTCTGCCAGCTTCTTATTTGGGAAATCATGCTGTTGCACTTGTTTCGCAATGCATGCTTTTAAGGCGCACTCAAGTGCGTATCCCGCTAGGTAGTATGCTCCGGGGAAATTCTTCGATTTTAGTAAGGTTGCAGCTTCGGATATCCGAATTTCTACAAGATTTTCTAAGTCGGTCTTATTCATCTCGTGATGCCTTCAGCGATCCTAGAATACACATAATATGATATATACGACATCGACTGTCTTATAAAAAATCTGATTTGTCGTATATTTATCATAAACCCACTTAATTGATTGTTTTGATTGGCCCAAGTGTACCTCAACAGGACACAGCGGGTAAACAAACGCGACGCTTCTCCTTCCCGAATAAATTTGATAGAAAATCTTCCGTAACATGGCAACGTCTGATCAATCTGGCCGACTATGCTTATTTGGATTTTCAGCCCGTTTTAATTGAAAACAATCAGCCTATTTAGCTCATCCCGTGTTAAAGGGCAAACCGACATCAACGATATCAAGCAGCCCCATCCTGATCAACCAAACTCTCCAGTTCCCTGTTCAAAGCAATATAAGGCAACAAACTGGCCGGCAAGGTCATGTCAATTTCCTTGTAAATCCGCCGGTAGCGGTTGACCTTTTGCCTTTCGCGGGGCAGCTCGAAATAAGCGGCGCAGGTTTCGACATTTTTGAGCGCCATCGTCTTGACCAGTTTGCCGACTGTCCGCTGCATGCCTTCCTCCAGGTCATTGGCGACCCTTCTTTCCCAATGATCATGGCGCGGCATGGCCGCCAGGCGGTCATAGATGGCGTAAAGCCCCAGATAAGCGGTGGTGTCGTTGAACAGTTTCTGGATGGCGATGAAATCCTTCGCGGTTTCGGCAGACAGCGACACGATCAGCGGGAAATTCTCAAGGCTGTTGATAAATACGATTCTGCGGGCCAGCCTATCGGGAATGCCCTGCTGCCGGTAGGCGTCAAAGCGCGCCTGAAACAGCTCGGTTCCGATGAGACCGGCTTGGTCAAAGTACATTTCGTAAGCCGTCAGATAGAGACGGTAGCGGCGGATGGTCTGCTCGTCCGGACGGATTTTCCGGCCATGAATCAAGGCCCAGCGGCAGAAGCCGGCCAGGATGCTTTCCAGTTCAAGCAACAGCGAATATTGCCTGTCGGCGGCCAGCTGATTGTCCAGCGCATGAATGGCCTGCCTGAAGGCGTCGCCGTCCAGCACCTGGTCGAAGGTCAGGTAGCAGGTGACGTTATCCATGGTGTTGACGTTCTGCCTGTCGATATCGAGGCTCAGAAAGCTGCAGCCGGCCTGATTGATAATCTTGTTGCTGACGAAAGTGGCCCTGATTTCGCTGGCCAACGCATGGCTGGACAGATAATCACTGTAGCGCTCATTGACCTGTTCGGGAAAATAGGCCTGCAGATAACATTCGCTGCAGGCCTCTTCGAGTAAAGAGACCTGCTCTTGTATCTGCTGTTTCAGCTGCATCTTGGCGGCCGCCATCAAGACGGCCAGCTCCGGCCGGGTCAGGGTCTGCCCCGGCCGAGCCAGTACCTGCTTGGTCTGCGGGAACGATTCGACCACCCGATCGAAAATGCCGGCAGCTTCCAGACGCTCGGCCAGATGCAGGAAAACCTCCGGGTTGTCGGCGCAGCGCCGGACATCGAGCGACAGGCAAAGGCTCTGGGCGTAGTTGCCGGCCAGCACCAGTTGGCAGACCTCGTCGGTCATGCTGACGAAGAGCTGCTGGTAATCGCTGATGACATTTTTCTTTTGCAGGCCGGTCAGCAGGATTTTCAGATTGACTTCATGGTCGGAGCTGTCAACGCCGGCCGAGTTGTCGACCGCATCGGTGTTGATGCGGCCGCCCTTCAGGCCGTATTCGATGCGCGCCTTCTGCGTGAAGCCCAGATTGGCGCCCTCGCCCACCACGCGCGCACCGAGCTCGGCCGCATTGACGCGCACGTTGTCATTGCTGCGGTCGCCGACCTCTTCGTGTTTTTCTACGACGGCTTTCACGTAGGTACCGATGCCGCCCAGCCACAACAGATCGACCGGCGCGGCCAGCAGATAGCGGATCAGCGATTCGCCGTCCAGGATTTGGTAGCGCACGCCCAGCCATTTCCTGAGCTCGGCTGAAATCGGGATGTCCTTGGCCGATCGAAGATAGACGCCGCCGCCTTCGGAAATGAGGCGGCGGTCGTAATCGTCCCAGCTGGACCCCGGCAGTTCAAACAGGCGCTTACGCTCGTTGAACGGCGCATCGCCCGGCATCGGGTCGGGATCGATAAAGATATGCTGCCCGCTGAAAGCCGCCAGCAGGCGGATGCACGGCGACAGCAGCATGCCGTTGCCGAACACGTCGCCATCCATGCTGCCGATGCCGACGACCGTAAACGGCTCTTGCTGGATATCCTTGCCCAGCTCGCGGAAATGGCGTTTTACGCACTCCCAGGCGCCGCGGGCGGTAATGCCCAATTCCTTGTGGTTGTAGCCCCTGGAACCGCCGCTTGCGAACGCGTCGCCCAGCCAGAAACGGTAGTCTTCCGAAATCCCGTTGGCGATATCAGAAAACTGGGCCGTGCCCTTGTCGGCGGCCACGACCAGATAAGGATCGGCATCATCGTAAGTCACCAGACCTTCGGGCTTGACGACCTGATCGCCGTCATAGTTATCGGTTAAGTCGAGCAGTCCCCTAATCAACGTCATATAGGCCTTTTTGCCGGCCGCTTTCAGATCGAGAGGCACGCCGTTTTTCTTGATGACAAAGCCGCCTTTCGCGCCGGTCGGAATGATCAGCGCGTTTTTGCTGGTCTGGGTCTGCATGAGTCCGAGAATCTCGGTCCTGAAATCGTCGGGACGGTCGGACCAGCGTATGCCGCCGCGCGAAATCCGGCCGGCGCGCAGATGGATGCCTTCCATGTCGAACGCATGCACGTAAATCTCATGCTGCGGCCTGGGAGGCTGCATATCGATGACGCCGAGGCTGTTGATCTTGAAAGCGACAAAATACTCGGACTGGCTGCGGCGCCGATGGAAATTGCAGCGCATAGTGGCGTCGATCAGATTGAACAGCGTGCGCAAAATCCGGTCGTCATTGATGTCGGACACCGAGGCAAAGCTTTCGAGCAGTTGCAGTCGCAGCGGAAATAATATCTGGTCTTCCCTGACCATGAGATCCTGCCAGGCCGGGTCCGGCCTGAAGCGGGCTTCAAAATATTTGAACAGAAAATGCGCGACGGCCGGATTATTCAACAAAGCGCGATGCAGACTGGCCAGCGTGGTGTTATGGCCCAGTTGCAAGTAATAATTGCGGTAAGCCCTAAGCACGTCGATGTCCTGCCAGTTCATGCCGGTCATGACCAGCAGGCTGTTGAGCGCGTCATTTTCGGCCTTGCCGTCCAGCATGGACTGGATCATTTCCAGCATGCGGCATTTCAGGCTGTTGAAACTGGCGCACTGGCTTTTGGCCGCCTTGACAGTGAAGCTTTTGATAAACAGCGCAGTGCCGTCGAGCGTGAGGCAAAACTGCATCTGGTCGATGACTCTCAGGCCCATGTTTTCCAGCATCGGAATGTATTCATCGAGGAAACGCTCCTGCCGGCTGTAAAAATGCAGCCGGTAATGCTCGATGTCCCGATAAGGGCTCAGCAGGTTGACGCGCTGGGCGCCTGATGCCAGCACCTGCTTCAAGTGCACGATATCCTTGATCGCGTAACGCGGCGACACCCGGGTTCTATATTCCGCCGAGAACAATGACGGGTATTTCTGCCACAACCGGACGTTAATGTCCCGGCCGAAAGCCCTCTCCGCCATCTGCATGAACGATACGGACCAGGGCCGGGCCAGCCGGTTCAGCTGGCTGTCCAGCCTGTCGACATTGATCGTGGTCCGTTCCTGTTCAGGGATCAGCACCAGTTGCAGACCGATATAACTGCCGCCCGGGATAATCTTGCGGCTGGTTTCCACGCGGCAGGCCAGTTCCCGGCACAGCAGATCAAACAGAACCGCCTCTATGCCGTCCCTGTAAAGCACGACCGGCACGATGATCAGGGCTGATAGCCTGTTCGGGCTAGCGCTGGCCAGTATCAGCAACTTGATGACTTCGGGGCGGTAAAGATAGCGTTTCAGCGACTGCGCGATCAGGTGCAGCTGAATGTCATCGGACAGAAACACTTCGACTTTTGGAAACAAATTGAAGATTTCCTTGAGCTGAAAATATTCATGGCTGTTGCTGTAGACTTTGATGGCATGCAGCGTACGGTCGATTTTTTCATTCAGCGCCGGAATCGTATTGAGGGTTCCGTTCAGCTCCACTTCATCGAACAGGCCGAAGAACGCGTGCTCTATCCACATGCCATCCGCCCCGATCTGCCTGAAGCCCAGATAGATCAACGGACGCGCCTGGACAATCGGGCTGACGACCGGAATGGCTTCAACGATGACTTCGGTTTGCCGGGCCAGTATGTTTTTCAGGCTGCATGGAAAATCCGCATCATAACAGGTATAAGGCGCAATATCGGTTACCGCATCCTCTGCCAGACTGATCATTTGCTGGGCCGGCAAATTGGACGAAAACCGCTGCCAGGCGACAAAAACGAATGCGTCATCCTTAAGCCAGTCGATAAAGGCGGCGTATTTTTCCAGCGCGGCGATTTGCTTCAGCCCGTTCAGTTTGCCGTGCATCTCGGCGCGGCTGCGGTCGACCTTTAATGCGGCGGCAATGGCCCGGGCAATGCCTTGCAGCAGCAACGCATCATATGTTTCGTCCACGAACCCCAGACGGATCACAATCAGCAGTTCGGTACCGCCCGATAGCGCGTCGTTTTCCAGATAAACCACATGCCCGTCGCGGCGCCTGACGCTCAGAACCGGGTGCGCCAACAATTCGATAGCGATGTCCAGCTTGGTCTGCAAAGCCATGATCGAATCCACGATATGGGGGACATTCTGGCAATTGACCAGCAATAACCGGTTGTCGCCTTCGTCCAGCGGGACAATTTTCATCGCGGCGGCTTCGGGCTTTGTTTCGATAAAGTCCAGTATCTGATCGATCAGCCCGGCCAGCAGCGGAGCCGGAAAAGCAATTAAATAACTGTCGGGGAACAGCAGATAATCGGCCAGCTTTCTTAAAAAACGGCGTCTTTGGTGGTCTTGGTGGGAGTCAAGAAGGCACTGGACGGCCACCAATTGCTGGCGTTGCCGCGTCCCTTTGACGGCATGTTCATCACTGATCAGCAAGATATCCAACGGCACTCCCTCATTTCAGGTATTTGACAATCTCCAGCACATTGTAGTCTTCTTGCCGCGTATACGTCACCGAATCCATCAGGGTCTTGATAAAAAAAAGGCCCATGCCGCTTTCCTTGGGATTTTCAAAGTCCGGTACCGGCACGGCTTCGAGATCGAACCCTTGGCCGTGATCGTAAACCTTGATGTTGACGGCATCCTCCTGAATTTGAATCGTTATTCTGACCGTCTCTTCGGGGTTGTTGTAATTGGCGTGCTTGATGGCGTTGATGGTCGCTTCGGTCAGCACCAGGTTTAAATGATAGGCCAATGCCTCGCGGTCGCCGGCAAAATTTTCCAGGTATTTGCCTAAGCCTTCTCCGACACTGCCGATCAAATCCAGATATTTCGTCTGTGTCGGAATAACGACGTCAACCTGGATGTCCGAACTGTACATACAACCCTCTACGATTCACTTTCAAATGCTTCCTCCAAGTCAGCATAAATTTCAAAAACCCGGTTCAAGCGAGTCAGTTCAAACATCGACAGCACCTGCGGCTGCAAGTTGGACAAAGCCAGCTTGCCTGATCTGGCCGCCGTATTTTTATAGCCGGACAGCAAGGCGCCTAAACCTGAGCTGTCGATAAAGCGCACGCGCTCCAGCTGCACGATGATATTCGTCTCGCCCTGCTCGATCATACCCAGAATATATTCCTTCAATTCCCCGGAGTTGTGGGCGTCTATCCTTTCAACTTGAATGAACAGCACGTTATAGCCGTCTATTTTTTCCTGATTCAATTTCATCTTGTTTTTCTTCTGTTCCGGTTCAATCAGCGGTATGCCGGCTTGCAAGCCCGGCACCCTATAAAAATGTCTTCTCTTTTTGCATGTTATCAGGATAATTAATTCATGTCGTCATCCAACAAATTTTTGAGATATCCCTTGTTTCATTAGTCTAAAATTCAGCAAAAAGTTCACGATTTTATGGGCGGAACCCGTATGGCAGACACATCGACAACAACCTTGCGCACGGCGATCAGCCAGGCTTATCTGGCCGATGAGAAGGACATCATCGCGGCGCTGACGGCAAGCCTGAATACGTACGATGCGTCTGCCGTCGGCGCATCTGCCGAAGCGCTGGTGAACGCGGTCAGAGCCCGAAAGCGGCACACCGCGATTGAAGCGTTCCTGCACGAATACCAGCTCAACTCCCAGGAAGGCATTGTCTTGATGAGCATTGCCGAAGCCCTGCTCCGCATTCCCGACCGCCGGACGCAGGACCAGTTTTTGCAGGAAAAGCTGACTGTCGCCGACTGGCAGCGCCACGTCCAGCAAAGCGATTCCTTCTGGGTCAATCTGTCGACGCGCGCCCTGGTGTTTACGCGGCAATTCGAAGAACTGACCGCGCCATCGGAACAGCACTGGTTTCCGGTCTTCGAGCAACTGCTGTCCCGAATGGGCGCGCCGCTCATCCGCAACGCCCTGAATCAGGCCATGCAGCATATGGCCCTGCAATTTGTCATCGCCGAAACGATCGAGCAGGCCATCGCCCATAGCGAACAGCAGCCAACCTACCGTTATTCATTCGATATGCTGGGCGAGGCGGCGCTGACGGCGGCCGATGCCGAGCGTTATTTTCAGTCCTACGCCAGGGCCATCACTGCACTGGCCGGGCATGCCGGCAACAACGACATTTATTCCAATCCGGGCATTTCGGTCAAATTATCGGCGCTGTACCCGCGCTATGAGCCGCTGCAACGGGCGCGCGCCGTTAGCGAACTTACGGACAGGCTGCTGCATCTGGTCAATCATGCGCGCGCGGCCAATATTTCCCTGACTGTCGATGCCGAGGAATCCGAGCGCCTGGACATGTCCCTGACGATCTTTGCCGCCGTGCTGGCGCAGCTGGACGGCTGGCCGGGTCTCGGGCTGGCCGTGCAGGCATACCAGAAACGCGCCCTGCCGGTCATCCGCTGGCTGGCTGCGCTGGCCGAATCGCGGCATTGCAGGATTCCGTTGCGGCTGGTGAAAGGCGCCTATTGGGACAGCGAAATCAAGCGGGCCCAGGAAAACGGCCTCAGCGATTATCCGGTGTTCACGCACAAATCGGCGACCGACGTCTCCTATCTGGCCTGTGCGCAGTTCATCCTGTCGCGGCCCGATGCGTTTTATCCGCAATTTGCCAGCCATAATGCGCACACGCTCGCGGCCGTCCATCAAATGGGCAAGCAGCATCCGGGCTATGAATTCCAGCGCCTGCACGGCATGGGCGAAGCGCTTTATGACGAAATCATCGAACATCAGGGCTGGCAGGTTCCCTGCCGCGTTTACGCGCCGGTCGGACATTATCACGAACTGCTGCCTTATCTGGTCCGGCGCCTGCTGGAGAACGGCGCCAACACGTCCTTCGTCAATCAGATCGACCATCCCGACATCAGCGTGGCGGATCTGACCGGCGATCCGGTGGCAACGGCAGAGGCGGCAGGACTGAAATCCCCGATAGTCCTGCCGCGCGATATTTATGGCGAAAAGCGGCTTAATTCGAGCGGCGTCAATCTGGCCGATCCCGAGGTGTTGAAGCAATTGCAGCAGGATCTGAACGCCTTGGCCGACCGGCACTGGACGGCCGCGCCGCTGATCGACGGCCAGCTCTGCTCGGGCGAGGAACAGGTCATCGTCAATCCGTGGGACAACCGGCTGACGGTCGGCACGGTCAGTCATGCCGGACAGGACGCGATCGAGCGCGCCTTGGAGAGCGCCGCCAGCGCTTTTGAGGACTGGCGGCATTGCCCTGTCGAGACGCGTGCGGCCTGCCTAAAGCGGGCCGCCGACCTGTTTGAACAGCATCGCCTGGAACTGGTTTCGCTATGTGCGCGCGAAGGCGGCCGCACGATCAGGGACGCCCTGTCCGAAGTCAGGGAAGCGATCGATTTCTGCCGTTATTATGCGCAATCCGCGCTCGACTTATTCAGCGAACCCATCCGGCTGCCCGGCCCTGTCGGCGAAGACAACCGGCTGTATCACTATGGCCGCGGCGTCTATGTCTGCATCAGCCCGTGGAATTTTCCGATCGCGATCTTTACCGGCCAGGTCGCCGCCGCGCTCGCGGCCGGCAATGCCGTCATCGCCAAGCCGGCCAGCCAGACCTCGTTGACGGCCATGCACTGCGTGCGCTTGCTGCACCAGGCCGGCATACCCGAATCCGTGCTGCAATTCGTACCGGCAGACGGCCGTACGACCGGCCAGTATGTCCTGCCTAATCCGCAGGTGGCCGGTATCGCCTTCACGGGCTCGACGGCCACGGCTAGGTTTATCAACAGACAATTGGCCGAGCACCATCAGGCCATCGTGCCGATCATTGCCGAAACCGGCGGCCAGAATGCCCTGATCGCCGACAGTTCGGCCCTGCCGGAGCAACTGGTGCAGGATGCCCTGCTGTCTGCATTCAATAGCGCCGGCCAGCGCTGTTCGGCCTTGCGCGTGCTGTTTGTGCAGGAGGAAATCGCCGATAAAACCATCGCCATGCTGACCGGCGCCATGCAGGAACTATCAATCGGCGATCCCGGCCTGACCTCGACCGACATCGGCCCCGTGATCGATCATGCCGCGCTGGGGCCGCTGACGGCGCATCTTGAAATGATGAAGCGACAGGCCAGGCTGTTCTATCAACTGCCGCTGGGTGATGCCTTGCAGCATGGCAGCTTTATCGCGCCGACCCTGATCGAGATCGACTCGCTGTCGCAATTGACCCAGGAAGTCTTCGGGCCGATCCTGCACCTGATCCGTTACCGCGCAGCCGATCTCGATCAGGTCATTGCCGCCGTCAACGCCACCGGCTACGGCCTGACGCTGGGCATACACAGCCGTATTGCAGCGACGGCCGAAAAAATCCGGCAAGGCGCCAAAGTCGGCAATGTTTATATCAACCGCAATATGATCGGCGCGGTTGTCGGCGTGCAGCCTTTCGGCGGCATGCGGCTTTCAGGCACAGGACCCAAGGCCGGCGGCCCCGATTACCTGCGCCGCTTTGTTGTCGAACAGACCGTGACGACCAATACCGCCGCAGTCGGCGGCAATGCGGCGTTACTGATTCAGGATTTGCGGTAGGCTGAGCTGGAGCTTCAGCGTAAACCCGGCATCAGACTTCGAAATGCTGGGTTTACCAACCCAGCCCGGTAGGGTACGCACTGCGTACCTTTTGAATTTAATTCATCTGAACATTTTGAAAATGGTACGCGGTGCGTACCCTACTTTCTGCCATGCTACAGGCAAAGTCGCCCCGCAAGTTAATGAATCGCAAAAATATGCTTTGTATTTCAAATGAGAATTGTTATCATTTGTAAAAATACTACTTTACCGGAGATTCCCATGTACGTATGTGTTTGCAAAGCAGTCACAGATTCCCAGATTAAAAACGCGATTAATAATGGCGTTTGCACGCGCAAACAGATATTCGATTGCCTTGGCGTCGGCAGAAATTGCGGGAAGTGCAATAAACATATCAAGGAACTGCTTGACGGAAACCGCCGGCAGCCATCTATAATGCAGGAAGCATCAAATGAACCCATTCTTAACGCGTATTAGCAAACAAGAGGTGTAGCATGCAAGGAGACAGTCAGGTTATCGAATATCTCAATAGGGCGCTGACTAATGAGCTGACCGCCATTAACCAGTATTTTTTACATGCTCGCATGTACAAAAACTGGGGTTTTCAAAAACTGAACGAGAAGGTCTATCACGAGTCCATCGATGAAATGAAGCACGCCGATCGCTTGATCGAACGCATCCTGTTTCTGGAAGGCCTGCCCAACCTGCAAAGCCTCGACAAGATATTGATCGGCGAAAATCCCCAGGAAATGCTCGAATGCGATTTAAAACTGGAACACAACGCCATCCCGCTGCTCCGGGAAGCGATTGCCTACTGCGAAAGCGTTAAAGACTATATTTCCAGGGAAATCCTCGAACACATCCTCGAAAGTGAGGAAGAACATATCGACTGGCTGGAAACCCAGCTTGAACTGATCGGAAAAGTCGGGCTGCAGAATTACCTGCAATCGCAAATGTAAAACGGCTCGCCAATGCGCTCCCGATCGTCTAATACTGAAGCGTTCTTATACCGCAAGCCCTGGCCGCATCACATATCTATTTTTTACTCCGGATTTACGTACGAAGGCGACTGAAGTCGCCTCCACAAGCTATTCCGTTTACGAGAGAGCAAAAATGACCGCACAAATAGGCCAGCCAGCGCCGCTGTTATCGGTTTCCGACTGGGTTCAGGGCGGACCGGTCAATTTCGATCAGCTGACTGGCCGGGTCGTGCTGGTGGAAGTGTTTCAGGTCAACTGTCCGGGCTGTTTTTTATATGCCTTGCCGCAAGCAATCTATCTGCATGAGCGCTATGCGGGTCAGGGATTATCGGTTTTAGGCGTAGCGACGGCATTTGAGGATTTCGATAAAAACAATCTGAACAATCTGGTCCGGCTGGCCGAAACAGGTCAGGTTGTCGGCGAGACGCTGCTCGCATTAAGCCAGCGCGGCGAACTGATCGACGGATGCCTGTCCTATCGCATTCCTTTTCCGCTGGCCATGGATCGCCTGAACAAGCGTGAGGGCGATATAACCGACGATGATATCCTGTTCTTCATCAGGACGCGCGTGCCCGACTTTGATCAACAGCCGGCAGCTCATCAGCGACAACTCTACAAGCGAGTACAGAGCTATTTTCAATCCCTGATTTACCGGGCAGAGACCTTCGAGCGTTTCGACCTGAAAGGCACGCCTTCGCATATTCTGGTCGACAAACGCGGCGTTTTAAGGGATTGCGCTTTTGGCGCCTATCCGGAACTGGAAACGCGCATACAGGATTTGCTGCAGGAATAATCTTGTCAATCCGGACAATGCCGGCACGTAACCTTGACCCGATTGCGCCCGCCTGATTTGGCGCGGTAAAGCGCATGGTCGGCGCGAATCAGAACTGCGTCGGCCTGGGCATCTGCCGCTTCCATAGCCGCAATGCCGATGCTTACCGTCGTGGAGATGGACTGGCCGTCGATCTTCAGTGGCATGTCTGCAATTTTCTGACGCAAACGATCGGCAAAAACAACGGCCGCCGCCAAGTCTGTCCCGGACAGGTAGATAGAAAACTCCTCGCCGCCCAGCCGGCCTATCGTATCGATCCTGCGCAATTCGTGGCGCATGAGCGTTGCAATATGCTTGAGCATCTCATCACCGACCGCGTGGCCGTAAGTATCATTGATGTGCTTGAAATGATCGATGTCCAGCATGAGTACGGATACATGATGGTGTTCAAGGCGCTGCAGGCGCGCCAGCTCCTCGGCCAGCCGGACCATAAAATGACGGCGGTTGAACAGGCCGGTCAGCGCGTCGGTCGTAGCCATTTCCCAGAGTTCGGCTTCCAGGCGCTTGCGCTCACTGATGTCGAGTTTGACACCGACAAAATGATTGATAGCGCCATTCTCGTCTCTGACCGGAGCGATCGAGAATTCCTCATGGTAAAGGCTTCCATCCTTGCGTCTGTTGATCAGTTCGCCATGCCAGGTTCCGCCTTTCAGAATGGTCTGCCATAAATTCTGATAGAACTCCTCATCCTGCAGGCCCGATTTCACCAGCTCCGTCGGCCGGAAACCGATCGCCTCTTCCTTTGCATAACCCGTCAGCGTCTCGAAGGCCGGGTTGACCCATTCGATCCTGGCCTGGGTATCGGTAATGACGACGCCGTGATTAACGGCTTCGAGCGCAGCGACCAACAAGCGGTCGCGTGCCTCGACCAGCTTGCGTTCGGTAATGTCCTGATGAGATACGACAACATAGCGGCTATCGGTTTGAAAGCGCGTCACGCGCGCGACGAACCAATACTGGTCGGTTGCTGAGTGACAGGCATATTCCATGACGAAAGTATCCTGTTCACCCTCGATGACAGACCGGATGCCGGCCGCCATTGACGCCGCCTGCTCCGAACCGGGACCGACAGCGTTATCGCAGACTGTCAGGTAATTGATCCCTGACATGGAATCGCTATGTCCGGGGAAGTTTTTCTCGTAGAAATTGCGCCAGGACTGATTGACGATGACTATTTTGCCGCTCCGATCGATCACACAGATATGCGCGCTCAATGCGTCTATCGTCGAAATGGCGAACTGCTCCGAATCGTGCAGGCGATGTTCCAGCCGGGCCCGGCTGATGGCATAACGGATGGCGCGGATCAGGCCTTCAGTGTCGAAGCTGCCTTTGACCAGATAATCCTGAGCGCCGTAATCGAGAGTACGCAGCGCGAAATCCGTATCGTCATGGCCGGTCAGTACAATGATGGGCAGCGGGCCCGCCACCTGCCGGCAGGCGTGCACGGTTTCAAGCCCGCTGGAATCGGGCAATGATAGATCCAGCAGCAAAACATCGTAAGGCAGACTCTCATGGAGCTGTACCCGTGTCTCGGCAAGCGTAGCGACCCAGGTGATATAAAAATTCACGGACCGGGCCGCGAGCAAGGTCGAACGAATCAGATGGGCATCACCCGGTTCATCCTCGACCAGCAATACGCGACAGAGTGTCGTATCGATCATATTTAACTCTTCCTGGGCAAGCGCGTCAGGGTAAACCAGTAGCTATCGATCTGGCGGATAGCGTCGATGAACTGTTCCATATCCACCGGCTTGGTGATGTAGCTGGCTGCGCCCAATTGGTAGGACGCCAGCACATCGCGCTCGGCATCCGAAGTCGTCAATACCACGATCGGAATGCTCGCCAGCGCCTCATCGGACTTGACGGCCGACAGCAACTCGCGGCCATTCATGCGCGGCATATTGAGATCGAGCAGAATCAGGTCAGGGCGCGGCGCCGTGCGGTAAGCGTCCCCCTCACGGTGCAGAAAGGCCAGAGCCTCAACGCCATCAGCCACATGGTGCAGATTGCAGAAGACTTTGTTCTGCTTCAGCGCCGCACGCACCAGATTGGCGTCGGCCGGCTCGTCTTCGATCAGCAGGATATCGAAAGGTTGGGCATTTTCAAGCATCATTTTTTATTTTTCCATCCGGCAATTCGAACACGACCATGGCGCCGCCCTGTGGCGCGTTTTCTATCCAAATGCTGCCATTGCGGCTCTCGACGATGCGCCGGGCAATCGATAAGCCGATGCCCGAACCTTCCGTACTGCCGGGTTTCAGGCGTTCGAAAATTTCGAAAACGCGCCGGCGGTACTCGACCGGAATGCCGGCGCCATTGTCGCTGATACGGTAACGACTCAGCGCGCCGTCGCGCTCACCGCTGATGTAAACCTGTGGCCGGCTGCCGGCATCTTCAGGCCTACCGTAGCGCAGCGCGTTATCCAGTATCTCCGTAAACAAATCCATCAGGCGCGGGCGGTCGAGCATGGCCTGCGGCAGATTTCCGGCCATGACGATGGCCTCCAGATCCGTCCATCGCGAAGACAGGCGTTGTTTGACAGCTGTCAGCGCCGCGTTCGCATCCTCTAACCGCAGAATGCCGTGCGGCTCGCCGGCCGCCAGGTAAAGCTGAATATCGCGCACCAGTCCGCGCAAATGGTCGGCATCTCTCTCAAGCGTATCGAGAGAGATGCCGATCTCCTGATCTTCATGCAGTTCTGTCAAACGCTGCCGGAGACGTTGTGTATAGATTGTGAAACGGCGCGCCGGTTCCATCAAATGGTGCGCCGAAATCTCGGCAAAGCGGGTCAGCTCGGCATTGGCGCGCCGCAAGGCTTCTTCGGTCAATTTATGCTCGGTAATGTCCAAGCCCGAGCCGATATAACCGATAAAATTGTGGCTATCATCAAAGCGCGGTATGCCGACATCGGCAATCCAGCGGTATTCGCCGTCATGGCGCTTTATACGATATTCCATCCGGAACGGCTCACGGCGGTCAAAATGGCTGACATAACAGTCGATGCAGCGTTGCAGATCGTCCGCGTGCACCACCTGTACCCAGCCGTCGCCTACCTCCTGCTCCATGCTCCGGCCGGTGAAATCCAGCCAGCCTTTGTTGAACCAGAAGCAGCGCTTATCCTTGCCTGCCATCCATATCAGCACGGGCGCCGAGTCGGCCATGAGACAAAAGCGCATTTCGCTTTCCTTGAGCTCGCGCGTCATGCCTTCCGCTAAGGCAAGCGCACGCGCCTGACCCGTCGCCAACAACCAGGCCAGCAGCGACAGCAACAGACTCAGTGCGATACCGACAATGGCGATGAGCTTCGGTTTGCCCTTGCTCATACGCGCTTCGAACGCCGGCTGGGAGTGTATCGCCAGCGTCCAGGGATGGTTCGCGGTCCGGATGTGCCTGACGGTTTTGAAGCGCGGGGGCTGCGTATGAATATTGCCGGATATGTTGTGGCTGTCGAACATTTTTGCCTGCCCGGACACGGCCTCGCCATCATAAATTTCGAGATCAAGTTCGGCAGCGCGCTCACCGCCGATGCCGATCATCAGATCATCCATGCGGAACGGTGCGAACACCCAGCCGACGATATTGGCACGGCGTTCTGCCGGTGTGTCATGCGGCAAACCGTTCCTGTAGACCGGCAGATACATCAGAAATCCGGACTGCACCTGCTCATCGGTTTCCTGCACCAGCTTCACTTTGCCTGACACACTGGTCCTGCCCAGATCCCGCGCCTGCCTCATGGCCGCCCGCCGCACGGGCTCGACATACATATCATAGCCGAAGGCGCGCAGATTGCGGCCGCTGAAAGGTTCCAACTGGACAATGGATGTATAGACTTCGCGCTCACCCTCAGGATGGATCGTATAATCGACAAAGCCTTGCCGGCGCATGGCGTTGATATGCTCGTCCCTGTCCACTTTGGGCACAATGAGCGAATAACCGAGCCCCTGAATGCCCGGATAACGCTGCTCAAGCTGCAGCATCGCAACGTAGTTTCGGAATTCGTCGCGCTCGACATTGACGGACGCTGCGAATAACCCGCGCGCGCCGCGCAACACCTGTTCATAAGTGGCCATACGCTGTTCAATGTGTTCAACGGTTTCGCGCACGCGGAAATCGAAATCGGTTTTCAGGTTTTGCTCGGCCTGTTGCCGGGCGTTATGCCAGACCGCATAGGTTGTGCCCAGAGAAACACTCAGCACAAGAAAAAACAGCAACTGCGAACCTATCCCGCCATGCAGGAAATGAGCATTTCCGATAGCCGGTCTCATGGGCGAGCCTCTTCTTCAGGCGGCTTTATGGGCAGTTCGAAAATAAACGTGCTGCCCTGTCCCTCGCCCGCCGATTCCGCCCGGATGCGGCCGCCGTGATGTTCGACTATGCGGCGGCACAATGCCAGTCCCATGCCTGTCCCTTCAAAGCGGGCTCGCGACTGCAATCGGCTGAAAAAATAAAACAGACGGTCAATCTGCTGCGGATCGATGCCTATGCCGTTATCGCGCACACTGACGCGCCAGCTGTTCGCCGATACAGCTGATTCCACCTCAATGCGCGGCGACTGCCCGGCCTCATGATACTTGACGGCATTGCCGATCAGGTTCTGAAACAACCGGGTCATTTCGTCGCGGCTGGCAAAGATGCGCGGCCACTGGCCACCGATATTGAGCTCGGCGCCGGCCTCTTCGATGGCGGGAGCCAGAAAACCAAGCGCCTCATCCAACGCCTCTTTGCTCGACATCCAGCGTTTGGATTCGGTCTTGCGGCCCACGCGCGAGTAATCGAGCAACGATACGATCATCTCATCCATGCGCCTGGCGCCGTCCAATGCGAAATTCAGGTTTTCCCTGTCCTCATCGTCCAGCTTGCCGCTCAATCCCCTTTCCAGCAGTTGCAAATGGCCGACCACAGTGCGCAACGGTTGGCGCATATCGTGTGAAACACTGTAGGCGAACTGTTCGAGATCGACATTCGATTGCAGCAGCGCAGCTTCGGCGGCTATGCGTTTGGTGATGTCCTGATTGACGATGATCGCCCCCATGATTTCGCCATGATCATCCCGAAGCGGAATGGCCGAGTTCAGGATTGTTTTGCGCGTACCATCAAAGCATTGGATATCGACGACCTCATCAAGTGACGTCTCGCCGTTTCTGATGGCGCGGGCAGCCGCCCATTCCTGCGCTTCGATGAGCTTGCCGGTATCATGCCACCAGCCGATGTATTCGCCGTAGTGTTCCGGCTCGATATACCGGGCATCGCCCCATATGCGCCGCCCCGCCTCGTTGGCTGTCTGGATTGCGCCTTGGGTGTCGGTCACCCAAACGCCTACCGGCAATGAATCCAGGACAGTGCGCAACAAAGCCTCTTTCTGTCTCAGCACCTCCTCCGAAAGCTTGCGATCGGTAATGTCTTCGACGATGGACCAGATATAATCCTTGCCGTCTGCGCCCTTTATCAGCACGCCGTTAAGGCACAAGGGCACCAGACTGCCGTCCTTGCGCCGGTATTCCTTTTCATAGGGGCCGTAGCGTCCGTTGCGCGCCAGTGATTCCAGTTGTCGAACCTCGTCAGCGGCATATTTTTCCGGCGTCAGCGTCCAGTAATCCAGCGTTCTGAGTTCCTGCTCCGTATAGCCGCAGATCGTCAAAAAAGCGCGATTGAACTCAACGAAATGCCCTTGCATATCGGTCAGGGCGATGCCCAATGGCGCCAATTCATAAAGTCCCCGCAGCTTTTCTCCGCTGGCCCGCAAGGCGGCCTGGGCCTGATGCGCAGCCGTGACGTCACGGTTGCTGGCGCGATGCCCCATCGATTGCCCGTCGTCGCCGGTAATGACCCGACAGTAATGGGTGATCCAGCGGATTTCGCCGTCGCGCCTGACGATGCGAAAATCGACCGGCTCCCTGACTCCGCGGGCTATATCGTGAAAGTGCCGCGTCATGGCCGGGCGATCCTCGGAATAAACTATGCGCATGAGCAGGTCGGGGTCGGCGATGAATTCGGCTTGCGTATAACCTGTGACCCGCTCGCAGGCAGGCGACATGTAAATGATTTCCTGGTCCGCCCCCTGCCAGTATTCCCAGTCGAACATATAATCGGCCACTGTGCGGTATTTGGCTTCCTGTTTCGACAGCGCCTCGATCGCCTCCTGCTGACGCTTCCAGCTCCGATAAGCCAGCCCCATCGAAACCAGCGCCATCAGCATCAACAGCGCCCCAAGTCCGGCTTGTGCCCGGCTTTGCTGATAGCTTTGGTAAGTTAACATTGCCGCCAGGGCAAAGGCGAACAGATCGGCCAGCAGAACGCCCAAAACCAATCGCTTCGAACTGGCAGGCGCCGGCGACATTTTCAAACTCACGCCGTCTCCGCACTATGCAGGCGGGCCCGCCAGGATTCGACCGGCTCAGGTCTGCCATACAGATACCCCTGATGAATGATTGGGCCGCGCGCGTTCAGAAAATCGGCCTGCACCTGAGTTTCAACCCCTTCCGCGACGACTCGCAGGTTCAGATGCTGCGCCACCGACAGAATGACTTCCACCAATGCGGCATCGCTGGGATCGACAGTCGCTTCCTGGATAAAGCTCTTGTCTATTTTAAGTTCATGGATAGGCAGGCGTTTCAGGTAAGCCAGACTGGAATAGCCGGTACCGAAATCATCCATGGAAAAATGCACGCCCAATCCGGTCAATTCCGTCATTTTGGCCACGACATCATTCATGTCGGCGATCATGAGCCCTTCGGTCACTTCCAGTATCAAGTGCGCCGGACTCACGCCATTGACGGCTAACAAGTGCTTGATATTTTCGGCAAAATCGGCCTGCCGAAAATGGCGCGGGCTGATGTTGACCGATATGGACAAGGCAGCGCCCTCGTTTTCCAGATCCGCCAATAACCGGCAGACTGCGGCCAGCACCCAACGGTCCAGGGCGGTAATAAGGCCGGTCGCCTCGGCCAATGGAATGAATTGATCGGGCGGGATCAGACCCCGTTCCGGATGCTGCCAGCGAACCAGCGCTTCTGCGCCGACCTGCCTGCCTGCGGCATTGACCTGCGGCTGCAGATAAAGCCGCAATTGATTGCTGCCGATGGCGGCACGCAACTCGCCTTCCAGCCGGAAGCGTTCCTTGATGCCCTCGCCCATCGCCGTCTCGAAAAACACGGTGTTGCCGCCGCCTTTTGCCTTGGCTTTCGCCATTGCCATGTCGGCCTGGCGCAACACATCCGTGGCGGTTTCCTGCAACGGCTCGGACAGTAAAGCGATACCGATGCTGACGTCAAAATGCACGGCTTCGCCTTCCAGTTCGATGCTTTCGTGCAGTACGGCCCGCAGCGTTTCGCTCAGGGCAAGTGCTTCGCGGCCGGCGGCTTCAAGACAGGCGGAAAGCTCCGGCAACAGTATCGCGAATTCGTCGGAATCCAGCCGCGCCAGCAACTGGCCCGGCTTCAATACCCGGCTCAGGCGTTCGGCCACTTTTTTGAGCAAGGCATCGCCGACGGCAAACCCGCGCGCCTCATTGATATTTTTAAAGCGGTCGATGTTGATCAGCAGCACCTCGGCAAAGCCGCCCTCGCGCCGCACATGAGCCAACAGTTGTTCCAGCTGCTTCAGGAACAGCGCGCGGTTGGCCAGCCCCGTCAGGGTATCATTCCAGGCCAGAAGCTCGACGGTTTCCTGGGCGTAACGGATTTCGCTCAGATCGGCAAATACGGCCATATAATTTGTAACGCTGCCCGCCTCATCCCGGACAACGCTCAGCGTCACCCATTCCGGAAAAATCTGGCCGTTTTTGCGCTTGTTCCAGATCTCGCCGACCCACTCGCCGCTCTGATGCAAAGACTGCCATAGGCTCTGATAGAAGAACGCGTCATGTCGGCCGGAAGCGAGTATACGGGGATTTTTTCCGGCTATTTCCTGCTCGGTATAACCGGTAATGCGCATAAAAGCCGGATTGACCGCCACGATATTGGCATCGGCATCCGTGACCATAATGGCCTCGCCTGTGGTTTCGAACACGCGCACGGCAAGGCGCTGGCGCGCCTCGACCTGTTTATGCGCAGTAATGTCGCGGCCGAACACGACCAGTCCCTTGCGGCGGCCGTCTTCATGAAAAAGCGGCACTTTCGTGATATGAAATATCAGTGATGATCCATCCGGGCGCGGAATGGTTTCTTCCGAATGCCTGATGCCGCGAGCCTGCCAGACCGCCTCGTCACTGGCTTCGCATTCTATGAACGCTTCACGGTAGAATTTCTGGTATAAAGCCAGCTCCGAACTTTTCCTGCCGCGATAGTGAATATTGTCGAGCTGGAAAAGCCGAAGCGTGAAGTCATTCGCCTCCTGCCAGCGCCCTTCGCCATCCTTGAAACAGACGATGTCCGGCAATGCATTGGTCAGGGTCTGCAAATGCATGCCGGTCTCGGCCAGACGCTGCTCCAGGCGCCGGCGACTGATGGCGTAACGAATGGCCCGTACAAGACTGTCGGTATCGAAACAGCCTTTGACCAGATAGTCCTGGGCTCCCAGCGTCAATGTCTGCAGGGCAAAATCGGTATCGTCGCAGCCGGTCAGCACGATCAGCGGCAGCCTATCCGCCGCCTGCCGGCCGGCATGTACCGTATCGAGGCCGCTGGAATCGGGCAACGACAGATCCAGCAGCAAAACATCGTGAGGCGGGCTGTCATGTAACTGTGCCCGTGCCTCGGCAAGCGTCGTGACCCAGGTGATATCAAAATTCACGGACCGGGCCATGCACAGGATGGAACGGATCAAATGGGCATCGCCCGGCTCATCCTCTACCAGCAAGATGCGGCAGGATTCAATTTCATCCCTGGCAGGTTCTTTTTTGCCAGATAGCGAAATGGCGTCTGCAGAGGCATAAACGGTAGAATCTTTTACAATCAATTTAACTTCCTTACAGCGTATAACAGCACGCTTTATCGTCGAATAACCATAACTATACGTTAATATAGTTAATCAGAAAACAAGGAAGAAGCTGAGCGTTATCCGCTTTAAGGCAGTCATTCTCAACTTCGGCCGTTTGCAAAACAGAAAGCGGAATAGTAAATCCGGCATTTATCCCTTGATCGGCACAACCGACTTCTGACGTTGTATTGCCCCACTTTATTAAGGGATAATAGGTCAATTGTCATCTCGCCCTTACTTCTCATCTGCTCAATAAAACTCATGAAAAAATCTAGCCTTATTATGCTCGTCGCATTGACGGTGGTGCTGAACGGATTGTTCGGCTGGCTCAACAACCGGCCGGTCGACGTCGGTCCCGATGTACCGGACGGCAAACTGACCAGTCTGTCCTTTGCGCCGTACCGTTACGGGCAAAGCCCCATAGAAAAAATACTACCGACGCCCGAGCAAATCGAGGAAGACATCAGCCTGCTGGCCGACAAAACCCATTCGATACGCACCTATACGAGCCTGGAAGGCTTCGAGATAGTGCCGGCTCTGGCGCGCAAGTACGGGTTGAGCATGATTCAGGGCGCCTGGCTGACCTATGAACAGCCTTTCGACCCCGCCCAGTTCAGCCCCGAAGAAGTGCAGAAAATGAACGAAGCCAAGGAACATAATCACCTGGAAATCCAGGAACTGATCCGCTCGGCAAACGCCAATCCGGACGTCGTCAAGCGCGTTATGGTCGGGAATGAAGTGTTGCTGCGCGGCGAGATGGAACCGGAAAAGTTGATCGAATACATCCGCGAAGTCAAAAAAGCCGTCAAACAGCCTGTTTCCTATGCCGATGTCTGGTCCTTTTATATGAAATACCCCGAAATCGGCAAGGAAGTCGATTTCATTACCATCCATATTCTGCCCTATTGGGAAGACGAGCCGCTGGAAGTCAATGACGCCATCGCGCATATCGAGAAAACTTACAAGCAGGTTTATGACCAGGTGCAGGCGCTGTACCCTGGCAAACCGATCCTGATCGGCGAATCCGGCTGGCCCAGCAATGGCCGCCAGCGCGGCTGGGCCGTACCGAGCGTCGCGAACGAGGCGAAATTCATCCGCGGCCTGATCCAGGTATCCAAGAAAAACGGCTTCGACCTGAACATCGTCGAAGCCTTCAACCAGCCCTGGAAAAGTGCGCTGGAAGGCGTCGTGGGCGCGAATTGGGGGCTGTTGTCCGCCGATCGGACGCCGGTCTTCCCATTGACCGGCAAAGTGGTTGAAGATCCGAACTGGGTAAACAAGCTGATGGTATCGACCGTCATCATGCTGCTGGCCGTCGCCTATTACTTCAAGCCCTTGTCGCAGCTGCCGCTGCCGCGTTTGGCCCTGTTTCTGACTTTTGCGCAACTGCTGGCGTCGCTGCTGGTCATGCATGCCGATGAATTATGGGCCGCCAGCTTCAACCCGCTGCAAAGCGCCGGCACTGTCGCGATCGTTATTATCAACACGCTGTTGGCCGTTTGCCTGGTGCAGCGCGCCATGGCCGTGCTGAACAATGGATCAGCCAATGAAAAACTTGGCGCCTGGCTGCAGGGCATCTATCTGATCCTGATCGCACTGGCTGTCTATAAAACCTATACGCTGGCGCTGGACGGGCGCTATATCAGCTTCCCTTATGACATGACCTCTATCGCCGTGACCGGCATGCTGGGCCTGATCGCCATGCGTTATCTTGATGAGAGGACGTTGTCTGCAGGAATGCTGGACTTCGACAGACTGATCGGCTACAGCCAGGCCAGCCCGAAACGCAACAGGATTATCGCCTATGTCCTCGTTGTCATGGGTCTGGCGCTGATTGCCGGCGAGACACGCGCTTTCCTGATCAGTCGCGACTTTATCGAGGCCCATCCCGACCTGGCCGAGCGCTTCAAGCTGGCTTTCATTTATACAGTCACCAACAGCCAATTGCTGGTCTGGCTGGCCAGCCTGGGCGCGCTGGCGTTACCGCTTTGGGCCGGCGGCTATGAGAGCGCTGAAACCGCCTTGCTGACGCCACAAAGCGTTGAAGCCGCAGAACAGGAATAACAGCTTGTGAATGTGGGGGCGACTTTAGTCGCCTTCATGCGCATCGTTAAAGGCATGGAACCACGAAGAAAATCCAGGCAAGAATTTCGTGCTGTTCGTGGCTTATTATTGACTGAAGTCACGCATAGGCGATTTCATCCCGTTTGCCGCGCCGAGCACCGCAGTTTTTTAGCGGCGGTAGGCTGGGTTGCTAAACCCGGCATTTCGGCCGTCCATTGCCGGGTTTCCGCTAAAGCTCCAACCCAGCCTACACAGGCTGTTAAAAGAAAAGAACTCGCCTTCGGGTGCGACAAATCGGGATAGCCGATCTGAATTCAACTTACTGCATAACATCAGTTAATGAATATGTTAAGTGTCGCCTCACCGGCACAGAATATTCTTAGCGCATCTCCTGCATGATTTTCTTGATTTTGCTGAGCACTTCCTGCTGCTGCGCTGAAGAAAGCTTTTTGAAATCCTGCTCGAATTCGGCCCAGCTATAGGCCGCCCCATCCTCGGTTTTATCCGATACGCCAATGCCGCAATCGGCGAGCACCTGCTGAATCGGCTGGCCCGCGCCTTCCAGCGTAATCGCCGCCGTCAGAACCTGCTTGATCATCGTATTGACGCGAATAAAAATGGATTGCCCGGACAGAATGTCGTCGGTAATTTCCCTGGCATGCTCTTCCGTGTAGCCGCGGCGTTTGGAATCCGCAAACGTTTTCATCGAAATCGTGACCGGCGGTTTTTTGTCGACTTGATACTCGACATCAAAAGACCGGCCTTGTGACGCAATCAGGCTATTGGAATCGACCACAAATTGCAGCTTGTTTTCCTTGCAGGCGACCTCGAGCCTGATCAGTTCATACTGGGCACTGCTCGGCAACGGCGATCTGGCATAGCTGTAAGACTGGTTGGTCAAGCGGTCCCGATCCTGCTGGTAGCTCCAACCGCCGGCAGCCAATACATTGATGGGTAAAGCAATCAGAAGCGCCAGTATGATCCTGGAGGTGGATTTGCCGAAAAAAATGCGGTGCTTCATTTCGAGTCCTGAAATTTGGAAAGCTATTAACTTAATAAGATTGAAGTCGAAAGTCACGACTAAATTAAATAAATCTTAAAGCCGCTGGATTTCTGGTTCTGCCGCGCTAGCATAGGAAGACACGCTTACGGTAACTAAACAACCACTTGCTTGAGCGGGTGGTTGTTTAGTTTGAACAGTTGTCTTTGCCGTAGATGCGGGTAAGCATATCATTGCGTTTGTATGCCCCACTTTGCTTGAAGATAGGCGTGGCGAGTATCGAAGATGCGTTTCAATTTATCGCCGATTAACAGGACATGCAGCAATTCGCCCAGCCATCTGTAAGGCATGGCATAAAACACAATATCTTCCAATATGGCGCCATCAGAGCATTCGCTTAATTTCACCTCATGGCTCCAGAATTTGAATGGGCCAATGCGTTGCTGGTAAATGAAACGCAACGGTTTCTGGCAATGGCTGACTTCCGACAACCAAGCCATTCGTATACCCCCTACCGCTTTCATTCGATAGCTGATCATCAAGCCGGCATAAATTTCGTCGGGCACTGGCGAAGTAATGTCGACATGAAAAAAGTCAGGGGTGATGTCATTGAGATAATACGGCGAAGAAAAGAAGTCCCAGGCCTGCTGACGGCTCATGCTTAGCCTTTGCTTCCGGTAGAGTTGATAAATTTTCATGATGTCTGGTTTGGTCTATTTGAAGGATCGCTTTAACGCTTTGATCATCAGTGCCCATCAAACTGATGGCTACCGCTTTGCTAGCCTAATTTCTCTTTTGGTTCTATCGCAAAATTTGCCAAGAAGCGCAGCGTCAAAGGTCGGTCCCGTACGAGTTGTCAATCAGGCAGCGCCATTTACCGTCTGAGGATTTTTTGAATATATAGGTGGGGCGTCTGTGCATAGAGACCTTGGATTCTGTGAAGCGCTCTGCCAAAAGCTCAAGCTTGCAGATGACCAGTGCGACGCCGTCGCCCTCGATGACTTGAAAGCCGCTCTGACGCACCAGAAGGCTGTCGTTGAAGTATGCAAATATGGCCCGGAATGCTTCAGCGATTTGGACCTTGCCATGCGCATATCTTCCAGGCTCGACGACCAGCGTGGCGTCTTCTTCGTAGAAGTCCATCAATGCGTCAATGTCGCGCTGATTAATAGCCTTGTCTGCTCTCCGAATCGCTTCAATTACTTCGTGTTCTACCATTGCCTTCGCTCCTTATTGAGACTTGTTTGACGAACTTGTTAGCGTGCACTCACAGATTGCGGGCTTTCTCCCATAACCGATCCTGTCCCACTTGCTTATACCAGTGTTCGAATTGAGAACGGTAGTGTTCAAAGGGCTCAGACAGCTTTGAACGGGGATCTTCACTCAGAGAGTACGCCATACCCTCGGAGAACCACTCAGGTGCGCGCCACATCTTGATCATGCCCAGTTTTTCATTTTGAAGGTGATGAATCATTTCATGGCGCACATAGTAAGGTTTCCAGGCGCGAGGGCTGATAACGATGCCAAAAGTCCCTATAGTAGCGGCAGAACGTTTTCCCAACCCGAAGGATTGAAAACAGTTCTCGGAGCTGCAAAAAATGACCCTCGGCTTTTTTTCGATTGCGCTGACCGACGAGCCGACAAAATGCAAAGCCTCATTGTACAGACGGGCCGCTTCCTGATGGCGGGACATGTCGTCTATGCACAAGGTGTCATTGGCGCAGTACAATCCCGTCAGTTCAGGCGCCGCAACCCGAACGGGCTTAAAGAAGGCCCAGGCAGCGATAGGGAGGCAAAGCATGCTGGTAAACAATAAACATTTAAACATATGAATCTCTCAAGACGCACAACGTCTGCCGTAACTGGCGCATTTGTAATGAGCGCGACGAACGAAAAATGCGTGCAAGTTAATGGCATTGTTAGCTGTGAGTACTCTGTACTGGCACAAACTCATAAAAATGAACCTTGTCATCTCGATCCTCTTTCATATGGATAAGGTAGAACCCCTCGTGGCCAAGTAAGCGAATTTCGTGGTTATTAAGAAGGTTTATTATCTTCTGCCTCCATTCAGGAAAGTTCTTTTTGTAGTATTCATAACTAATTTTGCGCCCCAAGGGGTTGCTTGCATGCATAATTGCGCCGCACTTTTTATAGACCTTTATAAAGTCCTCCTTGGTCAAGTAATCGCAGCCGCGATCTTCAAGGTGATTCTTAATTTCCGGGTTCTCAGATGACCGCTCTACTACGGGCTTTGGATAAAAGTCAGAGTTAACTCGCTCTAAGTCTTTCAGCAAGTACTCAGCATTCCAGGCAGTAGCAAAGTTAGAATAGATCTTTTCATATTCTGCCTTGTTGGCTACTAACGAGGCCATTGCAATCAATTCTAAGATTTTACGAACTTGCAGCCCAACTGATTCTAACGTCGTGGGCTCATACATGGCGTGGCCATTGCCAGTAAGGAAAAAGTCAATAACGCTTGTACGTCTCTTGATCTCCTCCATTACTTCGCAGTACATAACGATATCTGGCTTCTTCATTCTCTTTGCAGCTAACAAGTAATTAGACGATTTCAGCATATCTCCCCACTCTTCTGCCAGCGCTCAAACCATTCGGTCAATTCGCGCGTATCACCCAGACTGCGGAGCTGGCGGTCGATGGCGTCCTGGTTGCCCCATACCGCCTCGGCCCAGGCGCCGCCGGCCACGCGCGATTCGATGTCCTTGCAGTAGAGTCCTTTGTCGCGCTGGACGTAGAATCCGTAGGTGCGGCAAGCCACCGGCCGATGAGCATAGACCCGGCAGGCCCCCGCAGCCTGATCCAGCAGCGGGCAGACGATGGGCCGAGATGACTGTCCGGCCAGCGCGGCAATGTCCTGGCCGATTTCCCGAAGCAGCTCCGGAGCCAACGCGGCAAGCCCCTCCCGCAACAACTCCCATTCCGCCGCCGTGAGCTGCGGTATTTCGGCGAGCCGCCGGCAACAACTGTCGCAGCCCAGGCCGCATAGCCAATCGGGATTGTCGCTCCGGATGGCTTGTACGCGTGCTTCGATATCGGCATGGAGTTGGGCGAGTGCATTCATCTTGGTAATCTGACCTTGTTATTTCTAATGGCGCTGTGAAAAAGCCTTTATCGGGAGTTGAATAATTGTGGAACACTGAATGTGCCCAGGCATTTGCCTCCAAATCAGCCTGACGGAGGACTGGCCCGCCGGCTATGTGTTTTTTTCTGCTTCAACTTCAATCAACATCATGGCGACATGCGCTTTACCATCTGCTCCCAGCGGCACTTTATCCAGATAACTCGAAGCAACCGCTTCGATAAAGGCCTCCCGCTTTTCTTTGGGAATGCGTTCCGTGTAGGGTAACCATGTTGTTCGAATCCATCCTTCCAGCCCTGATTTTCCGTCATGCGTCATATCTTTAGGAATAAGCTCAACGCGATTTATGGAAAATCCGGATTCTTTCAACAGCACTTGAGTTTCATCAATGCCGACAAAATTATAAGGAAATTCAAATTCAGTAAAGTACTGCGCCCATTGCTTTGAAGTTTTAACGTCGTTAATAGCTGAAATTATACCTTCAGCATCGCCTTGTCCTCCCATACGCAGGAGGATTTTTCCTCCAGCCCTGAGGCTCTTATATAAGCCGTCAACAACGGGCTTATGATCCTTGACCCAATGCAGCACTGCGTTTGAAAAAACCACGTCAAAACAGCCTTCAAATGATAAGTCGCCAGCGTCCATTGCCTGAAACGAAAGATTGGAATAACTGTCTTGCGGGTATTTTTCCTTTGCCAGATCTATCATCTGACTCGAGTTATCAATGCCGACAACCGATCCGTCACCGACTGATCGAGCGATTTCCGCCGTTACTTTGCCGTCACCGCAGCCTAAATCGAGAACGTCTTCCATTCCCTTTAAGCTCAGAGTTGCAATAAGCTCTCTTGCCCATTCTTGCTGAGCTTGTGAATTTCTCTCATAATCTTTAGCATTCCAATTGTATGTATTCATATTTTCCTTTTCACATAACGTTTGACTTGAGCAGTCTGCTTCAGTATTGAGTCTCCAGACAGGGAGCAATGGCGTGAACATTCGCTTGATTCGAACGCTTGCAGCAAAGCTCATAATAGCGCGCAAAGCCTGGCAAGACAAAGGCGAAGCGAACATTGCCAATGGATTCGATGCGGAAAATCGAGGTCTAGGGCACATGGACGGCCAGTTCGACGGGCAGCCGTGTAAACCCTGTGCATGGAGGCAAGAGTGGACATCAGCGAAAGCATCGAAATACTATATCCCGAAAAACGATATTCATTTCTTCTCTGCGATTTAAACAATGCAAGCCACAAAAAAACAAGAAAATCCGGAAAAAAGCAAACGCTTTGAGACGCCATGGCATCTTCTTGAGCCATGGCAGGCGGCGGCGTGGCTAAAGGTCGACCCTGAAAAAGGCTTGGATCACGAAGAATCGCAGCGCCGGCTGGACGCTTTCGGGCCGAACATGATCATGGAGCAGCGCCGGCGCGGGCCGGTGCGCATGTTTATCGGGCAGTTCACCGATTTCATGATTATCGTGCTGATCTTGGCCGGCATCGTGTCCGGCTTGATCGGAGAATCAAGCGATACGATCGCGATCGCCGTCATCGTGGTGTTGAATGGAGTTATCGGCTTCATACAGGAATTCCGCGCCGAACGGGCCGTGGCGGCGCTCAAGCGGCTCGCCAGCCCAACGGCGCAAGTGCTGCGCGGCGGCAGCATTCATACCGTGGCGGCGCGGGATCTGGTTCCGGGCGACCTGGTGCTGCTGGAAGCGGGCAACGTCGTACCCGCCGACCTCAGGCTACTTGACGTTGCGCGGCTCAAAGTGGAAGAAGCGGCATTGACCGGCGAGTCTCTGCCGGTAGAGAAAAACGGCGCCTTGCTGCGGGAACTGGCGCCTCCGCTCGGTGATCGGCGCAATATGGCTTACAAGGGCACCATCGCGACCTATGGCCGTGGCCTGGGCATGATCGTCGCAACCGGAATGGAAACGGAACTGGGCAAAATCGCGAGGCTTCTGAGTCAGGATAAGGAAAGCAAAACGCCGCTGCAACAACGCTTGGCTGTGTTCGGCAAGCGCCTGGCATTGTTGGTGCTGACCATCTGCGCGATCATTTTCGCCGTGGGCCTGTTGCGCGGCGAGCCGCCGGTGCTGATGTTTCTGACTGCTGTCAGTCTGGCCGTGGCAGCCATTCCAGAGGCCTTGCCTGCCGTGTCTACCGTATCTCTGGCCCTGGGGGCGCGAAGGATGGTGCAGAAAAACGCGCTGATCCGACGCCTGCCCGCGGTGGAAACGCTGGGTTCAGTGACCTTCATCTGCTCGGACAAGACCGGCACCCTAACCCAAAACCGCATGCAAGCCGAAGCCTTCTACGTGGAAGAAAGCATGCGGGAAGGCAGTGCTCAGGATTTTCCGCCGCCCCTGCTCCACGCTCTGGCGCTGAACAACGACGCCCGCCGCGACGAGCACGGCATCGTGGTGGGCGATCCTACCGAAGTGGCCTTGTATGAAGCCGCCGTCCGCGCAGGCTATGACGGTGCCGAGCTGGTCAAAACGATGCCGCGGCTGGACGAGATACCTTTTGACTCCGAACGCAAACTGATGTCCACCCTGCACCAGGATGACGGCGGCTTTGTCGTTTACACCAAAGGCGCCCCGGAAAATCTGCTGCCTCTCTGTGTCGAACAATGGCACGCCAGCGGATCGCAGCTTTTGGCTGTGGAAAAGGTCATGGCAACGGCCGAGCAAATGGCCGCCCAGGGACTCAGGGTCCTTGCGCTGGCGTGGAGACGACTGGCCGAAGCCCCTCAGGGCGGCGATGCGCTGGAAAGCGGACTGTGCTTTCTGGGCCTGGTGGGCTTGATGGACCCGCCGCGTCCGGAAGCGAAGCAGGCGGTGGATTTATGCCGCAGCGCGGGCATCGTGCCGGTCATGATTACCGGCGACCATCCGGCCACTGCGAAAGCCATTGCCCTTCGGCTCGGCATTGCGGATGAAGACTCCGAGGTACTGACCGGGCAGGACCTAGCCAATATGAGCCTCGAAGAATTCGAGCAGCGGGTAAACTCTGTGCGCGTCTACGCGCGCGTGGCGCCGGAACAAAAGATCAAAATCGTGCAGGCGCTTCAGGACAAGGGCGAATTCGTCGCGATGACCGGCGACGGCGTCAACGACGCCCCGGCGCTCGGCATTGCCAATATCGGGGTATCGATGGGTAAGATCGGCACCGATGTGGCGCGGGAAGCTTCGCACATGGTGCTGCTGGACGACAATTTCGCGACCATCGTAACGGCGGTGCGCGAGGGACGACGCATTTTCGACAATATCCGCAAATTCATCAAATACGCCTTAACCGGCAATTCGGCGGAAATCTGGACGCTATTTCTGGCGCCCTTTATCGGCCTGCCGATCCCTTTGCTGCCGATTCACATCCTCTGGATCAACCTGGTGACGGACGGATTGCCGGGATTGGCCCTGGCGGTAGAACCGGAGGAGCGGGGCATTATGCAACGGCCGCCGCGCCCGCCCCAGCAAAGTATTTTCGCCGAAGGGATGTGGCAACACATTCTGTGGGTCGGCCTGTTGATGGCGGGCGTCTCTCTGTTTGCCCAAGGCTGGGCCTACGTAACCGATTCCCCGCGCTGGCAGAGCATGGTCTTCACGGTGCTGACGCTGTCGCAGATGGGCCATGTGCTGGCGATACGCTCGGATCGGGTCTCGCTGTTTCGGCAAGGGCTGCTTTCCAACCTGCCTCTCTTCGGCGCAGTGATGCTGACTTTCGGCTTGCAAATGGCAGTGTTGTATGTGCCCGCCTTGCAGCCGATATTCAAAACCCAGGCCTTGAGCCTGAATGAATTACTGTTCTGCCTGGGACTGTCGTCGGTGGTATTCGTGACCGTAGAAATCGAAAAATGGGTACGCCGCCGGCGGACCTAGCCTTGACAGCTCAGGCATACCGGGAAAATCCGATGCGCACGGCATCGGCGAGCAAACCAGAGGTGATGCTCACGCCCCATTACATCGGCCAGGCAACGGAAGCCTCTGGGATATCGGTGTTCGCCATTACGCTGCACACTATTCCCGAAAGCGCCGCAGCAGCCATGCCCTTGCATCGCATGGGCTGGTCTTGACCAGTAAGAACCTTCGAGCCTGACGCCCATCCTCTCCCCGACCGAAAATCGGCCCGGTCGCCTGGCCACTGACACATGCGCTTGCATCAACGCTGAATGCATGAACTTTATCTTCCCTTTCTTGCTCGAAAAATAGTCGGTAAATGCTTCGGGATTTCTCGATAAGCCGGAGATCGCTCAAACCTCTCAGGAGAAAACGATCATGAGTAACAAGACTGCGAAAGCCGCGAAAGACATTGTTTTGATTACCGGCATCAGCGGTTTCCTCGGCCAGGCGCTGAGCAAGGCGCTGGCGCAACATTACTGCATTGTCGGTCTGGATAGGGGCGCCGATCCATCGAAGCTTCCGGACTTGATCGATCTGGACCTGACCTCTGACAGCGCCGTTGAAAAAGCCCTGGATGACGTGCGCCAGCACTACGGCGCGCACATCGCATCGGTTGTGCATCTGGCCGGCTATTACGATTTCACCGGCGAGCCGCACCCGTTGTACGAGAGCGTCAACGTCAAGGGAACCCGGCGCCTGCTGCGAGCATTGCATGGCTTTGACGTCGAGCAGTTCATTTATGCCAGCACGATGCTCGTGCATGCGCCCACCGAGCCCGGCATACCTATTAAGGAAGACTCGCCGCTACAGCCAAAATGGGCTTATCCGCAGTCGAAACTGGAAACTGAAGAAGCTATTATCAATGAGCACGGCGCTATCCCTTATGTGTTGACCCGCATTGCCGGCGTCTATACCGATAACGTATTGCCGCCAACGCTCGCGAATCAGATACAGCGGATCTATGAGCGCCAGTTCACGAGCCGGTTTTTTGCAGGTGACATCTCGCACGGCCAGTCTTTCATTCATATCGACGACCTGATCGAAGCTATCGTGCGCATGGTCCGACAACGCAGGCAACTGCCCGCCGAACTCAAACTGCTCGTAGGCGAGCCGCTGACAATGGGCTACGAGGCGCTGCAAAACGAAATCGGCTATCTGATTCACGGGGAAATATGGCCGACCGAAACGCTGCCGAAAATGCTGGCCAAGGTCGGCGCCGGGCTGCAGGCCCAGATGGAAATCGCGATACCGGATTCGATCGACAAAGGCGAAAAGCCTTTCATCAAGCCGTTCATGGTAGATCTGGCCGACGATCATTATGAACTGGATATCTCCAGGGCCAGAAACCTGTTAAATTGGGAGCCCCGGCATTCATTGCGCGATACGCTGCCGGCGATTGTGGCTGCGCTCAAGGCCGATCCGTTGAGCTGGTACAAACGCAACAAACTGACTGCGCCGGAATGGGTCGAGACCATGACCGCCGAACCCGAACCAGCCGAACACCTGCTGCATGAATATAATCGGTCTTGGCGCAACGCGCACCGCGAAAACCTTTGGGCGCATTTTCTGAACATGGCTTTGGGCGCTTGGCTCATGAGCAGCCCGCCTATCCTGGGTTACCGGGACGATACCATGGCCGTCAACGACCTGGCCGCCGGCGCTCTGGTGCTGGTGTTCAGCGCGCTGTCGCTGTCGCGGCGCATGGCCTGGGCGCGCATCGCCAACGCGGCCGTAGGACTGTGGCTGCTGTTCGCGCCGCTGGTGTTCTGGACGCCGAGCGCTTCGGCTTATCTGAACGATACGCTGGTCGGCTCTCTCGTGATCGGCTTTTCAATGCTGGTTCGCCCCATGCCGGGCATCGGCCTCATTGCCAGCCTGAAAGGCCCCGACATTCCGCCCGGCTGGGATTACAACCCGTCGTCATGGATGCAGCGCGTACCGATCATTCTCCTGGCCTTTATCGGGCTCTACATCTCGCGCTATCTGGCCGCCTACCAATTGGGCCATATACCGGACGCCTGGGACCCTTATTTCGGCGATGGCACAGAGCGCGTCATCACGTCCGATGTTTCCAAAGCCTGGCCCATACCCGACGCGGGGCTAGGCGCGGTAACTTACCTGCTGGAGATACTGACCGGCATCATCGGCGGGCGCGACCGCTGGCGCACGATGCCCTGGCTGGTCATTCTGTTCGGCGTCATGATCGTGCCGCTGGGCGCCGTCAGCATTTTCTTCATCATCATCCAGCCCATCCTGATCGGAACCTGGTGCACGCTGTGCCTGATAGCGGCCGCGGCCATGCTGATCCAGATTCCCTATTCCGTCGATGAACTGATCGCCACAGGCCAGTTTCTGGCCGAGCGCCGCCGCAAGGGCAAATCGGTCATTCTGGCGTTCCTGCGCGGCGACACGATGGAAGGCGGCCGCAAGACCGAACCCGATAGTTTCGAAGGCTCGCCCTGGACGATCATCAAGGACATGGCCGGCGGCGGCGTCAATCTGCCCTGGTCACTGGTGCTGAGCACGGCCATCGGCGTCTGGCTGATGTGCACGCGGCTGATTTTCGGAACGCAAGGCGAACAAGCCAACAGCGACCATCTGATCGGCGCTCTCGTCGTGACAATTTCCATCACGGCGTTGGCCGAATCGGCACGCCCGGTACGCTTTGTCAATGTGCTGCTGGCCTTCGCCCTGATGGCTACGCCGTTGATGCTGGAGGGCGGCAGCACCCTTGCCGACTGGTCAGGGGTTGCGGCAGCGCTGTTGTTGATAGCGGCCAGCGTGCCGCGCGGCAGGATCGAGAACAGGTATGGCAGTTGGAGCCGGTATTTGGTTTAGCGGTTGGATTCTAAAAAGTGTAGGGTACGCACTGCGTACCTTCTGGGCATTGAAATGAGCGGCAAGTTCGAAAAGGTACGCGATGCGTACCCTACAAAGCTACGAAACTAAAACCACGAAAGGCACGAAGAGAACACGAAGCTTCGTGCCCTTCGTGGTTAATAAAATACGTGAATATTATTCAAAGTAATCCCAAGGATACTCGGGCTGTAAAATAGGCCGGAAACCTGCCGGCGCCGCGAAAGGCGCGGAAATAAACTCATAAACGCCTACCAGTTCGCGAGCCACAAACATGCCCAATCCCTTTGCCAAGCCGATGGGTACGCCAACGGCGCCTTGGGTCCGCGTTTCCTGCACAATATTGCCCGGTATCTCAAGAAAACCGCAGGTCATGCCCGCCAGACCCCGGCCGAATTTCTGCGAGGATGATTGTGCATGCGCTTCAGGCAATGACAACATAGTCAGCGCTGTAAATATCACCATCAGATAAACGCGTAACTTTTTCATATATCTACCTTCCTTCGTGTTTGTTGTGTTCTTGTTGTGTGGAAAGGATATCTTACTGTATAGATTAGACATTAAAAATTGAAGTCGTTCCGTTTAACCGTCAATCCACGCTCGACCCACCAAGCCTCAAAGAATCCCATCAGCACATAGCTGGCCAGCGCCACGGCCAGAGACATCAAGTAAGGCGTGCCGATATTCATGAAGTGGTGGCCGATTATCCACGTCGACATGCCGGCCAGCAGCGTGACGGCGGCGCTCAAACTGCCGCCGAAGCGCGTGAACAGGCCGAAAACGACGACGATGAAAATGCCGGCGCTGCCGAACGCCGACGCCTCTTCCACCAGCGTATAAACACGCTCGGCATGCAGCGCCAGGACAAAGGCGATAATGCCGCACACCATGACCAGAATCCGTGCGGCTTTGACCTTGTCCTGATCGCTGATCGTCTTGACGGCAGGCGCGATCAGATTATGGGATACCAGGGCCGAGGCCGCCAACAAGGCGCTGTCGACCGTCGACAGAATGGCCGAGATCAGCGCGCCGGCGAAGACGATGTATAAAAACGTATTGAGATGCTCGCGGGCCAGATGCGGCAGTATCTGCTCAGGCTGCGCCAAGCCCGGCACCAGTTGAACGCCGAGCAGACCGATGAAAACCGGAATCAGGCCCACTGCCAGATACAACAGGCCGCCATGGATGCAGGCTTTTTGCGCCACTTCGGGCGAGCGGCTGGCCAGCACGCGCGCCACAAGCTCCTGCGACAAAACCGATCCGCAGATCGGAATGGCCCATTGCTCGATTTTATCAACCCATGCGTTCTCCCCTGCACCGAACAGGCTAAGCCGCTCCGGCTGAATATGCGCTATCGATGCCTCGAACCCGCCGCCGGCCTTCAGCGCAAAAAACAGCAGCAGCAACAGACCGATAATCAACGCGATGCCCTGCACAGCATCGGTCACGACATCGGCCAACAGCCCTCCGTACATGGTATAGATGACGACAACCAGCGCCGCGACGGCAATGGCCCATTCCACTTCAAATCCCGATACGGACGATAACACCTGCCCAAACGCTCTGATCTGCGCGGCCGCCCACATGACCGAAGTCGGCGCGATCAGCAACACGGCCAAGCTCTGGATTTTAACCGAATAGCGCTGCTCAAAAAGATCGGCCAGCGTGGTCAGGTTGCGCCGCCACAAATGCACGGCGAACACCATGCCCATCAGTACCAGGCAGACGGTATAGCCGAACGGATCAACGGTCGCGCCCGACAGACCGCTTTCGTAGACTGAGCCGGCCGCGCCTATGCAGGTTTCGGCGCCGAACCAGGTCGCAAATACGCTCAGGCTGGCCATGCCCGGACCGAGGCTGCGTCCGGCCAACAGATAATCGCTTTCGCTGACGATGCGGCGCGAAAAATACACGCCGATCAACAATTGCAGCAGGATATAGGCAATAATCCCGTAGAGGACTGTAGGCATTTTCTTTAAATGGGCTCAAAAAAAGCGCCATTTTAGCGCAACCTGCTGAAATGAGAGAGAAGGAGCTTGCAGGGCATCAATCCTCTGCAGTTGTTCGTGGTTAATCCCAAGCGGGACAGGGTTTGTAACCCTGCCCCTAACGTTTCTGCAATAGCTGAGTCTAGAGGTTCCGCTTAGCAATGCTGAAAGTTTTGGGCGAGGCAACATGCCCCGCCCAGCCTACAGTTGGATTGAATAAACCCAGCATTTCTGGGCCGCCCATGCCGGGTTTCCGCTAAAGCTCCAACCTAGCCTACACGTGCTATATTCCAGAGTGGCTCAGCTTCAATAAGGCCTCGGTCTGCCGCTCTATGGTCCTGCTGACAGCCGGCTCCAGCCGATCCAGCCAACGCCGGGGAATGGCATCGATCCCATAGTGAGCACCGGCCAGCATGCCGGCCAGTGCACCCGTGGTATCGGCGTCTTCGCCCCGGTTGACCGTTTCGGTCAAGCACGCTTCGAAAGAATCGGTATGAAAAAAATGGTAAAGCACGGTTTGCACTGTCTCGACGATATATCCGCCGGCACGGCCCGGATAGGGATCGAATTGGAATTCGGGGTGCGCTTTTATCAAGGCGGCCGCCTGCTGCCGGCAGGGTTCGATGCCTTCGCCGGCGACCAACGCTTGCAGCATCCGCCCCAGGCACAATGCGGCCGCATCGGACAACGGATGATGATGCGTCAGATGGCATTGCTCCAGGGTTTGCCGCTCGAAGGCCGGTGCGTTCCCCAACGTTGCAATTGCGACCGGCAAATTGCGCATGCAGGCGCCGTTTCCGGCTTCGGCTTCGTTAACCGGGCCTGCCAGCGCTCCGGTTTTAATGTAGCGCCGGATGCCGCGGCGGCAGGTGTTGCCGATATCGACCGGCTGCGACCGTAGCCAGGCCGCGAATGAGTCGGCCACGCGCGTCAGATCCCAGCCGCCGCAGTCAATCATGGCCTGCGCCAGCGCGATCGACATTTCGGTGTCGTCGGTAATCTGGCCGGGCCTCAATTTTAGCCAGCCGCCGCCGGTAATGTCGCGGTGCAGGCCGTATTCGGCGCGAATTTGTTCGGGCGTCATAAATTCTACGGTAGCGCCCAGCGCGTCGCCGCAGGCAAAGCCCAGATAAGCGCCAAGAGCGCGGTCTTTTAGCGTCAAGTTCATTTTTTATATTCCCATTGTTAGGGGTCCCGCGCTCTGCGTGAGAACGATAGATTTCGTGAAATATTCAGGCTAATAAGATATTTGCACCTGATAACTGCCGCCTATCACAAGGTACTCGGATTCCCCGCGCAAGGTGTGCCGGGGCAGCAGTTCATTGAAAAACAGCAATTTCACTTTCGGCACTTTCGCTTCGATAATATAGTCGCCGAATTCACTGGCCCGGCTGTATCGATCGGTAAACGAAACGATGTTGTTCAGGCGCAGTACCATCCGGTGGCCGTCGTTTTTTTCCTGCACGCAGTCTGTAAGTTTGTTGACGCCCCGATACAGCGTCAAATGGCTGCCTGCCGGCGTATTGAAGCGCATCGCAACCCATTGGCAAAATTCGTAAAGCAGATCGAGCTGCAGGTAGATGCAGTTGTTGTGATAACGGCTGTTCATTTTGTCCTGGATGTACTCCATCCAGGCCTTAGTCGTGAAGCCGCTGATCGGCGCCTTGTGATAAGTCGGCAACAAACCGAAGCGGCTTTCCACCCAGCCTTTCAATACGGCGCTTTGCGCATTGTTGGAATCGAAGCCCCAATCCTGCAGCAGGCTCAGATAACTGCTGCGGAACCGCCGCCGGCCTTGAGCATCGACCTTAAGCCGCTGCTCGTCCTCAAAGCCGAAAACCAGGCTCATGTAATCCTGAAACAGAGCGCCTGCCTGCGCCACGGTCTGTGCATACTCCAGTTTATCGAACAGGCCGGCATTGGTTTCACGGGTGCCGTGTATGTGCAATTCGCAAGGGTGTTCGTTAAAATCGGTGCTGGCCAGAAAAGCTGTCGAAATGCCCAGCAGATTGGTGCTGTGGCCGGTCAATGCGATATTGCGGCCGCATTGAGGTATTGCGTCATTCAAATCAACCACCTGCTCTCCTTTATTTCTTATTGATCCAATGGTACAGGTAAAACACCCTAGGAAAAACAAAAACCGTTAATGATAAATTGACGAATTTGCTTTATATTGCGACGCAGCTTAGCCGTTAAAAGCGATGCTCAGGCCAAGGATGACCATCAGATGCAGACTTGAATTTGCAAGCAGATACATTATCTTCAGGAAAAAATCATCATGCTGACCCTCTATCAATTCCCTATCTCTCATTACTGCGAAAAGGTGCGCTGGGCGCTCGATTACAAGAGGCTGGACTACCGGACCGTCAATCTCCTGCCCGGCCTGCACATGGCCAAGGCCACGAAGCTGAGCGGTTCATCGTCACTCCCTGTTCTGGTCCATGACGGCAAGATAATCAAGAATTCCAGCGATATTGTCGATTATCTGGATGCGCATTTTCCCGAATCGCCGCTGACGCCTGACAATCAGGCATTAAGGCAGGAAGCCATGGAATGGGAGAAATTTGCCGATGAACAGATAGGCATTATGGTCAGGGCAGTCTGTTATCATGTCTTGCTGGACCATCCGGACATGCTGATCCCGATATTTACCAACGGCGGCCCCTGGTATGGGCGCTTTGTCATGCCCTTCATATACCCGAAACTGAGCAGCACCATGCGCAACAAGATGAAGCTCAATCAAAGCACTTCGCAGATAGCGCTTGAACAGCTCGATCGAGCGATCGACAAACTCGATGCGCACCTGCAGAACCGGGAATTTTTGGTCGGCGATCGCTTCACGCGGGCTGATCTGGCTGTCGCTTCATTGCTGGCGCCCCTGTGCAAAGCGGAAAAATACGGGGTCGATTGGCCGAAGCAGTTCCCCGAGTCGCTGGAGAAGATCAGCGAGAGCTATTCCGGGAAAACGACCTGGGTCAAGCGCTTATATGCAGACTATCGGTGATTGGCAAGTGTCATGCCTCAAAGGTCAATTTGAGGTAGAATTGCATCTTTCCAAGGCTATCTTGTCCATCGCTGCATCAACAATAAACTTATGAACAACTCCATCATCTATGCGCTTGATTTTGACGGCGTGATCTGCGACAGCGCGGTCGAAACCGCGATAACAGGCTGGAAATGCGCCGGCCAGATCTGGGATGACATGCCCGGCCCTGTACCGCCGCAATCCTTGATCGACCAGTTTCGCCTGGTACGGCCGATCATCGAAACCGGCTATGAAGCAATACTGGCCATGCGCCTTTTGCATCTGGGCGAAACGACGGATGCAATCTACAGCGATTACGCCGGCAAAACTCAGGCGCTGATGCAAGATGCGCAAGTGACTGTCAATGACCTGAAAAAACTGTTCGGCGAAACACGCGATGCCTGGATAGACTCGGCGCTGGCCGAGTGGGTCGACATGAATCCGCTATTCTCCGGCATCGGCGACAAACTGCGGCGGCTGGGGCAGCAGGGCCTCTGGTATATCATCACGACCAAGCAGGAGCGCTTCGTCAGACAGATACTGAAAGCCAATCAAGTTGATCTGCCCGACGCGCATATTTTCGGTCTCGACCGCAATATGAGCAAACAGGAGGTTTTAAAGGAATTGCAGGAAAAACATCCGCAGCAACCAATTCATTTTGTCGAGGACAGGCTGCCAACCCTGTTGAATGTGCAAAAAAACGATGAACTGGCCAGCGTCAAACTCATCTTCGCCTTGTGGGGCTACAACACCGATGAAGACAAGACGGTTGCCGCGCAAAATCCGTTTGACAGCCGGTTGCTGGAAGATTTTCTGATATAGTCCAATGACTATGCCGCAACCTATAGGGTCCGGCATTAATTGACAGACATTTAATTCAACCGCATTTTTTTATAAAACTGTGTTATTTAAACGGCCCTGCCAGGGCAAATGCCGCAACAGTATATTATTAAAATATTAATTTATAATAATTTCAAATACTTAAAAAATGGCACAGATTCTGCTGTATAGCCGGTAACCAAACGGCTGTTTGGCAGTATTGACTCCATTTATGAGGTATTGAATGAAAACCAGAATAATGACCGGCTGCGCACTGACTTTAATGCTGGCCCAGCCAGCGGCATGGGCCGTCGATATCAATTGCGCTGATCCCTCCGCCGCACCTGCCGGAAACATCCCTATGTGCAACGGCGTCCCGGCCACCTGCGTCGGCACCGGAGAGAGCGATCACATCGTCGGCACGAGCGCCGACGATGTGATCTATGCCGGCAACGGCAGCGATGAAGTCTACGCCGGCGACGGCAACGATATCGTCTGCGGCGGCAACGGCGACGACATGCTCGACGGCGGCAACGGCAATAATATTTTATTGGGCGGCAACGGCGATGACTACCTGTCTGGCAGCAAACGGGCCGGCGACATGGATCAGCTGATCGGCGGCAACGGCGACGACACGTTGCACGCGCATCCGGGCGACGACACGTTGCACGCGCATCCGGGCGACGACACGCTGTCCGGCGACCGCGGCGATGATTTCCTCGGCGCGGGTCTTGGCAACGACATGGCATCGGGCGGTCAGGGCGATGACTTTCTCGGCGGTGGTCCCGGCTCCGACAGCCTGAACGGCGGCACCGGCACAGATTCCTGCATGGCTGGCCCGGCCAGGGATGCGGATACCGTAATCAACTGCGAATAATTCCGCATCATGGCCTTCGGCTTACGCCGAAGGCCATCTCCTCCGCCGCGCCCTATACGCGTATTGTCGTCCCGCCGTTAATGCGCTTTCGGCAGCGGCTAAACTCAAGCCTTCCCAATGCTTGCGCCCGTCTTGCAACCATTATTCAGAAAATTCAATGTCGTTTTCGTTGCACCATTCCCGAACGGCTGCCGTTTTCGATTCATCTTCATAACGATGCCACTCGTCCAGCAGCCCTTCCCGATCGGCCCAATCCTTAAACCTTGCATAGGCGCCACGCCGCCTGAACATGGCATATACGTCGTCACTTGCGGACGGGCGGTATTCATCAATGAAGGCATGGACCAGCCTCACGCCAAGGCCCAGATCATGTTTGTGCGGGAGCGGGAGGTATTCGGTCGAATCATCAACATCATCCGGACAATTCTCCAGTTCTTCCTCAAAATCAGGGGAACGGATAAATATTTCTCCACTGTTCAGCGACAAAAACGCCTCGCTTTCGAGAGCCGGATCAGCGCTAATGAATTCAATGGCGTTGATGATATCGGAAAGTTTTGCAGCCACGGCTATTCCTCATTTGTATTGACGTAAAACTGGCCGATTATCCTATCACGCCCGAATTTCGCCTGATAGCCATGAAGATCCTGCTTTCGGATGAAAAATTACAGGATATAAAATTTGCCGGGCGCTACAGCCTGGGGAATGTCCTTTTCGAGCAGCAGTTGCCTTAGATTGATTTCCACCGTCCGTGCGATGGCGGTAACTGCTATGTCGGTCGGACGGTTGGAAAACGGGTCCTGCAAGTGTCTTGCCGATTTTTCAATAAGGAAAAAAGTGGACGCGATCACCACAAGCAGGGGTATTTCATAAATGCCGACGCTCTCTACCAGAGCGATAGAGAGCGAAATCAAAAAAATATAAATGAAAAAGTGCAAATACTTCCTGTAAGTGGCGGGAAACACCGTGTTCGCGATTCTTTCCGCCTTTCCCATTGAATCGCAAAGCCGGCTGATCGTGCCTTGCACCTGTATTTGCTGAAAATCGTTGAGCACATCGAGCTTATGCAGCTCTCTCAAATCGGCCATGTGGCGCAAAAGCAGGTAAAGCGGCTTGTTGCTTTGTTTTTCGAGCGCTTTCAGTTCATGAGCGGCAACCAGGCTGTCCAGATTCGCCATAGGGTCCTGCTTTCTCAATGACTGGCCCAGACTATAGCACCAGCCGATCTGCCGGTATGCCATTTGTCTCACAAGCGAACCGACCTTCTGTTCCTCCAGCTTTTCAGCGGCTATGAAGCCGAGCAGTTGCAGCATCAGCGTACGTGAATCATTTACGATCGCCCCCCAGACTTTGCGCGCCTCCCACCAGCGGTCGTACGACTGGTTGAGCTTGAAGGCCAGCAGCAGGGCGATACTCGTGCCCAGGACCGTAACCAGGGACAAAGGGATGACAGGCAAATGCCTGACGAAAGCGATTTTTAGCGTGTGAAACACGCCGGATATGACCAGCACCACTAACAGATCATATTTAATCTTGTTGAACAAATAACTTAGCGGAATCCTGGTTTCTAGCAGCATATCATCGGTCCGGATGCATTGGGGTGGTCATATTTTTCCACAGACCGCCAGTGCGGCCTACTCTTCCAGGTAAAAGCCCGACCCGACGATATAAATATCCTCGCCTGACTGGACCTTCCGTACGAAGGTCTGCTTGCGCGCGGGCGTATTCTCTCCGGGCTTGTACCAGTAATAGTCTACCCAGGCGCTGCCTTCTTTCATGGCAGCGGCGGTGTATTCCTGAACAAACGCTTTCCCCTTCAGATCTTTCAAGTCAATGATGTTCCTCCCTTCAAGGCTGGGGAAGGCAGCATTCACCAGTTCGGTGCCCTCCGGGGTTTCAACGAATACGTAGGTGTCCATGAAAACAAAGGAGCCTCTCTTATCGCGCAACTGTCCGAAGGCTTCCTGCCCCCGTTCCTTGATCCGGCTGGCAGCACGATTGACGACATCCTCGATGAAGGCCTTGTCCATCTGCATGTTGTAGATGCCGCAACCGATGATGTGCGGTGTCCCCGAAGGGAAAGTCACCCGCTTTAGAAATGTGGACTTCCAGGTCGGAAAGATATTGCCGGGCTCGGGGTACATGTAATGGATCCATCCTTCGCCTGACGGATTCTTGACCGCATCAAGGATCATCTGGCCAATGGGCCTGCCCAGGATATCTCTCATACCGCGCACGTTCTTCCCTTCGCCTTCCGGTTCCGCGGCATGAAACACCCGGGTCCCATCCATTGTCCAGACAAAGAAATAGGTATCATCACGAAACCACCTGGAGCCTTTCTTGCGGAACTCGGGATAAGCCTGCTCGCCGTGCTTTTCAAAGACGGCTGCCCCGTTCCGGACCAGTGCCATCAGTTCCGGCGCGCTCATGGTCCTGGCGACTGGGGTTGCTTTGGGTGCATCGGCCAGATAGACGCCGCTGCCCACCAGCACCCATCGATCGCCCATTTTCGCCCTGGTCACATAAGCCGACTTCTGGGTGGAGACGCTTTCTCCCGGCTTGGGCCACATATAATTGACCCAGCCGGAACCGCGGTTTTTTACCACTTCGAGCATCTCGCGGATCAACTGCTTGCCCTGGGTGTCCTTCAGCTCCAGAAGGTTGTGTCCCTCCAGGTTCGGGAAGGGAGGCAGAGCGAGGTTGACCCCATTCATATCGAACACGAAAATATACTCGTCCTTGGCGAGGAAAGGACCGGTCGGATCATGGAAGCGTTTGAAAGCCGCTGCGCCATGCTGCTCGATCTGTCCGGCGGCATTTTTCACCGCATCCACGACGAAGGACCGTTCCATGCGATCGTTGTACATGCCGCTGCCGACAATGTAATTCTTGCCGGACGGCGCCGTCACCAGCCGCACGAAAGTGCTTTTCCAGCGGGGCAGAATCCCGCCCGGCACCGGCCATTGATAGTGGTACCAGCCTTCCGGTTTATCGGGAACCGTCACGGCAACATCGATGAGCCCCCGGATGATGGGTTTTCCGTTGATGTCCTTCAGGCCCAGCACGTTCTTGCCTTCCAGCTCAGGATCGGGATGAACCAGCATGTTTCCTTCAGGATCCAGCACAAAGATGTAATTCTCTCCCTGCCGCCAGCGGCTGCCGGGAACGCCGAAATCGCCGAATGCCGGGTCGCCTTTAGTACGAACCAGCTCTGCCGCGTCGTTCACCAACGCAACAAGTGCGCGAGTTTCCTCATACTGATAAGGCTGTTCAGCAGTGGCGGCGGTTTCTACCTTGCCGTTGAAGCAGCCTGACAGAAAGACCAAAACCATAATCAGCGAGGCTAAACTTGAGATAGCAGCCGCTCTTTGTGCGAACATAAAATTCCTCTTGCCTTCACGCTTTCTTTGACGGAATCAGCATGTTTTTTTCATATACCGTCATCCCGATTGAGCTGATGCAGACATCCGGTTACAGAGACCGTTATTTATTTGTTCGATGATAAATTATTAACGGAGTTAATGGCGCAGAGAGGACCTCCCTTAAAGTGCCGTCTGAATTTCTAGTAAAAGTGGTAAATGCTGTCTGGATATTGCCAGTTTCAAAACAGGAAATTGTGAAATCGTCCACTTTTAAAGCTCCCTCTGCCGAAACTTCACCCGTGCCTTGGCCAGTCCCTCTGTTGCCATCACACGTAGTGAAGAATGTGTCGTAAATGAGCAGTTTGACTGTGTCGTCTTCATTTTTCGTAATCGAAAGTACCAGGTGAGACCCGTCCAAAGGATCAACCGCCTCCCATAAGCCAACAAAGGTACTAACATCTCCTGCCTGTGCCCGACTGACCAAGGAGGCCGCAAGTATGAACAATATAACTGTCATAGTGAGCATATTTTTCATAGATTGTTCTTTGGGACTGTTACCCGTGCCACATCCATGCAGCACAGGCAGGTACATACAGATTGCAGCGCCATTAATTGCTGGTTTTATGCAAAATTACCGTCGGAGGAGCCGGCGCGGGTTCTGCAGAGCGATCCCATTTTAAAGTGCCGTCCGGATTTCTGGTAAAAGTGGCGGGAAGCGTTACGGTCTTACTGGGTTCAAAACAGGTAACGATGAATTCATTCACTGTTAAAGCCCCCTCTGTAGAAACGTTGCCCGTACCTTGGACAAAGCCTCTGTTGCTATCATCACATACAGTGAAGAATGTGGCGTAAAGGAGCACTTTGAGTGTGCCGCCATTATTGCTCGAAATCGAAATCATAATGTGGCTCCCGTCCTCGGGATCAACCCCTTCCCATAAGCCGACAAAGCCGGGGGTAGTCCCCGTATCTGTTCCATTAGTAGTTCCTTCCCCTGCTTGACTGGTTATAGAGGCCGCCAGCATGAATAAAGTCACTGCCATAAGAAGTATGTTTTTCATAACCTGTTCTCCTGATTGAGGCTGATGATTGAACGGCGCGCCCATAGCGTCGGATGATTTCAATGACAGACACAATCCTGCATGTCTTAAACAGATGAAAACAACCTTGTAATTAAAAATATTTACATTTTTTAAAGACAATTACTATTCGTACGACGGCTTAGCTGATCTGCCGCCCTCCACCCCGAGCTATGGCCTTCTGTTTAACAATTCCCCACTACAAAAACCCGGCTCTTTCCCCCGCCCTGTCTTTCAACCACAACCTTGGCGCCTATCCTTTCGACCAGTATCGGCACGTGCGAGATGATGCCGACTTTCCGGCCCAGGGCTTGCAGCGTGTCCAGGCTGGCGATGGCGACGTCGAGGGTTTCCGGATCCAGGCTGCCGAAGCCTTCGTCGATGAACAGCGATTCGACCTGGGTCTTGTTCGAAGACAGCGAGGCCAAGCCCAGCGCCAGCGCCAGCGAGACCAGGAAGCTTTCGCCGCCGGACAGGCTGTGTACGCTGCGCACGTCGTCGGCCATGTCGCGGTCTATAATCTGCAATTCCAGTTCGCTGCCCGGCACGCGCTGCAGCCGGTAGCGCCTGGCGAAGTCTTCGAGATGACGGTTGCTGTGCGCCAGCAGGGCTTCCAGGGTCAGGCTCTGGGCGAAGCTGCGAAATTTGGCGCCGGATTTCGAGCCGATCAGTTCGTTCAGGCTTTCCCATTGCTGCCAGCGCGCCTGCTGCTTGTCCAGCTCCGATTTCAGCTGGCTGCCGGCACTGATTTTCTTGTCATCCTCGCGCAGCAGTATCAGTTTTTCTTCCTTCTGCGAATGCAATAGTTGCCGCTGTTGCCGCAATTCCTGGGCGATCTGCCTGGCGAGTTCCTCGGTCTCCAGCGGCGCATGGATCTCATGCCGCTGTCTCTCGTCCGCTTTGTCTTTCAACAGTGCGGCCGATTCGTGCATGGCCTTTTCCAGTGCCGCTCGGCTGGCTTTCTGCTCATTAAGCCAGGACTCGTCCTTTTCGAGCAGTTGTTTCAGGCCGTCCAGATCGATGCCCTGCCTTGCCAGCGCCTGGTTCAGCGCGGCCTGGGCCTTTTCCAGATTGCCGGCGCGCCGTTCGGCCTCAGCCTGCCAGTGCATCTGGTTTTGCCGCTGCGTTGCCAGATCGGTTTCGGCCTGAACGGCGCCATTGCCGGCCTGCTCGCAGGCAGTTCTGGCTGCCTGCACCTTACGGTTCAGCATCTGTTCGTAGCTGTCGACCGTCTCGCCATTGGCATCCGGCAACAAGGCATTGCGCTCTTCCGACAGTTTCTGTTTTTCTTCCGTCTTCAGTGCGATTTCGGTCTGCTTGGCCAGGCAGAGTTGCCGGCTCTGCTGCAGCGTCTGGGCAGCGAGTTCTTCTTCGCGATTGATATCGGCCAAGGCCCGGGCGACTGTCTGTACATCCTGCTCCGCCTGCTGCCATTGACCGACCTGGGCAGCCAGACTTTGCCTGAACCGATCGGCATCGTGCATCAGCTCGGACTGCCAGCCGTCGATCCGGGCGAACGGCGCCTGCAACAGCCCGGTCAGTGCGCTCAGTTGCGTTTCCGTTTCCTGAAGCTGGTACGAAAGATGGTTCAGATTGGCTTTGCCTTCGGCCAGCCGGCTGTCGAGCCCTGCCTGCCGTTCCATCAAGCTTTCCAGTTTCTGCTTGTCGGCGTCGAACAGAGCCTGAACCGTTTTGATCTGCTTTTGCAGTGCTATGGCTTGTTTTTCCTGCTGCTTGACCTGTTCCCATTCGGCCGTTAAATGTTCGGCCTGCTGTTCCAGCAGCGGTAAAAGCCCGGTATCGGTAAGGGTCAGTTCCGTTCTGTCAGGCAGGGCCAAAGCACGCCAGTCATTATGGCAATCCGCCAGTTTCTCCTGGGCCTGAGCCATTTGCTGTGCCAGCGCTAACTTTTGCTCCTGTTTCTGCTCGATCGATTTCTGCAGTCCGGCGATCGATTTGATCAGCGCCACTTTTTCGCTTTCCAGTTCCTTGACTCTGGCCTGCTGCGCGTCTTCCAGCGGCGTATCGATACGGTCATGATCGCGCCAGGGATGCTCGAGCGCTCCGCAGACGGGACAGGGTTGACCGGGCTGGAGTAGATCGCGGAATTCCTGGGCGTTTTTATGCGTGACGGCCTGAATCAGGGCCAGAGATTTTCTGGCCTCTTCGAGCGCGATGACATTGGCTGACTGTTGCCGGGTTGCCGTTTGCAGTTGCCCGGCCGCATCGGTCAGCGCCTGCTCGATGGCGGCCAGTTTATCGCTGTCCTGCGCCAGAGCCTGCTGCAGCGCCAGCGCTTCATGAGCCAGTTTCAGGCCGGCATTGACTTGTCCGCGTTTGATTTCCAGCTCGTCTTTGGTCCGGTTCAGGTCCTCGAGCGAATATTGGCCGGCCTGCTGTTTCAGCGGCTCCAGTGTTGCCTGTTGCTTGTCCTGTTCCTCTCGGCTTTCGATGACGGCTTTTTTGGTTTCGGCCATCAGGCGTTCATCACCATCGGCCGTGTCTTTGCAGGCCTTGAGTTTGACCTTGATCTCCGCCTTGCGCGCCGTCAGCATCTGATAGCGTTCCAGCTCACCTTGCCAGCGGTTCCATTCGGCCGCGACGGGTTTCAGCGCCTGATTTTCTTCCAGCCAGTTGTTGAGCTGTTGCTGCTGACCGTTTCTTTCGGCTTGCTGCGCCAGCAAGTTCTGGTGATGCGCTTGCACGTTTGCCAGTTGTTCCTGCTGCCGGTCCTGTTCGGCACTCAAGGCATTGATATCGGCCTGCATGATGCCGATGCGCGTATCCAGCTCGCGGGCTTTGAGCAATAACGGTTGGGCATCCTGCCGTTTTTTCTCAGCGGCCAGCAGGGCCTCGGAGGCAGCCGCTGCCTGTTTTTTGGCCGCATTCAGCCTGAACTCGGCGGCTTCCTGCAATTCGCCGCCGGTTTTCAGGGTTTGCTGCGCGTCCAGGACTTCGGCCATTGCCGTTTCGTAGTGCGCCAGCAGGGGTTTAAGCGGCTGCACGGCTTCAACTTTTTCGATCAGCAGGCGTTCGGGTTCGGCAGCGTCCCAGGCTTGCCGACTGCTTCCAAAGGCTTCACCGGCCGCCTGTTCGGCCGCTTTCAGGCTGTTCAGCGCCGTATACCAGTCGAGGATTTGCTGATTGGCATTGATCGCTTTTTCCAGATTGTCCAGTAACGCGATGCATTGGTTACGTTCCTGCTCCAGCGCTTGACGGTCGGGCTCGGCCAGCGGCATCTGGCCCTGCAGCTGTTCTTCGATGCGCTTGAGCGCCTCTTTTTCCTGCTTGGCGCGTTCGAAGGCTTCGATCGACAGCACGGAATAGATATCGGTGCCGGTGATGCGCTCGAGCAGATTGGAGCGGTCGTCCTTTCTGGCTTTCAGGAAGGCGGCGAAATCGCCCTGCGCCAGCAGAACCGAACGCCGGAACTGGTCGAAATTAAGGTCGATCTTTTCACTGATCGCTTCCAGCGTGCTCTTTTTGCCCTGCCCTATGCGCTGGCCGCTGGCGATATGGGTCAGCGTGATATCCTGCGCCTGCAGCCGGCCGGTCGCCTTGCCGCGCGCCTTGCTGACTTCCCAGCGCGCCCGGTAGGCTTGTTTGTCCTTGCCGATGAAATCGACTTCGGCAAATCCCGAGGCCGTGCCGCGCCGCAGGATCGAGCGCACGTCATTGCTGGTCACGCGCAGGTTTTCATCCTCGTCCCTGTGTCCGACTGCAAAGCCATGCCCGTCGGGCAGGCGTGGTATCTTGTCGTACAGAGCCAGGCACAAGGCGTCCAGTATCGTGCTCTTGCCGGCGCCGGTCTGACCGGTGATGGCGAACAGGCCGGCCTGCGCGAGCGGGCCGTCGTCCAGTGAAATCTCGAACGCGTCGGCCAGGCTGGCCAGGTTTTTGCCGCGGATCGCCAGAATACGCATCAGTCGCCTCCCTGCACGCTTTCGACCAGTTCGCTGAACAGCGCCGTCAAGGCTTCCGGCGCTTCCTGGTCGTAGCGGTTCTGGTAGCAGCGCTGGAAAACGTCCAGCGGTTGCAGTTCTTCCAGCCGCTGTTCGATGTCGATATCGGCCAGACTGTGCTGACTGCCGCGGTAGGCCGTCGATATTTTCAGCAGGCGCAGCGGCAGTCCGGCGATGGCTTCCTCGATCTGCTGGCGCAGGCCCGGTTCCGGCTTGTCGAGCCGGATTCTCAGTTCCACGAACGGGGTTCGCTCGATCGGCAGGCTGCGGTCGAGTTCCAGATTTCTCAGTTGCGCGATCACGTCGTTTAGCACCGCAAAATCTTTGCCGTCGGGAATCCGGATCATCTCGACGCTGCGCGGAATTTGAACGGCGATCGTTTCCACTTGACCGTCCCCGATATCGACCTGCAGCACCTGATGCCGATAGCCGGCCTCATCAAATGACAGCGGGATCGGCGAGCCGCTGTAGCGGATATGCTCGTGCGGGCCGACTTTTTGCGCCAGATGCAGATGGCCCAGAGCCACATAGGCGATGTCGTAGGGGAAAATATCGGCCGGCAGCGCGTGCTGATTGCCGCCCAGAATCTTGCGCTCGCTCAACTCCGACACGCAGCCGTTCACCATGTAGCAATGGCCGGTCAGGATCAGACGTTCGCCGTTATCGGCTTTTTGCTGAAGCGCTTCGAATAATTGCCCATACAGGTCTTTAACACCGGCAATCAACGGATCATCAGCTCCGTCATTGTTAGGCAGGTCGGCATTGCGCAGAAACGGCATGGCGCCGCACCAGACTTTGACAGCGCCCTGGGCATCGGTCAGCGGCACAATCAGGCGCTGCCAATCGATTTTGCCGTCCTGCTTGCGCGCCAGGCCGCCTATGACATGCACGCCCAGCGCCTTCAGTATCGGGGACGGCGCATCGAGCCGGCTGGCCGAGTCGTGATTGCCGCCGATCAGCACGATATCCAGATGGGGCTGCTGCGTTCTGGCCTTGACCAGAAACTCATAAAGCTGCGCCTGGGCTGCGGCCGAGGGATTGGCCGTATCGAAGATGTCGCCGGCGATAATCAGCGCATCGGCCTGCCTGTCCTGCAGCGTCTGCAGCAGCCAGTTCAGGAACTGCTGCTGTTCGAAATGGCGCGAAACGCCATGCAGATGATGGCCGAGATGCCAGTCCGCCGTATGGAAAATTCTTAGCATGTCTGTCCTTGATATTGCCGGCTCAATAGGTTTTCATGAGACCGTCCAGCGTCAGGCCGCAACTGGGCACGAACGCCTGCATGAAGAATATGACTTCGGGCTGATCGGATTCTGCGATGGTTTTGGCCAGCTGCGCCGCGGCCATCTCGAATTCGGCATTGCCGGCTTTCAGCTCGGCCTGGCATTTGAGATAGGCCGAAATCTTGTCGGCGGCCTTGATGATGCGCACATGCTCCTCCGGCATACGGTCATGATGAATCAGCACCTGAAAGTCGGCCTGCAATTCTGCAGGCAACAGGTTCAGCAGTTCCTTCTCGGCCTGTTTTTCAATCTGCTTGTAGGCCAAGCTGATTTCCTCGGAATGGTATTTGATCGGCGTCGGCAGATCGCCCGTGATCACTTCGGTGATATCGTGATACAAGGCCGCGGCGGCGACGGCGTTGGCATCGACATTGCCGCCGTAATAGCGGTTTTTGATCAAGGCCAGCGTATGCGCGATGACGGAGACTTCCCAGCTGTGCTCCATGACGTTCTCGTCATGGGCGTTGCGCTTGAGTCCCCAGCGCTTGATCCAGCGCAGCCTTGACAGGTAGGCATAAAAACTGCTCGTTATCGTTGTTTCTTTCTTCGTTTTCATACGGATAGCCATAGCAATCGGTTTTTGCCGCACATGATACTGAATATGAGCCTTTTTTGCTGCATTGTCATCGCGGCGGTGCGATTCGATAGTTGTTATAATGCTGCCCAGCTCTCAACTATTTGAAAAACATCATGCTTATTCAGTGGTATCCCGGCCATATGCACAAGGCCAGCAAAGAGATCAAGCACATCCTGCCGCAGGTTGACCTGATCATTGAAATTCTGGACGCGCGCATTCCGTTCAGCAGCGAGAACCCGATGCTGAAAGCGCTGCGGGGCGACAAGCCCTGCATCAAGGTGCTCAGCAAAAGCGACCTCGCCGACCCGGATATGACGCAGGCGTGGCAGGCCTATCTGGAGCAGGAAAAAGGCGTCAAGACTCTGGCGTTGACCATCGAACAGCCCGAGAAAATGCGCCAGATCGCCGATCTGTGCCACAAGATGCTGCCCGGCAAGGACAGCAGCGGCCGGCTGATACAGGCCCTGATCGTGGGTATACCGAATGTCGGCAAGTCCACGCTGATCAACATACTGGCCGGCCGGACCATCGCCAAGACCGGCAACGAACCGGCCATCACCAAAACCCAGCAGCGCATCGACATCGGCAACGGCATCGTCCTATGGGACACGCCCGGTGTGCTCTGGCCCAATGTCGAAAACCGGAACAGCGGCTACCGACTGGCGACCACGGGCGCGATCAAGGACACGGCCATCAATCACGAGCATATCGCCTTTTTCGCGGCCGAGTATCTGTTAAGGCATTATCCCGACTTGCTGAAGGCCCGTTTTCAGATCGAGCAACTGCCGGACGGCGAACAGGAACTTATGGAGACTATCGGCAGAAATCGCGGCTGCCTGCGTGCGGGCGGACGCGTAGACATGGATAAGGTCGCCAAGCTGCTATTGTCCGAACTGCGCGCCGGCACGATCGGCCGCATCAGCCTGGAAACGCCGGCCATGATGGAACAGGAACTGGCCGAACTGGCTGTCATCCGCGAACAGAAAGCGGCAAAGAAACTGGCCAGGAAGCAGAAGTGGAAGGATTCGAAGTAAGCTGTGCCTTGATGATTTATCAATGACTGCGGAGCGCCCTTGTGAGCAACGCTCCGGCCGACGTCCTCGCTGCCCCTGCCGCGCCGTCCGGGCGTTCTAGCCCGCATAGGCATGGGTGACCTTAAAAGCGCCAGTGCCCGGCGCGACAAATGTATAACAACCATTAATAAAATTCCGGCAAGCCAGACACCAGGCGAATAACCCGCAGGGCCATGATAACCGCATGGACTTCCAGTCGGGATGTTAGACCGCCAATAAATCGATTTTTGATGACTATTTTATGGTTATTAAAGGTTTGGATATGGTAGATATACGGAAACTTTATAATCTTGTTAGGCGTTGCAAGTGGTCGGCAGCACTCCTGGCGCAGGATGGACGATAAAGGAGCACCCTATGCACATCAAGACCTGGCACGCAGTCCTTTTTCTGGCCTTAATGAGCTGCGCCCTGGCGATCGTGGAACTTCCCCAGGCCACCTGGCTGACTTCGGCCGCGTTCAGCCTGGCCTTCGGGGTTGCGGCGGTGGCGTTGATGAGCGCCGCAGCCCTGTTGGGCGGCCGTTGGAAAAGCGTCGAGTCGCTGTTCGGCGGGCTCGACCGCGTTTATCTGACGCACAAATGGCTGGGCATCTGGGCGCTGGCTTTTGCGTCGTTTCATTTCGTGTTCAAGGCCAATCTGGAAGCCTGGCAAACCGCCTCGATCCTCTCGCTGCCCCCTTACTACACCCGCCTGGTGCGGCAGCTGAGCTTCATCGCCCTGATGCTGATCGTCATGCTGGCATTGAACCGGAAGATTCCTTACAGCATCTGGCGCTGGTGGCACAAGCTGTCCGGGCCGCTGTTCCTGATCGTCATCCTGCACTGGCTGAGCTTCAAATCGCCCATCGCCATCGACAGTCCGGCCGGCATATGGCTGGCCGCGCTATCGGCGCTGGGCGTTGCCGCCGCCGGCTACAAGCTGCTGCTCTATCCGTTTCTGGCTAACCACGCCGAGTACCGCATCGTCGAGGCGAACGCCGGCGCCAACGCGCTGCATCTGGAGCTTGCGCCGGTGAAGCGGGCTCTTTCGTTCGAACCGGGGCAGTTCGGCTTCATCAGGATGAAGGAAGACGGCCTGCGCGAGCCGCACCCCTTTACGATCGCAAGCCGCAGCGAACCGGACGGTCATGTGCATTTCGTGATCCGCGCCCTCGGCGACTATACCCACAGGCTGGTAAAGGAAGCGCGCGCGGACATGTATGCGGACATCTACGCGCCGTACGGGCGTTTCAGGCGTCCGCCGGCCGCGAAACGGGAAGTCTGGATCGGCGGCGGCGTCGGCATCTCGCCATTCATTGCCTGGCTGACGGATGAGTCAGCGAAAAATTTAGACAAGGTCACCCTGTTCTATTTCTTCACGCCGGGGCGTGAGTTTCCCAGCGCCGAGGTGCTGGACGACCTGGCCCGGCAGTACGGCGCGGAATTCATACCCGTATCGACCGGTCCGTCGAGCCCGGAATTCGTCAAACGGTTTGGCGAAATCGCCCGAAATGCGGGTCCCGTGGCGGTGGATATCAGCTTTTGCGGCCCTAAAGGCCTTTTGAAGCGCATCCAGGCGCTGATGCGCGAAAACAAAATACCGGACGCGAACCTCCGGTATGAGTACTTCGAGTTCCGATGACAGACCACACCCCAGATCAACCCGGCATATTCAAAGCTATCAGCCGCGCCCTGCTTCGCCTGGCGTATGGCGCTGCCGCGGCGCTGTCCGGCGGCTGCACGGGGGTCCAGTCCGCTTTTTCGGCTTTCGGCATCGAGGCGGAATCAACCCGCGCCCTCACCTGGGGCATGACCGCCGCCGCCACTGTGATCACGATCGGCGTGTTGTGGCTCGCGTGGCATGCCGCGCGCGCACCGGCCGGCCGGCTCGACCATCAGGGCGGAATGCGTGTGATCCTCTGGCTGGGCGCTATCGGCCCGACTGTGCTCCTTACGGCGCTGCTGGTGTCCTCGCTGACAAAAATGCGGACCCTGCCGACGGGTGCCGATGATCTCAAAATCGCTGTCGACGGCGAACAGTTCTGGTGGCGCGTGCGCTATCTGCCGGCCGGCGGCGGTCGGCCCGTGGAAACGGCCAATGAAATCCGGGTGCCCGTGGGACGCACCGTAGCCTTCGCCCTGTCGAGCCCGGACGTCATCCACAGTTTCTGGATACCGGGTCTGGCCGGCAAGGTGGACATGATTCCGGGCCGCACCAACGATCTGGTCGTGCGCGCCACCCAGGCAGGCGTCTATCGCGGCGCCTGCGCGGAATTTTGCGGGCTGAGCCATGCCCGCATGGCGTTCGACGTGGTGGCGATGGAGCCTGCTGATTTCGACCGCTGGCTGGCCGACGCGGCACGTCCGGCGGCCGGCATTGACAGTCCGGGCCGGCACTTGTTCGAGGAATACGGCTGCGGCGGCTGCCATACCATCCGCGGCCATGCCGAAGGCAGCACGATCGGGCCCGATCTCACTCACGTCGGATCGCGCCTATCGCTGGGCGCCGGCACGCTGCCGATGACCCGCGACGCTCTCAGCCGCTTCATCCGCGACCCGGCCTCGGTAAAACCCGGCGCCCTGATGCCGAGCTTCAAGGACATGCCCGGCAAGGACGCGGACTCGATTTCCAGTTATCTTGCGGAGCTTCGTTAAATGTCCGTCGCAGCGAACACTCAACCCGATCAGAATGACCCGGCCGTCCGCGCCGCGCAGGAAGAGCGGCTGCGCGCCGTATGGAGCCCGCCCAGGGGCTTGTTCCTGCGCTGGACCGATACCAACAACAATGCGGTCGGTATCTGGTACACCCTCACCGCCTTCGGGATGCTGTTGTTCGCGGGCGTGCTGGCGCTGATCATGCGCGCCCAGCTCGCTGTGCCCGAAAACGATCTGGTCTCCGCGTCGACGTTCAATCAGCTGTTCACGCTGCACGGCTCGATGATGATGTTCCTGTTCGCGGTGCCGATGTTCGAGGCGGTCTCGGTGCTGATCCTGCCGCAGTTGCTGGGCGCGCGCGACCTGCCGTTCCCTCGCCTTTCCGCTTTCGGCTACTGGAGCTTCCTGATCGGCGGCGTGTTCGTGGCCGGCTCTATTTTCTTCGACGCGGCCCCGGACGGCGGCTGGTTCATGTACCCGCCGCTGTCCACCGAACCTTCGACCGCGGGCATCGGCGCAGACATCTGGATGCTGGGCCTGTCCTTCATCGAGGTGTCGTCGATCGCCGCCGCGGTCGAGCTGATCGTGGGCGTGCTGAAATGCCGGCCGCCGGGCATGCGGTTGAATCTGATGCCGCTCTATGCCTGGTACATTCTCGTGGTGGCAGTGATGATCCTGTTCGCCTTCCCGCCGCTGATCGCCGGCGACCTGTTGTTCGAAATGGAGCGCCTGCTCGACTGGCCTTTCTTCGACGCGAAGCGCGGCGGCGATCCTTTGCTCTGGCAGCATTTGTTCTGGATTTTCGGCCATCCGGAGGTCTATATCATCTTCCTGCCCTCGATCGCAATCTTCTCGATGGTGATCCCGACCTTCGCTCAGCGCCATCTGCTCGGCTATCCCTGGATCGTGCTGGCGGCGGTCGGCACCGGTTTCCTGAGCTTCGGCCTGTGGGTGCACCACATGTTCGCCACCGGCATGCCGAACATCAGTCTCGGCTTCTTCTCGGCCGCGTCGGAGGCCGTGGCGATTCCGACCGCCGTGCAGATCTTCGTGTTCATCGCCACCGTGTGGGCGGGGCGCGTCGTCTGGTCGACGCCGATGCTCTACGGAGCGGGCTCGCTGGCGATCTTCGTGATTGGCGGGCTGACCGGCGTGATGGTGGCGGCGGCGCCGTTCGACTGGCAGGCGCACGACACCTATTTCATCGTCGCCCACCTCCACTACGTCCTGGTCGGCGGCTCGGTGCTGCCGCTGTTCGCCGGCCTGTATTATTACTGGCCGCTGGTAACAGCCAAGAAACTGTCCGACCGGCTCGGCCGCATCGCCTTCTGGATGATGTTCGTCGGCTTCAATCTCGGCTTCTTTCCGATGCACATTTCCGGGCTGATGGGCATGCCGCGCCGGGTCTACACTTATTCGGAGGCACTCGGCGTCGGCTCGCTCAACCTCCTATCCACGCTCGGCGCCTTTCTGTTCGCGGCGGGCGTCGCCGTGGTGGTGATTGATCTTTGCCTCTCGCCCCGGCGGCCGCGCGTCCCGCGCAACCCCTGGAACGCCGGCACGCTCGAATGGCTGGAGTTTTCGCAGCAGGAAAACTGGGGCGTGCGCTCGGTACCGCTGATCGAGAGCCGCTATCCGCTCTGGGACCAGCCCGGTTTCCTCAGGCAGGTCGACGAGGGCCGCTACTTCCTGCCCGATGCCGAGGAAGGCTATCGCGAGCTGATGATCACCTCCGTTCTCGATGGGCGCCCGCTCCAGATCGCGCGGATCGGCGGGCCCACCCCCATTCCCATGCTTGCCGCGATCGCGCTCGGCGGCGTCTTCATTCTGACCACCTACCACCTCTATTGGCTGGCGCTGGCGAGCGGACTGGCCGCCCTGGCCGTGATTCTGTGGTGGCTTTGGACGGGGACTAGCCTCATCCCCGAAAAGCCCGAGAAGCACGCCGGCCTCGGCGTCGTGCTGCCGCTCTATGCGTCCGGCCCCGCTTCATCGGGCTGGTGGGCCATGTTCATTACCATGATCGGCGATGCGACGGCCTTCGCCGGCCTGATTTTCGGTTATTTCTTCTTCTGGACGGTGCATGCCGATTTCCCGCCTGAACCGCTGCCCGGCCAGGCCGGGCCCGGGGCGTATTGGCCGATGGTTGCGCTTGCCTTGATTCTGGCCGGGTGGGTGCTGACCATCGCCGCGCGCGAAGCCAATGCGCGCGGCCGGGTCGGGCTTGCCCGCGCCGCACTGGCCGTAGCGGCCGCGGCGACCGGCGCCGGCGGACTGGCGGGGCTGGCCGGGCCATGGCGCGCCGGACTCGATCCCGCGCTGCATGTCTATCCGGCGATCGTCTGGGTGCTGGTCATCTGGATCGCGGTCCATGCAGCGTTTGGCGTCGTCATGCAACTTTTCACGCTGGCCCGCAGTCTCGTGGGGCGTATGACCCCGGTTTATGACGGCGATGTGCGCAATATCACCGTCTACGGGCATTTCCTGGCGTTGAGCGCGCTCATCACGTTTCTGGTGATCGGTTTTTTCCCGAGGTTGGCATGATTCGCAAACTCCACAAACTCGCGCAACGATTGAAATCGTCTTTATGGATGCTGGTCGTACCGCCCACGGTCTGGGCGCTGCATTTTCTGTTCTCCTACGTTTACGCCGCCGTCCGCTGCGCCAAGAGCGGGTCGGCCGAGGTCATCGTCGACATCCGCACCGGCATCGCCGCCGCGACCGTTGTGGCGCTGCTGCTGGTCGTGGCTTTCGGCTATATCGCCTGGGCCCAATCGCGAATTCAGGGCGATCTGCCGCCGTATCAGGACAGCACCGACGAGGACCGGTTGCGTTTCCTCGCCGTATCGACGCTGCTGCTGGCGGGCTTAAGCTTTGTCGCCATCCTGTTCACGGCCCTGTCGGCTTTCGTCTTTGAGGATTGCAGATGAGACGCCCGGCTTTCGTCGCCGGCGTTGCCGTGCTTGCGGCGGCTTGGGCCACCGCCGCGTCGGGCCATGGCATGACCGCGCATATGGCGGCGCACATGGCGGCCGTGGCGGTCGCGGCCCCGCTCATGGCGTTGGGGCTCGCCGGTACGCGGGCCGATCCGGCTTCGCGCTGGCCGCTGGTTGTCGCGCCTTTGCCGATGTCGCTGCTCGAACTGCTTGTCGTCTGGGGCTGGCATTGGCCGGCCGCGCGCGCCTTTGCCGCGGGCGGCGCGATCGGTCTGGCGCTGGAACAGGCGATGTTTCTGGCCACCGGCCTGCTGCTGTGGAGTGCCTGCCTGGAAACGCGCGCCGCCGGCATTGTCGCGCTGCTGCTGACCACGATGCACATGACGCTGCTGGGGACGCTCATAACCCTGGCCCCGCGCACGCTGTTCGGCACGGCCGGCTTTACCGGCTTCGGCATCACGCTGTCCCCGGTCGCCGATCAACAGCTGGGCGGCGTCATCATGCTGCTGGTCGGCGGCGGCAGCTATCTGGCCGGCGGACTGGTGCTGCTTTTCGGTCTGCTGCGGAGCAATCGCTCGGCGGGAGCGCGGCAATGGTCCTGAAGATCACCTGGAAGCGGGCGCTTGCCACGGCGGCGGCGCTGTTCATGCTCGCCATGGCGATCGCCTGGTCGGGCGTCCTCAACATCGGCGCTTCGACCGGCCATTGGGCGATCACCGACTGGTTTCTCCACTGGTCGATGCGCAACACGGTCCGCACCTATGCCGCGCTGACGGTGGACGAGCCCGCGGCCGATGCCGGCGGCCTGACCTCCGCCGCCGGCCACTACGCCGCCAATTGCGCCTTCTGTCACGGCGCGCCGGGCGAACAGCCGGCCCGGGTCATGAAAGGCGCGACACCGGCGGCGCCAGATCTGGCCGCGACCGCTCATTCCTGGACCGACCGGCAGCTTTTCTGGATCGTGAAGCATGGCGTGAAATTTACCGCCATGCCCGCCTGGCCCGCGCTGGACCGGGATGACGAAATCCGCCGCATGGCTGCCTTCGTGCGGCGGCTGCCGGGCATGACGCCGGCCGAATATCGCGCGCTCGCCTATGGGCCCGACGGGCGCGTCGCCGGCGGCAAGCCGATACGGTTGGAAGATGCCTTACCCGACTGCGAGCGCTGCCATGCCGACGACGGGCGCGGCCAGCCCGATATTCCGATACTGGCCGGGCAGAAGCCGGGCTATTTGTTGAGGACCCTCAATGACTATGCTTCGGGCAAACGAGCCAGCGGCGTGATGGGGGCGGCCGCCGCCCGACTAGACCCCGATCTCATGCAGGCGCTGGCGAAGCATTACGCCGGGTTTCCTGAAGGGCTGGCCAAAGCCAAGACTGTCACTGCCGCCGACCCGACGGCGGATGACCGGCTGGCCGAACGCATCTTCGCAAACGGTTTGAAGGAGGCCAATCTGCCGCCCTGCTCCAGATGCCACGCACCGGGCAAACGCCCCGACTACCCGACGCTGGCCGGCCAGAAGCCGGAATATCTCGCCGCCCGACTCCGCCGATGGCGCGGGGACGGAACCATCGTCGATGCGCGCAAGCCGAATTTGCTCATGCCGGTGATCGCGCGCCGCATTCCCGAACGCATGATCGAGCCCCTGGCTCGCTTTTTCGCGCGGCAGAGCGCCGTGCCCAATTCCGCAGCGACAGAACGATGAACACGTCATGGGAGTTATCATGAATTGGCAGACACAACCACCGCGCAACAGCGACTCGGCACCCGACAGCCCAAACCGGCCTGAAGACGGCCAGCCGAAGAAACCGAAGGGCATTGGACAAATGAACATTCCGCCGCGCAAGACCTGGATGACGTTCCTGATCATTCTGCTCATCAACTACCTGCTGATGAAGCTTATCTTCCCGGAGGCGGGCGAGCCAGTCACCATCCCCTATACCACCTTCAAGGAAGAGGTCGCGAGGGGCAACGTCAAGGCGATTTACAGCCACGGGACGAGCATCGAAGGCCGCTTTGTCGCGCCGGTTACCTGGCCGCCGGAAGGCGAAGACGAGACGGCCTCCGGCTCGCGGCGCCCTCAAAAACCCGAGCCCGGAACGGAGGACACCTTCATGACCGAACTGCCCGCGTTCGTGGACCCCGGACTGGAGGCGTTCCTGATTGACCGCAAGGTCGAGATCAGCGCGGTGCCGATCCGGGAGGGCGGCTTCTGGGCCACGCTCCTGTTCGGCTTCGGTCCGGCGCTGCTGATCATCCTGTTTTATGTATGGCTCTACCGTCGAGCCTCGCAGCAGGGTGGCATGGGCGGCATGGGCGGGCTCATGGGCATCGGCAAGAGCAAGGCCCGCCTCTACGACCAGACGACGGACGTCAAAGTCACCTTCGACGACGTGGCCGGCATCGACGAAGCCGAGAACGAACTGGTCGAGATCGTGGATTTCCTGAAGTCCCCGGATAAATACACCCGTCTGGGCGGGAGCGCGCCGAAAGGCGTGCTGCTGGTCGGCGCGCCGGGAACCGGCAAGACCCTGCTGGCGAAGGCCGTCGCCGGGGAAGCCGGCGTGCCGTTCTTCTCGATGAGCGCCGCCGAGTTCGTGGAGATGATCGTCGGCGTGGGCGCGGCGCGCGTGCGGGATCTGTTCAAACAGGCGCGCGAGCATGCGCCGGCGATCATCTTCATCGACGAGATCGACGCCATAGGCCGCGCACGGGGACAGGTGGCGATCGGCGGCGCCAGCGAACACGAGCAGACGCTGCAGCAGATCCTCACCGAGATGGACGGTTTCTCAGGCCGCGAGGGTATCATCGTGCTGTCCGCGACCAACCAGCCCGAGGTACTGGACCGGGCGCTGCTCAGGCCCGGGCGCTTCGACCGGCGCGTGGTGGTGAACCTGCCGGACAAGGCCGGCCGCGAGGCGATTTTGAAGGTCCACACCCGCCAGGTGCCGCTCGCCGGCGACGTCAGCCTGGGCGAACTTGCCGCGACGACGCCCGGCCTGTCGGGCGCCGACCTGAAAAACCTGGTCAACGAGGCGGCGCTGCTGGCGGCGCGCCGCGAGCGGAACGAGGTTTTTCAGCAGGACTTCCTGGACGCGCTGGAAAAGATCGTGCTCGGCCCCGAGCGCCCGCTGCTCCTGAGCCGCGCGGACAAGGAGCGCATCGCCTATCACGAGAGCGGGCACGCCATCCTCGGCCTGCTCGTGCCCGACGCCGATCCGGTGCACCGGGTCTCGATCGTGCCGCGCGGGCAGGCGCTCGGAGTGACCTATCAGCGGCCCCAGGCGGACCGTTACAACTATCCCGAAGCTTACCTGCGCGCGAAAATTGTCGGCATGCTGGGCGGGCGCGCGGCCGAGGAAATCGTGTACGGCACCCGGACCACCGGCGCCGAGAACGACATCGAGCAGGCCACCCAGCTAGCCCGCAACATGGTCACGCGCTGGGGCATGAGCGACGAGCTCGGGATGGTGCAGCTCGCGCCTCGCGAAAATCCCTACCTGAGCCCCCTCGGCGGATACGGCGGCGCCAGGCCCTTCAGCGATGAAACCGCCCGCGTCATCGACGCCGAGGTGCAAAAAATCATCGGAGAGAGCCACGCGCAAGCGACAAGTCTCTTGAAGGCGCATCGCCGGGAACTCGACGCGCTGGTCGAAGCCCTGCTCGCGCGTGAGACACTTAATGAGCAGGAAATCCTGGAAGTCACCGGACTGCCTCCCGCGCCCTCCGTGGAAAACCGGCCCTTACCGGTTGCCGATGAAAACAAATGAGTGCACGTTTTTTCCGGAGCCTGGGGCCGCGCCGACAACGCGGTTTTGCAGGAGCGCGATGGGCCGGCACGATGCGCTATGCGCGGCCGCCGCGGCCAAAAAGCGCTAGAGCGAAACTATTGCGCTGGTTGGGTTTCTTGGACAGGCACGAGAAGGCCGAAAAAGGTTGTGTGCGAATAAATTTGCACCTACAAAGTGCGCGTACCAGGAATGAAGACGACGCGCTGCGGTTCGCGAATGCGACCGATTACGGGCTCTCAAGCGCTGTTTACTGCGGCGACCTGGAGCGTGGCGTGCGCTTTGCGCAAGCGGTCGAGGCCGGCATGGCCTGCGTCAACGACACGTCGTTGGGCGACGAGGCTCATGCGGCGTTTGGCGGCGAAAAAAACTCCGGCATCGGACAGTTTGGCAGCGAGTGGATTATCGATGAATTCACTTCCACGCACTGGACTTCTGTGCAGCATACGCCGCGTGCCTATCCGTTCTGAATGCTGGCGAAGGACAACCTATGTCTTTCCGTTAACCTTCCATTATCCATAAGGAGCATGACATGCCCTCATCGATGACCCGCCAAGGCGTGCAGCGTACTTTCAAAGCCTGCGCAGCTCTTTCTCTCGCTTTGCTCTCGGCTTCTGCCTTCGCCAAAGACGGCGGCGCCTGGGAAAGCGGGGAAGATGTCTACGCCAAGGTCTGCGGTTATTGTCATGACGTCGGGGTCGGCCCGGCGATCAAGGGCCGACACTTGACGCCCGGGTATATCAGCGCCTGGGTCCGCCACGGCTGGGGAGCGATGCCGTCCTTTTCGGCCTCTTTTATTGATGATAAGGCTTTGCAGGACGTCGCCGATTATCTGTCCAAGTCCGCAGCGCCGCAGAAATGAGGAGTCTGCCATGAATGTCTCGCGCCGCTTCATTCTCAAAGGTATCGCCCTGGGCGGTCTTGCCGGCATGACCCTGGGGCGCTGTAGCCTGTCCCTGGCCAATAACGCGGTCAGTGCCCAGGCCCAATCGACACTCCCCCTCCTGGTGCTGGTCAGCGGCGAAGCCGAACAGTCGGCTTTCCTTCTGGGCATCGCCGCGGCATTGCCGGATAAACGCCCTTGGATGCAACGCACGGATCTCGGCATGGGCTTCGTGCAGGATTTCACCCGGCTGCTGCGCTCCGGGCGGCCGATCCGGATCATTGGCCTGGTCGATGACGCCAGCGCCGCGCTGATCGTCGAGCTGGCGCGCGCCTCGGACGCCCGTTTGCCGTGGCTGGGGTATCATTCGGCCAGTCCTGGACAATCCCGTCATCGCCTGCTCGGCGGCCAGGCGTCTTCAGAACTGGCGGCCCGGCTCGACTCGCGGCAGTGGACCGCGATCCTCGGTCTCGCCCTTGCCTCGCGGGGTTCCGCGCCCACGGGTCTGGCACCGCCGGCCGATGCCGCGCAGTCACCTTTGACCGGGCATTTCGTTTCTTTCGCGATCGAGACTTGAAGGAGTCCACCCCATGACCGAACCAAACCAGGCCATACTTCCGCGCGGAGTTGTGCAGCAAGAGTTTCAAAAAGCCATCGAGAAGTTCCGTAAACTGCTCGGTGCCGGGAACGTCCTGGACCAGGACGAGCAGCTCGTGCCCTACATGAAGATCATGATGCCGGTGGAGGAAGCCAAGCATGCGCCTTCCGCCGCGCTGATCGCCACTAACGTGGAACAGGTGCAGGGCGTCGTGGCGATCTGCAACGAGCACAAGATCCCGGTGTGGACCGTGTCCACCGGCCACAACCTGGGCTACGGCTCGTCCGCGCCCCACCACCGGGGGCAGGTGATATTGGATCTGAAGAAGATGAACAAGATCATCGATGTCGATCCGGAGCTGTGCATTGCCCTGGTCGAGCCGGGCGTGACCTATCAGCAACTGGTCGATTACATCAAGGAAAAAGGCTACAAACTGTGGGTCGATCCGCCGGCGCCGTCGGCCATCGTAGGTCCTGTCGGCAATACCCTGGACCGCGGCGTGGGCTACACGCCCTACGCCGAGCACTTCCTGTTCCAGTGCGGCATGGAAGTGGTGCTGGCCAATGGCAAAGTGCTGCGCACGGCCATGGGCGGCGTCAAGGACTCCAATACCTGGCAGGTATTCAAATGGGGCTACGGCCCGTATCTGGACGGCATCTTCACGCAGTCCAATTTCGGCATCGTGACCAAGATGGGACTCTGGCTGATGCCGCAGCCAGATGTCTTCAAGCCGTTCGCGGTCAAGTATCAGAAGGACGAGGACATAGCGGACCTGGTGGAGCTGTTCCGCCCGTTGAGCATCAACGGCGTCATTCCCAACGGCGTGGTGTTCGTCGGCACGCTCTACGAGGCCAGCGCCACTGTGCGCCGCTCCGACTACACCACGGACAGAGGAGCGACCTCGAAGGAGATCATCCAACGCATCCGCGACGAGCGCAAGATCGGGGCCTGGACCGTCTATGGCGCCCTGTACGGCACGCAGGCGCATGTCGACATCAACTGGAAGATCGTCACCGAACTGGTTCAGGAATCCGGCAAGGGCGAAATCGTCACCGAGGAGCAGGCCGGCAGCGACCCGGCGTTCAAGTACCGGGCGGACCTCATGCGCGGCAACATGACCCTGACCGAATTCGGTCTGTACAACTGGCGTGGCGGCGGCGGTTCCATGTGGTTTGCGCCGGTGAGCCAGGCCAGGGGCTCGGAGACGCTCAAGCAGGTTGAACTGGCGACCCAAATTCTCAACAAGCACGGTCTGGATTATGTCGGCGAGTTCATCGTCACTCAGCGCGCCATGCACCATATCATCGATGTGCTGTTCAATCGTACCGATGAAGAGGAGATGAAACGCGCCCACGACTGCTTCGCCGAACTGCTGGACGAGTTCGAAAAAAATGGCTACGGCGTCTATCGGGTAAACACCGCGTTCATGAACCGCGTCGCCGACAGCTATGGTCCGGTGCAGCGCGAGATCAACAAGACCCTCAAGCGCGCACTCGATCCGAACAATATCCTGGCGCCGGGCAAATCGGGTATCGACCTGGACACGTAAGCGGCGAACCATGATGGCGGTTCTGTCGCATTAACCGAAAAAATGTGGATTTCTGGCCCAGTAAGCAGCTTCGGGCCAAGTATGCTGCATTTCAGGTAGGCATCCAAGCCCTCTTGTTTTTTGGCCGTTGCCAGTTGCAGCATTAAATCGGCTGCGATGATGAATCGAACCTTGACGCCACGCCTAACAGCGTATAGGCAGACTAATCGCCAAGTTGTTCTAAAAATTCAGCCAAGGCAGCCTGTTGAGCGGCGGCATGATCAGCAATGGCTATCGATTACGGCGGAATTTATTCAACGAAGTCATCCGCTGCCTTCATCGGCGCCTTTACGCCTTCAATGGCGCATTTGAATCCACAATTTCAATCAGGCGTCGATGAGTAGCTCCTGCTGATTAAACTAACCGCTATTTTATAGCCAGCATATCGTCCAGCGCTTTTTTAGCCAGCTTGGCGATATTGGCCGGCACGGAGATCTGGTTGACGACATGGCCGGCCGCCAGATTTTCCAGCACCCAGGCCAGATGCTGCGGATCGGTTCTGAACATGGTTGAGCACATGCACAGCATGGGCGACATGAAATGCACGTTTTTGCCCTGCGCTTTGCATTCCTCGCTCAGGCGATTGACCAGGTTCAATTCCGTTCCGACCAGCCAGCGGGTGTTCGGCTCGGCTTCACGCACAGTCTTGAGAATGTATTCCGTAGAACCGATGTAATCGGATTTCTGGCAGACTTCAAAACAGGCTTCGGGATGCGAAATCACCTTCGTTTCGGGATAACGCTGCAGGAAATTATCGATATGTTCCGGCTGAAATGCCTGATGCACGGAGCAATAACCGTTCCACAGGATCATTTTGGCATTGCGGATCTGCTCGACTGTCAGCCCGCCCATCGGCTTGGTAAAATCCCAGACGACCATTTCCTCCAGCGGAATGCCCATCCGGTAGCCGGTGTTGCGGCCTAAATGCTGGTCCGGGAAAAACAGAATTTTCTCCCGGCGCGCAAAGCTCCATTCCAGAATTTTCTGCGCGTTCGAAGAGGTGCAGACAATGCCGCCATGCTCGCCGCAGAAGGCTTTCAGATCGGCTGCCGAGTTAATGTAAGTTACGGGTGTAACCTGAGATTCCACATCCAGCACTTCCGCCAGCTCGCTCCAGCATTTCTGCACCTTGATCAGGTTAGCCATATCGGCCATGGAACAGCCCGCCGCCATATCCGGCAGAATGGCGATCTGTTCGGGCCTGGACAGGATATCGGCAACTTCGGCCATGAAATGCACGCCGCAGAACACAATGTATTCGGCATCAGACTGGGCGGCTTCCCTGGACAGCTTCAATGAGTCGCCAGTCAGATCGGCATGTTTGAAGACTTCATCGCGCTGATAATGGTGGCCGAGAATAACACAGCGTTTGCCTAACTTTTCTTTGGCCGCGACAATGCGCGCATCGCATTCCTCGTCGCTAAGCAATGCGTAATCTTGAATCGGTAATGCGGTATCGGTCATTTAAAGAACAAACCTCAACAGAGAATAACTTGGTAATTCACCACGGACACAAGGGAACGAAGTGTTTGGCTATATAAGACACTTCTTTTCCGGTATAAGTTTTGCCTCCGCCGCATTATTTTTAGGCGAAGGCAAATAGTGGACAAGGCCGTTACGATGCCTTGGCAGCAGCTGGCTTCAGCAACCGGATGCCCAGCTCGCGCAACTGCGCATCATCGACCGGAGCCGGTGCGTTGACTAATGGACAGGCCGCTGACTGCGTTTTAGGGAAGGCAATCACATCGCGGATCGAATGCGAGCCTGTCATCAGCATGACCAGACGATCCAGTCCGAACGCCAGTCCGCCATGCGGCGGCGCGCCGTATTTCAGGGCATCGAGCAGGAAGCCGAATTTTTCCCTGGCTTCGTTATCGTCGATGCCCAGGATTTTAAACACGGTCTGCTGCATGGCCGGGCGGTTGATACGGATCGAGCCGCCGCCGACTTCGGTGCCGTTCAATACCAGGTCATAAGCGCGCGACAGCGCCGTGCCGGGATTGGCCAGCAATTCTTCAGCCGAGCAGCTTGGCGCCGTGAACGGATGGTGAATCGCGGCCCAGCGCTGGTTCTTGTCGTCCCATTCGAACATCGGGAAATCGACCACCCAGACCGGTTTCCACTCGCCTTCCAGCATGTTCAGGTCGTGGCCCAGCTTGACGCGCAACGCGCCCATCGCTTCGTTGACGACGCTGGCCTTGTCGGCGCCGAAGAAAATCAGGTCGCCGGTTTGCGCGCCGGTTTTGGTCAGCACTTTTTCCCAGACTTCGGCCGGCGCGAATTTGACGATCGGCGACTGCAAGCCGTCAATGCCGCCATTGCGGTCGTTAACTTTAATATAAGCCAGACCTTTGGCGCCGTAGATGCCGACGAATTTGGTCAGGTCTTCGATGTCCTTGCGGCTCAAGTCGCCGCCGTTAGGCAGGCGCATGGCCACGACGCGGCCTTTCGGATCATTGGCCGGGCCCGAGAAGACTTTGAAATCGACAGCTTTCATTTCTTCAGCGATGTCGACCAGTTCCAGCGGAATACGCAAATCAGGGCGGTCCACGCCGAACCGGGACATGGCTTCCTGATAAGTCATGCGCGGGAAAGTCGCATCGAGCTGCACGCCGCTAACCTTGGCGAACAGCTGACGGATCATCTCTTCCATGATTTCCATGATCTCGTTTTCGTCCATGAAAGAGGTCTCGATATCGAGCTGGGTAAATTCAGGTTGCCTGTCGGCACGCAGGTCCTCGTCGCGGAAGCAGCGCACGACCTGATAATAGCGGTCCATGCCGGAAACCATCAGTATCTGCTTGTAAAGCTGCGGCGACTGAGGCAAGGCAAAAAAGGCGTTTTCATGCGTACGGCTGGGCACGATGTAATCGCGCGCGCCTTCAGGCGTGGCTTTGGTCAGGTAAGGCGTTTCGATCTCGAAGAACTCGTGGTCATCGAGGAAATTGCGCAGCGTGCGCGTGACATCGCGGCGCACGCGCATTTTTTCCTGCATGGACGTGCGGCGCAGATCGATGTAGCGGTAGCGCAGACGCATTTCCTCGTTAACTTCGATGTCGCTCTCGATCGGGAAAGGCGGCGTTTCGGATTCGTTCAGCACTTCCACGCCGGTAGCCAGCACCTCTATTTCACCGGTACCCATGTTCGGATTAATCGTGCCCTCGGGACGATCGCGCACGATCCCGTTGACTTTTAAAACATATTCGCTGCGTACACTTTCGGCGACCGCGAAAGTTTCGGGAGAATCAGGATCAAATACGACTTGCACCAGACCGGCGCGGTCTCTCAGATCGATAAAAATAACCCCGCCATGGTCCCGGCGGCGGTGAACCCAGCCGCATAATTCAACCGTTTCGGCTAAATGTTTTTTGTTTAATTCTCCACATTTGTGGGTACGCATAAGTTTTCTCTGTTAATCCAAAAAATTTGTCGATATTACGTGCTTAGACTGGCAGATGCAAGCCGGTTTCTAATGGCTGGTCTTGCAGCTTCCGCCGCAGCAACTGGCGGCACTGGGCGCGCTGGCGCTGGAACTGCCGCTCTCGCCTGCTACGTTTTTCTTGTTGCCGCTTTTAAAATCGGTTTCATACCAGCCGCCGCCTTTCAGTCTGAATCCGGCCGCTGAAATCTTTTTCATGAGCTCCGGCTGACTGCAGGCCGGGCAGTTGATTAATGGCGCGTCGCTGAGTTTTTGCAAAGCTTCATGTTCATGACCGCACGCTTGACATTGATATTCGTAAATTGGCATTAGCCCCTCCGATAACAAAAAATAATACCCAAAATAGGGGACAGTCTTAGTTTTTCAAGGTCCTTCCTATAAAATAATTGCCTATTTTACAGAAAGATGACATCCAGAATGAAAAAATTAACCATCACACGACCCGACGATTGGCATTTGCATGTCAGAACCGGCGCGATTTTAAAAACTGTCATGCCGCATACCGCACGGCGATTCGCCCGCGCCATCATCATGCCCAATCTGAAACCGCCCGTGACGACCGTGGTGCAGGCCCTGGCCTATCGGGAGGAAATCCTGCAGGCTGTACCGGCGGACCTGGATTTTACGCCGCTGATGACGCTATACCTGACTGGCGCGACGACGGCGGATGAAATCCGGAAAGCCGCCGAATGCGAACACGTCCAGGCGTTCAAGCTGTATCCGGCCGGCGCCACGACCCACTCCGATGCCGGCATCAGCGATATCAAAGCCGCCTACCCGCTGCTGGAAGCCATGGAAAAACACGATGTGCCTTTGCTGATCCATGGCGAAGTCACCGATGAGGCTTGCGATATCTTTGACCGGGAGCGGGTGTTCGTCGATACTGCTCTGGCCGACATTGTCAAAAACTTCCCGGAACTGCGCGTTGTGGTCGAGCATGTGACAACGACGGAAGCCGTGCAATTTGTACAATCGACCGGCGCGCGCATTGGTGCCACTATTACGCCGCAACACCTGATGTTCAACCGCAACGCCCTTCTGGCCGGCGGCATACGGCCGCATCATTACTGCCTGCCCATCATCAAACGCGAACACCATCGCCAGGCTTTAGTCGCCGCCGCCACCAGCGGCAATCCGAAATTTTTCCTGGGCACGGACAGCGCCCCGCATCTGACTTCGTTGAAGGAAGCCGCTTGCGGCTGCGCGGGCTGTTACAGCGCCCATGCCGCGCTGGAACTGTACGCGGAAGTCTTCGAGTGGGCCGATGCGCTGGACAAGCTGGAAGGTTTTGCGAGCTTTCATGGCGCCGATTTCTACCATTTGCCGAGAAATTCAGGCACGATCATCCTGGAAAAAACCACCTGGAAAGTGCCGGCCGCTTACGGCGATGATTCGGTATCGATCACGCCGCTGAAAGCCGATGAAGAACTGACTTGGCAGATAGCACAGTAAACTCATTCAGACCGCAAACAGGCGGGATCTGTCGTCTGTTTGCGGTCTGAACACAGGTTAATGAAGGATCAATCGGCTATGGATTATTTTCGTCCAGTTCCAGTTCATCCTTCTCCTCCTCCGGCACATTGCCGTCGTGGACCAAATAATTGCGCCGCTGCAAATAGGCGTTTTTGAAAAACTCATACCTGTCCAAAGCCGCTTCATCCGCTGCTTTTTCAGTCCCCAAATTGTCTGCGCGAAAATCAGTCCAATTCGCCGCGAACAATGAGCCGCTGATAATGCCGCTATCAAGATAGCTGATGGGATTCATGGCCGTATCGCCGATCAGGCCGCCTATGCCGCGCGGAGAACTGGGCCCTAAGAGGGGCAAGACCAGATAAGGCCCTGTCGGCAAGCCCCAAACACCCAGCGTCTGGTCAAAATCCTCTTCGTGTTTGGGCAGATCAATCATCTCCGCAACATCGATGAATCCGCCGATACCGGCCACCGTATTGACAATAAAGCGCGATCCATCCATGCCGGCCTGCGACAGCTTGAACTGTAAAAGATCATTTATTGTGACGCCAATATCATTAATATTACTGAAAAAATTAGTCACGCCGCGATCGGCGAATGACGGCATAATCCACTGATAGCCATTGGCAATAGGCTTTCCTACATACTCATCAAGGTTATCATTGAACAACTGCACATCCCTGTTCCAGTTTTCCAGCGGATCTCTGGTATCTCGTGTACTGGTTGCGCATCCCGCCATCATGCCCAATAATATAAAGTTTGCCAATCGTGTTATTGATCTGTTCTTGTGCATGGCTTTGCCTTTAATTTAGCTATTATTTTTATTCTGACTTAAATTTCGCGTAACATAGCATAAACGGCTTCAGCTATCGATATTCGCCATTATGTTACTTAATTCTTCCCATACCCCTGATTCCGCTCAAATTTAATGGATATACCCAAAATTCCTTTAGACAAACGCTTTAGAGGCTATCTGCCTGTCATTGTCGACATAGAGACAGCCGGTTTTAACCCTAAAAAGCATGCATTGCTGGAAATCGCCGCAGTGATTGTCGAACTTAACAGCCAGCACGATCTGGAAATCACTGAGCGCTACTCGACGCATGTGATTCCGTTCAAAAACGCCGAGTTCGATGAATCCGCCCTCAAATTCAATGGCATTGACCCGCATCACCCTTTCCGTATGGCTATTGATGAGAAAGAGGCGCTTGACATGCTGTTCAAGCCCATCAAGGAGGCTGTAAAGCGCAACAATTGCACACGGGCGATTTTGGTGGGCCATAATCCGGCTTTCGACATCAATTTCCTGAATGCGGCCATCCATCGCACGCAAATAAAAAGAAGCCCGTTTCATCCGTTCAGTACATTTGACACGGCTACGCTGGGAGGATTGGCGTATCAGCAAACCGTGCTGGCAAAAATTGCCAAATCAGCCGGCCTGGAATGGGATAATGAAAAAGCGCATTCTGCGCTATACGATGCGGAGAAGACAGCCGAGTTATTCTGCAAGATAGTCAACCGCTGGAAACGGCTCGAATCACTCGCCCTCTAGGACAATGACTATCATACCCGCGTCCCGGGTATGATAGTCTCTACAAATCATTCTGCAATAGCGCCGACTGCTGCCAGCATTTTGCTCAACTCGCCCTTGTTGTACAGATCAATCATGATGTCGCAGCCGCCTACGAGTTCGCCGCCGATGTAAAGCTGCGGATAGGTCGGCCAGTTTGAATATTCCTTCAGCGCCTCGCGAATCTCAAGATCTTCGAAGATATTGACGTACATGTATTTCGCATGACAGGCATCCAGCACCTGAACAGCCTGGCCGGAAAATCCGCATTGTGGAAAATCAGGCGTGCCTTTCATGTATAAAACAACCGGATTATTTTCAATCTGGTCTTTGATTCTTTCAATTACGTTCATAGTAGCAGTTACTCACTCGACAAATAAAACTGACTGATTTTATCAACAATTATGGCGTTAAAAAAGCAAATCTTGCAAGCCTGCGCTTGCCTGAGAGCTGTTTGAAAACTATAATCGAACATTTTTCCAGCGGGCGACCGACTTTCCACTATTTTTGTTTATAGGCAGAATCAATGACTAGCCATATTATGCCAACTTATGGACGCTTACCCGTGACTTTTGAACGCGGCACCGGCGCATGGTTGTGGGACACTAACAATAAACGTTATCTGGATGCCTTATCCGGCGTAGCCGTATGCAATCTGGGCCATGCGCACCCGGCAGTGCACAGGGCTATCTGCAAGCAAAGCGAAACCTTGCTGCATACGTCAAACGTGTATGTTATCGCTGCCCAGGAACGCTTGGCCGATAAATTGATCGCAAAAAGCGGCATGGATAACGTTTTTTTCTGCAATTCCGGCGCTGAAGCCAATGAAGCCGCCATCAAACTGGCCCGCCTATATGGACATCAACAAAATATAGAAAACCCGGCCATCATCGTCATGGAAAAAAGCTTTCATGGCCGCACGCTCGCCACATTGAGCGCCACCGGCAACGCGAAAGTACAGCAAGGCTTTGCGCCACTGGTCGAGGGTTTTGTGCGCGTACCTTATAACGACATCAACGCCATCGAACAAGCGATTAAACAAAATGCCGATATCGTTGCCGTATTGGTTGAGCCCGTTCAAGGTGAAGGCGGCGTCAACGTTCCCGCTGCCGATTACCTTAACCAAATTCGCAATCTGTGCGATCAGCACGGACTGCTGATGATGCTGGATGAAATCCAGACCGGCATAGGCCGCACCGGAAAATTTCTTGCCTATCAGCATAATGAAATCCTGCCTGACGTTTGCACACTGGCCAAAGCATTAGGCAATGGCGTACCAATCGGTGCCTGCCTTGCTCATGGCAAAGCGGCTCAATTATTTACCACTGGCGCCCACGGCTCGACATTCGGCGGCAATCCTCTGGCCTGCAGCGCAGCATTAGCCGTGTTGGAAACACTGGAGAATGAAGACCTGATCGGACAAGCCGAACAAAAAGGCGTCGCTATCAGCGCCGGATTCAGCAAGCAATTGGCTGATAACCCGCATGTTGTCGACGTTCGCCATAAAGGCCTCATGATCGGCATCGAACTCGACGCGCCTTGCGCAGACCTTGTCAAATCAGCCTTGGAGCAAGGTTTACTGATCAATGTCACCAGCGAGAAAACCATCCGCCTGCTGCCGCCATTAATCATTGATGACCAGCAAATCAATCAACTCGTAGAAACTTTATCCGCTCTCATTCAAGCGCACACAAAATCATGCCTATGAAACCCAGACACTTCATCAGCCTGTTAGACTTATCAAGCGGCGAATTTCGCGGCTTGATCAGCAGAGCCATAGCGCTGAAAAATCACCGAGATCCTGATTATCAGCCTTTAAAAGGCCAAGTTCTGGCGATGATCTTTGAAAAATCATCGACGCGTACCCGTATTTCATTTGAAGCCGGAATGATCCATTTTGGCGGCAGCGCATTGTTTCTGTCGCCTAGGGACACCCAATTGGGGCGCGGAGAACCGCTGCAGGACAGCGCCAAAGTCATTTCCAGCATGGTCGATTGCATCATGCTCAGAACCAACAAGCATGAAACGGTAACTACATTCGCCGAGCATTCGCGGGTACCCGTGATCAACGGATTAACCGATTTGCAGCACCCGTGCCAATTACTGGCAGACATGCAGACTTATTTTGAGCATCGCGGCGACATTCAGGGCAAAACCGTCGCCTGGATCGGTGATGGCAATAATATGTGCCATTCCTATATTGATGCCGCAACCGTATTGGATTTTAAATTGAACATTGCCTGCCCGTCCGGTTATGAACCCGTAAAATCCATTGTTGACGCGGCGGGCGAACGCGTCCGTTTTTTCTCCACGCCGCTGGAAGCAGCCAAAGGCGCGGATTTGCTCGTCACTGACGTCTGGGCCAGCATGGGGCAGGAGGAAGAACAAAAACAACGTGAAATAGCCTTTCAAGATTATCAGATCAACGCAGACATTATGAAAGCAGCAAATCATGATGCCCTGTTTATGCATTGTCTGCCGGCACACCGCGGTGAAGAAGTCTCTGCCGATGTTATCGACGGTCCGCAGAGCGTTATCTTCGATGAGGCCGAAAATCGCCTGCACGCACAGAAAGCGCTGCTGGAATTTCTAATGTGTCGTAAATAACGCTAAAATTCATTTTTTCAGACGATCAAGAACAGAGATTCAAGTGAAAAAAATATTAAGTTCGTTTTTTATTTTAATGCTGGCTTTCGGTTCAGCGCAGGCCGATACTATCTATGTAACCGACAATCTGGATCTGGCATTTAGAAGCGAAGAAAACACGCGTGGTAAAGTTATAAAAATGCTCCATCCGGGCACGCCTCTGACGGTGCTCAGTCAAAACAAGGAAACCGGTTTCATCTATGCACGTCTTGATGACGGCACAGAAGGCTATATTCTGTCCCGCCATACCAAAAAGGAACCCCCCAGCCGTTCTCAACTGGATGCCGCCAATAAAAAACTAGCGTCATTGGAAAAAGAAAACACGACACTTAAAACTGAATTTGAATCGCTGAAAAGTTCATTGACACCGGGAACAACTCTCGAACAGTCTCTCGCAACGGAACGCGACCATTTGGCCAGAGAACTGAGCGAACTGAAGCAAACCGCTTCCAACGCCATGGAGTTAAAGAATCAACGCGATGAACTTCAAGAGCGCGTGGTCAATGTTGAACGGGAATTGGAACAGCTTAAACTGGAAAACAAGGCGCTGGCGGACAGCAGCAAACAAGACTGGTTTTTATACGGCGGCATTCTGTCCCTGGTCGGCGTCATCTTGGGATTCATCCTGCCCAAATTGGGCTGGCGCCGCAGAAGCAGCAGTTGGGATACTTACTGAGATCAGGCAGGCCCTTGCCTTCTCATATCCCACATTTTAAACCCATAACTTTCGGGAATTGCTTACATGGCTAATTCAGGTGACAAAAAAGTCCGCACCTACTCTTCTCAAGGTGTTGACGGCATGGAGCGTGCACATCAACAGACTGGCCGAAGATGCCACTTGCGGCGCACTGGCGAAATATGCCAAATCAGTCAGTTCAGCTTCCCTGGGCGCCGTTACCGATAATCTGAATTAACTCCAATCCCAATGCTGGGTGTTCCGACACCCAGGCTTCCCGCTCTTTCAAAAATTCTATAAGTGCTATTATGGAATCGCATCACTCATTTGTCAGCTGGTTCAGAAACTCATCACCTTATATACATGCGCATCGCAACAAGACGTTTGTGATTTCGTTCGGCGGCGAGGCAGTTCTTGATGATGACTTCGCCAATCATGTTCACGATTTTGCATTAATGAACAGCCTGGGCATACGCCTGGTGCTGGTCCATGGCATACGCCCGCAGGTAGATCAACGTCTTAATAACACCACTCCGCCGCCCCGTTTTCATAACCATTTACGCATTACTGATGATCTGGCTCTTCAGTGCGTAAAAGAGGCGGCCGGACTGGTGCGCGTGGAAATTGAAGCCCTCCTGTCGATGGGCCTTGCCAATTCGCCGATGGCGGGCGCTAAAATCAAGGTGGCTTCCGGCAATTTCGTTACCGCCAAACCGATAGGCGTCATCGACGGCATCGATTACTGCCATACGGGCGAAGTCCGGCGCATCGACAGCGCGGCAATTCATCAGCAATTGGACCAGAACAATGTCGTGCTGATTTCGCCTATCGGCTATTCGCCCAGCGGAGAAATTTTCAATTTGTCCGCCGAGCAAGTCGCGACGGCCGTCTCGATTGCGTTAAAAGCCGAAAAGCTCATTCTATTGACCGAGCAAAGCTGCTGCCATCCAGATAGCGGTGCGCAAATTCAGCAAATGACTACCGCTGAAGCCAGCGCTTTTCTGGAGCAGCATCCTGACCTTGCCGACACGGTCAGCCTGCCTCTGAAAGCGGCTATCCAGAGCTGCCAATCAGGCATCGACCGAGTGCATCTGATCAACCGCAACCATAACGGCGCCCTGCTGCTTGAACTTTTTACCCGGGACGGCATCGGTACTTTGATCAGTTCCATGCCGTTCGAAGAATTGCGCCCCGCCACTCTGAACGACATAGGCGGCATACTGGAACTGATTAAGCCGCTGGAACAGCAAGGTAAACTGACCAAGCGTTCCAGGGAAAAAATCGAGATGGAAATCGCCGATTACATCGTGATTGAAAGAGACGGTTTGATCATAGGCTGCACCGCACTGCATCCGAATGAGCAGGAAAAGTCCGGCGTCATTGCCTGCATGGCTGTTCATGCGGATTATCAAGGCTCCGCCAGAGGTAATCGCATGCTGGAATATGCCTACCGCAGAGCGAGCGGACTGGGCTTGAAAAAATTATTCGTGCTGTCGACACAAACCATGCACTGGTTTATCGAACGGGGTTTCTTGCCGTCGGATATCAACAGCCTTCCTGACCCGCTCAAGGCGTTATACAATCCGCAGAGAAATTCCAAGATTCTCTGTAAAAACATTGAATAGGATTTTGCCATGACTCATACCCCTGATCGCCTGTCGATACTGCAAATATCTGATTCGCACATTCTGCCTAATCCCGGCGAGACACTCTTGGGGATCGATACGGACTATTATTTCCGGGCTGTTCTTGAGCAGGCTTTTGCATCGGAGCACCGGTTTGATTTGATTCTGTTCACGGGCGACCTGGCCCAGCACCCCGGCCGGTCAAACTATCAACACATCCTGAACACGCTTGAAGCATATAAAACGCCTTGCGTCTGCCTGCCCGGCAATCACGATGATTATGAGTTGATGCAAGAAATACTGAACACGGAGCTAGTCAATTGCCGCAAGCAGGTCTTTCTAGGCGACTGGCAGATCATCAGCTTGAACAGTCAGGTTCCTGGCACGCCCGACGGCTACTTGTCAAACCAGGAACTGACATTTCTTGAACAATGCCTTGACGCCCATCCGGATCGCTATGCATTGATTGCCATGCATCATCATTGCCTGTCCATCAACAGTCCCTGGATGGATACCATGATGATAGAAAACGCGCAGGAACTGTTTGCGATAATCGACAAGCATCCGAATGTCAAAGCCGTCACGTTCGGCCATATTCATCAAGCTATAGAGCTTGAAGCAGGCTCAATTCGCGCATGGGGGTCGCCCTCTACCTGCTTCCAGTTTCAGCCTGCAAGCACACAGCTCGTGGTCGCCGATACGCCACCGGGTTACCGGTTGATCCAACTGTCTGCTGACGGCCGGCTCGAATCAGAAGTTCATCATTTACCCGAGCCGTTAACCGGGCTACAAACAGATGCGCAGGGCTATTGATGGTTGGCCCCGTTGTATCTTTTTTCTTTCGATAAATACCCTTCCGCGTTAACCGGCACGGAATCGACAGTCAGCAGCGCGCCCAGTTCGGTCATCGCCTTCTGATACACTTTGCGTTTGAAATAGACAACATCCTTCAGCGGTTCCCAATAATCCACCCAGCGCCAGCCATCAAATTCCGGCTTGGCGCAGCGGTCGAAGCGCACATTGGATTCCTGCGTTATCAGCCGCAAGATAAACCAGATCTGCTTTTGCCCGATACAGACTGGCAGTGAATTCTTGCGTATATAACGCTCAGGTAATTGATACCTCAGCCAGTAACGAGTACGCCCAAGCACCTGTACATGTTGTTCCTGTAGCCCCGTTTCTTCCCACAATTCTCGATACATCGCTGTTTCAGGATCTTCATTCTGATGAATTCCGCCTTGCGGGAACTGCCATGAGTTCACGCCCATCCGTTTTGCCCAAAACACGCGACCCTCGTCATTGCAAAGGATGATGCCGACATTGGGCCGATATCCTTTAGAGTCGATCATGTTTAAAACCTATGTCTTGTCCTTTCCTATGTTTAATCTTGCGTGTGGTAGAATTGCAAACTATAGGTCAGGTAATAAATTAATTGCCTCCATTGTTCCATAAAAAATGTACAGACGCCATAGGGCAATATTTTTTTAATTATTTCAGACAGGTTTACCCGTGAGTTTAGCGATTTTTGATTTAGATAATACTTTGATTGCCGATGACAGTGATTATTTGTGGGGGCAGTTTCTTGTCGAACAAGGCATTGTCGATAAAGATCAATACGCAAGCGCTAACGCTAAATTCTATGATGATTATAAACAAGGCACACTGGATATAAGGGCATTCCTGCGCTTTTCTCTGCGGCCTTTGGCCGACAATCATCCCGAACAGCTTTACCGGTGGCGGGCGCAGTTTATCGAAGAAATCATCAGGCCCTTGTTGTTGAAATCCGCACAAGAGCTGATCGCCAAACACAGGGACCGGGGCGATACCTTGCTGGTCATTACCGCTACCAACCGTTTCGTTACCGAACCGATAGTCAAACTGTATGGCATTGATAACTTGCTGGCGACTACACCGTCATTCACAGAGGGCCGATATACTGGAGATTTTGATGGCATTCCCTGTTTTCAGGAAGGCAAAGTGAAGCTGCTGGAAGCGTGGTTAAAAGACTCGACGGAAACCATGCAGGACAGCTGGTTCTATAGCGATTCACACAACGATCTGCCATTGCTTAAGCTGGTCGATAATCCCGTCGCGGTCGACCCGGATGAAAAACTGCGCCAGTTCGCGGCAGCGGCCAAATGGCCGATCATTAGCCTAAGAAACGATCAATGCCCGACGCATCACTTCCATAAATAGCCTGACTGAATAGGCCAAGGTGTCAGCTGATAGCACTTAAGAAGTTATCCCGCAATGCGCCTTGGTTCTTCCAGGCCTAAAGCGCATACAATCCGACGAAGTTGAAAGCGGGCTGAGCCCAAAGCATTTAACCGCAGATTTCCTAATCAAACGCATCCAGGTAGCGAGCCACTATCTGGACTTACATATTTCACTCTTCTGCTACCGGCCATTTTAAAAGTGTGGTGGCGATTAAAATCGCCCCACAGGCTTGCGTAAATCCTGACTGTTAGTCAGAAATCACGGATAGAAAAGTATCCGTTAACTGTCGGAATCTCATTCCCAGATCAGTAGCATGTATAACGTTTGAGCCTGCTTTCTGCTGCTTGCTGGCACTCTCGCGGCACCAGTTCGGCAATCCGTATTGTTGATGCTGACAATGCCCAAAGCTTGTGATAACTTTAAAGTCAACTCATAAATTTTGTTAGAGTCATAAAAAATGACATTATCGCAGATAATGAGTTATTCAACTGCTGAAACTGTTGAACTTTCATCATATTTAACAATCAGAGCCCCATACTCATCAAATATTCGATAAGAGGGAAAATATGAACTTCACGTCAATAAAGGATTTTAAAATATTTATCATCATGCTCGTTGTTTTAGCCTTGCCGGCTACATTAACGATGTTGACTGTCAAAAAAGCTCAAGAAGTCATTGCTCCTGTTGCCGGCATTTCTCCATTGGGATATACCTGGAGCTTACTGCTTTTCATTGTCCCGGCATTAACGATCATCACTTGGCTTCATGTCAGCCACAACGAAAAATTAATCCGTAAATCTTTCTGGCTGGCCTTAATCATGCTTGTACCTCTGGGCTTTATCCTGGATATTTTTTTTGGTCTTAGCTTTTTTACTTTTGCAAACCATGAAGCCACACTTCAGATATATCTGCCTGGCTTTGACTTCGATCATATGATGTGGCGCCTGGCATTGCCGATCGAGGAATTTGTTTTTTATCTCTCCGGATTTGTCACGGTTCTACTGGTTTATATCTGGTGCGATGAATACTGGCTTGCCGCTTACAATGTGCCTGATTATTCTGCGGAGACTAAAGAGATAGAAAAAATCGTATTTTTTCATCCGAAATCCCTTGCTTGGGGGCTGATATTGATTCTCTGCGGCTTTATTTATAAGAATTTTTTTACTCATCACTATCAAGGCGGATTTCCGGGCTATTTTACCTTTCTTATAGTCGCCAGCTTTATCCCTTCCGCGGCTTTCTTTAAGACGACTTACCGATTTATCAATTGGCGCGCTTTCAGTTCTACATTCTTTTTTATTTTATTGATCAGCCTGATATGGGAAGCGACTCTCGCCTCGCCATATCAATGGTGGGGATACAACCATGATCAAATGCTGGGCTTGACAGTCAGTGCCTGGGCCTCGCTGCCCGTTGAAGCCGTATTGGTATGGATGGCCGTTACATTTACGACAGTCATTGTCTATGAAGCTATTAAAATCTGGCTGTCTTCCGGCAAACGCCTTAAGAAAGCTTTCTTGGGAACAGATTGACATTCACTTACATCGCGGCCGATAAGGCGTGCAACGAGCAATCTTGAACCAAGACAGGTAAGCCTGACTTTCAAAAGTCCAGGCTTACCTGCCCAAATACGCTACGCTGTACTTCTATAACAGGCATATTCCTTATCAAGGCTTTGAATTCGGCATGACTGCTGTCCAACAGATTTCTGCCGGAAATGGACAATTCGATATTTTTCACAGGCTTCCATCCCAAGCGCACATCCATTTCCAGATAGCTGGCGATTCCCCGCTCAGGGTAATAGTCTCTATAGCGTAACTTGTCCACATACCGTAAAAAGGCATCCAATTGTACATTGTGCGGCAGGTCCATCGATGATCTGAAATTGAATTGATGATGGGGTGATTGTCCTTCCTCGACATCATTGAACAGCGAGGTGGAATCAGTATGAAGCTGAATTTGCAGATAAGAGTAGTTTGCCTGCAGACGCCACCACTTTAACGCCTGCCATTGCGCTGCCGTCTCCAAACCGTAAGTTTCGCCACGGGCATTATTTCCATAAGTGACAGGATAAACTTTATGGGATATACCATTAGTCGTTTCATCAAAAGGCATTCCGGCTTCAACACTCCTCAGTTTGTCATACACATTGTAAAAAGCCGTGATGTCGATGGATATATTCTCTTTGGGCGCTATTCGATAGCCTAATTCGTAAGCAATCAGTTCTTCCGAATCAAAATTCTGATTACCTCGAAAGGCACTAAAGTCATTAGCACTTAACTGGCTGAAATAGAGCAAGTTTGTATCCTGATCTAAACGATTGGGCGTCCGCACTGCACGAGACACCGCCGCCCATAATGCCTGTTTGTTATCGGGCGTATAGATGAAGCGGGCATTGGGCTGAATTTGAAAGCCGCTAAAATCATTATGTTCAAATTTTGAGCCAAACAGGAACTTTAGTTTATCTGGGACCAGCGTCACCTGATCCTGTATAAATGCGCTATATAGCAGATAATCGCGGCTTGCAGGTGCAAATGAAAAATTGACGGCATTGTCCTGATCGTCCTCTATATACCGGAATCCCAGCCCCCAGGTCACTTCCTGCCGGGCGCCAAGCTGGAAATAATGCTGCAGATCGGCATCGTATGTGTTTATAACGGCTTCCGATGCATCGTTAAATGCGGAATAAGTAGTCCTATCCTGGGTCCGGTCAAAGTAGAGCTGCAGCGACAAATCCGATGTGTCGGAAAACCGGTGTCGCCATCGGCTCAAAATATTGCCGCCGGAAAAATCTTCACCTACATTGCTCCGAGAAGTAAAAGGAGCTACCGGTGCTGTAGCGTCCCTCAAGCTGCCGCCGTTGCCTTTGTATAGATCGCCTTGCAAGGTCAGTGAATCATACTGTGTCAAATCGCCATCGATTCTAAAGCCGCCCTGAAACTTTTCCCAATTGTCATTAGGATTGCCGCCGCCTTCAAATTTTAAATTATCCCTAGCGTTATATTTCATATAAGTCCGGTAATGCAGATTATCCGCCAGTTTTCCGCTGTAGCGGACAGAACCCAGACCTTTATCCTCACTGCCTCCTCCGGCTGTTACCGACAAACCCTGATAAGTATTGGCTGCATTCCTGGTGATCACATTGATAACGCCGTTTACGGCATTGGCGCCCCACATGGCTGCACCCGGCCCCCTGATGACTTCAATTCTTTCTACATCTTCAAGCAGCACGTCTTTTGTCCGCCAAAGCGTTCCCGAAAAGGTAGGATGATAAACCGTTCTGCCATCGATCATCACCAGCAACTTGTTTGCATTCTCTCCGTTAAATCCCCGCGCTGTAATTGCCCAGGTATTCGCATTCACTTGGGCGACCTGAAGCCCTGGAGCCATGCGCAAAGCGTCGGGAATGGAGGTAACGCCGGAACGGCGTATATCGTCATTGCTGATGACGAATACAGCGGCGGATGTTTGCAAAACTTTTTGTTCTCGCCGGGATGCGGAAAAGATGACCGATTCCTCCTGAAGCCAACCTAACTCTTCATCTAACGAAGCTTCTATGTTTTCTTTTGACATCATCGGAAGCGCGGCGGCAGACACGGGAGATGCCTGAAGCATTGAAACCGCGCACACGACCAGAATAAGAAATTCTTTTCTCATAGCCATGCGGATTACGAATGCTTCATTAAGGGGAAATATCGCCGTTGCCCCGGTTCAGGAATAAAGAGCCGAGGTTTATTGCACATCTCATATTGCATCTTTAATCCCAGTCAGTTTTGCGCCAACCTGATTCCGGCCGTTTTCTTTCGCCATATAAAGCGCAGCATCGGCGGTCTTTATCAGGTCTTCGGGCAATATGTCTGCAACAGGTATTACACTGCTCACGCCAAGACTCAACGTTATCCGATCGGCTACTTCGGAATAGGCATGAGGAATATTGGAACTGGCGACATTTTTACGCATGCTTTCAGCCATCTCCACCGCTTCGTCCAGATTCATCTCCGGTAATACAGCGACAAACTCCTCACCGCCATAACGCGCCACAAAATCAGTAACCCGCTTAAGCGTATGCTTCAGTATGGCGGCAATATTCTCCAGGCAGCGGTCCCCTTCCGCATGTCCGTAGTTATCGTTGTAAGCTTTGAAGAAGTCTACATCCATGAAGATGAGAGAGATGGGCGATGCCGAACGCATGGAGCGGCGCCATTCTCTGGCAAAATACTCATCGAACATGCGGCGATTGGGAATGCCTGTCAATGCGTCAACGCTTGCCAGCTGTTCTAACAAGTCGCGTTGCTTTTTAAGCGCCAGATGAGTCTGAACCCTGGCCTGAACGACTGATATATTGAACGGTTTGCTGATGTAATCGACGGCTCCCGACTCAAAGCCCGCCATCACTTCGGAAACTTCGTCGTGGCCCGTAATAAAGATGACCGGAATATTGCGTGTTTTTTCAGTTGTTTTCAGATGTCTGCAAACCTGCCACCCATCCATATCGGGCATTTCAATATCCAGTAAAATCAGATCGGGAGGCTGATCTGACTGAGCTATAGATAAGGCTTTTCTTCCATTTACGGCCGCAACAATATCGTAACGAGACCTCAGGACTTCTCCTAATGTCAGGATATTTACAGGCATATCATCGACAATCAATATCTTTTGTCTGTTATCAGTTTCTGAGGATACAGTCGCTTGCATTAATTTCTTATCAAATAAAACCAGCACAATATCCTGTAAAACAGATTGGGCAGCAGCAAAATCAAATTGATTGATCGCCTTCTCAAGTAATCTGAGATTATTACTATGCCGTGAATTTTGGATAATCTTTTTCAGTTCTTTAAAATGATAGTCTGCATCCAGACGGCTTCCATTCAAGGCGTCAAATAAATCGTTCAATAAAGATTCAACCAGCGATAAATCGGGCTCGACAGCATTGTTATTGTAATCCGGCAACTCTGTAGACTCATGAGTTTTCAACCGGGCAACTGACTCAAGCACTCTATGTTGAGCCTTGGAAAATTCAATCAATAACCCGGGAACCAATGCTTGCTGCTTTGCGATGGCAGTTTCCAGTGCGTTTGCTCTATCTTTCAATTCAGGCATGGCAAGATTGCCCGCAACGCCTTTCAATGAATGCAGTAATGCCAAAGCCGATTCGTTATCGCCTGTTTGCAGAAATGCCTCCAGTCGAGTTGCCGCATCGCCAAAATCTTCATGAAATTTCAGCAGCAGCTCATGAAATAATTGAGCATTGCCTGCAACGCTCTTCAACCCCAACCGCCAATCGATACTGGGCAAGTAGGCCGGTAGTAATGTCTTTGCTTGCGTATCGTCTGTCTCCAAAGTGGAATCAGGCATTTCCCGCATTTCCGGTTTGATTGAATCAAGCAGGTTTGCCACTAACTCATCGACATCTATTGGCTTGGCTATATATCCATTCATGCCGATGCTCAAGCATTTCTCCTTGACATCGGTCATGGCATGAGCCGTCATGGCAATAATCGGCAGATCGTCAAACTGTGGCTCGGAACGTATAATGCGTGTCGCCTCATAACCGTCCATCATCGGCATTTGCAAATCCATCAATACCGCATCGAAGCGTTTGGCTCGTATTTTTTGCACGGCTTCCAGTCCATCTGCGGCAATGTCGACGTCAAAGCCTTCCTTTTCCAGTATTTCTTTCGCAACCTGTTGATTAATTTCGTTATCTTCTACCAGCAGCAGTTTTTTTCCTTCAGTTTTATATAATTTTTTATCGTTCATTGCCGCATCAAGAACGTGCTGGGCAGGATTTTCGTCAAAACGATTTTGCACGAATACATCAATAATGGCATTAAGCAGCACCGACGGATGCACCGGCTTGATAAGAAACCCGTCCAGGTTGGCGTCATTTGATTGCTGAATGATATCCTCCCTGCTATAAGCCGTTATCATGATAATGTAGGGAGTATGGATAATCTTGGGATCATTCTTAATATGGCGCGCCGCTGAAATGCCGTCTATTTTGGGCAGTTTCCAGTCCATGATGACAAGACGGTAAGGATCTTCAACGGGGGCATTTTCCAGCATCTGAATCGCCTGCTCGCCGGTATTGGCTTGAGCCACTTGAAAAGAAAATGACTCCAGGTAAGAACGTAGAACATTCAGGGATGTCGCATTATCATCCACGACTAATGCCTTCATGCCCTGAAAATCCTCAAGCGAGGCAATACATCCCTGATCAACGCCCTGGTACTGCTCGAAGGCGGCGGTAAAGGAAAAAATGCTGCCTTTTCCCACTTCGCTGGTAACGTTGATGCGCCCTCCCATCATGTCCACCATCCGCTTGCAGATTGCCAGCCCCAGGCCTGTCCCGCCGTATTTGCGGGTAGTTGATTTATCGGCTTGGCTGAAAGATTCAAATAAACCGCTTATTTGTTCTTTCGTCAGGCCTATGCCGGTATCTTTGACAGAGAACTCAAGCACGACCTGACCATTTCTTTTGACTTGCCGGCCATCGTCTTCAGCCAATGCAACATTAACGACGATTTCGCCGTATTGGGTGAATTTTACTGCATTATTGACCAAGTTAAGCAATATCTGGCCTAGTCTGAGCGGATCACCTATCAGATACAAAGGCACATCACGACCAGTGGTAAAATGTATCTGAAGACCTTTTTCTTCGGCTTTAACACTCATCAAATTGGCAAGATTATTCAGCACGTCATCCAGATTAAACGCGATGGCCTCCAATTCCAGTTTCCCGGCTTCGATTTTCGAAAAATCCAGGATATCGTTAATGATACCGAGCAGCGTATGAGAGGAGGTTTGAACTTTAGTCAGATAATCGCGCTGTTTGGCTGTAACTTCCGTCTGCAGCGCCAACCGGGTCATGCCGATAATGGCATTCATCGGCGTGCGAATCTCATGACTCATGATTGACAGAAACTCCGATTTGCTTTTATTAGCAGCAATCGCTTGATCCCGCGCTTCAGCCAGTTCGGAGGTGCGCTCAAAGACTTTCTGCTCTAACGTCCGGCTGTATTCTTCAAGCTTGTCGTAAGAAACCCTTAGGTTCCTGGCCATTTGTACAAACGCTGTCGTTAAAGCGCCGATTTCACCTTCCGGGGTTCCTTTGATATAGTCGCTGACCTCAAAATCGCCCCGGGCCAATTGGTTTGCCAAATGAGTTAATTGCAGTAGCGGCCTGGACAGGCGTTCGGATATGAATAACACGATACCGGCACCTATCAGAATGAAAGCAATCGTAATCATTAATAGCCGCGTTATCATTACACGAATCTGCTCGGCGCTTTCCTTTCGCGAGTTAGCGATTTCCTGATTAAGAAGATCCAGTGAAAACCCCAGCCTGAGAACACCCCAAGGTTCCGCACTCACCTGAATCGGCATGATGAATTCCATAACAGATTTACCGTTGCTGACATATTCATTAACCGTTGCGGTATTTTGGCTGGCTGCAAACACGTCTTCTTTCTCGGCAAGGATCTCCATTTCAAGCTGCGGTTTTAAAGTATGAATGTACGCCATGCCGGAGGACTGCATCAGGATTATGTAATAAAGCTCTCCATTCTCCTGCACTGCATTCCTTAACAGATCGGAAACGTGTGAAAGATTAACCGAAGCGATGCCGTCTTTAACCTGGCCGGATAAGCTGTCGGATAGAATTTGTCCTCTATCTATCAATTTTCCTTTCATCAACGCAATGCGTTTATCCAGTTCCTTTTCAAACATATCTTTTTGAAACTTGATTTGAACAAAGGTCAACATGGTCAACAAGGCGATAATTAAACCCACCATCGTCACAAGCAGCTTTTTGTAAATACTCCGTTTAACCATTTGTTCTATTCTCAGATTGATCTATCAAAGATTATTCGATAATTTGATTAACCGAACCCAAGGCTTCGTTATTCAAATCTAATCCATATTCCTTCACTTTCTTCATGTTAAGCATAATATAAGAACCGGCGGGATCAACCACGGGTCGCAAAACCTCTTTATGCTCCAGCAAATCTCTCGTCAGAGTTGCCGCCTGCAGGCCCATCGTGGAAATATCAGCCGATATCACCAGCGTTGCGCCCAATGTAGAAAATATTTCAGCATAAGCGATGACCGGCTTTTTCGCCGTCGCGCTCCGGTTAAAGATTTCAAGCGCAGATTCTTGATCAGCAAGAACGACTGGATCGGAAATAAGCCATAGCACATCCACTGACGGCAAAAGTTTTTCCAGGGTAGAAGCCAGCTCTGCCGGTTCGACAATGGGTATGCTAACGATTTCTATGCCCACATCTGTTGCGGTTTCAGCTGCTGCCGACAACCATTCCTTGTTAAATTTCTCACTATAGATGATCCCGATCTTTTTCAGCTTCGGGAAAAGATAACGATAAGTCATCAACTGCATGCCCGACGATAACTCATTGGAAACGCCATAAGAATGCTTACTCATCGGCAAGCGCTGCCAATTCAGCACGGATGAAAAAATTATTTTTCTATCTTCCGCAATATCATGTGCCAGCAAGTAAGCTTTCGAACCAATTGCATAAATTGCATCAGGATTGACTTGCTGAATCCGTTCTCTGACTGTATCGATATCGTTTGAACTATCCCCAAGATTTATTTTGGCCTTTATTTCTGCCGAATTTGCTGCAAACGCCGCTTGGGCCAATTCATAGTTTTTTACCGCGGAGTTCGAATTAAGAATCAATATGCCTCTGCTTTCTTCCGCCCTCGCTTCACCTGCCTGAAATAATGCCAGCACTGACATAGACAATAGCACGCATATTCTCCTGGCGAATGCTGCTCGCAAAATTAAAAAACAGTCTGCAATAGTGCTTGCCATATTTATCATCATACTAGGGCTCAAGCTCCTTGAGCTCAGACTGAGTAAGCTTTCGCCAACCATCAAGACCAAGCATTCTCAACTTACTTTCTCCCTCAGGGGCTTTGCTCATGCCCTCTAAAATTTCAAGCAAGGCAGCGCTATTCATAGCCGTCTTTTTCGGCACCACAGCCAATGTGAGAAATTGTTTCTCGCTTGCTCCCAAACGATTCAGCATGCTGTACTGCTTCTGATTAATTTTCGCGAGATTTTCAAGACTGTCTTCTGTGGTTAAAGCTGCATCGGCCATGCCAAAGCCCACTGCCATTAAGGCATCAATATCTTTCGGCACCAGAATCAACTCTATCTGTGCAAGAATCTCTGCACTTTTCCCGCCCAGAATCTGGCTAAGAATGGTTCGGGTATAAGCTTCATTAGCTGCCGAAGCAATTTTTCCGCCCTTTAATAACTCAACTTTATCAATCTGATTTCTTGCAGACAGAACCTTGCGCTGAGTCGATTTACCGTGCGACACCCCCACCAAAACCGGCGTCATCGGTATTTTTTTTTGTAAAATGCGGTAATGCCAACTGGAAAGTAAAAATCCCCCGTCTTGCTTCTCTATGAGCGTTTTCTCAAAAATATCCTTGTCGCTGAAAGGCTGAAAATGGAAAGCCCCAAATTTTGCAAAATAGGTATCAAATGCAATTTTCAATGAAACATAATTATTTATATTGGTCTCCGAATTATAAAAATACAGTGTATTGCCGTCTAAGTGGGCATTAGTTTCAGGCTCGGAGTACCCTATAGGGCTGATGATAACCAGCAATAATGCAAAAATGGCAAGCGCTAAAAATCTGATGACGGAAGGCATCTTGAAAATTGCGGATAGTCCGAATTTCTCATAGCGCATAGGATATGCAGAATCGGCTAAATAGATGATGAATCAAGCCATGAAATCATATGAATTCGCCTGATAACATTGAGCAGATGTCTACATTCTAGGTTATGGATACGTGCAATTGAGCACTAAAAACCGGCGATGCAGAGGCTCGCCTAGAAGAAATCTGATTTTCGCTATGTCCATTTTTATTGCAGCTCCCCATTTTATTGTTTGTTATACCTGCGGTTCAGGATCAGTCGAACACCCCGTCCTATCTGCCGCCAAGCTGATCATTTCTTCTTGATGTAAAAAATCTGTCTTTCCGATTCTCTTATAAATTTAACGATTTGATTGCCTGTCTGGTCAGAATAAACGCCAAAATCCAAATGCGCAGCGGGATCTGTCGCGATTACCTTGACAACATCTCCACTGGTCATTTCCATCAATGTTTTTTTCAGGCGCAACAAAGGCAGGGGGCAATTTAAGCCGCTGGCATCTAATTCGAGGTTAAATTCAATCATTGCTTGGTTATAAAGGTTCTTAACTTGCTTCAGAATGCTTATAATACCATTCTCTACTTAATCCGCGAATCATAGTAATACAATGGATTATTTTCCAATTTTCATACAACTTAAAGATCAGAATTGTCTCGTTGTCGGTGCTGGCGAAGTCGCCGCTCGCAAAATTGATTTATTGGCTCGAGCCGATGCAAAAATCACTGTCATCGCCAGTGAAATAAGCACCGCCGTTGCCAATCTGAGAGAGTCTCACAATCTGAACATACTGAAGAAAACTTTTTCCCCGTCCGACCTGCATGGATTCAGACTGGTCGTATCGGCTACCGACAATGCCGATACGAATAAATTAGTTGCCAAAACAGCCACTAAACAAAATATCCCCGTGAACGTGGTCGATAGTCCCGAACTTTGCAGTTTCATCTTTCCTGCCATTATAGATCGTTCGCCTGTCGTTGCCGCCGTATCATCCGGCGGCGCTTCGCCGGTTTTAGCCAGGCTGCTTCGAGCTAAAATAGAAAGCCTGATTCCGCCGTCTTACGGCCGACTGGCTCATATTGCCGAAAAATTCAGATCACGCGTTAAAGAAGTCATTAAAGAGCCGGCTCAGCGCAGGATTTTCTGGGAGAATGCATTACAAGGCTCCATTGCCGAATTGATTTTCTCCGGCAAAGAACAGGAAGCTGAACAAAAGCTCGAGCAGACGCTCACTAATCAGAAAGAAAACATTAATGTTGGCGAAGTCTATCTGGTCGGAGCCGGCCCCGGCGCAGCCGACTTGTTGACTTTTCGCGCTCTGCGGCTGATGCAACAGGCTGACGTAGTCGTCTACGATCGGCTGGTCTCGCCCGAGATCCTCGATTTAGCCCGTCGAGATTCGGAAAAAATCTATGTCGGCAAACAACGCTATAACCATGCGCTCCCGCAGGAATCCATCAACATCCTGCTGGCGAATTTGGCGAAAGCAGGGAAACGCGTGGTCAGGCTAAAAGGCGGCGACCCTTTTATTTTCGGCCGCGGCGGCGAGGAAATAGAAACCCTTATGCAACAGGGAATCAATTTTCAGGTTGTGCCAGGCATTACCGCCGCTTCAGGCTGCGCCACATATGCCGGCATTCCGCTGACACATAGAGATCATGCCCAGTCCTGCACCTTCGTGACTGGCCATCTAAAAGACAATTCCATCAATCTGAACTGGAAGCAATTGGCGGCTCCCAATCAAACCATTGTCATCTATATGGGACTGGTCGGACTGGAAAAAATCTGCCAATCTTTAATTGAGCACGGCAGCCCTAAAGATTTGCCAGTCGCCTTGGTGCAACAAGGCACCACAGCCAACCAACGGGTTATTACCGGCACATTGGAATCCTTGCCCGGCTTGGTGGCAGGCCAGGACATCAAACCTCCAACATTGATCATTATTGGTACTGTCGTAACATTACACGACAAGCTGGATTGGTTTCATACAGAGTATTTTTCTTAAGAATTATTGTCCGGTTACAGATGATGCCTAAATAAAGACATAAACGAGACAAGTTGCAGGAAATTAATTTTGGCCGATTGGAATATCTCAAAAAACCGTCACACGGTTACTGCGCGCTAAATTATCAGCTAATAACTTTTTGCACCTACAGAATGAAATAATCTGAACAATTCAGTTATTATTCACATAATTTATTGATAATGGATTCCAAAAAAAACAATAACCATACCAATAAATAAAAGGATTGAATTTTACTGCTAAATTCCCTATCCTTTGCCGCTTTAACTTTTTAATTGGGCTGTATTTGTTAAATAAATGATTACAGTCTTTTTTAATCACCAAGAGAGGTCAATATGAAAAAATCATTAGGTTCATTAGCGGGCGTTGCTTTAATCGCTTTAAGCTCACAAGCATTCGCTTCAGAAGATGTCGAAATCGGTCAAAAAATCTATGAGCGCTCTTTCGGCCGCGGCTGCGGCACTTGCCATGACATCGCATCAAACCCACAACTGTTCGATTTAGTTAAATCCGGCAAACTGGACAGAGCAAGATTCGAACAAGTTATTAAAGAAGGCAAAGGCGGCATGCCAAAAGCTATGGACGCTATTATGGCTGTAGGACCTGTCAAAAAAGCGGGTTACGGCGAAGATCAAGCGCTTGACGCTTTATACAAATACTTGGGCAGCAAATAAGTTTTTACTAGCTAAACCGGTATAAAAAAAGCCGCCCTAATCACAGATTAGGGCGGCTTTTTAGTATGTATAAGATTGGAAAAATATTTAATTTCTGCCTAAATAACTTCTTTTGATTTCTTTATAAGGCAATCGATTACGATTTTTGATCCAGATTCCAGCCAATGCGGCTAACATTAATCCACAGGAAGCGAGAGTGAGATAAATAAGATTTTTTAATTGCGACATTTCCAGCATGATCTGCTCACTATCGACAGCCACTTGCTCTTTTTGAGCAGGGTCTGAATAGGAGCGCAGCACTTTAACGTCGTTCTTTAAATCTTCTATCGTACCTAGAGAACTGGAAACAGCGCCTAAGCGTATACTCTCTTCCAAAGTTCTTAATTTGCTTTCAATTGAACCACTGATTAAACCAATAAGCTGACCTTTGAGCGTATTAACTTCGGCAGATAATACTGAATTCATTTCAGCGGCATAAATCTCAGATGGAGTAGCTTTTCTATAATTGGGCACAACATCATGCGTTGGAAATAACAAAAAGCCCAATATCAAGACGACAGTCATCAAGAAAAACACTACAGTCAGCAACAACTTATTGGTTTTTATTAATCCCTGATGCGACGGTATTGTTTGCAGAATCACAGAGCGCCCTCTCTGGTCATCAACAATCTCTGAATTTATCTCTCGCATATCGCTCATTATCCACTTCCCCTCAACCAGAAATTCATAAATAGCGACATTCCGGCTGAAAAAATATTATTTTTATAATTGGCAGCGCCACTACCTGATCAGGCAATTATACAAGTTTAATGAAATTTGTCGTGCGTTTTATAAGATAAACTTGCCGTCTCAAACTGCAAAACACAGCCGCACGCTTCTAAAGATCGTGCGGCTGTGTTTAATGATTAGCGGTTTCTTTTAGCTGCTATTCTCATCCTCAATGCATTCAGTTTGATGAAACCTTCGGCATCTTTCTGATTATAAGCACCGCCATCTTCTTCGAACGTGGCAATACTTTCATCGAACAGACTGTCTGTTTCAGACTGACGGCCGACTACGATTACATTACCCTTGTAGAGCTTCAGTCTGACTTTGCCGTTGACATGTTCCTGAGACGTATCGATTATTTGTTGCAACATTTTGCGCTCCGGACTCCACCAGTAACCGTTATAAATCAGCGAAGCATAACGCGGCATCAACTCATCCTTTAAATGCGCCACTTCGCGATCCAGTGTTATTGATTCAATCGCACGATGCGCTCTCAGCATGACCGTGCCGGCCGGCGTCTCATAGCAACCGCGCGATTTCATACCGACATAGCGGTTCTCAACGATGTCGAGACGACCAATGCCGTTCTCGCCGGCTATTTTGTTTAACTTCTGCAGAACTTCGGCAGGCGTATGCGGAACATCGTCAATCGCGACAATATCCCCCTGACGGTAAGTCAATTCGATGTAGGTCGGCTGATCAGGGGCCGCCTCAGGGGATACGGTCCAGCGCCACATATCTTCCTCAGGTTCTGTCCAAGGGTTTTCCAGAATACGGCCTTCATAAGAAATATGCAGCAGATTGGCATCCATTGAATAAGGCGATGCCTTGCCTTTTTTCATTTCAACGGGAATGCCATGCTTTTCAGCATAGTCCAGCAGCTTTTGCCGGGAAGTTAAATCCCATTCGCGCCAAGGCGCTATGACCCGGATATCCGGACGCAGCGCATAAGCGCCTAACTCGAAGCGCACCTGATCATTACCTTTGCCGGTTGCGCCGTGAGCAATCGCGCTGGCGCCCGATTCATTGGCGATTTCGATGAGGCGTTTGGCAATTAAAGGACGGGCAATTGATGTGCCGAGCAGATATTCGCCTTCGTAAATCGTATTGGCCCTGAACATCGGAAAAACATAATCGCGCGCGAAATCCTCACGCAGATCTTCAATATAAATTTCCTTAATGCCCAGCGCTTGCGCTTTGGCCCGGGCCGGCTCAACCTCTTCGCCCTGACCTAAATCGGCGGTGAAAGTGACAACTTCGCAAGAATAGACATCCTGCAACCATTTGAGAATGACGGAGGTATCCAAACCTCCGGAATAAGCCAGTACTACTTTATTGATTTCCGACATAACGCCTTAACCTTGAGTTAAAAAATAGGCAAATTATACCGGAAAATAAAGTTTACGGCAGAAACGTAACAGGCGATTTTCTAAACGCTGTTACATTTCTGCAAAGCAATGCTTAAAAAGCACAGCCAGGCTTGACGCCCAGCTTTTTCAGTATCATGGCTAATGGACAAAAGCCGGTAAAAGCAGATTGAAATAAATTTGCCCCGACAAACGCTGTAAACCACAACCAGTTTTCAGAATGCAAATGCGCCAGCAGCAAACTGATCAGAATAAAACTGCCTGCCACGGCAAATACCACACGATCAATAGTCATCTACTCTCCTCTATTTCAAGCGTACGACACCCATCAGTTTAAGCATCATTCTTTCATACAATGGCTCACTGATGCCTTTTCTGATCTTACGCATAAAATACTTTTCGAAACCGATTTTCGCCAGATGCACCCACTTGCCTTCTGCTGACCAGGTCACATTGCGCGGCGGAATTTGCGGCTTGGCCATAAACGCGACACCGGAATCGCCAAAGTCTGCCAGACACAGAGCATTCCAGGTGGCCACATAAGTGGGTTCCTTACCTTCCAATTCACTGGCAATATTGTGAGCCGTAGCGGTTACCATAGACTCAATCATATAGCCGGTTTTGGGCGCACCTACCGGCACCGGCGTTGGCTCAACCGGCGGAATTGCGATGCAGACGCCAACTGAATAAATATTTTTAAAAGTCGGATTGCGCTGATGTTCATCCACCAGAACAAAACCTCGCGGATTAACCAATCCCGCCGCATCGACTTTTCGCACAGCATCAACACCGGTAAAGGCAGGCAACATCATCGAATGCTTAAACGGCAGCTCATGTTTTTTCTTGTCCTTGCCTTCATCATCGACTTCCGTGACATACATCATGCCATCTTCAATCTTGTCGACTTTGGCATTGGTTATCCATTTAATACTCTTGTCACGCAATGCGCTTTCCAATAAACCTTTGGTATCGCCTACGCCGCCCAAGCCTAAATGACCGATGTATGGCTCTGCCGTCACAAAAGTCATTGGCACCTTGTCGCGAATCTTGCGTTTACGCAATTCCGTTTCAATAATCATTAAATATTCATACGCAGGACCATAGCAGGATGCTCCCTGAACCGCACCGATAACGATAGGCCCCGGGTTTTCCATGAATTTATCCCAGTCCCGAGCCGCAACTTCGGCATGATCCACATGGCAGACAGATGATGTATAGCCCTCGGGACCTAAACCCGGCACTTCATCGAATGCCAAGCGAGGACCGGTCGCAATGACCAGGAAATCATAAGGCACTGCAGAGCCATCTGCCAACTGCACCTGATTGTTTACAGGATCTACTTTTGACGCCGCTTTTTGAATGAATTCAATACCTTTCTTTTTCATAATCGGCGCTAATTCAATCTTCAGCTCTTCCGGCTTACGCCACCGCGGTGGAACCCAAGGATTTGACGGCACAAAATGAAACGTAGGCGTATCGGAAATCACAATCACATCATGTTTTTTCCCTACCGTTTCTTTCATTTCATAAGCCATTGGTACACCGCCAATGCCGGCGCCTAAAATTACTATACGAGCCATGTTACACCCTCTTAATTGGTTGCTTTGCATTTTGCCTAAATGATCACCATCACTTAAGGACATATTGTGCATGTTAAACTACAAGAACAATATTTTAAAAGAATATTAGCATATTCTAATTTTCATTACAATTTTGTATCGAGTCCCCACCTCTTTTTATCTAAAATAGCTGATGGAATTTCACTTGACTTCCATCTCTGTGAACCATGGAGCCTGATATAGGCCTTATCAACAACTAACAGATACTAACTGTTTTGTAAATGACAGAAAAATTTAGTCATCCGAAAATAGTTATGTGGACCATTCACTATTTAATTTTGGTACTAAAAATGCTATTTTATTCTGCTTAACAGCTGACGTGCCGCTCCTTTTAGCCATCGCCAGCGTATTTTGGCCTAGTTTACAGTCATGTCATTTTTGATTTGTAGTTTTAAGTCTGTTAAATCGCGCCGAAGCCACTGAATACATTTTCAATAATAATTTTAATAAGCATGCATACCCGCTCCAATTAGGAACAGACATGAACAAAACTTCAATTACAGAGATTACCGGGCAGGATGATGTCGATCCGGCAGAAACCAAAGAATGGCTTGAAGCTCTGCAAGCAGTATTAGAGCGGGAAGGCGGTGCTCGCGCACATTTTCTTATTGAGCAATTAGTAGCCGCAACCCGTCATGCAGGCCTGGATATCCCATTCAGCGCCAACACTGCCTACATCAACACCATTCCCGTCGAACGGCAGCCACCGTTCCCTGGCAATACTACAATAGAATATAAAATCCGTTCCTATGTGCGCTGGAATGCGATGATGATGGTACTGAGAGCCAATAAACATACTAATGTTGGCGGCCACATCGCCAGTTTCGCCTCGGCATCGACTTTATACGATATCGGTTACAACCATTTTTGGCACGCGCCTTCCGATAAGCACGACGGCGACTTGATTTTTACTCAAGGACACTCGGCTCCGGGCGATTATTCCCGTGCATTCCTGATGGGACGATTCACTGAAGAGCAGCTGGATAATTATCGCCAGGAAGTCAACGGAAACGGTTTATCTTCGTATCCGCATCCCTGGCTGATGTCCGACTTCTGGCAATTCCCGACCGTATCTATGGGCTTAGGCCCCATTATGGCCATTTATCAGGCCCGTTTCATGCGGTATCTGCAAGATCGCGGTTTGACTAATACGGAAGGGCGCAAAGTTTGGGCTTTCCTCGGCGATGGAGAAACGGACGAACCGGAATCACTGGGCGAGATCGGCATGGCCGGCCGTGAAAAACTGGATAACCTTATTTTCGTCATCAACTGCAACCTGCAGCGGCTAGATGGCCCGGTACGCGGCAATGGCAAAATCATTCAGGAATTGGAAAGTGAATTCCGCGGCGCCGGCTGGAATGTAATCAAACTGATCTGGGGCCACCGTTGGGATGCACTGCTGGCGCGCGATAAAGACGGCCTGCTGGTAGCACGCATGATGGAATGCGTCGACGGCGATTATCAGACGTTTAAAGCCAAAGACGGCGCTTATGTGCGCGAGTATTTCTTTAACACGCCTGAGCTGAAAGCTATGGTCGCCGACTGGTCTGATCGTGACATCTGGGAGTTAAATCGCGGCGGCCATGATCCAATCAAGATTTTTGCAGCCTTCAACGCTGCAGTCAGTCATAAAGGGCAGCCAACCGTCATTCTGGCCAAGACCATTAAAGGCTATGGCATGGGCGAGTCCGGACAGGCGCAGAACATCACCCATCAGCAGAAGAAAATGAGTGTAAGTTCACTGAGCCGTTTCCGTGATCGTTATGACCTTCCTGTTACTGATGAACAGCTGAATGACCTGCCTTACCTGACTTTCCCCGAAGGCTCGAAAGAGCTGGAATACATGAAGCAGCGCCGTGCTGACTTAGGCGGGTATTTACCGTCCAGAAGAACCAAATCCCATGCCCTGGATGTGCCGGTGCTGGCAGATTTCAAACCATTGCTGGAAGCCAGCAGTGAAGGACGCGAATTCTCGACAACCATGGCTTTCGTGCGCCTGCTCAACATACTGATCAAAGACAAGAACATCGGCAAGCGCATCGTGCCTATCGTACCTGATGAATCGCGCACCTTCGGTATGGAAGGCATGTTCAGACAGCTGGGCATCTGGTCGCAGGTTGGCCAGCTATATACTCCGCAGGATGCCGACCAGCTCATGTTCTACAAAGAAGACAAGCATGGCCAAGTACTGCAGGAAGGCATCAATGAAGCGGGTGGCCTCTGCGACTGGATTGCCGCAGGCACCTCCTATTCAACCCATGGCGTGCCGATGATTCCGTTTTTCATCTACTACTCCATGTTCGGTTTCCAACGTGTCGGCGACCTGATCTGGGCCGGTGCAGACCAGTGTACCCGAGGCTTCCTGATGGGTGGCACAGCCGGAAGGACGACATTGAATGGCGAAGGCCTGCAGCATGAAGACGGACACAGCCATCTGATTTCAGCGACTGTACCCAACTGTGTCTCTTATGACCCAACCTACGCCTATGAAGTGGCCGTCATCATTCAGGACGGTTTGCGCCGCATGTATGTCGAACAGGAAAATGTGTTCTATTACATTACCGTGATGAATGAAAACTATGCCCATCCAGCCATGCCCAAAGGCATAGAACAGGATATTATCAAAGGCATGTACTGCTTCCGTCGTGGCGCCGATCAAAAGAAAAAGACCCCACGGGTACAGCTACTGGGCTCGGGGGTCATTTTCCGTGAAGTTGAATTTGCCGCTGAATTACTACGCAATGATTGGGGCGTTGAATCCGACCTGTGGAGTTGTCCAAGCTTTACGGAGCTGGCAAGAGATGGGCGAGCCTGTGAGCGTTGGAACCGCCTGCATCCAACTGAAACTCCAAAGCAATCGCATGTAGATCACTGCCTCGGCAATGCGCAAGGACCGGTCATTGCTGCAAGTGATTATAACCGTGCCTTTGCCGATCAAATTCGGGCTTATATTAAAGCGCCTTATACCGTACTTGGCACCGATGGCTTCGGCCGTTCCGACACGCGCGAGCAATTGCGCCGCTTCTTTGAAGTCGATCGCTACCATGTTGCCGTCGCGGCCCTAAAGAGCTTGGCGGATTTGGGACAATTTGACCCGGCAAAAGTAGAGGTGGCCATTGCCAAGTATGGCATAGCCTCTGACATTACACCTCCCTGGTTATCTTGAGAAAAGGAATTAAAATGGCTTCTCTAATCGAATTAAAAGTGCCAGATATTGGCAATTTCACTGATGTCGATGTCATTGATGTCTTAGTTAAACCAGGTGACGTTATAGCAGTTGATCAGACTCTGGCAGTACTGGAAACCGACAAGGCCAGTATGGACCTGCCTGCCAGCGCAGCGGGCACTGTGCAAGAAGTCTTTATCAAGGTCGGCGATAAAGTCTCTGAAGGCTCATTGATCGCTACCGTATCGGCAGAGGCCGAGCAGGCCGGCGCGGCAAAACCGGAGGAAAAGCCTGAGCCAAAAGAGGCTGCCCCGGAAGAAAAGGCGCCTGAACAGCCAGCTCAAGCCGCTCCGCAACCTGCGCCAGCGCCAAAACCTGCATCTGCTCCTGAGCCAGCTGCACAGCCAGCCTCTGGTAAAGTCGCGCATGCCACTCCGGCTGTCCGGCTTTTTGCGCGCGAACTGGGCGTCGATATCAGCAAGATCACTGCCGGCAGCGGCCGGAAAGGACGCATCTTAAAAGAAGATGTAAAAAACCACGTCAAGCAGATAATGACGGAAGGCTTTGCCCAAGCTGGCGCGGGGATTCCTCCAATACCGGCAGTCGATTTTTCTCAGTTCGGCGCCATTGAAGAGCAGAAACTCAATAAGATCAAGCGCTTGACCGGCCAGAATCTGAGCCGCGCCTGGTTGAACCTGCCGATGGTCACCTATCACGAAGAAGTCGACATTACCGAAATGGAAGCATTCCGAAATGCGCTCAATGCCGAAAAAGCCGCAGGGGATACTAAAATTACCGGGCTGGTATTCATTATCAAGGCCCTTATTGCTGCCATGCAGCAATTTCCTCAGTTCAACTCGTCTTTATCACCCGATGGTGAAAAGCTGATCTATAAGAAATATTTCAATGTCGGCATTGCAGTCGACACGCCAAACGGCCTGGTCGTGCCTGTAATCCGCAATGCGGACAAAAAAGGCATCAATGAACTGACAGCAGAACTGGCGGATAAAAGCGCAAAAGCACGTCAAGGCAAGCTCATGCCGGCCGACATGCAAGGCGGCTGTATCACCATTTCCAGCCTGGGTGGCATAGGCGGCACGGCTTTCACGCCTATCGTCAACGCTCCTGAAGTAGCCATCCTTGGTATCACCCGATCCAAAATGCAACCGATATGGGACGGGCGTGAGTTTGTACCGCGCCTGATGCTGCCTTTGGATCTGACCTATGATCACCGCGTGATCGACGGCGCGGAAGGCGCACGCTTCATGGCTGTCATCAAACAATATCTGGGCGATATTCGCCGCTTGCTACTCTAATCAGGGGAAATAATATGGATGCTAATCCGGCGATTAATGAATCGACTCTGCATGCAGAAGTTCTGGTGCTGGGCGGCGGACCGGGCGGCTATACAGCCGCTTTCCGTGCGGCCGATTTAGGCAAACAGGTGGTACTGATCGAGCGGCATGCTGTTTTAGGCGGTGTTTGTCTGAATGTTGGCTGCATACCCTCCAAAGCCCTGCTGCACATTGCCCAAATCGTCCATGAAGCGGAAGAATTCGAACACCACGGCGTCCACTTCGGCAAGCCAACGTTCGATATCGACAAGATTCGCGCATGGAAAGAGAGCGTATCAGGCGCTTTGAACAATGGTCTGGCTCAACTGGCAAAACAGCGAAAAGTCAACGTGATACAAGGCGTGGGCAAGTTCACCTCACCCAATACGCTTGAGGTACAAGCCGAATCCGGCACACAGACTATCCGCTTTGATCAGGCCATCATAGCCGCAGGATCACATGCAACCAAAATACCAACCTTCCCTAACGATGATCCGCGTTTATGGGATTCGACCGCCGCCTTGGCGTTAAAAGAAATTCCGAAAAAACTGCTGATTGTCGGCGGAGGCATCATCGGACTGGAGATGGCTACGGTTTATCACGCCTTGGGGTCGGAAATCAGCGTGGTTGAACTGATGAATCAAATCATACCCGGCTGCGATAACGATCTGGTTACACCTTTATACCGGCGCATTAAGAAGCAATACAAAAACATCTGGCTGGAGACGCGTGTAACTTCAATTGAAGCGCTTGATGAAGGTCTGAAAGTCTCCTTTGAAGGCAAAGGCGCACCGGATTCAGACATATTCGATGCGGTTCTGGTTGCAGTAGGGCGCAGACCAAACGGCAAATCAATCGGCGCAGAACAAGCCGGCGTCAATGTCGACGACATGGGGTTTATCGCTGTCGATAAACAGCAGCGCACCAATGTCCCGCATATCTTTGCCATCGGCGATATAGTCGGCAACCCCATGCTGGCCCATAAAGCAAGCCATGAAGGCAAAGTTGCGGCGGAAGTGGCAGCCGGCCATAAAGCCGGTTTTGACGCCTTAACCATACCGGCCGTTGCCTATACAGATCCTGAAGTGGCCTGGATGGGACTGACTGAAAACCAGGCTAAGCAGCAAGGCATTGCCTATGACAAGGCGACCTTCCCATGGGCGGCCAGTGGCCGTTCCTTAAGCCTGGGACGCAAGGAAGGCTTGACCAAAATAATTTGTGATAAAGAAACTGGCAGAATTCTCGGCACAGGCATAGTCGGCACCAATGCCGGTGAATTACTGGCCGAAGCGGTATTGGCTCTGGAAATGGGCGCCGATGTGGAAGACATCAGCTTAACTGTACATTCTCATCCGACGCTATCCGAAACTTTTGCTTTTGCCGCTGAAATGATTGCCGGCACGATTACTGACCTTTATATAAAGAAGGATTAAGATTCAGAAAAGGTGTTATTCATCTTGTATTCATCTTGCCTGCTGAAAATATGCTTCCTGAATTAGCTCATGTAGTTATTGTCGGTTTATTGATAGTCCTGCCGGTTGGCCTGACCTATAGAAAAGCGGGTTTTCATCCGGCATGGGCATCACTGGTGTTCTTGCCAGGCTTCGGTCTATTGTTGATATTTTTACAGCTTGCCTTTGTGCCCTGGCCTAACCAACAAGATAATAAAACGGATCTATAATGGAAGCTTTTCTGATAGCCGTATTTGTCGTTTTTGTTTTATGGCTGGGGTCTAGAATACTAGACAAAGCAGGCCTTCATAAAACCTGGGTTTTCTGTCTGTTGATACCGGTCGTCAACATTATCATGATCTGGGTTTTCGCTTTCAGCCGCTGGCCTAATTTAAAACCCAATGTGAAGCAGGATTTATAGCCATTGACCCTAAAGGGGTTCTTTCCAGTTTTAGAGCAAGCATAAAGCAGTGCTCAAACCGACTTCGAGCTATTTAACGGATTCAAAACCATAGACGACAATCGTCTTCATTTTATGATGAAAATGGTTGTATTTTTTCGGCTTATGGTTAAGCTTGCGTAAACAATAGTCTTATACCCTACACGGCCCTCAAACTAAAAATTTTTTCGCTTTAGCGTTAATTTTCGAGCAACTTAATGAAAAAGATAGTTACTGTAATTGCACTCGCCTTGCTGGTCGTCATAAATTTCAGTATTTGGAGCTACACCAATAACCCGCTGCAGTTAAAATCATGGAACAAGCCCATGATGGGGGTGACCTTTGATCCCAGACGGAAAAATCATACACCGGAAAACAGCCAATTCCCCACCGCAGAACAAATTGAGGAAGACTTGGCTCTGCTTTCCGGAAAAGTGCACGCCGTCCGTACTTATAGCGTGCTGAGAGGCCAGGATAAAGTCCCCGAACTCGCCGCCAAACACAAACTGAATGTATCGGTCGGCGCCTGGATTGATGATGATCTGGAAGCGAACCGGCAGGAAATCGAAACGCTCATTCAAGTCAGCCGCCAGGATAATCCGAAAATCGTCAGACTCTTGGTCGGCAACGAGTTTCTGCTCCGTCACCAGAAGAATGAAGAGCAGCATTTACAAGCCAAGCAACAATTAATTGAGTATTTGCGCGAAGTGCGCAAACGCACCTGGCGGCCGGTCAGTACTGCTGAAACCTGGGATATATGGCTTAAACATCCGGACTTGGTTAACGAGGTGGACTACATCGCGGTCCATATCCTGCCTTATTGGGAAGGAATCGATATCGATGAAGCAGTTGATTATGTTTTCTATCGCTATCACGAACTGCAACAGCACTATCCTAACAAGCCTATCGTCATTACTGAGGTAGGCTGGCCTTCCAATGGCCAGCCATTCAAACATGCAACAGCGTCGTTGTCTAACCAGGCAAAATTCCTGCGCGAATTCCTTAACCGTGCCACAGAGGAAAAACTTGCTTACTATATCGTTGAAGCCTTTGACCAGCCATGGAAAATGGCTATAGAAGGTTCAGCGGGTGCCTATTGGGGTGTTTTTGACGCCGACCGCAAACCGAAATTTCCGTTAGATGGCGATGTATTAGCCTTACCTGCATGGAAACACTGGGCCACAGGCGCGGCTATTTTCAGCGCTGTGTTAATGGCCATCTTCCTGTTTACACGCCGTAGTATAAAACTGCCCGGCATGGTGTTTTTCGGCGTCATGGCCAATCTTGCCGCATCGGCAATTTTCTGGTCCGCATCAATCGGCGCCCAACAATATCATTCGCCTCTCACCATCGCCTTCTGGGTCATACTGATATTGATGCAGATATTGGCTGTGATTATCCTGATGATCGAAAGCCTCGAAATTGCAGAAGTGATATGGCACAGAAAAACCGCCAGAACTTTTGAGCCACTGGCACCGGGACCTGATTTCAGATACCCGAAAGTATCGCTGCACCTGCCTATTCACAATGAGCCTCCCGCCATGGTGCGCAAGACACTTGAAGCCCTGGCTGCGGTTGATTATCCCAATCTGGAAGTGCTGGTCATGGACAATAACACCAAAGACCCAGCCGTTTGGGAGCCGGTGCGCGATGACTGCGAGCGTTTAGGAGAGAAATTCCGCTTCTTCCATCTGGAAAACTGGCCGGGTTTTAAAGCCGGCGCGATCAATCACGCTCTCGAACAGACAGCACCGGATGCGGAAATTATCGCCGTTATCGACAGCGATTACATTCTTTCGCCTGACTGGCTCAAGTGCATGGTGCCTTATTTCGATAATGAAAATGTCGGATTCGTCCAGTCGCCTCAGGACTACCGCGATCTGCATGTAAGCACATTTAAAGCGTTCTGTTACTGGGAATATGCCGGTTTCTTCAATATCGGCATGGTCCAAAGAAATGAATACAACGCCATTATCCAGCACGGCACGATGACCATGATCCGAAAATCAGCAATGGAAAAAGTCGGCAACTGGGCCGAGTGGTGTATTTGCGAAGACAGTGAATTGGGTCTGCGTCTATATGAAGCTGGCTACGATTCAGTCTACGTCAAGGATTCATTCGGACGCGGCTTGATGCCCGACACCATGTCTGGTTATATGACGCAGCGTTATCGCTGGGTATATGGCGCGATGCAGATCATTAAAGCCCATTGGCGCAGCTTCCTGCCTACAAAAAAATCGCCGCTGACTTCCGCGCAACGGTATTATTTTGTGGCCGGCTGGTTGCCTTGGTTCTCAGATGCGCTGGCCTTATTGTTTACCACAGCGAGCCTGATGCTGACTGGTTTTATTGCACTGGATCCGACGCATAGCGAGCTGCCGGTTAATGCCTTCCTGTTGCCAACAATCGGCATTTTCAGCTTTAAAGTCCTGCGCGGTTTATGGCTATATCAGGCGCGTGTCCCGTGCTCGGTTTGGCATTCGCTTGGTGCGGCTTTATCCGGATTGGCCCTAACGCATACGGTCGCCAAGGGCACAATCCAGGGATTGTTCACATCCAATAAACCGTTTATGCGCACGCCTAAGTACGAGAAGCAAGGCCCTCTATTTGAAGGCTTAATGACGATACGTCATGAATTGATATTGCTGATTCTATTGGGCGCAGCTATTACCTTGATGTTGTCTTTAGATCATTTCGATAATCTAAGCGGCAGACTGTGGACAGCTGTATTATCGGTACAGGCGGTTCCCTATGCGGCCACTTTAGTGACGCTATTGATCAGCATAGCCCCAAGCTACAGATCGAAAAAAGCCCTACAGACTGCCGAGGAACTTGACGACGCAGTTTAGTCCTATCCGCAGTAACCAGCCATGCCTCTTGAAATATCTGAGGCATGGCTGCCTCTCTTCAGCTCAGATTTATCGAACGATATTTTCCATTGAGCAACTATCCTATAAAATGAGTCGATATATTGATATTGGTCCACAGCAAGGGATAGCATTCCAAGTTACAACAAGCTTATGAATACTGATCTCGCACCGTTTTCGGCACTGACCCCCGATATAATTTTAAATGCGCTTGATTGCATCGGTTTACAGACTGATGGTCGCCTGCTCGCGCTCAATAGTTATGAAAATCGTGTTTACCAGGTTGGCATAGAAGGCGGTCCAGCTGTTGTCGCGAAATTTTACAGACCTGGCCGCTGGAGCGATGCAGCTATTCTCGAAGAACACGCTTTCGTAAAAGAACTGGCACAACATGAAATCCCCGTTGTGCCGGCAATGACGTTCAATGAAAACAAATCATTACACCAAATAGAAGGCTTTCGTTTTTCAGTGTTTGCCCGCCAGGGCGGCCGGGTTCCTGAACTGGAGGATCCTGAAAAACTTGAATGGATGGGGCGGTTTATCGGCCGCATACATGCAATCGGTGCTTTAAAGCCTTTTAAGAAACGCCCTACTCTAAACATCGACAGCTTCGGTCATGAATCGAGAGCCTATCTGTTGGCCAATGATTTTATCCCGCTAGATCTGATCGATGCTTATAGTACTGTCACAGCCCATGCGCTTGATGCCGTGAGGCGCTGCTTCGAACGCGCAGGCAAACTGAATACCTTGCGGTTGCATGGCGATTGTTATCCGGGCAATATTCTATGGACCGAAGACGGCCCGCATTTTGTTGATTTTGATGACAGCCGGATGGGCCCCGCTGTTCAGGACTTGTGGATGTTATTGGCAGGAGATCGTGCCGATATGACTGCGCAATTAAAGCACCTGCTCACCGGTTACAGAACTTTTTATGATTTTAACGTCGCGGAGTTACACCTCATTGAAGCACTGCGCACGTTACGTTTGATTCATTATTCGGCCTGGATTGCACGGCGTTGGAGCGACCCGGCGTTTCCCTTGGCGTTTCCCTGGTTCAATACGCCCCGTTATTGGCAGGATCGTATCATTGAGCTGCGCGAACAGATAGCGTTGATGAATGAGGAGCCTCTGGAAGCGGTTTAACCCCAAAACGGCCGGGTTAAAATCTATTTCATCCCATTGGCTATCATGGATTTTACCGGATTAAATGATCTTCTATGCACGCTTAAATAACCAAATTGCTCGATTTCGGCCAGATGTTGCTTGGTGCCGTAAGCCTTGTGCAGATGAAAGGAAAAATCAGGATATTTCTTGTGGTAGTCATACATGATCTTATCCCGCTCGACTTTCGCCAAGATAGAAGCTGCACTGATGGCTTTCACTTTGCTGTCGCCTTTGACAATGGCCTGAGCGGGCACGAACAAATCCGGGAGCTGGTTGCCGTCTACCAGAACCTCATCCGGCCTCACAGACAAAGCATTTATAGCCCGCTGCATGGCCAGCAGTGTAGCCTGAAGAATATTCAGTTCATCAATCTCTTCAACACTGGCTTCAGCCACTGCCCAACTTAAAGAGGCTTCCTTGATAATCCTGCACAGACTGTCCCGCCTGCTTTCACTCAGCTTTTTTGAATCGTCCAATCCGTCGATGGGCCGCGACGGATCCAAAATGACAGCTGCCGCCACAACAGGCCCCGCCAGAGGTCCCCGGCCGGCCTCATCAACGCCTGCGATCTTGAAATTGAAGGGACGCTTTAATAGATAGTGGTCATCCATAACGAATAGCCCAGTTGAAATTAAAAAGTCATGGCTTAATTCGCATTTGCGTCGATAGTTAGCGCAAAATGCCTCTGGTCACATTGCGCAGAAAACTAACCATATCGGATAACTGTTTGCTGTCGCCGGCCATGTCTTCCATTTGTTCAATTGCATCTTCCAGGCGCAAGTTCATTTTATAAATGATTTTATAAGCCTTTCTGATCAACCGAATGTCTTCCGGAGAAATACCGTTGCGTTCCATGCCGACAGAGTTTATGCCATGCGGCCGGGTTGGCTTGCCGCCGACCATGACAAATGGAGGGATATCCTGTGTAATTGCACTGCCCATGGCGGCAAAACTGTATTGCCCTATTTGGGTAAACTGATGCACCAACGTAAATCCGCCCAGGATAGCGTGACTGTTTAAATGCACGTGGCCGGCTAACGACGCGCCATTCGCCATAATGACATGGTCGCCAATAATACAATCATGCGCTACGTGCGTATAAGCCATGAACAGATTGTCACTGCCAATCTGAGTCACTCCCTTATCCTGCTTGGTGCCTCTGTGCATGGTGGCGAACTCCCGAATCGTGTTCCTGTCACCGATCTGAAGCCGGGTCACCTCGGATGCATATTTCTTATCCTGAGGATCTTCACCTATTGATGTGAACTGGTAAATGCGGTTCTGCTTGCCTATTGATGTAGGCCCTTTGATAACCACATGAGGGCCGATGACTGTTCCGGAATCAATCTTGACATCAGGCCCTATAACGGAGAAAGGGCCTACAGTTACATCTTCCGCTAGCTCAGCTTTAGCATCAATAATAGCTGTTGGATCAATCAAGGTTATTCTACCACTGCCGCACATCTGATTTCGGCACTCGCGACAAACTCGCCGTCTACCTCGGCGCGACAATCGAAAGCCCAAATATTACGTTTGCTTTTAAGGAATTTAACTTCCAGCATCAATTGGTCACCTGGTACAACCGGGCGTTTAAATTTTGCCTTATCAATACTGGCCAGATAATAGATCATGCCTACCAATTCATCGGGGGCTGTTTCCGATGCCAGCAATCCGGTAGCCTGAGCTAAAGCCTCCAGAATCAGCACGCCGGGCATAATGGGTTTTTGCGGAAAATGGCCTTGAAAAAACGGTTCATTATAAGTAACGTTTTTGACGCCGACTAATCTTACTCCGGGTTCACACTCAATGACTTTGTCAACCAATAAAAAAGGGTAACGATGCGGTAAGAATTCTTGTATTTGTAAAATATCTAGCTTAACAGACATAGCAGAGAGTGCTTCATTAAAGAGTTATAATTATATGCATGAAAAATTTAATGAATTATTCTGGCGATCTTGACAGTTTTTCTTGAACTTGACTGGTGACATCAATCTGTTCACTCGCGTAGATCACGCCATCTGTCAGCAATAAATCGAAATTTTGATCTTTGGCTATTTCACGAATAACTTCAACTATACGGCGTTGCAACTTACCTAACTCATCATTGCGGCGAAGATTGAAGTCTTCACTGAATTCCTGCTGAGCTCTTTTTGCATCTCTCTTTTTGTTTAAAATATCTTTTTCCAGATTTCTTCTTTCTGACTCGCCCATGACGGAAGAATCTCTAGCCATTTTTTCTTCCATATTTTGAATTTCTTTTTGTTGGGCAACCAATTGCTTATCACGAGGCGAAAATTCCTGCTCCAGACGTTTTTTAGCTTTTTCGGCCTGAGGCGCTTTTTCAAGAACAGCAGGAATGTTGACAAAGCCTATCTTTAAGTCGGCAAAGCTTACATTCGCAGTCAGTAACAGTCCTAAAAATAAAGCAATTTTTGTTTTCATTGTCAAACCTATCTCCGGTTATAGTTAAAATTAAATAATTGATAAAAATTGTTAATGTATTAGTTAAATTATAGGTGATAAGCCAACCAAACCAAAAACTTCTTCTAAAAGTTTTGTCCAAAGTTGAATTGGAAGTACTTTTTGTCATCTTTTTGTTCATGGGGACCGTTAGCGTCTGTGTATGTAGTTGTACCCGCATTTAAAGGCATTGCAATACTGACAGATAGAGCACCGAATGGTGACAGCCACTCGCCCGACAGGCCCGCTGCATACCTTAAGTTATCTATTTTGAATCCATTGTTGACGGTTCCGGCATCAAAGAAAGTCCCCAGCCGAACCGATTTTGTTTCCGGCATGAAAGGCACAGGAAAAAACACTTCGGCATTGCCGATTATTTTGCTTGACCCCCCAAAAGGTCGCGCTCGGGAATCCCGCGGACCCAATGTATTGGTATCGTAACCGCGCACAGACCCCCAACCGCCAGCAAAGTAATTTTCGAAGAAAGGCAGTTGATCTGTCTTGCCATAACCGTCGCCATAAGCAATTTCCCCGTGCAGGCGCAACGTAAGATCCTTGGCCAAAGGAAAATAGTGCTGCTGCTTGTAACTGACTTTGTAATACTGAAGATCACTGACTTCTGGAACCGTAACCAAAGCAGAGAATCGTTGCTGTCCCCCTCTGTCAGGAAATATCGCCCGATTAAGCGTATCGTGCGTCCAGCCCAGAGACGGCAATAAGGTTAGATACTTGTCGCCTTCTTTATTAATAAAATCTGTGATTTGTTGAGACGAAAAGTTAGGGTTAGCTTTTAATTTAGTATGTCTCAGATCCGTATTAAACTGTAACCGGTCAAATTCATTAAATGGAATGCCAAAATTGATGCCGGTATTAATGACGTCGGTCGAATAGTTGGCGAGGTTGATTTGCGTTGCATCTCGCGTCGTATAGCCAAGGTCATAACCAAAACTTACACCATCCAGCGTAAAATACGGGTTATAAAATCCGAATTGGTACTGCGTGAGGTAATCACTGTTATTAAAGGCCAGATTCACTCGCTTGCCGGAACCGAAAACGTTGTCCTGGGAAATATTGGCGTTCAAAACGATTCCTTGCGTTTGAGAAAAACCTATACCAGCCATCAGGTTACCGTTGGGTTTTTCCACCACTGAATAATTCACGTCGATCTGATCGGAAGTTCCGGCAACAGGCGGTGTTTCAACATTAACCTCTTCAAAGTAGCCTAAACGCTCCAGGCGCGTTTTCGACCGTTCAATTTTTGAGCTCGATGCCCAGCTTGACTCCATTTGCCGCATTTCCCGCCGCAGGACCTCATCACGGGTTTTAGTATTACCCTTCATATTGATGCGCCTTACATAAACGCGCTTGCCCGGATCAACAAAGAAAGTCATATCAACGGTTTTATTGGCCTCGTTGATTTCCGGCACCATATTAACGTTGGCAAAGGCATAGCCTTCATCGCCTAAGCGGTCGGAAATCGCTTTCGAGGTTTCCGTGGCGTTTTTTCTGGAAAATACTTCCTTCGGCCCGACTTTGACGAGCTTTATAAGCTCTTCAGGCTTGACGACCAGATTACCGGCCAGTTTTACTTTTTCAAGCGTATAAACGTCGCCTTCTTTGACATTGATCGTCACATAGATATCTTTCTTATCCGGCGTAATCGCTACCTGCGTGGATTCTACCGAAAAATTGATATAACCGCGGTCAAGGTAATAAGAACGCAATTTTTCCAGGTCCGCGGATAATTTCTGCTTGGAATACTGGTCATTTTTTGTATAAAAAGACAAAAGATTTGAGGTGCTTAATTCAAACTTGCTCAACAGCGTTTCATCATCGAATATAGTATTGCCGACAATATTGATCTGTTTGATTTTGGCAACTCGGCCTTCTGAGATCTTGATATGAATGCCGACCCTGTTCCGGGTCAGATCGCTTACTTCCGTGTCGATTTTTAAACCGTACTTGCCGTGACTGTAATACTGGCGGCTCAATTCCTGCTCAACTTTATCGAGCACCTGCGGATCGAAAACCTTGCCTTCGGATAGACCGATCTTATTTAGAGCTTTTGTCAAATCATCCTTGCTCAGGTCCTTGTTGCCTTCAAAGATGATTTTTGCTATCGATGGACGTTCCACGACATTAACAATCAGCGTTGAACCATCCCTTTCCAGTGAAATATCCTTAAAAAACCCGGTTTTGAACAGGGCCTTGATTGCCGGACCGGCATTATCCAGAGAAAATCTTTCGCCTACATTGACGGGCAGATAGTTATAGACCGTGCCTACCGAAATACGCTGAAGACCTTTGACCTGGATGTTATCAACAACAAATTCTTCGTCACCTTTAACCGCTTGGGAAACGAGTAGTAATAGCAACAGCAAGCGTGAAAAAGTATTTGATCTCATGTAAACGTCTAATAAAACATAATGTCCGGTATTAAAACTCGCAGGATTATAGCACAGTAACAGCTTTAAACGAGTTAAGCCCTATTGACAGGAAAGCCAAGCACATCTTCAATCGATGCGCTATCCGACAATAGCATCAGTAAGCGGTCCAAACCTATGGCCATGCCAGAACACTCCGGCAGGCCGGCCTGCAATGCAGCAATAAGACGTTCATCCTTGACCGAAGCAGGCAGATTTCTTTGCCGCCTGATATCCAGTTCCTTGTCAAAACGTTCACTCTGTTCCTTGGCATCGGTCAACTCAAAATAACCGTTGCCCAATTCAACGCCATCAATAAACAGCTCGACCCGATCTGTAATCAGCGGATCATGTTCATTAATTCTCGCTAATGATGACTGGCAAACAGGAAAGCCGTACACCATGCATAAAGCATTCCGGCCTAAATAGGGTTGAACCTTATGGCTGAAAATAAAATCCAGCCAGATAGCATGATCATTTCCGCAGATACTGACGGCTTCCGGTAATTGATTATCCAGCGCATAAGCGCAATACTGCGGATATGAAAACTCGAGCGGATCCAGCCCGGTATAACGTTGAAATATGGCCTGGTAAGTGAATCTTTCTGTTTCCATCAGCGGCTTGCGGTGATCGAACAACCTGGCTATCAGGTCGGCGCACTCATCCATTAATTCCGCCAATTTGAAACCGACGTGATACCATTCAAGCATCGTGAATTCAGGATTGTGAAATCGTCCGGATTCGCCGTTCCTGAAGGCCTTGGCTATTTGATAGATGGAACCGCTACCGGCCGCAAGCAGCCGTTTCATGGCGAACTCGGGCGAAGTTTGCAGAAACAGCGTCTGTTTCTGAGGAACCAAAGAATATTCGGTAGTAAAAAACGCCAGCTGCGGGTCAGTTCCGATCCCCTGGCTCAACAGAGGCGTCTCCACCTCGAGCACAGACCTTTCAGCAAAAAATTTACGTATATCGGCGAGCACTTGCGCCCTCAGGCGCAAGTGCTCTACGGAACACGTCGGCCGCCAATCACCCAGCACTAGTCTTTGACGCGTGAAACATATTCACCGGTACGCGTGTCGACTTTGACGACTTCACCGATTTGCACAAATAAAGGCACTCTGACCACGGCGCCTGTTTCTAGCGTAGCCGGTTTGCCGCCGCCGCCGGAAGTATCGCCGCGTACGCCGGGATCGGTTTCGGTAATGGCCAATTCGACAAAGTTGGCTGGTGCCACAGACAGAGGCACGTCATTCCATAAGGTTACGGTGCAAAGATCCTGATCTTTGAGCCAGTTCTTAGCTTCGCCGACGGCTTTTTCATCGGCTTGGTACTGTTCAAACGTATCTGGCACCATGAAATGGCGGTATTCGCCATCGTTGTACAGGTATTGCATTTCCACATCGACAACGTCAGCACCTTCCAGAGACTCGCCAGATTTGAATGTTCTTTCGATCACGCGGCCAGTTTTGAGGTTTCTGATTTTAACCCGGTTGAAGGCCTGGCCTTTTCCCGGTTTGACGAATTCATTTTCAATAATCGCGCAGGGATCATTATCCAGCATGACTTTCAACCCGGCTTTAAATTCATTGGTACTATAACTAGCCATTTTATCCTCGAGACTACAAACAATAATTAAAATTTAACCATTATAATAGATGGCCCCAACTGATAGAAACTCTAAATAACCCATTTCATGTTAGAACGACGAACCGAGACAGAGCACTTTAATCTAAATTGGCAGCAACAACTTGCTGAAGCCTTTAATAGCATTGAAGAATTATGCCGTTATCTGCATTTATCGCCGGATGATTTACCGGTCTCATCAGCGGCTGGCAAGCGTTTTCCTTTGCGTGTTCCGCTTAATTTCGCCGCCAGCATGGAAAAAGGCAATCCTCATGATCCCTTGCTCAGGCAGGTATTGCCGGTCAATGATGAGCTGCTTGCTTACCCGGGCTTCAGCAATGATCCTGTCGGCGATCTTCGGGCGGCAACCGGAGCCAGCGTACTGCACAAGTATCAAGGCCGCATTTTGCTCATCAATACAGGCAGCTGCGCCATCAATTGCAGGTATTGTTTCCGCAGAAACTTTCCTTATGCCGATCTGCAACTCAGCAAACAGAAGGAAGATGCCGCTATCCGGTATATAGAGGAAGACCCGGCCATCTCGGAAGTCATTTTAAGCGGCGGTGATCCATTAATACTCAATGACGCCCGCTTGATCGGACTCATCCAGCAACTGAGCCGCATCCGGCATTTAAAACGCATCCGAATACACAGCCGGCTGCCCATCGTTCTGCCCGCCCGCATAACAAATGAATTGCTCGACACGCTGACACAAAGTCCCGCGCAGATTGTTCTGGTCGTGCATTGCAATCATGCCAACGAAATCAGTGAGCGCGTCATTGCCGCCTGTACGGCACTCAGAAACAGCGGCATTACCCTATTTAATCAATCGGTATTGCTAAAAGGCGTCAATGATACGGCAAAACAGCTATGCGAACTGAGCGAGCGCTTATTCAGCCACGGCATCATTCCTTACTACCTGCACCTGCTCGATAAAGCGAACGGAACAGGCCACTTTGAAGTCTCCGAACAGGATGCGCTGGCGCTGATGCGGCAAGTCCAGGCCGCCCTCCCCGGCTATCTTGTGCCTAAACTGGTCAAGGAAGTGGCCGGCATGACTTCCAAACAGTACGTGTTTGATGACGCCAGCGGCTGCTAACGGCCCGGTCTTTATTGCAGCGCCGGCAAGCCGGCGCTAATCCGCCAGCGTTTGATTGACAATGCCATGCGGCACATGCGCCGCGGCCACATGCTGGGCAGCAGATTCGCAATGTTTTTTCTGATCGTCGAAGAAAATATCGGCCCCAAAGGCTTTCAGGAAAGGCCCTTTGGCCATGCCGCCCAAAAAAAGCGCTTCGTCAATACGGATACCCCAGAGTCTTAACGTTCTGACCACGCGCTCATGAGCCGGGGCCGAGCGTGCAGTCACCAATGCCGTCCTGATCGGCGATGATTGCGGATCGAACTGCGACTGAATGTAATGCAAAGCGGCAAGAAACTCTTTAAAAGGCCCGCCCGGCAAAGGCGTTTTAGCCGCTTTGCGCTCGTTCTCGGCAAATACCTGCAGCCCTTGCTGTTGATAAATACGCTCCGATTCATCGGAAAATAAAACGGAATCGCCGTCAAACGCAATGCGCAACTGACCAGACGAAGTAATCGAGGACGGGCCGCAGAGTATTGTAGCGGCAGCAAAGCCGGCTTCGAGCGCCTTGGCGACATCGTCGGAATTGGCCGACAAAAACAAATGCGCACCGAATGCTGAAATATAGTTGTAAGGCGAAATGCCGCTGGTAAATGCGGCGCGGGTGATATTCAACCCGTAATGGGCGATTGAATTGAAAATTCTCAATCCCGTATCGGCGCTGTTTTGCGATACCAGGATGATTTCAACGAGCGGTTCATCAAGACAACGTTCATTAATAGACAGGAACTTCTGAACCAGGGAAAATCCGTAGCCGGGAGCAAGGACTTCATCTTCATGCTCGACCTGATAACGGCAGAAGGCTTCCTTTCCCTGCGTCTGGAATATCGCATGGGAATCATCCAGGTTAAATAAGGCTCTGGATGAAATAGCGACAACAAGTTTTTGCCTGCTCATGCTCTTCTAAGCCAGTATTTTGAACTTTAACCCTGAATATTGCCTACCCAGACCGAACTCAGCTTAAGGGTCTTCTTGACTTTCGCAGCGTACAAGACCGCCTCATTCCTATTCTTAAAACCTCCTACACATAGCCTGTACCAGGTATCCCTGCCCACTTTGACATCAACTACGTCAACAGGAACGCCTTTTTTGCCAAATTCAGCCGCTTTGCTTTTGGCGTACCCTTGTTGCCTATAAGCGATCAGATTGACGGACCAGTCGGCTGTTGCATTATCTTTTCCTGATACGCCTTTTTGAAACTTGGTTTTTTTCGTCTTTGCAGAAGCGGACGCCGGTTTGCTGATTTCTTCAACAGCCGGTTTTATGGTTTCAGTTCTCATAGCTTTCGGTTTGGCGGCTTGCAGCGCCAGCGCTTTGCTTTCCATAACGGCCAGCCTGGCTTGCAAGTCTTTAAGCAGATCTTGCGCTTTCTCTTTTTCCGCTACATCTTCAGTAAGCTCATTTATCTCTGTTTCCGCTGATAATGGCGCCTTGCTCGACAACTGTGCCATGATGTCATCGACTCTCTGGTTCAACTGTTCAATAGCGGCCTTGATATCGTTCAGCTCATTATCGGAACTTCGTACAGAAGCCGTTCCAAGCGTACTAACGAGTTCGTTTAGCCTTGATGCCTCCTTTTTCGCATCATGGGCTATTAAGCCGAACCCAATTGCAGCCATCAATGCAGCACCGCCCAAAACCATGGCGATATAAGCGTAAACTCTTATGCTTTGAATTCTGCTTTCTAATTCAGCCTTCAGCATCTTCTGAAGCAGGCTAATGGAATCCTGATCGGAATTGGATGCACTCGATGCTGTCATGTCAGCATTATCAGATTCAAACCGGCCATCGTCACCGCGCCTCGGCCTTATTCCAGCCAAGACTTCATCCTGAGCGGCAGTACGGATTTTATCAACATCAGGCCGATTTTTTAGACCGAAAAGTTCCTCATCATCCAAAACATCCCGGCCGGAAGGCGCATTAAAATTATTAAAAAGAATATTGTTATCCCTGTAGTCTTCAAATAATGCTTCCTCATACCCACTTTGATCCCCAGTCTTAACCGCCTGATGACCGGAAGCCTCAAACGCCTGTTCTTCAGAGTCATTAATCTCGAAAAAACTCTCGATTTCATCCGGCATTTCTTCATCTGAAGCGCTTGTTTCATCATCGATGATGATATCGACAAATGAGGCGTATTCTTCCTGTTCTTCAGCAAGCAAATCATCGCCAAACTCGTCAGCTTCGTCCGACAAATCAATATCGTCAATCTGAGGATCGTCATTGTCGTCTGCCTGATACAACGCCTCTGAATCGAAATCCTCTGCCAGAAGCAATCTGTCAATGGCATCCTCTTCGTCTTCCCTGTCATTTGATGAAACCTGAGAAGACTTTACTTTATCCAGCATGGCGTCTAACTCATCATAAAAGTCATTAAGGCTGTTTTTGCGGTTATTATTTGCTGGATCTGCCATATTCACGTCCTTTGGTGGGGATAAAGATAACCATAAAATCTGAATCAGTATCGGTGCTTGCCGATTTGAAAAAAAATTTCTTTATTTTAAGGTCAATAAAACTTAATGTTCATAAAGTTTCGCTCATTTGATGTTAAACTTTCAAATAAAACTTTATAAGAACAATATGCAACTAGCTATCACTGCTTTAGGCGACAACCAGATTAATTTTATTGCAGAAATATTACCCGCCATACGCGACTGTAAATGCAATATTCTCGAGATAAGATCTTCCCGCCTGGCCCAGTCTACAGCCGCCTATATGCTTGTTCAAGGAAACTGGAACTACATTGCCAAACTCGAAAGTTCACTAGACGCCATCCAGAAGCGTCTTGAGATTCAAATTCATAAATTACGCCTGGAAAACAAAGAAAAAAGCTGTGATTACGTACCTTATTCGTTAGAAACCATATCGCTTGACCGCGACAATGTAATGGAATCCATTACGACTTTCCTTTTTGACCGCGATATCAGCATTGAGGAAATATCCGGCAGTTGCTATCAGGCGCCCTATATTCAAACCTCCGTATTCTCCACCAAATTTGTCATACTGATCCCGCCGCATCTGCACCTGCTGTCGCTGCGCGAGGAATTCCTGGACTTCTGCGATCAGTTAAACATTGATTCAATCCTTGAACCCATAAAACGATAGGCCCTGAAATGACGACACTCAGCATAGGCCATCCTGTGCCTGATTTTGAGGCTCCGTCTACCGGCGGAAAAACTTTTAAATTATCGGACTATCGCGGCAACTATGTTGTCCTTTATTTTTACCCCAAAGACAACACGCCGGGCTGCACACAGGAAGGCCAGCATTTCCGCGACAATATCCAAAAATTCAATGCCTTCAATGCGGTCGTAGTAGGCGTATCGCGCGACACCCTCCGCGTCCACGAGGGTTTTAAATGCAAGCAGGCATTCCCTTTTGACCTGCTATCGGATCAAGATGAAGCACTTTGCCGATTGTTTGATGTCATAAAAATGAAAACCCTTTACGGCAAGGAGGTCCGCGGCATCGAACGCAGCACTTTCCTTATCGATCCGCAAGGACTGCTTGCCCGTGAATGGCGCAAAGTAAAAGTCAAAACACACATAGAAGAAGTGTTGCAAGCATTGATGGAACTCACAGGAAATCAGCAATGAACATTCAAACATCGCCAGACAAAAAGTTATTTGTTTTAGATACCAATGTGCTGATGCACGATCCGACCGCTATCTTTCGCTTTCAGGAACACGACATTTTCATCCCGATGATCGTACTGGAAGAACTGGATCATTCCAAAAAAGGCCTGACCGAAGTTGCCCGCAACGTCAGACAGGTCAGCCGCTTTCTGGATGAACTGATCCGCGATGCCAGCCCGCAAACCATCAATGACGGCCTGCCTTTATCGCGCATAGAACATGGCTTGGCGGAAGGCGTTGAAAGCCAAGGACGCCTGTATTTCCAAACCAGCGCCATGACGGCATTACTGCCGGAAAGCATGCCCGGCAATATCGCCGATAACTCTATCCTGCGTATTGTTTTGGCGCTCAAAAGAGAATTGCCCGACACCAAAGTCATTCTGGTCTCCAAAGACATCAATATGCGCATCAAGGCAGCGACTTTGGAATTGCCCGCCGAGGATTACCATAACGACCAAACGCTGGAAGACATCGACCTGTTATACAGCGGCGTCAAAGCACTGGACAGCAATTTCTGGGAAAAGCATGGCGCGAAAATGGAATCCTGGCAGGAAAGAGACCGCACTTTTTATAAACTGGAAAATCCGCTGGTCGCCGAATGGTACCCCAATCAGTACTTATATATAGAAGATGAATCCAATTTTGAAGCCATCGTCAGATCCGTGGAAGGTCAGGTGGCCGTATTAGAACTGGCGAGGGACTATCGCTCCAAACACAATAATGTCTGGGGCATTACGGCAAGAAACCGCGAACAGAACTTCGCCCTTAATGTGCTGCTGGACCCGGACATCGATTTTGTCACCTTGTTGGGCACGGCAGGCACCGGCAAAACCTTATTGGCTTTGGCCGCGGGCCTGACCATGACCATAGAGCACAAAGCCTATCATGAAATCGTCATGACGCGCGAAACCATTCCGGTCGGCGAAGATATCGGCTTCCTGCCCGGCACCGAAGAAGAAAAAATGGCGCCGTGGATGGGGGCATTGATCGATAACCTTGAACTGCTCGGCAGCCGCTCCGGGCAAACCGAATGGGAACAAGGCGCATCCACGAATATGATCATGAACCGGGTCAAGATCAGATCGCTAAACTTCATGCGCGGCCGAACATTCCTGAACCGCTTCCTGATTATAGACGAGGCGCAGAACCTGACCTCCAAGCAGATGAAAACCCTTATAACGCGCGCAGGCCCGGGCACAAAAATTGTCTGTGTCGGCAATCTTGGACAAATAGATACGCCCTACTTAACCGCGACCACGTCCGGATTAACCTATGTGGTGGACCGCTTCAAAACCTGGCCGCATGGTGCGCACATCACCCTGCGCCGGGGCGAACGCTCGCGCCTGGCCGATTACGCATCGGATATATTGTAAAGCCGGCAGAAGGGATCAAGGCGAATGAATAAATTCGCTTTGATCCTGAATTTTAGTAAACGTTATTGTCGCTGCTATCGCCAAGGCGCGGCCAGGCCGTCAGCACGGCTTTAACGACTGTGGCCAGCGGAATTGCGAAAAATACGCCCCAAAACCCCCATAAGCCGCCAAAAAACAGGATCGCCACGATAATCGCTATCGGATGTAAATTAACCGCTTCGGAAAATAAAAACGGCACAAGAAACACGCCATCCAATGCCTGAATGACTGAATAGGCTACCACGACATACATAAAGTCATCGCCAGCCAGCCCCCACTGAAAGTAAGCCACGCCCAAGACCGGAAAAGTCACCAGCGTAGCGCCTACATACGGAATAATGACCGACAAGCCCATCAGCACAGCCAGCAACATGGCGTAATTCAGGCCCATCGTAGAAAACGTAACATAACTGGCCGACCACAGAATAAAAACCTCGGCAAATTTTCCACGTATATAATTGCCTATCTGTATGTCGACCTCCTGCCATACGCTCTCGGTTAAATGCCGATCCCTGGGCATGAACTGCAACAGCCAGTCCACCAGCACTTTTTTATCCTTTAAAAAGAAAAAAACCATTAGCGGCACCAGAAACAGATAAACCATGGCACTGACCAGACTCATCACAGACGCGGCCGACATCGACAGCATATTCTGACCATACGTCAACAGCTCCCGCTGAACGACAAGCATCATTTCCCTGACTCTATGTTCCGAAATGAATTGCGGATACCTTTCAGGCAGGCGCATGATGCCATCCTGCACCTGGTTGATGATCAGTGGAATATGCTGAACAAGCTCTACGGCCTGCTGTGACACTATCGGCATCAAATAGAACAGCAAAAATCCCAAACATGCCATGAATCCGGAAAACACCAGATAGACCGCCGGCAGCCGCGGCACATGCATACTCTCAGCCTTACTGACCAGTCCTTCAAGCAAGTAAGCCAATACAATGGAAGCGAAAACCGGCATCAACAAACCGGATAATGAATAAATCAGCACAAAGCTGACGATTAAAATAACTGCCAACGCAATTGCTTGAGAATTGGGCAGAAAACGCTTGAAACCGTCTCGAAAGAAACTTGAATTCACAAATGGGGGTTGGGTTGTCATAAATAACGACGCATTTTTATAATAGTTATTAGCTTTATTCTACATCCAATAAACCATTAGACCTATGATGATTTTGGAGATGAGATGCTTAAAAGGATACCTATCGCCCAACCCGATGTATGCTCGGCCGCCATCAAGGCGGCAGAATGTTATTTACCTCATCAAATAGCTGATCCAGCGCATTGTTCATTTCAGTATCCACGGTAATCGCGCAATTCAGTTCATCGGCAGACAGCGGCTGCGCCGACACAAGCTGCTTTTTCAGCACGTCCAAAGTCGCTTCGGACGCGTCATTCATCAATTGCCGCCGCTGTTCTATGCGTCTGTATAATTCCTGCTCGGAGGCTTTAAAATCAATAATCAGAAATGGTACGCCGCAATCACTTGCCAGATTTCGAAATTGCTCACGCAGTGAAGCTTGGATAAAGGTCGCGTCGACAATCACCGTAAAGCCCGCTTCGATCACGGCTTTAGCCAGTTCGGACAGACGCTGGAAAGTCCGGCGCCCCGCCTCTTGCGTATAAAGGCCCTGATCGACGCCGCTGTCAGTCGCCTCCAGCATCCGGTAACCGAACAGCCTCTTGCGCTCGATATCGGAACGGATCTGTATCGCGCCCAGCCGCTCAATCAGCTGGCTGGCCAGCGTGGACTTTCCCGATCCGGAATAGCCATGGGTAATGATCAATGCGGCCTTGCCTTCCTTAGTAAAGCGCTCGGCCAGATCCGCATAAACGGCATACTCGGCAAATGCCTGCAGGCAAACGGCCTCATCATTGCGCTGCTGCGCCATCCGCAGCATCGTCACTTTAGCGCGCACCATGGCGCGATAGACCAGATAGTAACGCAACAGCGCCAAGCCGGAATAATCGCCCGTGTAATGCAGATAATGATTGAGAAAACGATAAGCCAGACGTTCATGCCCGGCATGCAGCAGATCAATGAACAAAAAGGCTATCTCGCTCATGACGTCGATCCAGCGCAGTGTCGGATTGAACTCAATGCAATCGAACGGCGTGACCTTGCCGTCGATCAGCGTAATATTGTTCAGGTGCAGATCGCCGTGGCATTCGCGCACATAACCCTGCCGCTTGCGTACTTGCATCAGGCCGGCCTTGCTGCGCCATTGCCCATCGCCCCATGCCTGGATCAATTCAAGCTGGCGCAATTGTCGCTCATCGGCCAGCAACGACTTGACCGTGTCGAGGTTCTCTATAAACCATTTTTGAATCACCTCACTGTCGCCATAAGCGGAGTCTTCATCTGCCCGTTCAACGGATTCATGAAACTCGGCAATCAGCCGGGCTGTCTGATCGATCTCATCGGCCTTGAGCCTCCCGTCCGCAGCCCGCTCGCTCAGCAGTTGCCCGGCAGGAAACTGCACCATCCTGACGGCATATTCGAAGGCCTGGCCTGTGCCGGCCAGCTGCGGATGCTCCGGCGTTCCTGTTATAGCAACAACATCGAGATACAGTTCCGGCGCCAGACGGCGATTAAGTCTTATCTCCTCCTCACAGCAAAATCGCCGCCGCTCCAGTGTTGAAAAATCCAGAAAACCGAAATCAACCGGCTTTTTGACTTTGTACACATAGTCCCCTGTCAGCAATAACCAGGAAATATGCGTTTCAACCAGCCTGATCGAGGCAACCGCATGCGGATAGGCATCGGCCTTGCATAATGACTGGATCAGCGGCGGATGAAGGGCATTTCCTTCCCTGGTTGGCTCATGACGCTTTTCGTCTGATTCATTGTTCATGCTATACCTCTGCCGTTTTAGTATGGCAAAAAATTTGTAGATGACCTTAAGAGTACCAGATCTTCCTAGAGTTGCCGCCAACCTGAAATGGCGGGTTTATTGATTCGTCTCATGGCGGCATTTGAACAGCGCCGCCGATACTATGCCATCAACAGAAAACGAGGTGACCCATGAAGGCGATCAATAGAGCCGTCTCTATAAGCTCGATTTTTTTGGCTTGCTGTTTTTATACCATTCCGGCCTTTCCGGCTGAAGGAGGACAGTCCATGACCATGACGCTGAAGTCTCCCGATTTTAACCATCAGGGCGAAATCCCCAAGCAATCTACATGCGATGGCGCTGATGTTTCACCGGCACTGGCCTGGTCGGACATTCCGCCAAACACCAAGTCGCTGGCATTAATCGTCGACGACCCCGATGCGCCCGACCCGGCCGCGCCTAAAATGACCTGGGTTCACTGGGTGCTTTACAACATCCCGCCGACAGCTTCCGAATTGCCGCAAGGTGTCGCTCCAAGCGCCTTGCCGACCGGCACGCTGCAAGGCAAGAACGACTGGAAACGCACCGGTTACGGCGGACCTTGCCCGCCCAAAGGCCGGCACCGTTATTTTCATAAGCTGTATGCCCTGGATATAGAACTGCCGGATATGCATTGGCCTGACAAAGCCCAGCTTGAGAAGGCGATGGCCGGTCATATCATCGGCCAGACGGAATTGATCGGTACTTATCAGCGTTAATAAACTGATGCGCAGATACATTCTTAAGGCGGCTATATCAACTGTAGGCTGGGTTGGCAAACCCAGCATTCGAGGCTCCCCATGCTGGGTTTGCCAACCCAACCTACAAGCCCTTTTCTGTCTCTCAATATGCCTGTTGTTGTGCGCCTGCTCGCGCCAGCAGACAGTCACGGCGCCTTATCCTTTCTGGGGGCAACCAGTCTACCTGAAGGTGGAGGGAAATGATGCCTGGCGGAGCATGCAGATCCTGAGACCGGCCGCGCCGGATGCCGCTCAAGGCTGCCTGCTGATCGTGCACGGCATGAATGAACATATCGGCCGCTATGGGCGTATAGCCGAACACTTCGCCGACCGTTTTATAGTAGTTGGCCTGGACCTGACGGCTCACGGACTGAGCAATCCGGTATTATCACAAGCCCATGAAAGCATCACTGCCGGTGCGGCGGCTTATGATGCCAGTCATGCCTATCTCGAGCAGGCCCAATTCCGGGACCTGCAACCCATGCGCAACGATCTGGCGTCTGCTCTGCATTATCTGGCCGATCAATGCCATAGCCGCGCCAGTTCCCGACTGGCCTGCGGCATACATGCCATCCCTGGCGATCGCCGCGCCAGTTCCCGACTGGCTTGCGGCATACACGCCATCCCTGGCGATCGCCGCGCCAGTTCCCGACTGGCCTGCGGCATACACGCCATCCCTGACGATCGCCGCGCCAGTTCCCGACTGGCTTGCGGCATACACGCCATCCCTGGCGATAAACCGCTGCCCATATTTATTTTGTCCCACAGCATGAGCTCGCTGGTTGTCTCATCCTATCTGCTGCAAGCTGAAAACAAGGCATTAAGGGATCGAGTGAAAGGCGTTGTGTTCAGTGCCCCGGCCTTTTCTGTAACCGAAGTACCCGGCTGGCGCGGCTGGTTCCAAAACCCGATAGTGCGGTTTACTTTTCATACGCATGAACATTTTCTGAATCCACAAGACGAAGCATTACCTCTCATGCTTTTCAACCAACTGCTGGCCTTGATCAGCGTGCCGCTGCAAGATGGCATAATTGAATTATTTTCACTGCCGGGCATGCGCAACCTGTTTTCACCGACCGCGCCGGATTGGGTAAGGGATTATCTGACTGATTCTGAAGAGGAAAAACAAAAACTGAAGAATGATAAATACATAATGCGGCAATCCGTGCTGCGTTATGTGCTGGCGATTGAAAAGGAAATTATCCAGTTCAGGCGCCAAATGGATCGATTCGACGCCCCTTACCTGCTTATTTATTCCGAAAACGATCCCATCACGCCGGCTTGGGGGAGCATTGATTTCGCAGCCGCTGCACGATCGAATCATCCTGACAACCGGCTCGTCCTGCTAGCCGGCATCAGCCACCACGAGCAGCTTTTTTCGTCCCCGCCGTTGCGCGAGCATATCCTGTCCGTTATCGATGACTGGCTGCAAAAACGCCTGACACGAAAATAATAGTTATGGTCTGAGATTTTTTTCACAAAGCAATTCTTTTCTGATCAAGCCGGCCAGATCCCTCAATTGCTCGGCAAACAGATCGATAAGATCGTCCATGGCCAGAATACCGATCAGGGCGCCCCCCGCATCAACCACAGGCAGACGCCGAATGCCTTTGCTGCACATTTTTTTGACAGTGTCGATCAGATCGTCATTCTCTCTAGCCACGACAAGATCTTCAGCCATAATGATGCCGACATCAACGGCATCGATATCGATATCCTTAGCGATGAGCTTAATCACGATATCCCTGTCGGTTACCATGCCTATCGGATAATGCAAGCCGTTACGGTTTTCGGCGACGATCACATTACCGACATGATAATCGCGCATAAGTTTTGCGGCCTCCGAGACAGAGGACTCCTTTTCGGTGATGACCACTTCACGATTACAAATTGTTCCTACTGACATAGCGCCTCCTGAATTTAAAGAAGCCTGAGCGACAGGGCATGAATCGTAATAATGACGGACTGGATAAAATTTATAATGATTTTGATCAACTCATTAAAAATACCCTTCATTTTGACAACAGGCCAACAATCGATACCGGAAGCCATAGTTCTCAGCCGGCAACTGCCGCATAGTTTGGTGCATCGGGCCCGCATCATCTTGAATGCAGCCGCTGGCTATCACAATAAGATCACCGCCAAGAACCTCCATGTGCCGCTGCCGCCATACTGGTCACTTATCAGCGAGTTCCAGCAAGCGATCATCCCGGCAGAGTTCCGGCTTTCCCTGCAGATAGGATGAACTGGGGTCGATAACAAAGCGCCTGTTCATCGCGGTACGCCCGAGCAGCATGCGAAAGCGCATACTGTCGCGATTGGTCAGCGTCATTTCGGCCCTGATCAGCGAACGCCCCAGCACAAGCTCGGTCTCTATGACGTAGCGCAGCTGCTTATGTCCGCCCGAATCCGAAACCAGGCGACGGTCTTTGACCGGCGCATGACATTCAATCACCACATCAGTTCTGAGCTGACTGGGATGAATGGCGAACATGACCCAGCGCTGCCCGCCTTTTCGATAAGGGTCTATAGTGAAAGCATGCAGGGCCGATGAACGGGCGCCGGTATCGATTTTAGCCTTGATCTGTCCGATATTCAGTTCTGGCAACGCCACCCATTCGCGCCAGCCCAGCATCGGTAACTGTGTCGATAAATCAGTCATTATTTATCTTTGCCTGGAGATCTATTATCGGTTTAGAGTTATGCTTGTAGCCTGTCGAATCCTTCGATTCGCTCCGATTGCCGGAAAACATTATGCTTGAATATACGGATTATATAAAAATATTTGTCGCCTTATTTGCCGTGGTCGATCCGATAGGCATGATTCCTATTATCGCCGCGTTAACTTCCAACACGAAGGAAACCGAACTCAGAACCATCGAAAAAACCGTTGTGATAACGGTCACGACGATTCTGCTGCTGGCGCTCTTTCTGGGCGAAAGCCTGCTTCGATTTTTCGGCATCAGCCTCAATTCATTCCGGGTCAGCGGCGGCATTTTGCTGATGCTGATGGCGCTTTCCATGCTGCAGGCTAAAATCAGCGAAACCGTGCACACCAAAAAGGAAGCCAAAGAAGGCGAAGCCAAACAATCCATTGCCGTGGTGCCTTTGTCGATGCCGCTGCTGGCAGGGCCCGGCGCCATCAGCACGGTCATCCTGTATTCGCACCGGGGCACCGATATCAATCATTACTTGTTCATGAGCCTGGATATCATTGCCGTCATGATAATTTTATGGATCGTGCTGAGAACGACTCCCTGGCTAGTCCGGCATATCAGCCAAACCGGCATCAACATATTCATCCGGCTAATGGGGCTGATTCTTTCGGCGCTGGCCGTTGAATTTATCGCCAGCGGCCTGAAAGGCTTGTTCCCGGTATTGGCCGGCTGAAACCTGCAATACTGCTCACCTGATTATTTTTTATCATGTCTGAATCATTAAGTTATTCGTCTGAAAAATCCGGCCTGCCGTCCGGATCGCTTGTGCATGTCGGCGAAGTGCACATGGTTGAAAACCGCATCACGGTTGTGGATTACAATAAATCCATGATCGAAAAACGCATCGTCAAATCGATCGACGACATTCTGTCGTATAAAGATACCGATACGGTAACCTGGGTCAATATCGAAGGTCTGACAGACGTTTCGGCCATCGAGGCTATCGGCAGACATTTCGGTATTCATGCACTGGTGCTTGAAGATATCCTCAATACCCATCAACGGCCCAAATTCGAGGATTATGAGGACTATCTGTACATCGTCCTGAAAGCCCTGTCCCTCAGTGACCACGTATTTGACGTGGCCTATGAACAGGTCAGCTTATTGGTCCTCGACAAATTCGTTTTTTCTTTCAAGGAAAAACCCGACGATATATTCGATCCGATTCTGGCCCAGCTCAACAATGAGAAAGGCCGCTTGCGCAATTTCGGCACGGATTACCTGGCTTACGTGATCATGGATACCGTCGTTGATGAGTATTTCACGCTGCAGGATAAGCTCGATGAGCTGATTGAAACCGTCGAGGATGAATTGCTGTCATCGCCCTCGGCAAGAACGCTGGCGACCATACAGATCATCAAGCGCGAATTGATTTTTTTACGCAGAAGCGTCTCGCCGCTGCGGGAATTGCTGGCCGGCATACAGCGCAGCGAGTCGGATTTGCTGCAGGAGCGCACCAAACGCTATTTCGGCGATGTCTATGATCATGCCATACGCGTCATCGAAGCCATGGAATCCTGCCGCGATCTGATCGCCGGCATGATGGACATTTACTTGTCCAGCGTCAGCAACAAAATGAACGAAACCATGAAAGTCCTGACCGTGTTCGCCACGATATTCATTCCATTGACTTTCATCGCCGGCGTTTACGGCATGAACTTCGAGTATATGCCGGAACTGAAATGGAAGTGGGCTTATCCGGCCTTATGGGGCGTCTTTATCGCCATCTCGGTCTTTCTGCTCGGTTATTTCAAGAAGAAAAACTGGCTTTAGGCAAACCGGTTCCGCTGATGCCGGAACCGGTATCTCTAATAAATTAGTGATGGCAACCGGCGCCGTGCACATGCCCGTGCGCGAGCTCGTCCTGTGTTGCGGGCCTGACCGCTACGACTTCAACGTCGAAATTCAACGCTTCGCCGGCCAGCGGATGGTTGCCGTCGATGGTAATGTCATCGCCATCGACATCGACCACTGTGACAATGCCCGGACCTGAGCTGACATCGGCATGAAACTGCATGCCGACTTCAACCGTGTCTATGCCTTCGAACATCGCCCGAGGGAGAACCTGAACCATATCGTCTTCATGTTCGCCATAAGCATCCGCCGGCTCGATGTGGACGTTGAATTTGTCCCCTGCCGATTTACCCGTCAAGGCTTTTTCCAGGCCAGGAATAATGTTCCCCATGCCATGCAGGTAAACCAACGGCTCATCCCCAACTGAACTGTCCAACTCCTCGCCGGCATCATTGGTCAAAGTGTAGTGAATAGAAACAGCCATATTGTCTGCTACTTGCATGTTGAAACCTTTTTCGTGAATTAAAAGGTGGCTATCATATCGATTTATCGAGCATTTGTCTGGAAAAATAAGCGACAAAGCCAAAATCCTATGATTGAAATCAGCCATGAGGAATTCTCATATGTCACGCTGGCTGCCGCCTCAATCACAGGCAAAATGCGTAAATCCTGCACTATTCCCCTTCGCCGGATAAATCTTGAGCTTGCGGACAGGTTGAGGGTTACCTAAACTATGTCGCTCCCCTTTCATTTCCAGCGTTTATAATGAAATCAACTGCCAAAATCATCGTCGGCTTGGCCGCGACAGGATTCCTCTTCGCCTGCTCCGGCCACAAGCCCGCCGCTCCTACGGCCAGCGCCATGGTCGTCAAACCACAGGTTCAATCCGCGCGGAGAATCCATGACATCCCGCCCAGCAAGTTGCTTGGCCAACGGACCGTGCAGGATGTGCTGCAAGCTTATGGCGCTTATGCAACGAGCAAACTCAAACCCTATTTCGACAAGGCGAAAGTGGCCTACCCTCCCCGGGAAGTGACGTTCATCGCCTTGAAGCAGGAAATGAAGCTGGAGCTCTGGGCCAGGGACAGCGGCGAGTTCCGCTTCATCCGCGATTATCGCATCCGCGCCGCCAGCGGCGTGCCCGGCCCCAAGCTGCGTCAAGGCGACATGCAGGTGCCGGAAGGCATTTACCGGATCGCGGGCCTGAATCCGAACAGCCATTTTCACTTGTCGATGAAATTAAACTATCCCAACGAATTCGACCTCTTCCATGCATGGCAGGAAGGACGCTCTGATCCGGGGTCGGATATTTTTATCCACGGCAAGGCCAATTCCCTCGGCTGCCTGGCTATGGAAGACGAAACGATAGAGGAACTGTTCGTCCTGACCGCATACGCGGGCGCTGAAAACGTGAAAGTTGTGATTGCCCCACATGACCCCAGAATTTTCCCTCTGAAGGCTGACATCGAAGGCCTCCCGGCATGGACTCCGGAGCTTTACTCGCGGATCTCCCGCGAAATTAAAGGCCTGTCGCCTATACCGAAACCGGTGGCTGCCGCTGGGCTGTGATCGCCCAGTCTGGCGCGTTGGAATCATCGACAAAAGCCGATCCGAGAACTACTCGTCAATTTCCAATTTGCAGCTGGTTATTTTTGATTTGAGATAATCAATCAGGACTTACGCAAGCCTATGGGGGCGACTTTAGTCGCCCATTTCAGGCCCAAGGCGACTGCCAACAGTAGGCGCTTTAGGCGAAGTCGCCCCCACAAGTTTTAAAATTGCTTGTTTCGGCGGTTGAAAAGGCAGACAGCGCAAGTCCTGATAAAGCAATTTCAACAAGCAGCCTCAATCAAAAGGTTTATATTGAATTGCATTGATAATCCACTCCTTTTTTCCTTCAGGGGTAATAACCACTATCTCATCATCAACTGATTTTCCAATAAGCGCTCTGGCCATAGGCGAATTTATGCTGATCGCCTTTTTGTGCGGATCAAATTCATCTGAGCCAACTATTCGATAATGTACGATTTCCCCCACCTCATTTTCAAGCTCCACCCAGGCTCCAAAAAATACTTTACCTTCTTGCTGGGGTGAGTAATCAACAACTTTTAAAACGTCCAATCGCTTGGTAAGAAAACGGATTCGACGATCTATTTCTCTTAACCGTCGCTTCCCTTCCTTGTATTCGGCATTTTCTGAACGATCGCCATGTGCTGCAGCTTCTGTGACCGATTGCGTTACCGCTCTGCGCTCTATCCGCCAAAGATAATCCAGCTCGTTTTCCAACTGAGTTCTTCCTTCACGAGTTATCAGATTGTTTCTAGAAGTCATCGTTTTTTGTGATTGATTTACTTTAATAATTTATATAACTGATATTACGCAGTTAATTGAGATTTAATAATGTGTCGCTAACGCGAGGTTTTATTTAATCGGGTTCATCGCACCCGAAGGCGAGTTACTTTCTTTTGCGCGGCCTCGGCAATTGCTCCTGCGTCGCCTAAAGCGCCTACTGTTGGTGCTCTACCTCCTGCATCCATACAGTCGAAAAGAAAGTAACCAAAGAAAAGGCCGCCCGGTTGCCGCTTGCTTCCTCTGCTCCTCGCTTTCGACGAGGGTTGCCAGAAACTGCGGTGCTCGGCGCGGCAAACGGGATGAAACTGCCTTTGCGTAAGTTATATAAATATTAATTTTTAGGCCGTGATTATCGAGACCCGGTGACGCAAACGCCTGCCGTCGCTGTACGCAATAGCTTCTGTCAGCCTTGAGCACATTTTTATGTGATGCTGCAAGTGTCAAACTGTTTCGATCTCAGCCTCAATCTGAAATTTCTGCACATTACAGGCCGTCTCGAAGTTGCGGACCTCGAGCAGCGCCTCGCTCAGGCTCATTTCGTTGGCTTCCAGGAGCTTGCCGACCAGATGCTCGGTCAGCGGCTTGAGCTTAGCCAGCACGGCCTTGGTTTCGCCGTACATGCGCTCGCTCTGCGCTTCCATGATGCTGCGCGTTTCCTCATCCACTTCACGGCTCTCGCGGGAGAGCGCGCCGAAGTTCAGGCGGGTCTTGCGATACATGCCCATCTCGCCCACGGCGTGGTGCAGCAACTGCGTCACGCGGGTGATGTCGTTGTGCGCACCGTTGGTCGTGCCATCTTCGCCAAAGAACAGTTCCTCATTGGCCATACCCCCCAGCAGCACGCGTACATCATGCTCGATATCGCCTTTGGTCTTGAGCAGGTTGGTCCCCTGCTTGTGGAAGACAAAGCCCAAGGCGTTGGTGCGCGGGTTGGCCTTGAGCGAAATCTTGATGGTCTTCATGTCGGCCAGGATCTGCTCCCAGTTGTCGTTGGTCATTCGGCGTTCGCGCTCAAGGTCCACCAGGAAGTGGCCCCATTCGTGCACGGCGATGATGCGGCGGTCGCGTTCGCGCTCTTTCGTGGTGTTGGTGTTAACGTTGCCCACCAATACGCGTTCGGCGGCCTGCATCAGGGTATCGGCACCGATCATGCAGCCCGTCTTTACGGCCGTAATGCCCGCCTGGTTGACGATGGTCTCCAGGTCGGCCGGGCTGCGGCCTTCGGTCACTTCGACCAGATGGCGCAGATCCAGGTCGGGCAGCACCTTGTCGGCTCGCAGGCCCAGGTAGTGGCCGAAGATAGACAGCCGTTCCGCCCGGTTGGGCATGCGGAAGTCCACCTTCATCTGAAAGCGGCGCAGCATGGCCTCGTCCATCTCCATGGTTTCGCTGTTGAAGTTGCTGGCTACGATCCAGATGATCTCCGCTTCATTCTTGCTGCGCACGCCATCCAGCACGGACAGAAACGTGTTCGCGGTGTCGTCGTCAAACTTGCGGCGGCCGCCGCGTTTCATAAACAGATCCTGCGCCTCGTCCAGAAAGACGATGCAGCGCTTGCGCCGTTTGGCCATGGCCACGATGCGGCTGAGCGTGTTCGAGCCGCCGGACACGAAGCCCGTTTCCAGGTTGGCTGCGGAGTGAAACAGGATGGGCAGCTGCAGTTCCTTGGCCAGATAGCTGGCCAGCTTGGTCTTGCCGGTACCGGCCGGGCCGCTGAACATTACATTGAAGGGCTTGAATATGCCGTACTCGGCATATTCCGCTCGGCGTTCATACTGATCCTTGATCTGCGCCACCTCGGCCTTAATGTCATCCATGCCCACCAGATCGTCGATGGAGCCGTCCACCTGCGCCGGCTCGATGAATTTGAGCGACTTGTGTTGACTCTTGAGCTGGAAGTACAGGAAGCCCAGCACGCCGAATGTCAGCAGGACCGACACTACACCGCTGACGCCGGCCTTCAAGTCGTCGTTCTCGGACTGCGGGCGGGCGCTGGCAAAGCGCTGATCCAGAAGCTCGAACAATTCAAGTCTGCCGGGATTGAGCTCTGCGCGCGGTATGAAGGCAAGCTTGCCGCCCCACGGCGCAGTGACGGCCTTGTCGGCGAAGATCTTGGCCTCCATGTCGCTGGGGTAATACGCATGCAGTTTGCCCTGCGATTCAACCAGGATGATGCGCTCCGATACGTTCCACAGCAATGGCTCGTAAACCACGGTGATGCGCTCGACCGGGTTCGCTTCCAGAAAACTCAACACTGAACCGGTACCGAACACTACGGGCAGCTTGTCGTTGAGCGTCCACGCCGCCTCATCCGTCGTCATGCTCTTGACCTGCTCGGCCACGACGGCCTGTTTCTGGATGAGCGTGAACGAATAGATGCCGGTGACGGGGATCAGGAGGGCAACGGCCAGCACCGTCAGCTTGACGGCCGCCGATTGGATTACAAACCAGTCCTGCAGCCGGCCGGCAGCCTTCCTGATGGCGAGCCTAAGACGCGTTGCGGCCGGAGCTGCATCGCTGGATTTCGACAAATCTGACATGAAAGTACCTCAAAGCGGGCGCTAATCATGCTCCTTCCGGAGCCGGAGCACGATCACGTTGAACAAAAGCCTTTTAGACCCTGATTCAAGCCTCAGGTTCCGTTGTCTTTGTGCGAATACAGAGAAACCGGGCCAGAAAGGGTGAAAGAAGAGTTGGTGTGGAATGGATTGCCTCAGGCACACATTTCAATACCTGACCTAAGAGTGCAGCTTAAAAGAACGATTGGCGGTGAAGTAGTCATTAAGTAAGAGTGCCCTCAATGAAAGCCGCTGTATTCTCGTGGACATTACCTACAAAAACCGCCGATGCTGAATTTACGGGATCTGACTAGAGCTCCCACCGTTTATCTCTCTTATTCTTTAAATGCCTCGCGAACACATAGCCCGCCAAGGCCCCCCATAGCAGCATATAAGCGCCATGCAGCTCGGCTTCGAACTGAAAGCTGTTGATATTTCTGAAATAATCCCAGATATCATCGGCGAATGCCACGGCTAGAATGACATATAAAACGTTCATGAATCTGATTTTATGCTTTAAAAAAAACCAGATTCCGATAGCGATAAAGCCGGTAAAGAATCGAATGGCACTGTGGATCAGAATCTCCTGGTGCCATATATCCACTTTAAAGGCCGCATTTACGAAATAAAGCAGGATAAATCCCGCTACCATGACAATGCCGACTGATTTCATCTTTAATTTGCTAGGTTTTAATTATTATTGATTAATTTTAGCCCCGGCGGCAAAGCCTCGCCAAAAATTTGTTTCTCCTCTTTTTCATCGAGCTCGCGTATCTGCTCGACCATGTCTACCCAGGATGAAGGTGCCTTGCTCAGCCTCAATTTGTCGATGATTTGCCTGCGCACGGCCTCGTCGATGTCGCGCGCGCGGTCGCCGCTCATGCGCGCGATCAGCGTTGCGGCAAAACCGGCCTGAGGATTTTTCTTCCAGTCTTCCGACATCATCTGTTTCAGCCATAGGCAGACCGTATCGGCGGGAATCACATTATGGCTGCTGCCGTGAAACGGCATGCGCGCCCCGATACGTCCGACGGCCCACCAGGTCTGGCTGGACTCGCCGGCTTTCTGCAAGCGCTTCAGCAGCCATTCGCCCAGCTGTATTTTCTTGTCGACCGGCAGGCGCTCCAGCACTGCCGCCAGACGCACGATATCGTCATAGCTGCGCGTCTTCAGCTGTTTGACAACAGCGGGCTGTCTGGCGGCAGTGGGATCGATATATTTGGCGATATCGTTGAAGATCTGCTCCTGCGCCTCGCTGCTGAGACCGCCGGCAATACGGCGCCACAACGTCCACCATTCGCTCCAGTTCTGGGCCTCGTTGACAAACTGAATGCCCTGCGGATAGGTTTTCCAGAGCTGTTCCACGCGCCAGTCGTCGAGCGGATAACCGAATCCCGGACGCAGACAGAAGCCGGTCAGGCTAAGCCAGACCCTTTCATGATTATCGGAACGACGGCGATACTTCAATCCATCCAGCAACGCCGCGAACATGGCCCGAAGCAGCGGCGTTTCCCATTCATTGCGCGAGCTGCCCAGCAGCTTTTCCAGATCGGCGCGCAGGTTCTTGACTGCTTTGGGATCGACCTGCTTGGATTTTGAACCGAAGACCGTCTGTATCTTCTCGACTGCGGCATTAAACTGGGCCGGCAGTGCCACATCGGCTTGCAGACCCGCCATGCCTTTCTTTCTGATCTGGAATTCCACATCCCAGCGCTGCATGCTGTCGGCCACGGACACACACTGGATTTTCAACGTACCGATTTCAGTCTGGGTCGCAGCCAATTGTACGATGACTTCACGGTTGCCCTGCTCTTCGTCATGCTCAAAAGCTACAGCCAAAGGCGGCAATGAATGGAACTGATCGGTAATGTCGGTCAGATCGCCCGGCTTGAATGGCGTATCGCCCGTCATTGATGCCAAATGGAAGCGTACTGGCTGTCCCAGACGCAAGGCGAATTGCCGCTCTTTCAGGATCACCTCGTCGCCTTCTTCACTGCCGCGCGGCAGGATACAGACGCCTTGCTGCACGGCTTTGTCGGTATCGACCAGCAGAAAATAACTGCGTGCCGCACCGCCGCCGATTTTCAGCTTCTTTTCCCGGCGCGCGATGGCATAGCTGACCGCGCCCAACGCTACAGACAGTTCAGGATGCTTGTTTTCCAGCAACACAGGCGGTTTTGAGGCCCATGAATTGATCAATTCAACTGTCCGTTGCGTGATCGGCCGGCTGCGGAATACGCCGCCATTGAGCAGCAATGCATCGGGAACGACGCCCTCGCCTGTCAAGGCTTCACGGCAGGCTTCGCGATGCAGCTTCAAAAACGCGGCAATGTGCTTGCTGACAGCCGGATCGGCTGCATAAGGCAACCCAAATTCCACCACGCCGCTGCGCTTTCTATCGGGCAGTTCGTCCAATCCCGATAACGGAAAAAATCCATCCAACGCAATGGCCCTGACCTCGTCCCGGCTCAGTGAAACGGAACGCGAACTGCCGATCAGTTTGGAGCCGCCGCCCAGCAAGGTGACATTGACCTGCTCCGGCGAGTCCTCGGCCAGAAGCCGCTCTTTAGCCAGCCGGCATTGCTCGATCAGCTGCGATAAGTCGGCCGTCGACAAGCGCCTGTCGTCGCTGACCAACCGGCTCTCGGCCAAGTGCGCCAAGGCCAGATCGATATTATCGCCGCCCAGTATCAGATGATCGCCGACGCCGATACGGGTCAATTTAGGCTCCTGCTCGCCCTGCTCGACCTTGATCAGCGTCAGATCGGTCGTGCCGCCGCCGACATCGCAGACCAGCAGCAGATGGACATCGGCCAGCGCCTGCCCGATCGTGCCGGCGTGGCGCCTTAGCCAGTCGTAGCACACTGCCTGCGGCTCTTCGAGCAGACGGACATTGGGGAAGCCTGCGATTCTGGCCGCCTCCAGCGTCAACGAACGCGCCGCCTCATCGAATGAGGCCGGCACGGTAATGACGATATCCTGCTTTTCCAGGGGCGCATCGGGAAACCGGTGGCCCCAGACCGTACGGATGTGCGCCAGATAACTGGCGCTGGCATCGATCGGCGACACTTTGTCAATGTCGTCGCTGCTGCCCCAGGGCAGAATCTCGGCGCTGTGATCGACCGACGGATGCGACAGCCAGCTTTTGGCGCTGGTCACGAACCGGCCTTTGGTCTTGGCGCCCAACAGGCGCGCAGCCTCGCCGATCACGGCGGTCTCGCCGGCCGGCGAAAAAGCGACATCGGCCTCGGACAATTCGCCCGCGGCCGGATGGTAACGCACGGACGGCAGCAAAAGCCGCGCCGCGACCTGACCGGGAGCGACCAGCTGCTCGACCTGAAAAATTTCGATTTCGAAATTGGGTTTATCGGCTCTGGCAAAGGCAACAACGGTATGCGTTGTGCCCAGGTCGATGCCGACTAAATACTTGGCGGATTGATTTTGCACGGTGTTATATGATTTCAAGAGTCCAATTGATCCAGGATATTTTAGTTAGCCTCTTCCATGAGTCATTGGGATCAGGACTTACGCAAGCCTGTGGGGGCGACTTCAGTCGCCTTTTTCTGAATGGGCGACTACCAACAGTAGGCGCTCTAGGCGAAGTCGCTCCCACAAATTTTAAAACCACTTGTTTCGGCGGTTGAACAGGCAAACTGCGTAAGTCCTGGGGATGATATTTACCGGATTCGGCCGATATCATCAGGGCGACCGACCGGCCGCCCTGTTGTCCGGGGAACCTGCTATTCTTCCCCGGCCCTGACATCAAACTCGATCTTCCAGCGGCCATTGTCTTTTTGCGATACGGCCTGCAATTCCAGCGTGCCGACTTCGGTCACGGCGGCGCACAGATGAACCGGCACGATTTCACCGGGCCGGCGGCCTTCTTCCGGCAGCGTGACCTCGATTTCATCCAATTCTTCAAGCTCGTCAGGCGCCCAATAATCGAGGCGCGTGCCTACCTGATCATCACGGCGCGTATTGGACGCGAAGAATCGGAAACGCACCGGCTCGCCGATAACGAGGCCGAATTCATCATGAGGCAGTTCCTCTTGAGTGCCCTCTTCCATGCCGAACGGCGCGATGCACAGGGCCTCGATTTCCGGCGCCATGCCCGGCACGGCCGGCATGGCGCTTTCGACGCCGACATAATAAGAAGCCGCCGTACCGCCTTTGATGCGCACGCCTTTGCCTTTACGCACGTAACCGTAATAAGCGGCGCCGCGTGCAACGGCCAGATCCAGATCAACGCCTGGCAATAGTCTGGCTTCAGGCGCCTGCTCGGCCTTCAGCCAGGAATTCAGGACTTCCATCAACCGGTCGGCGAGCACCTGCGCTTTCAGCACGCCGCCATTGAACAGCACGGCCGTCGGATGCAGGAATGAAGCATGCTCGGGCAGATTGACGTCTTTCAGATCCACTGCCGCGCCTTGCTGTTTGGCCAGGAACGCGGCCAGATGCCGCGTAATGCCCGCATCCTGCGCATAAGGCAGGCCCGCGGTCCTTAAACCGGTACGCGTGCGGGTAATGGGCCGGTCGCTGGCCGCAACCTTGGGCATGAAGCCTTCGACCAACACGCGGTTGACTTCTTCACGCGTCAGCTCGGTGCGCAGCGTACCGCCGATCAGCGACGAACCGCGGCTGGCGACAACGAGCGGAATCGTATCGATTTCGGCATTGTTGAAGATTTTTTCCTTCGCATCGCGGCAGCTGTGCGTCAACGCCTGTATTTGCCAGGGTTCGAGGCGCTTGCCGTCCTTTTCCAGCTTGGCTTTGACCGTATAGGCCAGCGCCAGGTCCATGTTGTCGCCGCCGAGCAGGATATGGTCGCCGACCGCGACACGGGTCAGCTCCAGATTGCCGTCCTGTTCGGTGACGGCGATCAATGACAAGTCGGTCGTGCCGCCGCCGATATCGAGGACCAGGATGATATCGCCGCAAGTGGCGTAATTACGCCAGTCGCCATGGCTTTTCTCGATCCAACTGTACAAGGCCGCCTGCGGCTCTTCCAGCAGAATCGCCTGATTCAGGCCCACAGACCGGGCCGCTTCAACGGTCAGCTCGCGCGCCGCCGGATCAAACGAGGCAGGCACGGTAATGACCAGATCCTGCTCATCCAGCGGCGCATGGGGATGCAGGCTTTCCCAGGCATCGCGCATGTGTTGCAGATAAGCCGTAGTGGCCTCGAAAGGCGAGACACGCTCGATTTCATCGGGCGCCTCGGCCGGCAGGATGGGCGATTTGCAGTCGACGCCGGCATGGCATAGCCAGCTCTTGGCGCTGGAGACCAGGCGGATCGGCGTTTTGCTGCCCAGGTTACGGGCGATTTCACCGACCAGGTAATCCGGCTTGGGCGCCCATGGCAGAGAGGTCGACCCCTCCGCCAGTTCGGCTTCGTGCGCCTGATACAGAAACGACGGCAACTGCTCTTTTTCTTCAACCTCACCGGGCGAGGTCAATTGCGGGATGGCCATGACCTGCTGGTGAAATTCATCCTCTATTTTGGTGAGATCGGCATAGGACAGGACGCAATGCGTCGTGCCCAAGTCGATGCCGACGGAAAACCTTGGCCCGTCGTGAGCGGTCATTTCAGCAACCTCATCACTTTCTTGCGGTTCATCCCTTGCTTGCAGGTTCTCACCCACTGACGAAGTATCGCTAGCCTGCTGATCTACAACTTCAACCTTTTCAGTTTCCGGCATTGTGTTCAGTGCAGGCTCTGAATCCGCAATGGCAGGAGCGGCATTTTCCGGCTCTGGCGCAGGAGCAGAAGTGTCGGGTTTCTCATCCTTTTTTTTCAACGCATCCGGCTTTATATGACTGAACAGCCCTTTCATAGCTCGACCTCCGCAGGTGCAACGATATGGGCATTATGGCCCTGAGTCAGTTTCGGTAGGCGGACATCAATCACCTTCCAGCCTTTATGGACCAAAGTGCCGGTAAACGGCGCCGCGCCGACAATATTGCCGGTCAAGCGCACACTGGCGGCATCGAAGCCTTGCGGCAGGGTCAGCTTCGAACCTTCCTGCTCACTGCGTACGGACGCCAGGCTGAAGTGCTCGTTGATAGCCCGGTTGCAGCCTTCGTGTACGACGCGCGCGGCAATGCCCACATCGGCATCGCCATAGGCGGAAATATCTTCCTTGATGAAATCGATAAAACGCGCCTCTTTTTGCAGCAGTCCCAGCAATTGCAGGGCGGCATCGGGCGTTGCTTCTTTCAATATCACCGGTTCCGGCGCCGGGGCATGGACGATTTTTTCGACTTCGACGATTTTCTCGATGACTCTGGGTTCAGGCGCAGGTGCAGGTGCGGCAGGCACGACAACCGGCGCTACCGCTTTTTTGCGGCCGCGGGCCAGACTGATCACCATGGCCAGCAGCAAAATGATCAGGATCAGTGACAACAGCACCACGGCGCCGGCCAGGTACACATGCCACAAGTCGAACGTGGTCGGCACCAGCGTCAAATCAATTGCATAGTTAGTATTCATTCAATTAGGAGCTCTTTCGATTATTATTGTTGACCCGCTTTACGGGCTGCTTCGGCAAACATCAGTTCCTGAAGCACGGTACGAGTGGTTTGGATGCGCATCTGTTTCAGATGGCGGTCGGCGACTACGCCGGGCACGTTTTCTTCCGTGTACACTTCGCGCATTTTCGCTAAGGTCGGCTCGCACTGCTTGATAAGGTCTTCCGTTGCCCTGCGGCTTTCCAGTTGCTGATACGCCGGTTTTTTCATTTCTTCCACGACGCATTTTCTATAGTCGTATTTGGCTTCCTGAATTTTTTTCATCGTGGCTTCAGTCAGTACGGTATTGTGCCATTCGTTTTTCGCATCGTCAGCGAAAGCGGTTACTGCTGAGAGCAAGATAGTCAGGAAAAAAAGCTTTTTCATGATAGTCCTCAATATTAAACGTTTAATTTTACGCGAACTGGTTAAAAAATAAGTAATGAACATCTAAATCGGGGCAAATGTCATTTTTTCAATGCTGTCCATGATAAATAACTGATGTTACGACGGGCACCCTATCCCGTTTGCCGCGCCGAGCACCGCAGTTTTCGGCGAGAACAGCCCGTAGGGGCGCTGCATGGATGCAGCGCGTTGCCAGAGGGCCAAGGATGGCCCTTCTGGCAACCCTCGTCGAAAACGAGGAGCGCAGGAAGCAAGCGGCAACCGGGCGGCCTTTCTTTTGGTTCCTTTTCTTTGGCCGCGCAAAGAAAAGGAACTCGCCTTCGGGTGCGAGAACCCGATTAAAACAATCTGTCGCGACAGCGACACTTTGCTAAATCGATCTGAATTCAACTCACTGCATAACATCAGATAAATAACATAGTATGACGGAATGGCTATTTATCCAAAAATACCGGCCGGGAGTCATTCCTCTGTATAATATTCGGTTACCATTAAACACCAGCAATCTTTATGTACAAATATGATGGCCGCCTGATCCACCAAAGCCACGACGATGACGGCATTATAGAGGTGGTCGAAATCAACGGCATCAGATCCCTGCATTTCGGCTCCCATCCCAGACAAAGCAGCATGCGTCTGGCCGCCCCGCACATTCTGCAATTGACTTACGTGCGCGCCATGACCGGCTGGCTCTTATTCAAGCAAACGTTGGCCGACGATGCTCTGATTATCGGTTTAGGCGGGGGTTCACTCACCAAGCATTTATTGCACTATTTTCCCGAATGCAAATTAAAAGCGGTGGAATACAGGAAAAGCGTGGTCAAAATCGCGCGCAGCCATTTTGGCCTGCCGCTGGACCCGCGCCTGAAAATTATTATCGATGACGGCGGACGCTACGTTTGCAAGCGGACCGAAACCGAACGGGAACATTACAGCCTGCTTTTTGTCGATGCATTCGATCATGAAGGCATGGCCGAATCCATCTGTAATGAAGCTTTTTTCGAAGCCTGCAAGCGGCTGCTGAAAAAAGACGGCATGCTGGTCATTAACCTTTGGGGCACCGAAAATTCCCAGTTTAGGCAAGTTTCCCAATGGCTGGGCCGCATTTTTCAGTGGAAACTTTTATTTCTGCCGGTACGCTGCAAAGGCAATATTATCGCCTTCGCCTTTAATGATCATTCCGTCTTTTATTCCATGAAAGATTTAAGAGCAAGAGCTTTGGCCCTTGAAGAGCAGTATCAAATCGAATTTCCAGTCTTTCTGAGAGATCTGAATACGCATAACCCCCACACGCTGACCAATCTGATAAAACCATGACGTCTTCCGCCTTGCCTTCCGTACCCAACATTTTCAGTTACCGCAAATACTGGGCGCAGCGCTTCGGCGTTGCGCCGGAATTGCCGATGAGCCGGGAAGAAATGGATGATCTGGGCTGGGATTCGTGCGATGTCATCCTCGTGACCGGCGATGCCTATATCGACCATCCCAGCTTCGGCATGGCATTGATCGGCCGGGTGCTGGAAGCGCAGGGATTCCGGGTCGGCATCATCTCGCAGCCGGACTGGACCAGCGCCCGCGATTTCCAGAAGCTCGGCCGCCCGAACCTGTTCTTCGGCGTGACCGGCGGCAACATGGATTCGATGGTCAACCGCTACACGTCGGACAAGAAAATCCGTTCGAACGACGCCTATACGCCGGACGGCGCGGCCGGCAAACGCCCCGATCGCGCCGTCAACGTCTACTCGCACCGCTGTCGCGAAGCCTACAAGGATGTGCCGATCATCATCGGCGGCATCGAGGCCAGCCTGCGGCGCATCGCGCATTATGACTACTGGTCCGACAAAGTCCGCAAATCGGTCCTGCTCGATTCCAAAGCCGACCTGCTCGTGTACGGCAATGCCGAGCGGCAGATCGTCGAGATCGCGCACCGGCTGGCGAACGGCGAGGCCATCGCCGATCTGAAAGGCATACGCGGCACCGCGCATTTCGTCAAGCAGATTCCCGAAGGCTGGATCGTCAAGGATTCCACGCATATTGATCAGCCAGGCCCCGTGGCGCCGCCGCAGAACCCGTATCAGGAACAGCCCGCCTGCGAAGTCAAAAACACGGCCGAGCCGAGCGATGAGAAGGTCATCCAATTCGACAAGCACCTGATCAGAAGCCGGCGCGCGCAGACCGTGATCCGCCTGCCGGATTATGAAGACCTCAAGGATGATCCGATCCTGTATGCCCATGCCTCGCGCGTCATGCACGGCGAGACCAATCCCGGCAATGCCCGGCCTCTGGTGCAGAAGCACGGCTCGCGGCTGCTCTGGGTCAATCCGCCGCCGATCCCGCTGACCACAAAGGAAATGGACGGCGTCTTCGACCTGCCCTATTCGCGCCTGCCGCACAAAGCCTACGGCAACGCCAACGTGCCCGCTTTCGAGATGATCCAGCATTCGGTCAACATCATGCGTGGCTGTTTCGGCGGCTGCTCCTTCTGCTCGATTACCGAGCATGAAGGCCGCATCATTCAAAGCCGTTCGGAAGATTCGATCATCCGCGAAATCGAAGCGATACGCGACATTTCGCCCAACTTTACCGGCCATATCTCCGACCTGGGCGGGCCGACCGCCAACATGTACCGGCTGGCCTGCAAGGACACAAAGATCGAGGCGGCCTGCCGCAAGCCGTCCTGCGTCTATCCGGGCATCTGCCCCAACCTGAACACGGACCACACGTCGCTGATCAAACTATACCGACGTGCGCGCGCCCTGCCCGGCATCAAGAAAATTTTCATCGCCTCCGGCCTGCGCTACGATCTGGCCGTGGAATCGCCCGAATACGTCAGGGAATTGGTCAAACACCATGTCGGCGGCTATCTGAAAATCGCCCCGGAACACACCGAGAAAGGCCCGCTGTCGAAAATGATGAAACCGGGCATGGGCACATACGACCGCTTCAAGGCCATGTTCGATAAATTCTCTAAGGAAGCCGGCAAGGAGCAGTACCTGATTCCTTACTTTATCGCCGCGCATCCCGGCACGACCGACCAGGACATGCTGAACCTGGCCTTATGGCTGAAGCGTAACGGTTTCAGAGCCGATCAGGTGCAGGCCTTCCTGCCCTCGCCAATGTCCATCGCCACGGCCATGTACCACTCGGGCAAGGACACCCTGCATAAAGTCAGCCGTACTGTCGCCGACATCCCTATCCCCAAAAGCGTCAAACAGCGCCGCCTGCACAAAGCCTTCCTGCGCTATCACGACCCGAAAAACTGGCCGCTGCTGCGCGAGGCGCTCAGAGCCATGGGCCGCAGCGACCTGATCGGCAACGGCAAGCATCATCTGGTGCCTTCATTCCAGCCCAAAGGCACCGTCGAGCCTGCCGAAAAAAAGACCCAGCCATTTAAAACCAAACACACCGGCCTGGACAACAAACGCAGCGGGATTCGTCCGTCCAACAACAAAAATAAAACAGGAAATAAACAAAAGCTAAAAAAACACTTGGCAAAATAATAAAACGCTGTATAATGACACTCATTCGCTGGTGTAGCTCAGTCGGTAGAGCAGCTGATTTGTAATCAGCCGGTCGCGGGTTCGATTCCCATCGCCAGCTCCATATTCCAAAGGCCTTTGGTGCAAACCAAAGGCCTTTTTTATTGCCTGTCGATTCAGAATTGCCTTTTTTGACAGCCGTTATCAAATTGCTTAAATTGAGCAATTCTTGCTGTACTCACTTTAAGCTCATTGTGTTCTACCATTCCTCACAGCCTAGATCCGCGGCCAAAAGCTCGCCTATCGCATTTAAAACCCACATGTAGTCAAAGAAGTCAGATTCGATTGATTTTTTAACCCACTATAAATCGAATCAATCGAGTCTGACCCTTTTGATATGACCCTTTTGATATGGTTGTTTTTTCCTCGTTTTTTGAGATCACCATAGAGCAGTTTTATCACTTAAGCTACTGTCTGATTTTTGGGGTCCATTTCTGGTACACGATTCTACTAAGCGTTAGAAGCCAGCATCAAGCTAGGCACTGCCTATGAAGATACTTTTAGTCGTCTATTTTTTATGCCTCCTCAAGCCCCTTAAATTTGATTAAACATTAGAAGGGAAAAATTCAGCAGCCAACCAGTCGAACCCTTCTTTTGCCACCATTAAATCTTCCATAGATATTGGGTCTTCGCTTTCTCCATGGAATAATGCATTTCTCTTTCGAGATACCTTACTATAGTTTTTTAATACTGTCCTTGTATCTGGAGCACTAGGCACTCTGCGACAAAAATATTTTACTTGACTATAACGACTTGGTTTTTTGCTGCTCTCAGGCCACTCAATTTCATCAACAATCTCTGGAAACCGATCAGCAATCAATGCTTTTGCTTCATCCCAATAAGCATCAGCTCCATTTAACTTTTCAATATCTATATCGATGCTGTTTTTCGCTATGTGAGCTTCCATTCGTGCCTTAAGAAGTGCTTCGACACCAACGTTTAACCAAAATAAAGCCTCGCGCGCTTCACCAAGCATTGCATACTGTTCAGCCAACACGCGACATCTCATATGCCATGGGCTTGGCCTTACCACACCAAGTTCCAGTGATAGAACCCGTGCTTCTGGTAAAACACATTTGTATGACATAGATGGATGGGCGCGACGGATATAATTTATATCAGATTTATCTGGGCAAGAAATCCAACTATCAATATCTCCCAAATCTGCTGGTGCTGGCACCCAAATGCTAATGAAATCAGGGTATTGCCTTAATTCCCAACAGACTTGGTAAACAATTTCAAACGCAAGGCGTAATCCGTTCGGCCAGTCATTGAAAGGTAACTCCATAGCCGGTAATTGGAGGGCAGGAACTTGAATACTAGGATCAATCAATCCTTCAAATTCTAATTTCACCAGGGTTCGTCCGTATTGCCAACGAGTAGTTGTGCCGGGAGCAATGGCATTCGGTGGCGCAGCTTGGACAATAAGGTCAGAAGGGGCGGTAAAGGTTGAAGATAGAGTTCCTGTTAGATTAACACCGGACCACTTCATTCTGAACTCGATTGGCTTGATAGCTAATGGATAAGGCAATGTTGTTTTTAGATGGCTTCTGAGTGTGCCACTTCTTAGTCCAAGGATGACCTGCTCAACCTCTAGCTTTTGTTTTAAGAACTCAGCATTTTTTACTCCATTAGTAACAGGAGCAGGGACCGCATTAAGACGCTCGAAAAGTTCTTCGAGCCTTTTAGCTTTTTCCGGATCAAGTGGTAAAGGAGTATCTGCGAATTCAGCGTAGATCTCATCACGAATTGAGTGAACCATAAAAACAGGAGCATTCATAACTTGTCCATTCTTAGCTTGTTTTTCCACTTTCAAAAGGGTAGCAGCACAATATTTGAACTTTTCCCGATAGTGATGAGGCACAGAAGATGGCGACGGAACAAACCAACGACAGAAGCGCGCGCATCCATCATATAGAAACAGCTCTTGGGAAGTTTTTTCAGACTTTGTGACGAATTTAAGGTTTTTAAAGTGGCTTAGAGCCTGCATATAAAGTTCATTAGATAGCGCTGCCTCTTGTGTCTTTTGGTATTTAATTGGATTACCATAATGACGTTCAATCCATCGTTTAGCTTCAGCTAGCTTCAAAATCCCCCCTCGTTTTCACACGATGAAATAAAATAAGCAGTTTATCCCATTTTGATGAGGAAAATGAGGATGAGTAAACATCTTGGCTCATAATGGATTCCGGGGAGTTAGCTGATAATCAATTCCAACAGTGAACTTAATAACACTTTACTGTGTTTTTTGGCATTATGCACAAACTCGAAAAAGCCTAAATAAAGGGGCAAATGTTCTTGAGAAATTCCTCGATGCGGGCGTAACCAGGAACGCAGCAGCGACCAAAAGCCTTCCATTGTGTTCACAAAATCAAAGGGGTCAAATCAAAGGGGTCAGACTCGATTGATTTTTTGGACCCCATTTTTAACCCACAATCAATCGAGTCCGCCCCTTTTGCTACATTAGATGCGATAGAGGCAACAGAACGGATACTATATTCACTTCGAGCCCAGTTATTTCTGCTTCCTGGATGTCTTCAATCCTTCGGAGCAAGCACAATCACCGTCACGTTATCCTTGCCTCCAGCCTCCAGAGCCGCTGCAATGAGGCGATCTACTCTAGCTTGAGCGCCAGCGGTTTCGGCCAGAATGGCGGCGATATCGTCGTCGGCAACTTCACCGCTCAGCCCGTCGGAGCAAAGCAGCAAGGCATCGCCCTCGCCTAATTCGCCCGATACCAGATCGACCTTGATATTGTCCGCGCCTGACCTTCCTACGCCTAGCGCCTGAGAAATAACATGGCGATAAGGGTGCTCCGGAATCTCGCTTTCGGTAATCAGGCCGGCGTTCAGGAGCTGCTGTACATACGAATGGTCGGCAGTGAGCCGATGCAATGAGCCATTCCACCAATAGGCGCGGCTGTCGCCCACCCAGGCGATTTCATAGTGCAGCCCATCCAGCTTTGCAGCGACCACGGTCGACCCCATGCCTGCAGCTCCCTCGCCGCGCCGGGCAGCGGCTTGTATCGCGCGATGAGCGGTTTCGATAGCCTCAGCCAGCGGCAGGCCCTGCTCGATGCTGTGCGTTATTTCCTGAACTGCTATCCTACTTGCCACTTCGCCCGCTTCATGCCCGCCCATGCCATCCGCCACTATCCATAAGCCAAGCTGCGGCGATGCAAGATAGCTGTCTTCGTTTACTTCTCGCACCAATCCGGTGTGCGAGCCCTGCGCGAAGTCGATGTCATTCATGTGATTCTCCTGTTTGCCAATATCCGGATTGTCACTTGCCGAAATCACTTTGCCGGGCAAAAATGTTAATCGCTGCGTTTGGTTCCATGATCTTCCATGAAAGAATCTTCCGTGACATAAAAATTATTCAGCACCCCAATCGCCCGCATATGTTTATCACCAATCGTCGTGTCATAGGTGCTGAAGAAAACATAATCCTTCCGCACCGTCTGTTTGGCCATCAGGTTGGCGGCGAAACCGCCAAACAAGGAATTAAGCGCCCCAGCCATAGGATCTTTTTCCTTTCTTGCTTCTTCGGTGATCCGCTGGCTGATGAATTGATCGTAGTTGTCAAGGTTCGGGTTGGTATATGCCAACAGACCTAATAAAGCGATCAGGACAAGGGTAATCAAAAATTGTTTCATGGAACCTCGATGGTTATGTGTTTTTCTGAAAAAAAGCTAAAAATCATTGATGAAGCTTATTAGAGCTTGGCCATTTTCTACGTTGTTAATTATAAAATGAATTCAGATGGTGCCAGTTTTTCTTATTTAGCCTCGCGCCTAGCCTCCAGCGAGCGCTTAACCCTCCAAAAGTCTTTGGACTTCCTTTGATATTCGAAACAGTCGTATTCTAACGGAGGCATAAGAAACTTTATTCAAACCGAAACGATCTTATGATTTATAGCATAACCCACGGTTAGCACTAAGAGCATTACCGTATCCTTAGGGTTATTTCCATAAATTAAGATGGCTCAAAAGCGAATCTGGCAAAGACCTATTCCTCGCTGAGTTTGTGTCTTATAGCAAAGATCGCGGGATGTCATCTTCTGCAGGGAGACCGCAAATATGCAAGAAGTATTCGTATCGACCGGGTTCGAATTCGGTTTTCTATTTTGCATGAGAACAGAGCACGCCATAGATCCGGAGGTGTTTAAACCATTTTTTAATGACCTTCCGGTTGATCCCAATATTAAGGGGCATTATCGTTATCGACGATTGTCGCGGTTCAGGATTACCGAAGAAGGGGTAACGAAGCTTCCCCATGGTTACCTATTCCAAAGCAAGGACTATAATCCATTGGTGGGCGACATTAAAAGGGAGTTTGAAGAGCTCAACGATGAACTTGCCAATTTAGAGATGTTCAAAGCCTTTTTACTGGTGTTTCGGGATTTTTGCGCGCTCCGCCCTGGCGCTGAAATAGGCGTTCATCAGATACGGACGACTTGTTCACCGCATAGTTATGGCGATCCAGCGCCGGAAGGTATACATCGGGATGGCACCAATTTTGTCTGTATTTATTCAGTCGATCGGAACAATGTCGAGGGGGCGAAAACCCACTTGTACACAAGTAGAACTGAAGAACCGGTATTCAACAAAACGCTGTATCCCGGAGAGCTGGTACTGGTCAACGATCGGAAGTTCCTCCATTATACGACGCCAGTGCATCCGGCTGGCGAAGGCAGTGGCACCCGTGACGTATTCGTATTGACCAGTCCAAGCTTGATAGTGGATTTTTGATAAGTGCAGTAGTAACTCACCACATGCGTCCCAAAGAGGAGCAATCAAAAAATAGCGCCGCTTCGGGTTCTCTATTCTGAAGCGGCAATTTCCTCTAATGCCTGCAATAATTGTTCAATCTCTTCCCGAGTGTTGTAGGCCAACAGTCCGATGCGCAGAAAGCCGCCTTCAGTCTCGACCTTCAATTTTTCGGCGATGCCCAACGCATAAAAGTTTCCATGCCAGGTATAAATACCGCGATCGCCTAATTCCTTGGCGATAGTATATGGCGATTTCCCGGCTAGCCGAACCGCGACCGTAGGCGTACGCCAATCGAAACGCGCAGGATCGGCAATACCGTACAGGATCAACCCAGGTATCTTTAGCAGTCCAGTAATCAACTGCTCACATAATTCCCTCTCATACCGTCGGCTCGCTTCCAAAGCCGCAACCAACGCTTCGCGGCGATTTGCGGCTGATGGCGAGACGTATCGCCCCAATTCGGCCAGGTAATCAATGGTCGCCACTAGCCCCGCCAAGCCCTCGTGATTGAGCGTCCCCGTCTCCCAGCGCGACGGCACTTCTTCAGGAGCGGGCTGTACCTTATACGGACGAAGCTGAGCGAGATGTTTTCGTTTGCCGTACAGGATGCCGACATGCGGTCCGTAGAATTTGTAGGCGGAACAGGCGAGAAAATCGCAGTCGAGTGTACGCACATCGATGGGGCCATGGGGACTATAATGGACTGCATCCACAAAGACCCACGCGCCGACTGCACGGGACAGACGTACCACAGCCGCCACATCATTGATCGTACCTACGGCATTGCTCGCATACGCTATTGCCACAATACGCGTTTTTTCATTAATCTGGCGCTTTAGGTCTTCCATATCGAGCGTACAGTCTTCGGTACGGAAATCCACGACGCGGACAATCGTACCGGTCTCTTCTTCCAGCGCCCGCCAGGGAGAGACATTGGCGTAATGATCGAGCCGGGTAACCACAATCTCATCGCCCCGGCGCAGCTCGCGGCCGATGGCTCGACTGAACGCGAAGGTGAGCGTGGTCATATTAGCCCCGAAAACCACCTCGTCAGCGTCACACCCGAGGAGATCGGCGACCGCTGCCCGTGCCGAGGCAATCCATTCGTCCGTTCGACGACTGGTCGCAAAGGCCCCGTGGGCGTTAGCATTGGCCGTTATAAGACAGTGGGACATGGCATCAATTACAGAGCCAGGTACCTGAGAACCGCCGGGGCCATCGAAAAAAATGGGAATACGTCCATCGATCTCTTGAGAAAGCGCCGGAAACCGGGAACGCACCCAAACCGGGTCAAAGGGCAGCATATGGAACTCCTGTATCTGTAAGTTGAATCTCAACCCTTCGACAAGATGACAAGCATTTTTGTTTATAGCTTTACAACAAAAAACTCAGTTCTGGTTGATCCGCCTACCAACCGCCTATTGGAAATATAAGTTTAATTTTAGTCAGCCTGATTCGATACAGTTAAAATTCTCCAAAACGCCTGAAGTACGACTAAAATCGGCGCAAGCCAATCTTATTGAAAAATCAATTGTTGTTGATGAGTCGCTATTCTCCTTCTGCTGATGGCTGACTGGTTATGTTCTAATTGATATTGACAGCCGGCGAAATAGAAAATGGCCCTGACCAGAGCTTTCAAGTTGATGCTGTGATATGTCACGCCCATTCTTTGCATAACACTGCTTACCGTTAAAGTTAAGTTTCACAGAGCCTTGACGGAAGACAGTCTGACTTATCAACTGAAATTTACACTCATCAGCTTTCAGAACAGCTTCGATTGAAATACCGGAACGATAAATTTTCATGGCTGATTTCAACGTTTCCCTGATAAGTTTTTGCATATTGATCAGCAACAGTTCGATATTGCCATCCGCTCCAGCCCATGGGCGATCTCTGACGCTTCCTCGTAAAGTTTCTGTTTCATTATCCAGGAACCGATTAACGGCGGAAACCATTGGTTCGGCGTCAGATCGGCATCGAAGATCAACCGGGTGCCGCCGCCATTGGCAAGCAGGCGCCAGCGGCTGTTTCCCTTCCGGAAATCGCCCCCGTTCGGTACGATGGTTGCAGCAATATCTCCGCTGGGCAGAAGCCGGACATCCTGAATCAAATCGAAATCCAGGCAGACGGCTGCAATGCAGAAGCCCAAACTGCCCCCCATCCGTGTTCCCCCGCCGTCAAGCTGCTCCATAGGCTCTACCGCTTGATATCCGGGTTGAGTCGAAGGAAATTTTCATAATCCATGAGAAGAGCGCGGACTTTCGAAACGGGCGCCTGAACGACACTTTCCGAGTGTATCGTATACCTTCCGTGCTGCTGTTTGACTGAGCTGTCCAGTACCTCTGCACTTTGGATTGTCAAAGGAAGGCCGAATGCGACCAGCAACAGCCAGGCCAATACCCGAGCAGGACACATTTTGCGCATTAATGAAAAGGCCGATAATCCCATTTTCCGTCTGCTCCAGAAAACACAGATCGTGTCGAAATACCGCTTGCCGAGGAAGGCAATGGTATGGCGGAGTCATCGAGTTCCGGCGGGTTGAAAGACAGTCGGATATCAGATGCGTCAGCGTTCGAATTCAATCGTGAAAATAGATCTCGGGAACACAAAAGCCCATCATAAAAACGTGACAGAAAAAGATGCCCTTTAGGAAGCATAGAAAACCTTCCATGCAGGCGGCCGTGGTTTCCCAGTCACGGCCACTGGAAAAAAATACAATATTGGACCGGTCGTATTACAACAAAATGTCAATCTTCGATTCCCGTCACCAGCCAAGGTTCAAAGATCAAGTCCGGAGCATCAGTCGATGATTCAACTCAACCAAAGCTTGAAAACCGTAGATATGCTGGGCGCCGGCTAAATTAACAGTACTGAGAAGCCCTCTGCCCTGCACAGAAATAGTATTTGCTGATCGCTGGAAGAATAAATATCACCGAAACATTTATCAGTATCCTCGCGCGGCGAATACAATCCCGCTGTCAACCAAACAAATTGCCCCTTAACTCAATCAGCAGGTGATAAATTATGGTGCGTAGCATACAAAACAGCACCGAAGCTGCGAGCATGGTCAGCCGCCGGACCTACATAAAGTCCGCTGTCCAGCAGGTGACCGAATAAGGCAACAGCGTGGTGGCCCCAGCACGATGGCCCAGAATCCGTATTTGCGGATGAAGCCATGCTGCTCGTCGTTAAACTGGCCGAGGAGACGCTGAACGACTTTGATATGCCTCAACCACCGGCCGATGAACCAGCCCCAATCTTTAGAATTATTCAATTAAGCAGTCTTTTCCGCAAATCAAAGGGTCAGACTCTTTGATTTGAAAGACTCCCTCAAACCTGATTGACCTGAAGAACTCCGTGGCACACAACAATTATCGGGTTCTTCAAAACAGCGGATCGATCATATCGAACCATAGCAAGACAGCGGCCTGTCACCTGGCAGGTGAACCGTGCTCGAAGAAATACACAATAAAACCTTAAAAATCACTTGCATTTTTTCAGATTGCTTATTTCTTGTTGTTTCCATTATTAACGGCACGTTACGATAACCCGCTATTCCAATCAGTAATGGAGATGCAAACATGTCAGAAGATAAAGACAGTGGCAAATCAGGTGATTGGTTTCCCAATTTTAATCAGCTTTTGGTCGTTCTATTAGCTGGCACTTTGTTTGTCAGCCAGACTCCTTTTCACGAATCACGCCCCAGCAAATCGGAAGCGACTGCATCAATTGCCCATAAAGTGGATGCCAGACCGTGGCAAGATCCGTTCGAGGCAGTGAAAAAATATATCGAGAAGCATGATAAGCCTGCAGATCTGGGTAATGTGAAGGCCATCCAGGGTGATATTGAAAGTAAAATTTCTGGCAACGGTTTAAAAGAAATTGGCGTAATCGCCGTTATGCTGCCGGGCGACCCTTACTTTGAGGATAGTGAAACCCGCCGTAAAGTGCGTTATGCAGTACTCTCCGGGTTTAATGCCACTTTGCGTTATAACCCGGAAGACTCGGGCCATATTCATTTTTTTGAACCTGGAACCGCTAAGGATTCAATAGTGGCTTACGAATGGATGGTTTACAAGCCACACAAGAAAGCAACAAAAAATAAAGAGGACGAAAGGACTCAGAGACCACCGGTTTTGGTGTTATGGCTAAATGGCAATGATTTTAAAGTTACTCCACATGAAACATTGAAAACTTTGATTGCTAACTTAAAACCTGCCAAAGGCACTGCTAATAATACGATTGCCAGCGTAACACCGATAATGAGCACTGTTGAAGGTTCGACTTCCAGCTCGGCTCCAATAGGCACAGTCTCGATTCTTGGGCCATTCGATTCTGATGGCTTACAAGGTTTAGTGAAAGAAATGGCCAATGATCAAAATGATCAAACAGCCGATAGCAATCGTAACTATATCTACTACTCACCCAGTGCAACTATGCAGGAAAGCAATTTGTTGGAAGGCACATCGTCGAAGACTCTTCATGATTTTTTTAAAGGCCATGGACTAAAATTCCTGCGCGTAACCGCCACTGATGAACATTTGGCCGTGGCCATCAAGGATGAACTTAAACTTCGAGGTATCGAACCGAACAAGGAGAACCGAATACTCCTCGTAGGAGAATGGGACACTTTATACACTTGGCATTTGATCAATACATTTGCTGCTGAATTTCTGAAGGATCGAGACAAAGAATGTAAGGACGAAAAGACAGAAAAAGTACAAGTACAAAACTGGGACAAGCTGTATAAACCTGATGAGCAATGTATCTTTCGTGCCAGCTATTTGCGTGGTCTGGATGGTGAAACACAGAAGGGTAATGGTGAGAAAGAGGATGGCGGCAACAATAAATCTTCAAGTGGCAGCAAAAACGCCGCCGAAGCAAAAGGAGTAAGAGCGGAAAACCTGGAGAATGCCAGCGGTGACAGTCAGTTTGATTATGTAAGACGGCTGGCAGCGCAGATTGAAGAGTTGGATAAAACTATAAATCATAATAGCGCCAATGCCCACGCAATCAAAGCCATCGGCATATTAGGCAGCGATGTTTACGATAAACTATTAATTTCAGAGGCATTGCACAGCAAATTTCCGGATGCTGTATTTTTCACCAACGGTATGGACGCCCGGTTTCTTGAACCGGATCACAATCAATGGTCGCGAAATATGATCGTGGCCTCCAGCTTTGGTTTACAGCTGAACTATTATCGACAAAAAGATATCCCCCCTTTTCGTGACAATACACAAACCGCCTTTTTTCTAGCAACAGAAATGGCACTGGCAAATCAGTTCCCTGACAAAGTGAATTTCTCTGACGATATGAATGAGGTTTTCAAGGCTCTTCGTATGGACACTCAAAACACGGCCCTTCAAAGCAAATTGGATGAGCGATTAATGCCCGATCCCGATCTTTCAGGAAAGAGACCAGCTCGAATATTTGAATTAGGTCGTACCAAGGCTTTTGACCTAAACATTCCCTGTGAATCAGAAAAACCAGAAGAACCTTGCTTAAGTTTCCACCCAAACCCAAACAGTCAGAGCTGGAAAATCCTGTTTTTGGTGACAACCATCCTTGTTGTTTGGGCCGTTTTGTTTTCTGTTCAAGCCTCAAAACAATTTCTCGGCCAGGTATCAGGGTTTTATTTTGTTTTTTCCATGGTAATGTTTTGTGCTGTTTGCCTGATCATATCCAAGTCTATGCAATCGGTGATGCAGCAACCGCCGCTGATTCTTGTATTGATGCCTGTTCCTTTGGCCTTGATTTACGCTTATTTTATATACCGTATTGCATCTTGTGACAACAGATTGACTGATGATGAGAATAGAAACTTTACAAAGTTTTTTTATCTAAATCTTATAGTCAATCTGTTACTGATCGCTTCCGGTCTGGGGGTGATATGGGGTTTTGTAGAACCGCAGGGATGGCTGGACAATAAAGAACCTTACGCACTCCTGGAAGGGGTCAGCACATGGCCGTCTCAGGCGGTGCGTTTTGTTGCCTTTATTTTAGCCAGCTATTTCATCCTGGAAGTGTTTCGTTTTCCTAAAGCCTTTATAAGTCATTTTCATTTAAAGGAATTAGGAAAGAAAGCAACAGAGCACTTGTCGACTGACGATCTGCAAAATTATGTCTTGTTATACGATTGGCAGAACTGGCAGGATTTCAAACGCAGATGCCTTTATGTTTTGGTTTGGGGAACCGTATTCTATTCAATCGAAATCATGCTGTTCCAATTTTTTGGGATTCCCAATGTGCCCTATCGCGGAGATAGCATGTTTTTACTGAACGGCACATTGCTACAAGGTTTGCTGGTACCCGCCGCCATAATTTTGCTGGTGCTGGTCACCGATGCCGTAAAAGTGACTGTTTATTTGGTGGAACGCAGCTTTCCCGATGATTTGGATAATGAAGAGGTGAAATGGCCTGAAGCAACCTACGAGAAATATGCTGCCTACTTTAAACTTCAATGTAAGGAAAACGATATGAGTGAATGGGTCGGTATGCGCTTTATTGCCGAGCTTACCAGGCGCATTTACGGTTTGATAGGTTATCCTTTGATTATTGCTCTGCTGATAGTGGTAGCTTTTTCCAGTTATTTAGATAACTGGCAAACACCGATGGTTTTGAAGCTGATGATTGGCTTTAGTCTGGGGTGGCTGTTATTCTGGGATCACAGTCTGAAAAAAGCTGCTGAGAAGGCGCGTGGCAATGCCTTGAAATCGCTTCACGTCCGGGTAATCAAGTGCCTTGGAACAGATCATGAGGCAAAGACAAGGAGCGAACAATTGGATCGAATCATTAGCCTAATCGAAAATTATGATGAGACAGTTTATAAGTCATTTACCCAGCGTCCCATTTTTCAATACAGCTTGCTGGTTGTGTTGGCTCTACTGGCGGATTCGGTTGATTACGCCTTGCTGGCTAGTAAGTTGTTTATGGGATAGAGGGTTTCAATCTCATTTTTGAATATTGATTAACAGCAACTCGACATTGCCATCCGCTCCAGCCCATGGGCGATTTCTGACGCTTCCTCGTAAAGTTTCTGTTTCATCATCCAGGAACCGATTAACGGCGGAAACCATTGGTTCGGCGTCAGATCGGCATCGAAGATCAGCCGGGTGCCGCCGCCGTTGGCAAGCAGGCGCCAGCGGCTGTTTCCCTTCCGGAAATCGCCCCGGTTCGGTACGATGGTCGCAGCAATATCTCCGCCGGGCAGAAGCCGGACATCCTGAACCAAATCGAAATCCAGGCAGACGGCTGAAATGCAAAAGCCCAAACTGACCCCCATTCGTGTCCCGCCATCATCAAGGCGTTTCATAAATTCTACCCGCTTGATATCCGGATTAAGTCGAAGAAAGTTTTCATAATCCATGAGCAGAGCGCGGACTTTCGAAACAGGCGCTTGAACGACACTTTCCGAGTGTATCGTATACCGCCCGTGCTGCTGTTTGACCGAGCTGTCCAATACCTCTGCGCTTTGGGATGCCAAAGGAAGACCGAATGCAGCCAGTAACAGCCAGGCCGATACCCGAGCTGGAAAGATTTTAAGCATTACTGAAAAGGCCGAAACAGTTTTTCCAGGAAACACAGATCACATCGAGATGCTGTTTAGCGAGGAAGGCAATGGCATGACTTTCCCATTGCCGCGTGATGTGAAGTTCGGAAAGCTGCATAATGGGATCATTGCCCCGGTGATTAAAAGACGGTCGAGCATCGGATGCGTCAGCTTTAGAAATCAACCGCGATAATAGATCATGGAAACACAAAAGCCCGTCATAAAAGGGTGCCTGAAAAAAATGCCCTTCAGAAAGCATAGCAAACCTCCCCATGCAAGCGGCCGCGATTTCCAACTACGGTCACTAGAAAAATACAGAAACTGACCGGTCGTATTATAACACGACGCTATCTTCGATTCCCGGCATCGGGCAAGGTTCAAAGGCCAAATCCGGCGGATCAATCGAAGATTCAATTCCCACATTAAAATCTGAAGGGCGGCGATGAAATCATTTCAAATATTCCAAGACTTACGCAGTGCCTATTCAACCGCCGAAACAAGCGGGTTTAAAACCTGTGGGGGCGTAAGTCCTGATATTTTCAAGAATCAAAGTTTGCCGCGGACTTGATCCCTGCCGCGGCAATGCGTTGAAGGCGATGACGATTAACCGACTGAACGTTTCCGCAGTTATCGGGTCACTGATCTACGCTCGACAATACAATGCCTTGACCTAAGCCGACTGCCGTCTCTGCGGCAAACCCACTCTTGCAGCAAAGAGGACATCGCTATGGATCTGAATGAACATCCTACCGTCAAGCAGTTGCGCGCCCGGAAAACCGGTGAAGATGACATCGAGAAAGTCAGGCCCAGGCTGCAGGCCGATTGGCTGCGGCAGCTGGCCATGAATTGCGGTGCTGACGATGCCGGCCTGATAGACCTCGACCTGCCGGCGCTGGACCCGCAGCGCAGCGAGATTCTGAAGCACTATCCCTGGACCAAGACATTGCTCAGCTTCGTGGTCCGCATGTCGCGCGAACCGGTGCGCAGTCCCGCGCGTTCCGTCGCGAATCTCGAGTTCCATAACACCGGCGATCTGGTGGATGAAGTGAGCCGCCGCATCGTCCTGCGTCTGGAGGAATCCGGCATCCGGGCGGTTAATCCCGCGATGGGTTTCCCGATGGAAATGTACCAGTTTCCCCACGGCGGCGCCTGGGTGGTGTCGCACAAGCCGGTTGCCGTCGCGGCGGGGCTGGGCCATATGGGCATCCATCGCAACGTCATCCATCCCCGATTCGGCAACTTCATTCTGCTCGGAACCGTACTGATCGATGCCGAGGCCACGGCGCACGATGAGCCGCTCGATTACAACCCTTGCCTGGAATGCAAACTCTGCGTGGCGGCTTGCCCGGTAGGCGCCATTGCGCCCGACGGCGGATTCAACTTCTCGGCCTGCTTCACGCACAACTACCGGGAATTTATGGGCGGGTTCACCGATTGGGTCGAGCAAGTGGCGGACAGCAAGGATGCGATGGACTACCGCAGGCGCATCAGCGGACCGGAAACCGCCGCCATGTGGCAAAGCCTCTCGCACCGCGCCAATTACAAATCCGCCTATTGCATGGCGGTCTGTCCGGCCGGAGAAGATGTGATCGGCCCTTATCTTGCCGATCGCAAGGCCCACCTGCAGGATGTCGTCAAGCCGCTGCAGGACAAACCGGAACCCGTTTATGTCATCAAGGGCTCCGACGCCGATACGTTCGCCCGCAAGAAATGGCCAAACAAAACCGTCAAGCACGTCGGCAATGCGCTTCGTCCGCGCACCATTCCAGGGCTGTTGGCCACCATGCCTCTGGTTTTCCAGCCCAATCAGTCGCGGGGCCTGAATGCCACTTACCATTTCAGTTTTACCGGCGAGGAAAGTCACGAAGCGACGATCATCATTCGGGACAGAACGCTCCACATACAGAAAGGACTAGTTGGCCCCGCGGATCTGCACGTGACGGCGGATACCCGCACCTGGCTCGGCTTCCTGACCAAGGAGCGCAACCTGGCCTGGGCGTTTGTCCGTGGGAAAATCCGCATAAAAGGCTCGCCCAGGCTGCTGATCGCCTTCGGCAAATGCTTTCCGGGCACCGGGGCGCGGCACCAGCCAACGGAAATCGTGCCGCAAACTTCCACGCTGCAGCGCGAACCTGTCTTTTACCGTCAGAACGATGCCGCCACCGGTAAAATCAAATGGTATGGTGCGTTGACTGTCGCCGAGATCATTGATGTCGCGCACCAGGTCAAGACCTTCCGGCTGGTCAATCCGGCCGGTGGCGATATTCCGTTCCACTATCTGCCCGGACAGTTTCTGACGCTGGACATCGAGCCCCGCGGCATTCCCACCCGACGTTCGTACACCATCGCCTCGTCGCCGACCTGGCGGGACCGCGTCGAGATCACCGTCAAACGTGAAGAGCATGGGCTTGTCTCAGGCTGGCTGCACGATGAGCTCAAGCCGGGCGATACCCTTCAACTGCTGGCGCCGAACGGCACCTTTGTTTTTACGGGCGACAGCGCGCCATCCATCGTCCTGATCGGCGGAGGCGTCGGTATGACGCCATTGATGAGTGTGGCCCGCTACCTGACCGACAGCCAATGGCCGGGAGACATATACATGCTGCTGAGCTTTCGAGGGCTCGGCGACTATCTGTTCCGAGAGGAAGTCGACTCGCTCCAGGCCCGCAACCCGAACCTGAAGGTGACTGTCACGCTGAGCAATCCGGGCGATGCCCCTTGGTCCGGGCCGACCGGCCGCATCGACAAGGCGTTTCTGGAACGCACCATTCCCAATCCCGCCGCTCAGCGAGTCCATCTCTGCGGCCCGCCGCCGATGATGGAAGCCGTGAAAGCCGCGCTGGAAGCGCTTGGCGTACCGAAGGCCCAGATCAGAACGGAAGCCTTCGGAACCATCAAGCGCGATCCGACCGCCGCCGGCGCCCGTACCGGAGCGCTGGCCGGGCGCGTACAGTTCCAGCGCTCCGGCGTCAGCGCTACGGTACTGGAAGGCGCCACGATCCTCGATACGGCGGACGAGGCGGACGTCTATATCGACAGCGCGTGCCGCTCCGGCACCTGCGGCCTGTGCCGCGTGAAGCTGCTGTCAGGCAAGGTGCGCATGGCAGTCGAGGATTCGCTGACGGAAAGCGAAAAAACGGACGGCTACATTCTGGCCTGCCAGGCCGAAGCCGAATCCAATGTGGAAATTGATGCCTGATGGGGGTGATTGATCATGAGCAATGTCCTTTCCATACTCATAGCCGCAGGCGTAAGCTTGCCGGCGCTTTCCCTGGCTGCCGAGGCGTTACGCCGCAGCCCCTCCCCTCCGGCGCAATTGCGATGGGCGCCTGATATCCCGATTCAATATGTTGAAGTAAACGGCATCCGGCTTCGCTACATCAAGACAGGCCAAGGCCCCGTTCTGGTTCTTCTGCATACGCTGAGAACTCAGCTTGACCTCTTCGAGAAGATCGTGCCGGAGCTGGCCGGGGATTTTACCGTCTACGCGCCCGACCTGCCGGGACATGGCTATTCGGATATCCCCGATATGAAATACGACGCCGCGTTTTTTGCCGATGCGGTTGAAGGCTTCCTCGAAGCGCTTCATTTAAACGACGTCATGCTCGCCGGCGTCTCCATCGGCGGGGCCATTCCGCTGATCGTCGCCGCCCGCCGTAATCCGCGCGTTGCCCGCGTCGTTGCGATCAATCCTTACGACTATGCGCAGGGCCGCGGCATGGCGCGCAGCTCATTATTGGCCCGGCTGGTGGTAATGGCGGCCGACATCCCCGTTCTCGGCGAGACGGTAATGCGCCTTCGGAATTTTTTTATCATGAAGAACATACTCGAAGGCGGCGTGTCCGATCCGCACAGCATCCCGCCGCAACTGTTGAAAGAGATGTATTTGACGGGCAACCGGAAAGGCCATTACCGGGCGTTCATCAACCTGCTTCGAAACGCCGGAAGCTGGCAGACAGCGACCAATGATTATGCCCGCATCAAGGTTCCGATTCTCTTCCTCTGGGGCAGCCAGGACTGGGCAAGACCCGATGAGCGGGAACAGGATCGCCGGCTTGTGCCGGAGGCCGAGATGGTGACAATCGAGCGCGGCGGGCATTTCCTGCCGCTGGACAGGCCCGATGAAGTCATCAGGCATCTGCGCGAATTTTATCGACGCCATAGCCCCCGCTTGGCAAGCTAACAGACGTCCTATTTGCCTTTCCCTTTCAGCGGCGCTTTGCCGGGCCTGCTTTGCTGTATTTTCCGTGCTGTCTCGGCGCTCTCCGCTTTAGCCTCGTCAATCATGGCATGGCAGGCGCTGTCTTTGCCTAATCCCAAATCGATCCATGGAATAATGGCGGCGGCCGGCGTCAGCAGTGCGCCTAAAGCGACCGAGGCCGCGCCCTTGGCAGCCAGAACGGTTGTATCCGGCTTCACTGACGGCGATTTGAGCGACCCTTTGACATTCAATGGCGCATTTGCGCTTAAACTAACATCTTTGGGATGGGCACTGATCTGCAAGTCAGCGGTCTCTTTGCCCAGATCGACCTGGCCTGCGATATTGATATTCGCATCGGCAGTATCGATCACAAACGGCGAAGTCTTCATGATGCCTTGATTAACATTGAAGCTGCCGATGATGCAGCGTACGCGGGTGCTTTTATCATTGGTCAGCAACAAGCCCAGCGACTTCGCCACATCAAGGCCAAGCAATTCTACCAACAGCCTGCTGACGTGGCCGTGCTCCATCAGCAGCAGAACATCGCCGTTTCCGTGGCCGAGCATATCGGCCACCGAGTTGCCGGTCGTATCCAGGTTGATCTGGCCGAAGAACATGCCGTTGCTTTCTTCTTTAAATTGCGTATCGGCCAACAGGCGTTTGAGCGGCACCTTGCGGATATTGACGTCGGCCTTCGTGGCGATAAGGTCCTTGCTCGCATCGAGCTGGATGGTGGAGGCAATCTGGCCGATATCGATGCGAAAATTCAAAGGGTCCAGCGTTAACATGCCGTGGTCCATTTTCATATGCGTCTTAAATTCGTCAAACGGCAGATTGGGCGTAATGATGTTGTCGCTATAGAAATTCACGTCTGCATCGGCGGAACGCATGGCTTCGGGACTGTAGGGTTTATCGGGGAAAATGCGCGGATTCTTCTTGCCTTCTTCCGGCGTCGGGTCAGCGCCTATGAAACCGACAAGATCCTTGAAGTCGAGCCGCTTGGACTTGATGTCGGCCTTCAGAAGAGGACGATCTTCAGGCGAGCTGTATTCAACATTGCCGGCCATATCGCTGCTGCCCATGTTTCCTTTCAGATCGTGTATGACCCAGCGCTCGCCGGAGCGCGTCACATGGCCGCTGAACTTATAAGGCGGCGTCTCGGCCAGCGGCACGCCGATAAAAGGCGCCAGCTTGGCAAGGCTGTCGCCCCGCAGGTCAAGCGTAAGCTTGGGCTCCTGCAATTGTACCGGATCGGCGAACGTACCTTCGACCGCCACCCAGGTATCGCCGGCAGCCATTTTCAGATCGACGGGATAGGGTTTGGTCTTTTCCCATAACTCCAGCAGGGAGCCACCTTGTACTTTCAACGTGAAGCGCTCGCCCTGGAAACGCCCCCGGCCCTGCAAGTTGACGCCCTGCTCCTTCGCCGCCCCGGCGGCCGATGCGGTCAAATTCATTTCCGTGTCCGTAGTTGGATCGCGATAGACAAGCTTGCTGTCCTTGAGCGTCAGCTGGTTAATTTTGGGAATCTCGGTGCGGTCGGTTTTGTCCTTCTTGTCGGTTTTAAACTCCCAGTTGCCCTTGCCTTTGGCGCTCTTTTCCAACTGGGCATTTAGCTTGGACAGATGAACTTCCGGCAGCACGACATCGCCTTTCAACAAGTCCCACAGCCTGACGCTGAATTGGAGGTGGTCCAGTGTCAGCATTTCCGGCTTGCTGCCCCAATTTGCATTGGCCAATTCCATTTCGTTGACCGTAATGCGTGGTGTCCAGGTTGTAATGTGGGGTGTCCAGGCCATATCGACATCAAGATCGCCCTTGATCTCAAAGCGCCGGTCCAGCTTACTGCTGATCTGGGATGAGATTGGCCCGCGCAGCTTGTTCCAGTCGAAGAAAGCCAGGAACAGCGCGACAGCCGCGATCAGCACGAGCAAAATGACTCCGACCCACTTCAAGATATGCTGCATAGAAATACCCTCTCTGATCCAAGGCTTTACCTGAGCATACAAGTTTTTCCAAAGGAAATTGAGATACCCGATTTTTATGCACGATTAGACTTTAAAGACTCAATGAAATCATCAGAGTTCATGAATTACGGAACTACATGGCTTTAATAAGGCACGAATCATATGTAACGAATGAAATCCGAACTTGCCTTATCTCATCAATACAATGTATAAATAGTATCGATTCAATACTTTTTTAATGGGGACTCACTATGAAATTCATTAGCAAAAAATCGTTACTTGCATCGGCTGTTGGCCTAACACTGACCAGCGGCATGGTTCTGGCCCAGGCGGCCGGCTATCTGACGCTCAAGGAAGTGGAAGTAGAATGGGAAGGCAAAGCCGACAAGAAAACGCTGGAAGTGGAAATCAAAACCAATCAGGACATACCTACTGACGGCAAATCCGGCGCCTTCGGCTATGCAGTGTTGACCGACGGCGGCAACAACGTACTGGTGCTGGTCACTCATTTGCCTATCGATGACAGCTCCCATGAAGCCATGCCTTCCGGATTTCACGCCCATGTTCTGGATTTGAAGCAACCGACCAGCGCCTGTTCCGGCGCCAATTTTGAAGTAGACCTGGAAAATTCCGGCAAGAACACGGCTTTCGATGCTGATTACAAATGGAAAACCGAAGACAATAAGATCTCTGTCGAAAAAGTGCCCGTCAGCGATCTGGGCGATGCAGGCGTGGAATCGGTCGTCTCGTTCACGCTGAAACCGATACTGGACGCCAATAAAAAACCGACCAATCTTTGCGTGACCGTGGTGGATAAGGTCTAGGACCTGACTCTATACGGCGCAGTGCTGATATAAAGTATTGTGCCGTATAGTTGAATAACCGCCGTCTCTGCACGCGCGGAGGGGCGGAGAAATGGTAGGCTGGGTTGCTAAACCCAGCATTTTGAAGCCACCCACGCCGGGTTTCTGCTAAAGCTCCAACCCAGTCTACACATGCTGATCTGTAGGGTCGAATTCATTCGACCTGAGATATGTGCATTAAATAGTGCGAATGAATTCGCACCTACACGCGCATTTGAAATGATCCGTGGATCATGTTATCGATCAAGCTCCGCTTCTTCTTCCCTGGTCAGCAATCTAGAGCGAGTGATAAACCGCACGCCTTCGGGCGCTTCCAGCGAGAAACCGCTGCCCCTGCCGGGCACCACGTCAATGATCAGCTGGGTATGCCGCCAGTACTCGAATTGATCGGCGCCCATATAAAAAGGACAGCCTTCAATCTCACCCAGCTTCACGTCGGAATCGCCGACCTGGAATTCGTCCTGCGGATAACACATGGGCGCGCTGCCGTCGCAGCAGCCGCCCGACTGGTGAAACAACAGTTCGCAGCCGTGCAGCCGCTTGAGTTTGGCGATCAGTTCGGCAGCGGCCGGGGTGCAGGAAACGCGGGTCACGCTCATCGGTTAACCTCAGAAAAATCCCAGCGCTTTCGGGCTATAGCTCACCAGCAGGTTCTTGGTATGCTGATAATGCTCGAGCATCATTTTGTGGTTTTCCCGCCCGATGCCCGACTGCTTGTAGCCGCCGAAAGTCGCATGGGCCGGATAAAGGTGATAACAATTGGTCCAGACCCGTCCAGCCTGAATGCCGCGCCCCATGTGATAGGCAGTATTGATGTCCCGGCTCCAGACACCCGCGCCTAGACCATATAAGGTTTCGTTGGCGATTGCCAGCGCTTCGGCCTGGTCCTTGAATGAGGTCACCGAAACGACAGGGCCGAAGATTTCTTCCTGAAAAATCCGCATCCGGTTGTTGCCGGCGAAGATGGTCGGCTCGACATAATAGCCGCCGGCCAGCTCGCCTTCCAGTTCGCAGCGCTTGCCGCCGGCGAGCAATTTGGCGCCCTCCTGTTGGCCAATATCGATGTAGGCGAGGATTTTCTCCAGCTGGTCGTTGGAAGCCTGGGCGCCGATCATGGTATCGGTATCCAGAGGATGGCCGCGCCGTATGTGCTGCAGGCGTGCGACGGCCCGCGCCATAAAGTCGTCATAGATCGATGCCTGTATCAGTGCCCGGGACGGACAGGTGCAGACCTCGCCCTGATTGAGCGCAAACATCGCGAAACCTTCCAGCGCCTTGTCGGCGAAATCGTCATCATGGGCCAGCACGTCCTCGAAGAAGATGTTGGGTGATTTGCCGCCCAGTTCCAACGTCACAGGAATTAGATTTTCCGAGGCATACTGCATGATCAGGCGGCCAGTCGTGGTCTCGCCGGTGAAGGCGATCTTGGCGATGCGCTTATTTTTGGCCAAAGGCTTGCCGGCTTCCACGCCGAAACCGTTCACCACATTCAACACGCCGGGCGGCAGCAGATCGCCGATCAGCTCCATCAGCACCATGATGCTGGCGGGGGTCTGCTCAGCCGGCTTGAGTACGACGCAATTGCCCGCAGCCAGCGCCGGCGCAAGTTTCCAAGCGGCCATCAGGATGGGGAAGTTCCATGGGATGATCTGCCCGACCACGCCCAGAGGCTCGTGGAAATGGTAGGCAATGGTGTCATGGTCTATTTCGCTCAACGCGCCTTCCTGGGCGCGGATGCAGGAGGCAAAATAGCGAAAATGATCGACGGCCAGCGGGATGTCTGCGGCCAGGGTTTCGCGGACCGGCTTGCCGTTGTCCCAGGTCTCCGCCACAGCCAACATTTCCAGGTTGGCTTCCATGCGGTCGGCGATTTTCAGCAGGATGTTTGAGCGCTCTGCGGGAGCCGTGCGGCCCCAGGCGTCTTTCGCGGCATGGGCGGCATCCAGGGCCTTTTCGATATCCTCAGCCGATGAGCGGGCAATTTCGCAGAACGTCTTTCCGTTGATCGGGCTTGGATTCTCGAAATAAAGCCCGTTGACGGGCGCTACCCAGGCGCCGCCGATGTAGTTGTCGTAGCGGGGTTTGAAATGGACTTTGCTGTCGGCCTGGTTGGGATCAATGTAACGCATGCGGGTCTCCGAAAGTAGATAGATGTGCGCCCCATCTACAATGCCGTCAATAAATCGCAGCCGTCATCACCATGAATAAGTCGAATCTGGTAATCCGGATGTCATTGTGAAGGGAGTCAAAAACTGCTGCCTTACAATATCATCGAAGATTCGGTTATACAACCTTGCCCGGCTTTCACGCTTATTCGGAAAAATATCGCTGATTATTTCATTCAATTTGCAGCCATTTTAATTTAGCCTGCCAAGAAGCGTTGTCACACATCCAGGCTCTATTCGATTGCATGCCTGTATTGCAGACAGATCTGTCCGCAAAGGGTAACATTCTTGGCGGTAGACGATCTGTCTACATCTATCGCTAACTGCTACCGGAGACCAGATATGGAAAACAAACCGCCGCTTCCCCCTTTTACGCCTGAAACCGCCGCCCAAAAGGTGCGCATGGCTGAGGATGCCTGGAACACCCGCGATCCGGACCGTGTAGTGCTTGTCTATACCGAAGACTCGCGTTGGCGCAATCGCGCCGAATTTCCGGTCGGGCATGAGGAAATTCGCCAGTTCCTGTCGCGCAAATGGGCCAGGGAACTGGATTACCGGTTGATCAAGGAATTATGGGCCTGTACTGACAACCGCATCGCCGTGCGTTTTGCCTACGAGTGGCATGACGACTCCGGGCAGTGGTTCCGCAGCTACGGGAATGAGAACTGGGAATTCAACGAACACGGCTTCATGATGCGCCGCTACGCCAGCATTAACGATCTGCCCATCAAGGAGTCCGAGCGCAAGTTCTTCTGGCCGCTGGGCAGACGTCCCGATGATCATCCCGGACTGAGCGATCTGGGCCTGTAAAACAGGCTGGCGGGGATATCATCACTGCGCCATCTCTAACGGACGTTTTACCGTCAGGCCAATAGATGGCGCAATCATCTTCTGAAAATACCGCCCTGCGTCAGCAGCTTCTCAGCTTCTGTTCAATGCAGCGGCGGCATCCTGTTAGTTTCCGGCCAGATGCGCATCACGGGGCGGCAACACATCAGCCACAGCCTCCAGACGCTTCCAGGCCGGCACGGGTGTTTCACACTGGGCCTTGGGCACAAAAGCCGATTCCTCAATCAATTCCATTTTGTGGATATAACGCGGACAGTTCGGGAACATTTCTCGCACTTTGACCCGCAATACCAGTTCGGCTTCCGGCCAGTGCTTGAGCAAGGGGTCGTCTTCCTGGATGAAGGAGTTGCCGTTCAGGCGAAGACGGGGCTGTCTCTGAAAATCGACGAACAACAGACCGACATGCAGGTTGACTAATACGTTGCCAGCCGAAATACTCTGCTAACGCGTCAGAACCGGCTCTTTTCCCGGCATCAATCCCATCACTATGAGCTAAGCGTACGTTAATCTAGCTGAGGTATTCTAATGATGCCGACTGTATCCTTCGAATCAGCATTTCAGCCTTGCGCATCATGACTGGCAAGACGATCGCGCCAATTTGGCCGACAAGCTGAAGCTACAGCAGTACGGCTTCGTCATTTTTAAAATCCCCGCAAAGAAGTTTGTTGTCTCCTTATGCAAAATCCTCATTCGAAAGTTAAACTGCTGCCCAGCAAGCCGCTGGCCTTTCTCTGGCACTATATCCGCATGCGGCCCTGGCATTTCGGCGGCCTGATGGTCATCATTTTCGGCGCTGCAAGCAGCGCGATCGCCGTACAGTACGGCATGAAGCTGTTAGTCGATGCCATGTCCGGCGACGGCCGAACCCATACCACTGTCTGGTTCGCCTTGGGGCTATTGATCAGCCTGATCGTTATCGAGAACACCCTTTTGCGCCTTAGCGGCTGGCTCGGCTCCCGTACGATACTGGCCAGCTGCGTAGACATGCGCATTGACTTGTTCAAATACCTGACCGGCCACTCGATGCGCTACTTCCAGCAGCTGCCGACCGGTTCGCTGGGCAACCGAATCACCGCGGTCTCCGGTGCGGTCGAATCGATCTATGGCGGGCTGATCTGGAGGATTATGCCGCCTGTCGTCGATTTCTTCGGCGCTATGGTGGTGCTGTTGAGCGTGGATCAACGCATGGCGTTGACGCTGGTCGGCTTCGCGATCGCGGTTTCCGCGTTGATCACGGGTCTCGGCATCCGTGGCCGAACCAAACACCAGCACTTTGCCACTCAGGTCTCAAAGGTCGGTGGTGAAGTGGTGGATGCCGTATCCAACGTCTGGACCATCAAAGCCTTTTCGGCGCGCAACCGTGAAAGCGAACGCCTGGCTCAGCTTTTTGGCGAAGAAGCGCGCGCCCATCGGCGCAGCTGGATGCATGTGGAGCTGACCCGGGTGATCCATGATGTCTGCCTGTCGCTGATGGCCGGCGGTATGCTGGTGTGGGCCATCAATCTGTGGCTGGCTGGCGCCGTTACGACCGGCGATGTGGTCATGGTAAGCACGCTGACGTTTCGCATCCTGCATGGCTCGCGGGATCTGGCTTTGGCACTGGTGGACAGCACGCAGAAGATCGGCGCGATCGCCGATACCCTGCGTATCATTAGCCCGCCTCATGATCTGGACGATCCCGAGCCTCAGCTGATCCTGACCCAAGGCAGCATCGACTTTGAGAATATCCGCTTCGTCTATCAGGGCCGTCGCGAGGTGTTTAAAGACTTCAACCTGCATATCCCGGCCGGACAAAGGATTGGCATCGTCGGCTCATCCGGTGCCGGCAAGTCCACCCTGATCAGCCTGGTCCAGCGTCTTGACGATGTGCAGGGCGGGCGTGTTCTGATCGATGGACAGGACATTCGCAGCGTCAGCCAGGACAGTCTGCGCGAGCAAATCGCCGTAGTGCCGCAGGAGACTGCGCTGTTTAACCGCAGCATCCTCGAGAACATCCGCTATGGCCGTCCCGAGGCGAGCGATGAAGAAGTCTATGAAGCGGCGCGGCACGCCTTCTGTGACGAGTTCATCCGCGAACTGCCGCACGGCTACCAGACCGTGGTCGGCGAGCGCGGCGTGATGCTCTCCGGCGGCCAGCGCCAGCGCTTGGGGATCGCAAGGGCGTTCCTGAAGGATGCGCCGATCCTGGTTCTCGACGAGGCCACTTCGGCGCTTGATACCCATTCCGAAGCGGAGATCCAGGCCGCCCTGAGCGAGCTGATGCAAGGCCGCACGGTACTGGCCGTGGCGCACCGTCTGTCGACGCTGTCCGGTTTCGACCGCATCATCGTGCTGCATCAGGGGCACATCGTTGAAAGCGGGTCTCCTTATGAGCTGCGCCAGAGCGGCGGCGTGTTCGAGACACTTTGGCGCCTGCAATCGGAAGGCTTCGATACCGAGCCAAGCGCACGCCCGAAACGGAAAAAGCAGGCATCCGACAATGTCTGCTCGCCGGATTACGACACCGAATAGCACGGTAAGATAGTCCGCGTTTACAGCCTGATAATGATGGGTGGCGGGATATCGCCGCCGCCTCGCCATTAGTTGGCAACTGGAATGTCCCGCTTGCGGCTTAAGCCTGTTTCACCCTGACCGTTTCAACCCATGACAGCCCGCTGTGGCATTTGCACTCGTTTGTTGAGCCTGTAGCTGTCGAAGAAGCGCTTGGTTTAGCCCTGGAATTATTGCCTTCAACCAGCGCTTAGCGGGCGTTTGCGACAAAACGCCTGACGGTCCCGCTGCCAATCATTGGCAAACCGCTGTAGCATTGATCGGTATGGACTTGCATTTCATGAATATGCGCTCGGATTAAATGCACCCAAAATTCTCGGCTTCAGAGCCTTTGTAATCGACAAAGCCAGACCTGCAAGACCTCTTACTTGGTAGCCACTGCGTAAATGACGTTCGTGGCTATAGCCTTCACCTGATGTTCATCCAGATGTGCCAGATTTTTTTCGTGCACATAAGTTAAAGCTTCCACATCGAGTTGCGCCAGCGTGCCTCGATAGCCGCTGCCCATGGCGATCAGCCACCAGTCCTCGGGCGTATTCAACGGATGCGTGCCGGTTTCTGCCACAATGTTATCAGTACATACGCCGGCTTCGGCGAGCATTTCGCGCAGTCCGGACGGCTCTGAAATGCGCTCCCAGGGATTGAAGCTTCGCTGCAGGTCCGGGCGCACATCGGCAATGGCGTCCCAAAAGGCGCTGTTGGCCGGCTCGAACAGGTCGGGCCCCCAGGTCGTGATGGCCAGACGGCCGCCGGGCTTCACCATGCGCCATAACTCTTTGACCGCCGCCGCCATATCCGGCACGAAGAAGATGCCGAACACGCACACGACCGCATCGAAACTGGCATCCGGATAGCCCAGATCCAGCATATCGGCAACCCTGAACTCGATGTTTTCCAGGCCTCTGGCCTGCGCCTTAGCCTCAGCCAGAGCAATCAAACGCTCAGCAAGGTCAGACGCCACCACCTGGCCGCCGGGTCCAACCAGCTCGGCCGCAGGCAGTGCGGAGCCGCCGCTGCCGGAGCAGACATCCAGCACCCGCTCTCCCGGACACAAACCGATGCGTTCAATCGTCTGCCGGCCAAAGCCGTGCCAGAAGGAACTGACCGGGTGATCAAAATAGTCGGCTGCTGCGTTGTAGGTCATGGCCGCTTTGGCTTTGGCGGCTTCAAATTCATTCATGGCTGTCTCGCTGTTAAATAGTCGATGATGTAATTATTGAGGTAGCGCTTAAGGATAAGTTTACCCTATCCCGGGCCTAAAGTTTCCCCGTCGTCTGCCTGTACGGTCATTACCGGACAGGCATAAAGTACTTTTTCCTGAAGTAAAGGGCCACGTTGACCAGCCCGATCAGCACCGGCACTTCCACCAGCGGCCCTATCACCGCCGCGAAGGCTTCGCCCGACTGCAGCCCGAATACCGCCACCGCCACGGCGATGGCCAGCTCGAAGTTATTGCTGGCCGCCGTGAACGACAGCGTGGCGCTGATGCGATAGCCGGCGCCGGCCTTGGCCGACATATAAAACGTGACCAGAAACATGATGATGAAATAGATCACCAGCGGAACGGCGATGCGCAGCACATCCAGCGGCAACTGCACGATGTATTCGCCTTTCAGGGAAAACATGACCAGAATCGTGAACAGCAAGGCGACCAGGGTAATCGGGCTGATTTTCGGGATAAACTTTTCCTCATACCACGCCCGGCCTTTTTGCCGGACCAGGATAAATCGGGTCAGCATGCCGCCGAAGAAAGGAATGCCCAAATAAATGAGCACGCTTTCGGCTACCTCCAGCATGGTGATTTTCACTTCCAGACCGGACGCGATGCCCAGCCAGTCGGGCAGCAGGGTCACGAAAAGATAGGCATAAACGGAAAAGAACAGCATCTGGAAAATGGAGTTGAAGGCCACCAGACCGGCGCAATATTCCGTATCGCCCTCCGCCAGATCGTTCCAGACCAGCACCATGGCAATGCAGCGGGCCAGGCCGATAATGATCAGCCCCACCATATAGCTGGGATAGTCCCGCAGGAAAATGATCGCCAGCACGAACATCAGCAGGGGGCCGATCACCCAGTTTTGGATCAAGGAAAGCGACAGCACCTTCAGGTCTTTGAAGACCAAGGGCAGTTCCTCATAACGGACCTTGGCCAGCGGCGGATACATCATCAGGATGAGGCCGATGGCGATCGGCATGGAAGTTGTTCCGACCTGAAAGCGGGTCAACCAGGTCGTGACCTCAGGGACGAAATTGCCTACGGCCACGCCGGCCGCCATGGCCATGAAAATCCACAGCGTCAGAAACCGGGCCATGAATCCCAAGCGCTTGGGGGCCGCATGAGGCGGGCTGCCAGGACGATTACCGGATCGCCTTGAGCTAGGGATCTCTTGCGTGTTCATGAAAGTACTCCTTCGTTGATATGAGCAGAGCGATAGCCGTTTGACAAGCTGCCGGGTTCTAGTTGCCGCCGGCCAATGCCAGCAGGCGGCTGACGCCCACAGGCTCTTGTTGAAGCAATGGAACCACGGCATAACGCCGGACGTAGTGTTTGGTCACGGCATCGATTTCCTGCAATTCATTGGCCGCCCGCTGGCGCAGCAGGGGTGATGTGACCGTCGCCGCGGCTAGGCTGTTATTGATCACCCAGGCCCACGGCTCGATGCCGGCCCGGCGCAGGTCCTCTTGCAGATTGGCCGCTTCCAGTATCGGCGTGGTTTCCGCCAGCGTGACGATCAGTACTTTGGTCAGTTTCTGGTCCTGCAAGCGCATCAACGGCGTGGTGTAGTGCATTCCCGAGGCCCCCATCTGCCGGCTGATTTCGCGGTGATAGGCACCGGTCGCATCCAGCAACAGCAGGGTATGACCGGTCGGGGCCGTATCCATGACCACGAATTGCTTGCCCGCCTCGCGGATGATGCGCGAAAAAGCCTGGAACACGGCGATCTCCTCGGTGCACGGGGAGCGCAGATCTTCCTCGAGCATGGCAAGGCCTTGCGCATCGAGCTTGGCGCCCTTGGTCTGCAGGATATGCCGGCGATAGCGTTCGGTTTCCTCGCGCGGATCGATCCGGCTGACCGTCAGGTTGTCCAACGTACCGTTCAGCGTTTCGCTCAAATGGGCGGCCGGGTCCGAGGTGGTCAGGTGTACCGGCAGGCCGCGGCGAGCCAGTTCCACAGCGACCGCAGCAGCCAGCGTGGTTTTGCCGACGCCGCCTTTGCCCATCAGCATCACGAGGCCATGGCCGTCTTGCGCCATGACCTCGACCAGTTCGGCAAGGCGAGGCTTTTCCAGTTCGGCGGAGATACCCACCTGGGCTTCTTCTAGCTCGGGTGCATCCTCCAGCAGCTGACGCAGGAGTTCTATGCCGACCAGGTTGAATGGTTTGAGCATGACTTCATCACGCGGCAGGGCTCTCAAGGCGTCCGGCATCGCGGCCAGCGCGGCGCTCTCTCTTTCATGAATGGCGGCAGCTAACGGATCTCTGTCGGCTTCGGCAGGCGACAGGATGCCGTTGATCACCAAGTATTGCTGCGATAGGCCAATCGCCGCCAGTTCTTCATGCGTGCGAGCCACTTCGCGCAGGGTCGCCTGTTGGGCACGGGCCACCAGTATCAGCCGGGTACGAGCCGCATCGGCCAGTGCTTCCACGGCGGCCTTGTATTGCGCCCGCTGCTTTTCAAGGCCGGCCAGAGGCCCCAGACAGGAGGCATCACCCTTGCCGGCCTCCAGAAAGCCGCTCCAGGCGCCGGGCAGTTGCAGCAGGCGAATGGTATGGCCAGTGGGCGCCGTATCGAAAATGATGTGATCATAGTCAGCCGTCAGGTCCGATTCGATCAGCAAGGCTGTGAATTCGTCAAACGCCGCAATCTCGGTCGTGCAGGCGCCGGACAGTTGCTCCTCGATGCCTTTCACCACCCCATCCGGCAAAATGCCGCGTACCGGGCCGACAATGCGGTTCCTGTAGGCCTGGGCGGCGGCTTGCGGGTCGATCTCCAGGGCGGCCAGATGGGGCACTGCGGCAATTGCGGTGATCTGATTACCGATATTGACGCCGAACACCTGGCCGACATTAGAAGCCGGGTCAGTGCTGACCAGCAGCACGCGCCGGCCGGCATCCGCCAGGCGTATCGCCGTGGCACAGGCAATCGAAGTCTTGCCGACGCCGCCCTTGCCGGTGAAAAACAGGAAGCGCGGCGGTTGGTCGAGAAATTTCAACGCAGCCATGGCAATCCCTCCGGGTTATTATTTAACAGCAGCTACTGCCGCTGCAGCAGCCGCCCGCCGGCTTGATTTCAATGACCGGTTTGCTGATCCCGGCCCAGCGCGCCAACTCGGCACGGTTAGGGTAACGGCCGGCCAACGCCACTTCGCCGTCGACCAGAATCAACGGCAAAGCCTCGGCGCCGGAGCGCTCCAGGAAGCTTTTCACGACTGCATTTTCGGCAAAAGCCATCGGTTGCTGGGCGAGATTGAAGCGCTCGATTTGGGCGCCCTGTTGTTTGGCCCAATCGACATCGGCGGCAAAGCTGACCAATTGCTGGTCGACATCAACGCCGCAGACGCCGGTACTACAGCACAGCGCCGGGTCAAACACTTGGATGGTTTTCATGAGGAATCTCCACTTAATAATCAATAACAGTTGCGGCCAAGCCTTCTACTAGATCGCGGCCTGATTAACCCGCCGGGACAGTGCTTCGGCGCTCTCCTTGCGCTCGCTGTAACGGTCCACCAGATAAAGCGCCACATCCCGGGTCAGCAGCGTGAACTTGAACAGTTCCTCCATCACGTCCACTACCCGGTTATAATAAGCCGACGGCTTCATCCGGTCGTTGTCGTCAAATTCCAGATAGGCTTTGGCGACCGACGACTGATTGGGGATGGTCAGCATGCGCATCCAGCGCCCCAGGACGCGCATCTGGTTGACGGCATTGAAGGACTGCGAGCCGCCGCACACCTGCATCAGCGCCAGGGTCTTGCCCTGGGTTGGGCGGATGGCGCCTATAGACAGCGGAATCCAGTCGATCTGCGTCTTCATGATGCCGGTCATGGCGCCATGGCGTTCCGGCGAGCACCAGACCATGCCTTCGGCCCATTGGGTCAGTTCCCGCAATTCCACTACCTTGGGATGCGTTTCGGGCGCATCGTCAGGCAGCGGCAGGCCGCTGGGGTTGAAGATCTTCACCTCTCCGCCCATGGCCCGGAGTAGTCGGGCGGCTTCCTCGACCAGCAGACGGCTGAAAGAGCGTTCGCGCAGAGAGCCGTACAACAGCAGGAAACGCGGGGCGTGCGCGGAAGAAACCGCAGGCCGGAGCTGGCTCAGATCCGGAGTATGGAACAGGTCGCGCTCGATATTCGGTAAATCATTCAATAAGTCAGACACGTTGGCCCTCTTAAAGCTCAAGGTAACAGGTTGCCGATACGATCCAGCTCTGCCTTCAGGCGTGCCGGGTCGTTTTCCAGTTCTGCCAGCGGCAAAGCCAGCAAGGTTTCGATGCGATGGCGCAGGATGCGATAGGCAGTCATAAAAGCTGCATCGATTTCCTCGTCGCTGCCGGTCGCATGGGCTGGGTCTTCGACACCCCAATGCGTGCGCAGTACCGGTCCCAGATAAGCCGGGCAGGTTTCGCCTGCCGCGCCCGCGCATACGGTGATGACAATATCCGGCGTCTGCGGCAGGTTGTCCCACGACTTGCTGTGCAGGCCTTCGGTCGAAATGCTCTCGCGGTTCAACAGCGCCAGTGAGCGCAGATGCACCTGCCCGGTGGGCTTGCTGCCGGCGCTCATGGCTCGCCAGCCTGCCGGGGCCAAATGGTTGAAGGTGGCTTCGCCGAGAATGGAGCGGCAGGAATTGCCGGTGCAAAGAAACAACACATTCATGGAATGGATTCCGTCTGGGTTAATGAAACCGGTGAGCTTGAATCGCAGCAACCGGATGCCGGCGCTTGATCGAAGCACTGTTCGGGATGTCCGGCGCAGCATTCCTCAGTCAGATAGGCGATCAGCTCCTGCATCAGCGCCAGGTTGGCCCGGTAACGCTGAAAGCGGCCTTCCTGGGCCACATGCAGCAATTGAGCATGGGTCATGGCCTTTAAATGAAAGGACAGGTTCGTGGGCGGCAGACTCAATGCCGTGGCGATTTCACCCGCCACCAAACCATTGGGGCCGTGTTTTACCAATAACCGGTACACATCCAGGCGCACGCCGGATGAGAGGGATTCGAAAATTGAAGTGGCAGTAATTTTATCCATAAATCAATATTACAACAATTATTGAAATATTGAAACGTTTTAAACGATCACTGTTCCGTATCGGCATAATCAAACTGAACAGCCCTAATGAAACACTTTAAATGTCTCATTAGGGCTGTTTTGGACTCTTTGGAGGCTATTGTCCCAGGGCTAAACTCTATCGAGGCAAATCAGGACTCATGGCTAATTTATGATTACGGCCGCAGTAATACTAAAACAGCTCATAGATCGATTCATGCATAACACCAGACAATAAACCAGGAGCCTGATGAGCCAGGGTAGTTTGATCCGTTTGATCTTCTTGTTGACTCGCATCCAGAAAATTCACAACCGGCCGCGAAAAATTTGAGAAATTTTGGTTGCCATCACCCATATGGGTGATGACTGACCTCTTCTAAGAAATTGATAATGAATTTCCTTGATTGATCAAGGAACAAAACATAGGGGCTGTATTCTTCCTTATTTTTATCAACACTTTTGCATCAATATGGAAGTGAATTTTATGAAACTTTTATCGACTATATTAGTTTTGGCTGCCTTATCATTGGATTTAACAAGCGCAGCTTTTGCATCCACCCAAACCCTGGACTTCTTCAACCCTGGTCCTGGCACAACCTACTGGACTCCAGACGAAGCCAGCAAAGAAAGCAGCCCGTATTACAGGTGGCAAGGGGACGACTGGAGCTGGCAGTTCAGCCCGGTTGCCGACGCCATCAGCAGCGCCTCGGTATCTGTCAGCGCCTTTGATGCCGATACAGATGCTGGAGAAATAGACAATATTTACGGTTGGAGTAACGACAGCTCGTCGTGGGAGTTGCTGGGCAACTTGGCCGGCGCGAGCGACATATGGTCTTTCACCACATTCGATCTGGCTTCCTCCTGGTTTGATGAAATCAATGCCGGTTTACAATTAAAGATAGCGATAGACACTTTGGGCGACAACTGGGCCGTTTCACTCGCCAAATCATCCCTGATTACCAACGGCGGCGCCCTGCCTCCTCCCAATCCAAGCGCAGTACCTGTACCGGCCGCAGTATGGTTGTTTGGTTCTGCATTGGCAGGGTTAGGATTCTTTAGCAAACGTCGTAAAACCTTGGTGCTTAATAGTTGGCTGTCATAAATAGAATAAAGGCCGGGTATACCGGCCTTTTTTGTGGGCTCTGTCGCGCTGATAGCCATCGAGCGCAGCTTGCCTGTTACCGCCTAGCTTTAGGCGGCCATAAGAGTAAGCTAGCGAATCATCGACGCCTTTTCACGGATTTGCCGCTCGCCATAAGATCTATTACGCCAGGAAGGGCCCGTTTTGGCGCAATTCAAGGCTTCATCGAGCGTATCAAAGACGCCCCAGCATCTGAGGCTTCCGCCCATCAGACAATGCACTGACATCACATGGTCTGTACGAAGAATGAAAGATTCTGTCGGAGTAGATCCTCGCAGCAAAAGCGGATTAATTAAATGCCCGTCAATAAAATCTTCTGCCAGATACTCAGTGCCATCATCAAGTTTAAACTTAGCCATAATCATAGTTCCCCCTAATCAATTTTTACATTGTCATCAGAGGGTAGCATTCGCTGGCTTAAGCTTGCTTTAAATCGTCGTTCTACCTGTTCAGCGCTCTACGGCATAAAGGTTAATCACTGATGTTACGCACGAATCGCTCTCTGTGCTGTTTTAGTTTTACCGCGATGCCATGTAGGGTCGAATTCATTTATGCCCTTTGAGTACTTGTGCCCCTTGCGGGTGTTCGCACTGCCTAGTGCCGATACACGGAGGTTTACCCCGGTCGAATGAATTCGACCCTACACGTCAGTTAATTACCGCAATCGTCCGCTTGAACTGCTCTTTCGCACGATGCACTGCTTTTCACTTTACGACGCACTCGTTTTCGTTGATGTTCTTCCAGGCCTGGCGGGTCTGCATGCCGCCGGAAAGCACTTTTACCTGCAGGCCGTTCTGCTGCAAAAGACGATACGCATAATAAGCCCGCTGCCCGACACCGCAAATCAGCCAGATTTCCCGTGTCTTGGGCAGTTCGTTCACCCGGTCGCGCAAGGATTCGAGGGGAATGTTTTGGGAATTCGGAATGTGATCTTTGCTGTACTCCGCCTCGCTACGGACATCCACCAGCAGGGCCGCAGTGGATGCCAGCTCATCCCAGTTCGCCAGTTGCAGATCGCCGCGCAGATGATTGGCAGCCACCATGCCGGCCATGTTAACCGGATCTTTGGCGGCGCCGAACTGGGGCGCGTAGCAAAGCTCCAGGTCTTCCAGATCGAATACCGAAGATTCCTGCATCATGGCCGTGGCAATAACATCGATGACTCTCGCCACGTCGAGCTCGCCCACGGCTTGCGCGCCGAGAATCCTGCCGTCCGCTTTGGAGAACAGCAATTTGATGTGGATCGGCCTGGCACCCGGAAAATAACTGGCATGGTGGCCCGGATGCAGGTAGACCTTTTCGAAATCCATACCGGCTCGTTTGAGCTGCTTTTCATTGACGCCGGTGCAGGCGACGGTAAGGCCGAAAGCTTCACAGACAGCCGTTCCGAGCACACCCTCAAAAGCCAGGGGCGGCCGCGTTTCGGCATCGCTGCACGAAAAATGGTGGAGAATGGCGGTGGCCGCCACTCGTCCCTGCCGGTTGGCCGGTCCTGCCAACGGAACGAGCTGCCACTGCCGGGTGATCCTGTTTTTCACTTCGACCACGTCGCCCACCGCCCAGATGGCGGCATCGCTGGTGCGCTGGTAGGGATCGACGCGAATGCCGCCGAGCTCGCCCAGTTCCAGCCGGGCATCGCGGGCCAACGCGGACTCGGGCCGCACACCGATCCCCAGAATGACCAGGTCGGCAGTTAGCGTCGCGCCTTTCGACGTACGCACGCTCAAGCCGCGCTCGGGGAGCTGTTCGAAAGCTTCGACAGCTTCGCCCAATCTCAGATGCACGCCATTGGCTTTCAGGCGTTCGGCGGCGTAGCCGGCCATTTCAGGGTCCAGCGGCGGCATGACCTGGTCGGCCAATTCCAGCAGGGTGACGTCAAGTCCAAGCCTGACCAGATTCTCAGCCATTTCCAGGCCGATAAAACCGCCGCCCACGATCAGCGCGCGCGAGGCATCGGCGACCGCGGCCTTGATCTTCCGGCTGTCAGGGATGTTGCGCAGCACGTAAATGCCCGGCTGGTCGATGCCCGGCAGAGGCGGACGCACCGGCTGGGCGCCGGTTGCCAGCACCAGGGCGTCATAAGGTTCTTTTCGCATGGCGCCGGTTTTGAGATCGCGCACTTCGATCAATCGGGCTTGCCGGTCGATGCGCGTGACCTCCGTTTCGGTATGGATTTCGATGTTAAAGCGGTGCTTGAACATTTCCGGGCTGGCCACCAGCAGTTTGGCTTCCGATTCGATAACATCGCCCACGAAATAAGGCAGGCCGCAATTAGCAAAGGATACATGCGGGCCTCGTTCGAACACGACGATCTCGCATGTCTCGCAGAGCCTGCGCATACGTGCCGCGCAAGTGGCTCCGCCGGCCACGCCGCCGACGATAAGGATACGTTTGTTTGCTGTATTCATGAGCTTAAATCTCCCGGCTCGGTTGTAGGTTAAAGTCGCTTTCTGAAATTGATCTGCCATTCCGACAGTATCATAGATGACCATGCGCTATAGTGTTATGGATTTGAAACGTTTCCTCGGCAATCAGTGAAGTACAGATTGTCTGGTATCCTCTCAAGCTGGTATGGCCTTTGAGTCTTTGTCTCCACGCAACGATGACACCCTGGATCAACCGCTTCATTGGAACAGCAAACCCGGCATCGGTTATTGGATCGCCTCAAGTTCCTTCCGGGACGGTATCGAATCGGCAGCGCCATGCCGCGTGATGCATAGTGCTGCCGCGCGGGTAGCCCATTGCAGGGCGGCCGCTGGATTGTTGGTTTCGATGAGCTCAGCCAAAAAGAAGCCAATAAACGTATCGCCGGCTCCTGTTGTATCTACGGCATGGACTTTTTTTGCCGGCTGATAGAATCGGGCTTGCGGACTGAAATAGGCGGCGCCCTTGTCGCCTAAAGTGAGTACAACCGCCGTTTGGGGAAACCGCCGGCTGAGAGTCTCGCCGATGCTATCCGGCTCGCTTTCTCCGGTGAGGGCCTGCGCCTCAATCTCGTTCACTATGAGAATGTCCACCAGTTCAAGCGGATAATTGAGCACTTGGGCATTCATGGGAGCGGGGTTAAATGCGATCGTCAGCCCTTTGGCTTTTGCGGACTGGATTATCTGCGGCACGGCATTCACCTCGTTTTGCACGAGAAGATAATCATCCGGCCCGAAATCAGCAACGATGCCCTGCACATCTGATTCGCTTATGAGCTGATTGGCGCCGCCGACGATGATGATAGCGTTTTCACCCTCCGCATTCACCTGAATGATGGCGTGCCCGCTGGGGCCGTCGATTGTCTGTACAAATCCCGTGTCCACGCCCTTGTCTTCCATCAACGTTTTCAGCCAGGCGTCTGCGGCGCCTACTTTACCGGCGTGATACACGCACGCCCCAGCCTGGGCAAGCGCAATGGACTGGTTCAAGCCCTTGCCTCCGGCAAATCGACGGTATTTCCGGCAACTGATGGTTTCACTGGGACGCACGAAATGCTCGACAGTATAAACATGATCAACATTGATCGACCCAAAGTTCAGCACTCTTTTCATCGCTGCAAATATAAAAAGTAATAATCACTCTCTTGTGCTTTTACAGCATTCATAAAAACTTGACAACAAGGGATTTAATATCTTTTGAAGACAAATAGAATGAACAAATTTATAGCCATAACCTGTTATTTTTTCTTGCAATACTGAATAAATACGGAAATGGAGTAGTTGCAGGATACTGGGAAGATGCGATTTGAAGCGGCGTATGATAGACGCAAGAGCACCAACCACAACTTGCAAATTCTTAGTTTTTTAAAAAGATCGACCGCTCAAGCAAAAGTCAGTTCTTAAGCTGAAAGCACTCGAGGCGAACCGTGCAAAGAGAAACTGATAAATAAGCCAAGCCCTGTTTCACCTTAATGACTGATGTTGCGCACAAATCGTTTCAGACATCTCGGGGACGAATGCCAACGGCAAGCGCTTCAGGAGCATTCGGATCGGCCGTGTCGGTGCGAATTCATTCTCACTGAACTGTCGCTTTATAACGTTTCGGGTCGAATTAATTCGACCCTATAGCTGCGCAACATCAGTTATATTTTCAGTTTTTCGACCACAATGCCTCCAGAATGCCTTACTTTGCGCTCAGTGTAATAACACCGTCCCATGGCTGTGGCGGATCTTCCCGGTAAATTAAGGCCAGATTCAAATAAAAGTTTGTCGGGCCATCTTGTCCATGACTGTCCAGCAATGCTTGAAAACTGACTACGGCATCTTGCCACAAGCCTTGCCGGAATGCGCTTAATCCCGAAGCGAATTGCTCATATTTGGCGTAATCAGCCACATCGGTCTCCGTCGCCTTCCCCACAATCTCCACAAGCTCTATGGGTTCATGTCGTCCGACCAGACGAAAACCGCCTACCGGCCTGTAGATTACATTGCCTAGGCCGGCAACACTGGCCGCGGAAGCTAAAATATGAGTTCCCAGAAATTTGTTTACGCCCTGAATGCGTGAAGCAATATTCACCGTATCTCCAATTGCGCGGAAATGACTGCCTTCCCCGGCATCCAGCCTGCCAAGCGTCATGTCGCCTTCATGCAGACCGATACGTGTGGGGAGCTGGCAGGTACTGGATGTCGCATTGAATTGTTCAACCGCCAGCTTCATTTCCAGCGCCGCCAGACAGGCTGCCAGCCGCAGGTCGGCAGCAGGCAAATCAATCCATACCGCTATCATTGAATCGCCGGCCACATCCTGAATGATCCCCTCATGCGAATTCACCGTACGGCCCAGCACCTGGTAATACGTATTCAATAATTTCCACATTTCATGAGCGGTATGATTCGCCGCAACAGTCGTATAGCCTTCAATATCCGTGGCAAGGCATACCCCGCCGACATCCCGTCGAGAGGTTGATTCCGCCGCGCCTTGTTCCGGACGCCATTGCCCCGGCGATTCCGCAACGAACGGCAGCCATTTTGGAAACACGCGGCTGACAAAAGCCAGAATCCGCTTTCTTTCATTCAACAGATCCCGGCGCGCCCATAGCGATGAAATAAACCAGGCCAAAGGCAATTGGATCAATAACGGCACAGCCACCGGCAGCCACACGCCGCTTCGGCTGAAGCACCAAACAGCCAGACCCGCATAAGCGCCGGCCGCCAGTAAACTTGCCGCTATGCCGAAAAGCCCGGCGAGCCTGATCAGCAGCAAACCGACAACCAACCCGAACGTCATCAGCAGTAATCCCGGTGGCATCGGTGATGCAATACTGCGGTCTTCGAGTAAATTGGCGAATTGCGTAGCCATAATCTCTACGCCGGCCACCTTGCCGCTTTGCGTGTCGCTGAAAGGGGTTTGAAAGTAGTCGATGTGGCCCGGTGAAAACTTGCGGTTAGCCTTCCCTACAAATACCACTTTGCCTGACAAGTCGGTGACTTTGCCTTCATAGACATCGCTGTACGACTCCATGCGCAAGGTCTGAGCCGGGCCGTAGAAATCAAGGTATCGCCTGTCTTCCAGGCAAATCACCTCATCAATAAGATGCGCCAGAGCGGATTTTCCCGGCGGGCTCATCGGGGATTCGTTTGCGGCAGACAAGCATTGTCTGCGCCGTTCCGTCAGCCAGACAGAAAAAGGGTACTCAGGATGGATCATGCCCTGCAACGCGCCTGTACGCTGAAGGTAATACATCCATGTCAGTACCGGTAAGGTCGGGGTTTCCGCAAGCCCATCAAGAAATGTCCAGCCTTCCCGAATGATAGGCTCCTCCGCGTCATTAGCCAGATAAAACGGCGCATGATCCAATGCAGACTTGGCCAGCAGCGGCGTAGAGCCGATTACACGCATGGCGACCAGTCGTTCGGAAAGCGGCTGCCGCTGCGCCCCATCCTTCTGTACGAAGGGCTTCTTGTTACTTTCCGAACACTCCTCACGCCCGTAAAAGTCCTCGTCCCCGCGCCGCAATTCCTGCACGCATTCCGTCACCAGCACGTTGCCTGCCGCCTGCATGGCTGCGGCAAAATCCGGATCATGATCAGGATGGGGTACGATAAACTGGAGATCAAAAACGATCAGCGCCGCCCCTTGGCGCTGCAATTCGCGTATTAGCCGGGCATGAAAGCCGCGCCAGCGGGTTAAATCCTGGCCTACCCCTAAAACGGCTTCGGAAGTTTCATCCATCGCCACAACGACAACTTCATCAGGAGGCGTGCATTGGCCCCGGATTCGGAATAAAGAATCCAGACCCAGTGATGCTTCCAGGCCGGTCAGATAATCAATGCCGCTCCCTGACAATAATGTTATTAAGGCAATAGTGATTGCCCGCAGGAAATGGCGCATTGTGCCTGGACCTTTTCGTTTGATTCACGATTAGTGTGGGTTAAAAGTAATCAATTTATTGACTAATAAAACATTTAACCCGGTTTTGTCGGGTTAAATGCAAATATTATTTAAGTTAAAAAATCAGTAGTTAGAAACTCCGGATTTTCAACTACATTTGGGTAAACCCGGTATGAGAGTTGCTCCAACTCTGGGTGCGGATTTACAGCATGAACCATCAGGTATGGGAACACCAGCTATGCTATAAACTCCCATAATAGGATTATCTAATTTCACTGGAGTGTTTGGATTCGCTGCATCGCATGAGCTATTTACTCCTCCTTTCCAGGTTTTTACTGTATTACTGTTTGCGCAAAAACAGGCAAATCCAAGCTGATTTCCATCTGAAGAAGATGTGCCAAGAATTTGATATATATAATCTGATCCTATCGCAAATTGGCGGTATTTCACATCGTAACCTGAAATACTGCCTACACTAACCCATCCGTTATATAACAATGCTCTTGGCTGACTCTTAGACTTAATCCGGGATAACTTATCTTGTATATCGACTGGACGAGGCGGAATCCTGTGTTTATCGTCAGAGCGTATTTTATGTATATCAATGATCTCTTGAGTCTGGGATAACTTATCTTCCAGACCGGCTGGATGAGGTTGAGTTCTATGTTTTTCATCAGGGCGTATTTTATGTACATCAGCAATCTCTTGAGAAAGAACAACCCTGTCAGTAACAGCCGCGCCTGTCAAAAGACTAATACCTACAAGACTTAAAACCGTTTTTTTGTTTTTCTGAAAATAATCGCTATTTCCAATATTTTTAAACATCTTCGCCTCTGTTATTGATTAGAAATTAAGAACTATACGACCAAAAATCGTCCTTTGTGGAATAAATTCGCTGGCATTAAAAAATATATTGCCATTATCCGCTCGGCTCATATCGTCAAACCGGTATTTTTTATTCAACAGATTTTTCCCTTCGAGGCTCACAATACCCAGCCGTTTTGGCAAGCGATAACCGATTGCCGCATCAAGAAGAAAAAAACTGCTTGACTCTTTACTATCGCCCGCCAGTTTTTCTATACATTCTTGGCTTTCACAGGCTCCTGTTTCTTGGCTCACATAGGTTCCTGTGAGTTTGCTGAAAAAACCGGAAGGGTCGAAATATCTGAACTCTAGGGGAACACTATGAGTAAAAAGCTTATCAAGAGGGTCTGGTCGATCAGGAGATTTATTGTATATGTACCTATAGCGCGTGGAGATCGAAAATCGATCCAACAGAGCCCAGTTCAGATAAATTGCAGCTAAATCCTTTTTCGAAGATAAAGTACCTTCTAATGGATCAAAAGTGTCTCTTTGAGAAAGCTCTACTCCCGCGAATACCGTAGGCTGTATAATAAAATCCAGCGCGCCTCCATAAAATGAAAAAGAATAGTCTGCAAAATCGTCAAAAAATTGATTAAAACCGGCTATCTGAGCCGGTTCAATGGATTGCATCGTTGCCAAAGGCCTTTTTTTCCCCCTGAAGTAAGCGAGCCTGAGTTTGGCTCTATCGCTCATATCCCACATCAGACCGACTTTTGGATATATTCGCAGCTTATCTTTCTGATCTTTTTCATGGGAATATTCATTTGATACTCCAAATGTTCCGGTTACTCGATGGGGCAATTTCAAATTAAGATAGGCATACTGATTACTTCCATTACGGCCGTCTCTAGATCCATAATTCGTTGCTATATCTGTTCCTAATTTATTCTTTTCTTTTTCTTTTATTGAATAGAAACTGAAACCCGCTATGACGTTATAGAACTGACTATGACGCAGATACTGCCCTTCAGCAAAATCACTGCTACTGTTAAAATCTGTTACACGTTGACCTGAAAACTCAGGCGAAGCCCCTGATGAATCATTATGAGTAAAGGAATCCGCATGAATATACGAAGCCAGCAAATGATCATCAGTAAATACTCTTAAGTTAAGTCCTGCACGATAAATATTCTCTCTCAATCTAGCTCGTTCCGAATATAAATTACCAGGAATAAGATCTTGCCGAAAATCTCCCTGTTCGGTGTCCCTGTACACATATTCAAACTGGGCATTCAAGCGATCATTAACCGCTGCCTGGAAAAATGCATCGTAAATATCGTGGCGTTGATCGGTATTAGTCAGATTTTCATCCGGATTATAGGAATCAGAGGCTCTGGTAAACCCATCCGTTCGATAATGGTACTGTCCCAGGCTATAAGAAAACTTATCGAGAAGCCCGCTCAAAGTGACTTCATCGCTATAAGTCCCCATGTTGCCCACCACGCCGGAAGCAATCAGCTGAGGGCGATTGCGTTCGAAATTGCGGGTAAAGTCCTGGAACGATGAGTTGGCCATGTCCGAAGCGCTCAGCAAGCCTCTTTGCGATACCGATAAATGCGGCTGCACCGGATTGATATTGATCGGCTGCAGCAGTTTGGCCTGCAGCAGTTCGCTAAGCTGTGCGGTTTCCCGGCTGGATTGATTGACATAGGTATCCGACAGGAAACGATGGGCGGAATAATTGGTAGGATCGGTTTGCAGCGAAGTAATGGCTTCAACCACGCCCCGCTGTTCAAAGCCCAGATCATCGTAAACACGCGCCAGGCTGGCCCCGCGTGCGGCCCGGTCGGAATCCAGCAACTCCCTGGAGCGATACACCGCTCGATTGTCATTCAAGGCCATCGCCTGCTGCAGATCCTGCAAGGCTTCAACCGGCCGGTTCTCGGTCTGCTTTTTCATTGCGTCGTAAAAATACGGCGTGGGATCGTTGGGATCGCGCTCCTTCGCCAAAGTAAACTGGTCTTCGGCCAGCGCATTGCGTTTTTCTTCGAAATAGCCTTTGCCCAGATAACTGCGCAACAAGGAATTGTCAGGGTCGAGCATGGCGGCGATTTCCAGATCCTGGCGCCCTTCTTTCAAATCGCTCTTGCGAATTTTCGCCAAGCCCAGACCCAATCGCGCCAAAGGCGAGGTGGAATCCAGCTGGACGGCTTTAGTAAAGGTTTGTAACGCTTTATCCGTATCCATGCGCCGCAAATAGGCAAATCCGGCTACGGTTTGTGTTCTTTCCAGTCCGGCATCCAGATCTAACGCTTTTTCTGCGCTTTTCTCGCTTTTGGCAAGCAAGCCCAAGGCGAGTTCCAGCTCTGATTTCCGCGCCCAAACCATCGCATCGTGCGGCGCGAGTTTCACCGCCTGTCCGGCGGCTTTCAAGGCTTTCTCCAGTTCAAAGCGGCCTTGCTCGGCATAGGATAAAGCTGCGTAAGCCGTTGCCGAGTTGGGGTCGGAGGCAACGGCCCGGCTTGCCAGGCCATAAGCTTCATCCTTGCGGTTTTGCGTCAGCGCCAGTACGGATTGCAGTGCCAATGCTTCGGCATCGTTAGGATTATCGGCCAGCAAGGCCTGGATATCCTGCAAGGCGAGTTCAACCCGTCCGACAGTGAGCATCATGGCGCCGCGTATTTTGTAAAAATAAGGCGTCCGCTGCTCAGGCGATAAAGCATCCAGCCGGGACAAAGCCGCATCAACCCGCCCCTGACGAAAATCCCCTATCGCTGTGCGAATGCCGGCGTCAACTGCCATTTTGTCATCGGGATAAGGCAGCAAAGGCGGGTAATAGAGCGCCCACGCCACGGCATCCTGAGGCTTGATGTCAATCTTAGCTTGCGGCGCCTGTCCCCGGTAGGCCTGTGCGCCCTGCCCCGGGTTGATGCGAATGCTGCCCTGCTCATTGAAAAATCTTACCTTACCTTCGTAAACCCATAGCGAGGCCTTGGTGTCATCGGCGCTCAGGGCGAATTCGGTGCCTTCGGGGCCGGCGTTGGCGATCGGCGTATTGACTTGCAGGCGTCTGGGCGTGCGGCTGATAAAATTGACGAAGCCTTTCAGCAGGTCCAGCAAGGTAGGTTTGTCGGGATTAATGCCGTTCAGGCTAAGCACAGTGCCTTCATCAAGGCGCAAGACGATGCTGTCGGGCAGCATTAATGAGGCTCGACTGAAAGGCGCTACCCGCACCCGGCTGCCTTCGCAGATTGCTTCATTGAGCTGTGCTCGCTGCCAGTGTCCCTTGTTGTCAGGATCGAAAAATACATTGCCTTGCAAGGAGACCAGTTTTGCGGAGGGTTTGCCAATACAGTTATTATCGGAAACAGTTTCTTCCGACCAACTGACAGGTGCAAATAAAAACAGTGATAGAGCAAGTAGGTAATGCATTTTTTATTTTTTCCAGAGAGGAAATTTCTATGCTTTTCTAAATAATATATAAGTAATAATATCTAGGTATTTATACTTAAATAACCATACTAATATTTATATTTACGTGAAATCAAGAAATTTAATTTTGCAAGCTGAATAAAAGCCGGACGGTTACCCGGATGCTTACTCTACAGATATCGGCATGCAAGATATCGCATTAAGTTTTTCAAAATGCTGGCCCTGCATCTGGCATTTATATGATGATTTTTAAAGGATATGAAATATAGGCGGCTTGGCTTTGGAGAGAGTCAACTAAATAAATTAATGTAAAACTCCCGCCAAAATCAAACAGAGATACCTGATCTTGAACCCCAAATAATCAGCAATAATCAGCTTTACCGCCTCTTTTTGTCCTGAATTTCCTGTAATGCACTTACTTATGCTTCAGGCGGCAGAAAAAAAACGTTAGGGCAATTATTGCAGGCAGCCGGCGTTACTTATGCCCTGCCGCACCCAAGAAACCGGAGCGTTAGCTTATTTATAATTTATTCAACAGCGCGCCGTTGCTATAATGCCTCTCCAATTGGTTTCACTGTATAAATAACAAAAATTCACTATGCAACAAGAAATCCTCCCGGCGCTAAAAAAAATCGATTTTCTTGCCAATCTGTCCGATGAAAGACTCGAGTCATTGGCGGCAAAGGCAAAATCGATCAAATTTCCCAAAAAGGCAGTCATTATCACGGAAAAGGATGAAACCGGCTCGCTTTATATTATTCTTTCCGGCAAAGTGCGCGTTTTTAGCAGTGATGAAAAAGGCAAGGAAGTTACCTTGCTTATACAGGAGGCTGGTACTTATTTTGGTGAATTGGCATTGCTCAGTGATCAAACCCGATCAGCTTCCGTGGCAACCCTGGAAAAAACCGCATGCTGCGTTATTTCCAAAGAGGATTTTATCCATTGGCTTACCCTGCATCCGGATGTGGCGATTAATATGTTAGGTACCTTATCGGAGAAAATCAGATACCTGACCGAAAAAGTCAAACAATTGGCCTTGTCGAATGTTTATGAAAGAACCGTTAAACTGCTCTATGAAATGGCTCAAAAAGAAGGCGATGTTTATGTTATCCATAACAAGCCCAGCCAGCAGGAATTAGCCAATATGGTGGGTTCATCCAGAGAAATGATCAATAAAATCATGCATGACTTAACTAAAGGCTCCTATATTGCAATTGAAGACAAAATGCTCAAAATTCAACGCACACTACCGGCATCCTGGTAATGATTCCACATAGCCCATAATGTTTCAGTCGGGTTTTATCGGATTCACTATCGGCAGCAAAAATCACACGACTAGTTTATCTACGGCAATCTAACCGTTCTGCTCCACTTCGCCTTGTACGCGTGCTGAATTCCCCCGGGTCAGGCGCGTTCAGAAATCATTGCATCAGCCACTCAAGGTATACGCTAATAAGTGAAGCATGAGCATAAAACAAAGAAGATTTTGTCTTTTTTCGGGAAAAATCCGACAGCATCCGTAATCCCGTCCAGCCATTTGCAGTAACGCTGACCTTAACCGAATATACCAACGCCAAACCCGGCGACAAAATGGTCATAACGGTGCATTCGAAAAAACACAGCGAAACAGGACAATACCGTAGCCTGGTGCAATTCCTGGAACCTTTGCGCGACCGGGATAAGCTCATGCTCCAGAACGGCGGCGAAATATGGTTTTATGACCCGGCCTCCAGCAACAGCATACGCTTGTCGCCGCAGCAAAGGTTACTGGGACAGGCATCCAATGGCGATGTCATGTCTACAAATTTTGCGCTGGATTATTCTGTAGCCATTGTAGGTCCTGAGCAGCTGAAAGATGCGAAAAAAAGGAGCGTGACGCGATACACTTGAAACTGAGTGCAAAAACCCCCAGCGCCACATACGAAGCGATCGATTACTGGGTGGATAAGGCAACTAGCCAGCCCATCAAGGCAAAATTCTACGCCTCCAGCGGAAAACTGATGAAAATCGGCTATTGCCTGAATTTCCAGCAAAACCTGGGCGAATCAAGGCCCAGCGAGACGCTCATTATTGACGGCATCGACAGCAAGAAGGTCACACGCATGCAAATGAGCAACTACCGTTTTGTCGACATTCCCGAGGACTGGCTGCAAAGCAGTTATTTGCCCCGCTTCAAGGGGCAATAGGTAGTCGAGCAGTTTTGTTGGATAGGTCAAAAATCGGCCAGAGTTCTCCATGTCTGGACCGAAAGGGCTTCCGGACGGAATAGCCCATTCCGCCTGATTTGGATGCGGTTTGTCAACAGCTGCGAAGAAATTCTGGCAACCTCCCGGCTGGATGCCGAAACTTACCCGGCTGCCGACTTCAAGGCCTGCTTTCATTGGAATAGCCTGTATTTTCTATTGGCATACAATGTGGGCCTTGAACGATGTTTGCAGGTCCTGTGATTTATGTTTTCAGGTCGCAACAGATAGCGACACCAAAGAAGCGCCCCCCTCCCCAGCATCGCGCTGGTGTAGTCGCAACAGGACGGCTAATTACTCCGGTTCCGGATACTCCAAACGACGGTTTATACGATCATCGCGAGACACGGGCTGCAAGGTCAGATGCGTTCGTTTGATCTCAGTTTTCCGTGCGTCATTATCGAAACCGACATACCAGTATTCGCAAATCACGTTGGCATTCTCCGTGATCCATTCCTTTCCTTGGGATGTTTCATCGATGACATATTCGCCGGGCTTGACAAAACGTCCCCGTAAACGGCGTGCATTATAGGTGTAGTTTTCTGCCGCCGGCTCCGATGCCAACCAGATGACCAATGCGATTTGGTCGGGTAACACTCCATGAAAGATCCCCTTTACCAATTCGATATATTGGATGCGCGGGCAGTCATCCGGAAGGTCTTTTTGATTCTGGCATACTCGGCTCGTCACGCGGTATAGACCCGGACGCAAGCTTTCGGCGTTGACGCTGGGGGGCGCTAAGAAGCTTATGGTAAGCACTAAAGCCGAAATGAACACGCGAGATCTTACGAGGCTGGTAAAATTGATAGTGCCCATAGGTCACCAAGGATAGTTTATGAGCAAACGGGTCGGCCGATCTACCCATGCATATACGAGATGCGCATTACCTCGATCAACATGGATACAGCCGTGAGTCGGACCTCCATTGCCTGCGTACGTAGCCGGTGTAGGCCATTCGTGAATGTACACTCCTTGTTGTCCCCAGATAAGAATCGAGTAAGGCATGATGCATTGGCCCAAGGCATTGTTATTAGGCGGGCAGCTGTATTGTCTGCTGTAATGAGGGGACTCTTTGGTGCCAGAGATTGACGGGTCGACGGTTATGTCGGTCGGTTATCTGAGTCCCTTCTGGCCTAGGCAACGAAAGGTGTTGAATCCAACACATTCAAGCGAACCTTCGCCCAAGTCGTTGAATTGAATCTTTATGAGTTTTTTAGCCATCGTTTTTTTCCGATTAATGGGTGAGTTTAAACAGACGACACCAAAATTCCATAGAATTTTGAGCTGTAAAAAATGGAATTATAGGAGCAAATATCGCATTAACCTAGCCTCTATTGTTCATTTCCGCATGAATTCTCACGCCTAATATCAGATAACAGCTCTCCCGATCTGGGGCTTGGGGCGCAGCCCCATTTAAATCCAAATCTTAAAAACAATACTTCGGACAGTTTTAATGGAGTAGAGCCGAGCTAAGGATTTCGTCATAAATAACTTCCCGAAATCAGCTGGCTTGAGGAAGAGCCCGATAATTCCAGCGCGGGAGATGTTTATCGAAAACAATCCGCATATTGGCAATGAAATCTATGGCACACTTTTCCCTGTTTTATAAACGCCCGCCAAAATAGCTACAGTTACTTTCAATCCGACGGTGGTTTTCGCCCCCCAGCTTTTTTTTCGGACCCGATCCGATACCAGGTCATCGGCCAAGTCTAATTCCTGCAATCCGCGCCGGATCGTTTGAGGGTCAATATCAAATAGTCTCGCAATATAGTCAACACCGCCATGCCCCAGTTTCGTTGCTTCTATGCCGGCATAACGACGCTTACCCTTTTCGGACAGGCTGGTAAAAAGTCGCTACATTTTGACGTCAATGGCTTGTTCGTAACCGATCACTCGCTTTTCAATCTTTCGCTGGTTAAAGCGTTTTGTTATCGTCGATTTCTGGATCAGTTCAGAGAAGTTGTTTTTGGCGGTATCCTTAGCGCGGTTTTTTGTATATTTTCGATCAAGGCTGTGATTTGTTCGTCCAGCATAAATCGCAATTCCCATTCCAAAGCCCAATCGGCCGGCAGGTCTGCAACCTGATGGTGCGCGATATAGCTTTGCTTGAGTTGGGCCTGGAATTCCGAGACTTGTTTTGCGCTGTCCCGGCGTCCACCTTGCAAAATCTCCGCAGACTGTTCCAGCGCCAGCGACAGCGCCGCGTCGAAGGCCCGGCTATGTTGTTGCAGTGCAGCGGGAAAATGGTCAAATTGCTGCCCGCTCAGCAGGCGGTAGCGTTTTCTGACCTGCAGCAGAGTCGATAGCGTATCGGCATCGCGGATAATTTCTCGCAGCGACGTTCTTTCGTGGGCCTTGGCCGGCAAGCGTGCGTCCGGTTCCAATACGGCATGGGCCAAAAGGTCATGCGCGGCCGCCAAATCTTTTTCCGTCGCCAGGCGTAAGGGCAGAGTATAACTCAGCAGATGGCCAGAATCCGGTAAACGCACCGTGAGTTTTGCCAAGGTACGTAAGGCCGCGATGCAATGGTGGCGCGCCAGTACGGAGGAACGTCTGGGCCACAGGGCATAGTCGAGCACACCCATGACAATCAGGCCGAGCAAAATGCCGATGACCCGATCGCGGGACAGGTATAAATCCGTGACTGCGCCGAAATCATGCAACACGAAGAGGGCAAAGGAGAAGCCGAGTTGCCGGCCCAGATAGGCGATGCGATCGCTGCCGGCGGTAATCCAGGCCGACAAAGCCCAGAACGGTGCAGTGGCCAGCGTGAAGCCGATGATGGTGTCGAATTGCGGTTGCAGCACCAGGACATAAAGGTAGGCGCATAGACCACCGATGGCGGCGCCCGATATACGCAGTAGCGACAGACGATAGTCGGCGCCGAGACTGGTTTGCGCCGCCACCAGACAGGTAGGGATCGCGGTATTAATGTCCGGCCAGTTCAGGCCTTGCACGATCAGCATGCACAAGATCGCGCCCAAGGAAAATTTGATGCCAAATTGCAAGCTGTCGGCATGCGAGGCCCAAAATTCGTAGTCCAGCCAGGCCGGCCGCCAACTTGCCGTGCCGTTAGCGCTGCTGTCCTGTTCGACAGGTTTATCACCACTCACGGCGGGATGATGCAATTGGCTGTTCAAGGCGGCAATGGCTTGCAGGGCTCGCCAAAAGGCGGTCAATATGGAAGGATGACTTAACCGCGAATAATCGTGCAGTATTTCGTTGTTCAGCAAAACCTCGATGGGATCGGTAACGTCGAGGTTTTCTTTCACGCCTTGCCGCAGTATCGAGCAGGCCTCTTGCAGAGCCTGATAGACGCGCAGTTTTTCCGGGTTCATCGGTTGCGCGCGATAGTCCGCCGCCAGGCTTTGATCCAGCCAGGCGGCCAGTTGGCGCAGGCCGTCGATTTCCTGCAACAGGGCCAAGTAAGTGCCGTGGTGCCGGCGCATGGACGGATGCAACAGTTCGGCATGGCCGAGCAAGGCTTGCAGTTTACCGAACTGGCCTGCCCCCGCCGCCTTGTGGACGGCTTTATGCGGTCCTGCAACACCGCTGTCGGCCAAACGGCGGCTGAAAATGGCTTCAGCCGCCGCCAGTTGCTCCGCCATGCCGTCAGCCAGTAACTGGCGCGGGTCCTGCGGTTTAATGCTCAGATGCACTAGCGTCCAGGTACCTAAGCCCAGACCGCCGATGATGGGGATATTCCACAAGGCATGGTAAATGTTCTCGTCCGGTGTGCTGGGGCTATACAGCACTGCAATCGCATACCAAAGCGCAATGCCGGTAGGCCAGGCAATCAGCCGGGCGTGGAACAAAGCTAAGGCGATGATGACGAAGGACAGGCTCAGCATCAGCCATGCGTCGTTGCCGGCCACCATCAACGCCAATACCGAAATCAGCACAGTGATGAACAAAAAAAACAACTGGCGCAGGCCGAAGACCAGCGATTGGCCGGCATTGGCATAGGCATCGTAACTCAGGGAAACCAAAATCGACAGCGCCCCGAGCGGCGGCACGTATAAGGTTTGGCTGACCAGGGCGATGATCAGCGTGACGGCGAACAGGCGGATGGCGGCGACTCGCCGGCCGGGAAAGTCTCTCAGCTCCGTCGCCAGAAACTGCGTCAGACCGGTGCCGAACCAGAATCGGCTTTGACCATGCGCCGAGCTATGCCGCTCGTTTAGTTCACTCATTCCGGGGGGCCTGGGCGCCGCTCTGGTTCGACGGTGCGGCTGGCGCTGCCGATTGGTCGAGCACGGTCACGAAGGCGGTCATGCCCATACGCAACGGGTGTTCGGGATCACGGTCGAGAATTTCGATACGGACCGGAAAGCGGGATGCCAGAATCACCCAGTTCAAGGTGCGTTCGACTTCGGGGAGCACGCCTTGTTGTTTGATATTATCGGGCGAATTGGCCCAGCCGATGCCGGTGACCACGCCGCGAAAGCGTTTACCGGGATAACCCACCAAGAACACTTCGGCTTCCTGGCCGGTTTGTATCGATTGCAGGTAGGTTTCCTTGAAGTTGGCGATGGCGTACCAGTGGCGATCGTCGACCAGTGCGAACAATTGGCTGCCGACCTTGGCGTATTCGCCTTCACGGGTATTCAGATTCGTGACATAAGCATCGAACGGCGCCCGCACAAAGCAATATTCCAAATCCAGTTCGGCGGCGGTGACTTGCGCTCTGGCCGCTTCGATGCGGGCGTTGACTTCGCCGACCTGAGCGATCAGGGATTGTGCACGGCTGCTTTCGCTTTGGGCTTCCTCGATCGCGCTGGCCATCGAGCGTTCCTTGGCTTGCGCGTTCGCCAACTCGGCCCGTGACGCATCCAGGCGCGAGCGGGCCTCTCTGAGCTGATCGGCAGTGACGTATTGCTTTTCGGCCAAGGGTTCGAGTTCTTGCAAACGATGGTGCAGATATGCGTCTTCGGCCTCGATGCGTTTGATCTCGGCTGCGGCTGCGGCGCGCTGGTGTTGCAGACGGCCGATGGCGCTTTCCGCCGAACTGCTGGAGGCACGCCGCGATTCGACTTCTTTTTCCGCCAACATCAATTCCGCTTTGGCCCGGTCCAGTTTGGCCTGATAGGGGCGTGGGTCTATGACATACAAGAGTTCGCCCTTGCGCACGAACCGGTTGTCCTCGACATGTAATTCGACGATACGGCCGCTAACCTCGGCGGTGATGCCAACGATGTTGGCCCTGACCATGGCATCGTTGGTACGGGGGTGTTGGTAATTGATGCGCCAGACAATCGTACCGGTGACGATCGCGCCCAACACGATCAGGATGCCGAGTGTACGGCCGATCAGTATACGGCGTTGAAGATCAGGATTTTGCTGCATTTCCATGCGAGGGGGCCAAACGATTAGTGGGAGTAAAACAACAGCCAGATGACAAAACTGCATAAGGCCCACAAACTCGGCGCGATTAACAGCGGCGGTCCCAGATGCGGCGCCAGGTGCAGGCGTATGAATTGCCACATCAGCAGCATACTGGTTGCCAGCCCAGCGAGAATGCAGATAATCCAGGCCGGCCAGAACGAACCTTCCAGGCTCACCATCGGATCGCAGGCAGTCAGCAGCAAGGATGAAACCAACGCCATTGCCGTTTGGGTCAGCGTTGCAATCGGCTTCATGGCGGTCCTCCAAAACAGAAAAAAGACAAATCTAATGGTTTAGCCGTCGGCCACAAACTTTCGGCCTCGGCATACCTGGATATTGGTGCAGAGATGCAGCATCTATCCAAGACAGGAAAACAAATCGGGGCTATTCTAATGCGATTTGGCGCTTAACGGGCAGGAATATTTGTCAATGATTGTTGTCAATTGATTGCATCAATTTGGTTAGGCAGTTCCATTACCATATAGTCAGCATTTTCTTCTGGAATAGGCAACCATTGATGACACTATTTCTCCGCTTTCCCTGCGGCGAGCGATTCATGAATGATCGGTGGATTAACATGTCACTGGTTTACTTCATACGGTTACGGCCGATTATTCAGGCTTTAACCATGGTTTCCTTATTGGCGGCTTGTTCGCCACCCTCGTTAATCGTCGACCCCCTACCCAGCGCACAGCCAGTAGCGCATACCGTGCGCTGGCCGGCATACCGGACGAGCGGCGCGGCGGCGCTGGTATCCAAGCCCGAGACAGAACCAGTACTGCCGGACCAGCGGCAAACCTACGATTTGCCGGCTCTGGTCGATTTGGCCTTGCAAATCCATCCTGAAACCCGGCAAAGCTGGGAAGAAGTCAAAGCCGCCGCCGCGCGAGTCGACAAACAACGCAGTGCCTGGTATCCGACGCTGACTGCGCTGGCATTCGGACAGTATTTCAAAACCAGCATTCCCATTGTGGAAAGCGCACTGATCAGCCACGGTTACGGAGCGTTCGGCGGTCTGGAATTGGCCTGGACGCTGTTCGATTTCGGCCGACGTGAAGCCATGGTTGACGCGAGTCTGGAACGCCTGGGCGCGGCGCGGTTCGCGTTGACGCGCAAGCATCAGCAAATTGCCTACCGAGTCGCCACCCGCTTTTTCAGCTATCAGGCGGCCTTGGCTAAAGTGACGACGGCGCAGCAGACCTTCGAATCGGCCAAGACCAATGCCGAGGCGATCAAGGCCAAGCTCGCGCAAGGCTTTGCTACCCGTCCCGAGTTATTGTTGGCACTACAGGAAAAGGCGAAAGCCAATTACGACTTACAGGATGCGCGAGGTTCGATGACGCAGGCCAGAGCTGAATTGACGACCAATGTCGGCGTTTCGCCTTCCCATGCTTTGCAATTGGTGGATCTCAGCCAAGTGCCCTTACCGGACACGTTGGAACCGTCGGTCGAGCACATCGTTGACGAAGCCCTAGCGCAACGCCCGGATCTGATGGCCCAGCTTTCAGAATTACGCGCTCGCGAGGCGGAAGTGAAAAAGGCACGAGCGGAATTTTGGCCCAAGCTGTCGTTGAAAGGAAATGTCGGCAACCAATACTGGGGCGACGTACATACTAATCCGCCGAGTCGGCAAAATTACTCAAGCGACGATCTGGTTGGCACCGCGATGTTAAATCTGGAATGGAAGTTGTTCGACGGCTTCGAGCGCAGCAGTGCCGTCAGAGAAGCCGAAGCCAGGCAGCAGGCCGGCCAGGCCCAGGTTGAAGCCTTGCGCCTGGAAATCATGCGCGATATTTGGCAGGCCTACGCCGATACCAAAACCGCGTTGGAAAAACGCGAATTCGCCCTGGCCTTGTTGCGCGCTGCCGAAGAGTCTTACGCTGCGACCCAGGAATCCTACAACCACGGCTTTTCTACTGTGATCGAGCTGTTGTCGGCACAAAAGGATTTGGCCCGCGCGCGCTATACCGAAATCGATAGCCGCGCCGGATTGTTAAAGTCCGCTACCGCGTTGGTTTATGCAGCGGGGGGAAAGGCTGAGGAAGATTAAACTGCTGCCCAAAGTAATATTGTTTGGAGTCTGAATGCCTGTTTCGGATGAATAAACCGACTTCGAAATCATATTAGCGAGAGGCCGATAAGTGTTACAGCCTGCAAACATCGCTCAGGCCCCACATTGTGTGCCAATAAGAAATCAGAGAGGAATCCCAATCGCCAACAGGCTGTTCTGCAATTTCTGTGTCCGGGCTGGAGTCAGGTTGCCCTGCAAGAATGAGCATATTTCAGCAGGCTTGGTATCGAGCAGTTCAGCCAGGACCTTGGCATTGTAGCCGTGCCGGGTTAAGCGCAGCCCTAACCTGTTGCTGTCTTTGGCCAAAGATGCTTTTCAGCCCTGGTTTGATTATGATTGATGCCAAAAACTTTCTGTTTTTGGCATCAATTACGGAAAACTCTGCTGAGAAATAATCGGAAATTGGCTTCACGGAATTTTCTGGGGTTTGGCCTTATATCCCCTATCTGGCACTCACCTGGCAAGCGATGGTATCAGCCCTCACTTGCACAGCCTGGTCCTTGATGGAAAATCAGCTCGGCCACCGGTTCACCGCCAATCAGATGTTGCTGAATGATGCGCTCAAGGTTGGTATCGTTGACATTGTAATACCAGACCCCATCCGGTTGTACGCAGACGATCGGTCCCGCTTTGCAGGTGGCGAAACATGACACCCGGGTACGCTTGACGCGCAATGCGCCCTGATCCAGCCCGGCAGCCTTGAATTTAGCGCCCAGGCTGTCGAACAGCGCCTGCGATTCACCATTCAGCGTGCAGCGCGGTCCGGTGCACACCAGCAGATGGCGTCTGTAGTCGCCCATTTTGGGTTTTTCCGGCATTACCGTCTCAGTCATCGCTTGTCACCTCTTCAGTTTCCGTATCTTCGGCAGCGACAATGGCCTGTCCATATTGCTCGCAGGCGCTGCGGTAAGCCTTGAGCGCGACGGCATCGAATGCCTCGCCAGCCTTCACCAGCAACAGCGAGAAAACCACCGAACCGCGAGCATCCATGCAATAGATGCCGTGTTGTCTGTCGCCTTGACTGAGAAACCAGGCGCTGGCAATGCGCTGACGGTCGACATGCAGATGGCAATACGCATTCGTCATATTCAGCCAGTCGCCACGGTGGGTGAAATCCTTGGCATCCAGCAGCAGTTCGGCCACTGCGCCGGACTCGCTGCGGATCACGGCACGTAGCCGCCCCCAGTCTTTGGTGGCATTCAGCACCGCATCGACCTGGTCACCAGACGTCCATCGCGCTTGCCGATCGCCCGCCTCATCATCAGGCTGCGCCGCGGCAATGGCGGCCAGAATCTCGCCTAGCGGCACGTCAAAGTGCGCGGCCGTCTCACGCAGCGTAACGGTCGGATTTTCGCGCAGATACCTACGCACGCAGGCATGCCAGCCAGTCAACCCCATACTCAGGGAGCGGCCCGCTTGTTCGCCGGTTTTCGCTATACCGGTCAGGTTGTCGTATTTGTTGGCATAACCGCGCGGGGTGATCATCAGGCCATCGCGGGCAAACGTGCTGCTATTGCCGATCAGTACCGTGCAGAGCATGCCGATCTCGCAATCGGCCATCTGCGCCAGCGTGGTCATCTGGATCGCCTGGCGCTGACGATAGCCGGACTTGATGATCGCGACCGGCGTTTCCGGGCTGCGATGCTGCATCAGGATGCGCTGCGCTTCGACAATCTGGCCGGTGCGCCGGCCGCTTTTGGGGTTATATAACGCCACGACGAAATCTCCACGTGCCGCCGCTTCCAGCCGTCGGGCGATGGTCGGCCAAGGGGTGAGCAGATCCGACAGCGAAATCGAACAAAAGTCATGCGTCAGCGGTGCGCCGACCAGCGCGGCGCAGGCATTCAGTGCCGTGGCGCCGGGTATCACTTCCACTGTGATGTCGCTGTCCGGCGTCCAGCCGGCCTGCAACAGCACTTCGTAGGTCGGCCCGGCCATGCCGTAAACGCCGATGTCGCCGGATGAAATCAAGGCCACGGTTTTGCCCAGCAAGGCCTGGTCATAGGCTTCGATGCAGCGATCGATCTCCTCGGTCATGCCCTTGCGCACGACTTCCTTGCCTTCCAATAGCTCCTGCACCAGTTTGATGTAGGTGGAATAGCCGATCACGACATCGGCCTCGGCGATAGCGGCACGGGCCCGGTAAGTCATATGTTCGGGCGCTCCGGGGCCAAAGCCCACCAGCAAAATTTTGCCTTTCTTCATGCGTTGTTCTCTTTCATGCTTGCGATTGATACCGTGGCATTCTTACCATCCTCGCCTCGGTATTTGTGTTTTTCCAGTAGCAGTGCGCGCATATCGGCATCTGCCGCCAGCAGTGCAGCAGCCTCTGCGACGGCAGGCGTACCCATGTACTTGCGCACGGTTTCGGAAGGGTTGGGCACCGGCACCTGTGCCAATTGCCGTGCGGTAAAAAAATACAGAGGCCAGTCGTGCTCGTCAGCCAGTTGCAGAATGGCCGCCTCGTCGTTTTTCTTGTCGATGCTGGCTGCGCCCGCGACGGCGGTTTTATCCAACCCGGCCAGAGTCAATGCCTGCTCGACTGCCGTGCGCAAGGTATCTAAAGAGGTGTTGCGGTCGCAGCCCAGCCCCAGTACGACTTTCATCAGTCCTGCCCCAATGGCGGCCGGTAGACTACCAAACGTTCGGCGAGCTGCGTCCACAGTTCCGGGGCGATATCACGGCGGGTCACCCACAGCACCGCCTTGAACCGCGACAAATCCACCAACTCGAAACGCTCGAACAAATGAATATTGGCAGGCAGCGGCGTGGGCCGTGTCCACCAGTTTTTTGCGCCCGCTTCCTGCACGAAAGCAACAGGCTCTTCGTTGACGACATGCGCCGAGACGCGGGTGATGTTGATTTTCGGCGCCTCGACCTGCCAGCCCAACTCGCGGCCGAGAATATCCACCGGGATGGTCTTGCCGACATCCGAGGCGGTGGTCAGCACGGGCTCGGCGCCCAGCAAAGCAGCTATCTGTTCGGCAAAAGCATTGGCGCCGCCTACGTGTCCGGATAATACCGGGATCACATAACGCGCTGCGTCATCCACGACCACGACGCCCGGGTCTTCGTCCTTGGATTTAAGGTGCGGCGCAATCAGCCGCACCACGGCGCCCAGCGAGATAAACAGCACCAGCTGGTCATAGCGCGCGAACAGGCCGCCCATATTGGCGCTCAGTGCGCCGGGCAGTACTTCAACAGGATTGCTGATGGCGGGCAGTTCGGCGGCGAATTTTTCCGATACGGCCAGACACGCATCCGGCAGTTGCGCAGCCAGGCGCAGGGCTTGGGATAAGCCGTGCTTGGTAATCGCTACCAGCGCGACACGGGGCTGTGAGGGAGTGATCATAAAGTCTCTTCAGTGGATTCAGATGTTTTTTTGCGGCAACCGCGGATCATTTCGCCACGCTGACGATCAGGATTGCGCACCAGCAGCAGCGACAAATAATTGACCTTCTGCCCGCGCAATTGCAGCACATCGCGCTCAATACGCTCTTGCGGCGTGCCAGCCTTTTCGACGAAAGCGGCATTGGCTGACAGTGCACGCCGTTCCAGCAAATCGAGAATATCATCCAACAAAGGTTTCACCTTCAGCAGCACCAACGTGTCGAAGTCATTGAGCAGGCGTTCGATCATGGCGATGCCGTAACTGGCCGGGATAATCGCCACGGTTTCGTCGGTATCGGCCAGCGGCATGGCCACACGGGCGGCCGCGGCATTGAACGACGGCACGCCGGGAATCGTTTCGATGACGATGCTTTCGTCCAGCGCGCGTACAGTGCGGGCCAAATGGCCGAAGGTCGAGTAGGTGGAGGCATCGCCCTCGACCAGGAACAGCACGTCCTGACCGGCGTGCAGGCGGGCCAGCACCGTTTCGGTGGCACGCAGCCAGTAGCCAGCCAGAATATCGGCGTCATGGGTCATCGGGAAAATCAGCGGCGAGTGCGCTTCAGGCAGCGTTAGCCCAGCGCGCAGTGCAATCTGCAACGCATGGCTTTCGGCGTCCTTACGCCGCACCGGATAGGTCCAGTGGGTATCTGTGCGCTGCAATAATTCCCAGACATGCCGGGTAATCAGTCCCGGATCGCCGGGGCCGAGTGAGGCGCCGATTAGCCGGCCACTTTGTGGTTTAGTCATAGCTTTGTTCCAGGTTTTGCTCACTGCAGTCCAGATCGCGCTGGTGGGCGCAGACAATCCAGATCGGGTTTTCTGCCTGCATGCGGTGCATATTCAGGATAGGCTGACTGCGTGCAGCTTGCAGTTGAGTCACATCCCATTGCGCCCCCGTCGCTTTCAAGGTGTCGATCGCGGAGGTTATATTTTCGAAGGTGGCAAAATTCATCACCAGATTGCCGCCCGGACGGAGCCGTTGCAGGCAAAGCGTGATCAGTTCGTTTAACTCGCCGCCGGAACCGCCGATAAACACCGCATCCGGGTCGGGCCAGTTTTCCAGTCCGGCCGGCGCACGGCCATGCCGCAAGGTATAGTTGCTGACTCGCAGGCTGGCCCGATTGCTGAGGGCAATCGCGGCATCGGCTTCGTTTTTTTCGATGGCATAGACATGGCCTTGCGGGCACAATCTCGCCGCTTCCAGCCCGACCGAGCCGGAACCTGCGCCGATGTCCCACACCACGCTGTCCGGCGATAAAGCCATTCGTGCCAGCGATACCGCCCGGACTTCCCGTTTGGTAATCAGCCCTTTGTCGGGTTTGCGCTGGTTAAAGCGATCATCGGGCAGCCCAAACAGGGCTTCGCGAGCGGCGGGCTGACGGCGGCGCAGCAGGACGATATTGGGATCGGCAAAGCGGCGCTCAGCGGCCGCATTGACAGTCAGCCAGTCAGAAACCTGCTCCTGATCCTGCAGTAAGCATGCCGCTACGGCCATCTCGAATTCGACCTCTAAAGCCTCGATTTGCAGCATCCGGGCGATGCGGGCTGGGGTGTTTTCCGGGCTGGTGAAGACAGCCGTTAAATCGGACTGACGCAGTACGGACAGCAAACGGTACAAGCCATGTTCCGGCATGGCGCCAATAGTCCATTCGCCGGCATCGCGATGGTGCACCGAGCTGATGCGAACGTCCTGCCAGGCCAATCCCAGCTTTGCGCAGGCCAGTTGCAGTGTGGAAAGATTGGGCAGTATATCCACGCCTGCACGGCCGAGCTTGTTGATAAGAAAACTGGCGATGCCATGGCATAAAGGATCGCCGGTCGCCAGCACCACGACTTGCTTGCCGGCCTCGCGGGCCGCGCTTATCCAGGCAGGGACTTGCGGTAAATTGCCGGTCAGATCACGACGTTCGGCATCGACGCGTATTGCATCGGCAAATAATGCCAAGGTGCGGCGACCGCCAATCACCAGATCGGCAGATTGCAGCTGCGTCAGCGCTTCCGGCGTTAAGCCTGCAGCACCATTGTCCAGTACGCCGATAATCCGGCAAGGATGGGTCATCTCAAACATCTCCTTCAACTTCGGCCAGTTTGTTGCCGTCAAAATCGCACATCAGCACCCGCAGGCGGAATTTGCCGGTGTAGCGCTGGCTCAAGGTGGCGATGACCCGCCGACCCAGGGCCGTGTAAAATTCGCTTATCAAGCCCAGCTCTTCCATACGCTCGCTGGCGTAGCGGGCCATTTCCGACTGCCTAATGTCGTCGCAGACGGCAGCCGGCGCCCCGATTTCGGAGGCAAGTTCCGCCAGCAACTCGGTATCTACCGCGCTGCGGTTGGCGTGCGTGATGGTTTCGCCCTGGGCGATTTTGGTCAGCTTGCCGACCATGCCGCCGATCACGACCTTGCGGATGCCGCATTCGACCACAGTGTCCAGTGCGTACTTGAGAAAGTCGCCCATCTGCACGAAGCAGCCCGGCGCCAGTTCGGGAAGCGCCTGCATGGTGAATTTCTCCGTACGCCCGCCGGTAGTCAACACCACGGTATCCTGGCCTTGACTGGCGGCCACTTCAATGCCCTGAATCACGCTAGCCCGAAACGCCGCCGTGGAATAGGGGTGAACGATACCGGTAGTGCCGAGGATGGAAATGCCGCCGATAATGCCGAGGCGGTAATTGAGCGTTTTTTTCGCCATCTCTTCGCCGCCCGGCACGGAAATGGTCACTTCAAGGCCTGAGCGCTCCAGCAAGGCGCCTGCCGCACTGCGCACATTGGCTTCGATGTTGCGTCGCGGCACCGGATTGATGGCCGGGCCGCCTACTTCAAGTCCCAGGCCCTGCATAGTAATGGTGCCGACGCCTTCGCCACCTTTCAGCACTACCGCGCCGGGCGCCTCCGGCAACAGCCGCACATCGGCGGTCAATGGCGCTTTGTCAGTAACATCAGGATCATCGCCGGCATCCTTGATGACGACAGCGTGCGCGGCATCGCAATCACAATATCCGTTACAGACGGCAAAGCGTACTTGCTGGCCGTTGGGCAGGTCACAATCGACCGTCTCGGGCACGGCACCGTCCACCAGGCCTAATACCGCGGCCCGTGCGGCTGCCGAGGAACAGGCGCCGGTGGTGTAGCCTTTGCGGGTGCCTTTGGCTTTTTTTTCCATGCGTCAGATCAGCCGGCCGCTTTCTGTTGCCCTTCGGCCAGCGCCAGCAAGGCGTGTATCGCTGCCACGACCAGGGTAGAGCCGCCCTTGCGGCCGTCAATGACGATCCAGGGAATGCTGCTGATTTCACTGAGTACCGCTTTGGATTCGGCGGCCGAGACAAAGCCCACCGGCATGCCGATCACTAAGGCAGGTTTGATCAGCCCGTCGTTGATCATGCGCACCACTTCCAGTAGCGCAGTCGGCGCATTGCCGATCGCGATGATGCCGCCATCCAGCAAATTCAGCCGCTGCGCCTTGCGCATGGCCTGCACGGCACGGGTGCTGTTTTCGGTTTTGGCCTGAGCGATCACATCCTCATCGGCGATGAACTGATGCGTGACGACGCCAAAATGCTCCAGACGTGGCTTGGACAAGCCCACACAAATCATTTCCACATCGGCGACGATAGGCGCACCGTGGCTGATGGCCTGTAAACCGGCGGCCACCGCATCCGAATGAAAACGGGTCAGGCCGTTGAATTCAAAATCCGCCGAGGCGTGGATCATGCGTCGCACCACCTGCCATTGCTGCTCGCTATAGCGGTGCGGCCCGGCTTCGTGGTCGACGATCGCAAACGAGTCGTGCTCGATCTGGCGGCCGGCGTCGGTAAGTTGTTCGGTAACGATATTATTCATAAGATAACCTGCTTAGGCGTGATGATGGCTATGGCCATGATCAGCGGCGAATTCGCGGTATTTGCAGCCGTCGCATTCCATCATGGAAGGGGATTGCATATGACTGGCTTCCTCGATGCGCTGTTCCAGCACAGCGAAAATTTCGTCCTCAAACCCCAGATAATCGGCCTGGGCAAAGTGGATATGCGGATACTGGGTTTGCAAGCGCGCTATCTGTCGATGGATACGTTCGATCAGGGTGCCGGTGAACAGGTAGTACGGCAACACCACAATCTGCCGCATGTCCAGCTTGACCTGGCGTTGCACCATCGATTCCAGACGTGGATGGGTGATACCGGTAAAGGCAATGTCCACCATCGGATGCTCGCCGTCCTCGTACAGCCAGCGAGCCATTTTAGCCACTTCGCCGTTGGCGACCCGGTCGGACGAGCCGCGGCCCAGCAGAATAACGCCGGTGTTGCGCGGGTCGGGCATGTCCAGGCTCGCCAAGGCTTTACGCAGATTGCGCTTGAGAATAGACAGAATGTCCTCGCTGGCGCCCAGATGGCGGCAATAAATAAACTCAACCTCTGGATGCCGCAGGCGGGCATGCTCGATATGCTCGGGTATTTCCATCTTGACGTGGCCGGCAGCATTGAGGATCAACGGTACCACAACCACTCGGCCACCGTGCTGAGCTGCGCGATCCAGACCTTTGTCAATCAGCACGTCCGCAAACTCGATAAAGCAGACTTCTATGAGCCGCTCCGGCTGGCGGGCACGCCATTGTTCGGCGAAGGCTTCGACTTCGCGATTGCCGGACGCTTCGCGCGATCCATGTCCGATCAATAAAATGGTTTGCTTATTCATAGATATTCTGTCTCATGATTTGACGGCTTTGCGGAAACGGTGTGAAAACCCGGCATCGTAGAGTTTTGAATGGCGAATTTCGGGCCAATGGCGTGCGCCCAATGCCGGGCTGGCGATAATCATCGCTTGGCTGTTGATTTTCTCGGCGCGACACTTTTCGCGAATATCTTTAAGCGTTCCTCGAACGATCTTTTCTTCGTTCGGCCAGCTGGCTTTTTGCACCACCAGAATCGGCGCATCTTCAGCCCAGCCTGCGGCAAGCAAAGCCTGTTGCACGTCCGACAGCAGCGTTATGGATAGAAAAATGCACAAAGTGGTGTGATGCGAGGCCAGAGATTCCAGATCCTCGCCTACCGGCATGGGCGTGCGCCCGGCCATGCGGGTGAGGATCACAGTTTGCGTTATCTCGGGCAGCGTCAGCGTTTCGCCGGCCGCGGCAGCCGATGCCATGGCCGAAGACACGCCCGGCACTACAGCCCAGGGTATGCCCGCTGCATCGAGTGGTCGCACCATTTCGACCAGTGCGCCATAAAGCCCGGGGTCTCCAGTCTGCAGCCGCACCACGGTTTTATGCAGCCCCGCTTGCTCTATCAGCCAGCCGGTAATCTCCTCCAGGGTCATATCCTTCGAGTCGCGGATCAGGCAGGAGGCAGGAGCGTATAAAGTAGCGGCCTCGTTGACCAGGGAGCCGGCATAGAGCACGGCACCGGCCTGCTGCAGTAAGCGCTGGCCTTTTACAGTGATCAGTTCCGGGTCGCCGGGACCTGCGCCGACGAACCAGACTTGGCCGTTAATGGCTTTGGTTTTATTAGAAAGAGTCATTCGCTTTTGTCTTGCAAACGGTTAAATATCAGTGCCGACAGCACGCCCAACACCATCCAGAACATCGCATTACTGAGCGCACTGGCCCAGCGGAACTGATTCTGCAACAACGCCGACGCCAGGCTTTCAGCTGTCTCAGGCTGCGGTGCGCCAAGCAGATGCGGTGTCAGCAACAGCAGCAGGCCGGTCATCCGTAGCGGCCAGCGGCCTTGTAGAAAAACCAGCCCAAGCCCGCCCGCCGTAGCCAGCGCCGTACCCAGCCACCAGTATTGCCTGAGCATCAGCGCTGCCGCTGTCGTGCCCGGCAAATCCGGCGGCAGGCCTATGGCCGGAGCGGCGAAAAATACCGCATAGCCGGCCAACCCCCAGGCCAGCCCCTGCCATATTCCTGTTGGCTTGCGCAAAGCGTACAGCCCAGTCAGCATAAGCGCAAAACCGACGGCCATTACGACATTGCTGCCGGTCGTCGAGAGTGTTCTCTGCCAGCCGTCTTCCGGTTGCCAGGCCACTTCATCGTGGGCATGGCCGGCGGTAGGCTCATGAAAGACTGCTTCAGCAGCCGCTTCATAGGTTTCCGCCTGCAGAATCAACGGCGTCACCCAAAAAATCTGTAACAGGGATAGCAATAGTGCGGCCACGCTGCCGGCCAGCGCAGCGGAGAACATGATGTGCTTGAACATGACGGTGCTAGTGGCAAGGAAAGCCGGTTGCGTGACGGGTGTCGTGCGTGGCGTTATGTACTTCGGTCATTGGGGCAAAGCCGACGATCAGCAGCAGCGCAAAGCCCAGCGCAATGGCTGACAAGGCGGGAATCAGGCGGGCAGCAGTTAAGGCGGAAGCGTGTCTGGAATGGGTTTCAACGAGCATGTCGGGTCTCCTGATAAGGTAAGGGGCTGGAGTCGACTGCCATAGAGAAACACGGATGCGCAAATACAGCCATAGCTGCAGACTGGCATACGGCTCCCCTCCGGAGTCGGTATCCTTCATATGACCAGGCCGGTCTTCTGGCTTGCCGTCATATAAATCATCCGCCTTCCCACACTGACCGCGCAGTGGCATGTGAACGATTCATCAGGCTTACAGCAGCGGGGGCTGCGCCGGCTTTGACTGAGGCTAAACGCTCAACGCACCGGACTTCCCGTTTCACCCTGGGGCACAAACCGCGCACCAAGGCACCTAATCATTCAGTCCAGTATAAACTAATTGGAGCGTTAATTGAATGTACCCCTTACTTTTACTGTTGAAGCTGGGCTGCATTTGTTATCTCGAAACGCCTAAGCCCATGCCGACAACTTATTAAGCCCAAATGAAATTCTGGGCTCAGATCAATTCCTAATAGGCGCAGTGCATGTAAACTAACGTATTATCAAACTCTTGAATAAAAGTAAAAGTTATAGGGTACGTGAAAAATGACAGAGTTGAATGCTTTGCCCGGTTTCTGTATAGGCAAAGCGGACACTGGCGATGAGCTAATACGGGAATTATTGAATAGCTATTCCCAACCTAATAAGAGACATTCCTGTGAGTGTTGTTATGTCAAACGTTTGACTGGTCATTAAGCTTTTATTAGAAAGGGATCGTGACAGTTGCCCGAGCCATGCGCGGTTCAACTGGATGTTTCAGAATACCCGTTTGCGGCGAAGCACCAGCAGGATAGGCATATTGATAAGCGTAAGCAATATCGTTGGGGGTCGAATCGAAAATATTGAAGATATCGACTTCCAGTTTATATCTTTTTTGCTGGTAGCCCGCCCCTAAATTGACGATGCTGGTCGAGCCGGACCAGAATGCACCGGAGGAATCCAGCGGCATGTCATCAAAGTGGCGCAACCGTACCGTACCGAACAGACCGTTAGGGGCGGCCACCGTGGCACCCGCTGAGATAACTGTGCCGACGGAGTTTGGGATATAGTTGTTGGTTTCACCCTCTGGCATCGCCACATACCGTGCCGAACTAAAGGCAAAGTCCGCATCCAGCGTCAGCCAATCGGTCGGCTTATAGTCATTGGTCCATTCAACGCCGTATCGACGGGATTTCCCTTTGACCTCAGTGGTACCGGCATCGCCCGCAAACACCAGTTCCTGATCGCTCTCCAGCCACCAGAATGCCAGGGTGCTGTTCAAGCCTTTGATAAAGTTGCTGCGAATGCCTGTTTCAGCACCGCGGGACTGCGCTAGAGGCGAGATCCTGGCGGCACTGCTATCTAGTGCTGTACCGGTATTGGGATCGAATTGCAGCGTCGTGCCACGCGCATCATTGGAATGATAGCCGAAACCACCATTGATAAAGTATTCAGTCTTGTACCAAGGGCCGATGACAAGGCTTAGCTTCGGGCTGACTAGCGCTTGCCCTCGACTGCCCGAATTTGCCGCCTTGACATGAGGATCATGCGTAGCCGTGCCGAGCACCGTGACATCGTCATGGATAAAATCTCCTCTTAAACCAGCAATGGTACGCACTTTTTCATGCCAATAGGTCTGGTTCTTGAGATAAACCCCGGCAGTGGTCTCACTGACCTTGCTGTGACTGACTGTGCTGAGATAGTGCCGACCGACAGTGTGATCCAAACCTAAGCCCATGATTTCATCATGGCGAAGCTGAAGCCCCACGGTGTTGTCGATGTCAAAACCGAACAGCTTGCTGTAGCGGGTATGTTCGATATTGCCACCCGTCTGTACCCGATGTTCAAACTGGTGTATCTGATCACCGTTGACCGGGTTGTCTAAATAGCCAGTGAGATTGGAGAATAAATCCACATCGTAGTACAGCGCATAGATATTGGCGTCATTTTTCCAGTTATCGCCTTTGTTCCAGAGATTGGTTGAAAAACTGTAGCGGTTGGTTTTGCCGCCATCCGTGAGATCCATAGTGCCGTAAAGGTCGAGCGTGCCGTTATCAATTAAGGCTTGAGGAATCTGGTTGGTCGCCGTCCAGCTGTTGGTATAACCCTTACCGTTAACCGATAATCCCCAGTCGCCTTTATCGAGCGTATAACGCAGCATGCCGTTAAATTTTTTTGTATCCTCCGGTTGCTGCCAGACGCCGTTATAGAAATTGAACTCGCCAGCATAAAGTAAATCGCCGCTGCCGACTTGGTTGGAATTAGCGACTAAAGCACGGTAATAACCGAACTCGCCGCCGGTGAACTTCAACAGGCCTGCAGGCAATTGGTCCATCGAGAACATTTTCGAATAACCGGCTGAGGAAAAATCGCCGATTTCCGCATAATACGGGCCTTTACCGTAATCAATCTTCTTTACCAATTCCGGGATGACGCTGTTAATGTCCATATAACCCTGCCCATGGGCATGGGTAGGCATGTTCATGGGAATGCCGTCGACGTAGGTCGTAAAATCCGTGCCGTGATCGAGATTGAAGCCGCGCAGGAAATACTGATTGGCTTTGCCGGAACCACTGTGCTGGTTGGCTAACGCCCCTGGCACTACTTCCATGAGTTCGCCGTTACGGGACATCGGGCGGTATTCGAGTTGTGCCTGGCGGACTTCGCCCTGCGACGCTGAGCCAGTCGTGCCAATAAGATCATTTTCTCGCCCGGCCTCGACGACCATTTCCTTTAGTTCCACAGGTTGAGAATCGGCGTTAACCATGGCGCAGCTCAGGCCCAACAATCCACCTATAGCCAGGCAGATTTTAGAGTTTTGTTTTTTAATACACATGACAACTCATGCCCTGACTTTCAAACTGGACATGACAATCATCCTACCGGGAGGATTTTTGGGTGTTTTCTGCGTATGTAACCGGGTAGTAATACCGGTAAGTGATAAGATGCCGAAGATAAGTTCTTGCATGTTGGCCCCTGCGCCGCCCGCGCATAAAGGTTGTAGTACACAACAGAGGACTAAAGAAAATGAGAGAGGACGCAAACGCAAAGCTGCACTGTCATTTTCGCTGACAGCCCTCCGCTGCATCGAATCAAACTTTCGGGCCGGTCTCCGGGCTTATAAGTGGCGGAAGCCTGAATCGTCACCTTCCCATGCATAGCACAGTGGCATTTTGACGATTCTTTTACTTATCTACCGTTGCGGGGGCAGCGTCGGCTTTGGTTTGACCTGACCGACTTCCCGTTTAATCGTCAGATAAAAAACCTGACAGAACCTGAAAGCAGGCGGCAATTATAAGAGGTAATAGAGATAAAGCAAATTTCCGGCGTAGTGCTTGATGTCAAAAGCAATGACAATTCTCGACAACTTATCCATGTCATGTCGTTGTCCATGTAACGTCTCAGCAGTCACAGGTTGCCACTGCATGAATCAGAGCAGATAACTGTGGAGTTTTTTGATCATCCAGTGGCACAACTTAAATGTGAATTAAGAGCTAATTTGTAAAAAATTCCAGAAAAACAGAGCCGCCGCAAGTTTGCCGAAGACATGCACCATCAGTCCATTGTAAGAACGCACTTTACTGGCGCATTCAATGCCTGTCTTGGCTTCAATCCAGGCAAATAACGCTTCAATCGGTTGCCGAACGCGAGAAACCGCGGTGGACAGCCATTGATCCTGGGGTTCCAGATAGCGTTGCCTTTGTTGTTTTTTAACCGGTATCAGGACAGTCAGGTTCTGGGCTTGCCTGACGGCTTCGGCATCGGGCCGCTGATAAGCTTTATCGCCATACAGTTCATTGTTGTGCAAGTACGGACGAATCTGATCGGTAAGGAGTCAATCAGCTAGACTTGCCTGGATTCTTGGCCTCTTGTTCTTGCTGAATCAGTGCCAATGGCGCAAACACATCGGACACCCGATTCAAGCGCTGCACATACGCCACATAACTGGGTAATCTGGGAAACCAGGCGCGTAAATGCCGACCCGCATAGGCATAGGTTTGTTTTATCTCCCGATGCTTATCAATGACACCGAATAAATACAGGGTAATCGTCTCTTCATCGCTGAAACTCAAATCGGCATAATTACTCATGCGTTGATTGTAAGTCCAAAGCTGTTGTTGATAATGCTTGCAGACATAAAGATAAATCGTTATTAATCGCTCTTGCCAGTTCATGCGTTACTTTAGATGGATTGAGGGGGAGTGATGTCTTCCTCAATAGTTTAACGGTGTGAACTGGCTTCTATTCAGCTCTTAATTCGCATTTAAGGTCATTCCTCTCCAGCAAACGCTGGATGGGCTTATGTATGTTGGCGCCGATAACAGGAATATCCTTGTCCAGATAAAACGACAACATGCCGTTTACCAGGTTATAGCGCAGCGCGTCTATGTTCTCGGTAATGGTTTCCGACTCAAAATCGACGACCAGGGGACCGTTTGCGCCTGAATATTCATCAGCCGATGAAATCAACAGCGCGGCCGAACCGTCGCCGAACAGGGAGTTCACGACCGCTGTTTCCATGCTGCTGTCCACGTAGTAAGCGGATGAGCAGACTTCTATGGCCGACAGCAAGGCCTTCTTGCCAGGGTTCATCCGGACATAGTCGGTGACCACCTGCAGACCGTTGATACCGGCGCTGCATCCCATTCCCAGAATGTCGGTTCTTCTTACGTCCGGTCTGAAGTTAAGTGCCTTTGCAATATGGGCAGAACCCCCGGGGCAAAGGAATCCGGTACTGGTAACACAGGCCAGATAGTCAATGTCACGGATATCAGATTTTGCTCACGCAAACATTTGTTAACGGCCGCCGCTCCCATTTTCAAACTGCCGCTCAAATGCTCTGCAAAGTAGCGCTGTCTTCCTGCTGTATCAAACCATTCTTGCCCGGTTCAGGGAAATAAAGGAAGCGTTTCCGGATATGAGAGTTTTCGAAAAGTTTTTTAATCCTTGCCTGTTTGTGGCCAAACATGTCCGCTATGATCGTTTGGTCATAGCACGTGTTTGGATTTGCTGTCCCCAAACCAATGACTCGCGGATATGGTGCTGAATTTACTGACATACTGAACATCCTTCATTCAATCAACAATAGTATTTGTCTTACTCGCCCTTAGTTCGTGCAGGAACGCCCGCCCAAACAAATTAAGCGCTGATTTCCGTGTTGACGTCGCCTCATTAATGGAAATTTTGGCTATTTGTAATGCCCAGGCCGGCTTGGCCATAATTATTTTCAGTAATGCCGCCACTTCATCATCAAGCTGCGCAGCAACCACTGTTTTTGTCACCAACCCCAGACGCTGCGCCTCACTGGCGTCCAGCCTGCGTCCACAGATGACGATTTCTTTAGTGAGATTTTGCCCGACGCGCTGGACCAGCCTCTCGATGCCGCCGGCAGCCGGAATAAGCCCGATATCAACCTCGGGCAACCAGAATCTTGCATTATCGGCGGCCACGATAAAATCGCACGCCAGCGCCAGTTCAAACCCGCCGGCGATGGCATACCCTTTAACCGCTGCAATGGAGATGATCGGCGCATGGTAGAGCTCTTCAAAAATTCTTCGGCTTTTTAAATTGATAACGTCCCGATAACTCCTGTGCGCTATTTCCTTTAGATCGGCCCCTGTACAAAAACTGTCGGACGAGGAACCGATCACAACCGCCTTCAGCGTCTGGTTTGTCAATACTGTCTTAATCGCAGATTCCAGCTCATCAAGCATCTCGCTGTTATAAGCATTAAGCCTATCGGGCCGATTGAGGGTGATATAAGCTATAGATTCATTGATCGTTAATTTGACAAACATGTCGCCGCCCTCGCCCTAATCGTTTTACGCTATCTTGCGCTTGCTATACTGCGATTCAACCAGCTCAACCACTAACTCGGCCTCAAGCTCAAGCGCCGATTTTCGATCCATTCGTCTACCGGTCAGAACAGACTTCATGATGTAGTTGATCGCCTTGACGGATTTATTGCCCAGCATCTGATGCAAAACATCAAAAGCCTTGTCTAACACTTCCAGCCTGGGGATGGCGTAATGCGCAAGCCCTATTTCAACGACCTTGTCCGCTGTAATGTATTTTGATGACGGCAGCATGGCGCTTTGCCCAAGCACCCGTAATGGCAGGCCAAAGCCAGTTCAAGCTTGCCGCCGAAACAAGCGCCGTTGATGGCCGCAACAACCGGGGCCGGGCTTTCCTCAACATACGCCATCAGCCAATTCCTGAGGAGAAATTGACGATAAATTGCTCGCCACAAATGCGTCCTTGCCCATATGCTCATTAATGGCGGAATAGACTTTTCTTGAACCCCTTACTTAGCAGGAAATCGATAATGGAGGTTCCCATGCGTCCAGCACCAATAACTCAATATGATTGTCCATAGTGTCTGCCTTTAATTTGAATAACCTTCGGCCCTAAGCAAATAACCGGCCTGCATGAATTTACTGACCTCGGTGACGAAACTCAGGATTTTTTCGTTGTTCTTTAAGTTTTCGTGACGCATGATCTGGTCGATGCACATGAACGCCATCGGAGGCCCGCAATACCCGAGCTTGTTCAGCTTGGTGTATAACGCCGAACGCGGAATGCCTATCTCCAGAATTTCCTCCAGCAAAATCTCCGTAATCTGCTTGCTGGGCAGGTTGATCTGCATGAACCTTATGTCGCCAAGCTTTAAGCCAAGCCTTGCTATCATGCGTTTCATCCCTGCAAACATGACTGATTTCCCGCTTGCCTCCTGAAATGTGCCGGAATGTAGCGCATTTCTGAAGTTTTGCTGGACATGATGCGCCGCAGTCTCATATTCCACTAGCGGGGACATCGGCCTTGCAGGGCGATTGTCGTGCATGATGGATTCGCGTCTGCATCCTATGGATTCAAGATAGTTGCCTTCAACCACCAGGCCGGGCTTGTCGGCGTCATACCCCGAAACCACCATAGCCGCCGCACCGTCGCACAGGAACCAGCGCATAAAGACTGTTTCCCGGTTCAGTTTGGGTTGGTTGTAATATTCCGGCATCATGCCCGGCGAGATCATGTTCGATGAAATGACCAGCGCTCTCTTGGCATACCCCGTCTTGATCAGCTCGGATGCGATAAAAAGGGATTTGTAGGCGGACGTGCAGTTGGAACAAATGGAAAATTCCGCACAGTCCTCAATGCCCAGCGCCTCCTGGATTCGCACCGATGCGGGCGGCATCTGGTTTTGCTGGGCAGATCCGTAACAGATCAGATCGATATCCGATGGCTTCAGCCCCGCCGCTTCAAGCGCCATCTTTGCCGCTTTTGCCGACATCGTCACATTGTCGTCGGTAAATTCCCGGGTGTTGCTGTCAAAAGCGTAATAGTAATTCTCCATCGCCAGCATATCTTTCATGATCGGCGTCATGTCGTCGACCCATTGACGCACCCGCTTGGGCGCTTCGGGAATATCCCCCAGATAGCGCTGAATTTCGTCGAAAGGCACCGGATCGCCGGGCAGATAGGCGCCCGTTCCTATTATCTTTGCTGCTCTCATGCTATTTTGTCTCCACGCTGGCCATTTCCTGTCAATCAGGAATGTTCTCGCCATGCTCGATGACAAGCAGGGCCATATCGACCAGATCGCCTATCGTGTCAGCCGGTCTTTTCATCAAGCGTTTGCCGATGGTTTTGATTTCGACTTCCACGTTATGCTTTTTGCGGATGATCTCCAGCAGCGACAGGAACATCAGGGAATCGCCGTCAAGATCCTCGATGATCCGTGTGTTATCGGTAATGTCATTGACATCAACCTCGCACTCGTCGGCAAAGAATTCTTTTACAAGAGTTGATACTTCTTGTTTTATTTCGGTCATTTTTATTTCTTCACTTGTTTATAAATCTCCAACTGCGTCTGTGTCTGTCTATTTGAACTTCACCAGCGGCACTACCGCGTTATGTCCGCCAAACGCGAGAATTCGAAAGGAATGGATCTGGCGGCATAAAGCGCACCGAATATACCCATGCTATATCCACTGATATAATCAGCCAGGCCTCTTCTTTTAATATAAGCATCGTAAACGGCGCATGAGGCGGTATACCCTATAACTTGCCTATCGAAATCATTAAGTTCGTGATAACTTTTGTTTGAAATACACTCCAGCGCATCTTTCGATAGTAATTCTGACAGACTATAGTTATAGGGTTTAAGCCATTGTGTTAATACCTCATAATTGAGATATTTGTTATCCCTGGAAATATGCATGCCGATTTTGTTTTACACATAACGATACAATATAGTTTTTAGGCCTTATAAAATACCGATGAATTAACTATATTAAATACTGAAACCGCACACATAGAATAATATCTAAAAATATTTAAGAATTAGTATTCGTAAATTTCGAAAACTATTCTAGTGATCTGAAAAGTAATATCACGGTAATATTACTCAAAAAATGTGTGAAAATTACATAAGCTGTAGTTGTTCAGCGCTCGATACGGGCTATAAGGAATTCCCGTGAATGCCCCTCCTGCACCCGGAATGCGGGTATGCTTTCCTGGCGACTCACTAAGTTGTGCTAGCGATAAAAGAAATGTGGGGAGGACAGCCGATGAACTGCCCGCTTTTTACCGGAGCTAAGCCACAGCGCTGATTTCTTGAGCATATGTTTTTTGTAAGCCGCCGAAATGCTGGGGCCTTTATCCCGGGAAGAGCCGGTGCTGGAATTGACAATTTATTCGAATTTATCGCATAGCTGATGATCGTCCACCACGTTGGCGAGATGCATTATGGCTTGTGGTTTTAGGTGGAATTCAGAGCCCCGCTCTGCTGAAATCACTTCATTCGCCAAATCGCGAACCACCGGGAAATTAACTTATATTTAATATGGTTTATGCTATGTTTATTGCTGACTGATAAGGTCGACATAACAACAAGGAGCTAACTTTGAAAAACAAAAAAATCTTATTCTCTGGAGCAGCCGCGTTTGCGGGCATGACGGCGTTAAGTGCGCCGGTTTGCGCGGCTACTACCGTACAAGTCGGCGCAAGCGGCAAGACATACGCATCCGGCGCGGTGCAATGCGCTGCCAATCCAGCTACCGGCGCGCAATCACCGGCAATAGAAGCCGGTCTATTCAACCCCAAACAAGGGGTAAGCGCCGCAGTATCGCTGAACGGTGCTTCTGTGGCAACTGTCACACCTGATAACCCGGCTGCTAATGTCTGGCTGGCCGATGGCAGCAACACTGTAGTGGTAGCGCTCAGTAAAAGAACCGCCGATAGCTATGCGTTTAACGTACAGCCAGGCATGTGCGCACTCCCGGACACCACTGGCAATACCTTCAGCGCCGACGGCACACTGGAATATGCCGCCAGCAATAAATCTTACGCGACGGTAACGCCTGGTTGTGCATTGAACTCCAGAACCGGCATGGCGCAACCGTATGTAAACCTGTTCGATAATGGCTCTTACCTGCTCAATGTTTCCGTCAATGGCGCACCGCTGACACAGCTAAGCTCAACCCGTCCTCATACTCCCGTCTTTCTGAGCGCTGGCCAGAATGTTATCTCAGCCGCCAACGGCTATCTCTCCACAGACTATTATGTTCGCGATGGTGGTGACGGTACCTGCACACTGCCGTAGCAGCGCAATACACCATGCAGGAGCATGACATCCATCTATTTTGGTGTGCATACGGGCGACAAAACAAAACCCAGAGGCGCGGAATTACCGCGCCTCGTTCAGGTCATTTTATAACTCTCCGGTTCCTGGTATTTTGTTCAGCTTGTCTATTGCCGTCTTTTATACACTCTCATAATGTCCAGGTAACCGGCAACCGCGCGAAACGGACCGTTCGGAGAGAAACGCTCTGCTTTCGGTTGTCCGATTGACTGGAGTGTTAGGGCAAGGCGTGCAAGTATCATCGTTGAGGTGGCTGCCATTGCCGGTAGCCAGACCCATAAGAACTCTGACTTCAAGACCACTAGGCCGCGTTCCGACAGGAACCTGGACATACCGAGAGGAGACACTTCGATTGGATGAAGGGGCATAAAGTATCGATGCTCCGACCAGGGCCAAAGGAGGGCGATTCCCAGACCTCCGTTTGTCAGTGTGTCCAGCACTCCGTGCGAACTCACAGCGATAAACAGAAATAAGAACGCGCGGAGAAAATTTGTTTGGAGGAAGCGATAGAAGCAAGCGAATAGCAACGCAACGACAAATGCAAACAGCAGCGAATGGGAAAACCCTCGATGGCCAAACTCCGCTGCATATGGAATGCCGATGCGAAACGCGATGACGTCGAGATCAGGCAGGACAGAGCCAATGACACCGCACATTAATAAGGGCGCGGGGACTAGCTTGCGGCCTAGCCCTAGACCAATGGCTAATGGTACAACTGGATGCGTAAAGACGGTTGGCATATGCAATCCCTAACGTTTGACATAAGGGATTCGCTTTAGCGCGTCCCGCTTGATGGAAGGGGTAGTTTTTGATGCGTGTTTCATACTTGACTCCTGCTTTTTATAGGGAACGACCAAACCTTACAATGGGAATACCAGAAAAGGAAAGATGCAAAGGTCCTCTGAAAATTTCCGCTTGATATCCTTGTTTTTGGCACTGCTGTACCAAATATACTCCTGCCCATTAGCTTTTGCGGCTTGCTTATTCTCGACCGCCTTGATTTGAAGATCATTTCGCCAATCTTGGATGTTATCTTGCAACTTGAATCTTCTTCACGCATAACGCCAAAGCTCATCGAACCATCAACCAGCGAAGTTGGCTTGACGGTCCGGTGGCGCCGATTGTAGGTGCTTTGGATAATTTTAGCGGCATGCAGCGCGTAGTTACCACGGTTGAATGGGACTTACGTATTTAAATATTGAAGACGAGGCCTGATCGAAATTGAGTTCTACGAACCTAGATTCATATTCATACGATTCGTAACCAACAACTGCTTCTTTGTGGCGGTAGACGTTGAGACGAATGCCCGTTGTCATTCCCATGCCCTCGGCGACCTCGTATGCATAAGGACCATTGTAAAAAAAGATTGATATTAGACCGGCGTGTGATGCCTCATCAAATTGCCTAGAAATGCCGGCTTTGCGCTGAGCGGATGCGATAATCTCCAACTCGACCTTACCCATAGCGCCAAATCGGTAAGCCATTCTATTCAAGGGCTCGGCTTCTCTATCTCCGCATAGGGACAGGATTTTTTCTGCATCATTTATTCCGGCCCGATGCATTCGTGCATTAAGAAATTTGATCTCATGCTCCTTGCAATGCGAGGGAATGCCTTCATTTGCGGTGGCGAGCGAGCTTGCCGCCACTCCCAAAATTAGGGGGAAGAAAAATTTAGTAGGCATAGCGCGATTTGGCACTGGGCACCTAACGTAAAGCTAAGGGGCGGGCGCGATAGCGACCGTCCCGCTTGAGCGACATGTTATACATGGCGCGTTTCAGTTTAAACGCATCCATTGGCTAAGATTAGCTTGCTTGTCGTAGATTGATGTCGGATTGCAAATAACGATTGAGCCTCGGGATCCCTTAAAAACTCCTTTGCGTTTTCGTTTGAAGGAAATTCGAGAACCACAATGCGATCCGGGTGCCAGTCACCTTTCATGACTTCAGGCTCTACGCCCTGCACTAGATATCTACCTCCATGTTTTTTTATAAATAAAGGTATTCTTTCGATGTATTCTCGAAAGCTCTCAAAATTGTTGATTGATAAGTCCAGTATCAAGTATGCATTCATTCGAGGGTTCCCTTTAAGTTCAAGTTTCAATTTGTATTGATGTATAACGCTTGCCGTAACCGGCGCATTTTTTGCGACCACAGGGAGCGAAAAATGCGTCCGAGTTGACGGCTTTGTTAAGCTAATTTGCCCCGATCAATGCAACCGAAGTCACTTCCTCTCCGTCCGAGCTTGTGATGACTTGAATTTGCACGCCTCCCTTTTGGTAAAGGCCGTCAATATATTGAAAGCCACTAGAGTTCATCTGATTCTCAAAATCACGTTTGGCTATGGTGCAGTTCATGGTTACGATAGTTGGTTTTGGCCCATCCGCCGAGCTGTAAACGAAGATAGGTTTATCCTTGCATTGTTCTGATATTGCGGACAATTCATTAGGCGTGAGTAAGTAATTAATCAAACTGTCTGAGGAATATTCTTGATGCTCAGAAAAACTCACAATCACCGTATATATAACGACAAAAAATACAACTGCCAGCACCAAGAATACTAATCTTATAATACGAATGCTCATTTCGTTTCCATGAAAAGAATTCCTGGCTTTGCGGGTTGGACTGTGTTCAACTCGGGAGGCAAGATTCCACACATTGGTCCTTCTTGTGCTGGTGGCACTGGATATAAGAACGGGGTTGCTGAATAATTTTTATTGTTTCCAACAGGTCCATATCTGTCCCAAATTTGGAGCGCCAAATCCTTGCTAACAGGTTGGAATATTTGTACATATGGGCATACTTGGATTGACAGCCCGATAAAAACCAATCAAGTCCGACACTAAATCTTCGGCGCTATATCCACTATTTGTTACCCAACGGAAAGGCCACCCTGACTGCATAGACTCGAACGCGTTAGATACGTCCAAGAATATTGATAGAGCGACCGATTTCTTATCGTTTACTTGGATGCCTTTTTTAATATCGTATTTCTTTTGCATGCCCATTTTTATATATTTGTTGCCCATCATCTGTTTGTACGTAATTCTGAAAAACTCCGATTTTCCACTTCCCTCGTCTTTTTCGTTCAGAATCTTATCCCACAGATTCTTGGCTCCATCCGGCCCATCTGGATTGGCGTGGCCTAAATCTACCCATCCACATTTTCTTGTGTAAATTAATCCATATTTTCTGCCAATAGCCTGAGAGCCATCAATAATATCTGACCGTGATGTCATAATTTCTTCCCTCGTTTGATAAAAAGCTTAACGTTCAAGGTAACCTGCCTGCGTAGCTTTTCGCGCAGGTCCGCTTGACCGCAGGGTTGGGCGGCATTCATTCCCAGGCGACATTTGCGACTCCTGGAATGGACGGCACAAGCTCGGCAAGATGAGTTCTTAGCCTTTCAATCTCGGGCGACGGATCGACGCGCCTGAATAGACGCTGAAGCGTCGATAGCTCGGCAACGGGAAATATTGTCCATTCGTTTGTGCTGCCTTCCGTGTTGCCACAGCCAAGCCAAAGCATGAATGGTTTGCGCGAAACTATAACCATCCACCCAAAATCTTCAGGGACTATTCCCTCAACCGACACCCCGTGCTCTCTGAGCTGTGCCGCAAGCCACTGCGCCAGCGCCTTGCCAAAGCGCCCGGGATTTGTTTCGTCTTCTTCGCCCGCAATGGGTTTGAAGAAGTCGGAGGTAAAGGTGACTTGAGGAGCGGTGATCATGACGCCCAACGCTCTCAATAAGCCGCGCCGCTGCCACGGCGAGAAATAACTGGCGCGCTTTCCGGCGTCGGCTTCATTGAGTTGTTAGCGCTCATTGCTGAAGCAGCAGCTGACCTGTTGTGTCACGGAAGAACTTCATCTCGGCTTCGATGGTCTTTAGTTCATCAAGCCCCACTTCCAAATCCGCTACCTTATGAGGATGGGTTAACCTATCCCTTACGCCAATAGCCTCCCTCAATGCCGTCCACCCTTCACCGCCTTTATCCAACACAACATTCATCCTGCGCACGCGTGCGTAGGTGTAAATCGCGTACTCGAAGTTTGGCAGAAGTGAAATTTTCTTTTTCTTGATCTGGATCTGACCGCTTCCACTGATCTGAGGGTCAATTTCATTCAACAAAGCGATGTCCTCCGGTGAAAGAAGCCGCGGCTCATTGAGCTCATCGAACAATAACGCCCCGGCTTTCATTACCTGAATGATACCCTCAACAGCAGAGAAAACAGTGCGAACGTACAGGCGGTGGGATAGCTCATCCCCACGCTGCTGCCATATTCCTGTTACTTCAATCACATCCGCAATGAGGGCACGAAATAGGGAATCTATCTCGCGCGCCTTGCTCCGAAGTTCGTCTTGGGCCATAGCGCTAACGCCAAGCTAAGGGGCGCGCAGCGAAGCGGAGCGTCCCTTTGAGCGACGTGTTAGGAGATGTGAGTAAATGTAAGGTTTGATATTCCATTCTTTTTTGTCAAAAGTCTATCGCTGAATCCAAATAACATCACCAGGATGATGCTCCTTTATTGTTTCAATAGCATCGTCAATGACTTCTTTTTCGTTCAGACCAATTGCATAGTTAAAATCCGTTACATCGGCTCCACTGTAACGGAGTGACTCAAGCTCAGATTGACTTATTACTCCGGCCGAAATCCATAACGGAGCAGCGAGTTTTTCTTTAATCGTCAAATAGTCTTCAAACCCTTTACGAGAAATCACGAAAAAGACCATTTTGACTCCTAACGTTTGAATTAAAGGTCAAGTTAGGCCAAATGATGTTGAATCATGAGATGAGTTTTCCCCTGACTTGTACCTTTGAATGAAGCGTTGAACGACATACATGACGGCATTTTCAAGTGGTGCATTTGGCGTTGAACTCAGCGGTGAAATCTTTTATCTGGCTAAAACCGCCTTGCTGTTGTTCGTCATTAACGTTGTTATGCGACAACAGCAAGGCGGTTTTAATAGCATTTTTTCAACGCTGAGTCAAAAATCCAGAAATGCAACCAATCTGTCGGGTATGTTGATCAACGTAATATATATGACATTAAGTGTCTAATAATCCAAGGCATTTGTCGCATAACTCCAGTTGTTTATGTTTAAGCAATTGATTTGGTAACCGTCCCTGTATTCAACGCCCCAGGTCGCATGGATAAATCCGACATTCAGTCGAAAACCCAAAAGTGACTATATCTTCCATGATAACCCGATTTTAGGCAATAAACTCAGGAATGCCCATCGGTTTATATCAGCCTCTTTTTAATTGCTCTGAATTCGGCTCTATCTTGAATCGCTTCTGCATAGTCGGCCTGACGGGATGTGCCGGAGATAATGAAGCGCATCAATCCCGACCGATGCGTCCAGACAGTTCGCGTGTTTCAAAAAACCAGATTTCTGACGATACGTTGTGCAATATTTCACATCGTACATGTGAGTTTGTTCATTGAGGCTTGTACTGAGCGGCCGTACCATAGTAAGCAATTGCTGTGATGATCTATTGAATGAAGTACCAACAAGGACACAGCGACAGCCAAAGGTCGGCAGTCAAATTGATTTTTCATTTATTAAATTATCAATCTTTGGAACGGTAGAATAGAGCCGTGCGGCTGATATACCGCTCACAAACCTGACTAACATCGTAGTTTTGTTGCCGGCTGCTAAGAGTATGAAAGATACCTAAAAACTTTATTATTACTATTAGGAGTTAACTTACTATGCAACACGCTCACGATTCTTCAATAAATAGCAATTTAAAAGCTTTGCTTGGCGAACTTGATCGCAATCCTGCACCGCATCACCTCGCCCGATTACGGCAATTGATCGAATACAACGCGGAACGCGCTGCAAATGAACCGCAAGCTTTCCTGGACATGCTGTTTCTCAACGCCATCCAGAACCGATTCACCCCTCATGACGGAGAGCGCGGGCATATTTATCTGAAACGCTTCGAAATTCCACAAATTGAGCTTTTTGACATTCTTATCAACAAGTTTCCGCTGGTCAGCATGAGCCATGGCATTGTTAACGATGCCATCAGGCATGTCATTGCCGATGGTCCGCATGCTGTACTGATTGACATTGGCATAGGTCGGGGCATTCAAACCGCCAAACTTATCCAGTCCATGTCCGGGAATACGCGCTTGAAAACATTGACTGTGATCGGTGTCGAGCCGTTTCATGAGGCTTTGACTCATGCCGGCCAAATGATTGCCAAAGCGGCGGCGAGAGTACCATTCAAAGTCATCTTTTTCCCGCTGGATTGTTTGGTCGAAAAGCTGATGCCGGAACAATTGTTTTCCGCCTTTCCCAAACAGTTTAATAAACTCGCTGTCAATGCCTCACTGATCGCCCATCACATCCCCAGCACAGCCGAGCGCATCGCATTTTTCGATATGATTCGCCAATTGCATCCCGACGCTCTCCTGTTGACCGAACCGGACAGCAACCATATGGAGAGCGATTGGTGTCAGCGGGTAGAAAATGCCTATGCGCATTATGGCAGTGTATTCAGCGTTATCGATCAGCTCGATATCAGCGAATCCGAAAAAAATGGCCTGAAGGCTTTTTTTGCCAGAGAAATTGATGATGTGGTTTCTCACCCCGAAGACCAGCGCTTTGAACGCCATGAATGTACCTCCCGCTGGCTTGAGTATCTTGCCAAAACCGGCTTTCGCATGGGCAGACAAGTAAGTGTAGATGAAACCTGGAAGGCGAAGGAAATCAGTTGCCGGCAGGACTCCCCAGGTCGTCTTAGTATAGGCCATAAAGGCATCAATATGATGTCCATCCTGCACGCAACCCTTTAAGCTTAAGTAGAAAAATGGTTCTGTTGCGTTAATTCTCTCAAGAGTGCATTCTGCTGTCCTTGCTGGGCCAGGCTGTCAATAGATAGAATTGTTCCGCGGCAGACCTCTCGCATCGGCTTAACCAAGGCGCTATCTATACTGGGAAGAAATATGCAATTTGATATTGATATGAAGTCAGCGCATAAAGACCTCTTTATGTCTGTACGAAAACTGCTTATCGAGCACTACAAGCTTACGGAAACTCAAAAGGACAAGATAACGACTTATTCCAATGACAAAGGCGGGATCTGCCACATGCGCACCATGAAGCATGGAATCGACATTGGCTTTCTCAAAGGCATTTACATGACGGATAAGCATAATTTGCTGACTGGCACAGGGAAAGTCATGCGGATTTTGCCGATGAACACTTTAGATATTGATTGCATCGAGTATTACATCGATCAGGCGATCAAGATAAATGCGGAAAAGCCATGAACCTGCAAGAGGTTCTAAATCGGCTACAGGCGTTGGCAGATCCTGAGAAAGTATTTATAAAAGAAAGCAAGTTCGGCATCAAAGCCCAAAATTCACTAGGTATCTATCATAAAGACTTAAAGGATATAGCCAAGGACATCGGACGCAATAATAGCCTTGCCCTCGCACTGTTTGAGACGGGTATTTATGAAGCGAGAATCCTGTGCAGCAAAATTTATGATCCCGCTTGCATTTCCAGAGAGCAAATGGATCAGTGGGTGCTGGCATTCGAGAATTGGGAAATATGCGATTCATTCTGTATGGGACTTTTCTCCAAAAGCAGGCATGGCTTAGCCAAGGCGTTTGAATGGTCGGAAAATGATGATGAGTTTGTCAAAAGGGCTGGTTTTGTCATCATGGCCGCTTACGGCTTCGCAGACAAAAAAGCAGACAACGACGTGTTTGAGCAATTCTTTCCCATCATTGAGCGAGAAGCGGATGATGAGCGAATCTATGTCAAAAAAGCAGTGAACTGGGCGCTTCGCAATATTGGCAAAAGAAATATTGACTTAAACAGAATGGCATTAATCGTGGCAAACCGCATTCTTGCCCACAACAGCAAATCTGCGAAATGGATTGCCGGAAACGCAATTAGCGAACTTCAGCGATCGGATGTCCATATTTTGGATTATCCACGGAGCATTTATAGAGCAATGGCCAACCCGGCATTACAGGCGGCTGTGCGAGATAAAGCCGCGCAATGCTGATAATCTTCACGTTAGACTGTTTTCACTAATCACATGAGCATTAATTTCCGAGATACGCCATCCATCCCTGCCGCTTCTGGTACTATTCAGAAAGGAGTGCCTCTAAAACATCTGCTTGATGCTGAGGCCGTGCATTGTCTGACGCGCAATATATCCCTCGTATACCCGCAGTTCGATTCATCCGGTTTTTATAACGCTGCAATGGCAAGCCTGGAGCCTCTGGAACTACTGGAGCGAGGGAAAAAGTTGGCGCAAGTACTCCATCAGTTCCTGCCCCAAACATATTCATCAGCCGTGGAAATCCTGCTGGCCTCTCTGACGCCGCCCCTTGAGTCCACTGACAACAACGGACTGGCCGTGTTTTTCTATCTGCCGCATGTGTGCTTTATTGCCGAGTATGGCCTTGATCCGGGAACAGGCAACGAGGACGATCCTTTCGATGTCTCCATGAGAGCGCAGTATGAGCTCACAAGGCGCTTTAGCGCGGAGTTTTCTATTCGGCATTTTCTTATTCGCCACCAGGAGCGCACGCTCAAGCAAGCACACGAATGGCTTACCGATCCTTGCCCTCACGTCAGGCGCCTTTGCTCAGAGGGAACGCGCCCAAGATTGCCGTGGGCAATTCGGATTCCGAGCTTCATCGCCAACCCTGAACCTGTATTGCCGATACTCGAAGCGTTAAAAGACGATCCAAGTCTGTATGTGCGCCGAAGCGTCGCCAATAATCTCGGCGATATCGCCAAAGATCATCCGGATTTGGCGTTCGGCATCTGTGAGCGCTGGCTAATTGGTGCCTCCAAAGAGCGTAAATGGCTCATTCGCCATGCGCTCCGACACCCTGCAAAGAAAGGGAGCCCCTATGCGCTTCAACTGCGTGCAGCTGCCAAACCTTGAAAATTGAAGCGACGTTCCAAGCGATCTAACCAAAACGTTATCAATGTTTGAAATACTGTCTGCTTATTTTTATCTGCCACTCTTCCCTTGGACGTGCGGGTTTACAGCGCTGTCGCCAAGTGTCGCGGATTTGAACCGCAACAAAGATTTCTTTTCTAATAATCAGCCAAAGCTGGTTTCCAGTCATCAATCCTGTAATTTTCTCATTGACTTTAAAGAGCGAATATTATGGAAACTCACAAAATAGAAATCAAAGATCTGGAAAGAAACGAAGTCGTAAGCACGGGCTATATAGACAATGAAGATATGCCGCTCATGGTTCATGATTTGAGTCATTACGATTTGAACCCTGATCATCACTATAAAGTCGGCCCCATCCACGGCGATTATTTAGAGCTGCTTTGCAAACATGTGGATGGATATACCAAGCATGTCTGGTTCGATCGCCATTAGGTCCTGCTGACATTTCGCCGCAGCCGGATCAAAGCAGAGGATAAGTTTCCTCATGGCAATCCGTCAGGGATTGGATAATCGATACCGGCGAAAAGATGTAATATTGTCTGTAAAGATCCGCACGCAATTTTAAAGACGGTGAGCCTCAGTCTCCTGCAGCATCTGTTTGAGCCACTGCATATAGGGAGTGCCGCCGGTTCCCTTTGGATCATCCGTCCAGCGGTTGATGTATTCTTGCGCCCAGCCGTAATGGACTCGCCGGAAGGCCGCCATGGCATCCAGAATGGCGTTATAAGGGTCCTTATATTCAGGGCTTCTGATATCCGGCATGGCTTCCACTTCCTTGATCAGCAACCGGTGCCTGAGCGGCATGTAATTGCGCATATCGGCCAGATGGTCCGTCAACGCGGATCGCTGGTGCGGAATTTTCATGAAGGCGACCAGAGTCGGCATAATACTGCTCTGGGCGCCCGTCTCCCCACGGAACAGAATCGGCGCCAGATCCACGCCCTCATAGGCTATACTTTCAAAAAAGCGGATATAAGGCCGGAAAGTCTTGTAGTAAAGGCTGGAATCCATGTGCTCCGGAATGCGCTTGATCACCTCGACCTGTCGCTGCACAGCATCCGCAATGAGCCATAGCTCCGGGCTCAGGTCGGCATCATCGCTCTCCACCAGCTTGCGCTTGATTGATGCGATCGCAGCCAGAATATCGGCCGCGATCGCTTCAATCTCTATGTGCACCACGATGAACCAATGCTCGTCATACAGGTGAACAAAGTTTTGCAGGGTATCGATATTGCCCAGCCGGATCGGTTGATTTTTGCGAAAGCGCTTCCAGTTATAGAGCGCATAGCCATCGTAACTCAGAATGGGCAGGCGATCGAGCAGCATGGCGGCCCGCACCAGCGGCACCGCGATGTTATACGGCAGAATCTTGACCGGCTCCTCTCCTATCTGATTGACGTAAGCGGAGGCAAGAAAGCTGAGTCGCACATAATACAGGCGAAGCTGAGGAAGATTCTCCTCGGTAACCGGCCCCTGCCATCTGGGGATTTCCAGCTCCCGAACGTAAATCCGAAAGTCTTTGTCATAGAGCAGGCTCGGCAGATCATGGCCGACCTCATCAAGCATGGCATAGCGCGAATCATGTGGAAATGCGGTCAGAGGATCATTTTCGGTAAGAAATCCGCGCTGCCCATAGGCGGGCTTCAGTAATTCGCAGCCTTCGAGCTTGGCTATCTTCTCAGCGTCAATCCTTCCCATGAAACGCTGCCACTGCATTGTTGACATGATAATTTTCCTTGCAAAACAAAGGATAAACCGTGCGCGCCGCAACCTGGCAATGAACTGCTTGCGCACCCTATACACATTAAGACCGGTGCCTTTCCCCCCTTGTTCCTTGCCTGCTGTCCAGTGTAATTTTATGGCTGACTAGGATTTGGCATTGAATAATGGCCTTGTTTTTCAATTCGGACAACCGGGGTGGGAGCGATGCCTACATCGCGACTTGCCGGGCGATTTTAAATCGCGATGTAGGCATCGCTTCCACAGGGGCGGCCATTGGCCGGAAAGGGCCTTAATCTGATGGGATATAGGAAATTATTTTTATCTGAATCTTCAGGTGCCTGAGTCAATTGCCTGCGGAACACCTTATAAAACAGCTCAAAGCTCCATTTGCAATCCGGGTATGCCGATACGCTGTATCCGGATGGCATTCCTGCCTTCCTCGTAAGCCGGCAATTGGCCTTCATGCTGCCAGAGCCTGAAAGCCAGGGAATATGACAATACGCGCACCGGATAATCGCGCGGCAGTTGTTGCAGATAAGGCTGAATGGTTACGAAATTCATCACGCCGTACTGCTGCATGATGAAGCGCAGGCCGCCGTTGGTGGGCCCAATGTTGTAGGCCAAAAGGCCCAGAAACAGATCGCCTTTCATTTCAGCCAGATAGTGTTTCAGGGTGGCGGCGGCAATAAAGGCATTGTGCCGATGGTCGAGCAAAGACAATTTATCCACGCCAAGGCGCCTGCCGGCCTGTTCTGTGGCCGCCTTGGGCACGCGCGTGATCTGGAACAGGCCATGCCCGCCATCCTGGCTGTCGCGCGGCAGGAACGAAGACTCTGCCGCGGCAATGCCCTGCAAAAGATTCGGGTCCAGATCGAACGCTTTAGCCGCTTCTTCGATAACGGCATTGTATTCTTCCGCGCGCTTCACCAATCGCAGCAGCTGCACCGTATCGTACCGCCGATAAGCCGCATAAACCTGATGAGCCAGCGTAATGCGGGCCGCTTCCTGCTTGCCTCCGACCAGTGAGCGGAAGTGACCGTAAGCCAGGGAAAATTCACCCTGTATCGCAAACCAGCCGACCATGAGCGCCAGTCCGACGGCCAGCATCGGCGGCAATAACGATGAAAAGGCGCGCAGTTGTGTTCGCAGTTTCCACCAGCCGATCAGCAGCGCCGCCGCGGCCAGGATCAGCCCAACCACGCCGACCGCGAACGGCAGCAGGCTGCTGAAAAAACGCGTGCCTGAAAATCTGTCGGCCGAATAACCCAACAGCACGATAACCAGCAATGCGACGGTAATAACAAGACTGGTCACTTCAAGCATTATCAGCGACAGCCGGCTTCTGAAATGATTGATCATCGGCCTGGACGCCGGCTTTTTTACTGCCGGCCGTGTCGTGCGCGGACGTGGTTTGACTTGAGGCGGTACTGTGGTCTTTTTAGATGCCGGACGGCCTCGCATTGCCGGTTTGTTCATAATAAAAAGTCAGATTCAGGTAGAGTCATCCAATCAGGGAAATTATAGAGGAGGTTTGGATTGAGTTTTAATTATTCATGTTATTTGTATTGAGCGCTTTTATGGAACAGCGGTTTTCTCTTCTGTCAATCGGTCTCAATCTGATAGTTCAGCTTGATTCTTTGTGACGTGCCTGCCTCGGTTTCAACGCTGAGCGCCTTCGTCAGCATCCGCCTCAAGACCAGCACTGCCTGCTTGTTGAACAGGCCGACCTTGGTGCCGATATAAAACTCCGGCGTCAGATGCCGGCCCACGGCCAGCAGCGTATCCTGCAGCGTCTTGCCTTCTTTAACCTCAAACTGATCGGCTCCGAACTTGTTGGCGAGCCAGGCAACCTTCCCCGCCCCATAGGATAACGCTGCGCCGGCTATCATATTGCCTTCCGATTCGCTGGCCTGATTCAGCGGCCGGCCCGTGATCAGGTAGGCCAGTGCTTCCGCTTCCGGCAGCGCCGGTTCCGAATAAATGCGGGTCCTGGGCGCTTTCGATGATCCGCTCACACTGAGCACCGCCGTCACTTTTTTGTCATTGGAAACACGGATGGCTTCAACGTCCAGCCAGGGATTGTCGACCGGCCCGTTGAAGGCAAAGCGTCCTTTGCGCACGGTCAGATCCTGCCCGTACTGTTCGTAGCGGGCCTCCTTCATGTCAACCGTGCCGTGCATGGTCATTTTTCCCGCTCTCTGGACGACCTTCAACTTGCCTGCCAGGTCGGTCTTTAGCCCCATCCCTGAAAATTTCACATTCTTGCCCAGTTCGACGTCGACATCGATATCAAAACCCGGCACGGCCGGTGCTGTTTTCTCTACAGGTTCCTCGCCGACAATAATCTCATCTTCGCTGACCTTGACGGCCTGCTCCGGCAACTGCTTGAGCTTCATGATCGCCGTCGGCACGCCCAGTTTGCCCGTCACTTTGCCCTGCCCGTTCGCATAAGCTATTTTCAATGCCGGCGATATGGCTATCTGCGCTTCCGGCAGCTTCGCGACTTCAAAATCATCGCCCGTCAGCGTCAGCTCAACCGGCCAGCCGGCTTCGGGCTGCAGCCGCACAAAACCATCCAGATAGACAGAGCCGGCGCCCGACTTGGCCGCGCCCTGTATGCGCAGACGCTCGGCATTATCCCTGGCAGCCGCGATCTCTACGTTAATATCGCGAAGTTTCAGGCCCAGCTCCTGAATATCGACAGCGCCGCCGGAAAGCCGTACCGAGCCTGCTGCCGCCGGTTTTTGCAGGGCTCCGTACAGCGTCAGGTCCGCCTGCAATTGGCCTTTAAGACCGGACACCTTATCCGGCACCAAAGCGTTGAAGAGCGCAAACTCGGCCACCGAGGCCTGTATACGGCCGTTGACAGCCTGGCTTGGGCCGATATCGGCCTGCAGCTGCCCACGCACGAAGTCCCGGCCGGCCAAAGCCAGATCCAGATCGGCCGACACCGTATTGCCGCTTACCGTACCGGTTACGGACGAGGCGCCGAGCGGAATAGCGGTAGTAGTTTCCTTAGCCTGTAACAAGACCTTAGCCCCGGCCGGCATCTGAAGACTGTAGCGCCCGGCCAGCACACCTTTGCGCCGCGCTAGTTGGGCATCGGCATTGATGATGCCGCTCAGCGTCACCTGTTCTGTCAGATAAGTCTGCAGCAGCGCGAGCGGCAATGCCGACGCCTGCAATTCCGCCTGAAAGTCGCCGCTGGCCTGATAGCGACCTTGCACGCAGACGGAAGCGGCCTGCCGAATCAGGCAGCCTTGCTCGAAAGCCAGATCGACACCTGCCTCGCGCGGCGCTACGGTAAAAGCCATGGGCTCCCGAAGCTGCCAGCGGCCCTGATTGGGCACATTCAGAGCCAATCTCGATAAACTGCCCTGCCAGCGGCCGTTTTCGACGCCTCCCGTCAGTCCGGCTGACAGGTCGCCTTTATTTGAACGCAGATCGGCGCTGAGGCTATGAGCGGCCTGCGTGCCGCTGCCCTCGACCAACAACCGGCTTATCTCGATAGCGCCGCTTTTGATGGTGGTCACGGATAGAGTCAGTCTTGACGTTGCTTCGGGACGATAGCCGATATCGGCATTCAGTTCCACAGCGCTGTAACCGTCAAAGCGCAGATGGCTGCCCTGGGCCTGGAATTCAACCTTGGGCTGTCGCCATGCGCCTTTGAGATGCCCTTCACCTTTCAGACTGCCGCCCAGATCCGGCCACAGCGTGTCCAGTTTGGGCGCATCGATCGTAACGTCCAAAGCGCCCTGTTCCTGTCCCAGCGTGCCATCCACGGCCAGCCTGTTGACGCCGGAATTGACGCGCAGTGATTCGACTGTCAGCTGATCGCCGGCCAGAAGCAGTTTGCCATCGGCGCTCACCGGATAATCGCGCAGCTTGCCGATCAGTTTATCGATATCGGCTTCCAGTTGTGGCGAAGGTTCCGCCAGTTTGCCTTTGAGGTGCGCGCTGAAGGTCAGATCGCCGGGCATTTCCGGCATGATAATGGCCGGATTGAAATGCTGACCCTGGGCTGTCAGGTCGAACGCCGGCGCCTCCTTCCATGAAACATCGCCCGCCAGCAGAAACAGGCCGGTTTTGGATTTCAGCTCCAGTCTTTCGATGGCCATGGCTTCCAGGCTGCCTGTGCCTTTGAATGCCAGATGGCTTTCGGGCAGATACTGCTGCGTCAGCCGGCTGTTGACGGTCAGCCGGTAGTCATCGAGCAAACCGCTCAGCTCGAATGTGCCCTGATCGCTCTTCAACTGGGGTTCGGCGGCCATCAGCGGCCATTTGAGGTTGCGCCAGTCGCCGCGGGCGTTTACACGCGGCTTGCCAAGCGCATCTTCCAGGTTGCCGCTCAGGTTGGCGGCGAATGGCGTAGATAATCGGTTATCGAAAACAATCTTGTCGATGTTGCCGTGGACGATGGATGCACCCTGCCATACACCGTTGGTTTCGGTGCTGACCTGCCAATCGGCCTGCAGGCTGAAAGGAAAACCCTTGCCCAGCGTTACTTGGCCTTGTATGGTCGCGACGACAGGCTTGGCATTGACTTCCAGCAGACTGACGCTGAGCGTCCCCTGTTCGGTCGCTGCCGCCAGGCGCAGCCTGGCCAGTTCGTACACCTGCTCGCCCGACTGTAGCCGCGCATCGGTCAGCAACAGGTTTTCAACCGCAATCTCGACCGGCAGCCGCAGTTCGGCCCCGAAATCGAACGGCACCTCGTCCTTGGGCTTTTCAGTTTTCCTGATAGTCACGGTGACGCCATTCAGCGTCAGGTCGATGATTTTGACGGTGCCCGAAAGCAGCTCCCGGGGCCTCCAGGCAAAAGCCAGATTTTTAACGGCGACGGTTTCGGTATCGCTCTGATAATGGAGATCCTTGAGCACGAGGCGATCGATCAGCCGGCCCTCTATCTTCGCAGCCGTCACCTGTGCAGGCAGTCTTGAAAAAACCTGCTGCAGCAACCAGCGGCTGCCCGCTTCGCTGCTGACCAGCCCAAACAGGCCGACAGGGATCATCAGCACGATCAGCAAGACTGCCAGCAGCCATTTCTTCATAGTCTGGCGCCTGCGGAAAAATGGATCTGAAACGAGGAATTGGCCTCGTTCAACGGCACGGCGAAATCGAGGCGCACAGGACCGACCGGCGAATACCAGCGGATGCCCAGGCCCACGCCGGTCTTGAAGCTGATGTCGCCGGCATTGAAGGCATTGCCGCTATCGACGAAGGCCGCCGCGCCCCAGTCATCGAGAACGGAATGCTCGTATTCGGCGCTGACGACCGTCAGGAACTCGCCGCCTTTGACATGGCCGAATTGATCTTTTGGCCCCAACTCCTTGTAATCATAGCCGCGAATGCTGTTGATGCCGCCTGCGTAAAAACGGTATGAGGTCGGCAGTCTGCTCAGATCATCGACCAGTGTCGCGCCCAGATTGGTCCGGCCGATGAATTTGCCGCCCCCGGGCAAAGGCTGCATCCAGATGCCCGAAAAAATGCCCTGCAAAAAACTGACGTCAGAAAACGGAGTTTCATAGCTGCCTCTCACTTCGAACTCGGCCCTGTAGCCCTTGGTCGGCCGCACGATGTTGTCGGACACCGAACGCAGCCAGCTGGCGCCGGGCACCAATAACAGCGCTTCGCCCGATTCAGTCTCGGTTTCAAATTCCTCATAGCTGTAGTCAAGATAAAGCGTCTGCTTCCAGCCGTTGGGCCGCGCTTTCTTGTAGCGCACGGAAAGCGCCGCTTTTTTGGACTTGAAACTGTCGGTATCTTCGTATCTGAAGCCGCCGCCGAAACTAAGCACGTCATGGACTGGATCTTTCATCGGGATGCTGTATTCGACATCGGCGACCGACAGCACCGGCGAGATGTCCAGATTGGCGTTCAGGAAATGACCGCGCCGGTTCAGGCGGCGGTTCTTGTAAGTCGCATTGCCTAAAGGTCCAATGTCGGTGTCGAATCCCAGGCCGAAACTGTACAGATGCCGGTCATTTGGAGACAGCGTGATCGAAACCGGCACGCGCTGCTGTTCGATATTTTCGGTGTCAGGGATGATTTCCACGCTGTCGAAATAGTCGCTTTGCGACAGTGCGCTCTGTGTTTTAGCCAGTTGCTCGGTGCTGTAGTAGTCGCCTTTTTTTATCGAAATATATTTCTCCACGAAGTCGGGATTCAGCATGTCCTGCTTGATGGTGACATCGCCGAAGTACATGCGCTTTCCGGCATCGAACAGCAGCTCGATCCTGGCGCTGTTGCGCGCCTTGTCGATCAGCAGTTTGCTCTCGGTGAATTTCGCATTCAGGTAACCGCGCTCCAGCGCCAGCGTTTCAAAGCGCCGTTTCAGGCTTTCATATTTGCCGTGATGGACGGGACTGCCGATCTTTAGCGGCAAGTTATTGCGCAATTTCCGAAATTCAGGATCGTCATGGGCTTCGCCTGTAATCGTGATATCGATAGCGCTGACGACAGCCTGCGGTCCGGGTTGGATATCAAAGCGAGCCTGCCAGCATTGCCGGTTAAAGGTCAGCGATTTTTCGAAGGTGGCGTGGTAATAGCCCAATGCCCGCAAGGCCTCGTCGATTTCCTGATCGGCTTGCGCGTACAGATTCCGTATTTTCCACTCCGGCGCATCGCAGCCTTCCTTTGCCAGCGACAGCGTGAGCAGTACGTTGTCCTTGGCCTGCCCTTTAACACCCTTAACTGACACCTCGGCAACTGCCGCGGAGGCGGATAAATACAGCATCAGCATGAGCGGTGCGGCTCTCAGAACCGGAGACTTCAGGCGCATAAGGTTCTGCCCAGGCTTCTATAGGTTGCACCGCACGGGGATGGGCTGCGGAACGACCGGATAGTGAGCAGTTGATTTTTTCATAGACTCCTTCAATATTGTCGCGCTTTAACAAACCATTGCCGGATTGCGGCCTATCAGAGAAATAAAAATCAGTCAGCCAACTCAGGCGTTCCGGCTCAGCGGCATGTGCAAGTCTCCACTCGCAGTCAACTGGTCAAACCATGAGCTGGAGCTTGGCTATCAAATGGCCGATGGCAATGGAGTTTGCCACTATTCAGGGATTCAGCATAAGGAATTTTAATTATTAAAATAAGTCCTAACTTTTGAAATAGTTTTACTTGCTTGGGTATGTGTTTCCGGTTAATAGTTCCAGCTTAGGGAATGGAGAATATTATGAAACATTTATTACTGCTATTAAGTATCTTGTTGAGCGCCTGTTCAAGTATGCCGACGGTATTGAAAAACGCACCTGCCATGGATGTCCATCTCGGAGAAGCGCTTAATAACCCCGACCGTTACCGCGGCACTCCGGTACGCTGGGGCGGCACGATCATCGAAGTTGCAAACGAAACGGACGCCACGGAAATACAGGTTCTCTATTATCCGCTGGACAGTTCGGCACGCCCACGCATTGATAAGAAAACGCAAGGACGATTCATTGTTAGTAGCCCGAGTTTCCTGGACCCGGCCATCTATAAAAAAGACTCGATAATTACCGTAACCGGCACTCTCAAGGGCTCAGTCGAGCGTGCTGTCGGCAAAAAGATGCTGGCGTTGCCGCTGGTCGAAATCGGCAATATCTATCTCTGGCCGGAAGAGGACTATCGGGACGTCTATTATGGCCCCTATATGGGTTACTACCCGTATTATTACTATCCCTACAGTCGGTTTGGTTATTACTATTATCCCTGGTATTAAAGCTTTTCAGGCCGACGCCTTACGATAATCTCGTCCTGCATAGCAGAGGTTATTATGAGAAAATCAACCATCCTGACGGCAGCGTTGTTTACGCTGCTGGTCGGCCTCCTGACTACCCGTGCGGCAACAGCCGATACCGGCATGGGCATCTATCCTGGCAACGGGCTGTTTCTTAAAGTCGGCGACAGGCCCGGATTCAGACCTTATCCCCCTTACAGGCCTTATTACGGTTATCCCGGATACAGGCAGTATTACGGTTATCCCAGACCGCCTCAACGCTATGACCAGTATCGCTATGTGCCTAGATACAAGCGGCCGCCTTATTACTACGAGCGGGATTATTATGAGCGCTATTATGATTATCCTCAGCGGCCTCCTTACCGCTCCTTTCAACGAAGAGCGCCGGGATGGGGAGAAGATCCAAGATTTGAGCGCCGATACCGCTAGGTGTTAGTTCAATGCCATTAAGTTAAGACTTGTTCCGTTTGCCCTGCTCCTTCGACTACGCTCAGGACTAAAGGCTTTGTCGAAGGGCAAGCGGAACAAGTCGTTAAGCCATTCATGGTTCGACAAGCTCACCACGAACGGCTTAACTTAACGGCATTGGGTGTGTTAGTTCAGACCAGTTTGGGCGCTTAGGCAAATGGCTGGATCGATCAGTCTTTGACCGGCACTACAGGATCATCCTATACTCATCCGTTAGGCGGCTGCACGTATTGATCTCGTGTCAAGGCCGGGAAACAATACCTTATAAACAGTAAAACTGACTGCGTCCATCGTAGGCTGGATAAGCGGTTCCGGAGGTACTTCTCATGTCATCGCATCCTTCCATCGGCCATTACCTTTTAACTCGCCTTTACGAGTCCGGGGTCCACCATGTCTTCGGCGTGCCGGGCGATTACATCCTGCGCTTTTATCAGCAATTGTCGGAAAGCCCCATCCAGCATATCGGCACGACCCGTGAAGATACCGCCGCCTTCGCTACCGATGCTTATGCCCGTTGCCGGGGACTGGGGGCGATGGCCGTCACGTATGGCGTAGGCGCCCTGAGCGTCGTCAATGCGGTCGCAGGCGCTTATGCCGAATCATCGCCTGTAGTCGTTATCAGCGGCGCGCCGGGCATTAAGGAACGGCACGAACATCCTCTGCTGCATCACCGTTTCGGGCCGTTCCGGTTTCAGCATGAAATATTCGAGCGTATAACCTGCGCCGTCGCGGTCCTTGACGATCCCTACACGGCTTTCCGCCAGATCGACCGCGCACTGGCCGCGGCCCGCGAACATTGCAAACCCGTTTACATCGAACTGCCCCGCGACAGAGTGGATGTAGAGGGTTATTCAATGCCCTCGGAATCGAGACCTGCGACCGCCAGCGATGCCGGCTCGCTTAACGAAGCCGTGGAAGAGACCCTGCAATTGCTGGGCAAGGCCGCATCGCCGGTGCTGGTCGCCGGCGTTGAGCTGCACAGACGCGGACTGCAGGACAAGCTGCTCAATCTGGTCGATAAAGCGCATCTGCCGGTGGCGGCGACGCTGACCGGCAAATCGGTTCTGGGCGAGCGCCACCCTTGCTATCTGGGCATTTATGAAGGCGCGATGGGATCGACGCTGGCCCGTGACCGCGTGGAACAGGCCGACTTCCTGCTGATGCTGGGCGTCACGATGAATGACGTCGATCTGGGCATTTTTACGGCCAACCTCGATGCCAACCGGATCATCCGCGCTACCCAGGACGAAGTCATTATCCATCATCATCGCTATCCGCATGTGCTGCTGGGCGATTTCGTGACCATGCTGAATGAACGGATGGCGCCGCGCCCCGAGATCGGGCCTGCAGTCGCGGCGGAACCTGCAGCCTTCGATTTCCCCGTCAAGAATCAGCCGATGAAAGTCGCCCGGCTTATCGCGCGGCTCAATCGCTTCCTGACGCCTGACATGGCCGTCGTCAGCGATGTCGGCGATTGCCTGTTTGCCGCAATCGACCTGAGAGTGCATGAAAACAGCGAATTCCTGGCCTCGGCCTATTACACCACCATGGGCTTCGCCGTTCCCGCCGCGCTAGGCGCACAGATCGCCAATCCCACGCGCCGTACGCTGGTCCTGGTCGGGGACGGCGCCTTCCAGATGACCGGCACCGAACTGTCGACGATAGCCCGTTTCGGGCTCAATCCGATCGTGATTGTCTTCAACAACTGCGGCTACAGCACCGAACGCTATATTCTCGACGGTCCCTTCAATGACATTGCATGCTGGCAGTTCGAGCGCCTGGGCGAGGTATTCGGCCCGCTGGCGGGCTATTCGGCCAGCACCGAGGATGAATTTGAGGACTCCCTGAACCGGGCTTTTGCGCAACAGTCATCGCCCAGTCTCATCAATGTGCATCTGTCGAAGGATGACCCATCCCCCGCCATGCGGGGATTGGCCGAGCGACTTGGCAAGCGCGTTTAAGCATTGTGGGGGCGACTTTAGTCGCCTATTTATTTAACGAATCAAGATAAAAGCTTCGTATCCTGCGTGGTTAATTATCAGCCCAAAATGTCTCTGGGCGACTAAAGCCGCCCTACATTGGGCCTGCCATCCCTACTCACGCCTTAACGCTCTGCTTCGCCGCGATCTGCGCCACATGCCTGCCCTGGTAGCGGGCGCCTTCCAGTTCCACGGCCGACGGCCAGCGGCTTCCGTCTCCGCCGGCAATGGTCGAAGCGCCGTAGGGCGAATTTCCCATCACTTCATTAACACCCATCTGCCCCTGAAAGGCGTATGGCAGGCCGACGATGATGAAGCCCAGGTGCAGAAGCACCGGAATAAACGTCAGTATGGTCGACTCCTGGCCGCCGTGCTGCGTTGCCGTGGATGTGAAGACCGATCCGACCTTGCCGACCAGCGAACCGCTCAGCCAGAGCGATCCGGTCCGGTCGATGAAATTCTTCATCTGCGCCGTCATATTGCCGTAGCGCGTGCCGGTGCCGAAAATGATGGCGTCGTATTCGGGCAGCTCATCGACAGTCGCGATAGGCGCGGGCTGGTCCATTTTATAGCCGGACTTGCGGGCGACCTCTTCCGTCACCAGTTCCGGCACGCGCTTGATGACCGCCTCGGCGCCGGCTTCTCGCGCGCCTTCGGCGACAGCCTCGGCCATGCGCTCGATGTGGCCATAGGATGAATAATACAGTACAAGCACTTTGGTCATGGTTCTTCTCCTAAAAATGTGCTGTTCCCCTGCCTGATCCGCTATTGGATATAATGAAAAAACGTTATCCGTGTAAGGCAGGCCTCTATCATGCATAGGAAGAACATAAGATAAATGCGCCTGCGGTTCAGTGCTGTATCACACATTAAGGGTGAAAACCCGACACGTGCGGCATGCAGCATAGGCATTGAGCCGCTATTCTCTGTTCTGCCAAGGCCAGCGGCCGTTCAATTCCACTTCCAGCGAAAAGCTCAGGAAAGTGCGTATGACGATGATGATGGCCAATACGCCCACCGTCTCGAAGTTGACCTCCACCACAGCGGAATGAATGACATCGGCCGCGATGAAAAGCTCCAGGCCCAACAGGATGCCGCGCCCGAGACGCTGACGTGTATTGCGGAAAACTTCTTCAGCATCAGCGTGGTTATAAAGCCGGAATGCCGCAAAGACCAGCGTATACAAGGCCAAAACGGCAATCAGGACGACACCGGTCGTCTCGATAATGGCCGTGCACCACTCGCCTATCCGTTTTACAAATTCGGACATATCGCCGTTTCCAGAGAAAACCTGCAATGCTGTGCGTAACTAAAGGATTTTCACCGCGAAGATAGGAAGGGCGCGAAGCAAAATAAAGTCAAAGTCTTCGCGCCCTTCGAATGCTTCACTGAGTTTTCATGAAAATGAGACCTGATCAGGCAGGCCATCACAGGCTCAAAAGCGGCTGTCTGATTTATATCGCGCCCGCCTGTTTCAGCGTGATCTGTTCATACCACTGCCGTATTTCCATCAGATGCTCATCCTCCTCATTCAACGCCGCCTGAAAGTCTTTCGACATGTCATCAAGCCCCATGTCATCGGCCAGCTTGACCAGCAGGTCCCAGCCGGCATTATCGACCAATTCGGCATTAAGCATCGCTTCCAGGCATTGATCCACGGATGTGCGCGGATCGCTCAAGACCTGAAGCACGCCGCTTGATGCTACGGCGCTGACATCGGCGCCGGGCGTCTGCGCAGTGGCATCGGCTCCCAAAGACTCTAGCGCGCCAGCGACTACCTTGAAGTGCAAGGCTTCCTCATGCCTGAACCGTTTGAGCATATCAATGGAAATCGGTGAGTCATCCGGTTTAGGTGCCGTCTGACATTTATTGATAAAGTAATCATAGAGCCGTGTGCCCGTCCGTTCAAAAGCCAGGCGCTCGCCCAGCTTGTCGATCAGAACTTGGGCATTCCTGCCGGCAAGTAACTGCATAGTTGCCTGGGCCGCGCCTTTCAACGTACCCGGAACAGGGACCGAACCCACTGGTTCGGCTTCTTTGATATAGTTGGCCTCAACGGCTGCGATACCTGCCCCGTCTCCGCGGGAGCTCGGCAAGTAGGCGTTGGCCGCATCGATCATCTTCTGGCTGTCGACAGGCGACATATCGATGCCGGTTCGGTTTCGGATGCTCATTTCAACGGGTTGGTTCATTTTTCAGCTCCTACACAAGTCTGTAGTTAAGCAACTTTACGATTCAGTTCTGTGCCGGGAGTCCACTGGTATCCTTCAGCGACCGTTTGAGATGGCGAACCATCAGAATTGATGTGCTGCCGGTAAGCCAGCGATGCCTGGTCCTCCTTGTCTTTACTGACGAATTGCGTGCCGCTGGTGCGCAGATCCACTTCCTGTTTGAGCGTTTGCCGTACGAATTCTCGGTTGCTCTTGAACGGCATCGGATCGGGCAATGTTTGAGAAATAATCTCGGACGGGTCCCGGCGCTCATACTGCTTGACCAGTTCCGATACATAAGCATAGTGCCCGAGTTCATAATCCAGGAAGCGTTCCCAGATCGCCTTAATGCGCGGATTCGTCTCCTGTTCCACGCAGCTGTAGTAGTTGTAAACTTCGGTCGCTTCATGGATCAACCATTTCTCCAGCCAGGTTTCATCAGGATCGATGATCGATTCATACTGCGTGACATGCTGCTCCTCGATCGAGGCGATCTCGGCATACAACTGGCGCGCGACCGGATCTGCGTAGGTCGGCCCAATGTTGGCATAATAATCATGGGTCTGATACTCGGCGGCCATGATGGTCGTGGCGTGCAGTTTGCTGATCGTATCCGCTTTGGTGCGATCATAAGGATTGCGCAGATCATTTTCGGGCGCCCGATGCTCGTCCACGGTAGGCCGGCCCGGAATAATATCGGTATGGGACTGGAGGATGTTGTTCGCATCCTTGCCTTCCAGGCGATCAAGCAATGCCGAGTATCGATAGAGATGATCGAAGTCCTCCAGCAAGCCGAACCGGTAGACCTGGGCCAAATAAGGATCGGGCTCGTTTTGCGCCACGGCGGCCGTAACCTCGACGGCGACCTGCTCATAAGCAATAGTAGTTTCCAGCGGAGAGTGGTCGGACGAAATGAGCCAATTGATGGTCGTTTGTTGCTGTTGCTCGACGCGCCGGACTTTCGCCAGCGGCACCTGCAGATCTTTGTTCATGCGTGCGCACAGGTGCTGGAAGCGCAGCGCTTCTACTTCCAGTCCATTAGTGAGGATGATTCTCACGCGAGTAAAAGCTTCATCGTCGAGCTTGCTGATGGGCGGCTGTACCATGTCCTTCCAGGTCATTCGTTGTTTTTCGAGAGACATCCCCTTCGAATCGAATAGATTTACAGACATATCGCCTCCTTAACCATTAAGGAATAAATTCACGGTTACTTGTTGAGTAAACAGGGCTCCGTGCAATCCTTTTGTTTACATTTCGTCATGATGCCAGGATAAATTGCCCCACTACAGCGAGATTTTTCCGTCAATTTAGATCGCCTTTCTATTGTTGGTGCATCAATCGCCATTTCGGCCTATGGCCCATGGGATGTGCATCATGATTTTTTCCGTAATGGGCGAACATATCACAATCTAACTAATCGAGGCAGACGGGCAAATACTTAGATATATTGCCGACTTGGAGAAGAAGGCCTACAAGTTATTGATGAAGCGGGGGATGCGGCACAGCTTATGGACGCGCCCGCCGAACTCCCCCTCAGCTAGATAAAGAATGGCTAGTGAAACCAGACCATCAGGGCAGTTCCATCTTTTCGCCCAGCACGTCCCGTACATAGAACATCTGTACCAGCACCATGATCACGACCGCCAACGGAGGCGCGAGCAGAAATCCCAGGATGCCGAAACCTGTACCCAACACAAGCTGAGCGGCCAGCAGCCAGGCCGGCGCAATCGATGTCATCTGCTTCTGGAGGTAAGGCGTGAGCAGATAACTTTCCAAGCCTTGAATAACGGTATAAAGAATAAAGACGTACAACACCGTCGATCCATCCTGGCCCAGGCCCACCATGACCGCAGGAACAATTGCCAGAATCGGCCCGATGTGAGGTACAAAATCCATGATAGCGGCCACCAGAGCCAGGATGAAAGCAAGCGGCATTCCTAACATGACCAGTCCGATCACGGTCAACAGGCCTACAGCCACCATCGACACGAGCCGGCTGAGCAGCCACCAGCGAAGCGCGCTCCCAATCCGCTCAAAGGCCTCATAGACACGTCCTCGATGATATTGAGGAAACAGGCGCGCAACACCGTCGATATAGGTCTTCGGCTCCACAGCGAAATAAAGCCCCAGCACAATAACAATCAGGATACTGCCAAGCGCCCCGAAGGCGGTCGAAAAAACTCCGGCGATTCTGGCCAACTGTTGGGGATTGGTCAGGGCATGCCCCACTCTGGCCATCGCCTCCAGCACCGCGGGCGCCCATTCGTATTGCCCGAGGCTATCCCGCATCCTGTCGATTGTACTGGGCAATTGCAGCGTCAATTGATAGAAGTCAGTGGCAATATCGGGACCATACAGTGACCCGATCAGTGCGACCCCCATCGTCATAATCAGGACCACCAGTATCAGCGAGGCATTTACGGTCAAAGCCGTGTTCTCGCTAATCACAACTGCACTGGAGCGCAGAAGCAGCGCCAGCAACATGCTCGCAAAAATCAGCAGTAAAATCTGGGCCACCTGCCAGACCATTAACAGCAGCACTACGATTGCCGCCGCCGCAGCCGCCACGATCAGCGTCCGCTTTGTCAGCAATCCGCTTATGCTTCGGGCTCCGAATCTATCCATATCCGCCCCTCCGCTTTCCGGCATCCTGCCTCTATCCCAAAAGCTCATAGCGGCATCCTCCATGACAGTCGTCCTGCCCTTGCCTTCATCCATCGTTTACGTAGAAAAACTTCCTTCGAACTGCACAGTTTTACAGTCATAACGCCTCCTCAGGAATAAGAATTTCAACGCTACTTGCTCAAAAGACTCTACCCCCTCGTCAATCGTTCCACTTGCTTTGCCAAAAGAGTTACCACTATCCGGCGAGAATAGAAAAACGATGAGCAGATTGGCGTCCTGCTTGCCCCTCATGTCCTGAAACGAGAGCGATCTGATAACTGGATGGCGCTGATTGGGCAGCAGCCTTAGAGGATGAAAGGAAAGGATCACAGCGCCTGCAGACTTCCCTGTTGCGCCATCGGGCGATCGCAGCAGGGAGTTTCTTCACTATCAAACGGCGGAGCTACAAGACGACTTCCTTGCCCTGTTGCGCAGACGGCTTAATGTCTGTCCTTAATACAGGCACCGCGCCTAGCAGCTTCTTTGTATAAGCCTGTTGCGGCTCGGTCAGCACCTGCGCGACGCTGCCGTACTCGACGATCCTGCCTTGATGCATAACCGCGACTTCATCCGCTATTTCGGCCACGACGGCCAGATCGTGGGTAATAAACAGATAACTGACGCCTTTTTCCCGCTGCAGCGACTTCAACAGTTCAATAATCTGCGCCTGCACTGATACATCCAGCGCACTGGTCGGTTCATCGCAAATGATCAGTTTCGGATCCACCGCCAATGCCCTGGCGATGCAGATGCGCTGACGCTGACCACCCGAGAATTCATGCGGATAACGCTGCGCGGCATCTTCAGGCAAACCGACCTGCCTGAGCAACTGACTGACTCTTGCTTGCCTGTCGACTGCACTGACGCCCGGATGCAGAGCCCGGATGCCTTCGGCGACGATATCGCCGACCAGCATTCTCGGGTTCATCGAGGAAAAAGGGTCCTGAAACACGATCTGCATATCGGCGCGTTTTTGCCTCAGCGCCTCGCCCTGCAGCGTATCGAGCGCCACGCCGTCAATTTTCACCTGCCCTGCAGTGCCCGGTATCAGGTTCAGCAAGCCCTTGCCCAGCGTGGTCTTGCCGCAGCCGGATTCGCCGACCAGAGCCAGCGTCTTGCCCTGCTGGATGGTGAAGCTGACCCCGTCGACGGCTCGCACATGGTCGACGACCCGCTTGAAAATGCCTTTCCTGATCGGGTAATGGACTTTGAAATCGTCAACCTGCAATAGCGGCGGCCTTTCCTGCCTGCTGTGTTTTAAGCAGCTTTGCATGGACGGCAAAGCGCTCAGCAGTTTTTGCGTGTACGGGTGTTTGGGATGGCGAAAGAACTCATCGCAATACCCCGTTTCGACGATCTTGCCCTGCTGCATGACCGCCACGCGATCGGCCATATTGGACACCAGGGCCAGATCATGGCTGATCAGCCACAGGGACATGCCGGTCTGCTTTTGCAGGGTTTTCAGCAGATTCAGGATCTGCGCCTGAATGGTCACATCCAGGGACGTAGTCGGCTCATCGGCAATCAGCAGATCGGGCTCGCCGGCCAGCGCAATCGCGATCATGACGCGCTGGCGCTGGCCGCCCGACAGTTGATGCGGATAGTCGCTGATGCGCTGTTCGGGCTTCGGTATCTCCACCTGCCGCAGCAATTCCAGTACGCGCTGCTTGGCAGCCTGTTGAGGCAAGTCAAAATGCAGCTTGATGACTTCCTCGATCTGGTCGCCGATAGTCATGACCGGATTCAGCGACGACATAGGGTCCTGGAATATCAGCCCGATGCGTCGGCCGCGAACTTGGCACATTTCGTATTCGGCTCTGCGCAGCAGATTATCGCCCTGAAGGCTGATTTCACTGGCCTGGATACGGGCGTTAGGCGGCAACAGCCTCAGCACGGACAAAGCCGTGATCGATTTGCCGGAGCCCGATTCGCCGACCAGCGCAAAGGTCTCGCCCTGATAAATGTCAAAGCTGATGTCGTCGACGACCTTGCTGCTGTGGTTGAAGCTGACGCTGAGATGCGCTACAGATAGGATTGGCTTATTCATAGGCGCCTCGTCTTGGATCGAATGCATCGCGCACGGTATCGGCAAACAGGTTCGCGGCCAGCACCAGTGCGAACATGAACACGAACGAAGCCGTCAGGGACCACCAGACCACGGGCTCGCGCGCCATTTCCAGCCGCGCGCCGTTAATCATATTGCCCCAGCTGTAGGTCGTCGGGTCGACGCCGATATTGATATAGGACAGCACCGCCTCGGCCAGTACCAGCGAACTGAAATCCAGCACAACCGAAATCAGCACAATATGCATGACGTTGGGCAGGATATGTCGCACCAGAATCACGCGGCGGCGCACGCCTAGCGCCTGCGCCGCCTGCACATATTCCATCTCGCGCAGCTTGAGCGTCTCGGCCCTAAGCAACCGGCATAACCCGGTCCAGCTGGTTACGCCCAGAATCAGGCAGAGAAACAGCAGCCGCATGTCCGCGCGCACGATCACGCTGGTAAAGGCTTCCTCGTGAGCGGCCATGTACACCTGCACCATCAGGATGGAGGCGGCTATCAACAGCACGCTGGGGATCGAATTCAGCGTCGTGTAAACATATTGAATGACATCGTCGACCCAGCCTCGAAAGAAGCCGGCCAGGATGCCGAATACAAGGGCCATCGGCAGCATGACCAAGGTCGTCAGCGTGCCGATCACGAGCCCTGTGCGAATGCTTTTTATGGATTGATAAAACACGTCCTCCCCGACCTTGTCGGTGCCGAAGACATGATAGTAAGCCGACAGATAGACCAGCATGTAATTGATCGAGACGATCAGGAACACCACGGCCCAGACCGCCTTGGCCGTCGGGCTCACGATGAGGCGCTTATGCGGCTTTCTCAAAAGACTCCCCAGCAGAACCACGAAAAATACGACTAGGCTGGCGCCCTGAATCCAGCCGTAAAGCGCCTTCTTCAATATATCCCGCGCCAGTTCGGTTTCGGGATCAGCCAGATGCGCACCGCCGAATTGCAGGCGCGGATAGCCCCATTGCTCAGTGCCGTCCGGCAAGGTCATCATTTCCTTGCTGTACAGATAGGCGGCAAATGGCGCCGAGTAGGTTTTCTCGCCATGTTCGCGCAACGGCGTGGCCCAGTAATCCAGCACGCTGATGATTTCATTGCCGCGGCCGCCCGACGGCTTGAAATGAATCGAGTCCAGCAGACCGACCAGGACAAAGACAATCAGTACGGTCAGCGAAACCATGCCGACTTTGCTGCGGGCGATCTGTTGCAGGGGGCGTTTAATGTATTCCTTGCCGCACAGATAAAAGCCGAGCATCAGCATTACGGCAATCAACAGGAATATCAGCGCATCGGTCCATAATATGATCATCAGGACAACCTTACCCGAGGGTCAACGAGGGTGTAGGAAATATCGGTCAGCAACAGACCGATCACATACAGGACCGAACCCAGGAAGACCATGGCTCGTACAATGGCGAAATCCTGACTGTTGATCGCATCTATCGTATAACTGCCCAGGCCCGGAATACTGAAAAACGATTCCATGATCAAACTGCCCATAAACAATAACGGCAGCACGACCACGACGCCTGTCAGAATCGGAATCATGGCGTTTTTCAGCACATGCCGGAACAGGGTCCGGGTTTCGGTCAGGCCTTTCGCGCGTGCCGTGCGTACGTAATCTTTTTCAACTTCTTCCAGAAACAGGGTCCGGTACCAACGTACGCCAGAACCGATGCCGGAAAAGACGCCGATCAGTACAGGCAATATCAGAAACTTCAGTGCCGACAGCCCGCTATCGTACCCGGAGATAGGCACCAGTTTCAGCAGTTTGCCGATCAGGAACTGGCCGCCGATAATATAGAACAGCGAAGAAACCGACATCAGGACCACGCACAGCACGACGCCGGCATGTTCCAGATAAGTGTTGCGGAACAGCACCATCATCAAGGCGAAGGTGATATTGACCAGCAACCCCACCATCAGCGTCGGCAATGCGACGGCCAGACTGGGCCACATGCGTTGCTGAATATCGGCCGCGATGTTTCTGCCGCTGTCGGATACGCCGAAGCGGAACAGGAACAGGCCGACGGACTTCTGGTAAAAGATCGTTTTGGTCAGTTTTTCTTCGCCCTCGGCCTTGCTGTTCCACAGCAGCGGCAAATCATAGCCCCGCTGCTGTTTCCAGTTTTCCACGGCCTTTTCGGTCACATGTTTTTGCCCCAGCTGCATACGCGCCATGTCATCGGGACTGTTGACGACAAAAAACAGCACGAACGTCAGGATATTGACGCCCATCAGCAACGGGAAGGCGTATAAGATTCGGCGGATAATATATTGAGTCATTGGATCGTTTCCCTGCTGCGGCGGCGATAAGCCTGAACTGCCGGTATCAACAGCAACACAAACACGGCAAAAGCTGTCAGCAAAGGCCAGAACACGGGCTTGTTCCACTCGGCTCTTTTCTCGGCTCTTTCCGCCTTATCGATGCGCGTATATTTAAGCTGATTATTGGCCATGAGATTAGGCTTCAGATTTTTATACCAGCCATGATATAGCGAAAAGCTCTTGGGATGAAAGCCGAATACCCATGGTGCATCGCGGCGCACCCGTTCCTGCATTTGCTGAATGAGACGATAGCGCTGCTCGCCATTCGCCATATTGCGCATTTGCTCGAACAGGCGGTCGAATTCGGCGTTTTGGTAATTGCCCGCATTCTCGCCGCCGTGCGCGACTTTGGCATTGGGCCCGTAGAGCAGGAAAAAGAAATTTTCCGGATCGGGGTAATCGGCATTCCAGCCCCAGAAGAAAATCTGCGCATTGCCGTCGCGCATTTTCTGCTGGAACCGGTTGTAATCGGTGCCGCGAATGACCAGTTTGATCCCCAGCTTCTCAAACTGTTTGCGATACCAGTTCATTCTCGGCCGGTCGTCTACGCTGACAGCGGTGGTGTCAAAATACAGGATCAGGGCTTGCTTGGTTTTAGGATCGATGCCGTTTGGATAACCGGCTTCGGACATCAATTGCTTGGCAACTTCTATGCTTTTGCGTTGCGGCTTGCCTACAGGATGTAGGTAAGGGGCGTTAGCAGGAGCGGAAGCCTTGCCGTTTACCCAGTCATAGACATAAGGGTTGATGCCTTCCTTGCCTTCCGCATAGCCGTATATGCCGGGAGGTATCAGACCCTGGGCCGCGACGCCGCGCCCGTTCGCGAAAATAGCGATGTATTCCTCATAATCGACGGCAATGGCGATGGCTTGGCGCAGCTTGCGCGCTTTCTCGCTGTCACCGCCGACTGTGGGATCGAGCATATTAAAGCCCAGATAGAAAATAGAGGTTGTGACCGCTGTTTCCAGCTGGATGCCTTTTTCTTTCATGGTGTCAGTCAGGGTAGCTACGCCGCTGCCGGTGAACTGTATGGCCTGGTCGAAATTGTCGGAAGCGATGCCGGACGCATCGTAATAACCCTGCAGAAATTTGTTCCAGTAAGGAATCGTTTCCTTCTCCAGCATATAAACAACTTTATCGATAAACGGCAGCGGTTTGCCGGCATCGGCCAGCAGACCTTTTTCCTTGTCGCCGGGCTCGCCTTCGGATGGATAGGCCTCATGATGAAACAGCGGATTTCTGAGCAGGATCATGCGCCGGTTCGGGTTGTTCTCGGCCAGAAGATAAGGACCGGTGCCTATCGGGAACCAGTCCAACGTGATGTTTTTATCGTTCAGGCCGGGCTGTTCATAAAAGACATCGGCTTCCCACGGCATCGGTGAGAAAAACGGCATGGCCAGCCAGAAAATGAACTGCGGGTATTTGCCCTTGATGCGTATACGGTATTGATACCGGTCCAGCGCTGTAACGCCTGTCATGGGCATGTCTTTGATCTCAAACTTCTGCTTGTCCGCAGCCTGTCTTGCAAAATCGTCGAATCCGACTATGTAATTTTTCATCAGTTCGGCGATGGGCGATTGGATTTTAGGATGCGCCAGACGCTTGATCTGGTACACATAATCCTCGGCGGTCAGTTCGCGCGAGCCGGTCTCGGGTAAATCCTGCAAAGTGCCGAGCTTGTCGATTTGCGCACCGGTCAAATGATGGTAGGCATATTCGCCTTGAGTATTTTTTGCCAGAGCCGGATGCGGCTGATAGCGGATTCCGGACTGGATTTTGATTAAGTAATCGGTATAGGCAATGTCGCTGTCATTGGCAGTTGAAGGCAGTTTCTCGCCATTGGCATTCAGGTACTCGATTTCGGGCATATCGGTTGCCGTCAGCGGCGCCAGTTCATAAGGCCTTTTCAGGTAATGATATTGAAACGGCGGCTCATAAATCTGTGCAATAAACGCATATTCGTTGGAACTGTATGCCACAGCCGGGTCCATATGCTTGGGACGCTCTGAAAAGGACTCATATAAAACCGACTGATTGCCCTCTTCCGGTGGATAAGGATCATTGAATTCCGAGCCGGCACAGGCGCTCAACAATATTATCAGCAATATCAGCCCTAGCACATGAACTTGGCCGATATGTATCTTCATAGAAAAAAGACTAAACATCAAAATACCTTGCAGCCTGAAAAAAATCCCTTTTTTTAAGGGTATTGTTAAAATTTGACAGTCCTGCGTAAGCAAGGCTATCCTTTTCGATTCCCTTCATTATGATGAGGGAGATCCAGATCCGTCATCTGCTATTCATGGGCGGATAGTATCATCGACCGGTCACAGGTTGGTGTGGATTGAAACAAACACAGATAATTGAAGCTCTATTGTAGCAACAAAAACATTGGGAGATGATAATGGGTTTTATGCAAGGCAAGCGGGTCTTGATCGTAGGCTTGGCCAGTAACCGTTCCATTGCATGGGGCATTGCCCAAGCCATGCACCGGGAAGGCGCGGAACTGGCCTTTACTTTTCAAAATGACAAACTTCAGAGCCGGGTTGAAACCATGGCGGCGGAGTGCGGTTCCAACATTACTGTTGAATGCGACGTCAGCAACGACGAACACATTGAAAACGTTTTTAAAAAGCTTGGGGAACACTGGGACGGCCTGGATTGTATCGTGCATTCAGTCGCTTTTGCACCACGCGATGCGCTGGAAGGCGACTTCGTCACTGCCACGACCCGGGAAAATTTCAGAGTCGCCCATGATATCAGCTCGTACAGCTTCACTGCTCTAGCCAAGGCCGGACGGGCAATGATGGCGGGCCGTAACGGCTCTCTGTTGACTTTAAGCTACTTGGGTGCGGAGCGCGTCATGCCCAACTACAACGTCATGGGCGTGGCCAAAGCCAGCCTGGAAGCCAACGTCCGCTATATGGCTGTCGCTCTGGGCGCTGAAGGTACTCGCGTGAACGCGATTTCCGCAGGTCCGATCAGAACACTGGCAGCATCAGGCATCAACGATTTCAAAACCATGCTCAGCAAAGCGGCCGATGCTTCGCCGTTGAAGAAAAACGTCACAATTGAAGAAGTCGGCAATGCGGCAGCATTTCTGTGCTCGGATCTGGCCTCTGGTATTACGGGTGAAATCACTTATGTGGACGCCGGCTATAATATTGCCGGCTATGTAGCTTCTTAAGCGTTCATTTTCCATGGCACAAAAAAAGGGAGCGTAAGCTCCCTTTTTTATTGCTTGTCCAGCGGCTAATTCTGAGCCTGGGCTTTCTTCACTGAAATATCGGCTTTTGCCTGCAGACTGTTCATGACCGCATTGAACTCGTTTTGGCCAAAAGCCCTGGCAATATTCTTTGACGCCAGCTCGAGCTGCTTCTTGTCATCCTCGCTCATGATGCCCTCCTTGACTTTCGACAAACTCACTACCGCCTGCTCATCGGAAGGCAATGCTGCCGTAAAGATTGTCGATTTATCGCCAGCAGGTTTGGCCGCCTTAAAGATTGCCTGGTTCAGCTGCCAGGGCAATTCGCCGTTGTTGCGTGTTACATCGGCCATTTTCTTGACCGTTAAGTTGTTTTCAGCCGCTACCGTGTCAATGGATTCGCCGGTTTGCAAACGCGTTTTTATCTGCTGCGCTTTTTCAACAGCCTGTTGTTTGGCTTTTTCACTCAACAAGGTTTCTATGACTTGCTGTTTAACTTCGCTCAGATCACGCGTAGCCGCAGGCTTGTGCTCCTGCATGCGCAGTACCACCAAGCGCTCAGGACCCAATTCCACAGGCGTACTGTTATTGCCCTGCTGAACTTCTTCAGAAAATGCGGCGCTACGCACTTTCGGATCGTTAGCTATGCCCTCACCTTTATCCTTAGTGAACAATGCCGTCTTTTTAATGGTTAAACCTAACGCATCGGCAACCGTTTGCAGGTTGTCGGGGTTTTCATAACTCATTTCAGTCAATGTTTCACCGGATTCGTAAAAGGTATTTTCGGCTTGCGCTTTTTGATAGGCTTTGGTTAATTCCGGTTTAACCGCATCAAATGGTTTGACCTCGCCCGGTACCAATTCAGTTACTTTAATTAAGTGGTAGCCGAATGCTGTTTTAACAGGCTCTGATACTTCGCCAAGTTTCAACGAATTTGCTGCATCCTCGAACGGTTTTTCCATTGCGCCAGAAGTAAACAAACCTAAATCGCCACCCTTGTTGGCGGTTAATTTATCATCTGAAACTTCAGCAGCTAACTTAGCGAAGTCTTTATTCGCTAGGTCTTTTTTTGCCTGCAACGCTTTTTCCAGCGCTACTTTTTCATCTTGTTTATCATTGATAGCAAACAGGATGTGGCTGATCTTTCTCCGTTCCGGAGTCGCATACTGATCCTTATGCTCTTCATAGAATGCCTTCAACTTGTCATCCGTTACGGCAACTTTTTTAGCGATATCATCCAGTGACAGTTCTACATACTCTACGGAAACCTGCTCAGGCACTTTATATTGGTCCTGGTGCTGCTGATAATAGGCAGTTACCTCTTCCTCTGAAGGTTGCTCTGCCGGCTTCTGTGCAGGAATCGTCACATAAGCTACATCGCGCTGCTGATTCTGAATTTTAAAAAAGCTTTCTACATCATGCTGAGTAGCAAAACTGCTATCGATGATGCTACGCTGAAACTGTTCCATTACCAGCGCGTTCTTGATTCTGTTTACAAACTCGCCGGATGTCATCCTTTGCGAATTCAGCAAAGCTTTATAACGGTTCTCGTCAAACTTACCGTCTACTTGAAAGTATTCCAGAGATTTAATGAATTCTCGCGCCCTATTGTCGCCGGTAACAAGCCCCTCGGAACGCACATGCTGCAGCAAAACCTCATCCTTTATCAGCTTTTCCAAAGCTTGCGCTTTCAAAGTCTGTTCATCAATATTGAGTCCCTGGAGATTCTGACTGTACTGTTCATAAGCCCTGTTGACATCCTGCTGATAAAAATCCCTATCACCTACGGAAGCGACCGGAGGTTCTTTCCCTGTATCCAAATAATTTTGAATACCCCATAAAGCAAAAGGCACGCAAATTATTATCAAGATCCCCCATGCGAAAGCACCTTGCGCTTTTTCTCTAATTCTTGTCAGCATATGCTCTATCCTAAACAAAACGGCTTAAATTTAAGCAAAAAAAAACCCCGAACCAGATACCGGTACGGGGCTTTAATTTGGCGGAGTGGACGGGGCTCGAACCCGCGACCCCCGGCGTGACAGGCCGGTATTCTGACCAACTGAACTACCACTCCAAAGTCTGGTGGGTGCTGAGGGGTTCGAACCCCCGACCCTCGCCTTGTAAGGGCGATGCTCTCCCAGCTGAGCTAAGCACCCGACTAAAGAAGCACTAGTTTACAGCATCTTTTAAAGATTTACCAGCTTTAAATGAAGGAATTTTCGCAGATTTAATTGTAATCTCTTCGCCTGTTTGCGGATTACGGCCTTTGCGCTCTGCTCTCTCCTTTACAGAGTATGTACCAAAACCAACTAAAGCAACAGAATCACCTTTACTCAAAGCAGCCGTAACTGCACTAATGAAACCATCTAAAGCACGTCCAGCGTCCGCTTTTGTCAATTCAGAAGACTCTGCAATAGCATCGATTAGTTCTGATTTATTCATCATTCCCCCTTAGGAAGTATTTTTTAAATTGTATTCTGCACAACCAGTGTATGATTCTTATGTGCGATTCCTGGCCACATAAGAAAGCTTGGTATTTATATCAATAGCTCTTAGGCAGTGTCAAGCATTAAAGCCCCCCGAGCCCATGATTTTTGCGGTTTTGCCGAATTCAAACAAAACCGCAAACTTTTCTAGTGAGCAGTAACAAGACCCTGTTTTTTTAGCTTACCTTCACTTTTAGCCTTTTCTTCGACTTCTTTCTTGTCGCTTGGCTTCGGCATATATTGCAACGCCACTTCAAGCACCTCATCTATCCAGTGGACGGGCTTGATATCCAGGTTTTGCTTTATATTTTCAGGAATTTCGACCAGGTCTTTTTCATTTTCCGCAGGAATGACAACTGTTGTTATGCCTCCGCGATGAGCAGCCAATAGCTTTTCTTTCAGCCCGCCAATCGGCAATACCTCGCCTCGCAGCGTAATCTCACCGGTCATGGCCACACTTGCCTTTACAGGTATTTTAGTCAGTGCCGAAATGATGGCCGTACACATGCCGATACCAGCACTGGGCCCGTCTTTTGGCGTAGCGCCTTCAGGCACATGAATATGGATATCATTTTTCTGAAACACCTCATGGTCTATTCCCAGGATTTCAGAGCGGCTTCTTACCACGGTCATCGCCGCCTCAATCGATTCCTTCATGACGTCGCCCAGTTTGCCTGTGGCGGAGTGTTTGCCTTTTCCGGGAATAACGGCTGTTTCAATCATTAACAGTTCGCCGCCGACTTCCGTCCAGGCCAGGCCGGTCACTTGTCCAACCTGATCCTGTTCCTCTGCAAGCCCGTAATGGAACCGTTTAACGCCGAGATATTTATCCAGGTTCTCAGAAGTAACTTCAACTTTGTCCTTGCTCGGTTTCAGCAGCAGGTCTTTGACCACTTTACGGCAGATTTTCGAGATTTCCCGCTCAAGACTGCGAACACCAGCCTCTCGCGTATAGTAGCGAATGATATCCCTGACCGCTGTTTCTGCAATTTCGATTTCCTGTTCTTTCAACCCGTTATTTTTGATCTGCTTCGGGATCAGATAGCGGCATGCGATGTTAATCTTTTCATCTTCAGTGTAGCCGGCAAGACGTATAACCTCCATCCTGTCCAGCAAGGCCGGCGGAATATTCATCGTATTGGCTGTCGCGACAAACATCACATCGGACAGATCAAAATCCACCTCCAGATAATGGTCCGAGAACGTATGATTCTGCGCGGGATCCAGCACTTCCAATAATGCCGAAGCCGGATCGCCTCGGAAATCGGCTGCCATTTTGTCGATCTCATCAAGTAAAAACATAGGATTGCGTGTTTTCACCTTAGCCAGATTCTGCAAAATCTTGCCCGGCATAGAGCCTATATAAGTTCGACGATGCCCGCGAATCTCCGCTTCGTCCCGCACACCGCCCAAAGCCATCCGCACATATTTACGATTGGTAGCTCGAGCAATGGATTCGCCTAATGAGGTTTTACCTACACCAGGAGGGCCGACCAGGCACAAAATAGGTCCTTTGAGCTGCTGCACTCGCTGTTGCACAGCCAGATATTCGAGAATGCGCTCCTTGACCTTATCTAAACCATAGTGCTCTGTTTCCAGAACTTGCTCGGCCAGCTTCAGATCATGCCGCACCTTGGTTTTTTTCTTCCAAGGCATACTGACCATCCAATCAATATAATTACGCACGACAGTGGCCTCGGCAGACATCGGCGACATTAATTTGAGTTTGTTAAGCTCTGCCTCAGCCTTTGCCTTGGCCTCTTTGGTCATGCCGGCACTTTCGATTTTCTTTTCAAGCTCTTCAATCTCATTGGCAACATCTTCCATTTCGCCAAGTTCTTTTTGAATCGCCTTCATTTGCTCATTCAGGTAATATTCCTTTTGATTCTTCTCCATTTGCTGCTTAACACGCCCCCGGATTCTTTTTTCCATTTCCAGCAGGTCAACCTCGCCTTCCATCTGAGTCATCAGATTTTCCAGCCGTTTCGCAATATCCGCGGTTTCCAGAATCGCCTGTTTTTCATTGACCTTTAGCGTCATATGGGCGGCCATAGTATCGGCAAGGCGGCTTGGATCATCAATACCGGCAAGTGAATTCATGACTTCCGGTGGAATCTTGTTATTCAGTTTGACGTATTGATCAAACGAACTGATGACTGTCCGCTGCAGTACCTCTTGCTCCCGTTCGGATATATTTAAAATATCGTCGATCTTTACTACAGAGGCGGAAAAAAAACTGTCCGTTTCTTTATAGTACGAAACTTTGCTGCGTTGACTTCCTTCGACCAACACTTTAACAGTGCCATCAGGCAATTTTAGCAATTGCAGAATATTGGCCAAAGTACCGACCTGATAAAGATCGGTAAAATCCGGCTCGTCAATTTCAGCTTCTTTCTGGGCAACCAACAAGACCTGCTTGTTATCCTTCATAGCCGCATCCAAAGCGTCAATAGATTTTTCCCTGCCGACAAATAAAGGGATCACCATATGCGGATAAACCACGACGTCCCTGAGCGGCAAAACCGGAATCAAAACATCTGTTTGTTGTATCTCTGTCATTTTGTGCGTTTCCATAACTGGAACCTTTAGCAATTTTTGAAAAAAAGATATGGGGCCGATAAATAAAATAACAAGCGCTAAAACCATAAAACACAGTCTTTAGCTTGGCTATAGCACAAAAAAAAGGGAGCTAAAAAATAAAGCTCCCTTTTTCTCTGTCCCGAATAATTTTTAAGATTCGGCCGAGGCCTTTTTCTTTTCCGCTTCGTAAACCAGAAGAGGTTCAGACTCACCTAGAATAACACTTTCATCAATAACCACCTTGCAGATATTTTCCGACGATGGCAATTCATACATAGTATCCAGCAGAACACTTTCAACGATAGTCCTTAAACCGCGAGCACCGGTTTTTCTTTCCATGGATTTACGGGCAATGGCGATCAAAGAGTCTTCTCTAAACTCCAGTTCAGCACCTTCCATTTCAAACAAATGCTTATATTGCTTGATCAGCGCGTTTTTGGGCTCAGTTAATATTTGGACCAAGGCCTGCTCATCGAGTTCTTCTAAAGTGGCAATTACCGGAAGACGACCGACAAATTCCGGAATCAATCCGTATTTAATCAAATCTTCGGACTCAACCTCAGCAAAAAGCTGCCCGACATTTTTAGTCTCATCTTTGGCTTTTACCTCTGCCGAGAAACCTATGCCGCCTTTTTCCGAACGATCTTTAATAATACGGTCCAGTCCGGCAAATGCGCCACCGACAATAAACAGAATATTGGCGGTATTGACCTGCAAAAATTCCTGTTGCGGATGTTTACGGCCGCCTTGAGGAGGCACTGACGCAATAGTGCCTTCGATCAATTTCAGCAGCGCCTGCTGTACACCTTCACCGGAAACGTCGCGCGTTATTGACGGATTATCAGACTTTCTGGAGATTTTATCGATTTCATCGATATAGACAATGCCGGTCTCAGCCTTTTCTACATCATAGTCACATTTCTGCAGAATCTTCTGAATGATATTTTCTACGTCCTCTCCTACATAGCCGGCTTCTGTCAGCGTAGTGGCATCAGCAATAGTAAACGGCACATCCAGCAAGCGTGCTAATGTTTCAGCCAGCAGCGTTTTCCCTGAACCAGTCGGACCGATCAATAAAATATTACTTTTAGCTAGCTCGACGCCATCCTTTTTCGACTTGCTGCGTAAGCGCTTGTAATGATTGTAGACGGCGACAGCCAAAATCTTTTTCGCACTTTCCTGCCCGATAACATATTCATCGAGTTCTGCTTTGATCTCTTTCGGCTTAGGCAATTCACCGCCGAAAGAAGAAGAGTCGTCTTGCAATTCGTCTCTTATGATGTCATTACAAAGCTCTACGCATTCGTCGCATACATAAACTGACGGCCCTGCAATAAGCTTCCTGACTTCATGCTGACTTTTACCGCAAAAAGAACAATAAAGCAGTTTATCGTCGTCTTTGCTGTTTTTGTCATTACTCATAAATTGACTCCTGCAAACATCCAGAAACTGATGCTTTTTTTGCTTTTGATGAAGCAAAGAATATATCTAAATACAAAAAAAATACCAACCCTTATTTATCAGAACCGATTGCGCGATTTGTTAACACCTTATCAATGAGCCCATAGCTGACCGCATCATTAGCACTCAAAAAGTTATCCCTATCCGTATCCAAACGGATCTTTTCTATCGGCTGCCCCGTGTGGCCGGACAAGATATTGTTCAGCTTTTCTCTGATTGCCAGGATCTCTCTGGCATGGATATCAATATCAGAGGCCTGCCCCTGAAAACCGCCTAGCGGCTGGTGAATCATCATTCGCGAATGAGGCAGGCAATACCGTTTGCCTTTAGCGCCGCCCGCCAGAAGCAAAGCCCCCATACTGGCGGCCTGTCCGATGCACATAGTGCTGACATCAGGCTTGATAAACTGCATCGTATCGTAAATCGACATCCCGGCGGTTACTGAGCCGCCGGGCGAATTGATGTATAAATGAATATCCTTGTCAGGATTTTCTGATTCCAGAAAAAGCAACTGGGCGACAACCAGATTGGCCATGTAATCTTCCACTTGACCAACCAGAAATATAACGCGCTCTTTTAATAGTCTTGAATAAATGTCAAAGGAGCGCTCACCTCTAGCAGTCTGTTCAACAACTATAGGAACTAATCCACCCGCAGCCTCGGGAGCCATTGCTTGATTCATTTTATACATTCGATACCTTACCTTTGCTGTTGATTCATTACATCGTCAAATTTCATCGGCTCGTCAGATACTTTTGCCTGGGCAACCAGCCATTCAACGGTCTGATCTTCCAGCACCATTTGTCTGACATCATCCAGTCGGCTTTCATCTGCATAATACCATTTAACCACATCTTCAGGGCGTTCGTAACTTCTTGCCATATTTTCAATAGCAGACCTTACTTTATCCGCATCAATTTTGATATCGTTTTTCTGGATGATTTCGCCCAAGATCAATCCCAAAGCCACGCGACGTCTGGCCTGTTCTTCAAATGCGTCTCTCGGCAACTTCAGATCGTCCAGCTTCATCTTCTGCCGTTTAGCGGTCTCTATATAAGGCTTCATCATACTTTCTACTTCCTGATCGACCAGCGTGTTCGGAACAGTAATCTGAATCGTCTCATACAAAGCATCCATGACGGCATTTTTCAGCTTGCCGCGTAATGCCTGTTCAAGCTCTCTTTCCATATTGTTTCTGACGTCTTCACGAAAAGACTCTGCAGAGCCATCTTCGATACCGTAGGCCTTCACGAAAGCCTCATCAATTTCAGGCAATACCGGTTCTTCAACAGCGCTCACTTCAACTTCAAACTGAGCTGCTTTACCGGATAATTTTTCATTGCCGTATTGCTCTGGAAAAGATACTTCAAATGTTTTGTTAGCGCCCGCTTCAAGACCGATCAGGTTGTCTTCAAAGCCTGGAATCATCTGTTTCCCGCCAATTTCAACCGGATAGTTTTCTACCTTGCCGTTAGTAAAATTCTCACCGTCGGCAGTGCCTGAAAAACTGATTGTTATACGGTCATGTTCCTGCGATGCGCGTTCTACCTTGTTCCAGGTCTTTCTCTGCGCTTTCAGTTTTTCAATCATGTCGTCGACATCGGCTTCAGCGACGGTAGCGATAGGGCGTTTTACCTCGATTTGATTCACGCCTTCCAGCGATATTTCAGGATAGACTTCAAATTCGGCAGTATATTTAAATCCTTCCGCTTCGTCTAACGGATGAATATGCGGATGGCCGGCAGGTCTTAAATTTTGATCCTGCAATGCCTCAAAATAAGTAGATTGAATCAGGTCGCCGGCAACTTCGCCGCGAACCCTATCGCCAAACATCTTTTTAACTACATGCTGAGGCACTTTACCCGGACGAAAGCCATCGACTTTAACTTCGCGCGCCAACGACTTCAAACGCGCCGCCATTTTTTCCTGGACAATTTCTTCAGGCACGCTAACAGTCATTTTTCTGCTTAATTCTGATGTCTTTTCGACAGAAACTTGCATTTCTTTACCTCAACAATATTATGGATAGAATTTTTTATATTAGGATACCGGAAACGGCTCAAGAATTTGAAAAATTAACGATTGGTATCGTTAATTTTGTATGTAACTATTTTGAATTTAGTGGTGCGAATGGAGAGACTCGAACTCTCACAGGAAACCTACTGGAACCTAAATCCAGCGCGTCTACCAGTTCCGCCACATTCGCACGTTGAAAGAACGCGGCATTATAGCCCTAATTCCACCATGGCAACAAGTTATAAATTTAAATATTTACACATCAATACTGAATACACGGTTTCGCTCCCTGCGGCGAAAAATCACGCCACTTGCGCCAAGACATTATGATGCCCTTAACCATACGAAACAGGAAACCCGCTATGTCATCTGTAAAAGCCAATAGGGCCAGCCGCCAGAAATTCAACCTTATGGGCATGCCCGAATCAATAGCGAGTTTTGGGGAATTATAAAACTAAAAATACCATCAGGGCTAAACGTTCACGATAGGCTAGCCATGCTCGAGGTTATGCCGAATATCCTAGCCTGAATCAAACGCTGACTGATACGTCGAAACCCAGCAGCCTGATCTCATCAGCCAAGGCATTTAATGACTCGACTGATAATTTCTCCAACAGTGCCGCTTCCGGTTGCATGGAAGGTCTGGCTATTGTATACAACATAATACCTTTCAAGCTTACATGCTTCTTATTAATTGTCTTCAGCATATCCAGATAAGCCTGCTTTTCCTCTTCTGACAAACCCCGTTTATCATAATCCAGCAAACAGGTCTGCAGCCTTGTAGGGCACAATCTTGCAGACAGCATTAAATTTTCCAGACTAGCTTGATAGCTCTGCTTTGCATTATTGATCAGCCGCCTGCCTGCTTCAGTAGCGCTATCGAACTTAAACCAGACTTCTCCGCCATATTCCTTTAACTTCTTCAACCCAGCCTGAACTCTAGGCTGATGCACCAGACTGCCATTGGTAATCAATACGAAACTGCTCTGGGGCAAAACGCCGATTTCCGTCGCTACTTCACCGATCAAAGTCACTGCGCTGGCAAATTCTTTTAAACTGGTCGGTTCGCCGTTGCCGGAAATAGCGATATCCTTGATGACACGATTGCCGTCCGGTATCAAAAACCGCTCATAGAAATTTCCGTTGAGCACATCATCCAGAAAAAACCTTAACTCGTCTTCCAATAGCTGAAAATCCATTTCAGGCGCCGCGCCAGCTTGCAAATCAGGGACTTGACAATAGACACAGCGCCAATTACAGGCATTATTGGTATTGAAGTTAATTCCGATAGACAAGCCGCCTGCCCGCCTGGAAAGTACCGGATAGACATATTTTAAGCCGGCCACATCCCGACTATGGTTGATTGTTGTTAATGTTGACGCCATAAACTCTGCTCAAGCAACTTTAAGCCGTATTATTCCACGTCGACCTGTAATTTTCATTTAAGTTTTTTGCAGAAGGCATAAAGCGAAATAATTGGATTCTTTAAAAGAAAAGCCTTGCTTGCAAAACAGTTCTCCAGGAGCCGTCGCCGTCCCCTTTGCCAAATAGTCACTCATATACAGCATTCTTAACTTGAGAGTCCAAAGACTCCTTGTCTTCAAATTTCACATGGTACATTTTTGAATCCGCCATATCGATTAACGCATCGATATCAGTACCGTCATCGGGATAAAAAGCCACGCCCATGCTTGCCGACACATAGAGTTGCTTATTTTGGTAATTTACCGGCTGACAGATAGCCTGCTGTATTTCCAGCAGCATCCCTGTGATGTCTTCTTTATTTTTGACATGATTAAGAAGCAGTACAAATTCGTCACCGCCAAAACGGGCCGCCACATCCGATTGACGTATAAAGCTTCGCAGCGTGTTCCCCACATGAATTAACACATTATCACCCGCTTTATGCCCCAATGTATCGTTTATATTTTTGAACTGATTCAGATCAATAAAGCAGACGGCAACCTTATAACGCTCCCTTTGAGCCATTTTTAAAAACTGATCCGCCAGCAGAAACAGATGATGGCGATTATCAAGACCTGTCAGAGTATCCCGGTAGGCGATTTTTTTGATCTCCTGCTCAGCTGCCAAACGCAAACGAATCTCTCTTCTTGCGGTTCTATATGAAACAAACAAAACAACGATAACAAAGACCGCCACTATCGCCAGCGCTAAAAAAATCTCCGAATACAGCCACAACCGCTCCTTGTCTACCTTAAAATCAGGATCATAAAGAAATCCCTCCAAGGCATGATCATTTTCGACCATATTGGTCTGCACGAAAGTGCTGGCCATACGCCGCCAGCGCCAGGGATTCATATGCCCCAGCTCAACCAAATCCGGAGCAATCAATGGCCTTATTGCGTTTGCTTCAAATTCCAGCTGCGCTCTGGATTTACTGACCTTATATTTATCCACTAACAGGTCAATAACCTCCCGAGGATGATCCATGGCATATCGCCAACCTTCGAGGCTGGCATCGCGCAATGCTTTCACCCGATCAGAATGCTTTTTTATTTCATCCTCAGTACTAAAAAGGATATCACTATAAAAATCCACACCGTAGTTAAGCGGATTAAGCACCGTATAATCGATGCCTTGCTGGCTCAGATAATAAGGCTCATTACTCAGATAAGAATTAAAGGCGGCAATCTTTCCATCAATGAGATCTTGAATATCGTAGCTGTTTGGAATGACATGAATATCAGCCCTTTTGATACCTTCATTATGCATCATAGCCAAAATAGCTTGGTCCGACACCATAATAGCCTTGCCGGCCAAATCATGCGGAGAGAGAATACCGGCCTCTTTGCGGGCCAGCAATACAGACGGAGAATGCTGAAATATCGCCGCCAAAGCAACCAACCGCGCACCGCGCAAGCGTTCTAATAATAGCTCACTATTAGCAACACCATACTGAGCATGACCTTGAAGCACCTGAGGCAATGGTTTTTTCTCCGGTGAGACAGCGTCGATTATTACATCAAGACCGGCTTTCCGGTAAAAACCCTTTTCCAATGCCGCGTAATAACCGGCGAATTGAAACTGATGGTGCCAGGGCAATTGTATATGAACAGGTTCGGCGGATATGCTGGAAAAAGACCCTAGCAATAAAACACAAAACGCCAACCTCATCCTGATGGAAATCATGAAGGTTGCCAACGTTGCGATGGCATGGCCAATACGCTATAAATATGATTTATGAGCATAACGCTTAAGTGTTTTGAGTATAATTTCGCCGTCTGTTTAGAGTTAGGATTAGCATTAAAGAAAGCCCCGAAACGGGGCTTTCTGCATTATTAAAATAGAATTTCGACTAAATTAGCTTATTTTAACTAACACTTCGCCTCTGCCAATTTCCGACATGTCGCCGGCATAGCGCTGCACGCGGTTAAATGCTACAGAAGCATCGGCAAATTTGGAATTGAGTTTTTTAAATGATGCAAACAGTATAGGCAGAAAAGCCAGTGTATGGGCGCCGCAATCATTAAAACTCGCCGATAACGCCGGTTGATTCCATAACAGCAAAGTGCCGCGGCGCATGGCGTAGCCCAGATACCGGCCGGTTTTGCCCATGACGGCGATGGTGCCGGCCGTCATTCTGGATCCGCAATAATCGCCGGCATTGCCTTCAATGAGGATATTGCCGCGACGCATGTGATCGCCCGCCCGCTCGCCGACATTGCCTTTGACCAGAACCGTACCGCCTTTCATGCCCATCTTGTTGCCCGGCAAGGCAGCGCCGAGAAAGTCGCCGGCATTGCCGCCAATGACGATAAAGCCTTTTTTCATTTCACAAGCCGCAAAAATGCCGGCATTGCCCGTTACGCCGATCTCACCGGACTTCATGCCCAGGCCCAGATAAGCGCCGGCATCGCCCTCGACTAAAATACTGCCGCCATCGAGTTCCTTGCCGATAAAATCGAGCTTGCCGAAACTGTTCTGAATGACGATCTTTTGCGTATCGGAACCGGAAATTTTGAACAATTCATCAACACGGATTTTGCGTTTGCCGCTTTGAAGCTCAATAGCGGCAATCTCACTCGGCTCCATGTCCTTCAGCAGATTGCAGACCAGCGGCGACATATCCACACGCTGATCCGGCCGGTGTTTCAGTGAAAATGTTAAAGCGCTCACGCCATAATCTCCTGTAAGTGAAAGTGGAACGGCCCGAGTTTGCCACCGTAATTGCCCGCACTGATGCGCGTGATGCCGTTCTCGGCGCCTAAATCGCAGACTGCCTGTATGCCGACATGCATGGCTTTATCAATGTCTTCTTTAGTCAAACCGTCGATTACGATTTCCATGACCGATTCAACCTCAGGCGATAAATCGGTCCGGGTCATACCTTTCAGGGTCGGGCAGAAAGCGTCATTGGTGGACGCGCCCAACGCTTTGTATTTCGATCCGACTTTGGATCCGGAGCGCACGACCCCGCCCGGAAACGGCATGATGACGTTAGGGATTCTGCGCATCGCTTCAATCGCCGCTTCACAGGCGGCCAATGCCTGCGGCTGCGATTTGGCCAGCACCAAAAAGTTGCCGCCCCCTACTGCATCGACCTGGCCGGTTGTCGCCTCAGCCAGAAACTCGCCGTCCATGACTGGGATACGCCAGTAGCGTTTGCCGTCTATCAGCTTGGCCACTTGAAAGCCGTCGCCGAAATAGCGCAGGTTCTTACCCAACGGAATTTTTTTGTCACTGTCGATACCAGCGAACAGGGCCGACGTCGGCGACGTCAATACGCACTGCCCTGCACGGGTCTCCAGTTGCTTGGCCAGCCCCTTGCCGCCCATGGCGAAGATCATGACCGAAACACCCGGACGGCCGTCCGGGGTTTCCGAAGGGTCCAGTACCCGCTCTATGCCCGCTTCGCAACCGCAGGCAATTACCGAGGTAGCAAAACCGGTCATGGCCTGGGCGGAAATCATGGCCCATTTTTCATTCTGAGCGGTGATAATGGCGCGCGTAGCTTTCATCGGGAAAGCTTCGGCGAAGGTTGCATCTATCTTTACGCCATTGATAATCATGCCACCTCTCCTTTAAGCGGATGCGCAGTCAGGCTGCCGCAGCCAATATCCATGAACTCATCATCGCTGATTTTAAAGTTACCGACTTTCATAGTAAGGAATCGATCAAAATATTTCTGCAAATCTTTCTCTACCGATGGGTCCCAATCCGGTCTAACGATATGGGTGGTGCCCGACTTGGTGTGGACTACGGTTCCATCTTTAACGACCAGTTCGCCGTCTTTAAAGACATAATCCGGCTTGGCGAACATTTTTTCGCGGTCGGCATTATCGGTATAGACGGTGATATCGGCCCAGTTGCCGGCACTCAGACCGCCGCGGTCGTGCAGACCGATCAGTCTGGCGGCGCCGGCGCGCGTCAGGATAGCGATTTCCTGCAGACTGTACTCGCGGTCTATCGACGCCAACGTAGTCATTTTTTGCGCTTCCGGATGGATCGTCGCCAGCATATCGTTACGGAAACTCTTGTCCATCAGCAGCCGGATCAGATGCGGATAGCTGGTAAACGGCGCACCGTTAGGATGGTCGGTCGTCAGGAAAATACGCCACGGGTCATCGACCAACAGGAAGGTTTCCAGACCGATAGCCCATTGCAGCGCATTGACGAAGTTCTGATCTTTGTACTTGAACGGCACGATGCCGCAACCCGCATCGCATTCTATATCCATGCACACCCATTTGTTCGGGCTAGCATGTTTATGGTTGGCGTGCTGACGCATGTTGTCGCCTGATGCGGTAACAGTCTGTCCAAACAAGACCTGCCCCACATCGATCGTGATGTTCTTGTTTCTGTTGACTGCCTCGGCAATCTGCGCGGCGCCCGAGGAGAACTTGAAATCCCCTTCCGTGCCATAACTGTGGAACTGGATGTGCGTTAAATGCATGGGCAGACCGCCGATCCCCTGAATCGTATCCAGCGTGGTCTCCATATTGCCGGGCACGCCCAGGTTGCAGCCGTGCACATGCAACGGGTGCGCAACACCCAACTCCTTGACCGCTGTGGCCAGTACTTGCAGGATTTCGCGCGGACTGACGCCGTAATGGCTGTTTTTCTCGTCCAGGTCCAGTTTGCGCTGATTGAATTTGAACGCGCTGATGCCGCCTGGATTGACGACCTTAATGCCGATGGCTTTGGCCGCGTTCAGCGTCCAGGCTACATAATCATTGATCGCTTTCTGGTCTTTCTTGGCAGTCAGCATGCGCAGCAAGTAATCATCACTGCCCAGCATGGCGTAACCGCCTTTATCCAGAATGGGAATATCGGCCATTTCCATATGCGCCTGACGCGCATTGATCGGCAATACGGCGGGCTCGAAAGCCGCGGTATACCCCATCTCGGCATAACGGTAGCCGGTCACGAACGTGCTAGGCATGGCATGACCGCAGCCGGAACGGGTCACGTCGGTACGATGCACAGGATCCTGGCGATGATCTTCGGGCAGCAGGGTTCTGGCGATATTGCCCTTGCCGCCGCCGATATGCGTGTGCATATCGATCGCGCCGGACATCACCACTTTGCCGGCTAGATCGTATTCTTTATCAACTTGAATGTCCGGTCCCGGTTGATTAACGATACGCCCGTCTTTGATGTAAATGTCCTGTTTCTTGCCATCAATGCCGCTGGCAGGATCATAGACAGTTCCACCTGTTAACTTTATCAACATATATTTACCTATAAAGCTTGTTCAATGGCATTCAGCACGTCAAACGTGCTGGGCAGGCCGGAATCGCGGCACTTTTTCAGTCGAATCGCAACCACGTTATCCATACGGTACGCATGGCCTGTATGATCGATACCTGGAGTGCCGACCGGGATAAACACGTCAGGCTCCTTAGAGAAGGTCATGCCGGAACGGCCGATGACTATGGTCGGCAGATTCGTGCCCGGCGGCACGGCACTGACGTTGAATGCCTGCACCCACACCAGTGCATCGGCTTCGCCATTGGCGATCATCAATTCAATGTCATTCAAATAAGGATCATATTCAGGGAAGCCCTTGGAAAAACGCGTACGCGCCGGATAACCCGTAGTCCAGCCGCAAACCTGATTGGCCGTCTGATCGCCTTCCTTGCCGCCCAAAGGCAGGCCCGAACAGCGCGTATTCATATTATTGACGTCCTTGATCATTTCCGACAGGGTCTGCACGGTGAGTTCAGCCTGGCTATAAGCCAAAGCCCCTGCCGCCCAGGTCACGACACTGTAGTGCGCCGCTTTCAGTTTATCGGCGATGCCCTGCAAATCAGCGACAGCGATGCCGCCCACAGATTCAGCCCGGATCGGCTGGCCTTTAACCAGGGTTCTCAATACCGCCACGACTTCGGGCAGATCTTCCATGCCGCATTCAAAAACCTGGGCTTTCTTGCCTTTCGGCGAAGTGGAGGCATCGCCGGAAGGCGCCTTGCCTAAATAGATCACTTCCCGATTGCCGGTATCTTCCAGAAACATCGCCTCTTCGTTCCAGAGATAGCGCTCGAAAAAGCGTGGGGCAAAGCTTTCAGGATCTGCACCGACAACCAGAAGCAAATCGCAGCGGTTTTTAACTTCCGCCAGCGTCGTGTTCATCCAGCCGGAGTCCTGGAGCGCCAGGAAATTGCGCCTTGCCGCATTGAAATTCATGTTATCGACAACAGCGCCGCTACGGTCGGCCAATGCTAGCAAAGCCCGCATACCGTTGACATCGGTAGCGCACCCGCCGATAACAGGTTGATTGGTGCCTTTTAACAAGGCTGCCGCTTTTGCCACGGCCGCATCGAAACTGACGGCTTTGCCATCGACTCGGGGACTGGTATCGGTAATGGCCTGTTCGAAAGCAGGCGTATTAACCGAGCAGCCATTTTCAATCACTTTCAACGATAGACCGTCGACTCTGATTGTCAGGTCGTCGGTTCCAATACCGCAAAAAGGACTCGGTACTTCAGTTACTTCACTCACGCGCTATCCTCTTGTTGTCTCTATACAATTAAATCGTTGTTACCCAGCAGTCTGCCTGCTGCTGTGTTTTTGAGTTCGACTGCCTATACCGCTGGGTAAATGCCAGACATTCTACTCTGATTTACCATCACTGTCTCAATATACATAGACTCGTCTATTTTTCCCGATAAACATAAGGTCCAGCCTGAAAATAATCAAATTGGCAGTTGATGATTCGTCGAAAACCGATCAAATTCAGCTGATGTCAGATTTGATCCACATTCCGATTTACATTTTTAAACCTCGGATAAAAAGTTAAGTTAAAATGGCCGGCATTTTCAAACTACCGGCCATTTATCTATGTTGAAAAAGAAATTATCTGTTCTGGTAATTGCATCAATATTAGCTTCCTGCGCTGTCAGCCCTACCGGCAGGCAACAATTGGTCTTCATGCCTGATGCGCAGATCAACCAAATGGGCCTGCAGGCTTTTGACACCTTGAAACAAGAAAAACCTATCAGCAATAACGGACGATTTATACAGGCCGCCAACTGCATTGCTCAAGCACTCACACGCGAAGTCGGCAGCGGCAATTGGGAAGTCGTAGTTTTTGAAGATCCAGAGCCTAATGCTTTTGCCCTGCCGGGCAATAAAATCGGCGTGCATACCGGCATGATCCAATTAGTCGAAAATCAGGATCAATTAGCGGCCGTAATCGGCCATGAAATCGGGCACGTACTGGCCAGGCACAGTAATGAACGCGTATCGCAAGAAATGGCGGTCAGCCAGGGCCTGGCGCTCATCCAAGCCGTCACCATGCCAGAAACTGCTTTAGGACAGACTGCGCTCGGCCTGCTGGGCGTCGGCGCGCAATACGGCGTACTCATGCCCTACAGCCGCACGCAAGAGAGCGAAGCCGATATTATCGGCGTCGATTTAATGGCCAAAGCCGGCTTTGACCCCAGGCAAAGCATCAACCTCTGGCAAAGAATGGATCAGGCCGCGCGTGGCCAGCAACCTATCGAATTCATGTCGACCCACCCCTCGCACAGCACCCGCATGCAGGATTTGAACCAACATATGCCGGCAGCGATGGGATTGTTCCAGCAAGCCCACTCTATGGGCAAACAACCTCGTTGCAGCTAACCGATGACACCCTATTTAAAATATCTGCATCCGTACCCGTTTGAGAAGCTGACGCAGCTCAAGCGAGGCATAGTCCCTCCCAATGACAAGGAGCATATTGCGCTATCCATCGGCGAACCCGCACATGCTACGCCGCATCTGATTCAGGAGACCTTGCTGACGCATCTGCATGGCTTATCCAAGTATCCGACCACTAAAGGCATACCCGAATTGCGGATGGCTATAGCCAACTGGCTGAGCCGGCGTTTTAACGTTCCGTCCGAATTGATTGATCCTGAAACACAGGTATTGCCTGTCAACGGCACGCGCGAGGCGTTATTTTCGTTTGCCCAGTGCGTGATTGATGCGACCAGTGCCGCGCCGGTCGTAATCATGCCGAATCCGTTCTATCAGATTTATGAAGGGGCGGCCTTGCTGGCCGGCGCCGAGCCTTATTACCTGAATACGCTGGAAGCCTCCGGCTATTTGCCGGATTTTGACGCAGTTCCTGACGAAATATGGCAACGCTGCCAGCTGATCTATGTTTGCTCGCCCGGCAACCCGACCGGTTCGGTCATGGCGCGGGCCGGTTATGAAAAACTGCTCAGGCTGGCGGAAAAATACGATTTCGTCATTGCCTCCGACGAGTGCTATAGCGAACTCTACGACGACGAGAACAATCCGCCGCCGGGCCTGCTTGAAACGGCTTATGCAATGGGCAATACCGCTTTCAAGCGCTGCGTGGTTTTCCACAGTTTATCCAAGCGCTCCAATGCGCCGGGCCTGAGATCAGGCTTCGTTGCAGGCGATGCCGATATTCTGCAACAGTATTTTCAATACCGGACCTATCACGGCAGCGCCATGTCACTGCCGACGCAGCATGCCAGCATTGCAGCCTGGCAGGATGAAGCTCACGTAATAGAGAACCGGCAGCTGTACCGCGAAAAATTTACCGCCGTCATCGATATCCTTGCCGATGTTTGCTCAATCAACAAACCGCCAGCCGGTTTTTATATCTGGCTGAAGGTGCCGATTGCCGACACCGAATTCACGCAACGGCTTTTCGCCCAGGAAAACGTCACCGTGCTGCCCGGCAGCTTTCTGTCGCGCGAATTCGACGGCATCAATCCCGGCCAGAACCATGTCCGTATCGCGCTGGTTGCACCGTTGGATGAATGCCTTGACGCGGCACGCCGCATTAAAAGTTTTATTAACTCCTTAAAGTAAAGAAAAACATGTCACAACTTGAAAAGATCATTAATGACGCCTTTGAACAACGTGCTGAAATCACGCCAGCCACTGTATCTGCCGAAATTCGCGATGCGGTTGAAGAAACCATCAACCTGCTCGACAGCGGCACGCTCAGAGTGGCGGAAAAAGTCAATGGCGACTGGGTTGTCAACCAATGGTTGAAAAAGGCGGTATTGCTGTCTTTCCGCATTAACGAAAACCGCATCATGGAAGGCGGCAATACCCGTTACTACGATAAAGTGGAAAGCAAATTTGCCTCCTATACGCCGGATGATTTCGCCAAAGCCGGCATACGCGTCGTACCGAACGCCGTAGCCCGTCATGGCTCCTACATCGCACCTGGCGCCATCCTGATGCCATCCTACGTCAACATCGGCGCTTACGTCGACAGCGGCACCATGGTCGATACCTGGGTAACGGTCGGTTCCTGCGCCCAAATCGGCAAGAACGTGCATTTGTCCGGCGGCGTCGGCATCGGCGGCGTTCTGGAGCCGTTGCAAGCCAACCCGACCATTATCGGCGACAACTGCTTTATCGGCGCGCGCTCTGAGATCGTCGAAGGCGTTATCGTTGAAGACGGCTGCGTGATTTCCATGGGCGTGTATATCGGCCAGAGCACGAAAATCTTCAACCGCATGACCGGCGAAATCACTTATGGCCGCATCCCCGCCGGTTCAGTTGTCGTTTCAGGCAACCTGCCTTCCGCAGACGGCAAATACAGCTTATACTGTGCAGTCATCATCAAACAGGTCGATGAAAAAACCCGCAGCAAGACAGGCATCAATGAGTTGTTACGCGACTAAATACCAATAACAACAAACTAAACAATAAAAATAAACCTAGGGGCGATACTTGTATCGCCCCTATTTTTTTATCAGACTATGCTTTTCCGATCGCAGGACATACAGCCATGAGCAAAAATTTATCCAATAATGCCATCATTTATGCCACGCTTGCACTCAACAGCGAAATAGCGCTGCAGAAAGAATACCTGGCATCCCCCGATGTCCCCGCTGATGAGCGTGCAAACGAAGAAGACATACTGTCCGACCTTGAGCAGGCGTTTATGGAATTTGTTGACCTGTATAAATCCCGCTGCAAGGCCGACAAAGAACTGCCCAGCATCGACGAATTACTGACCAGCCAACTGTAATCCCGCCATGTACATACTCTACGGCATAAAAAACTGCGATACCGTCAAAAAAGCCCGCAAATGGCTGGACGAAAACAACATAACCTACCGGTTCCATGATTTCAGGACCGATGGGCTCACTTCCGAGCAGCTCGCGCATTTTGCCGCCCATGTCGACTGGAGCAAACTGCTGAACCGCAGCAGCACCAGCTGGCGTCAGCTCAGCGCCGAACAGCAAGCCGATCTGACTCAGGACAAAGCCCTGAAACTGATGCTGGAAATGCCCACACTGATCAAACGCCCGGTTCTGGATACCGGCGCTCAGATCCTCGTAGGTTTTACCGCCAGGGATGGTGGATATGCCGCAAGCCTGTCGGGAACAGACTAGGCGAAAACCGACGCTTATTCAGCTCTCTCCGACGCTAAACCTTAATAACTCAAAATCAACATGAGCGATACACTAGAACTGCTTAAAGACCTCATCAAACGCGACTCGGTAACGCCCAAGGATGCCGGCTGTCAGGACCTGCTGGCCGCACGCTTAAAGAAGCTAGGCTTCAAAGAAGAACGGCTGGATTTTGAGGATACTCAAAACATCTGGCTCAGACGCGGCGACGCGAAACCGTTATTCGTCTTCCTGGGACACACCGATGTCGTGCCGCCGGGGCCATTGGCTGCCTGGGTTTCACCCCCGTTTGAACCCACCATCCGCGACGGCAAGCTCTACGGCCGAGGCGCCGCCGACATGAAAGGCGGCATCGCCTGTTTCGTTACCGCTGTAGAGCGCTTTATCGCCCTACATCCTGAACATCAAGGCTCTATCGCCATCCTGCTGACCAGCGACGAAGAAGGCATCGCCACGAACGGCGTCGTCAAAGTCGTCGAAGTCCTGGAAAAACGCAACGAGAAAATCGACTGGTGCCTGGTCGGCGAACCGTCCAGCGACAAGAAGATCGGCGATGTCATCCGTGTCGGCCGGCGCGGCTCTTTATGCGCCAGATTGACTGTTCTCGGCATACAAGGCCATGTCGCCTACCCCGAACTGGCTGAAAATCCCATTCACACTTTTGCGCCTGCGTTGAAAGAATTGACCGAAGAAGTCTGGGATCGCGGCAACAAATTCTTCCCGCCGACCAGCCTGCAGATATCCAATATCAATGGCGGCACCGGCGCTGAAAACATCATCCCCGGCAGCGTGGAAATCCAGTTCAACCTGCGTTTCTGCACGGAACTGGACGAGGAAACCATCAAACGGCGCACGCAAGCCATACTGGACAAACACGGCTTCCGGTATGATCTGCAATGGCGCTTATCGGGCAATCCGTTTCTGACCGAAAAAGGCGCATTGATTGACGCGGCTCATGCCGCCATCAAGGCCGTTACCGGTTTTGAAACGCTCGATGACACGGGCGGCGGTACGTCTGACGGTCGATTTATCGCGCCGACCGGCGCGCAGGTAATCGAACTCGGGCCGCTCAATGAAAGCATCCACAAGGTCAATGAAAATGTCGGCCTGGAAGATCTGGAGATCCTGGCCCGAATCTATGAAAACATGCTCGTTAATCTGCTGGCATAGGAAAGTCCGTTTACTAGCCGGCTTCGTTGGTCAAAGACGCCAACAAGGAGGACAGGATATCGGGGTCTACCGGTTTCAGCAGATGATGATCGAAGCCCGCGCGCTTTGAGCGCGCTCGGTCTTCAGGCTGCCCGTAACCGGTCAAGGCGATCAGGACGGCCAACTGCGTTTCCGGCAATTCGCGCAACCGTTGCGCCACTTCATAACCGTCCATATCGGGGAGACCGATATCCAGCAATATTGCCTGCGGCCGGAAGGCTTGCGCGCGCTCAATCGCTTTCGCACCGCTATTGGCCGTATCGACCTCATGCCCTTCCGCCTGGAGCAGCATCGACAGACTATCCAATGCATCAGGATAGTCATCCACCACAAGAATACGCAACTTGGAACACAACGGCATAGCACCTCCTGACGGCGCAGATTCAGCAACTTCATTATATTCGTTCGATAGCAACGGCAGACGTACCGTAAACTCACTGCCCTGCCCGATGCCTGCGCTCGACGCGTTTACACTCCCTCCGTGCATTTCGATCAGTCTGTGCACCAGCGTAAGCCCGATCCCTAAGCCGCCCTGAGAGCGGGACAACGAACCGTCAGCCTGCGTGAAAAGATCGAAGATATGCGGCAGCATATCAGGCGCAATGCCAATGCCCGTATCCCGGACCTTGATCAGCGCCATGGAGTCTTCCTGGCTCACGCTCAGCGTAATTCGGCCGCCTTCATCGGTATATTTGGCGGCATTATTGAGCAGATTCGAGAGCACCTGAGCCAGACGGAAGCGATCGCCTTTAAGCCATTGCGGCGTTGCCGAATGCAAAATGAGCAGCTTCAGTCCACGCGCTTTAATCAGAGGGCTGCTGGTTTCTATGGCGCTATCCACGATCTCGGCCAGATTGAAATACTCAGTCTTCAGCGAGATCTTGCCCTGCATGGCGCGCGCCACATCGAGCAGATCATCCAGCAAGCGGGCCATATGGTTGGCTTGACGGTCGATGACATTACGGCACCATTCCAGCATGGGATTGGCGGCCGTATCCTGTTCCTTTAACAATTGCACAGAATTACGGATGGGCGCCAGCGGATTGCGCAGCTCATGGGCCAGCATCGCCAGAAACTCGTCCTTGCGGCGATCGGCCTCGCGCAGTGCTTCCTCGGGGCGCTTGCGTTCGGTAATGTCATGAATAAAGCCATACCATAAAATACTGCCGTCGGCCTCGACCTCCGGAATCGAGCAGCCTTCCAGCCAGATTTCTCCCTTGGTCGGATGCCATAGCCGCCATTGGTTATGCCAGGGCGGCAGGCAGTGCACCGATTCGGCGGTTATATCAAGATTGTCAAGCTCAAGTGCATTGATGAAGGCAAGCAGCGCGTTTTTCTCGTCAGGACAAGTATGATCCATCCATAAAGTTTCATTCGTACACCATCTGGATGGCTCAAATCCTGAAATGGCGGTAATCGAATCGCTGATAAAAGAAATTTTACAGGGAATTTTAGGATTATCGGTTCGCTCGACAGTAAAAATCGCCGCAGGGATAATGTTAACTACCCGCTTGAAACGTTGTTCGCTGCCTTTGAGCGCCTGGTTGGCGCTTAGCAGTTCTTTGGTTCTTAGCTCAACTTGACGGTCCAGGTCTTCATTTAATTGCTTTAATGCTTTTTTAGTTTTTTTATGGATAAGGATTTCTTCTTCCAGCTCCCGGTTCGCTTTAATTAACTGATTTCGGCTCGGAATCAGGACAGCTTTTGGGATGAGAGGCCATAACACGACCGCAGTCGTCAGGGAGAGGAGCGCAGTGACAGCCTTGGTTCCTGCTTCCAATCCATAGATTGGCTTCCAGATAGTGATAAGGGATATTAAATGAGTCGTTCCACAGGCCAAAATAAAGAGGCTGAATAGCACGAAAACCCATTTGTATTCGATGTCCCGACGCTTATGGACAAAATAACCCAAGGCAAGAGGAATGGAAAAATACGCCAGCGAAATAATCAGGTCGGAAACAACAAACAGCCACAACAACTGAGGCTTCCAGAGAAAACAGAAACCATGCGGCATAAACTCTTCCGCACCCAATAAAAATTGTATCAGCGCTTGCACTTCTCACAGCTCCTTAATTTTTTATATTGATGCCGCCAATGTCTGATGCATCACGAAATTGCGGCATTGCTTTATTTACATGAAACGGCGGCCCACTAAATGCCGTTATTCATGACGATAAAGATAAAATTATGGCAGAATAATGTTTGATCATATTGTTTTCTCTTTTACTTCTCGCAGACAATTACTGGTACGTCACTTAATGACTCCGAAAGTTCAATAACTGATGTTACGCCGTTGCAGGGCCGAATGCGCTTGTGCCGTTTAGGCTATTCGAGGCGGGACAAACGCCAGTGTACCGACCTATGCAGTGCGAATCAATGTGCACCTGCACGGCAGATACGAATGCTCCTGAAGCGCTTACCGTTGACATTTCCCTCAGGAGGCTGAAACGATTCCGCTTTTCTCATAGCTTGACTGCCTTAACCCATACCCTTCGGGACTTTCCTCGACACTAGCAGTTTTCTTCCGCCTCCGGCATAGTCGGAGGTAACTTAACTTGCTGGCGGTCGCCACTAGCAGCAGTCATGGCCCCGGCGCTTGTGACGGCGAGATTTTCCCGAGCGTTGCCGGAGCCTAAATCATGACAATCGATGTCATGCCGCTCTTTTATAACGATGTATCCGGCACTTCTTTCCCAGTGGCTCACGTCAGCGGCGGCATGGCGCTGCTCGAGCGCCTTTCCTCAAGCGACGACAAGCCCGCTGGAAACGGCGGTGATTAATAACACCACCGATCTCGGCGACCCGCAATCGGGCAATGCTTAGATAACGGCATGCTGGACGTGCAAGCCGCCTACAACGGGCTGACAACCGGAGCCCACGCTCCAGCCAACGCGCGTTGCCAGTAGTAAGATTTCGTCTAGAGAGTCCGCTCAGCAACTACTAGCCACAACAAATCGTGAAGTTGACGGAGATTATGGCGGTCCAGCGCAGAGAGAACTACTTCTGTAACAAAGCCCTCTCGCTGCGCAAGGCTCCCGCCAGGCCGAATCCAAGAGCCTCAAGGCAATGAAATCAGCAGATACAAACCCAATCCCACCATGACTAATCCGCTGATCAGTTTCAGCCAGCGTCCTTCCTTTTCCTGCAATCGCCGCTGGCTGAGTGTGATAATGCCAATGCCCAGCACGACAGCGTCATCAAGCATATAAGCAAGATTGTAAAGCAGCAGATAGCCATAATAGCTCGCTCCGTCCAATTGCTGCATCGTCAGTATGCGGGTATAAAGCGCCGGAAAGCCTGAAGTGCACAGAAATTCGACGATCTGTACCAGGAGGGCCAGCACCACGGCGCCGATCATGGCGCCGCGCAGACTCTCGGCTTGCAGGATGGCGCGGATTCTGGCGTAAATGCCGGGCTTGGCCGACTCGGGGATTGACAGCGAAACGCCCCAGCCGTAAGCCCAGAAATCCTTCAGGTTAATCGCGCCGGCCAGTATGGCGATGCCGGCGATGATGATCTGCGACAGGCGCGAAAGGCCTATGATCAGAAAAAGGTTGAGCCAGGCGGCCATGAAAACGAAATAGGCAATGCCTTCTACGGCAATGAAGGCGCCGGCGACCGCAAACATGCGCATGCGGTCCTGCATGGGCGCCAGCAACGAAATCATCAGGATCAAAACCCACATGGAGCAGGGATTGAATCCGTCCATTAGCCCCATCGCAAGGGTGAAAAGCGGCAAACCCAACTGCTTCAAGGTAATGCGTTGTCCCAGAAACGTAAACTCCGGCTCAGGCGGTGGCGAAACACTTTCCGGTCCGCAGGACAGTGCGGCTTCCGCTTCACAGCTCTCTGCCGCCTCTGGCGATATTTTCTGCTCCGGCGGGGCTTGAGTCAGTGCATTGCGAATCAGCTTTCCCGTAGTAGACGGGTCGGTATAACCGACAATAGTCTGGCCGTGCACATAAAAAGTCGGCACACTCACGTTGGCGCCTGTTGCTTCGGCTATCTGCTTCAGGCGTTCAAGGGCTTCAGGATCGCGCTGGATATCGCGCACAACGATGCGCAGCCACGGCTGCTCAAGCGCCAATGCTTTCAGGAATTCTTCAGCCTTCTCGCAATGCGGGCAACCCTCGCGCACGAAAGCTTCAATATCGGCAGGCGCCTGGCGAGCCGCATCTTGAACAGCGGCCGGCAACGATGCAGCGTCCTGCGCATCGGCTGGCGTCACGCCCCCCAGAATCGACATCCAGAACAGCACCGCCGAGAAAAAATCCCAACCTATCATCTTCACTCGTTTTCTCGCCATCGCATCCTCATTTTCTTCTGACTACCCAAACTGCTCCCTGACGGGACTTGTTGACATCGCTATCGCCGCTATCATAACGTAAGCAGGCCGTCATGCAGATCGGCAATATCTCGTAATCAAGGTAAACCATGCAAGAATTAAAATATCTGGCCGGCTATTCTGAAAAAATCACTGACCAGGCGCTGCATCTGATTCATACCGGCAAGCTGGGTGAGCTGCTGTTGAAAAAATATCCTGTGGCTCACGACATCAGAACGGACAAGGCGCTTTACGGCTATGTCGTCGACTTGAAAAATGAAAGGCTCCGCCAGTCCCAGCCTCTCAGCAAAATCATTTATGACGATAAGATCAACGTCCTGCACCATGCCCTGGGACTTCATACCTATATCTCCCGCGTACAGGGCGGCAAACTGAAAGCGAAAAATGAAATCCGTATAGGATCGGTCTTCAAACAGGTGCCGATTGAATTCCTGCGCATGATTGTCGTGCACGAACTGGCGCATTTAAAGGAAAAAGAGCATAACAAAGCCTTTTATAAATTATGCGAGTATATGGAGCCGGCCTATCATCAATATGAGTTGGATATGAGGCTTTATCTGACGCATGTAGACTTGTTTGGCAAGATTTACTGATTGATTTTACTGCTGGCACCCTATCCCGCTTGCCGCGCCGAGCAGCGCAGCTTTTAGCGGCAGGCTGGGTTGATAAACCCGGCATTTGAAGTCTCCCCATCTCCGTAGGGTACGCATCGCGTACCTTTTGGAGTTGGAGTTGGAGTGGGCTCGGCAAGCTTTGAAAAGGTACGCGATGCGTACCCTAAGGTGGATTGAGCCTTGATTTTGGCAGGGCAGCGGAGTAGGCCAGGCTGCTAAGCCCAGCATTTCGGCAACCCATGCCGGGTTTACGCCAAAGCTCCAACCCAGCCTACCGCATTATTAAAAGTGACGAGCTGGTTTAATTGAAGTGTCTCCCGTGCAGGACAGGCATGCTGCCCCGTCCTGCAAGCAGGCTAAGCAAAATTACGCTCCTCTCAAAACAAACCTCTTTTCCTCAACCGCCGGTTCACCTGCCGATGATAAATTCTGGCCAGAAGCGGCCGGATCAGCGGCAACCCAATCAGCCAAGCTATGGGTTTCAGTACCGGCACTCGCTTCATCAGCAGAATATAGGCGTCCAGTTCCGAAACGATTCGGCCCTGCTCATCGCTGACATGCAGCTCCGTCAAAGCCTTGCCAGGATCGATGCCCAGCTCGCGAAGCCGATTCTCCTGTCCTGTGATATCAAACCAGCAGACCTGCTCTCCCTCCTTGCCTGCGAGTTTTTCATAATGCTGCCTGTCGCGAATGCATTTAGGGCAAGCGCCGTCGTAATAAACCGTAATCTTGTCTTTATCCATAACCACCCCAACAAAACTCACGCCAAACCGGCGTCCTAACCGAATCCCAAAATGCAAATCAAGCACGAAGCCGTCAAACGCCTGACCTTGTTTATTGGCTTGACCATCTCTATGAGGATTGATTTAATGGGGAATTCCTTCAAATTAATAATTTTTTTAGATACTGATGAATAGTTACGAACAGTCCAAAAAGGCCCGCTATATCGCTTCAGTGGTATATGTATCGATCATGGCGTTTATCCTCGGAGGAACTTATATTTCCCAACAGGAAAAGGAAAAAGCCAAACAGGCATCCACACACGAAGCATCCTCTGCGGTTGCTGAAACACAGGCTGAATAGAATTCCGCGTTGCGTCGATTTCGTCAAGACTCATCGAATTCGCATGATTCAGGCATAAAACTTACAAAATCAAGCCTGAGCTTTATGTAATATTTTCACCCCAACGCGGAGAATCACCCATGGGATCCAGCGATTTTTTTATCCAATTCATACGCCTGGCCGGCGCTTACTGGCATTCGGAAGACAAGGCAACCATTCGCAAGCTGACCTTGGCCTTGATTGCGCTGACCATCGTGCAGATGTTTATTGCTGTCATCATCACGGAGTGGAGCGCCGCGTTATTCGATGCGCTGGAGCAGCGCTCGATGTCAGGATTTTTCAGACAGATCGGGCTGCTCGTATTGATTTTTGCCGCCAGCATGGCGGCCACAGGCCTGCATTTAACGGTCAAGCGCCGTCTGCAGATCGGCTGGCGAGCCTGGCTGACCGATCATGTGACCAATCGCTGGATGAACAAAGGCCGTCATTATCAAATCACCCACTTACAGACCACCGGGCACGATAACCCGGATAGCCGCATCGCGGAAGATATCCGTATTGCCACTGAAGACGGCATTGCCCTGTTTCACTCGTTGTTTTACAGCCTGCTGATACTGATCAGTTTTATTGAAATTCTCTGGACACTTTCAGGCGTTGTCACGCTTGATCTGGGCTTTATTGAAATGCCCATCTATGGGCATCTGGTCTGGGTAGCGCTAATTTATGCAGCCGGCGCTTCGGCTTTGGGCTGGTTGATCGGCCAACCTTTAAGCCAAACGACCAATATCCGGCAAACCATGGAAGCCAATTACCGTTTTAGTCTCGTGAAAGCGCGCGAAAGCTCCCTGGCAATTGCGCTGATTCATGGCGAAACTCACGAGAAAAAACATTTTCAGAAACTTTTCCAGGATATTATTGACGCTTATCACCAGCAAACCCGCGCCTGGACGCATATTCTGCTTTTTACTTCCGGCTACTCAGTGTTGTCTACAGCCGTCCCTGTTCTGGTATCGGCGCCGCGCTATATTTGGGGAACCATCACATTGGGCGCGCTGATGCAGTCGGCCCAGTCATTCCAGCACGTGGCTTCCGCCCTGTCCTGGCCGGTCGATAACATGGCCTTGGTCGCCCAATGGCGGGCTTCGGTTGAGCGTGTATTGAGCCTGATCCAGGCATTGGACGAGCTGGAAGACGAGATCGTGCGTCCTGATCCGCACCGCATTGTACTGGTAAAAACGGATAAGCCGACCCTGCGTTTCGATAATCTGTGCATCAGCCGGCTCGACGGCATTGTCTGTGCATCGCATATCAATGACGAGATCAAGGCCGGAGAACGGGTTCTTATTACCGGTAATATCTTTACCGGTTCCAAATTGCTCAAGGCCATAGCGGGCCTGTGGCCATGGGGCGAAGGCCGTATTGAGCTGCCCGACGATGAATATATGTTTTTCATGCCGCCGCGGTCTTATCTGCCGACCGGCACGCTACGCGAAGCCATCTGTTATCCGTCTTCCTGTGATGACTTCAGCCCTGCCGTGCTCACAGAAACGCTTGAGCTTGTAGGTCTGGCAGAATTAATCGAGCAGCTTGACCAGATCGATGATTGGGAAAAAGTACTGCCGCGCGAACAGCAGCAGCGTTTGGGCGTGGTCCGCGTGCTGCTGCAGAAACCCAAATGGATTTTGTCGGAAACGGCATTCGATTCGCTGGACCCCGAGGGAGAAGCCGAAATGATGCGATTGATCTGTCAGATGCTGCCCGATGCCGCCATGCTGACGATCAGCAATGAGCCCAAGGCTGAGATGTTTCATCAGCGCCAGATTGTGCTGTAATCACGGCAGGACGATAAATGAAACCGGTATTTGCAAATAAATGCGGCAAGAAGCTGCGCGGCGTCAATCTCGGCGGCTGGCTGCTGTTGGAAAAATGGATGACGCCGAGCCTCTTCGAGGGTCTGCAAGCCGTGGACGAGACCTCCTTTTGTGTGGAACTCGGCCCGCGCGCCGAATCAGTGCTTAAAAGGCATTGGGATACGTTTATCACGCGCGAAGATTTCGTCTGGCTGGCCCGGATCGGCATCAATGCGGTCCGGATTCCGGTCGGCCATTGGATCATCGGCCCCGATTATCCTTACCACCGCGCCTATGGCTCGGTTTCGTATCCGTATGTTCAGGGCGGCCTGGAAATTCTCGACCGCGCTTTCGACTGGGCCGAGGAGTGCGGACTGTTGATCGTGCTCGATCTGCATGCCGCGCCCGGCTGCCAGAACGGTTTTGATAACGGCGGCATCCAAAGCGTCTGCGAGTGGCATACCAAGCCGGAGTATATCGACTATTCGCTGCAGGTACTGGAGCGCCTGGCCGAGCGCTACCGCAGCCGCCCCACCCTGCACGCCATCGAGGTATTGAACGAGCCGCGCTGGGACATCGATACGGCGCTGTTAAAGCGATACACAACCGATGGCTACCGCCGGATACGCCGGTATTGTCAGGCCCGCGATGTCGCCGTGGTCTTCCATGACGGCTTCCGCTCGTATGCGGAATATGCGGGCTTTCTTCAGGAGCCCGAGTTCAACAATGTCGTATTCGATATTCACCGCTACCAGTGTTTTGTCCCTGCCGATGTCAATACGGACATTTATGGGCATATAAAAAAGGCCGCCATTGACTGGAAAAATGAAGCCGACGACATCATCGGCCATCTCGGCCTGCCGACTTATGTCGGTGAATGGAGTCTAGGACTGGATTTGAAAATGGTCTCGCTCTGGGCGGACGGGCCTTTCGATCATAATTTTACGAAAATGGACGAGTTCCAGCTGTCCGTTGCTTATCGCGGCTATGCCGCAGCCCAGCTAGCCACTTTCGAGAAATACCTGGGCTGGTTCTTCTGGAGCTACAAGACCGAAACCATGCCGGGCTGGTGTTTTCGGGAATGCGTGAATCGAGGCTGGCTGCCCGACCGCTTTGCCTGACTGCTGGCAATAGAACCGACTGTTAAGGCGACTGCCAATAGTAGGCGCCTTAGGCGAAGTCGTCCCCACATTATTCCTGCAATACATCCCGAACCCGGTTAGGGAAATCCGAAATCACGCCGGTCACGCCAGCCGCGATCAGTTGCCGCATCTCGTCCTTGTCATTGCAGGTCCAGACATTGACGGCGCGGCCAGATGCCAGCACATCGGTAATGCCGCACGGATCGAGCTTTCGGGCTAATGAATTAAGGCCCACCGAATCAGCGCCTGGATGATAGGCATCGGCATCGAGCAGCGCCAGATAGGCGTCCGGTTTTGCCAGCCTATCCCCAGTCAAAACACCCGTCGCTATAGCTTTTGAGAGCCGTCGCACGCTGACCAGCTGTTCGTGATCAAACGATGAAATCAAAATGCGGTTTTCCATGGCCAGTGACTCAACGAGCCCCACAGCCGTTTCGGCCATGTCCGGATACATGCGCGGCAATGCCTTAAGCTCGATATTGACCATCAGATCTTTACACAACGCCAGTTCCAGAGCCTCCCGTAATGTAGGCAGCCTGATCTCGCCGGATGCATAAAAGGCAAGATCCTGCGCGCTGACAAATTGCTCGATCTCTTCTTCAGTCAAGCCTTGCAGAAACCACTGCCGCTGGGAGGCCGGCAATGACAACTGTTCAACGTACCAGCTACCGGCATCCAGTTGCCGTAATTCATCATAGGTAAAATCGGAAATCGCATAACTGCCGCGGCCCGAAAATATCACGCCGGCATCGGTGCAGCGTGTGAGCTGTTCGTCGTGATGCACGATCAATTCGCCATCTTTCGACAGATGGACATCCAGCTCGAACATCTGGCAACCGAAGCGCTTCGCCTTCTCGAATGCAACCAATGTATTCTCGGGCGCAAATGCGCGCGCACCGCGGTGGGCGATATTCAGTACGCTGGCCGGGCGCTTGTTTCCCGTCCGTAGCGGATTCAGTTCAAATGCCATGTTTATCCTCTTTGTTGTTAACTGAATTATCCGGCCGGAATGGCATCAAGTGATGTAATCCTGGTCCGGCAACCCGACTCTTGTACCAGAGTTTACCGCCTGCTCGGTATGATTGCAGGAGGATCCGGCATGCGGCCGGTAATTGGCGCATCCCCAGAATTGGCCGTATTTGCCTTTGCGCAGGACCATGTTGCCGCCGCATTTCGGGCAGACCGGTTCGGCAACCTCGCAGTCCTTGTTTTGACAAACCCTGGAGCGTCCTTTCGTAATCAAGGCGCTGCCGCACTTCGGACAGCCCTTTTGCGTATGGCTGCAGAGCGGATATTGATTGCAGCCGTAGAAAGTGCCGTATTGGTTTTTCCGAACAACCATATAACCGGTTTGACAGCGCTCGCAGAGCGTATCGGCCAATTGTTTCTGAAAACCGTCCCCCTGAAACTCATCGGTCAGGATGGCATATTTATCATCGACCAGCTCACGAACGAAGCTTGAAGCCTTGTTGCCGTCGGCGATCAGATAAACATGATGCCTAGCCCGCGTCAGCGCGACGTAAAACAGCCGCCTTTCCTCGGCATGTTGATAGTCTTCCGCTTTAGGCAACAGCAGTTCCAGCAACGCATGCGTGGCTTTCTCCGAAGGAAAGCCCTGTTTGCCGTGTTCCAGCCCAAGGACAATCACATAATCGGCCTCTCTGCCCTTAGACGCATGAACCGTCATAAATTGCAGGTTTAACTGAGGATACTGGCGTTTCAGGCCGGACAGCTCGGGTTGCCTGAAATGGAACCGGGCCAGAATCAGCACGCTGGCGCCGTCAGGCTGTTTTTGCGAGATACTGGCCAGCGCCGCATTGAGGCCGACTGATTCGGCACTGGTTTTGATCAGTGAAACAGCCGGCCCGTCGACCCGACGGTGGCTTTTGATCTGTTTTTTGATCTGGGCGGGATTCTGACAGACAAACCGGGACGCGACCTCGCCTATTTTGTTATTGAAGCGAAAAGTCTTGTCGAGCACGCTCGTGGCTGTAAAGCCGAAGTGTTTTTCAAAATCCCTCGTGATCGATACGTCGCTGCCGGTAAAGCGGTAAATGGCCTGCCAGTCGTCGCCGACGCAAAACAGGCTGTTGTCGGCATGCTGCGCGAGCAGCGCCTTGACCAGCCGGGCCCGGCTCGCCGAGATATCCTGAAACTCATCGACCAGCACATGCCGGTAAGGCGAACGATACCGGCCGGATTCGACATAGCTGATGGCCTTGCCGATCATGTCGTCAAAATCGATGGTGCCATTGTCGTGCAGGTGCTGCTGGTAAGCCTGGTAAACCGGCTCAAACAGCAGCACCGCCGCCAGCATGCGCTCTTTGTCCTCATGCTGGTGCGCCAAGCTGCTCAGGTCTTTTATGGATAGGAAAGCCGCCTTGAACAAGGCCAGGACTTTCGCGATCAATTCGCTGAATCTGGATACTTCGCCGAATTCACGCAACCGGTTCAACAGTTGATCATCCGGCAGCGGCCTGAATTGAACGCCGGCCGCCAGCAATTGCGTTCTGAGCGCCTCGGTGAGTATGCCCTGGTGTTTTTGATAGCTGAACGTCTCGATCAGCCGCGTTTTATGCGCCTCATGCAATGCGCGTTTCCAGGCCATGCCTTCAAGGTATTTTTGCCGGTCGATAAAGGATGGGGTTTCGTTCTTTTCATTAACGGCGAAATGCTCGATATAAAGCCCGTATTCAGGCAGGTAAAAATCGGGCTGGTAGGCTTTGAAATCGGGCCCGGCCGTATTGACCTGATAATTGGCTTCATACTCATAAATAATGCCCTGCCGGTACAGGAAATTGGCGATTTCGCATTCCTCATAGCTCTTGACCAGTTCGCCCTGCAGCGTGCGAATTTCGTTCTCCAGGATATAGGCGTGGTAGGCGCCTTCGGTTTTAAAGGCGAACTGGCTTTTATAGGGATAAGTAAAGCGCGTGAAGTAATTGACCAGCCGGGATTTATAGCGCTGGTCGAGCAGAAACTGTCTGATCCGGTCATCGACAAACCGGGCTCTCAGCGCTTCGTCTTCGGCCATTTTGTCAATAGCCGGCACCGCGCCTTCGACTTCGGTAATGATCTGTTTGCCGAGGCTGTGGAAAGTCTTGACCGTCAATGTGCTGATACCCAGCCTGGCCTGAATGCGCTCCTCCATTTCCCTGGCGGCCTTGTTGGCATAGGCCAGCATCAGAATTTGACCGGGTGCCGCAAGCCCCGATTTTAAAAGATAACCCGCCCGACCTACCATGGTGCTGGTCTTGCCGGTGCCGGCGCCCGCCAGCACCAGGTTATGCTGCTCATCGGTCACGCAGGCTTTGCGTTGCCTGTCCGTCAACGGATTGCTTTCAATCCGGTCGAAATAGTCCCGATATGTCCTGAGCTGAGATCGGACGTAGCTGTCATTGATTTTTGCAATATGTTCGTAACCCTTTTCCAGGAAGGGCCGAACCCGCTCGATCAACTGACGCTCTTCACTAGATAGGTAATGTGAAATATCCGAACGGCAAATGCCGTCACGCAAATGCTCATGGTTTTTCAGCCATTGCATGGCAGCAGGTTGCCGGATATAGCGCTGGCCATGAAATAAAGCCTGCGCTTGCTGACTGGCCTGCTTCAGATCGGGGATAATGGCCAGATAGAAACCTTTAATGTAGTTTTGGGTTCGCTGGTTCAATTCGACTTGGAGACTGCCTGCCTTTTTCTTTGAAATGCCGCCGAAGCGAATGATCTGGCCGTCTTCCAGATGAATTGCCAAGGCATCCCAAAAATAGCCTCGTTCAATTGCTATGCCGGGCGCGATTCTCAAGAACGGGATTGCATGGATTTCATTGCCCGATAACACGATGCCCTGCCTGGCGACCGACAATGAACGGTAAGTCAAGGCGTGCGCGGCGAATGTCCTGGCTAAAAAGCCGGTTTGATAAGGTATGAGGTTATTATCCAAGATTGATTTAAATATTAAAAAATTCAACTAATTACTATTATTTCATTGGATAGTCCTTATTAACAGTAATAGGTTGTCTTTATTCGATATAACCGGCTTCATTCAAAACACGGTTATTTCCTCAATCCAGGGTGATTGTTAAGTTTGAGTTAAGTTTCATGACTTAACCTTGCATCTGTCACAGTCCTCTTCCGGGCTGCCTATCACACTCCAAAATTTTAGTTCAGCCGAAGTTGACTGTGGCGCAATCTTAACAATCCGTTGATCTCAGGAAAAACCTGATGCTGCAGCAGATCAGCAAAGTTATCTTCATGCCCCTGCCTATGTTTGAAGTTTGTCACAAAAAAGCAAATTTACTATACCCTCAGATCGCAGGATCAGTAAAAATAACGCCCTTCAGTTAGGACTATTTTAATGGCTATTAAATCAAGCTGGGTCACCGATTTTGACGAAATGATAACTGCAGGCGCTAATCATGGCCTGGCTCAACATACGACTGAAGACGCGTTTTACAATGGCAGGACTATCTGCCTGAACGACAGGCATCTGGTCAATTTCGCACTCTGCAGTTATTTGGGGCTGGAACTGGATAAGCGGCTTAGACAAGGCACTATCGATGCCGTCATGCGCTTTGGTACACAGTTTGCCGTTTCAAGGACCTATCTCTCCGCCACGCCTTATCGGGAACTGGAATCATTGCTGGAGCAGCTGTTCGAGGGCCATGCGCTGGTCACGCCCACGACGACACTCGGCCATATAGCCGCCCTCCCCGTCCTCATTCAAAAAGGCGATGTGATCCTTATCGACCAGATGGCGCACAACAGTGTTCAAACGGCTGCGAAACTCGTGCAGGTGCAAGGTGTTCCGGTCGAAATCCTGCCCCACGGCAACCTGGAGTTCCTGGAAGAGCGCATTAGCGCGCTGAGTTCCGAATACAACCATATCTGGTATCTGACAGACGGCATTTACAGCATGTTTGGCGACCTGGCTCCCGTGGACGCTCTAGGTGCGCTGTTGCAGCGCTACGAGCAGCTGCATCTGTACTTTGACGACGCGCATGGCATGAGTTGGACCGGCAAGCATGGCCGGGGGTACGTCCTCGACAAAATGCCCATTCAGGAACGCATGGTGGTCGCGACCTCTCTGTGCAAAGGATTCGCGGCCGGAGGCGGCGTGCTGATCTTTCCATCGGCCTCAATGCATCGCCAGGTTAAAAACTGCGGCGGCCCCATGATTTTCTCGGGCCCTATGCAGCCGCCCATGCTGGGCGCCGCGATTGCTTCGGCCCGTATCCATCTATCGCCTGAAATTCAACGCCTGCAGAAGGAGATAAAAGATCGCATTTCGCTATGCAACCTTCTGCTCAAGGAATACAATCTGCCTTCAGCGACCTCATCGCAATCGCCCATTTTTTACATCAAGCTGGGACATCCCATTGCCGCCGGCTACATGGCCAAACGCCTGCAGGATGAAGGCTTTTACACGAACCATGCCGTTTATCCGGCCGTCTCGCATCGTAAATCGGGCATCCGATTTACGTTGACAAGACATCTTGCTGCCGAAGATATCCACAGTTTTGTCAAGGCGGTCGCCCGCAATCTTCCGCTGGCGCAGGATAAAGAAACCATAAAGAGGTTGAGTCAGGAGTATTAACCCCGGTTATTAGGGCCAATACTCCTCCTGAAACTTGTGTTGAAATCAGTGCTGTCAAATACTGTTTCAGCTATGAATCAAATTGGAACATCATCAACAACTTCGGCCGCTTCATCGATCCCATCATGCGCAGTGTTGCCCACAACCGGTACGATCGAAACCACGGCGGCGCCTAAACGCATCGGTACCGACACTATTTTAGTCAAAACACAGCCTTGCATAACACCCGCCATGGCCAACAATAATACGATGTTCTTTATACTCATTTTTAGTCTCCAACGATTTATTAATGATAGTTTTCCATTCTTGATTTTCAGCAAAGAAAAATAGTTCAGATTTGAATTCACTTAACTTTTAAGTAGATATGCTTGCGCAAGTCCTGTCAGTACAGCAGTTGTAAGTTGAAGGAAATTTATCAGCTGCGCAGTCTAATGTATTTTTGATGGTTCTGTTGCAATAATGTTTAGCCTGACGGTTTTAAACGCTATGGAGAGAAATTGACTAGCCAACTTTGGCCAGGCTACCTTCGAGGCAAAGGCTTCTGCATTTGTTTTAGATTCCTTCCCGAGTGCCTGTCTTTCAGTTTTTTGACAAAAAACAGGATAAAAATATGCCAGCGTTATCATCACCATCGCTCGTCAGCCCATTTTTTTATCCCGGCTTCCGCATCGTCCAGCAGCGCTTCAATGGAATCGTAGCCTCTTTTGCCCTGCCAGATAGCTCCACCCTCGTCAAATGCAAAAACGATGATTTTCATATCAACGATATACTCCAGGCTTAGTCCGCCGCCATTGTTAATCAGATCGGTAATATAAGGATATTTATAAGCATTTTTAATATAGCTCATGGCTATCGCTCCTTGTTGCACTGTTTTTGGAATTAACCTGAGACCATTGGCTTGTCATGTTTTGCATAGCCGGCTGCCGATATTTTTTTGCCGGCCGTCCGCTCCAGTGCTTCAAAACTGACCGGATAATGATACTGTGACTGGCTTTTTTGTATCTGGCGCGTTCACCTTTTTGGAGCGCATCGGCTACGGCTTGACGAAACGCTAACAGTTACACGATGTCGATAGAAATAGATGATAACTTGATCATAGCAGCACCCTAGCAGCCACCTCGCTCCCGTTAATTGGGGGCTTTTTTTGCGGCCAACAGATAAGCTTGGCTTAGTGCTGATATGGAATATCAAACAGCAAAAACACCGTAGGAAAGCATCGCCGATGCGCAGTTTTGTCTGCCTGATGATCTTATTTCTTGCACTCGCGACGGCGGTTGCAAATCCGCAAGAGGAGGCCAGAACCATGCCGGATTCCCGTGTACGAGAAGCTATCGAGCTGATGACCGGTTTTGCGGAAAGCACAGAGCTGAGCTCCGAACGCCCTCAGCGGCGCTACCTATGGACGGACGCTTTCGCGGTTTGCAACTTTCTCGGCCTGTCGCGGGCGACCGGGGAAAAGCGCTACACGGAACAGGCTCTGCGCCTGGTTGACCGCGTGCATCACACGCTGGGACGACACCGTGCTGATGATTCGCGCGCGGGCTGGATCAGCGGATTAAACGAGCGCGCGGGGGAGGCACATCCGACCCGCGGCGGGCTTCGGATCGGCAAAGAGCTTCCCGAGCGCAGTCCCGATCAGTCCTTCGACGAGCGTCTGGAGTGGGACCGCGACGGCCAGTACTTTCACTATCTGACCAAATGGATGCACGCGCTCGATCAATTGACGCGTTCGACGGGAAATCCGCAGTTTAATGCCTGGGCACAGGAACTCGCTGAAGCAGCGCACCATGCTTTCACTTACCTTCCCTCCGCAGGCGGTCCGCGACGGATGTATTGGAAGATGAGCATCGACCTGAAGCGCCCGCTCGTCTCCTCTATGGGCCAACATGATCCGCTGGACGCATATATCACATACATTCAGCTTCAATCCACTGCTGCCGGGCTCCCGCAAGCGGGCAACGGCCCCAGGCTCAACGATGAGATCCGGCAGGCTAAAGCCATGATTGCCGCGGATGATTTAAGAACAACCGATCCGCTCGGGATTGGCGGCCTGCTAATGGACGCCTACCGCCTGGAGCAATTGCTGAAGCAAGGCAGTATGGCGGACCTGCATCTTCTTGAAGCCATGCTCGAGGCAGCGCTCAAAGGTTTGAAATATTACGCCGCGAGCGGCGAGCTGCAGCTACCGGCGGAACATCGGCTCGCCTTTCGCGAACTCGGCCTGGCGATCGGGTTGCAAGCAGTGCGTCTGATGGGAGAAGCGGCCAGCCGCGATCCGATTCAGCCGCACACAGCCGATGGCGTGCGCTTACGGCTGCATAAACTCGTGCGCCTGCGACTGCGTGAACTGATGCAGTATGTGCCCCTTGGCGAAAGGATCGAGTCTTTCTGGCGCGATCCCGAACATAGGCAGTCCCTGGCCTGGTCCGAGCATCGCGATATCAATGAAGTGATGCTGGCGACCAGTTTGGTGCCCGAGGGATTTCTTGTCTTGTCATTAACTCAAAGATTAATTTAAAATCAAAAACTTAATAAATTTCACGTCATAAATACGCAATAAAACTAATATCTGCAAAGCGCATTTATGCTGGAGTTGTACCAAATTTACTACACTAGCTGTAATAAAGTATTTTACGTAGCCGAAATAATGCGACCAGTAATGATGGCATCGTGCGCGGTTTCGTCTGGGCGTTTGATGCTGAGACAGGAGTTTATTTCGGCGAGATCGACCGGGCAGAACGCCGACAGTGTTTGGTAATGTGTATCATCAGCTTCTTGTGTATCATCAGCTTCTATAGATACAAAAATAGGGATATACCCATATATGAGTTTCCCTGTTCTTTATAGAATTCGCCGACCAATGTTTTGCCACTGATCTTTTTGCCTATTTCCTAAAATGAGCTTAAGATGCGCCAGCAAACAACACGAAAGAGCATCATGAACAGGCTATCTAATTACGCTCAAGGCCGGAACAACAACTTTAATTTGATTAGAATTATTGCAGCTCTCGCTGTTTTAGTTTCCCACGGTGTTACATTAGCGCCTGTATCAGGTAATGCAGAATTGCTGAGAGAAAGTATTGGCATGACGCCTGGTGGTATAGCTGTGGATATTTTTTTTATAACGAGCGGGTTTCTTGTTACCGCGAGCTTACTGAACAGATCAAGCTTTGTTGAGTTTGTTTGGGCTAGGACACTGAGAATATATCCAGGCCTGATAGTCATGCTGCTATTAACCGTTTTTGTTCTTGGTCCACTATTAACGTCATACTCATTAAGCGAGTATTTTTTAACGCGCGAAACCTATACGTATTTTGCTAGATGTTCGACCATTTTTACCAAGATAGCCAACCAATTGCCAGGTGTATTTAACGACAACCCTGTCCATAATGTGAACGCATCGCTGTGGACATTACCCTATGAAGTGCGCATGTACGCTGTTCTGGCCGCTGTCTGGCTTGCAACTAAATTGTTGCCTGGAAATAGATTAAAGGCATTAAAAATATTAATTATTTTTTTTGTGGTGCTATCGGCAGTATACGCATTTTCCGACCATTTTTTAGCCCCGACCAGACAGGCCAGGCTCCCGTTTATGTTTTTTACAGGGTCTGCATTTTATGTTTTAAAACACCGAATACGAATTTATAACTGGCTATTCTGGGTGTTTTTAAGCGCCGTAATTTTTTCTGCTCATGATAAAGATCTATTTTATGTGGTTTATAGTTTATCACTGGCTTATATCGTATTTTTCATTGCCTACATTCCGTCAGGTTTTATACGTCGATATAATTCACTAGGCGATTACTCGTATGGTGTTTACATATATGCATGGCCCGTTCAACAATCGATAGCCACCCTGATCCCGGACATATCAATCATAAATATGATTTTAACTTCAGCATCAGTCACTATGCTGATCAGCATGGCCAGTTGGCATTTGATTGAAAAAAATGCGCTGAAATTAAAGGTTTTCAGCGCTGGCAATATAAAAATAATTGATAATGAACCACTTAAGAGAACTACGAGATTAAATTAACTCCCAGCATCAACAGCACCCATGTCGATATTTACTAACTGGCTGCGCGTCGTGCCATAGAAATCAATGAAGACTCCATCAGATCCAGTGCCAATAGTCACCCCATTACCGGATGATATTTTAAAATCTGATATTATGCCGTCAATCAGCTAGGTAAGAGCACGGTATTACTGCCTTATTCTCACCCGACTGTTCCTCCCCGAATTTTGGAAAGTTTTGCACACTGATTAGAGGGCGTTCTCAATTAAGCCAGATGACAGTCGATACGAGGCTGAGCATCGCCTGATAGTTTCTGGCGAGGCGCTCATAGCGTGTGGCAATGCGGCGAAAATGTTTCAATTTCTGAAAGAAGCGTTCAACCCGATTGCGTTCTTTATAAAGGTCCCTGTCAAGCTCTCTGGGCACTTTCCGGTTCTTTCTGGCAGGGATCACGGGTATCGCCTGGCTTTCTACGATAGCGGAGATAAACGCGTCTGAATCATAGCCTTTATCTGCCAGCACATAGCCAGCTTCAAAACCTGCAATCAATGCTTCAGCCTGCGTATATTCTGACGTTTGCCCCGCTGTGAGTAAGAAGCGCACCGGATTGCCCAAAGCATCAACCGCCGCATGGATTTTCGTGCTCAGGCCACCGCGTGACTTGCCCATTGCCTGTTCCGACTGCTGTTTTTTTTGAGCTGCTCCATGCTGATGAACTCGAACAATGCTGCCGTCCACCATCAAGTATTCAAGATCGGGATCACTGGACATTGCTGCCAGGATGCTTGTCCAGCTGCCTTTATGCGACCAACGGTTGTAACGTACCATAAACCCGATGCCAGTGACCAAAACGCTCAGGCAAGTCCCGCCAGGGCGAGCCTGTCCTAGCAATCCATAACACCGCTTCAACAAATAAGCGGTTGTTGGACGCTGTCACACCGCAATCCCCGGCTTTGCCGGGCAACAGGTCTTTGATGCGCTCCCATTGATCATCGCGCAGTACCGTACGCTTCATCAGGCTCAGTCCAAATGTCCGCTAAGATACACTAGCTGAGTATTCAATTAAATATGATTGAGAACGCACCCTAGCGCCCTTGCAATGCTGGGTCAATTTATGAAATCCAGCATAAATTCAGCACTAAGAGAGCACAGAAGCATAACGGCGTAACACTCGAAAAAAGGCCGATTAATTTTTTTTCTTTTGTATTTAGCGATCAGGAAACGGAGCAACACGAAGAATTGACGGTACATAAACTGGCATTTTTAAACTACTAATCGTCTATTATGCCTGCCAATAATTACATTTTGATGACAGTTATGAGCCCACAAATAAAAAGTGCAACGGTAATTCCAATAATAACTTTTCTTGTTTTGTTTATGTCTTGAAACCTTGATACAAAGGTTCGTAGCTAATCCGACACCCCATGCTGAATCCTAACGGCGCTGGCATGGTTCGTTTTTAAGATCAACCGGGCTCACTATATTTGTCAAAAAATTACATTGTTATCAAACTGTAACAAACTAACTGTAATATATAAATCGAAGGCTTTTGAAGTCGCCATGGATTGACTAAGCATTTGCTTTCAGACCTACTATTTAGCCCCGATCAGGGGCTTTTTTTATCTTGACTTGATTATGCCGATATAAGTAGCAATGGTTAATTGGGCAATTTTAAAAATTCTCACAATCAATGTTCTTGTGTGTTGGATTGTTCTTATTGGGTCTTGCGCTGCACTGAATGGCATCGATGTCATCGCATGGTTTATAAAGCAATTGTCTGCGCTAGTACTTGGTCAATTCTAACTTGACGGATAAAAATAAATCCGTTCGTCCTGTCCCCTTCGACTACGCTCAGGACTAAAGGCTTTGCCGAAGTATGAGTGGATTTACACGAAATATATTTACACGACATATCAATTCTGGCTGAGTACTAGCTACGCAAACCTAATATGTAACTTGGTACCCGCTACCGCATAGTCTGCTGGCTCAAAGAGCAAATATCCAAGCAAACACCTAGCCTGCAGATCGGCTTGCCAGTTCACAAGTTGACCCGAGAATCACTTTGACATCGTATCCATTATGCATCTCGTCAATACACTGAAACAGAATACACTCCAATTATGCAGACGGCGTCAATATTCTTTAATTTGCCACTGTAGGATTAGGGTGCATGTTATCGGCAAACTCAAGCTCATCCCCATAAATAAATTGAACCGTATGTTGTCTGCAGGGGTCAACCTCAAGCTGCTCAGTAATTTAAACGCTAGATAAACCTTCAGAGTAAGCGGTCAACCTCTGGCTGCGCAGTAGTTTTAATGTTAGATCCATCTTAGGTCAAATCGTGTACGACTATGTTTTTTGTATATATGTTTTTTTGTTTAAAGGGAACAATTATGAAAATAATAAGAAATGTATCAAAAAATGCAGCAATTAAACCATTGACGATTATCCGCATGACTACGGTTAAATTCCCCAGTATTAACCTGGTTTGGAGCGAGAGAAAAAAAAAATATCAATTTACTGTGAAGGCAGGTCTGTTGTTGCTTTGCCTGTTTTCCAGTCCGATACATGCGCAGAATTTCTATGTCTGCAGCAATGGTGGAGCAGACAGTAATTCCGGTCTGACGCTTTTTGAGCCATGGCAAACTTTTGATTTCGCCATGTCAAGATTCAATACTTTGCATGCAGGAGATGCCATTTTATTCTGCCGGGGCGGGACGTTTACTACATCAGCTTTTTCCAGGATATTTAATCAAAACTGTAACAGGGACCAGCCTTGTACAATAGCGGATTATGTATTTCCAGGTACGTCTACTGTAAATGCTAATAATGACAAACTGCCTATTATCACAAGTGTCGGCACTCAAGGTGTCTTCAATTTTCAGGACGGCGGCAATGCCGATCATGATGAAGGCTATGTCGTTAAAAATCTATCGATCAAAGGGACTGGCACGGGGTTTGGTATTTTCCTGTTCAACGATGCGGATTATGTCACCGTCGATGGCGTTACGATTGATGGCTTTGATATTGGCATGTACTCGGCGGGCGCTAACACCTCTAATCCTGGAGCCAATCAGGTCAATGAAAACATCACGTTAAGGAATTCGCAAATCATTAATAATAAAGGCCAAGGCTGGCTGGGCTTCTGTAATAATTGCTTAATAAACAATAACATTTTTACCAACAATGGATTTGCCAGAAGGATTTTAAATCATAATTTATACTTTAGTGGAAATAACAATTTCAACGTTACAATTTCCAATAATACCTTACACAGATCGACTATTGTTAATGGCAGATGTGATGGTGTATCGCTGGTGGCGCACGGTGTCGTGAGTGATCTAACCATAACAAACAATACTATTTTTGAAGATCTCGGCGCCGCTGCGCAAACGTGTTGGGGTATCAGTGCCGATCCCGGCTCAGCAACTGAGGAAATCTTTGACAATGTTCTGATTGCAAGCAACCAGGTAATCAATGTCGGCAATGTCGGCATCGGCTGCGCTAGCTGTACTGATGTGCAGATTCTGGACAACACCATAGCACATGCCCAGGATTTCGTATTTACAGGCATCAGGATACCTGATAAGCCCGAGGACGCGGTTAAATCGGATCGGATACTGGTCTCTGGCAACCACATTGAACTTTTTGATCCTAACAACAGAGGAAAAGAGGGCATCATCGTAACTGTTCCAGTCGCTACCATAGAGCCAAATGAAGTCATTTTCGTACAATGATTTTATAAATGTGCGGCAACACGCTGACTTTAGTAGATTCTGAAACTAATCTTTATTGATGCATCCAGGCGTTCTTGCTAGGATGTTCTTCATTCAATCCCGATATAAGCGTTAATGAAATCCTGGTTGAAGACAAGAGTTTTATAAATCTCGATTCCATGGCTGTATGATGGATAAATCATAGGGTGGATTTGCCTCGGCAATCCATCAACAAACGGAATCTCAGAACTGTACCGCAATGTCATCTGACCTGCTTGAAATGGCGGCTTGCTGCGTGAAGCCGCCCTACTTGACTATTCGCTCAGCACCACCAAATCTGACTCAGGCAGAGGGACTCTTACCAAGCCGGCCTGGATATTTATTCCGGTTGCAACGTTTATCTAATATTGGCCAAGATGATTGGAAAGACATTGATCAGTCAGGCTTACGGGCGCCTGCTCCTGCTGAGAGGCGCAGATGCCTATTCACATAGATATAAATACCTTTGATCGTTCTATGCTTATCCATCGCGCTGAACAAGTACACAGAATGACTTCCATGGGTAAAGCTTAAATCCGCGTAATGGCTCGTTCTTTGGCTATAAACCCACAGCTTGCCTGATAATGCTTGCAAACAGCGTCGTTATTAACTGCTCTTGCCAGCTGATGGGTTAATTTGAGCTACTGAGGCCGAGTATAGTTTAACGTTATGAATTGACTTCTATTCAGCTCTTAATTCATTGTAGTATTAAATGCCCTTCCTCTTGATAAACGGATTGTCATCCAATACAAAACCTGCGGCATTCTTATGCCCGCCTCCGCCGAAAGCCTGCGCCAGATGGCCGACATCGTAATCGCCGATGGAGCGAAGTGAAAACTGCCATTTTTGCTTTCTGCCGTCATATTGATAAGTCATGCCGAATGTCCCCGATTTCTCGGCCAAAACGTGCCCGAGCTCGCTGGAGAAAGAGGATGACGCATTAACGGCCAGCCCTTTTTGCCCGTTCAACATGACCGGGTGCGCAATTTTCTCCAGCCTTTTTACTATCTTCTGGTGGAATTCGACGTACATTCTGCCAATTTGCAGAAGCTCATCCAGATCGATCGTACCCATTTCGGGCAACGTCATCGGCATCCGTTCGTAAAGCGCGCTGGTTATTTCGCGTGTACCGGCTAATTTGAATTTCCAGAGGTCGCGATCCTCGATGTACAGCAGGACTTTTGGCGGCTGACGTTCCGGGAAAAAATGTTGCCACGCCAGTACGCAGCCGCTTCGGGCCATATCAAAATATAAGGCAAGGTTTTCCGGCAGAGGCTGAGCCATGACTCTAGACTCAGACCGCGTCTCATGGGCTTTCGAAACGGAAGGGTCCGCGGAGAAACTTCTGTGAAAAAAAGCCTCGCACTGCTCCATGGCGGTAATATGGTGATCGATCAGGATAATCTGGCCGGCCTGCCTCGAGGCAGCAAGCAATTGTTCGGGCGGATAGGAGAAATCCAGTATGTAAATCACAGCTCCCGCTTCAAAGGCCGGGAACTCATCACCATGGCGTGCAGGAATGTAACGAGCATGGTTGCCCAGCTTGCAAAAAGCGCTCCAGGCGGCGCCTAGCCCATCCAGGCAATCGGCGTGATAAATGACCAGGGTTTCGTATTTTTCTATCATTATTGTTAGTTAAAAACTGCTAAAACCAATGTGGAGCCTCGGCTACACTCTCATGCTGCTGTTGCGTCGACGTATCCGCACACCTGCCCCGACACCCATTTCTGTTAAGGATAAGGCAAGAAGTAACTTTCCTGAATTTTGACGAACAGCAGGTGTGGGGCAACTTCGCCTACCAACAGTAGGCGCTCTAGGCGAAGCGCCTACTGTTGGAAGTCGCCCAGGGCGAATACCCAACAATGCCACTAAGTTAAGACTTGTTCCGTTCGCCCTGCTCCTTCGACTACGCTCAGGACTAGAAGCTTTGTCGAAGGGTGAGCGGAACAAGTCGTTAAGCCATTCATGGTTCGACAAGCTCACCACGAACGGCTTAACTTAACGGCATTGCCAGGAGGGCAAATACCCAAGGGCACAAGTGAATTCGCCCCTATATAAACGCTGATTTCATCGACAAATCGGAAAGTTATTTTTAACCGAATCCTAAACATCAATCTTCACTTTATTATATTCTGATCAAATTAGCCATCTGCATCCATATCAGGCGTAATTTCTCTTTGCTCCTGCCTTCGGGCAGACAGCGCAAATACTGGGCCCGTTTGCTTTCAGGCCATTTATCCGCAAGAGCCGCCCATATAGCATCAATGTTATAGACGCCCGTTGTTTGCAGGCTGACCGGTATACAATCAGACATGGCAATGTGCAAGGCTTCAGACACTGTTTCCAGCGCATCCCGGATATTGCGCGCTTTCTCGTTTTGCGGCGCCTGCACATCATAGGGCGGTTGCCATTCCCGCAGGGGCCGCAATTGATCGATGTGCGTGACTATGGCTAAGACCGGCGGCATGCTGCGGTGCAACCGTTGATCAAACCAATTGCGCAAATCGGTCAAAAACTGGGCATCGGCTTCGCGCCCTGCCTGTGTTGCCGAACAAACCAGCAGCACCAGATCAAAGCCGCCCAGCGCGCGTTCCGGCTCTTTCTCGAACCAATGAATTTTATCGCCATAGCCTGGACTGTCGAAGATCAACAGTTCACTACTGTCATCCTGCGCCAGCTTATAGACGGTCAATTCGTCAGTGAGAGGCAGCACATTCGTCGCGGCACGCAGTTCGCCAAGCAATGCATTGATCAGGCTGGATTTTCCCGCTTTCAATTGCCCGGCTACCAGAATACGTAAAGGCCGGATCATTTCAGGCGCCAATTCAGGCTGCGGCCCCGACTCGGCCAATACCGGCGGCGCTAACTGTCCGCTATACAGCGCAATGGCATAGTAACCGGTCTTCTTTATCAGCGTCCGCAGCAGCCACTGCTCCAGGAGTCCTTTCGGATATTGCGCAACCTTGCCCTGGAAAAAACCGGAGAGCTCGGCCGGTATGGCGGTGGCAGGGCTGAGCAGCATTCTACCCATACGGTAGATGAAGTGGCCTTTTTCCAGCCTTTGTTTCCATTTCCAGAGTTTCAGACCTTCATCGATGGTCAGCAAATGGCTGAACGGGATCCTCTCATCCAGTAACTGCCGCATATCGCGGCTGACTTGTTCGGTAATGAACAGGATATTGCGCAACGGGATATCGAGTTCGGCCTTACCCGCTTTGGGCCGGAAATGCCGCGCCACTTTGCGGATGACCAGCTGCGCCAGTAGCAGCAAACGCGCGCTATCGGTCAACGGATAATCGGCCGGATTGATCTCGTCCGCCATCTTATCAATTTCAGCCCAAACAGTCTCTGCGGCAGGCGACCAACGCTGATCCGCCTGCACATCCGGCAGTTGGAATGGCTCTATTTGCCGATGTTTCAACCAGTGGTTCAAAAGTGTGGCTGCGCCGTAAAACGAAGCCAGTGTTACGAACCCTGTGACCAGATAGTGGTGTTGCCACAACCAAAAAATGCCCAGCCCGATTAAGGCAAGCCACGGCAAAATCAACAGCAGGAATACAATGGTCCAAAGCCAGTTTGTAGGAAAGCGCATTATTAAACCTGTTTCTTTATGGAACTTCGTAGCACTTCCCTGCCGCGGGCTAATTCCGCATTGAATACTTCTCGCAACTTATCTGCGCCTAAAACCTTGCCTTGCTGAGTTTTGCTGAAATAAAAACACAGCGTTTTACCCAAGGCATAGGTAGCGGCAGCCGTATACACACCGGCAACACTAAGCGCGACTGTCTGCCCGTAAGCCGGAATCAGCTTGAGCAGTTCACGTCCTCCCATACGCGCCAGCGCCCCCATGCCCACAGCACTGACGATTTCCCTGATGCTCTGCTTAGTTAGCGGCAAGCCATACACATGGGCAATACTGTGAAAAAGTTTGCTCTGAATTGCAACCACGGTGCCCAAACTGGCTGCCGGCACCGGAATCGCGGCGGCCAGCCCGGCTGAGATCGCGTAGCCGATGACATGCGGATGCGCGGTCTGCCAGTACACATCATTGATATCGCCGATATGGTCTTCCAGCATGGCCCGAAGACCCAATGGCAAGGCCTGCTCTATGGCGGCCCATAAGGCATCCAGGCCATAATCCGACGGCGCATAGTCATCTTCCGGCAAGGTGAAGTCGAGCGGCACAAATGTCGCATTAATGCCGGCAAAATACTCGCGCTGCTTTAACAGCGAACAGCGTAAATCGGCAGGCACCGACTCGTCGATTCGGCCGTCAGCAAACGGATAAGGCTGGATATGCGCCATGGCCCGGTTGGGATAGCCTTCATGCAAGGCTGTTTGAGCCACGATGACCGGCCATTTGGGATGCGCTTTATGAACTTGTTTTAGTGCAGCCAGGACCGCTTCCTGCTGATGATCCATGGCCTTGATCACGACGATCACAAGATGCGCCTGCTGTTCGCACCATTTCATATCTTCGCTGGCATCATAACCCTTCTCGGACAGCCCTCGGGTATCAAGAAAACGCAGAAATGCAGTTTCGGCATCGGGAAAATCGAATAACATGGCCGTGCGCGTACACGGCTTGAAGCCATTGCCAATCTCCGCGGCGGATGAACCGGTCAATGTCCTGATGATGGAGCTTTTGCCGCTCTGCGTCTTGCCCAACAGCCAGAATACCGGCACCGGCAAACGTTCGTGGATGGCTTTTATTTTATCTTCCGCAGCCTTATCGACTTGAGGCTTGACGATCTTGTCTATGTAGGCGGAGGCACTCGAAAACGGGTTGCTGACTTTTCCCGACCAGGATTTCCAGTTGGTGAATTTGGACATAAAACTTTAAGAAATATTGAGTTTGTATAAAAAGACTCATGCGAGCACCCATCTTTTCGCATATTTTGTTTTACAGCAAACCCAATGGGAATCATCCGTGAACAATCTACGCTCTTTTCCCTATGATCGATAATTTTATTAACCGGTTCCATTCATCAATTTTTCAGGCGAAAGCAGGCAAATGTTCGCGTAGGTGCGAATTAATTCGCACTTCTCAAGCGCTATACGCCGCTATACAAGTGTGCCTCGGGTCGAATTAATTCGACCCTACACCTGGAACACCGTCGGAACGGCGATACCGATAAACCGGTGTTTTTTAGCTACACCGGCTTTTCAGCCTTAATTTCTTTCAACAAATTCTCCACGGCCTCTTTCTCGACAAAGCTTTTTTGTTTCTCGCCTATCGCCAGCGCTTTTTCCAGTTCGGCAATGGCGGCAGAATTGTTGTTTAGCTTATGATGAGCAAGGCCTAAATGATATTTGAAAACAGGAACTTCGGGCATTTTGGCAACAACATCCTTAAACACCCTCAGCGCTTCGTCATTGCGATCACTGTTTAAGAGCGCCCATCCGTAAGTATCATGAAAATAGGGCTGTTCGGATTTCTCAAAACGCGCAGCCAGTTTCACGGCGCGCTCAATATTTTCCTTGGTTTTATAGCGATCAAGCAGCAATGAAACCAGATTGTTCACCGCAATATCAACATTCGGGTTCTTGGCAATCACCGCTTCGTAATTTTCCACAGCCTTATCATAATCGTTGCTTTTCTCATAGATAGCGGCCTGCATCATTCTTAAGCTGATATTGTCAGGGTCATTTCCCAAACCTTTTTGAATTACTGCAATAGCTTTTTCACGTTCTTGATTTGCGGCATGAATGCCGGCCATGGCTTCATAAAATCCAGTTGCCTTGGGCCACTTCTCGGTCGCTCCGGACAACAGTTTAAGTGCTTCATCCGGGCGTTTATCAAGCACATACAACTGGCTTTTCAAGATCAATGGATAAGAATTTTCCGGATTGGCCCTGATAAATTCGTCCAGATATGCAAACATGTCTTTGCGCTGTTTTAAAGCCTCGTAACTGCGCATCAATCCCACCAAGGCATCAGACAATCCCGGAGAAACAGCCAGCGCATCCTTATACTTGGCGATCGCGTCCTGATACTGCCCTTGTCCTTCCGAGACCTTGCCGCTCAGGTATTTGGAGAAGCCATCACCCTTTGGCTTGGTCGAAATCACATCAGCGACTTTCTGGGTTCCCGACCAATCCTTCTTCATCAATCTGACCTGGGCCAAAGCCTGTAAAGCGCCGGCATGATCCGGCTTAACCGCCAGTGCTTTCTGCAAAACTTCGTCAGCCCGGGCAATGTCTTTGCTTTTGATCATTTGCGCCACCACCGGCATGACTGCGTCAAAATTGCCGGGATTTAAATCGAGCGCTTTACGGAAGTGCTCATCAGCAAGCGCATGGGCATTTTGTTTGTTATAAGCGTGAGCCAGCAAAACCATTGCTTCATCTGACTTCGGATAATCGCGTAATATGCCGCGTAAATCAGAAACAGCCTGATCGGTCTGCTCATTGAGCAATCTGATTCTGGCCCGCAGCAACAAGGCGTCATAGTCTCCGGCATTGACCGACAGCACCTCATCAATCAGCTTCTGCGCCGAATCGCGGTCCTTGTCGCTAAAGGCTACTTTGGCCAGCAGCACCTTAGCTGCCAAACCTTCCTTGTCTTCCGATTTGTTATTGATCAGCCAATTGAGCGACTCTTTTGCCTCCGCCCATTTATTCTGACTGATCAACAACTTGGCGAGCGGCAGATAATACCCGGCAGTATCGGGCTGCTGCGCGATATAGCCCTGCAGCACCTTAACCGCTTCGGCAGGGTCTTTAGTATGCAAGTAATCAACCAAAACCAGTTTTGATTTCAAATCATCGGGATGCTCGTCAATCACTTTCTGCAAAACCGACCTGGCATCGGCATCTTTTCCCGATTCATCATAGTATTTGGCCAGCGCATACTGGAAATCCAGTTTATCGGGATTGCTCTTAATCAAAGTTTGATAATCCGCTACCACCGCCTCCGGTTTATTGGTTTTGATATCAATCTGCAATTTCAGCATAGTGAGCGCCAAATCATTGGCATTGACTTTAAGCGCATTCTCCACAATGGCCAGGGCCTGGGTAAAATCCTTGCCTTCCATGTACACAACGGCTTTTAAATTAACGGCATCGCTATTGCCTGGAGCCAGAGCCAGTGCTTTATCTGCCTCTTCCAAAGCCGCCTTCTGGTTGCCTTGCCGTAATAAAACCGTTCCTTTCAGCACATGAGCATCGGCATTGTCAGGTTTTAACTTCAGGATAGCTTCCGCTTCAGCCGCTGCCTTATCGGTCTGGCCGGACAACAATAATAGCTGCCCCAATTTTTTATGGCCTTCAACATGATCAGGCGTCAGCTTGACCACTTGCGACAAATTCTCAAACATCCCTTTCCAATTCTGGTTTTTTTCATCCATTAACGCCAGATGAAAGTAGGCATCCGAAAGATTATTGTTAATTTGCAACGCATTTTTAAACTCGACCCGGGCCTTTTCATAATTTCCCTTGCCGTAAAATTCCTTGCCGCTGTCCAAATAATGCTGCGCTTTTTCAGTCGCGTCGCCGCAGGCCTGGAAACCCAAAGCCACTCCGGTCAATAACAGAGCTCTAACTAATTGCATCACTTAACCTTCTTTTAAAAAATTGAAATTTATTCACTGATATTACGCATGGACCGTATACACACGCCAGTGCAAATTTATTTATATCCGAAGTATATTTGCACTGCATCGAAACTGCCTCCGATCGAATTAATTTTGCGCAGTTGTAGGGTCGAATTTATTTGTGCCCCTTGCGGGTATTCGACCCGGAGCAAACGCCAATGTACCAGCCTATGCAGTGCGAATGAATTCGCACCTACACGGCAGATATGAATCAAATACCGGAATGTTCGCACTAAAACTAAAACAGAACATAGATCGATTCTTACGCAACATCAGTTAATCAGGAATATATTGCGGCAGAACCGGCAAAACCTCTTTGGCAAACCCCTGTAAACGCTGATCAGCAAGATCAAGGCTTTCACCGGGATTAACCATCGTAGTCAGGCGTACCAGCGCCCCATCGGTTCTGTTTAACAACAGCGCATCTTTGAACAAGTACCATTTCATTAAATACTCATTCGCCATCTTTCTGCCTCTCTGTTGAAACCAGTAGTAAACCAACTGCGTCATTTCGCCTTTTTTGATCACAATCCGATTGACGTCGAGAAGCCCCAGATTTTTTCGCTCAATCTCGGCAATCTGCCAACCGCCGCCCGGGATACAGACACGCGGCGAATGCGGAGAAATTCCTTTCCGCTGGGAAGCATAATAAGCCGCATATAAATTCACCGGCGCTCCTTGGGCTTGCTTAAAGTCGGCCAGGATATAATCCGATAAACCTAACTTATCGATAACGGTATTTTCCATGCTGGCCTGCTGTCCTTGCCAGTCTGTCAACTGCATCGGAAATATCGGAAAGTTTTTTCGCTCGGGAAAGACCTCTGCCCGCTTATCGATTGAAAATACCGTAATAGTGGTCACAACCAGACCGGCAATGATCGCAAAAAAAGGGCGTGATAACGGCCTGACTTTTGCTTCTGTCATATCACCAACAGATGTGTCGACCGCCAGACCAAAAATTTCGGCAAAAGGCCGGTGATCCGCATCAAGCCTGGACAATAAAATCATTTCCGCTACTAGAATCCCCAGACAAGCCATAAAAACGACCCAGCCTTCAAAGTCATGCAGAAAGCCTTCTGCCATGCTTGAGCCCCAGTTATCAACCAGAACACCAATCACCGCTATGCGGAAGCTATTCATGAACAAGGTGATCGGAATAGTCGATAAAAACACCAGAGCGCGCTTCCAGAAAACCGTGTTGTACATATAGGCGCAGATAAAGCCCAAGCTCATCAGCGGAAAAAGATAACGCAACCCGCTGCAAGCTTCCACAACCTGCAATTTATAGCTGCCTAAATCAATAATGTTGCCTTCCAGATAAACCGGAATCTGGCACCAGCGAATAAAATACACGCCCAGTTTTGAGGATAACAGCTGTAAATTGGCGGAAAGGCTGGCTTCAAGAAAATACGGCAGCGGAATGGCAAAGGCCAGCAGCAGAATAGGCACGATGATCGGCTTGACCGCCGGCCAGCCCATAATGGACAAGGCAATGCCTATCAATACGGCGATAAAAGCATACTGAATCAGTATAAAAAGCGCGCTGATCTCGCCTACCATAAATACGGCCAGCGCCAACAGAACAATGCCGAATCCCACCCAGGAAGGCGAAAAATCGGATTGTTGAATGAGATTCCTGCGCTGCCAGATAAAATACAGCGTAATCAACGGAAGCATATAGCCATGGCTATATTCCTCCTGCTTTTCCCAGCGAACAAGCAACTCCTGTAACCCGCCGGCAAATGCAGTCAATAACAGTAATAAAGCAAAGCTGATTAACGCCAGATATCGATAATCAAATTTCCAGATGGCAAGCGCCTTATTCATTATATTTTTATAGCGTTAAAGTTGTGGAATTAGATACTGGGCTGAGTTCCATTTAAAAATCCTGATATTCTGCTGATTAATATTCTGGAAATTCAACTGGCATCCCTGTTGATTTAAATGCTTATAAAGCAATAGACAAAGTCCTAAAAAAGCCCCATCAATTATCGGCACAGCTTGTAAATCAATTGTTACATTTTTCTTTTTTGAAACACACGCTTTAAAAACCGGCCTTAACGCGGCAATTGTCTTATCAATGCAGGTTCCAATCAAATAAATTTTAATCGTATGCCCGTCTTCTTCAGCATTAATAACAACGGGTTTGCTTTCATTTAACTTTTTCTGATTTAAACGTATCCAAATGGCATAAGGAATCACGTTGTTCAAGAGTAATTTTGCAAACCGTAAACCGTCGAAAAAATAGCGTTTCCATAGTAAGGGCTCTTCCAGAATACGCCATAACCATTCCAGTCCGACGCGCTGCATCCAGACCGGCGCACGCTTTACCGTGCCGGCAAAAAAGTTAATGACCGCTCCCAAATGACTGATCACCGGCGCCTTTAATTGATGCCTGTTTCTCTCAATCCAGGCCTGCCCTTTCTTGGCGCCTAAAGAAACAATCAGAAAATCAATCTCATGCCGATTAATTTCGTCAATAATTTCAAGGGTGCTCATTTCTTCAATCGAGCCAAACCCAGGACAATAATGCCCTACGGCCTGTAAGCCTGCATTAGCCTGATTAATGACCTGACAAGCCTTCTCACCGACCCCAGGCTCTCCGCCAAAAAAAAACACGCGTATAGGAGGCGTGTTTTTTTCAGCAAATAAAGCTTCGATCAAATCCGAGCCTGCTACCCGTTCAGGAATAGGAATGTTTAACAATCTGGACATCCAGATCAGAGGCATGCCATCAGCAACCGATAAATCGCTGTTTATAACGGATTCTTGAAAAGCTTTATCCGTTTGCGCCGCTATCAGAAAATTAAGATTAGGCGTCGATAAGAAAAACGGCCTGTCTTCTTTTATGGCCAGTTTTAAAACTGAAATTGCGGAAGACGCATTCACCGCGTCGAAAGGCAAACCGCAAAGACACCATGATTGACGATAAAAAGCTTCCATTGAATAGTTTTTAGTTTAAGTAACAAACATAGAATAAATTAGGGAATTGTAGGTGCGAATTCATTCGCACTGCGCGGATACCAACAGTAGGCGCTTTAGGCGAATCCGCCCCTCCACCGGAAAATCATCCGTACACGTTAGGAAATTATTTTATGCCCATTCCTTAGCTAATGGAAAATTAAAAGCTCAAGCTGAGATCACGTATTTCTGAAAGAGCTTTGCAAGCTGAGTAGCATTATCCTTTAAATTAAACTCCTTTTTAACTTTGGAAATAGCATTAATAGTTAATTGTTTGGTTAAAGCTTCATCTTCAATTAAAGCCTGTATGGCATTTGCAAGCTGTATTTTATTTCCAGGCTCAACCAATAAACCCGTTTCACGGTCAACGACCAGTTCCGGGATTCCCGATAAATGGGTGGATATTACAGAAACCCCGCTCAACATGGCTTCCATCAACACTACAGGAATACCATCCATATCCCCGGCGTTATCTTTCTTGCAAGGCAACACAAAAACGTCCAGCCCATTGAGAAACTCAGGTATAGCAGAGTGGGCAATCGCCCCTGCAAAAGAAACACAGTCATCAGATAGACCTAGCTCCTTAGCTAATTCTGCCAGATAACCTTCTAACGGCCCCGATCCGGCAATTACCAATTTAAAATTTATGCCCAGCTTTTTCAGTTCTTTTGCGGCACCCAACAGATCATCAGCCCCCTTCTTTTCCACCAGTCTACCGATAAATCCGATTCTAGGCACATCGGATAAGCCTGATTTTTTCTGGCGGTTAAAGTGTTCAACATCGACACCGCAACGTACAACAACAATCTGACCAACATTACACCCCTGCCGGCGAAGAAATTCCCGATTGAATTCAGAAATAGTGACAAAAAACTTTGCCCTATTCACTTTCTCAGCCAATAGCCATGCCCTTTCGAATAAATCATTGGCGTGAGCCGTCACACTGAAAGAAATGCCCGATAAGAAAGCCGCATACATAGCAATATCGGCAGGCACATGGGCAAAATGCACATGGATATGCTGAACACCGGTTTTTAAAAGCTGTTTGGCAAGAATAACTGAATAAAAAAAGCGAAAAGCCAGTCCCATCGCCGTTCGAGACAAAACACCCACCTTGAACATATCCAACAACAGCATCTTCAGCGTATTTAGATACCGAAGTGGATGCTTCAAAAAAAACAGGACATTCTCTTTAAGTACAACGTGTTTCTTTTGCGCATACAAATGAAAAACGCTTGCTTCCAGATCAGCCAGTTTATTACCGACTGCGGGAACACTTGGCCGGTGAACCGAAAACGGTACGACCGCATAGCCTAATTGCTCCAGCTGAAAAATTTCATTGTAAACAAAAGTTGCCGATAATGCCGGAATCTCAGGGGCAAGATAGGCTAGCTTGATTTTTTTCATAGTTATAGTCAAATTATTAAATCAGCCTTTCCAGACCACAGCTTGCTGGTCATTTAGCTCGGCAGTAGCCCGCTCCTTGCCCTTTAGCAAACAAGCCCACTGATATTTCCTTATAAACTTGACCAATTCCTTATCTTCGAATCTCGGCAATCCCTTTATCAAACTGCTCAAATAGCCCCAGAACATAGCCAATCCGCCGGTCACATAAGGAGGATGCGCCATGCGATACACGGCTGAAGCCAACATGTAGATCAATCCGGTCCCCATGAAATACTGACCAAACCCATGCCGCATCCGTCCTGTAAAAATGTTCTTCTGGCTTGAACCCATAGGGCGTAAATGAGTAAACCTTAAATCAGGCTCATCCCAGCTTACGGCAATCCAGCCCAGTTGCCGGCAACGATGGCCATCAATACCATCCCACATTACCTGTCTAACAAAACCACCAATCTGCTCGAAACACTGCCGCCGATAAAACTTTGAAGCTCCGATGGCATTCTCATCGCCACAGCCTTCGCTGACCAGCTGACCGCTGTTCTTATCTATGAAATAAGGCTTACCACTACAATTGCCCAACCTGGGATTTTCATTCATACGCTGAATCAAAATCTCAAAATAACGGGGGGGCATAATTAAGTCCAGATCCAGTTTGCAGATAAAATCGAATTCGCTCAAATTAACCGTATCAAGACCGGCATAAAAAGCCTCGATCACACCCGGTCCTACACTACGATGTCCGCGATCTGTGCGCGTAACAATTTTGATAAACGGATAACGGCTCGCATAATCAGCCAAGATAGTCGGCGTTTCATCTGTAGACCCATCATCGACAATTACCCATAATTTTGGTTGAATCGACTGTGCGACGACGCTATCCAGCGTTTGCTTCATAAAGTCGGCTTCATTGCGACATGGTGATATTATTAGATAGTTAGAAACGTTATTACTCATATATGCCCTATTCAGAACTCATATCGCGAAAAACCTTAAGTAAGTCATTTTTTAGTCAATATTAAGTGGCTACTACATTGCTCGATCTCTTTTGTACTTTTAAAGAAAGCGCCTTCCCGAATGAAATAAATTTCTTCTCATAATAAAATGTTGACAAATGAGCAAGCACAATCAGAACAGTAAATAACAGTGGTCGCTTTATATATTTTTCCAATATCTCACCTTCACCAAGCCATGTGTATCGCATCCCGCCATGAATAACATAAAGTGCATATGAGATTGAAGCCAAGTAGAAAAGAATCTTACTATTCATTAGTCTGGATATATGATTAGATGAATATCCAAATAATGATGACCCAATCAGCATAGCTGCTAAATATGGCCTGAAGTAGTTCATAAATCCACTTTCAGGATGGCAGGATAATAAAAGAAGAGCAATTAATACCCATTGATTTAGCCATCCCAATAATTTTTTTGGATAGACTCCTAACTTGTCATTAAAGGAAAGCGCTAAAATTCCACCTGCAAGAATTTCATCCACTCTATACCAAGTGTTAATGGCCACATACACGCCATCGTGAACTCGATATAGCGTCACAATTAGGCAGAGCGCAGGAATTAACAATAGTCCACGCCCTTTCAAAAGAAGCACAAGAAAAGCAATCCCTATATAAAATTGCATTTCTACGCATAAACTCCAGAGATGGCTCGTGGCATCAGTTAACTGCATAGGCGGCCAATTAGCATAAAAGAAAATATGCGCCAAATACTGATTGATATTAGATTGAGTTAAAAATAATACGATAATGATATATAACCAAGCTAACGGAACAATACGAAATAATCTTCTAATTAGAAAATCCAAAACATTTTGTTTTCTCAGTAGAAAATTTGTTATTAAAAATCCCGATAGAGTAAAGAATAAACTCATTCCTAATGGCCCAGCCGCATCATTTAACTGCCAAGATTTTGGTCCAAGCGGTAATAAATGTGCAGCTAGCACAATTAATATACTCAGACCACGCCATCCATCTAAAACTTGATAACGATCCGCTTCTGCCTGCGCTATTGTTACGCTTGCCATATAGCTTTTTCTTCGATTTTACAGATTAAGCGCACCATTATAATCATCAAATTATTAACTACAATCGACCATCAACCTGATCGGATGGCAGCAGATATTTAATATCATAAATAACGTGATTAGCTTTACCTAAAGCTCTTATTCTTTGTGCTTCAATTTTTTTACGCTGTATATTTTCAATCACTTTAGCCGCCTCAGCCACTTTGATACTACTCGTCTTACGTGTTCCAGCTGTAATAATTAACTTATATAAATCATCAACAATTGTGGCAATCTCAGACGTTGAGCCTGAAGTTATTTTAAGAATATTAGTCAGCCGACGTTCTTTATCGCCCGGATTGATTCTCTCAGTACTATCCTATATAACCCATACCAACAATTGCAATTTTATAATTATGACCAATCATCCTCCCCCTTAATGCAATGCAAGATATAACAGAATAGTAAAATGAATATATACGTTCTTTGATTGATCTTATTTATACTCAATAATCTTATAAACTTTATTATTTTTTTTATTCAAAATGAAGTCCATTATCCCATTGAATTGAGGAAACTTAGCCAACATAACAAAACTTGCATATAATAAAGATAAGCGTCTTGAAATTAATTTATGCTTCTTTATTGCGACTTTAATTATTTGCAATAGATAAACAAGCCATCCAAGCATAAACCATTGATTATTAATTGATAAAAACAACAATAAAATTGGAATTATACCTCCCCAAATAAATATACTAATTATTTCTTTTAGCCTATATTTTTCAGGTGACATTCCATACAAATAAGCCCCTTCAGCGAACGCATATCCGGCCCTTTGGCTACGTTTCCACCATTGCCAAAAGCGTGACATTGCTGCATCATGCAATGTCATTTCTGCATCCAGACGATAAATTTTCCATCCAGTTTGCCTTAATCGGATGCATAGCTCCGGCTCTTCTCCGGCAATCAAGCTACCATTAAATCCATTTACTGCTTTCAGTGCATCGACTCGCATCAGAGCATCTCCACCGCAAGACTTGGTTTCACCTACCGGAGTATCCCATTCGAGATCGCACAATAGATTGTAAATTGAAGCGTTCGGAAAACGTTCTCTACGACGGCCACAGACAACCGCGAATTGAGGATTTGCGCCTAGAAAATCTAAGCCCTGTTGAATCCAGCCTTCAACAAGTTCACAATCACCATCAATAAACTGAACATAACTTAGTGACGGATGTTGAGCGTTTAAAAACTCAAATCCAGCGTTCCTTGCCCTGGCGGCTGTAAAAGGAATAGACAAATCCAGATTAACAACTTCTACACCTAACTGCTTAGCTAATTCAATACTGTTATCAGTCGAACCAGAATCCACATAAATAACCTTGTCGGTTTCACGAATGGCCGACTTAATACACCTCGACAGCCTCTCTCCTTCGTTCCTGCCAATAATTACGATACCCAGATTATTTTTGCCCATTTAATATTTTCACCACTCGAGCCGGACTACCCACCGCAACAGAGTGAGGAGGAATATCATCAAGGACGACAGCATTAGCGCCTATGACACTGTCATGGCCTATTCTGATGCTGCCCAGCAAGCATACGCCCGCGCCTATATCTACCCGATCTTCAATGATTGGAAGTTCATAATTATGAAATGTTCTAACGACGCCCATCGTTGTATTGTGCCGAATGTGTACATCATCACCAATGGACTCAGCGTGCAAAATCATTCCGCTATGATGCCAAATTCTAACTCTGCGCCCTAATCTAACGGTATAAGGCAATGTAATACCGCATGTCCATTCCACTACTTTATAAAGAACTTTGTACAAAATCGAAAAAGGCGCGCGTATCAATTTATATTTTATATCCATGCGCCAGTTACCAAAGCGGTGCACAGCAATAGCCCACAGCCCTTGTTCAAAGAAGTCTTTATCATGCGTCAGAAAATCTTCTCTGATCAGAGAAAAGAACCCGATGTCTTTTGGATTTTGATTGGTTGAGCCACGTTTTTTCATTAAGGTATTCATTTATTAAAGAAATTAAAATTAACAAAATCCCTTAACAAAAATTCTGGTTCATTATCTTGTTTATCCTGTATCTTCTGACGAATACGGAATACCAAAAAAGCCATTCCCCAAACTAAATTAGCCAGCGTTAGATAAAGCCAACCATGATTTTTTAAAAAGTACCTCTGCCTCGATTCGAACCAATATCGAGGGCGTCTTTTTTTACTACCATCAGTCACGCCTGTTGAACTGCCAACGAAATGCACAACGCGGCTTGCCGGCACATACCAGCAAGGCCAGCCCGAATTTTTCGCCTGTAAACAAAAATCCGTTTCTTCAAAATACAAAAAATATTTGTCATCAAACAATCCAATGTCATCAAAAACCTGTTTCCGAATCAGCATACTGGCGCCAGCAACCCAATCTACACTAACAGGCACATCTGAAATCGGCAGCGCAACCTGCCATCGTTGTAGCAACCTGGAAACAATGCCTAACTTTAATCCATTATCCAGCTCGCTTAAAACGGAATGGAAGCGAAATGCAGAGCATTGGGCCTTGCCATCAATATATTCGAGCCTTGATCCCGCAATACCCACATGGGGATTTTGCTGCATAAATGTCAACAAATGTTGTAATGCATTTTCACGAACTACGGTATCAGGATTTAGTAACCAGATAAAACCAGCATCGAGATCCATTTTTTCTATGGCTTCAATTGCTAAATTATTACCGCCTGAAAAACCTAAATTGTTTTCTGAACAAATTAAATAAGCATTTTCATTATTTGAAATCCAGTTTCCAATTAAATCAACTGAGTTATTCTCGGAAAAATTATCGACAACAATGACTTTAATAGACTGATTCAAAATTGTTTTTAATGACTCAAGACAATTGACGACCAATTCGCCTGTCTTGTAATTCACGATAATTATAACTACATTGTAATTTACTTTATTAGTCATCAATGCATCCTTTTTACTTCCTTTCTAGGTAGATAACATAAAATCGCGTATATTGATATTATAATTAACATAAAATACCAAAACTTAATATCCTTAATAACGAATAAAGTAAATGTTTATTTATTATTTCTCATAACTAAAAAACACTAGTCATTAAAAAAATATTCAGCCCTTAACCTTTTTAATTCAGGCTCAAGAGCCGCATCAAAACTTCCTTCCCTTTGCTGAATCAATTCCGCCCAAGGTAATTCCTTTGTCTGTTTTTCAAGCTTTTCCACAAGATCATACGTTTTGCCAATTGGCTTGGCTGGATTTCCAACAGCTATCACACCTTCAGGAATATCTTTGGTTACGACAGACCCCGCCCCAACAATAGCATTTGGGCCTATTGTTACACCTGGTAAGACAATGGCACCATGACCAATAAACACATTATCTTTAATATCAACCTTGCCGACTCTGTCTAGTTTTTTTCCATATGCTCTGTTTAGCACATCTATCGAACCATCATGTCCTAAAATAGTACATGCAGTGAGCATAACGTTATTACCCAATCGAGTATATGCAGGATCTGTAATATTGGTATAAGGCCAAATATGGCAATCGTTGCCAATACTGTAAAAGCCGCCCCATTTTTTTAAAAAATTAGCATACTCAGAACCTGATGGAGAGCAGATCTTTACATACAATCTCTTAAATCTACCTGTCTTGAATGAAATTAATTTTAATAATCGTCTAAATAATCTCACAAATTTCACTCTTTGATATTTTTATGTCTATATAAAAATTGTCTCGTAACAAACTATCAATTAATAAACTAAAGCTTTTATTTTAGCTTGATAATGATTTAATTAGTAATTTATAGCATATATCACAATGATAATAATTCTATCGTTGAAATATGCAATTCAACAAAAGCCGCCTATATTTGACTATGTCCATGCTATTCGCAGTAATAGCCGGACTTCTGCCTTATCTATCAAAATCAATTTTCAAAAATGACTATTTATAATTGAATACTTTGTCTCTCGTTAACTGCAAGAATTAATCCTTGTTCAAACAATTCTGTAGCATGATCCCAACTGTACTGGATAGCCGTAGCGTAGGCTTCATCTGATAAAGCAAGCCATTGCTGTTCCGTCGAATTGAGTACCCCCATCACAGTATCAGTCAACCGTTCAACATCATCAATTTCGCATAAAAACCCGTTTTCACCTTGTCTAATGATATCTTCAGGCCCACCAACTTTAGTTGATACGACAGGACAACGACATGCCATTGCTTCTAAAGGTGGCAAATGGAACCCCTCGGATCGGCTACAACACAGCCATATATCACATTGTCCATATATTTCGCGCAAACGTGATTGTTGCGGTTGGTATTCAAACTCAAAATACTCAGGTAATAAATTTTTTAAAGGCTTAATGCTGCCAAAACAAATTACTCGCAGTTCGGGCAATCGCTCTTTTACTTGTTCAATCACCTTTAGCAAGGTATCTATACCCTTGAACTCGACTTTTGAATATAAGAATCCCAATGTTGGCCTGATCTGTTTCTTTCTGGGCGCAGCAAAAAAAAGGTCTGAATCAACACTATTAGGTACCAACGAAACTCTCGGATCTTGATAAGTGTTTCTCATTGTTTGGACCAACCAATTTGAAATCGTTATTTTGTATAATGGTAATAGATAAGTCTGTTTGACTCTTTCAATCGGCTGTCCCTCATGAACTTCATGATGTTGAATGAAATATACTTTAGCCCCTTTGCAAGCAGGAAAATGAGCAACCCATTCTGCCGTTTCCCACCAGGTTGCAATGACCACATCCGCGTCGGGCACATCGCTACCTGTAACAGGGCGATTTGATTCCAGATATGTGACATTAACATCTAATAAATCAAAATGACTGTGTAATTGCTCAGCGACTTTTATCCAGCCATCACCCTTAATCAGCCGTTTTAATTGTTGTTTGAAGGTTAATAATTTTTTTTGCGGGGCAACGACATTGACATGATGCCCTCGCTCGGTTAGTTTTTTTGCATAAATAGCGCAGACTCTGTCCCCACCAGTCATAGCTGGATTCGCCATTATTATTGTTATATTCATGATAGACTTTATTAAAATAATATTGTTTTAAAGATATAGTTTAAGAATCTATGAATAATACGAAACAACAAACATTATTAAATTATTGATAAACCTTTGAGTTACTGGATAAATCGAAAGTTGCCTGTTTCCTATTTGCATCAAAAACCGCTTCAGTACGACCAAGCAACGCTCCCGTCAATAGCCATAACCAGGGCGCCAACGAAGCATTGGGCAATTGATCTATCATAATGATCCCAACAAGAAGTGCATGGGCTGATAGAAATGCCATTTCCTGTTGCGTTTTAACCCACTTAGACACTGATGCGGCACGAAACACTGATAATGACAAAAGCCCAAATTCAGCGATAAAACCTATCCAGCCAAATTCTCCGAAAGTAATAATCCATCTTCCATCCGTTACAGTAATATCATCACCATTCTCTTCACTGTAAACTCGATTACGCCCCCAACCTCCCCAACCAAAAAATAAACGTTGTCGCGCATGCTTCAGCAATATACCTTCATTTTCAAAACGAAAACCCAATGATTCCGCGCGTTCAGCGCTTATAGCTTGCGTCCATTCCATCAAGGTTTGATGAGGGAAAAGATTCATAATGCTCATTGTCGGATAGAGCAATGCCACTAATACCAATACTCTGGCCACTCGAAGCTGAGTCTTAAAAGAAGTCACTTTAATCAATAGAAACGCCGTATAGCCATACATGACGGAAGCTACACTCTTGCAGAGTAGCAAAACTGACATTAAATAATAAGTCATACTTACCGGCGAAAATCTACTTACTTTGATTTTTAACTGCCAAAATACTGTTGCAGCAATGACTGTAACGGCTGAAAAAAAAGCCACCCATAGTCCATGTCCCATAAAAACAACTGGACGAAATCCGTCAAATCTTATCTGCTGAATCCAACTATGTGGAAAATAACCGTACAACCATCTGTGTAACTGAGGACTCATGCGTACTTCAAATAGCATCAGCAATGAATAAAACAATCCTGCCAAAATGAGGATACGAAAAAGAAGAGCATGATCCTCTACGCTCCGAAACAACTGCCGCCCAAGAAAAAATGGCATAATAATAATCAACTGATTAATCACTGCGGATACCGCATCATAATGCTCCATCGGAGGCAATCGATGCCCTCCAACAACAACAGCGTCACCATTCAATTCTGCAGTAACAAAAGGCCCCAATACAAATAGCAGCAATAACCAATGCCCCCAGCCACGCTGGCCCCAAAAAGAAATTCTCCGACCTGCTATGAATCTGCATCCGAAAAAAGCAGCGAGCGCAGGAATTGATTCTTTACCAAGGGGGGGTATCATCGGTAAATCTATTTTGGTTCCTACCGGCAAAAACATATGCCCACCGAGTATAGTCCACAAGGTCGCTTCTGTTACCGTTTTAGATCGATACAACCATATAGCAATTAATGGCCACAAAACAAATAAAACGGTATAAGCAAACCAATTAGGCATATAATATTTAATTCCTTACTATTTAAAAGACTACTTTATAACAAATTATTTGATTAATAACATGACATAGCTTTTCCATATCATTAAATTTGTCGGATTAATCAAACACGCCCGAAAGCCGCTTTTAATCGCCTTTAGTTTCTCGCCTTGTTTATGCAAGCGCCAAGCAGTTCCAATTAAAGCCCCTTGCAACTGATTCTTAGAGTTCATTGCACTACCCTGATCTTCTGGAACCAAGGGTGGGCGGCCTGCTTGTAAATCATCAATTCCCTGCACAGCACGCTGTTGTCTAAAAAGACGAGCAGTTTCTTCAAAGAAAATTCTTTTCTTTGATGGCTGCGTATGTACAATTGATGAATCATTGAGCCGGTAAAAATAAACAACTTCCGGCACATAGAACACGCTGCAAACCTCCGCTAAGCGCAATTGCAAATCAATATCAGAGGATGTTACAAAATACTCTCTAAATCCACCTATCTTATTAATAAATTTACGCCTAATCGCAAAAGTACATAATGACGTTCGAGTTTCGCCCGAAAGAAGCTCTCCTGTGATATCACAAGGACTATCTCCGTTTACTAAATTGAGAATATTGCTTCCTTTGTTGTCCATCATGGCAAAATTCGCACATATAGCCCCATGGCTGGGATGCTGACTGAGCCAATTAATTTGATCTGCTATTCGATTTTCAGAAATACGATCGTCTGCATCACAAAATAAAATGAATTCACCTTCGCAGCTTGTTAACCCTTTATTTCTAGCTGCTGCAACTCCCCATCCTTCACTGTTTAATAAGCGCAACCTGGAATCTCTAACTAAAGAATCTTCTACAATTTTACGTGAATGATCGGTTGAGTGATCATCGATTATTAACAATTCCAATTCATAGAAGGACTGACTAAGGATAGAATCAATTGCTTCACGAACATAGGATTCTGCATTGTGCATCGGCATAATGACAGAAACAAAAGGCTTATTCTTTTTCATGTAAATAATATTTTTAATATATTAAGCATTAATCTTACAAACTTTTTAGGAATAAATTATGGATTGATACGTTATGATTGTATGTTTTCAAAGAAAGATGGAAGTAACATATATTCCACAAACAGACTATCTACGAGTTAATAAAAACCAATAGATATTTACCAAGTCCATATGACAGGAATAATATAGGCCACATCTTAAACTCATCTTTCCAGCTAAGTAATTCATACTTTTTCATCTTGTATAAGATCAATGGAATCTCCACTACAGAGTTTAAAGCAATAGTGATAACAGCTCCATAAAGGCCAAAAAGGCCATATGCTATCGGAACTGTACTAAATAAAAAAAAAGTTGATATTGCTGTCAGAATCATAACAGTCTTTGAATCACCTAGTGCCATGAAACAAACACCAGCCATCGTTGTTCCCAAGAATACAATCGAAAACGAAAGAATTTCTAACATCCAACCAGCATCTTGATATCGCTCATCATAAAGCAGATCAATAACCACATGACCTGTACTTGCCAGTCCTCCAACAACAATCATTACTACTATATCCAGGCGAGAGCGCATGCGGTAATAGACATTTTTTAAGTCTTCCGGCCTATTTCTAGCAATTTCGCTTAGAGCTGGATAAAATACCGATGATCTCACTTTTTTCATAACCTCTTTAAAAGCCGTTGCAAGAAAAAAAGCAATACCATAGACACCCAATTCCTTAGGAGAAATCAAACCGCCTAAAATAAGTCTATCTCCTTGACCAATTAGAAAAGTAAAGATTGACGACCCAAAAATCCATTTGCCAAAATGAAAAATCTCTCTGACAGCCTCACTATCCCAGCAAAATCGACAGCGCTCCCCTATACCTGAAGCGTGTGATAAAATCATCTTCACACTACTAGCAATAACATTACCGAATACTAATGCCCATACATCATGAGCCTTCGATGCCCATAGAATCATAATGACAAGGCCTACTGATTGACTGAAAACCTCTATTGCCACCAACTTTCCCATCATCAACTTTCTGTTTAATAATGACAATTGGATCGAATTGAAGCCTGCAATCACTGACGTTATCGACATAACAGCCAATATCAAAGGTAATTCAGCGTTACCATAAGCAGTATCAGGTGATAAATAGCCAAATTGATTAAGATAATATAGACTTGCACTTATAACTAAAGTGACGAAAAAAATCAGAAAACCTCTGATTATCTGAATTGTCCAGGCCGTATTTAGGTAATCGCGTTCTTCTCCACGCTTGCTCTGCACAATATTCTGAAGCAAGCCGACATCGGAAAACATCGTCAGTCCCGCCAAAATAACATTCACAATGGCCATTATCCCGAACATTTCCGGCACTAGCAAACGAGTCAAAATCAGATTACCACCAAAGCGCAAGAACTGCGAAAACAAGTGTCCGGTTAGTACCCAACTTCCTGCTTTGAATGTCCGTTTTTTCAAACTAATAGTCTGGGAATTCATTTCTTTTTAATTACCTATATCTTCTATTAGCTTCGTTCTTTGGCATTTATGCATTATCGAGATGAGCATATGTCAATACTTTTCCGCTCTATTAAAAGTTAAAAGCATTAGATGGTACTTAGCAATACTTGCCCTGCTAGAAGCGACGACTTAAAATTTGAACTACACAGCTCAGAAAATCTTAATTGCCAGAAATGCTGAATCTGGCAATTAAGATATGTTGCATTAAAAGTAATGCGACGCATCGTTGACATCAATCTATTTTTAACGATGATTTTTCGTTACTACTTTTTTAGCACCAGATTTTCATTTATTCATTTATTCATTTATAAAAAGAATGTTTTATTCAAATTCATTGATTAATATAGAGATTAATCTTTTGAATAAGGACAAGGCATTTTTAGCCATAGAGATTAATTATTATAATTTCTTATAGATTACTTTAGAATGATGTCATTTGCTCCCACATTCACATTACTGGTAGAAGTCACTACGATGCCTTGCTTGCCTCTTTGATTGGGATCCTGAAGTTCAATGTAGTTACCAGTGATCAGAATTCGGTCGGATTTAACGGTATCTTCGGCTCTAACCGGTATTCTAATACCTGTAGAACTAAAATCCTGGGAATGCGTAATGGTATTGTCTAGAATCTGTAAATCCGTACAGGAGGCACAACCAATGCCAATGTTACCGACATTGGTGACCTTATTGCCTTTAATTATCACATTGCTGAAGGACTCTTCGGCCTCATAGCCGGGATCGACACTGATGCCCCAGCAGGACTGTTCAGCTGCCCCTATGTCTTCAAAAACCGTATTGTCTTTAATAGTCAGATTCTGTACGACCCCATGAACCACCAATGATACGCCCGCACACTTGCCAGCAACGAAAGCGGCCTTGTTTAAAGTATTGTTGGAAATGGTAATGCCGGAATTATTGGCACCGGAGATATAAATATTATGGTTAAGTATCTTTCGGGCAAAGCCGTTATTGGTAAATTTGTTGTTGTCTATGACACAATCATTACAACCGCCCAGCCAGCCTTGGTTCTTATTGTTAATAATCGTCGAGTTCCTTAACACGATATTCTCATTGACTTTGTTGGCGCCGGGATTGGGCGGATTAGCGCTCGCCGAGTATATGCCAATATCAAAGCCATCAATTGTAACGCCCTCAATTGTGACATAGTCCACGTCGTTGAACAGGAAAATACCATTTCCAGTACCGGTTCCCTTGAGCGACAGATTTCTAACGACATAGCCTTCATCATGATCAGCATCGCCGCCATCCTGAAAATTCAAGACACCGTTGGCGTTGCCATTTATAATAACTGGCAGTTTGCCATTTATAGGTGTTACATCTGGCGGTATGTAGTCGGCTATTGTACATGGCGCATCCGAGGCACAATGTTGATTGAATAACCGCGGATAAGATGAAGTGAATGTCCCGCCCCGACAAAACAAAATAGCATCTCCGGCGTTCAAGGTGCCAAATCTTGACATGGCAAAATCAAACGTTGCCCATGGATCGTATGGCGACAATCCCCTATTACCGTCTGACCCATTATTACAGACATAAAAATTCTGTGCCCAGGACGGATTGGAAAACAGACAGAGTAACAACAAGCTTATCTTAAAAACAAATGTATTTTTTTTCATTATCCTAGAGCAACTTAATTTAATTTTAATATTTCCAAAAACGAATATTTTCAATATTCACATACACTGAGTGCGTCATAGAAGCATCAGTGGCTATCAAACAATCCCGTAAGAGAAAACTAAAATTTTTCCATAAACTTACTCAACTACATCAAAACTGCCAGAAACATCACTAACTATGAGAATTCAACTATTGAATACCAACATAGTAAATTTAAAACTTATATCTATTACTACCTTACTAATAATTATTTTATGGAAACTGTAACTTGCTCTTAATAACTAGTACTCAGTCAGTATTGATATGTCGGATAAATATACTTGGCGTAAATCCGTTCATCCTTCGACAAAGCCTTTAGTCCTGAGCGTAGCCGAAGAGGCAGGATGAACAGATTTGCTTTTACCTGTCAACTCAGGGTTGACTGAATACTAATGATAGACGCCTATAGCTTGTCTTTCACCGCTTCACAGGTTTATAGAATGTCAAATTTATTCGTCTGTGAATGATCACTAAAAGTGCCTTGAATAAAAATGCCAAAATAAAAAGCATTTAAAAAAATTCACCCCCACAATACATTGAGCAGTAAATAAATTTACTGCTCAACACTAGTTAATAATACCCCTGATGATCTGGCATGGTTTCCGATTTATTTAATACCGTTCCCAACAATTGAGTACCAGACAGCATCCGCAATGCTTTAGTGACTTCTTCGGGTGTATTGCCGCCCTCTTCAACCACCAGTAATGCCGCATCGAAATAGTCCATGCTGACCAAAACATCATCAGTGACCAGGACGGGTGGCAAATCAAATATTATAATTCTTGATTCGTAGTGGTTTTTTATATCGTTGATCAGGCTCTTCATTCTGGGGCCGGACAACATTTCCGAAGATCCTGTCACCTGGCCTTTGCCTGGCAACAGTACTAAACGCTCAAATCCAGGGTTAACCAAAATATCGGATAAAGGTATATCGTTTTCTAAGTTTTTAATACCACTCAACCAGTAGCCTTCTGGATTAACCAGAATATCGGATAAGGGTATATCAGACGTGAGGTAATCACTCAGGCCCTGTTCGACTTGCAGATCAAAATACCAGTGAATTTTTGGAAATCGTAAATCGAGATCGACAAGCAAGACTGTCTGATTGACTTCCATAGACATTGCGATAGCCAGATTAGCGGCAATCATCGATTTTCCTGCACCTTGCGTCGGAGCAGTTATGGCAAAACTGTTCCAGTTGTTTTCCCGCAATTGTTTGAGGACTTTTGTGCGCAGCATCCGAAACACTTCCGCTACCGGATCATGTTTCAGCATGGAGACTACTCTGCGCTCTTTCAACACCTCCTGATTGGCGGCATGTACTTTGGTTTTAGCATAGACAATGGCTTGCTCATCGGGAAACTTTTTTGTTTTCTGAGTGGCGACCTTGGCCTCGGGTTGTTTAGATTTTCTATATTTATCTAAAGCTTGCTGTATGTGTTCCAACTTTATTGCCCCATGTTCACTGTTTGCTCGTTTATTCTGGAATTCTACATCCATGCTCATCTTATGCTTGAGAATATAGATGTAATTACATAAGTGTAGCTTCTTTTATCGCTATAAAAAGCCTTAGATAATAGGCTTAAGCACCGATGCTCTGAACTTGTGCTGCTTTTTATCTTGTTTGTCTCTTTGAGCGCTCACTGCAGTTTTTGAACCTTTCCTTGCCAAAGACGATACAAGTGTTCGAATGTATGCAGATTCACTTACACTACCTAACTAGTGCAGATATTCCATGCTGTCTCGGTCAAGTAAATTCGACCTTACATTTAGTGATCCAATTTGAATAATCATCGTGCCAGCGGCACTTATTAAGCCGACATAAATTCAACTAAACGTATAATATCAGCTAAAACAGTATTGCTCCTTATCTTCCCTAAATATTCCACGCAGGATAATTATTGTAATTTTTTATTGTTAAAAGTTTTTTAACTGTTTTATTTAAATAGCCGACTATAAATTCCAACCATATAATCAGCTATCAGATCACTATAATGATTTACCGATGTCACGCATGGGCTTTATTTTATTCTGGCTGCGCGCTGACGACAGGTTGTGAGACCGATCTCACAGCAGAACTCGTCGCATGAATAGTGATGCGTACGCGTAGGTGCGAATTTACTTGTGCCCCTTGCGGGTATTCGCACTATTTATTAATGCCCATAGCTCGTGGAAGCGTTTCGGGTCGAATTAATTCGACCCTACAGTTGAATTCAAACCACCGTCGCCTGACGGTACTTTTTAAACTCGCCTCAATTCAATTGATGCGTAACATCAGCGATTTATATAAGCCCCAAGCGGTTCCAGGTTTTGTACCATAAAATATCAAGCGGCATATAAAGCATGTGTACTGATACTATCATGCCTAGCAGCAATACGCCTGCTATTATGCTGAAATTGATAATGTTTCTTCTGGTTCGATCGATGTCTTCCTGACTTTTAATATAGGGCACCACAACTAGTGGTTCCGCACCGACAATATGCGCCAAGGAACGGTGGCCTCTGATGCTATCGTCCATCATTTCTCTCAAAAGACCCGCTCCAAAACCGCCCCCTATCGAAGCTATAAAACCTATGAATAATAGTTTCAACCGATTAGGTTTAATAGGTTTGTTAGGCAGAAGCGGCGGTTCTATCAAGCTGAATTTTTCAGCCTTTTGCTCTTCTTCCAGCGTCTGCGCCAATTTGGCCTCAAGCTGTTTTGCCTTGAGTTCATTGTATTTAGCCTTGTTGTTATCCAGATCTCTCATCAATTCATAATAACCGCGTTCAACCTGATGAGTTTGTGATATGTTGACTTCCAGCGCTTTTAATTTTTCCTGCAATTCGGCCCGGTGTATTCTAATGTTTGCCAGTTCAACTTCAGCTACATCAATTTCACTCTTAATTTGCAAAAGCGTTGGATCACTAATAGTTTGATTCGCCGGCTTTTTTGCAGCGGATGGACTCTGCGCGCCTGTCAACTCGGCAACTTTGCGCTGAGCAGCCTTGACATCAGGATGATTATCGGAATATTGCTGACGTAATTTCGCCAGTTCCTGTTTCGCTTCCTGCAATTTGCTATCTGCCTCTGACTGCTCAGGGTTTTGTCCTGATTCAAGTATCTCGACTTGCCGTTTAACCCGCATGACATCCGGATGAGTGGCCGAATACTTGCTTAGTAGGCGTGCCTGTTCCAGTTTTAATTCAGCAAGTGATCTCGGTGCACTTCCATCGGAGGTTGATGCAAGCGAATTTTGACCGGCTACAGCCATTTGCGATCTTAAGCTGATTTTCCGTTCATCAAGCATCTTTTCCCGCAAGTCCAATTGCTGAATTTCACTTTCGATACGGCTGACCGTTGATAAATTGACAGGTAATAGCTCGGGCAAGCTATCCCTGTATTTTTCTTTATACTCAGCCAGTTCATTCTCAATTTTCTGAATATCAGTTTTAAACTTCTGCGCCTCTGCTTCCAGAAACACGGTTGTTTCTTCAGCCCGCTCAGTCCGGTTGCGGACGTTTTCATTTAAAAACAGGGTAACCAGTTCATTGGTTACTTTTTGTGCCAGCAATGGATCTTTATCATCAAACAACAATTTGAATGCGAGTGTCGCCTTGCTGTGCCTCCCTTGACTGATTACGTCGGCATTCACAAGTTCCAGATGAGCGTTCATCCGGAATTGTTCAGCCAGTTCTGCTGGCGTCAATTTCTCCTTCTGCTCGTGATACAGGTTAAATTTGTCAATTATTTTTGTCAGATTATCGGTCGTCATGACCCGCTGCTGAATCAGGCTGATACGCTCATCCGCATAACTGGTGACTGTTGATTTAACCAGATCGGTTGGAATTTGCTGCTGTTCAATCAGAATGGTAGCCTGGGATTGATAAACCGGCGGTAAAATCAACGCGACCGCAATGCTGGCAACCAATAATAAGAGCGCAGTGGCGGCAATCAGGTACTTTCGTCTACGCGCTATTTGCAGGTAATCTTTCAGGGTTTTAACGTTTTCTTCCATTACAGTCTCTATCTTGAAATACTTAAACCGGGCCAGTTGTAATTAATGGTCAACATGAATATATTTGAGTCCGCCGTTCTGTCCGGGTTTTTTCTGTCCTGGTTTCTGTAGGCGTAAGATGCCGATAATAACCAATCCTGGGTCAATTCCCAGTTAATATTAGGTGAAACCCATATATTTGTTCGGCTCTGCCCAAATCCGCCATTAATACCACTGACTGAATCCGTCTCCCGATAACTGGTTGTCAACCCGCTGGAAAGCCTTTCGGTTATTTGATATAAAAAATCAAGGCTGATCAGGGTTTGCTCGGTTAATTGCCCTTGGCCTGAAGGAACCAGCGATCGGCTTAAGCCGAAATTTGACGACAAACTTTCTCCTTTGTAGTGCACACCGATATCTGTCAGGAAACCTGCCGATGTGTCCTGATTTGTCGCCGTCAATAGCCCGGGAATGATTACTGTATCTATGTTTGTGTCCGTGATTCGTCCGCCGATGGTGCCGTTGAACTGCCATTCTTCCGATAATTGATAGGACGATGTCAGGTTTATCCCATAGCTGTTGCTTTCCGAGTTTATTTGCCCTGTCGAGTTGTAATTCGAATAAAATGCGGAAATGGACTGCGAAAATAATTCACTCCACTGCCGTTGCCAGCCCACATTAATTGACTTAACTTCGTTGTCATTAAAGTTATTAATGACAGTGTCGTTATTACCAGAACCGGGGTTGGAATAGGTTGATTTTGAGTAGGTCGCTGAACTGATCAGGCTGTCCAGCTCCGTGAATCTGTAAGAATAAGTCGGCGTGACTGTCAGGTTGTTGCGTCTTGCATTGGTTGCAAAATTACCAGTGTCCTGCTCTGCAAAATTCTGGCTGGGCACGACAGAATAACTCGCACTTAACCCAGTAAGGCTGCGTTCGGTCCTGTACTCGGTGCTTAAGCCATAGTCCTGCGGATTCTGATCGAGCTCTTCTATGTCTGTATAATGCTGGACACCATAACTGGCTCTACCTTGCACATCCCACGCTTCTGTCTTACGGGCAAAATTCAGCGTAGGCGTTAAATAGTAAATGAAGGACCCTTCCGGGTTTTCGGATAACATCCTGACATTGTCGTTATAAGATAACGACTGATTGACAATGCCATCAACTATCCATTCTGCGGCATCAAGACTGGAACAGAAAACGCTCGCACCAACAATCAGCGCAATCCTTTTGCGATAACCGCGACATTTTCTTCCCTCTTGTTGAGATATGGTTTTCATGTGCTCAATATACTCTTAAACAGAGCGCGGTCACGGCACTACAATTACATCGCCACTCCGCAACAAGTGGTTGTTTTCCAATTTGTCGCCATCTTCTACTTCGCCGTATTTAAATGCGATCGATTCGGATTTGTCGCCATTACGGCGTAGAATGACAATATCGTTAGCCTTCGCAAACGCTGTCAGGCCGCCGGCAAGACTCAACATCTGCATGACATCCATCGGCTGATACATAACGAACTGGCCCGGTTTTTTCACTTGGCCGATGACATAGATGGAATTACCTTCAGCTGACTTGACCGAGATATTGACTACCGGATCGGCAATAAACTCTGCGAGCTTCTCTTTCAAAATAGCCTGTATCTGGCTTATCGATTTGCCGGCGACTGAAATACTTCCCGCTAGCGGAAAACTTATGCTGCCATCGGGTAAAACCCGCACTTCCTTTTGCAAGGCTTCTTCATTCCAGACCGAGATATCAAGGATGTCACCGGAATTAACCGTATATTGGTTAGAGTCCGCATGCGCAGTCTGAAAAAAAATGGAAACTGCCAACAATAAAAAAATTCTCATAAAAAATAACATAATTTTTTACTACTATTCTGTGAAATTAAAAAAAGGGGCACTGAGCCCCTTTTAGTATAATGGAAAAATTAATTTCCTTATGCAACAGATTGTGCTGAATTAGCTTTTGCGACGTGAAAAGCCGACTAAACCCATGATTGCAGAACCGAACAACCAAATAGCAGCTGGCACAGGCACCGCAGAAACACTATCAAGTTTTAATTCGGAAGACAAGCCAGAGTCCCCAACATTAGCTATGCCGAACATTATAGGACCGAAATAAGTCTCTGCAACTGTGTATGAAAATTTATTCCATCCGCTGTTGCCATAATCACCGACTGTGGCGACATCAGATAATTTAAAATATTGATCGCCTACGAAAAACGCGAAATCATTGTATGGCAAATAATCATTTGCTACAAATTTCCACATAAATTCAATAGTTTCTCCACCAAAGAAATCTGTGGATTGCATTAAGGAGCTATTGCCTGTAATTGAGCCGTAATACTGACCTTCAGGATGATCAGAATCATTTTTGACAGATCCCGTTCCTACTAAAGTCCAATCAGAAAAATCTCCCGTTTCGAATCCAATATTCAATAATGCTGCATTTGCATTTGAAATTGAAAACAGGAACAACAGACCTGCTAAAGATATTTTTTTCATAAATAACCTCTGAAACAACAAATTATAAATTAAGTATCATAATTTGCAGCCCGACTATCTTGGCAAACCCACCTAACCAAGACTCGTGGTTTTCCGCCCCTGCTTCACAACAGGTTTAGCCTTTATCATCCATGAACCGTGCCAACCGGGCGGTTGGTCACGAAATTAACAACTACCGTTCCAATTCGTTGATAGCATCCAGCGGTCAATTGCAACGCGCCAGAAGACAAACATAATAAAAACAGTTATCTATATAACCTTGAACAAAAAATTACTATGTATTTTAAAAAAGGTTTTTGACGTTACATAACGATAAAACATTATATCGTCCGGTACGGCAAATAAGACAATTAAGTTATGTTTATGAGTCCTATTCTATAAAAAACTTCTTATTTGTCTATATAATTTTTTACATTTCTTCTATGTAATTTTTTACATCTTTCAAATAACATTCTATACCATAGAGCTAATAAGCTTTCGCTCCCAAAAAACCTTTAAAGACAGTCAGTATTACAATTTTAATATCCAGCCACAAAGACCAGTTTCTTATATAGGCCAGATCATATTGTATTCTTTTTTCCATTTTGTCTAAGGTATCCGTTTCTCCCCGATAACCGTTTATCTGCGCGTATCCGGTTATCCCCGGTTTTACTATATGCCTGAGCATGTAGCCTTTTATTTGTCCGCGATACCATTCATTATGCGCTACCGCATGGGGCCTGGGACCAACGATCGACATTTTCCCCTGTAAAACATTAATAAATTGGGGCAATTCATCCAGTGATGTACGTCTTAAGAAAGCGCCCAGTCTTGTTACTCTGGGATCATTCTTTCGAGCTTGTTTAATATTGTTGTCGTCTTCGCTGACAGTCATCGTTCTGAACTTCCAAACGACTATTTCCTCGCCTCCAATGCCGTATCGACGCTGTTTAAATATCACCGCTCCAGGCGAGCTTATTCTGACACTAGCGCTAATGATTAGTAACGGCATTGCAATTAATATTAAAATAATCAGACTGACCACTATATCAAAGGCTCTTTTTATAACGCCATCAACCCCGTAAAAAGGGGTATCACGAATACTTATGACAGGTATACCTTTTATATGATGCAAACTGGATCTTAACAGGTCAAAGACAAATAAATCAGGGACATAATAAACTGAAACAGTCGAATCCGATAATTGCTCTATCAATTCTTTAATTTTTAGCTCTGTCCGCAAGGGAAGTGTAATATAAACAATATCAATAGCTCCGCCTTTGGCATCTTTAATTAATTGTTGAAAATTACCTTTCAATTTATTTTCGGCTAAGGCACCTCCATCAATTTCTGTTTCCTGCTCATCATCATAAAAGCCGACAAAATGCAGCCCCATCGATTCTTCTTCGGCAAATATATTTTTTAACTCAACACCTAACCGGTTTGCTCCGACAATCGCTGCTCGGCGGGTATTTCTTCCCTTTTTTCTGATTATGCCGGCAATACTGCTGACAATAATGTGCCAGGAGACTATCTCCACAGGCACCGCCCCAATCCACAGCCAAAAATAATACCTGTAAACAGGATCCACCAGGGGGTAAGCCTGATCAATCCCCATTATTACAACCAATACCCAGAACCATGAAAAAAGAATACGCTTTATTTCAATGTGGATAGATAGCCCTCGGCTTTGCCGATACAGCTCGTTGAATTCTGCAAAGATACCGAAAACTACGATCGAAATCAGAAGCCACCAAGTTTGCTTGCGATCCCATTCAACGGCGTTGAGATCAAGAATGGCCCATAAAGTCAATCCAATAACAATAACGTCCAGCAATCGCGCCAATGCTATTAACTTATTGCTATGAGGGCGGATAATTCCGAATTTATGAGTGTTGTTCACTTTAAAGTTATTGAATTTTAAGAGGTAATAAAAAAACGGACACTAGATATCCTAATGATTCTAAGGCATTTCAAATATCGCTACAAGATAACTCTTGGAAATCTGTACCTATTTGATAACTTAACCTACAGGTTTAATTTTTTTTTATGCCGTATCGAACCAGTCCACTTTTTTGAATTTAAAATTATGTTTTTTAATAGAAAGTTGATGAGTATCAAAAAATATTCTGCTACTTGGTTAATTAATAGCTTTCATTTTTAGGTGTATCAATTAGTGCATAAAATGATGGGCCATTATATGTACAAATGCTGATTCAATGCTCGCCCGTCATACCTTTGGGAATTATCGATGAGCCGAGTGCTCTATAAGAAGGCGAAAGATGTTATTACTGCAGGAAGTCGCATTTTTCTGAATGTTTGCTTTGGATATGAGGCTATAAATGACTTAATGCGACCAGCATGGAGCAATCTGTCGTCCAGATCAGGCAAACAAATAGAATCATGCGACCACTATTGCCGGCAATGCCTCCAGTCGCCTTTTGTTTTCCCGGCCAGAGGCTACAGACATCATTCCATTTATGCGCTTATGGATACAAATGGCACTACGCGATAGCGGATGCTTTGCATTTTTGCCTTGCGAATAACGAAAAAACGCCTGGCCCTATCGCTTCCGGGGACTATTAGTCATGGATGATTAGAAACGTTAGAAGGTATTGGAGGTGACAAATGAACAAAGGCAACGCTGTACCTGCAAAATCCGCCGTTGTGGTTGTCGATTTTCAGAACTACAAACTTCGGAGCATCGCTCACGAATATGTCAGACTCTTAGCCGAATACGGCGTAGAAGCCGCCTCGTTATGGAGCATGGATAAGTTGGCGAATAATATAGAAAAAAAACAATTTAACCAGTTTGTCCAGCAGGAAATGCGCAAGTACGGTTTTGTAGCTCGTGAGCACTAGTACTCAGTCAGTATTGATATGTCTGGTCAATAGGCTTGGCGTAAATCCGCTCATCCTTCGACAAGCTCAGGACGAACGGATTTACTTCCCTCCGTCAAGTTGGGATTGACAGAGTGCTAGCACAGGAAGGTAACGACTTGAATCCGGTCATGTGGCAGCCTTCATTAAAAAGACGGGAAAAAGCCATTATCACCGCTTTTATAGCCAGAGTACGAGAAAGCTGCGGGGCTAACGTCACAGACTATGAAAGCCTATACCGCTGGTCCATTGCTGAACCGGCGGCGTTTTGGGATCTGTTGTGGCAATTTGCCGACATTATCGCTAGCCATAAAGGGATGCAAATTGTAGCGGATGCCGGCAAAATGCCCGGCGCCAAGTGGTTTCCCGAGGCGCGGCTTAATTACGCGGAAAATCTGCTGCTTAAAGGCCATGAAAATCAGTATGCCATTATTTTCCATGGCGAAAACGGGGAAAGCCAATGCTTGTCTTATGGCGAGCTTTACCGTCGCGTATCACAGCTCGCGCAGGCACTGCGTTGCGATGGCGTTAGACCGGGCGACCGGGTTGCCGGCATTCTGCCGAACCGGCCTGAGAGCATTATCGCGATGCTGGCCACAGCGAGTCTGGGAGCAATCTGGAGCAGTTGCTCACCGGATTTTGGCGTGGCCGGTATCGTGGATCGCTTCAGCCAGATCACCCCCAAAATATTGTTTATCGGCGACGGTTATTTTTTTAACGGCAAGGTCTTTGACCGCTCCGGCCAGATAGCGCCGCTGCTCCAGGCCATGCCATCCATTGAAAAACTGGTACTGATTCCCGTGCTAAACCATTTCGAGGGAACGAATGAAGATCGGGTGGCGCTTTGGCAGGATTACCTGGCTGGTTTTCCGGATGACCGCCCCATTGCCTTTGCCCAACTGCCATTTGATGCGCCGCTGTTCATTCTTTATTCCTCGGGCACGACAGGCCCTCCGAAATGCATTGTCCACAGCGTTGGCGGCACGCTGATCCAGCACATCAAGGAACACAGGCTGCATACCGATATTCATGCCGGCGACCGTCTGTTTTATTACACGACCTGCGGCTGGATGATGTGGAACTGGCTGGTTTCAGGCCTGGCATCCGGCGCCACGCTAGTGCTTTATGACGGCTCACCGCTTTACCCTGCCGCCGATACCCTGTTTGATTTAATCGATGCGTACCGGATTAATGTTTTCGGTGTTTCCGCGAAGTATATCGATGCGCTTAAAAAAGCATCTGTAAGGCCCCGGAAAACACATAGCCTGGCCTCGCTCAAAACGATCTTATCGACCGGCTCGCCGCTGGCGCCGGATAGCTTTGATTTTGTCTATCAGTCGATCAAATCCGATGTCTGCCTGTCTTCGATTTCAGGCGGTACCGACATCATTTCCTGTTTTGTGCTGGGATGCCCGATTCTGCCTGTGCGGCGCGGTGAAATTCAGTGCCGGGGCCTGGCCATGAAGGTCGATGTCTTCGATGATGAGGGGCGGTCGCTGCAAGGGCAGAAAGGCGAACTGGTTTGCACGGCACCCTTCCCGTCCATGCCGGTGGGTTTCTGGAATGATCCGGGACAACGTCAGTATCATGCGGCCTACTTTGAAAAATTTCCCGGCGTCTGGAGCCATGGCGATTATGTTGCCTTAACCGATCAGGGCGGCATGATCATATACGGCCGATCCGATGCCGTTCTGAATCCGGGAGGCGTCAGAATAGGCACGGCGGAAATATACCGGCAGGTAGAGCAAATCGATGAAGTGCTGGAGAGTGTAGTCGTCGGGCAAGACTACCATGGAGATTGCCGGCTTATTTTGTTTGTGGTTTTACGTCCCGGCTTACAGCTAACCGATCAGTTAACAGCAGCCATCAAACAGCACATCAGAGAGAATGCCTCGCCTCGCCATGTGCCTGCCCTGATCCTGCAAGTGACCGATATTCCGCGTACCAAAAACGGCAAAATTGTTGAACTTGCGGTGCGCGATATCATTCATGGCCGTCCTGTCAAGAATCAACAGGCACTGGCCAATCCCGAGGCGCTTGATCAATTTAGACAAGTTATTTCAATGATTAACTGATGTTAGTTTGCCTGTTCAAACCGCCGAAACGAGAGGTTTAGGACCTGTGGGGGCACCTTAGGCGAGATAGCCCCCACAGGCTTGCGTAAGTCTGATCAACCGAATTTGATAAGCTAAAGTGCTGCGCTACTAACCGCCTTAACCGTTATTGGACAGCCGCCAGTTCACGCCGTTGTTCATCCAGCCCATCCCAAAATGCCGCAACGCCGTCAAGCATTTCACAACCGTAATGAATGAACTGGTCTTCATCCAATTGCTGGGTGAAATAGAGTTCTTCCAGTTCTTCCTGCGTGTGCGTGGCATGCTGGGCTTCCAGTTTATCGTGCCAGACAAAAAAGCCTAAAGGCAGCTTGACGCCAGTCCGCTCGCTGAAGCGTTTAAAACCCGTGATCAATTGCCCCCAGAATCCGGCAGCGGCCCAGTTTTCTACCGCGTAACTGGCTGCCTGAGAAATCTGGTAGTTATCGCCGCCGTATAGCCGGATTAATTCATTGCAGAAAAACAGCGTGGCGTCGGTGCCGTGCTTCGGCTGCCCTATATCGGCAAAATTCAGATCCAGCTTTTTGGCGATGGCATATAACCATTCAAAATGGCCTGCGGAAAAATGAAATGTACTGCCTTCTATGCTGCCATCGGTAGACCCCAGATCATGGTCATCGGTTTTTTGCACAGTGGATCTGAAGCTGACGCCCAGTTCATTCGCCAGGATTTCCTTCGATGCCCGCATGGTTTCCAGCGTATCGGCATGAATCATCTTGTTGAGTTGAGCGATCAGGAACTGGTTGGAAAACACGGAAAACTGAATGATAAACGCTTTAATCTGGTTCAGGTTTTGGTCGCCCTGTTCAAACCATAACGTATAAGGATTATGCATGATCACCCGGTGCTGGAGCAGTTCATTATTGATGCGCTGCTGAAATTCCAGGAACTGCCTGGCTTTATCAATTGAATACCCGATTTGGTGTTCACTGAGAGCCGCCAGGGACGACAGACTCAATCCTTCGATATGGTGTTGTTGTGCAAGGCTTTTCAACGATTCGCAAGCAACGTCTCGCATAATGCACCTCTGAATATTAAAGTGGTTGTCACCTAAGACTAAATCTCTATGAGATAAGTTGCACGCCACAACAGCTTCAGATAGCCTGGAAACTAATGGCACTTAAGTTAATCTTAGGGTGTATAGATTGCGAGGGAGATAGTGCCATGAATAGTGCATCCAATCCCGTCGGCACCGATGGTTTTGAATTTGTGGAATATACAGCGCCCGACACCCGAGAGTTGGAAAGTCTGTTTATGCAGATGGGCTTTACCGCCATCGCTCGGCATCGGTCCAAGGATGTCGTACTGTACCGGCAGGGCAATATCAATTTTATTATCAATCACGAACCCAGCAGTTTTGCCCAGGCTTTTGCCAAAGTGCACGGCCCGTCCATTTGCGCGTTCGCGATTCGCGTCAAAGATGCCGCCGAATGCCTGGCCCACGTGATTAGCCTCGGCGCGGAGCCCCAGCGCAGCGATATCGGACCTATGGAACTGAATATACCTGCCATCCGGGGCATTGGCCGCAGCCTGATCTATTTCGTCGACCGTTACGGCGATCATTCCATTTACGATGTCGATTTCGTGCCGTTCGAAAACGTCGAGTTAAAACCTGCCGGGCTTGGGCTTACCGATATCGATCATCTGACCCATAATGTCTACCATGGCGGCATGGACAAATGGGCCGAATTTTATCAGCGATTATTCAATTTCCGCGAAATCCGCTATTTCGACATTCACGGCAAAGCCACCGGCTTAAAGTCCAGGGCCATGGTGAGCCCTTGCGGCAAGATACGCATTCCGGTCAATGAGCCGACCGATCCCAAATCCCAGATTCAGGAATACCTGGATGCCTATCATGGCGAAGGGATTCAGCATATCGCCCTGCATACCAGCGACATCTACGCCACTGTGGAACATCTGCGCGCCAACGGCATTGGCTTTATGGATGTGCCCGATACTTATTACGAGGCCGTTGATCAGCGTGTGCCGGGCCACGAAGAAGAGCTGGAACGGCTGCGCCGCGACCGCATACTGATCGATGGCGCACCGGAGCGCGGCATCGGCCTGTTGCTGCAAATTTTCACCAATACCGTCATCGGGCCGATCTTCTTCGAAATCATTCAAAGAAAAGGCAATGAAGGCTTTGGCGAAGGCAATTTTCAGGCGCTTTTCGAAGCGATTGAACTCGACCAGATCAAACGCGGAGTCATCTGATGAGCTGGATACGCATACCCAAAACAGAAGGACGAGCCTCACGGCAGGCGCATGCCGATCTGCCGGCCGGCACCTTCGAACGCGAGCTGGGCAAAGAAGGCTTTTACGGGCCGGCGACGCAAATGCATCATCGCCACCCGCCCACAGGCTGGAAATCGATCGAAGGCTCTCTGCGGCCGCGCGCCTTCGATGCGAAGAAACTGGCCTCGCTTACCGATTGCCCCTGGCGTGCAAGCCTGTTGTTCAGCAATGCCCATGTGCAGATCCGTTTTTTGAAATTGCAGGCCAGCATGGATCATTTGGTGCGCAACGCTGACGGCGATGAGCTGATTTTTATCCATCAGGGCTCAGGTGATTTGTTCTGCGATTACGGCCATTTGAGTTTCCGTGAAGGCGACTACCTGATGCTGCCGCGCGGCACGCAATGGCGCATGAACGTGATGGAGCCGATCCAGGCGATGATGATCGAGGCCACCAATGACAGCTACCGGCTGCCGGACAAAGGTCTGGTCAGCCAACAGGCAATTTTCGACCCGGCTGTGCTGGACACGCCGACCATCGATGACGCCTTTATCGACCAGCAGGATAACGAGGAATGGCGCGTCATTGTCAAGCGCCGGAATCAACTGAGCACCATCACCTACCCGTTCAACCCGCTGGATGCGGTCGGCTGGCACGGCACGCTGATGCCGGTGCGCCTGAACTGGCTCGATATCAGGCCGTTGATGAGCCATCGCTATCATGTGCCGCCGTCGGCGCACAGCACGTTTGTCGCCAGTCGTTTCGTCGTCTGCACGTTTGTGCCGCGGCCGTTCGAATCCGATCCCCATGTCCTGAATGTGCCGTTTTTCCACAGCAATGACGACTATGACGAATTGATTTTTTACCATTATGGCCAGTTTTTCTCCCGGGATCATATTTATCCGGGCATGCTGACGCTGCATCCGAGCGGCATTCCGCACGGCCCGCACCCGAAGGCGTTAAAGAACGCCGACAGCAAGCGCAGCGGCATGACCGATGAAGTGGCCGTCATGATCGATACCCGCGATGCGCTGACCGTATCCGAACAGGCCGCCGCTGTCGAATGGCCGGAGTACGTGGATTCCTGGAAATGAAGCTGGGCACGCTTAAAACAAGATATCGGGACGGCACGCTGGTCGTAGTCGACAGGGAGTTGAGACGCTATGTTATGGTGCCCGATATCGCCTTGACGCTGCAGGCGGCGCTGGACGACTGGCATGACATCAGGCCCAGGCTGGAAGTGGTGTATCAGGCGCTGAACAGCGGCGCCTGCGCCTCCATGCCGTTTGAACCGGAGCAAATGGCCGCTCCGTTGCCCCGAGCTTATCAATGGCTGGACGGCAGCGCTTATCTGAGCCATGTCGAGCGCGTGCGCAAAGCCAGAGGCGTACCTTTGCCGCCCAGTTTATTCGACGACCCACTGATGTATCAGGGCGGCTCCGATATATTGCTCGGCCCGCATGACGCTATCGTTGCCATCAGCGAGGATTACGGCATCGATTTTGAAGCCGAAGTCGCCGTCATTACCGATGACGTACCGATGGGAGCCTCGCTAACTGATGCCGCCGCCCATATCCAACTGGTTATGCTGGTCAATGATGTGTCCTTGCGCCGCCTGATTCCCGACGAGCTGGCCAAGGGATTCGGTTTTCTGCACGGCAAGCCTGCCAGCGCCTTCTCGCCTGTCGCCGTGACGATTGATGAGCTGGATGGCGCCTGGCAGGACAATAAACTGCATCGGCCGCTGACCGTACACTGGAACAATCAGTTGTTCGGCCAGGCCGATGCCGGCGCCGACATGCAGTTCGATTTTGCGCGCCTGATCAGCCATGCCGCCAAAACGCGGTGCCTGGGCGCCGGCACGATTGTCGGCTCGGGCACGGTCAGCAATTATGACCTATCGACCGGACATTCGTGCCTTGTAGAGAAGCGTGTCGTTGAAATCATTGAGTCCGGTACGGCCGTGACGCCGTTCATGCGTTATGGCGATCGGGTAAGAATAGAGATGTTGACCCCGCAGGGACAGTCTATTTTTGGTGCTATCGAGCAGGTCGTCAAACCATGTCCATAATCTTGTACAGCTACTACAGAAGCTCTGCCTCGTTCCGGGTACGGATTGCGCTGAACATCAAACGGATCGATTATGAAATCCGTTCCGTGCATCTGTTGAAAGGCGGCGGCGAACAACACAGTGAAGATTATCTGAAGATCAATCCCCAGGGTCTGGTGCCGACTTTGATCGATGGAGGCACCGTTTTGACTCAATCCTCGGCGATTGTCGAATACCTGGAAGAAGTTTATCCAACCCCTGCATTACTGCCCAAGTCGGCCGTTGACCGCGCCTATATGCGCTCGCTGGTACAGCTGATCGCCTGCGACATCCATCCGCTGAACAATCTGCGCGTGCTGCAATATCTCAAGGAGACGCTGAATTACGATGATGCGCAGCACGCCTGGTATGGCCACTGGATTCAGAAAGGCTTTTCGGCCATGGAACTGCTGCTGGAACAGCATGACTGCAATGGCTTGTCCTGCCTGGGCAACGGTCCCCGCATGGCCGATGTGTTTCTGGTTCCGCAGGTTTACAACGCCTTGCGCTTTAACTGCCCGATGCATGAATTCCCGCTGATCAGCCGTATTTATGAAAACTGCATGCAGCAGTCCGCTTTCCTGAATGCCGCGCCTGAAAATCAGCCTGATGCGGAAAAATAAGCGTTTTGGATGCGCTTCGCCTTTGTGCGCCTCACTTTTAATAATGCGGTGGCTGGGTTGGAGTTTTAACGGAAACCCGGCATGGGCAACTCCGAAATGCTGGGTTTAGCAGCCTGGCCTACCCCGCTGCCCTGCCAAGATCAAGGCAAAATCCACGGTAGGGTACGCATCGCGTACCTTTCCGGACTTGTGGTGTGCCGAAAAGCCCTGAACAGGTACGCGATGCGTACCCTACAAAGATCGGGAGACTCCAAATGCTGGGTTTAGCAACCCGGCCTACCAGCCGCTAAAAGCTGCGGTGCTCGGCGCGGCAAACGGGATAAAACCGCCGGTGCGTAACATCAGTTATAGTTTATCCTGACGATCCCCCCAGCTTACAAGATCCTGAACCCAGTAAGAGAAATTGCGCGGACCGTTTGGGCTTTCAGCGGCTTTATCGAACAGTATCAAAGCCCGTCCGATCCCCCGGCGCCGATACCCGTGTTTCTGCTTGGGCAACATTTGATCGCGCCAGGTGCCGAAATTGATATAGGTATAGTTCTGCGACTTCTCCGGCATATCAAAATCCAATTCCTCCTCTAAGGGAATATGAGTATGTCCTTCGCCGTGAATACGAAAACCGTAATTGCGATATTCATCCAGAAATGACGGAAACGCCAACATTTCCTTATAAGAAGGCGCAGACCGTTGCCACTTCTGCAATTTGGCCAATAATCGCATGACCACGTAGATGAATCCCAGCTCGATCCTGGCGTTGAGCAGTTTCAGCATATTCATGAGCGGCTTGGCAGTGCGCAGTATCCAGCGGCGGGTCGCTGGGGCACTGTCAAATGTAAAGTCCCAGCTGAGCCAGCCATGGACCGAATTCAGCAATTCGTCTTCAATGATCTTTCTGACCTGACTTAGGCATTTATCCTCCTTTCTGAGTTTCTGCGTCTCCTCGATAATGCGTTGTATTGCCGAAAAAGTCGGGCGGTACAGATCCAGCTCTTCCAGAACCTTCTCAAGCCTACGGATGCTTTTTTCCTGGTCTGGACTCAGTGCTTGCCAGTCAATTTCCATTGCGGCCAATCTTTTCTTCGCGCGGAAAATGAATCCCGACAATAATCCGGCGGCGACCGTATCGCCAAAACAGGCTTCGGTGAACGGTTTATAGGCCATGCTTCGCCATACATCGAGCTGCCAGCCGTCCCCGACAGTCCAGCCAGACTCCGGGCCTTGAACGCTGAAAGAGCGGCTGTTGTCTTGATCCCGCCATTGGCCGTGGGTCACAAGCAGCCGGAATCCACGATCCGCCCAATAAAACGGCAGCCAGGGAACGCTGCTGCGTTCGAGATAATGACTTTCATCATTGAAATACATCTTGCCAATCCAGCGCCGATAATCATCCGACAAGGTTTCCACAGGCTGGCCGAGACATTTTTCGTAAAACAGTTTTAGCGCCTCGTCGTCGGCGAGGATTTCCTTATCATGGTTTCCGAACAGAACCAGCGTCCTGATCTTTGCCCGGCAAGGCTTATTTTCGTGCTTTTCACTTTTAAAGGAATATTGCTCGGGTGAGCCTTGAAACTCCTTGAGCAAATGGAAAAAACCGGTTTTCTTGCCGGGCGTTCGCGGCCGGGTGTGGACTTCTATGATGCCCTGCAGAATCTCGTGCAGAATCTTTTTGAATTGAGGATCTTGGCGCTGCCAGGGATATACGCCGTGTTCAGCCCATCGCTGGGTGCGGATCATGTCGACCACATCGCCCACCAGTACAATGGTAAGTTCATCAATATTGAAATGCCCGCAGAGATCGACGATGTTGTCGAAAACCTCTTCCCAGACGACATCGTCGGCGCTCTGGTTCCCCACTGTGCCGTCAGTGAAATGCAAATCGCTGAAACAGATGCATAACCGGTTAGGCCGGTTTGGATCGTCCGGATCGGAAAAACCGGCTTCTTTCAGCAGATAGAACCCTTTAGGCAGATCGATATTTTCTGCAGGAATAGTGCCCATAACGATGATCTCCTAATTTCTCTGACTTTCCAGGAATTCCAGAAGGCGAGGAAAAATGTCTACATGGACATTCTTGCCCATAAACACATCCTGATGGCCATAGTTGGGAAATACCTGCAATTGGTGCCGGCCCGGAACGATTTTTTCCAAGCGCTCATGACAGACGATGTTGGAGTCGGTGAACACGCGGTTCTGCTGGCCGGTCATGAACAGCACCGGCGTTTCGATCTCGGCCGCATAAGCGAAGTAATCGTCGGGCAGGTTTTGATATTTGGGATTGCCGGTCTCGAACTTCACAGCCGTATTATTGGCGTTCACCATCTTGAGCACGTGGCGGTAGTAATGCACGCCGACGCCGCCGTACAGGTCGCCCCCGCGCCGATGAGTCACATCATGCAGATTATCGTGGTTGTACAAGGCCGGAAACCCTGTGCCCCACATGAAGCTCAGTACATGACATTCAGGCGAGTCGCATTCACGATGGAAGGCGGAAATCAGCCAGCCGAGTGCTTTTCCCAGCGACCAGCCCGGCTCGCGCCGCCAGTAAGGGTTGATGTATTCGACGCTGAGCAGATAATCGCAAAGGAAAGGCCCTGCGTTAAGCTTGACTTTCGACCAGGCCGGCACGCGCGGCGTCAGCGATACGCTGTTGGCGATGACGCTGCGGATACCGGTAACCGCCTTGCCGAACAGACTCATCATGAACGACACCGATCCCAGGCAATGGCAGATGACATGGATGCGCCGTCCCTCGCCGACCGCGCGGCGCACCGCAGCGATGGCCGCGGGATGGTCGAACTGGGCAATATCGTCCATGTTGTAGCGATTGCGGTGCAAGTTGTAGGAATAGCGGTTGCTCATCCGGTAATCCAGGGTCCAGACATCGGTAAAATTGTTGTCCAGGAGGTACTGCACCAGATTGTAGTGTTCCGGCATGATGAACATGTCGCTGGAAGTAGTCAGGCCGTGAATGATGACCACGACGTCGTCGCAGGGCGCCTTCTGGAAACGCAGAAGGCTCAAGCCTAAGCCATCGGCCGTAGTGAAAGGATGCGTGGTGATCTCGGCGCCCTGCACGCCTTCGGTGGTATAAAGCGGAATTTCGCGTTCGAAGGCGCCTACCTTTGGCATCAGTGACGGCGCATAGGTTTCCCATAGCGCGCCGAAAAAGAACCGGCCAAAACGCTCCACCGCACCCAGCCGAGCCGGAAAAGTAGGCGCATCGGCGCGCATCGTGGTCAGCTGGTGCATGAAATCGGCCAGCTGAATGTGCAGAATGCCGGAGGCGTAAAGTGTCGCGCCGGCTTCCTGATCCGCCTGTAAATGGCCCTGATAAAGATTGGTGAACAAGGTCGTGGTGTCGCCCCACACATCCGGCCCGACGTCGTTCTGTATGCTTTTGAAGCCGCTCAGCGTGAACGGTTTGCCTTCAGCATTCTCGAAAAACAGCCGGTAGCGCATTTCCTTGCGGTTTCTATCGCTGGTGTCCACAAACAGGTTGAATACGCCGAGCAGCACCGGACGGCGCCCGCCGACCAGATCGCCCTCGACATAACCGATCGCCTGCGCCCGATGCTCCGGCGACGCCAGAAACTGATCCACATCGTCAGTCTTGATCGTCAGATGGAACATGAAGTAGGAGTCATCGGCCTGTCCTTGCTGGTAACCATCGTCGAAAGAGGTCTGACCCGCGGCGAGATAGCCTTTCATCTCCTCAGTGAATTGAAAGGCAATAGGAGCTTGTGTATTCGTATTCATGATGGATATTCCTGTGGCTTAGCGTTGGTTGATACCGAGGTCATCGGTGGGTTTAAGGCCGGTAATACCTTCGGCGATCCATTCCGATACGGCTGAAATCGTCGCTATCGGGTTAGAACCAACGGCGCTGGGCAGCACCGAGCCATCTGCAATATACAACCCCTGATAGCCAAAAACCTGGCCGCGGTCGTGTTCATTGGCGCTGACGACACCCTGCTCCGGACTGTCGGCAAGAATGCAGCCGCCCAGCGAGTGCACGGTGATGTTGTTGCGCATCGGCCAGTTCCAGGTGGGCAACGCCGTAAACAGCCAGGACTTGACGAATGACTTGAATTTTCTGCCGGCGTCGAGAATGGCCTCATACAGCGGCATGCTGGTCGTTTGGGGCCAGTCCAGATCCAGTCTGCCGTTCTTGAGTGCCAATACGCCGTCCCCTTTATCCAGCCCCATGCATAATAAAACGCTGCTGCGGTAGGACACATCGTCCTTGAGCACCTGGTAGAACAAATTGCCTACGGACCCTGTCCATTTGCCTCCGCTCAGGTTTTGCCAGATATAATTCCACAGTGTTTCCAGGATGCGCCCTATTCTTTTCAGCATGCCGATCGGATTCAGGCTCGGCTGCAGGCCTTCCACGAGCCATGCCGCAAACGCCGGATAACTGGCATCCTCCAGCACGAAGGCCCGTTCGGGATCATGCTGTTTGAACAGATTGTAATCAGTGTACTGGGTAATCACTGGCCCATAATTGGGATTGGCCGGAGTTTTCCCGTCCACAACGAATGACAGAAAGTCGCCATTGCCGGAAAAACGTTTGCCCAGCTGCTGGCTGAGGCGAGGCAGCGTGCCGTATTCATCTCGGCAGCGCAGCAGCAGCTCGGCGGAGCCCAGCGTACCGGCGGAAACCACGATGCGCTGGGTATCGACGTAAGCGGGACCATCGTCGAGATGGCGATAATACACGCGGTAACCATGCGCGCCATTGGCGGTAGAATCCTCCTCGCCCCGTTCATTCAACGGCACGATTTTCTCCGCCAGACAATCGGTTTGTATCTGCGCCTTGTGCACATGCTCGGCAACGTAAAGATAATTGAGATCGAGGGTATTTTTTGAATGGGTGTTGCAGCCTACGTCGCATTCTCCACAGTAAGTGCATGAAGTCTGCACAGCGCCATAGCGGTTTTTTTCTTGGAGTCCAATCTGAGTCGGCTGTTGGAAATCGTTGCCGAAGAATACGCAAAGATCGGCCAGTTTTGAATCACGTCCTTGATTTTGGGCAAATTGCTGGAACAGTTCAGTGCGGATGACGCGGCGGCGCGGTTCATCGCTCCATGCCGGAATCGGACGCGCTCCCAGCACGGACTTGGCAACGTCATAATACGGCTGCAGGAAAGATTTATTGAGCGATTTCGGCCATTGCCGTTCGAATACCTGCTCCGGCGGCTCAAGAAATACATTGGCATAAATCAGGGAACCGCCGCCCAGTCCGGCGCAGACCACCGCGTCCATTCGGTTGAATACACGGACATCGAACAGTCCGCGCAAATCGCGCTTTTTGATGGGATCGGGGCGTTGCGCCCGGTCATCGGGCAGATTCCAGAAATTGGTCGCTATATCATGAGGTGAGCGCGGGAACGATCCCATCGGATAGCGCTTCCCGCGCTCCAGAAGTAATACCTGGCCTTTCCATTTTTGTGCCAGCCGACAGCAGCTGATAGCCCCACCGAAGCCGCTGCCGATGATAACCGCCTCATATTTCTTATTTTGCATGCTCATGATATCTCCATAGTCGCTTATGCAATGCGTTTCGCGTTGCGTTTATTGTTATTCTGCGTAAATTTCCCTGTGAGATCGGTCCTTGAAATGCCATTGCTTGGAGAAGCAATATCCCTTACTTCCATAAAAAACGATATAACCTCCTGAGCAAGAGGCTATGAAACTGGTTTGACGGCAAATACTTGCAATCGAATTAAAAAACATTCCGCAAGCTTTAACTGCAGATAATCGATTGGCCGGCTGTTTGTAACTCTGGAGACGCTGCGATTCTGGCTTATGATGACGAATCCGCGCTGAAGCAAGCTCCGTAAACTAAAACGGTATTTCCCTTGAAATTTTCTCGTTGCAATTTCCAGATAAGCTTAAGAGACTTCTAGTGTAAAAACCTGATGGCGCTAATTCATCCCCATGCCCGCCAAGGGCTTTGAGATGTTCATAATTTAGATAGCCTCTACTTGATCTTTGGATTATATACTCATTCTCATCAATAAAAAAAGATATTCGTAACTCCATGATTTAATGGACATTCACTTTATATCCTATAGTTTTTCGCTGTTTTATTGATCAATGCAAGTCTTGTCAATTTATCAAAGCGGGCAGATAGGGCGGTGTCATTGCCTGAGCCGATTTCATGGCCAGATAATGCTTAGTCTGACGCTTTTCAGTGTGATGTCGATCTTATTTGCTAAATAAAAAAGGCCGGATAAACCGGCCTTTGTTCATACTAAACCTGATGACAACAATCAGCGCAAAAATTCGAGCACCTTCTCGGCCGCTTTCTGCTTGGCTTTGGTCTTGGCCGCCTCGGCAGCCTGTTCGGTCGCTTGAGGCGCGTTTTCAACCTGAACTTTCAGTTGCTGTACGGTTGCCGCACCGTCCTCTATGGCTTTAATTTGTTCGGGCTTGGCCTGCTCCAGCCTTTGCCTGGCCGTTTCCTTTGCCGCATCCAGCGTCTGCTCTTGGACGGCCTTCGGCGTATTTTTAACATTCTCTTTTAACTGCTGAGCCTGTTGCAGTAGCTGCTGGGCCTCAGCCGCTCTTTTGGCCTTCTCCGGCTCCGCCGAGTTAGCCGCATCGACTGCCAATTGTTTGGTCACCGCTTCCAGTAAATTGTCTCCAGCCAGCGCCGCACCGGACGCCATCAACAAGGAACCGAATAAAATCGCTTTGTTTCGCATGAGTCTCACTCTCAGTAAATAATGATCAGAAACAGTAACATAGTACCGCAAATCTGAACCATTGATGAATTTATTGCAGAAGGCGAGTCGGATGCCAAGATCAAATTTAATGTCAGGCGGGGAAAAAAGCGCTTGCCTTCATTCAGGGAAAATTGAACGCCGCAGCCACATACAGCAGCAGGGCCATAAAAACCAGTACGGTAAAACCGAATTGCATGGCGATCAGCGTCGCCAGTATGGCGCTAATGACGGAGGCGCAGCCATTGATGCCCCAGGCCCATGGAATCAGCGCCGGCGCGGTCCGTCCGAGGCTGTCCATCCCCATCGGAAACGGCATGCCCATGAAAAAGCCCAGCGGCGCGATCAGCAGTATCGAAAACACCAGCCGGCTGCTGCCGCCCAATTCCAGCAAGACGCCGGTCAAGGCTTCGAAACCAAGGATATAGATCGCACTGAACAAGGCAATACCGGCGACCGGCCATCGAACCATCGATTTTGCTTTGTGATCGCATAATCTTTTTGAAAACAGACTGCCCGCGCCGGCGCTGAGCAGAAACGTACATAATACCGCCGTAACGGCATAAATCGGATGATGCAGAATCAGGATAAATTTCTGGATGAAGGCTATTTCAATAAAGAAAAAAGCCAGGCCCAGGCAGACAAAATAAACCACAACCTGCCGATAGCCTTGGATGCTGGATTTTATGCCCAGCCTGTCCCTGCCCAGGACAAGCGGCAGCGCAATCAGAACCAAGCTGGCCAGCACGGCTTGCAGCAACGCAGCGACCAGCAACAGATAGCCGCTTTCCAGCAGCGACATGCCGCCCTGCCCCAATAAAGGCACAATCTCCGGCAAGGTTTGCCATTTGAAAAAATGGAAGAAATAAGGCCGATCGTCCGTCGCCGGCTCGATATTGAATTTGTAATCATCTATGAAAGCTTCGCCGCCAGCGCCCAACAGGGCTGTTGCCGCCTGATAGAAATACGGCTGCGACAAGATATTGAAGCGATTGACCTCTTCGGGCTTAATGCCGGGATAATAAGCCAGGTCGAAACTGCGTTCGCTGCTGAACTGCTTGAGATTACTGAGTTCCTGATCTGAAAAAGGCCCGTTTTTAATCAGCAGCGTGCTGGTCTGCCAACTGCGGATCAGCACAATACGCTGCTCGGGATCTTTTATCTTTAACGCCTTGCACGCATTCACGACCGTCGCCAACAGTTTTAACGTATCCCGCGGCGGCATCTTGATCCAGCGGGTGATGCTCAGATAGCCGCCCGGCGACAGATGCCGCAGATCAGCCTGTATCGCCTGTTCGGTATAAAGATAACTCTCGGACAGCGCATAAAGCCCCGCCGCCGAGGCCCCGAACGCATCCAGCAGGGAAATGTTGATCAGATCGTAGCGTTCATTGCTGGTAGCCACAAACCCGCGGGCCTCGCCTATGTGCAGGCTGACATGCGGATTCTGGTAAATACGGCCTGCGAAATCGGCGTATTTTTTCTCAACCAGATCGACTACCTGCGGATTGAGTTCAACCGCATCGATACGGTCGATGGCATGATAGTGCGCCTGCAGGATATCGCTGCCGGTGCCAGCCCCCAGAATCAGAATATTTTGCAACGAGCGCAGATGATAAGGCAGCGCCGAAGTAGTCTGATCCAGATAACTTAACGTTTCCGGATTGCCGTCGAAACTGTCGATCGCGGTCATATTGTCGGCATCGGTAAAGACGGCCAACTGTTCGGGCGGTTCGGTCGTGGCATTGAGGCTTAGCCCCGGCGCATGACGCAACGGCGTAATGGCGCTTTTTACCACATCAATCAAGCCCAACGGGCTGGAATAGCGATCGATGACTTTGGTGCCCGGCACTCTCAGCATCTGGCTCTCGCCTTTATAAGGCGAAACATTCAGCCTGAGCCAACCGGTCATTGCAACAGTTGCCGCCAAGCCGATAATGATGCCGGCACTGAGCCGGAGCTTTGTTTCTCCGGGCAGTTCCCGAAAACTGTAATGCGACACGATAACCGCCGCCACAATGCCCAACACGGTCAAAACGGTCAGTATCTTTTCGGGAAACAACAGGAACAGCAGCAGGATGATGCCGATGCTGCCGGAACCTGCGCCAAGCAGGTCCGCGCCGTAAATAAACGACACGCGGGTCTGGTAATGATAAAAAGACAGGCCGATCACATTGGCCGCAAAAAAGAACGGCAATGCCAGCAGCAGATACAGTAAAAGTAAATAGAACAATTGTATCGGCGCCCACAGAATCTCTTCGGGATTGAATGGAATCATCTGAGCCAGAGCAAAGCAGACAGGCACCGAAAAACTGAATAACAAAATGTTGGCCGTGACCGCGGCCGGGAACCGGCGTTGCAGCGCATCGCGATTCAGCGCCAGAAAGACGCCGCTGACGCCATACCCGAGCAGCGCCAGACTGATGATCATATAGGCGAAGTGGTGCCATTGAATGATCGAGAACAGGCGCATCAGCAATACTTCATACGCCAGCGCGGACGCCGAGATAATGGCTATCGCCAACAGATACGAGCGGGCCGGTTTTGCTTCGGTCATTTAGTGCTCACCAGTCAGCGGCACAAAGGAAACCGGCAGAATTTGCCGGGTCGTTACCTTGCCATCCGCATCCTTGGCCACCAGCACCAGATGCTGCACCATGAAGCGGCTGCCGACCGGTATGATCATGCGCCCCCCCGGTTTCAGCTGCTTGATCAGCGGCGGCGGAACGTGGCTTGCCGCGGCGGTGACGATTATCGCATCGAAAGGCGACTCGGACGGCCAGCCGTAATAGCCGTCCCCGATCAGTGTCTGCACATTGCTGTACCCCTGCTTCTTCAAGTGTTCCTTTGCCTGCTGGCCCAGCCCCTCGATAATTTCTATGGTAAACACCGCATCGGTCATCTCGGCCAGAATGGCGGCCTGATAGCCTGAGCCGGTGCCGATTTCCAGCACCCGGTCGCCTTTCTCAAGGTTCAGCAGATCGGTCATGACGGCCACAATATAAGGCTGGGAAATGGTTTGCCCGTAACCGATAGGCAGCGGCCTGTTGTCATAGGCGTAAGGGATCTGATCTTCCGGCACGAACTCATGCCTGGGCACTTTGAGCATGGCATCCAGCACTTTTTCATCGAGCGAGCCCTTGTCGAGAAACCGCTGGCTCCCCCTGACGCCGAGCTTGATGACATCGATCATCTCCTGCCGTTGCTTCAGGAAACTCGCTTCGGCCATGGCAGCGGCGCAGCACAGAGACAACAGGCAAGCCAAAGCGAATCCTTTGGGAGCAGAGCGATAGGTTTTTGACATGCAGACAACCTCCGGATGCAATCTGTATCAAATAAAGCGCTCATGGGCCCCTGGCAAATCTGACGATCCCGGCCCGTTTCTTAAAGGATTTTCGGTTATTTTGCCCGCTTGTCCATGATTCGAATCATTTGGCCACTAATGCGGCGGTCCGAACCGCTCCGGGCTTTCATATGTCGACCGGCAAGCAGTACTTTTTGCCGCCAAAAACTATTTTGACCGCCAAACCTCTAAATGCAGCAGAGATCAGCTTAACTTTCCACCTAAAGCATAGGTTCATCACATGCCGCGCTATCGAAAATCCCTGTTCATCTTTCGCCGTGATTTACGCCTGTTCGACAATACCGGCCTGAACGCGGCGCTGGCCCAATCCGAACAGGTTATGCCGGCTTTCATTTTCGATCCGCGGCAGATTGAACCGCATGCTTACCAGAGCCAGCCTGCCTTGCAGTTTATGTTGCAGGCTTTGGAAGATCTGCAGCAGCAAATCGCCGGACTGGGCGGCAATCTGTATTGTTTTCATAACTTGCCTGAAAATGTGATCAGCCGGCTGCAAATCGACGAATCGATCGAGGCCGTCTTCGTCAACCGCGATTACACGCCATTCAGCCTGCGGCGCGATGCCCAGATGCAGCAGCGATGCCGGCAGCTTGGGCTTGATTTCCATAGCGCCAGTGACCTGCTATTGACCGAGCCGGAACAAGTCCTTAAAGACAATCAAAAACCCTACCTGATATTTACGCCGTTTCATAAGCGGGCCCGGCAGTTTCCCGTCGCGCTGCCGCAGTCCTTAAGCTCCGGAACGCTAATCAAACCAACGGCTACTAATAATCATCCTGAACTGATCAGTACGTTTAAAAAGCCGCATCATAATGTGCTGCAAGGCGGACGCAAGATTGCGTCGGCGCTGTTGAACTGCATGGATCAGTGCCGTGATTATGCCCGGCAACGCGATATTCCGGCGCTGGCAGCGACGACCGGGCTGTCGGCCTATCTGAAATTCGGCTGTTGCTCGATACGGGAGGCTTACTACGGCATCGTGGAAGCCCTGGGCGATGAACATCCTTTACTCAGGCAGCTGTACTGGCGCGATTTTTTTACCCATATCGCCTTTCATTTTCCGCATGTTTTCGGTCAGGCTTTTCACCGGCAATATGATGCGATTGTCTGGCGCAATGATTCCGATGAATTCGAGGCCTGGACCCGTGGACTTACCGGCTTTCCGATTATCGATGCAGGCATGCGGCAGCTGAATGAGACCGGCTGGATGCACAACCGCGTGCGCTTGCTCACTGCTTCGTTCCTGGTCAAAGACCTGCATATCAGCTGGCAATGGGGCGAGCGTTACTTTGCCCGGCACCTGATCGACTACGATCCCTGCGTGAACAACGGCAACTGGCAATGGGCGGCCTCGACCGGCTGCGATGCACAACCGTATTTCCGTATTTTCAATCCCTGGCTGCAGCAGCAGAAATTCGATACCGATTGCATTTACATCAAGCACTGGCTGCCCGAGCTTCGGCCCTTCCCTGCCGCGGTTATCCACCGATGGTACAGGCAGGCGCAGCCGGGCGATTATCCGGCGCCGATCGTCGATCACGCCCAGCGCAGCCAACAGACCAAAGCGCTGTTTCGGCACATTCACTGAAATCTGGAGGTTCAACCATGCCTTATTTATCCTTGCTGCTACTGATGCTGGTTTCCGGCTGCATCGGCCTGCCGTCCGGCGTCAAACCCGTCACCGGCTTCGAACTCAACCGATACCTCGGCAAATGGTATGAAATTGCTCGCCTCGACCACAGCTTTGAACGCGGCCTGACCGATGTCACGGCCGAATACAGCCTCAAGGGCGATGGCGGCGTCAGCGTGTTGAACAGCGGTTTCAATGCCGAGACCGGCCAGCGCCAATCGGCCGAAGGCAAGGCTTACTTTGTTGAATCGCCTGATGTCGGACGCCTGAAAGTTTCGTTTTTCGGGCCGTTCTATGGCGCTTATAACATCATCGCCCTGGATAAAGCCAACTACAGCTACGCCATGATTGCCGGACCTGATCGCGACTACTTATGGATCCTGTCGCGCACGCCGACACTGGACCCGAAAACCCTGCAAGCCTTGATCGATCAGGCGCAATCGCTGGGCTTCGCTACCCAAAATTTGATCTATCCCTGATCAATAACCTTAATCAGTGTTTCGAAACTGAAATCAGCCGTAACTGATCCAGTCGCTCAGGCATCAGCAACAGGCCGCCCCGGCGTCAATCGACAGGCTTTTGTTGGGCGGTGCGCAATCGAACAGGCCGAAATGCGTGGATTTATCGCCCCAGATTTCAAAATGCTCGGCAAAACGGCTCATGCCGAGCATATCGGCCGTATTGCCGCAGACGCGCAAAGGCCGGCCGGTTTCAAAATGGTGATGATCGTCCAGATCAAAAAAGTGAGGAGATTCCGGCAACGTGCCTTTATAGACGGCAACCTGCCCGAAATCCTCGCAGCGGTCTTCCAGCGGCATTTTAAAAGCCCTGACCGTTACTGAACGGAAATTGACCATGCCGATTTTGGCCGCGATCTCCGGATCATCCAGCGTGATCGGATTACTCTTGATAGTGCGGACATCCGGACAGCCAAGCTCCTGCATGATGCGGCGAAAGTCTTCCCAGTACAGAGCGCCGCCCAGGCATTCACCCAACAGCACCGGGTCCAGCCTGAGCGCGGACGGAATGCGTCGATCGGCATAGACATCGGAAAAATAAAGCTCGCCGCCGGGCTTGAGCACCCGAAAGATTTCCGCCAATACCTGTTTTTTATTGGGCGACAGATTGATGACGCAATTCGACACCACCACATCGATAGAATTGTCGGCCATGCCGATAGCCGCTAGGTTCTCGATGTGCCCTTGAAGGAATTCGACATTGGAGCGCGCGTAGCCGTAACGTTCGGCATGCCAATCGCAATGACTCCTGGCGACATCGAGCTGCGCTTGCGTCATGTCGACGCCGATGACTTGCCCGGTCTCGCCTACCAATCTGGACAGCAAATAACAATCGCGCCCGGAACCGCAGCCCAAATCCAATACGGTACGGCCTTCAAGCGCCGGTGGCAGCGGCGAGCCGCAACCGTAGAAACGCTCAACCACTTCCGGGTGCAGATCGGCAAGCAGCGGGCGCAGATGTCCAGGCATGGCATCCAGCGTGCAGCAGGCGCTGGTCTTTAAATCCTGGCTGGATTTAAGCACTTCACCGTAATAATTTTGTACAGATTCACTGATGGCGGCATCGGTCATGTAGGCTCCGGATATAAAGCAGGTTATTTTTTATGAGGACGCAAAAGAATGGAAAAACCATTGCGTGTTTAGTTGCGGACTCGTTAAAAATAAAATTTCTTACAGCGGTTTGCAAAATATTTTGTAGGCAATGCGCAAATGAATAGACAAAAAAATTGAGTGATGTGGCATCAAGGTTCGACAGCTTTTTTCTTATCGCAAAAAATCTGTCGAAATTATTGATTTTGATTCTGGAGTGGAATCGTCGAGTTCGAGCAGCCATTTCGGCATATCATCCTTGAGCTGTACGCCTGAAAGCCTCCTGCGCAATGCTTCCTGGCTCAAATACGCCAGTTTGGCGGCTGCAGCCTGATAGGACAGGCCGTCAGGCGGCCGGATGTTGGAGATGCAGTTGCGCTCGGCATCGGTATTACCGATCCGCGGCGCGTACGTCAAATAGATGCCAAGGCTGTCGGCGGCGCTGAGCCCGGGCCTTTCGCCGACGATGATCACAGCCAGGCGCGCATTGAGCAGTGCGCCGATTTCATCCGACAGCGCCACCCTGCCATTGGCCGCCAGGCAGATCGGACCGAGACGCAGAGAGCGGCGTTGATAGGTATCGATAATCGTCCGCAGCAGCGCCAGGCCATGGCAGTCCACGGCCGTCGACGACAAACCGTTGCTGATGATCAGTGCCACATCGATGGCCTCAGCGGCGCGTGATTTGAGCAGCCGGCGGCTTGCTTCATCCAGGCAGCGTCCCTGGTCTGGCCGTTGCAGATAGTGCACCCGGCTGGCGACCGGCGTAGACAGGCTGAGCGCTTCCAGCCCCAGCGCTTCGACCCCCTTCGCGAAGCGATCGATCGACCAGGGCTGATGCACCGCGTCGCGGGCCGCTGCATGGACGATCTGGAAATCAAGCAGAGCCGAAGTTGGCAGGCCGCAACCGGACCGACCTTGAGCAATTCTGGCCTGGGTAAACCGACGCAATGGATGCCAGGGATCGTTCATGCCTATATGCCTGCAAATCCTGAAAAATGGCTCAGCAACGGAGCGGCGATGCGGCTGTCTGACAAACTGTTCCGGCCGTCGAAGATGCCCATCCTGTCCAGCCAGGCTTCGAATTCCGGCGCGGGCCTTAAACCCAGCACTTGCCGCAGGTAGAGAGCATCATGGAAAGAAGTGCTCTGATAGGCCAGCATAATGTCGTCAGCGCCCGGAATGCCCATGATGTAATTGCATCCGGCGACGCCGAGCAGGGTCAGCAGGTTGTCCATATCGTTCTGGTCCGCCTCGGCGTGGTTGGTGTAACAAATGTCGCAACCCATCGGCAATCCCAGCAGCTTGCCGCAGAAATGATCTTCCAGGCCGGCGCGAATGATCTGCTTGCCGTCATAAAGATATTCAGGACCGATAAAGCCGACGACAGTATTGACCAGCAGCGGCGAAAACTCCCTGGCGACGGCATAGGCGCGCGCTTCGCAGGTCTGGGCATCGACGCCGTGATGGGCATTTGCAGACAGTGCGCTGCCCTGGCCGGTTTCAAAATACATGAGATGGTTACCGCCGCGCCCCAGTGATTCGGCCATGGCCTTGGCTTCCCGCAGCAGGGCCAGATCGATGCCGAAACTGCGGTTGGCCGCCTCGGTGCCGGCAATGGACTGAAAGACCAGATCCACCGGGGCGCCGCGCCGCATCAGCTCCATGCTGGTCGTGACGTGGGACAGTATGCAGGACTGCGTCGGTATTTCGTGGCGGCTGATGATCTCGTCGAGCTGGTTCAGCAGGATGAGGACGTTATCGAGATTGTCAGTCGCAGGATTGATGCCGATAACGGCATCGCCGCTGCCGTAAAGCAGGCCGTCCAGAATGCTGGCGGCGATGCCGCGGGGATCATCCGTGGGATGATTCGGCTGCAGACGGGTGGAAAGGCGTCCCGGCAAGCCGATAGTGTCGCGGAAACGGGTGACAACCCGGCAGCGGCGAGCCACGGCGATCAGGTCCTGATTTCGCATGATCTTGCTGACGGCAGCGACCATCTCCGGCGCCAGCCCGGCCGCGAGCGCCGATAAATCGCTGGAATCGGCCAGCAGCCAATCGCGGAATTCCCCGACGGTCAGCGCTGCGACAGGCGCAAAGGCTGCGTCATCATGCCGATCCAGGATCAATCGAGAGACTTCATCGTGTTCCGGCGCAATCAGGGGTTCCTCGATGAATGCCTTTAACGGCACTTCAGCCAACACCTGTTGGGCAATTGCCCGCTCGACTTCAGAATCCGCCGCCAGGCCTGCCAGTTCATCGGCCGCTCGCCGAGGCGAGGCCTTGGCCATCAAGGTCTTTAAATTGCGGAAGTTAAAATTCCTGCCCTGTACGGTCGCGGCATAGTTCATGTTTTGACTCGATTTCCCATATTCGCTTTGTCATTTAGCCTGTGTAGGCTGGGTTGGAGCTCAGCGGAAACCCAGCATGGGCGGCCGAAATGCTGGGTTTATCAACCCAGCCTACCGCTCTGTCATTTAATAATCTTTCAAGTATATGACAAGTATATGATGCAAATGTGACAATTTTGCCGATTCTGCCTGACGGTCTTTTGGGCGTATCTGAAGCTAATGTGAGCCAGCACGGACGATATTCGAGCGGCTACGCTTTAGGCCCTGCCGCAATATAAATTTCTGGAAACTTGTCGTCATCAAAAGCGAGTCGATCCATCAATGCGCGATGCTCTTCATAGGGCTCCTCATAAGTCCAGACCGCATCCTCCAATACCTGACCGTCCAGATTGAGATGGTAATAATGTGCGGTGCCTTTGAACGGGCATTCAGTCACGGTATCTGACCGCTCCAGTTTGTCCATGCTGACATCGGAACGGGGAAAATAATAGCGAGGCGGATGCTGGTCTTCGTCGACTTGAATGACATTGCTCGAATCAGCGATCACCTCGCCGTTGATCGAAACCTGAACGGGTTGATCAAGACGCTTTTCCTGGACTTTATGATCAGGCCATTTCTGGTGGCCGGGTGATTTGCTCATGCTGACCTCCTGAGTGATGCTGTTCGTATTGATGCTGTAGAAAGAATCGCGGTTGCGGTTCGCCTGCCTAGCCCCCGCCGTAAGGGCGGGTGATGATTTCGAGGAGATGGCCATCGGGGTCTTCGAAATACACCCCGCGGCCGCCGTCACGGTGATTAATCTCGCCTGCCTGATGCTGGCCGGGATCAGCCCAGTATTCAAGCCCTCGCTCGCGGATGCGGCCGAAGATCCGGTCGAAATCGTCTTCACTGATCAGAAAGGCGTAATGCTGCGGCGTGATCTTGCCGTCCCTCTCGTAAAAGTCGAGCGAAACGCCGTTGCTGAGTTCAACGACCAGAAACGGTCCGAAGGGTTTCGGGGCCGGCAGCCCAAGGAGCTCTGTCAGAAATGTGGCCGAACGTTGCTGATCACGGCAAGAAACGATGGTGTGATTGAGTTGTATGCTCATAGGGATGCTCTCTGACATCGGATTTGTTAATTCAGTGACCGCAGCGAATGCCGGGCAGTTCAACCCGATAGAATGGCGCTCTCAAGCGTCGGCATGGATCGTGAAACTCTGGACTTGACTGACAGTCACTGAAAATAGGCTCAATTACTTCAGGCATTGACTGTCTAAATCATAATGAAATACTTGCCTGTTAACGTTCCTGTAAATAGACAAACACTATCAGTAAAAATGCCGCTGATAAGGCGACACGATGATTGCTAACATTGGGGATTAGCTATGGGCGATAAAATTTATAACGTTCTGATTTTATCTGTCAGCAATTCGGGGCGCAGCATCATGGCAGAAGCGCTGTTCAATAAACTTGGCAAAGGCCGCTTCAATGCTTATAGCGCCGGCAGTCAGCCAACCGGCCAAGTGAATCCGTTCGCCATCGAACAAATCCGGAAAATGAATTACCCAACCGATGAACTGCGCAGTAAGAGCTGGAATGAATTCTCGGCGCCTGATGCGCCAAAAATGGATTTCGTTATCGCAATATGCGATGACATGGCAAATGAAGTTTGGCCCGCCTGGCCAGGCGATTCAATTACCATGTGCTGGGTATTTGAAGATCCCGCAGCCGTGCAAGGCAGCGATGAAGAAAAGCGCCTGGCATTTGAGAAGGTGTTTCTTTACCTCATGAATCGCGTGCGAATATTATCAGAAATGTCACGCGCCAATTTTAATAAACTGGCTTTCAAACGAGAAATGGAAGATATCCTTCGCGGAAGGGACAATATCTTTCACAAAATAAAATCAGTTGCGTCACGGTCGGAGTCAATGCAAAGCGATCAATGAGCTATGCCGCGCCAAGCAAGTTCGGCACACTTGGCTTTGCCTCGCCGATGAATGGGAATTTTTGCGGCCGAACTAAGACTATCAGTGTCAGGTTTGATCCAAACAATATAAGTAAAATTTCTTTTTAACCATTCGACATCGGCAATTTACTCATTCCGGGGCTGATAGTCGAACGCCGCACTGAAGCTGGCTGAGAGCCTTCAATATAGGCATTGATACTTATTGATAAGGTATGCGGGGCACTGCACACTTCTTAATAATGAGTTAGCGCTTTTATCGGCTCCGTTTGCCTTACTTATTCAATCTGAGCGGGACAATTTTTCATCTGCTCTAAATCGCATTTCAATCGCAGTTTATGGATAGAGAGTTAAAGCTTGCGAATGCCCTGGCTCGCTCTCGGCCCTGTGGATTTTTAAACGGATCGATATAATGCTATAAAGACGATTCGATCCATTATCTAATTAGCGAGACAATGCTATGGCAAGCCGCAATTTCAGTATGTACTTTGTTGGCCTGATAGGCTGGATGGCCTTGAGTACTGGCTGTCAGATGCACCGCGGTACCGATTCCCGCAATGTGCTGGGCGCTGTTGAAATCCGCGATGAACAAATTAAAGGACAATGGCCGGCCAAGCTGCCCAAAACAGTTTATGTCAGCGACTTTATCCTTGATGCGCAGCGCATCGAAGGCGATCAGGGCGTCAAGGGCGTTCTGCCCGGTGGGCGTTTAGGTCAGATCGGACAGCGATTGCCGCACCCGATGGCAGTCTCGGATCCTCAAGCGCGGGCCAGGGAAATCGTTAATGACATGAGCCAGAGCCTGATCAGGAATCTCAGGAATAAAGGCTTCACCACTCAACGCCTGTCCGGCACGCAGGCAACGCTGCCGCGCGACGGCTGGCTGTTGCAGGGCATATTTACCGAAGTCGATGAGGGCAACCGCATCAAACGAGCCGTAATCGGGTTTGGCCGCGGCGCGACCCGCATGAACGTTCAGGTCGGCGTCAGCAATCTGGCCAGCGCGCAGCCGCAAACGCCTTTTATCCTATTCGGCACCATCAAAGATCCCAAAAAAGTGCCCGGCGCTGCCGTCACCGCGAACCCTTATGTGGCCGCTGCCAGATTTGTCATGGAGAAAAACGCGACGGAAAAGGACATCGAAAAAACCGCCGAGCAGATTGTCAACGAGATTCTGAAGCATACACAAAAATTCAAAGAACAGGCACGCCAATAGAATCAAATTATCAGTTGATCGCTGTTTATCGGCAGAGCATTTTATACATTTCCGAAAGCACAAGCTCAGCCCGTGAAGGCTGCAATAAGCCCGGGCAGGCCAAGGCTTATTGCAGGGTCAGAATTAAAGCGATTTCAAATACTCGACCAGGTCTGCTTTCTCCTGATCGGTTAACCCCAGTTTTAAATGATCGTTATAGTGATTCACCACGTCAAGCAGCGAGGCGAAGCGCCCGTCATGGTAAAAGCCGCCTTTGGTGTGGGTCCACAGGCCTTTCAAGGGCGCAGTGCGATAGCGCATGTCCGGTGACCGGTTGGCTTGAAAATCGTCAATGCCGATCTCTTCGGCAGTATGCATGTTCCATCCCGGCTCGCTATAAGTCGGCGGCACATGGCAGGTTGCGCATTGGCCTTTGTCTTCGAAAACCTGTTTGCCGCTGGCTGCAGCGGATGGATTGAAACTGCCTTGCGGCGCCTTTGGCGCGGGAATCGCCAGTTGATAAAAATGCAGCGACGGCAGTTTTGAACTGACGAGATCAGGTTCATTGCGCACATCGTCGAAACCGGCTTTGGCCGCGATCGGGAATTGTGAGGCATCTTTCAGGCGCGGATCGAAGAAGGTGCCTTTTCCGTGCATTTCCAGCACGGCGACGAAGGCATTCCAGTGCGGCACGGAACCCCAGCCGGTCCAGGTGTGTAGATTAACGCCTGCCAGACCAAATGCGGGCGGAATGAGCGTAGCGGCCGACTTGCCATCCGGACGGAAGGCTTTGCCGTCGAGGACAAGCTCGGCATCAAACTTTCCAGGCCCCCAGGACGCCAGCACCTTGCGCACCGTATCCTCGTCGACTTCGAGCAACGTCGTAAACGCGCTGAGGTCAGGAGCCAGACTGATTATCGCGCCGACATTGAGATCGCGATTGGCCCAGCCGTCGAGCCGATGACCAATCCCGGGCGCCAGTGAATTATCCACTGTGGAATGACAGAGCGCGCATTGTATGCCGATTGAGCTCAGGTCATTTCCGGTAAAGAAGCCCTTGATGCCGACGACGGCATTGAGGCGCAACAATTCAAGCGTACCTGCCGGATCATCGAGGTTTACGCGGCCGCTTTTCAGGCTGGATAGGATACCGGCCGGAAGCGCATCCACATCAACCTTGAGGCCAACCCCCAGCGCCGCCTTCGGACTCACGCCCGGGCCTACGCCGCCGAATCTGGCGCCCTTGATTGCCCGATGCAATTTCAGCGTATCGCCCCAGAAGGCCTCGTCGCCGAATGTATCGCGACGAAAAATTTCCCTGCCGTCATCCAGCATTTGCTGCGCTTGTTTATTAATTTGTTTATCGAGTTTTGTGAGCCTGCGATGATTGTCATCGGAAAAGGCCGTACCGGCTAATACGGAAACGGTCAATACGGGAATTACTAACATATATTTCCAATATTGTTTCATGAATAATCTCCATTTCTTAGTTGAGAAATTGGGATATAAACATCAGATAAAAGAATACTATCCTCTACTCCATCAATCTGAATGCTAGGTTTACTCTTAAGAGCCGAACTCTGTCTGTACGTTAGCGTACGTAAGAGGCTCTGCATGATGCTTATTTATTGCACATCATAAGCCGGCGCTTTGTCTTTTAGTCCAATACTTCCGGAACTGTAATGCGGCATATACGGCAACCGGCATCTTGTCCTGCCAGATACTTTTGATACGCCAACGTGGCCGCTAACACGGCTCTGCTCATGAAAGAAGAAGCATGAGATAAAGTTCCTGCGGCCTTCTTCAAAAGGAACTTTTGGTTCTGGCAGTGTTTCTAATTTTTTGAGTATGTTTTTTTGCTTAAAACCAAACCACTACAAGGTGACTACCAATGAAACATATCAATCAATTGATGGCTGCTTTTTTACTGTTATTTTCCTACAGCATGATGAGTTCCGCCGTCGAACCCACGAACAAACCCGAGTCCCAAGGCATGGGAAGGGGCATGGGCGGAATGGGTGGAGGCATGGGCGGCATGATGGGTGGAGGTATGGGCGGCATGATGGGCGGAGGCATGGGCGGCATGACCGAAGAACAAAGAGATCAGCATATCCGTTCTATGCAAGAGCATATGCTGCAGATGCATGAACTCTCCGATCAAATTTTGAAAGAAAAGGATCCCGCCAAAAAAGAACAATTGAAAAAACAACAGTTTGATCTGATAAAAGCCCATCATAATCAGATGATGGAACATCGTCAGCAATTGCGGCAAGAACATCAAAAAATGATGCAGCCGGAACCCAAAACCAAACAATAAGTTATCAGGCGGCTGGCATCAGCCGCCTGGCAATCAAGCCCTCGTCATTGCCTCAGATTTCTGAGCAGTTGCCATTAACTATTTCTGATTGTCATCAGGTTGAGGTATCGTATCCTTCTTTTTAAGCTAAGGATTACCTGATGAACAACAATTACCCTGAGAAAACCTGCCATATTGACCGTCTCGTAACCCACCCCAAACTGGTTGCCGCCGCACTGAGCGGGCAAAAGACCCAACAGCGCCGTGATGGCATCTACGCTTATCCGGGGGAAACTTTTGAACTGGAAGGCACGACATTTACCGTTACGGCGGTGGAGCGCCAAAGCCTGGGCGATATGACTGATGCAGATGCGCAAGCCGAAGGCTATCCGAATCTTGACGCTTATAAAGATATAATCCTGAGAATGCACGCCGGCATGACCTGGAACAATGACAGCCTGGTCTGGGTCCATTCCTTTAAACGCAACGATTAGTCTACGTCGGCATTTTTCACATTCATGTGCAACTCCGGCAATAACCGAGTCGCCTAAATCTGCGCATCATCTTTATGGAGTTTGTCATACTAAATGTTTTTACATATGATTCATCCAGGTAATCTGAGCGTTTACAACAAATGGACGATCATTGTCTGGTTTATTCTGGGACTGATGTTTTCTCCCTTGTCCCGCTCGGCAGAAGGTACAACCGATCCCGTGCTGGTTGAAGTCATCAGTTCCCTGATGACTTCAAACCGGCATCCCTACCTGCTGCATAATGACATCTATGACCAGCATGAAGACATTCAAGCGCTGTACCAGCTGAATAACTATCAATTGGTCTGGTTAAAGAACGGCGCTTTAGACAGCCAGGTGGATGATGTATTAGCGCTGTTGGCAAATGCAGAAGAAAACGGCCTGGATGCGCAGAATTATGATACGGCTTATCTTGCCCAGAAATGGCTGCAGATCAAGGCCGGCCAGAATGCATCGCTACAGGCCCTGGCACTGTACGATACGGCGTTGAATATAGCGCTGCTGCGTTATCTTTCCGATCTGCATTACGGTCAGGTCAAAACTCATAATGTGAAACTGGGCGCCGATATTATCCTGGAGCAGATCAGTCTTGCCGGCTTGATTGTGGAAGCCGCCGTTCAGAAAAAACCGTCCGAGCTCGTTGCCAAAGTTGAGCCTGTCATGCCTGTCTACCGGCATTTAAAACAAGCCTTGTCCAAATACCGGCAGCTCGCTCGAACACATGCTTTTCATCAGTTCTCGTTTACGCAAATGTTAAGGCCGGGCCAACGTGATTCGCAAATGGTATTTCTGCGCGAGCTGCTGACGGCTTTGGGCGACATGGCTGAGCCGGCGGAGCCCCTCGACGCGAAAAGCGGCAAACTTTATGATGACGCCCTGGCCGACGGCGTCAGGAATTTTCAACTGCGGCATGGGCTTGGCGGTGACGGCGTCATTGGCAAAAGCACAGTCGCCGCCCTCAATGTGCCTCTCGCTGACCGGGTCCGGCAAATTGAACTGTCCATGGAACGATTCCGCTGGCTGCCCAGATTGAAGGAAGGTTCGCTGATTATCGTCAATATTCCAGCTTTCCAGTTATGGGCTTATGAATCGATCGGCATGGAAACGGCGCCGCCTTTGAGCATGAAAGTGATCGTCGGCAAATCGTTGAACAAGCAGACGCCTGTATTCATGGCCAACATGAAATTTCTTGAGTTCAGACCTTACTGGAACGTGCCGAGAAGCATCGTCAAGGAGGAATTGCTGCCTAAACTGCGCCTGAACTGGTCTTATCTTGCCAACCAGAATATGGAACTGGTCAATGCCTTCGGTCCGAATGCAACCGTGATGGCAGTCAATGGCGAGACGATAAATCTTTTAAGTCAAGGCGCTTTAAAAGTCAGACAGCGCCCCGGCCGTTTGAATGCGCTGGGCAATGTGAAATTCATGTTTCCGAATGATTACAATGTGTACCTGCACGATACGCCTACCCAAAGGTTGTTCAAGCGCACAAGAAGAGACTTCAGTCATGGCTGCGTTCGGGTCGAAGACCCTGAAGCATTGGCCGAATTCGTGCTGAAATCCAAGGATGGCTGGGATCGTCAAAGAATTAGCAATGCCATGCGTCGGGACAATCCCAGATACGTCCCATTGGACAATCCCATCCCGGTCATTATTTTCTATGCCACGGCAATGGCTACTAATGATCAGGTGTTATTTTTCGAGGATATATACGGACTCGATAATCCGTTGATTCAGGCGCTAGCCAATCCGGTCCAAAAGAAACCAGCCGATACTGCCGTCCTCACTGAATAAAAAACAGTCGCTTAAAATTTAAATTTACCAGGTTCTGACCCGGCCCGTGTCGAGATGCACGAAGTTCGAACGCCGGTAATAGCCGACGCCGCCGGATTGCATGGCAATCGCGGCATTACGCAAATGCTTGGTATTAAACCCTTCAATACGAATGTCGATGGCTCTGCCCTGCATATGCAGACTGTGGGTGGCCACGCCGCTGCTCCGCTCCTGCAACAGCGCATTGGTATAAGGCGAGCGATAACCGGAAATAATGTGGAACGGTTTGTTTACGCCCAGCATGATCCGTAGATTGTAAAGCTGATCCAGCAGAGCCGTATCGATGTCGTAGACATCATCGGTTCTGTGATCCCTCAGCAGATAATTAACTTCCTGCAAGGCATCTGAAAGATACCGGCCTTGTTCAAAATAAGTTAATGCTAATCTTTCGCCGGTGTGGGTGTTTAAAAAAGCGAGGTTTCGGGCGGACTGAAAAAACTTTCTTGGTGAAGCCTCAACGAGACTGGGAAAACCTGCAACTAATGAGCCGCAGGCTAACATCTGTAAAAATCTTCGCCGATTAATTTGACTCTGAGATTTATCGATTGTTGACATATTTTTTACTGATTCCTCTTGCGCGGATCGATAACAACCATACTGACATAACACTGATCCGCTACCGATACTTTAAAAAAACCAAAATACCGGAGTTATGTCCAAAAAGCGGCTATTTTATTGTATTTGGCAGTTATCTGACAATTAAGCCACAAATTGAGCCACTGTTTTCTTATATTCAAAAAGTATAGTCTATTAAATATCAATAGGCTCGGAATTAAACCTGAAGCGTTTTCTTATTTTACTGGCAAAGCTTCGCTTGCGTTAAATACTGATTCCAGTGCGCTGCCTGCCAAACCTTCAGGAAAGGCGCCGGCGACGGCGCCAGCCAGTAAAGCGTTATCGTACAGACTGTCATTAACACAGAGGCTGGAATATTTTTATAGCTGAACAATTTCAACGCCGTGCCAAATGATTTTTTTATTCTGGTATTGGATAAATCGACACTGTACAGTTCATCCAGCAACAGATGCACAATAAAGCCGATAGCTATGAACGAGCCGTTCAGCCAAGCGTGTAAGATATCCCACTCAAGGAAATAAAAACTGATACAGGTCATTAAACAGGCGAAAAACGCGGCGGCCAATAATGAATGAAACACGCCGCGATGCTCGGTAAAACTGTTAAACAGGAAAAACAAGCCATAACGTATCCCCAGATAAGTGGCCACAACGCCCAGCAACAACTGCTGTTGAACATAGCTATCCTTGAATGCCATCCATACGCCGGACACGCCCAATAAGGCCAAGACATTGAACAACAGCTTGACCGGTTTGGAATTGCTGGCATCGATATCAGGCAGCATGCCGCCGACTATGCCTAAAAAAATAAGCCAGGGCGCATCGGCGCCATCAATCAGCCGCACATTAGCAGCAACCAGGGCGGCGCCACTGCTGGCAGCAGCGGCGATGAATACATGGGCTTTAAAATCCGCCATACTAAGCAATGATCTCCTAATTATCAGAACAAAAAGGCGCGTATGACATCATATATCTGTGTATATGGCAACTTGGCTCAACAATTATTCGTAACCCTGACTTTTTCGGAGCGCTTATGCCGGATCTGATTTCACTCCTGGAACATCCCGATACGACAATCGCCATTGTTGGCGCCACCGATAATCCCGCCAAGTTCGGCAATATTATTTATAAAGATCTGAAGCGTAAGGGCTTCCGATTGTTTCCGGTCAACCCTAACAAGCAAGTGGTAGAGCGGGATTTGGTTTATCCGTCACTAGCCAAAATTCCCGAGAAACCGACAATCGTCGACTTTGTGGTCCCGCCAGAAGTCACCCTGGCTGTGTTAAAACAATGCCTTGATCTGGGCCTGATGAATGTCTGGCTGCAACCGGGTACAGCCAACCCGGCAGTCATGGATTTTTTACAACAAAACCGGTTTCACTATCTGGCGGCGTGCATCATGGTAGAAACCCGATTTATTTCAAGAAATAAAACTTGACAGAATGTTGTCAAAGTTATTTTCCCACAGCTGAGGGTAGCGATTTTTTGCGTCCAATTATTTGACTTGTCAATCACTATTTAACTGACAAAATCATATCAAATGACAGTATTGACATTTTTATCTCATTGATAAATAAGAATAATGATTCAAATTCGGGATAATTGTTCAAAAGCTGAACAATCTGACAAAAAGACTTTAAAAGTGGCTAGTTAGCGAATTTATTTTCAAGTTACTCACAAAGTTATCCACAGAAAATGTGGATAACTTTATCAGACTTGATCTGCTTTTTTGTACCTGAACGAGAGCAATATACAATTTACTCTCCTAATAAGTCTGCTTCTGACGTTGCGCTGGTGCAACAGAGGCATTGAGATGACAATTGTACCGCACAGAGGGCGGCGGATAATGAATGGCAGAACTTGTCCACCATTAAACGTCATATCAACTGATTCGAATTTCTAGCTGAAAAAAGGAGCTTTGCTTGGCTTGATGATGGGGGATTCCTGCCGAATCAGGACAATCAACTCCATAATTATTTCAAAATAGGAAATTATTAATTAATAATTAGCCATATTGTCAACTAATAAGTGCGTCTGTATAGTATGCCTCAATTCACTTATTTCCTATTCTCAACATACTAACGGATCTTCAAAATGACTGATTTTCAAAGAGATGTTTTAATTGGCCTGATGTTCATCACCGGTGTTTTCGGTTTTATTTCCGGCGAATTCATTGTTTCTACCGTTCTGTTCGCAGCATCGGCTATTTTTAGCAACATATTCTTCAATCGCAAGCTGCACAGCTAAGATTTTTTACCATCTCCTGGTATTGCACTCCAGATAGTGACGATTGATTGTCCTGTTTGACCTCTCATACTCCCAATGCTCTTTTCGGCATTGGGAGTTTTTTTTGCCCTAAAGTTGCTGATTGCTGATACGGGCCCGCAAAATCACAAATTTCGCATTGGCTGCGACGACCGAACAGGTGTCGAACAGCCGTTTAAGCGCGACGTGATAATCCAGATGACGATTGCCGATCACCCATAACTCGCCGCCTGGCCGCAATATCCTGCGCGAATGCTTGAACATGCTCGAAGCGATCTGATCGCCTACGGTATGCTGCTGGTGAAAAGGCGGATTGCAAAGAATCAAGTCGGCCGAATTCGGCTCAAAATCCGTCAGTCCATCGCCGGCGCGAAATATCGCCTGCCGCTTCGCTCCCAAAGCGCGAAGGAAATTTTCTTCGGCGGAAGCCACGGCCATAAAGGACTCATCAACAAAGTGAACGGTCGCCTGCAGATTGCGTACAGCCGCCATCAGGCCGACTATGCCATTGCCGCAGCCCAGATCAACAATATCGCGCGCTTCGAGCTTGACGGGCAGGTGCTGCAGAAAAAAGCGCGTACCGATGTCGAGGCTGTCGCGCGAAAACACGTTGGCATGATTAGTAATCAGATAATCGGTGCCTTCGAGCCGATAGCGAACCGGATAAGGATTGGCCGGCACCATCCGCTTCGGGTCCGGCGAAGCGAAAATCAGCCGCGCCTTCTTGTGCGCCAGGGATGTTGTCGTCGGCCCGACCAGACGTTCCAGTATTTTCCAGACCGAAGCCGGCAATGCCTTTATCATGCCGCCTACGATAATTTGCGTCGATGAGGTCAAATGCGGCTGCAGGCGTATCAGTTCATCCTCCAGCAAAGCCAGCGTCTTGGGCACTTTGATCAGAACCCGATCGAAAACGCCGCCCGGTGCGTCCAGGCTGCTCAGCAGCCTGACGCTGTCTTCGGCCAGGCCATTCTCGGCCAGATTTATGCGTGTCGCCTGCTGCGACAGATAGGAATCGGACATCGCCTGCGGTCCAAAACGGCTCAACGCCACGGCCAGCGCGCCGAATGTGTCGTTGAGAATTAAAATCCGGGCATCGGCCGGCAGTTTCCCGTCTTCGGCCAGATAATCGAGCAGGTATTCATCGGCTGCGTCCCAGGCGCGCAGCAATTCGCGCGCACGCAACGGCAGGCGATTCAGTTTAAATTCGCCCTGAGGTACGGTTAAGAGATTGTCCACACGAGGTCTGTCATAGGGGCAACCGCGGGATTGCCCAATTCAATAGTATTAAGCGCGCGACATGAATTTGCCGGTCAGGGTATTGATTTTGATCAGCTCTTCATTTTCCAGGTATTCCGGCACCTGGACTTCCAGGCCGGTTGTCAGGCGCGCCGGCTTGGTGCGGCCTGTCATCGTCGCGCCTTTAATGCCGGGCGCCGTCTCCACGATCCTGAGCGCAACCGATCCGGGCAATTCGATAGCCAGCAAGGCGTCATCTATCAGCAAAGCCACTATGCCTTCGAGACCTTCGGTCAGGTATTCCTTCTGCCCTTCCAGATCTTCGGCACTGAGGCTGTACTGGGTATAATCTTCCATATTCATGAAGATATAGTTGTCGCCATCGATATAAGAAAACTGCACTTTGGCGCGTATGCAGTCGGCGTCCTTAAAGAAATCATCGCCCTTTAAAGATTCGTCCAGTTTCTGGCCCGTCTTGAGATTGTTAAAGCGGACTTTATACAATGTCGTCGCGCCGCGGGACGAAGGGCTTCTGACTTCGACTTGCTTGACGACGTGCGGGATGCCGTTGATTTCGACAACCATACCTTTTTTTAAATCACTGGCCTTTGCCACAAAATTCTCCTTACGATAACCTCTGCCGCCATACAACTAAGGTTATGGATTAATAATCAATGAAGGCCGCTCAAACCGATAGCGGCAATTTTTATATTGGGGCAGACATTATATCGCAGAAGCGCGGCTTGACGCAGTTCGTCGAGGATAACAAGCAAGGCCGGAGAGACTCAGGCAGGCGTTGTTCACCTAAATCTTCAAGCGCTCGACGATCCGCCCATGCTGCAGATGCTCTTCAATAATCTCGTCGATATCGGCCTTATCGTGATAGGTGTACCATACCCCTTCCGGATAAACCACCAGCACAGGGCCTTCGCCGCAGCGATCCATGCAGCCGGCGTTATTGACACGGCACTTGCCCGGACCGTTCAGTTTCAATTTTTTAACCTGATCCTTGGCATAATCGCGCACAATCGAAGCGCCGCGGTTCGCGCAGCAGGCACTGCCATTCTCGCGCTGGTGGGTACAGAAAAATACGTGGTATTTATAATAGCTCATGGCAATTCACATCATAGTCTTGTCAACCGCCTATTTTATCGCGGCCTGGAAATTTACACAGATTTCTTTACTGGCCGGGTTTTCTGAGCATTTTACGCACTTCGCTCTGATGCGTTTCCTCCTGAGCGATCAGGCGCCTGGCATACTCCTCCAGCATCACGTTGCGGTCCTTCACCAACTCCAGCAATTCATAATAAGCCGATAAAGCCAGCATTTCATGCTCCAGCGATTCTCTCAGAATGTCGCCGATGTCATGGCGGTGCGATTCCAGCAATGGGCCGATGCCGAGGGAAGGATGTCCGCCCAAGCCGGTGATCAGCTCGCCCGCTTCATTGGCATGGCTCAAAGATTCAGTTGCATGACTTCGCAGCCACGAAATGATGGGGATACGATTATAGCCATATACCATCAACGCGTAATGCGAATAACAGACAACACCGGCCAGTTCGGTTTCCAGGATTTTATTCAGCACGGCCACCACTGCGTCATTATCGATTCCGGTTTCAACCATAGTAATCTCCAAGAAAATATTGATGAACGTCTTACTCATTTGAAAAGAAACTTCCTGATTGGTGCCCGTTCAAATAACAAAAATGCGACTTGAAACAGCCCCGAAAAGAATTTTGATAATCGGATGGACACTCCTATGCATAAATCTCTTTGGACACTGGCGCGTATCATTGTCATAGGAGCCATTCTAGGGTTCCTGGTTTCCCGTTTGTTCGGCATCAATACGCCTGTTCTGAAGAAAAATCCGCCAGCTGAAGAACAGCTGAGTACGCGCTTACGCCTGCCGCCGGGCTTTTCGATTTCAATCTATGCAAAGAATCTACCGGGCGCCCGCATGCTGCGTTTTACAGAAGCGGGCGATCTGCTGGTAAGCCTGCCCTCTGACGACCGGGTCGTATTGCTTGAGCGGGATGACAATCATGACGGTGCGCCGGATGGCAGACGGGATCTGCTGACCGGGCTGAAACGGCCGCACGGCCTGGATTTCTATCAGGGACGTTTGTATGTTGCCGAAACCGATGCAGTCGGGCGCGTACGCTTCGATGCCCGATCACGCGCAACACAAGGCGAATACGAGCGTATCGTCACCGATATTCCGGGCGGCGGCAATCACTGGAGCCGCACGGTGCGGTTCGGCCCGGATGGCCTGATGTACGTATCGGTCGGATCGAGCTGCAATGCCTGCCTGGAAAAGACTCCGAAACGGGCAGCCATGCTGCGCTATGACGCGAACGGGGAACATGAAACGCTATTCGCAACAGGGCTGCGCAATACGGTCGGCTTTGACTGGCATCCAGTCACTCATGAACTGTTCGGCGTCGATAATGGCCGTGATTTTCTAAGCGATGACTTCCCTCCCTGCGAACTTAACCGGATTGAACAAAACAAATTTTACGGATGGCCTTATGCCAATGGCAATAAAGTCCCCGATCCCGATTTTGGTGCCGGCAATGAGGAAAGAATAAGCGGCAGCGAGGCCCCAATTCATGAATTTGCCGCCCATGCCTCGCCTCTTGGCATCACTTTTCTTCGCAGTAAAAACTTGCCGTCAAAATTTAAAAACTCAGCGTTAGTGGCTCTGCATGGTTCCTGGAACCGCACCCAAAAAATCGGCTATAAAGTTGTATCGCTGCATTTCGAACCCAATGGTGCGATCAAGGAGCGCGACTTTGTCACAGGTTTTGAGCAGCAAGGCGATGTCATAGGCCGACCAGTTGATGTTGCCGAAGGGCCGGATGGCGCTATCTATATTTCGGATGACTTTACCGGCAGTATTTACCGGATTTATCGGCATTAATAAGGCGTAACAGTCAGCCCCAGAAAACACCCTGAAGCACAAAACTTCGTGGCCTTTGTGTTATTCAAGGTAAAAATCCATGGCCATTGCGTGACATGAGAGTGGAATTATTCAGGAGACTGCTGCTCAACCGCTTCGCCTATACCGTTAAGCTCTGCATCAAGCTGCTTCCCGTCCAGTTCATTTTCCCATTTAGAGGCAACCACGGTCGCAACTCCGTTGCCGATGAGATTGGTCAACGCGCGCGCCTCGGACATAAAGCGGTCTATGCCAAGAATCAATGCCAGTCCCGCCAGCGGAATGGTCGGAATGGCTGACAGCGTCGCGGCCAGGGTAACAAAGCCGCTGCCGGTGACGCCCGATGCACCCTTCGAGGTCAGCAGCAAGACGCCCAGAATCGTCAATTCCTGGGTCAGCGTTAGCGGCGTATTGGTGGCCTGTGCGACAAAAATCGCGGCCATGGTCAGGTAAATCGATGTACCGTCCAGATTGAATGAATAGCCGGTCGGAATCACTAATCCCACGACCGGTTTCGAACAGCCCAGTTTCTCCATTTTCAGCATGATGCGCGGCAATACCGATTCCGAAGAAGACGTGCCCAGCACGATGAGCAATTCATCCCTGATATAGCGTATGAATTTCAGAATACTGAAGCCCGTCAATCGTGCGATCAGTCCCAGCACGATAAAAATAAACAGCAGGCAGGTCAGATAAAAGCTGCCCATCAATTTCGCCAAAGGCGCGAGCGATGCGATACCGTATTTGCCGATAGTAAAAGCCATGGCGCCGAAAGCGCCAATCGGCGCCAGCTTCATGATAGTTGCTACAATGCCGAAGAGTACTTGCGAGATCTTGTCGATGAACAGCTTTACGTCTTCGCCGAGCTGTCCCAGTGCAGCCAGCGAGAAACCGAACAACAACGCAAACAGCAGCACCTGCAGAATGTCTCCCTTGGCGAAGGCATCGACAACACTGACGGGAATGATATTGAGCAGAAAATCCACCGCGTTTTGCGATTTCGCCGCCGTAGTATAGGCCGTCAAGCTTTTGGTATCGAGCGTGGCGACATCAATATTCATGCCTGCGCCGGGCTTGATGACATGGACCACGATCAATCCGATGACCAGCGCCAACGAACTGACGACCTCAAAATAAACCAGCGCCTTGATGCCGACGCGTCCGACCTTGTTCATGTCCCGCATGCCGGCGATACCGGAAACGACAGTACAGAAGATGATCGGCGTGATGATCATCTTGATCAGCTTGATGAAACCGTCGCCCAGCGGTTTCATGGCGATGCCGGCTTCGGGATAGAAATGGCCGAGCAAAATGGCCAGAGCAATAGCCGTCAATACTTGAAAATAAAGCTGCTGATAAGGTTTCTTTCGGTTTTGCGCCTGCATGAATAACTTTTTCTCAGGATAAAAATTCCAGTTCAGCGCCATTGTATGGGACGGCGTGCGCCAATCAAATGCTGGCGCCAGTATTGATTATTCAGACTGGATACCAACACTCTGCCGGTACGTTGACTGGGTGCATGGATGAAATTATTATCGCTGATATACAGACCGACATGGGAAAACAGGCGGCCATTCGTGTTGAAAAAGACCAGATCGCCTGAGCTGAGATCATGTATTGAAATTGGGGGCAGCGACCGAGCCATCTCGCGTGTCGTACGCGGCAAAGAAAGACCCTGCCGTTCATAAACGTGTTTGATAAAACCGCTGCAGTCAAAGCCTTCCTGCGGCGAGTCCTTGCCGTAGCGATAAGGCACGCCTTGCAGGCTTAGAGCATAATCCACAACCGGCGGCAGTTGCGACTGCATGGGCCTTGCGGGAGCGACCTTAGGCTCATGGGCGCAACCGGCAAACAAAACAGCCACCAACACCAAGGCAAGCCGGATGGAAAAATACAGATTGTTTAACCCCGCGGAATTTTTCAATGGCTATTATGCTAGAAACAGTTAAAGATTATTAACAGAAACCATTTATAACTAAATGATTACGCTATCATAGCTGAATCCAATTATGAGCGCATATAGTCCTCTTGAAAAATCTTTTGATGATTTTAAGAGCCTAAACTGTCCCAATTCTTTGAATTGCTTTATTGTGAATTGCAAATGTGTGCGCCAGTGCGCCGCTCGATACCGGCCGGCTTACACGAAAATCGCTAAACAGGAGCATTATTATGCAGAAAACTATCGGCTATGCCGCCCATGATCACCATTCTCCGCTCGTACCATTCCGCTTTGAGCGGCGCGATCCCATGCCGACTGATGTCCAGATCGAGATTTTATTCTGCGGCGTCTGTCATTCCGATCTTCATCAGGTTCGTAATGAATGGGGCGGTTCGGTTTTCCCGATCGTACCGGGCCATGAAATCGTTGGCAGAGTAGCCGCTATCGGTAGCGCCGTAACGGATTTTAAGCTCGGGGAACTGGTCGGCGTCGGCTGTCTGGTCGATTCATGCGGAACCTGTACCGATTGCCATGATCATCAGGAGCAGTTCTGCGATGCGGCTACCTTCACTTATAACAGCCCTGATCCGCATACCGGCAGCATGACTTATGGCGGCTATTCCAACCAGATCGTTGTCGATCAGCGTTTTGTACTGCATATCTCGGATAGCCTTGATCCGGCAGCGGCAGCGCCCTTGTTATGCGCGGGCATTACCACTTACTCCCCGTTACGGCACTGGCAGATAGGGCCGAACGACAAAGTCGGCATTGTAGGCCTGGGCGGACTCGGCCACATGGCGGTAAAATTCGCGCGTGCGTTTGGGGCTCATGTCGTGTTGTTCACGACCTCAGCAAGCAAAATAGAAGATGCCAAGCGTTTAGGCGCGCATGAAGTAGTCGTATCGAAAGATTCCGAGGCGATGGGCAAGCAGCGCGCCAGCTTTGATTTCATCCTGAATACTGTGGCCGCATCGCATAATCTGGATGACTACACGGCATTGCTCAAGAGGGATGGCACTTTATGCCTGGTGGGCGTGCCCGATCACGCGCATCCCTCCCCGAACGCGGCCAATCTGATCTTCAAACGCCGCCGCATTGCCGGCTCTCTCATCGGCGGGTTGAAGGAAACGCAGGAAATGCTCGATTTTTGCGCCCAGCACCACATTACGGCCGACATCGAAATCATTCCGATCCAGCAGATTAATCAAGCCTATGAGCGCATGCTGAAAAGCGATGTGAAGTACCGTTTCGTTATCGACCTGGCCAGTTTGAAGCGCGATGCAGAAAGCGGTTAGCCTTCTTTTTTCAACAAAAAGCAAATGACTGGACTAGAAATACATGCTTTCGAAACGGATATAGCTGAGGATTGTCTTGAATATATTTATTCCCCAATCAAAAAAACTTAAGTTTCGCTTATTTTTGAAACCGATATTTTTGGTAAAGTTCGAAGAAGAAAAACTTTTGATCATCCAGTTAACAGATTGATATTCGCCGCCGCGCCTGCTCAATAATAAACAATGCAGATGAAATACAACAACGGGCGTAATTCTGCAGTTAAATCAGTCTGACTCAATACTGCTCAAAAGACCATAAAAATTGGATGTGAAAAAATATCCGACCATGGCGAATACAAACATAGGACATGCCTGACATGAACGAATCCGAAAATCTTGACGACATAGCCCTTGATTGTCATAAACTGATTGCGTCTCAGCAGACATTATTGCTATCGACCGCTACAGCGAACGGCTCTCCCGACATTAGTTATGCGCCTTTTGTACAAGATCAGGCGGGATGTTTTTATGTCTTTGTCAGCGAATTGGCCAGCCATACCGCTAATTTGCTGCAAAATCCGCAAGCATCTGTGATGTTTATTCGTCCAGAATCCGAGTCTCATAATCTATTTGCGCGCGAGAGGGCTGTATTTGGATGCAAGGCCGAGGAAATACCGCATGATGATGAAATCTACGCTGTCCAGTTGCAAGCCCTGAGCACTAAATTCGGCGAAGTCGTCAACTTGTTACGCTCATTATCCGATTTTCATCTATTTGCTTTGCGCCCTGAAAATGGACGATACGTAATCGGTTTTGGCCGCGCTTATATTATCGATATGAACGACGGAAGCGTCCGTCCCGTCAACTCAAAAACATAACTATAGCAGCGCATGTTGATTTTCAGACGTGATGGCCTTATATCAGGCCTGTCTAAACTTTAAAGAAGATCTTCAACATGAGCTCTCTGCATATTGTCTGCCCTTTTTGCCATACCATAAATCGAATTCCTTCCGAACGCCTGGATCATCATCCTCATTGTGGCAAATGTAAACAAATTTTATTCGCGGGACAGCCGCTGGAATTAAACGGCAATAATTTCCAACGCCATATTTCGCGCAATGATATTGCTGTCGTTGTCGATTTCTGGGCGCCCTGGTGCGGGCCTTGCAAGATGATGGCCCCGGCTTTCGCCCAGGCTGCGGCTCAACTTGAACCTCGGGTACGTCTGGCCAAGCTCAATACTGAACAGGAACAGGGCATTGCCGCTCAATTCAACATTCGCAGCATTCCCACGATGATATTGTTTAAAGCCGGCCGTGAAATTGCCCGTCAGTCAGGCGCTATGAGCGTAGCAGATATTGTGCGCTGGATCAGCAGCCATGCTTAAACTCATTCTGGCCTATTGAAATAGGATATGGAAATGTGATTGATTGCAGAAATAATTGTGCCGAGCACAGCTCGAACTCTAGACTCAGCATGAGAACTAAGAGTGTGAGCAGAATAATGAAGGTAAAACTGAAAAATAAATTAGGGGATGGGGTGAACGATGGGGCTCGAACCCACGACAACCGGAATCACAATCCGGGGCTCTACCAACTGAGCTACGCTCACCATAATGTGGACTTCTCAAGAAATGGCGCGCTTGGCAGGACTCGAACCTGCGACCCCCGGCTTAGAAGGCCGGTGCTCTATCCGGTTGAGCTACAAGCGCAAATTGGTCGGGGTAGAGGGATTCGAACCCCCGACATCCTGCTCCCAAAGCAGGCGCGCTACCAAACTGCGCTATACCCCGACGACCTTCTTTGTTAATGGCTTGCTAAACTTCTCAACCACCCTTGAAGAGATGACTATGATAAGGGGTATCCCCTATCTCGTCAACCATTTTTTGATTATTTTTATAGTTATTTTTCAAATAAAACATAAGTCGTTGAAATTACAAAACTTCATTATCACATTCAAATCACACCCGACCGCCTGCACGACGACTGAATTTGATGGTTACAATTTGGTTTTAACAAGCTGATAAATCTCTTCAGCAGCTACATCAGCGCCTTTCATGATCTGTTCCAATTCCGCCAGCTTTGCCTCGGCAAAGTCTCTGTCCTTAAGACTGCCCGCGTTGATGTAGACATTCAGAGCCGCACTTTTTAAGGCGCCGTAACCAGCCATGACAGCCACGCCGGCATCGCTGATCACGCCCAGATTACCCTTTTCTGCGGCAATACGGCTTAATTCGATCGCCTCTCTACAAGCGCGGGCGCAAGCTAAAGGCACTTCAGTCGCTTCTTTCAATACGGACTGAATGGCTGCGCTGCGCGCTGCTTTTTCCTCTTCCGTTTCTTTCGGTAAAGCATAGGTAGCCATTAAACGATCAAAGACATCCACATCGGCTTTAATCATGCCGATCAGTTTTTCCCGCAACGCTTCCGATTTCACCAGTAGCGCCTGCATTTCAGCTTCGACCTCGGCGTATTTAGGCTTGCCGATAGTCAGATTGCACACCATGCTGGTTAAAGCGGCCGATTGCGCCCCCATCACAGCGGCGGCGCTGCCGCCGCCGGGCGTAGGCGCTTTACTGGCCAATTCATCAAGGAATGCCTGGACTGATTTATCTTTTATTTCACTCATTACTATCCTTCTTTAATCATTAACTCTGTTTCAGGGACAAGCCATGTGTCCTGAGATGATATTTCGGCTTTACCGTGAGCCTAAATACTTTTGCTATATTATTCCCGACGCCAGTTCGTACCGCCCGGCACATCTTCCAGAATAATACCCTGTTCTTTCAATTCATCACGGATACGGTCAGCGGTTGACCAGTCTTTATTCTTTTTAGCCTCAAGGCGCGCCTGGATTTGCTGTTCTATCTGCTCATTCGATAAGCTCAAAGTGCTTGAACCGGCTATTGCCCCGCCTTTTAGAAAAGTATCGGGATCATCTTGCAGTATTCCCAACAGTCCGCCCAAATATCTTAACGTAGCCGCCAACTGCACCGCCTTTTCCCGGTTGTTTTCCTTGACCTTGTTCAGTTCTCTTGCCAAATCGAATAATACCGATAGCGCGACAGGCGTATTGAAATCATCGTCCATAGCCTGTTCAAACCGTGCTTTGTAATCGGCTTCTATTGGCGCCTCTGCCGTCTCGACGCCGCGCAGAGCAGTATAAAGCCGCGTCAAAGCCGCTCCCGCCTCATCCAGATGCTCATCGGAATAATTCAATGGACTGCGGTAATGGCTGGAAAGGATAAAAAACCGGATGATTTCCGGCCGATAGCGCTGCAGCACTTCCCGAACGGTAAAGAAATTGCCCAGCGATTTGGACATTTTCTCTTCATTGATGCGCACGAAGCCGTTATGCATCCATAAATTGACAAACTTTTCGCCGGTTGCCCCTTCCGACTGGGCGATTTCATTTTCATGATGAGGAAACTGCAGGTCCATGCCGCCGCCATGGATGTCGAAATGATTTCCCAGGCAGCAGGTCGACATGGCCGAGCACTCGATATGCCAACCGGGACGCCCCTGGCCCCAAGGCGATTCCCAGGCTGGCTCATTCGGCTTGGCCATTTTCCACAATACGAAATCCATCGGATTCTGCTTGGCAAGATCCACGTCAACACGCTCGCCGGCCTGCAGTTCATCCAGGTTCTTACCCGACAATTGGCCGTAATCTTTGAATTTATTGACTGAATAGAAGACATCGCCATTGCTGCCGACATAAGCCAGTCCTTTAGCCGCCAGGGCCTCAATCATGGCAATAATCTGCTCGACGGACTGTGTGGCTCTGGGCTCAATATCGGGCGGCAGCACCGATAACGCGCGTTCATCCTCATGCATGGCCTCGATAAAACGCTCCGTCAGCTTGCCGAATTCTTCGCCGTTTTCATTGGCACGCTGAATAATCTTGTCATCGATGTCGGTAATATTGCGCACATAGGTCAAGTCATAACTCAAATGGCGAAAATAGCGTGCAACCGTATCAAACACGACCATGACGCGGGCGTGGCCGATATGGCAGTAATCATAAACTGTCATGCCGCAAACATACATGCCGACCTTGCCGGCTTCGCGCGGCTGAAACAATTCTTTCTTTCGAGTCAGGGTGTTATATATTTTTAACATTGAGTTACCATGCCATATCGTTAAAGAATCCGCCCAAGTGCCCGCAATCGATTTCTGCAAGACAGCCAGCCGGATGAAATTTATGTAGATTTATAAACAAAACCGCACAATTTACCAAGCACATACTTCTCTTTCAAGATAAAAACACATAGAATCTGCCCTTTGCATCACTCACAAGGAAAATTCATGCGCATCCTCATTCTTTCCATGATGCTGTCTCTAACAACACTTTCTTTTGCAACGGAAAACAAAATGACTGACACACAACCAAAAGTTAAATTAACAACAACGCTCGGTGAAATCGTCATTCAGCTGAATTCTGAAAAAGCGCCTGTTTCATCGGCAAATTTTCTGACTTATGTTAACGAAGGCTTTTATAACGGTACTATTTTCCATCGCGTCATTCCCGGCTTTATGGCACAAGGCGGCGGCTTCGATACCAGCTTCAACCAAAAAGCCGTGCATGCTTCTATTAAAAACGAAGCCAACAATGGTCTGCCGAATAATCGCGGCACTATCGCCATGGCCCGTACACCAGACCCCGACTCTGCAACTGCGCAATTTTTTATCAATTACAAAGACAATTCATTCCTGAACTACACCAGCCCTACGCCTAATGGCTGGGGTTATGCCGTTTTTGGCGAAGTGGTTGAAGGCATGGAAGTAGTCGACGCCATGGCCAAGCAACCGACAGGCAACCGCGGCCCGCATCAGGATGTACCTAAAACCGACATCGTGATTGAAAAAGCTGAAGTCATTAAATAATCGCCAAACCAAGAGGAATGACTAGAAGCCCAAGGCACAACCTAATGCTGCCTTGGGCTTTTTGCACTATTTCTTCATGAATAAAGACATCCTATTCATATCAGATCTTCATATCTCTCTGGATAAACCTGAAATCACCCGCCGATTTCTAGACTTTCTTGAACAACGAGCCACTAAGGCAGAAGCTATTTATATTCTGGGGGATCTTTTCGACGCCTGGATAGGCGATGACGACCCTACTCCGCCCAACAGCAAGATTCGGAAACATCTGAAGCAATTGACCGGTTCGGGCGCGAAAGTCTATTTGCAGCAAGGCAACCGCGATTTCCTGCTGGGCGATAAATTCTGCCAGGAGACCGGCGTGACTTTGATTGATGATTATGCGGTTATTGATCTTTATGGCATGTCTACCTTGCTCACTCACGGCGATTTGCTCTGCACCGACGACCTGCCCTATCAGGCTTTTAGAGCCAAATCACATACGCCGGAATGGAAACGCTATGTCTTATCGAAACCGTTGCTCCTGCGTTTACTGATGGCGCGCTGGTACCGTTTTCGCAGCCACTTTCATAAACGTAAAAAAACGCAGGAAATCATGGACGTCAATCAAGACACGGTAATAACCGTCATGCGGGAACACAACTGCTTGCGCCTGATTCATGGACATACTCACCGGCCCGGCGTTCATGACTTCGAAATAAACGGTCAGCCGGCCCAACGCTTCGTACTTTCCGCTTGGCGGAGGGATGCGGCCGAGGTGTTGTGCTGGAACCGCAATGGTTATCGCATAGAAACCATTTAACCTAACGATTAAGTTAAATAAGGCCTGACATTCAGATCTAGGTATCGGCCTTTATTAGATTTCCTAGTCAGGTGAGGCTCCGCTAAATTCAAGCCCATCAATGCAAGCCAATCGCAAAAGCAGGCGGTATATCGAGATAAAGTTGCTATGTACGCCAGGACTGACAGACTCAAAAAACCATTAAATTTCCAGTATTTTTATAGGATATGTGTTTTATTTTGAAGAAATAAACATTGATTACTTTCCGCAATCTTAGCTCAGACAAGCACACAGTAAAGATCTTATAATCACCTTAAAAGTTGACTTTTGAGGCAAAATCATTAAATTTAGGCGTCTGGTGTGACCAGGAAAAATTCCTTTTAGAATAAGAAGTCACCCTAATGCTTTAAAACTAATATTAGTCTTAAAAAACATAATCAGTATTCTGTCTAATTAGCAGAATATCAGGAGAAATATATATGAAGAAGCCTTTAAAAAGTTGGCTGCTTGCTTCAAGTGTAGCTGCTATATTAGCTGCGCCAGCGGTTTCAACTGCTAACACCGAAGTTGAGAAATTGACTCAAAACCCAGCTAACTGGGCTGCTTGGGGTGGCAACTACGCAGGTACTCGTTACAGCAAACTGAACCAGATCAACGTCAACAACGTTAAAAATCTGCAACCTGCATGGTCTTTTTCTACAGGTGTATTACGTGGTCATGAAGGCGGCCCACTGGTAGTTAACGATGTTCTTTACATCCACACCCCATTCCCCAACACTGTTTACGCGATTGATCAAAAAACTCAATCAGTAATCTGGGAATTCACGCCTACTCAAGATGCTGACGTTACTATCCCGGTTATGTGCTGCGACACTGTTAACCGCGGTTTAGCTTACGGCGACGGCAAAATCTTCTTGCAACAATCCGATACCGTTTTAACAGCTTTGGATGCTAAAACCGGTAAACGCGTATGGAGCGTACAGAACGGCGACCCTAAACTGGGCATGACCAACACTCAAGCGCCATTAGTTGTTAAAGACAAAGTATTGACTGGTATTTCTGGCGGTGAATTCGGTGTTCGTGGTTTCTTGGCCGCTTATGACATCAGAACCGGCGAACTGGCTTGGAAAGGCTACAGCATGGGCCCGGACGGCGATACGCTGATCGATCCTAAAAAGACAACTACCTGGAAAGACGGCAAAGTCACTCCAGTTGGCGAAAACTCAAGCACAAGCACTTGGGAAGGCGACCAATGGAAAATCGGCGGCGGTACAACCTGGGGTTGGTACAGCTACGATCCTAAACTGAACCTGGTATATTACGGATCAGGCAACCCATCTACATGGAACCCTGTGCAACGTCCTGGCGACAACAAATGGTCCATGTCTTTGTGGGCTCGTGACGCTGACACCGGGGAAGTTAAATGGGTTTACCAAATGACGCCTCACGATGAGTGGGATTTCGACGGCATCAACGAAACTGTTCTGGTTGATCAGGAAGTTAAAGGCAAAATGCATAAAACTATCGTGCATTTCGACCGCAACGGTTTTGGCTATACGCTGGATCGTGAAACCGGTGAATTGCTGGTTGCTGAAAAATTCGACAAATCTGTCAACTGGGCAACTCACGTTGACATGAACTCAGGTCGTCCTCAGGTTGTTCCACAATATTCTACCGAACACAACGGTGAAGACGTGAACAGTGAAGGCATCTGCCCTGCTGCCTTAGGTGCTAAAAATATGGCGCCTGTTTCCTATTCTCCTGACACCGGCCTGTTCTACATTTCAGGCAACCACTTGTGCATGAACTATGAACCATTCGAAGTTTCATACACAGCCGGCCAGCCTTATGTAGGTGCCACTCTGACCATGCAGCCTGCTGGTGCAGACGTTCTGACAGGCAAACCTGATGACTCAACCAACCTGGGTCAATTTACAGCGTATGACGCTAAAACCGGTAAAATCGCCTGGTCTAACAAAGAGCAATTCTCTGTATGGTCAGGTTCTGTTGCTACAGCCGGCGGCGTTGTATTCTACGGTACTCTGGAAGGCTACCTGAAAGCGGTTGATGCTAAAACCGGTAAAGAATTGTACAGATTCAAAACACCTTCCGGCATCATCGGCAACGTTAATACCTGGGAATACAACGGCAAACAATACGTTGGCGTTCTGTCAGGTATCGGCGGCTGGGCCGGTATCGGTATCGCTGCTGGTCTTGACACCGGTGAAGAAAACTCAAACTCTGAAGGTTTAGGTGCTGTTGGCGCATACAGAAGCTTGAGCTCTTTCACTAAATTAGGTGGTACATTAACTGTATTCGCATTACCTAATTAATAAATCGATCTGATTTTTTAGATTGATCCTAAAAGCCCTGGCCGATTACCGGTCAGGGCTTTTTTTTGCTGTTGAGTTTCCTAAGCTAGACATAATATAAACCTGAGCTATAGTTAGATTTTTCTATCCCTTATAAGGAAATTCTATGTCACCGCAATATGCATTCGATCAATTAATGAACGAATTCAACCTGCGCCCTGCCGATTTTTATTTTCTGGATTTGATGCCATTGATTGAAATCATATGGGCCGATGACGATAATCAGCCCGGGGAGTTAAGGCTTCTCTACAACTTTCTTATCGAGCATATTGCCTTCTTGGACCGCATAGCAGGCATTCAGGTAGTCACTTCTGAAGATGCCGATGCTTTTCTTGATCGCTTTGCGCATAACCGGCCTTCGTCCCGCTTGCTGACAGAATTGAGATCAATTGTCTCTAAGGCAGTGCCCACGCATAGACATCCAACCATTTTTGAATACTGCTTGGACATCGCCGCGGCCTGTACGACCCAGTATCCTTACGGATTAAGAGACAGAATTATTGATGAAGAAAAAAAGCTATTAACGAAAATCTTCGCCGAACTTAACATTAAGCCGGATACAATTCTACCTGACCAGGTCTAAATACCTGCATTGAACTAACTTTTTGTTTAAATAACAATTCGTTATACAGTAAACTAGTTGTTCTTATTGTTCAATTTACACAAGGAGAACTTAATGCGGGCTTCGCATCAGATTCATAGAGTACTTGCCGGGTTATTTTTAACCGCAATGACGTTTTCGGCCGTAGCAGAAGAAAAATTCAAAGTCTGCTCAGATCCACTGAACCCGCCTTATTCGTCTAAAAATCAGGACGGCTTTGAAAATAAAATCGCCGAACTGTTCGCCAAGGAACTCGGACAGACGCTTGAATACACATGGCTTCCTCAACGTATCGGCTTTGTTCGCAATACCTTGAACGCGCCATTAAAAGAAAACGATGTAGACAGTAAAGAGTTTAAGTGCGATGTCATTATGGGGGTTCCTGCCGACTATGACCTCACGTTAACGACAGTGCCCTACTACCATTCAACTTATGTGCTGTTGATTGCCAAGGGCCGCGGCTGGGATGACATAAAGGATGCTTCTCAGTTGGCCGATCTCTCGCCGGAGCGTCAGGAAAAATTGCGGATTGCCATGTTCGACCGTGGCCCAGGAACAGCCTGGCTGCAGCAAAACGGCCTACTTGACCAGGGCATTCCCTATCAATCCATGTCAGGCGATACGGAAAATAACGTAGCCATGCAGATACTCAAGGATCTGAACGCGAAAAAGATCGACATGGTTATTCTTTGGGGCCCGATGGCCGGCTATGTCATTTCCGAAAGTCCCAAAAACAGTTATACGATGATTCCGATGCAGTCAGCCCCCGGCATGAAGTTCGACTTCTCGATGGCGATGGGCGTGCGTTTTGGCGATAAAGCCAGACAGGAAACACTCAATAAACTGATTGCCGCCAACGCGGACAAGATTCAAACGATCATTAAAAGCTACAACGTCCCTTTATTGCCGATACCGAAACAGGTGAAGCATGAAGATGATGATTAAATTATCCTGATAAAGGCAAAGGCGACCTCTCAAGGTCGCCTCGTCTTAATTACGATTGAACAATTTAACAAGATGAGCCAATCTGGCAGCCCGCTCATGCGACAACTGGTCCCACTGGAAACGCCATTGCCAATTGCCTTCAACAGTGCCGGGAACGTTCATCCGATGACTGGAATCCAGTTCCAGAACGTCCTGCATAGGAATGATCGCCAGATTGGCGACCGAAGCCAGCGCAGCGTGTATCAGAGCACAATGTAGAGGCATTGAGGGATTGCCGAGATATTCGTAAGCGAATCTTTTTTCCTCCTCGCTCAATGCTTGCGACCAGCCTAAAGTCGTATCATTATCGTGAGTGCCGGTATAAACCACGCAATTTTTTTCGTAATTGTTCGGCAGATACGGATTATCAGGTCCGCTTCCGAAAGCAAACTGCAGAATCTTCATACCCGGCAGCCCAAATTCATCGCGCAGTTCCACGACTTCCGGGGTAATGACGCCCAGATCCTCAGCAACCAACGGAATTGATCCATGTTCGGCTTTTATGGCGTTCAGCAGCTCTTCTCCTGGCGCCTTAACCCATTGACCATGAATCGCCGTCTCCTCCTCGGCCGGTATTTCCCAGGCAGCCTCAAGTCCTCGAAAGTGATCTATACGTAGAATATCGAACAGCTCAAGCTGGGTATGCATACGCTCAACCCACCAGCGGAATCCGGTGTCCTTAAGATATTCCCAGTCATAATGAGGATTTCCCCAGCGCTGCCCCTTAGCGGAAAAATAATCGGGCGGCACGCCTGTCACTACGGACATTTGACCGGACTCGTCAAGTTTAAAAACCTGACGGTTAGCCCAGACATCGGCACTATCGTAAGAGACGAAGATGGGAATATCGCCGAACAACAGCACGCCGCGCTGTTTAGCGTAAGCCTTTAATTCCAGCCATTGCCTGAAAAAGACGTATTGTTCGAATTTGGTTTTCTCAATTTCCACGTTCAGGCGTCGGCAGGCTTCTTTGATCGCTTTTGTATCTCTTTCCTTGAAGTGCTCCGGCCACTGAATCCAGCACAGCTGATTAAACTCATTCCTGAGCGCGATAAATAGGGCAAAATCATCGAGCCAGAATGCCTGCGTCTTGCAGAAACGCGCAAACTGTTCCTTCTCCTGTGGATCGGCACGCTCCAGAAACCCTTGAAAGGCCATTGCCGTCAAGTAGGTTTTGTCGGAATTTGAAGCGTTTTGATAATCCCGCGCGGATAATGGCAGCCAGCCTTTATTGGCCAGCCAATCCATGTTAATAAATAACGGATTGCCTGCATGCGCCGATAAGCACTGATAAGGTGAACGGTCCGCATGGGTCATGCCCAAGGGCAGCGTTTGCCATACGGTGATGCCGGCATCCGCGAGAAAATTGACAAAATGATACGCTTCCTGGCCCAAATCCCCCTGAATGCCGCCACCTGGCAACGACGAGATATGCAATAATATGCCGGCACGGCGTTTGTTTAACATGTCATTCCTGTTTAGTATTTTTTAGATATGTTCAATACCGGGCCGCATTGCGCCGCCCATAGCCGGAGCGCCTGAACCCTGTGTAAATGACATAGACAGATAAGCCGGCGGTTCCTCACCTAATAATCTGTACAAATTGGTCAAATTAAGCCGGAACTGTTTTTCAAAGTTACTAACCGCTTCTCCGGGATTGTAATCGCCAAACCACCAGAACCAGTCGGAGCCTTCGCAGACAGCCAGCTGAAGCTCGGCCTTGAGCACCTGATCGTCAGTCAGGCGTCCTGTGGAGATAACCTTATCGAACGCCCATTTCGCATCACCGAGCATATCCCAGCCTCGATTTTTATCGGAATCGCCTATCCAGGTCGAGAAAGTGCCATAGACCCAACTGCCGGCCACCAGTCTGGGCAAAGGCTTCACATCCACTTTATTTTTCAAGCATTCCGAAAAAGTAGTTAATTCAATTTCCGGATGACTGGATAATCGTTTATACAAAGCGCTGAGAAAATAGTAACCGTTAGCAGGAAAATATTCCCAGGCGTTCTCGCCATCCATAATGATGGAAACGACCGTATCCCCCGGCTCATGCTTGGCAATATTTTCCAGATGATGAATCAAATCGCTGACCGCATCATCGGCATGCCATTTGGAATACTCAAAACCGATCAGGTCGGATAGCCCGTCATCACGAAAAAAACAGGCAATATCGGTATTTTGAAGCTTAAACGGATGATGTATGCTCGGCTTTTCCGCGTCTTCAATCAGATTTAAACTGTTATGCGCCACTGAGCCGCCGCTTGCGGCCCAGTCAAAGCCGACATCATCCAGTATTCTCAACGTCTGTTCGCTGATGCTGCCCTCCGAAGGCCAGCATCCTTTCGGCTTAAAGCCAAAAAAGCGTTTAAAGGTCTGCACGCCTTTTTCAAGATGCCATCTGACGCGCTCTTCTCCGCCCGGATAAGCATCCAGTTCCGGCAGCGGCGCATGAGGCATGGCCTCATGCGTAGAATTCAAATCCAGCAAAAGCGGCATGATCGGATGCGCATAAGGCGTTACCGACAGCTCAATCTGGCCTTTTCTGGCCAATACCTTATATCTCAGAATGACGTTAGCCAGCTGCTCGCCTATGATTTCCAGGATTTCCAGTCTTTCATGCAGCGTATAACCGGCACCTTTTTCTATCAAGCGCTTTACTCTGATATCCCCTAACTTGACGGTTTCTCCTATCCAGGCCAGATGATACCAGACCAGAATGTCGCTGATAAATTGAGAATTGACGTAATTTAAAGACTCATAATGGTGTTCAAGCCACTCGGCCATCTCAACCAGCTTTTTAAATGCCGGGTAACGATTGATTTGCCGCTCCCGATTGGCGCGCATGCAATCCTTGATCAATTTCAAGCGAGCTTCGGGATCGGCAGGGATGCTGGGTTCAACCAGCGCCGCCAATAGCGGATCAGTAATTGAAATACCGTCGTGCAAATAACTGCTGACTTGCTTGGCATAGTCCTCTATCTGTTCCAGCAGGATAGGCGCAAAATTTACCACGGCCTTGGCTTGGGGCGCCGCCTCCAGATGCGCCGCCATATCAACGTAATCTTTAATCACATGCAGATACGTCCAGGGCAGTTTATATTCGCCGGTTTGCAAATCTCTGTATTCCGGCTGATGCATGTGCCAACACAATACCAATTTCAATTTCTTTTTATCAACCATAATGTCGTCCGCTTTGTCCTTTACTGTCCGGCGTAATCAAAATCACCTCATCTGAAATATAAAATGTTTCTTCTCGAGACCTTCACGACACTTCGCCTATCTCACGTAGTGTCTTCGAAGCCCCAGCATATCAGGCGTCACTAACACGACCCCGCCGGGGCTGACATAAAATCTTTTTTCATCTTCTTCCCTGTTTTCGCCGATCACGGTGCCTTCCGGTATTTCACAGCCTTTTTCTATAATGGCTTTTGTGATGCGGCAATGGCGGGCAATATTGACTTCAGGCAGAACAATCGTATCCTTCAAGGTGGTATAGGAATTGACCCTAACATTAGAAAACAGCAAGGAATGCCTGACTGTCGATCCGGAAATCACACATCCGCCGGATACCATGGAATCGACGGCCATGCCGCGCCGCTTGTCATTGTCAAAAACAAATTTGGCCGGTGGCGCCTGTACCTGGTAAGTCCAGATCGGCCAGCTCTTGTCATAGAGATTCAGATCCGGCTTAACGCCAATCAACTCCATATTAGCGGCCCAGTAGGCATCTATCGTACCCACATCGCGCCAGTAACTTTGCTCACCGCTTTGCAAATCCAGGAACGGATAAGCATTGACCACATATTTATCAATGACGGACGGGATAATATCCTTGCCGAAATCACGGCTTGACCCCCGCGTATCGGCATCCTTGATCAATTGTTCATACAAAAACGCGGCGTTGAAAATATAAATCCCCATCGATGCCAGTGCCGTATCGGTTCTGCCCGGCATGATCGGCGGGTTTTTCGGTTTTTCCACGAACGACTTAACGCGCCGGTTGACATCGACGTCCATGACGCCAAAAGCCGTCGCATCCTGCAGCGACACTTCGATGCAGCCTATCGTTAAATCGGCATTTTTTTCGACATGATCGGCCAACATGGGGCCGTAGTCCATTTTATAGATATGATCGCCGGCCAGTACGAGGATGAATTCAGGCCTGCGGCTGCGCAGAATATCGATATTCTGGTAAATCGCATCGGCAGTCCCTGCGTACCAGGAGCCTTCCTCATGCCTTTGCTGGGCCGGCATCAGGTCGACATACTCGCCGAACTCGCCGCGTAAAAAACCCCATCCCTGCTGAATATGGCGAATCAGGGAGTCGGCTTTGTACTGGGTCAGAACGCCTACTTTACGGATGCCGGAATTGATACAGTTGGACAGCGGAAAATCGATGATCCTGAACTTGCCGCCGAAAGGAACAGCGGGCTTGGCGCGCCAATCCGTCATATTCTCCAATCGCGAACCACGACCACCGGCTAGGATTAAAGCAATGGTATTGCGTGTTAAATGACTGACAAAACGATCATGATGCTGATTACTGGTCGCTGACATTTTTGATCTCCATGTGGAATAGGCTCACAACTGTTATTTAATTTTTGGTAATATTTACGCATTCATTATCACGAAATCATTATCTTACTATTCCGAGGGCATTCAAAGTGAAAAAGCAGTCGACCAGTACGCTTGACTCCGATTCTATTAAAATCATAGAAGCCAGGCATCATGACCCTTTTTCTGTTTTGGGCCGCCATCAAAAAAATAAGTCAACTCAGATTAAAGTCTACCTGCCTTACGCCGAATCAGTGCGCTTGGATAATGATGGCCCTGCGTTCCAGAGAATAACCGGTACGGACTTTTTTGAATATAACGCCGAAAGTGAAGAATTACCAAAACATTATAAGCTCTCCTGGATAGATAAGGACGGCTATGCGCACGAGAATTACGATCCGTATGATTTTCCTGTGCAGTTATCGGAGTTTGACCGGCATTTATTCGGAGAAGGCCGCCACTGGCACATCTATCAGAAACTGGGCGCTCACTTGCATAGCGCTGACGGCATTGAGGGCGTGCTATTCGCCGTCTGGGCGCCCAACGCCGGCCGGGCCAGCGTTATCGGCGACTTCAATCTGTGGGACGGCCGCTGCCACCCGATGCGGAACCTCGGCAGCAGCGGCATCTGGGAGCTATTCATACCGGGCCTGACAACCGGCTGTTTATACAAGTTTGAAATAGTCAACCGGCAGAGCAATGAAGTTCTGATCAAGACCGACCCTTATGGGCAGCAATTTGAATTCCGCCCCAAAACGGCATCCATTGTCGTGAATGAAAAAGGCTATGCCTGGCAGGACCACCAATGGATGAACCAGCGCAGCACAAGCCGCGATTGGCTGCATGAACCCATGTCGATCTATGAAGTCCATCTGGGCTCGTGGAAACGTGATCCTCGGGGCAATTTCCTCAATTATCGTGAACTGGCGGCACAACTCGTCGACTATGTGAAAGAAATGGGCTTCACCCATATTGAACTGCTGCCCGTGACCGAACATCCTCTGGATGCGTCGTGGGGTTATCAAACCACCGGCTACTTCGCTCCGACCAGCCGCTACGGAACCCCCGATGACTTCCGCTATTTCATCGACACTTGCCATCAAAACAACATAGGCGTCATCCTGGACTGGGTGCCCGCGCATTTCCCCAAGGACTACTTTGCCCTGGCCCGTTTTGACGGCAGCGCGCTTTATGAGCATGAAGACCCGCGCAAAGGCGAACACCGCGACTGGGGCACGCTGATCTATAACTACGGCCGCAATGAGGTAAAAAACTTTTTACTGTCCAGTGCCATCTTCTGGCTGGAAGAATTCCATCTCGACGGTCTGAGGGTCGATGCCGTCGCCTCGATGCTCTATCTGGACTATTCACGCGGCCCGGACGACTGGATTCCGAACATCTATGGCGGCAACGAGAATCTGGAAGCCATCGATTTTCTGAAAGAACTAAATACGGTTACGCACGACCAGCATCCCGGCACCGTCATCATGGCCGAGGAATCCACTTCCTGGCCGCAGGTGACGCGGCCGACCTGGACCGGCGGGCTGGGCTTCTCCATGAAGTGGAATATGGGCTGGATGCACGACACTCTGGCCTATATGAGCCAGGAACCTATCCACCGCCAATATCATCATGACCAGCTTACCTTCGGCATGCTTTACGCATTTACCGAAAACTTCACCTTGCCCTTCTCTCATGACGAGGTCGTGCATGGCAAAGGCTCTCTGGTCAACAAAATGCCCGGCGACGAATGGCAACGCTTTGCCAATCTGCGGCTGTTATATGCCTATATGTACACCTACCCGGGCAAAAAACTGCTGTTTATGGGCTGCGAATTCGGACAAGGCACGGAATGGAATTTCAACCGGGCTCTGGACTGGTATGTGTTGGATTATGCGCATCATCGCGGCGTGCAAAAACTGGTAAAAGACTTGAACACACTCTATAAAGATCATCCGGCTTTATACACGCATGATTTTGACCATCACGGGTTTGAATGGATCGATTGCCACGATGTACAACAGTCCATCATCAGTTACCGCCGCAAAAGCGATCATGAAGAACTGTATATCATTCTTAACTTTACCCCGGTCGTCAGGGAACACTACCGGATCGGCGTTCCACAAGCCGGCACTTACACTGAAATCTTCAATTCCGATTCCACCTATTATGACGGCGGCAACGTCGGCAATGGCCAGGTTACCTCGGAGCCTATAGCCTGGATGAATCAGCCTCATTCCCTCAGCCTTACTTTACCCCCTTTAGGAGCCATCATCTTAAAGCCATAAAGGATTGCAAAAACAAGCTATGAAAAAAATACTTTTTGTCACCAGCGAAGCCCACCCGTTGATCAAAACTGGAGGCCTCGCTGATGTTTCAGGCAGCCTGCCCAAAGCACTGGCCGAGTTATCGCAAGACGTACGCCTGGTCATGCCCCATTATCAGGCCATCAAAACGCATGGCGATGTCCGCTTTCTTTGCTCCGTGCGAGTCGATAACCGCGATGTCAACATTCTTGAAACGCGCATGCCGGATAGTCCGGTTATCGTCTGGCTGGTCGATTATCCCGAGTTTTTCGATTATCCCGGCAATCCTTATCACGATGAGCAAGGCAACGACTGGCCCAACAATGCCGAACGTTTCGCCTTGTTTTGCCGCATTGCCGCAGAAATCGCCATGGATCGGGCTCACCTGAACTGGAAGCCCGATCTCGTGCACTGCAATGACTGGCAGAGCGGTCTGGTTCCGGCATTGCTATCCTTGGAACACGACCGGCCGGTTACCGTGTTCACTATACACAACATGGCTTATCAGGGATTATTCCCGAGCAGCAGCACAGCCCCATTGAATTTACCGGGTCAGTTATGGCAGCCTTACGGGCTTGAATTCCATAGTATGTTGTCCTTTATAAAAGGCGGCCTGGTTTATGCCGATCGCATTACCACGGTCAGTCCGACTTATGCCCAGGAAATTCAAACACCGGAGCTGGGTTACGGCCTTGAGGGACTTTTGACTTATCGCAAGGAGTTCTTAAGCGGAATTATCAACGGCATTGATACCGAACAGTGGAATCCGGCAACCGACCCCCTCATTGAGCAGCACTATCAGACCGAATCACTCCAGGACAAACAACTCAACAAATCCGCCCTGCAGAGAAAACTGTCGCTGCCGGTTGACGAGCATGTTCCGGTCATTGGGCTGATCAGCCGACTGGTTGAACAAAAAGGCATAGACCTGTTGCTGGAATGCCTTTCCGAAATGGCCGCCATGCCCTTGCAATTTGCACTGCTCGGCAGCGGCGACAAGGTCTTTGAACAACGACTGCTGAATTTTGCGCATTCATATCCCGACAAGATCGCAATCACCATCGGCTATGATGAATCGCTGGCCCATCTTATCGAAGCCGGCGCCGATATTTTCCTGATGCCGTCCCGGTTTGAGCCCTGCGGCTTGAATCAAATGTACAGCCAACGCTACGGCACTTTGCCGGTCGTCCGCAAAACCGGCGGCTTGGCCGATAGTGTCGTTGACGCTGTCCCTGAGACAATCACCAATGGCACGGCCACCGGCATTGTTTTCAACGACGCCAGCGCCGGCTCTCTGATGGAAGCGATCAAGCGTGCGCTGATTTTATACAGCATGCCCGACATCTGGAAAAAACTGCAGGTTAATGCCATGAAAAAAGATTTTTCCTGGCAGCGCAGCGCCGAGCAGTATCTGGAATTATATCGGAGCATCTCGCTCCATCCTTGAAAAGGCGGCCATCCCGGCCGCCTTTAACCGCTTGTTAGCCCGTGGAGGTTGAGTTGGATACAACACGCCTGCTATTGATCTTCATGCTGCTGTCCGGCAAGCTCGCCCTGGCGGAGCAAACCGTTATTGAAGTGATCCCGCTGGCTAACCGGCCAGCCTCCGAGATACAGCCCCTACTCGAGCCCTTGTTGGAATATACCGACCATGTGATTGCCAGCGGCTCCAGCCTGGTGATCAAAACCACGCCGGAACGGCTGACTGAAATCAGGGCGCTGGTCAGTGAACTGGACACCCGGCTGAACAATCTGGTCATTACCGTCATTCAAAGCCGGCAGCTGACCGCCGACGAACTCAACGCAGCGGCCAGAGTCAGGATCAGCGGCCCGATCGATGACCCATCGAAAGCCCGCGCCAGCGTATATGACCGCTACTCTCAAAATCAGAATCAGTACGCCAGCGAAAGCACGCAAACTATTCGGACCCTGGAAGGCAATACCGCTTACATTCAAGCCGGCAACACGTATCCAATGGAAAACGTGCAGATCTACGATTCGGGCTATGGCCCTACAGTGTCCGCTACGACCAGCTTTATCGACACGACGACGGGCTTTGCCGTCACGCCGAGGCTTGCAGGCGAACAGGCCATTCTGGACGTCTCGCCCTGGTCGGACAAACTCAACGCGCGCGGCCAGATGGAAACCCAAGGCGCACAAACCACAATTCGGGTCAAGCTGGGCGACTGGGTGGAACTGGGCGGCATCTACGAAGACAACCAAAGCAGAGGCGGTGGAAATTTGGCCCGCAGTCAACAGAACGGCCAAAACAAACTGCGTATTTTTGTGAAAGTCGACAAGACCGATTAGAAAAAAGCGCTGGAACATAAAACCAAATCAAATCTGGACATTTACGGCTTAAGTTACAGCAAAAGCGGTCCATCGATTAAAAATAATCCGTAAGATAAGCAGATTGCAGCGCGGCTACGAGTTTGCCCGCATCTGCTCGAGCGGGTTAGCGAACAGAAAGGCGGCCAGCAACACAGGGCTCCAGCAATTGAATACCGCCCGCCGCTCAGCATCAGCTAAGCGCGCTCGACGTGTCCTATGAAGTGCACAATCAAGAACGATACCGCTGTCAATGATATTATTGACCTTCGGCGCCGTTGATCAAATCGTCGCCATTACTGCCGCCGCACACCGCTTCATTCGCGCCGAGTTCACCGGCAGAATCGCCGTCCCCCAGTTCGAAAATGGCATCGTTATCTTGCATATCGTACTGAAAGTCGGACTCAGCGTTTTCCTCTATTCCTTCAAGAGGCGGAGATCCGGAACAGCGAAAATCCACTGCGACATCCGCTTTTAGAACGGAAGCACTATTCGGTTCTATTCCATGAGATGTAATAGCGTAAAAAAACAGTATAGCGGCCAATGTATAAATTTTCATAACCTAATTCCTCTTTTCTTGCGCAATCACGCCTTACCTTAACTGTTGCCCCTTCCTCAAGTCATGCCGACTAGATTGGAGCTTTAGCGAAAGACCGGCCCTGGAGACTTTCAGACCTCTCTTCGACAGTCACTTATTGCAAGCCAATTGTGATATTCGGACGGTTCAGGAGAAATTGCCGGGGCAAAGTGATCTAAAAACCACGACGATTTATTCCCATACGGTTCGAGGCAGAACTTTAAAACAGGCACGAAGCCCGCTTTATTTTTACCACAATTAAAAATACTGCGAAAACAAAATTAAGACTTACTTGTTCTTTATCCTTCTCCCACCCAGAGAAGATTGGGATGAAATGGGCTAAAAGAAAGCTATTTTTAAAGCCTGTGAAGGCGATGGTTGCTATCACAAGCCTAACACTTAGGCTGTGTTCGTCTTCCAGCCAGCTCTGCAATTCCTTCAGCGTCATCGATAGGCTATGTGCTAGCTGTTCCTTGATAGCCGCTTCATACGGCTCCAGCCGCGAGCATTTGCAGTCGCCGGAGGGCTCGCCCTGGACGGCTCCAGTTTCACGCCATAAGACGTGCATCCTGCAGACGAAGGCCAGGCTGACCCCGTATTGCAAAGCCACGGTCCGCACGGTGTGGACTGCAGCAGCGGCTTCAGCCACACGGCTGCGTAAATCTTCTGAACAAGGTTGGCATGATAAAAGACTGGCTTATAGCGTTTAACAAATGGTCAGTTTATAGCATTTTTATCTAAACGATAACTTCCCTAGCCTCAATTCATGGCTTACCTGCTGCGAATCGACAACTGAATTTACGGGCGAGGTTTCTGAGGACCGGCTAACGCCTCAGCCATCAGGAAAGTAGCAGCGAAGAGTCAATCATATGATGAATTTTTTATGGTTCGGTTGAACTTGAGCATGGTTGGTGATTGTCAGATGCTGCAGAACGACCGGCGCTCTGCAGCATCCAAGCCCTATTGAGCGAAGCACCCATAACACGCAGCAGTATATAAGGCTTAGCAATGCTGTTCTGGTCAACGCAACAGAATCTAAATCATTCGTCTATGAAAAGAATAATAAAAGAATGGATTAAACACCATGATTACCATTTTCACTTAGCCTCTCCATTTATTAATATTTCATGCAGATGGTCTTTGTGCATTCTTTTATTGTTAAACGGCTGCTCAATTCAAGATTACAGGCCGACTCCTCTGCCTTTATATATGAATGAATCCGGACCACCTATTGCCGATGCGCCTCCACCAAATGCGTTTTCTGCCGAAACTAGAGCTACTTCAGTTCCCTCCGAAACATTAGCTGAGCCTAAGGAACTCACGTTGAACCAGGCGGTACAAACCGCTTTGAAATCTGATCCGCGAATCAAAGCCGCCTTAGAAAACATCAATCAGGCCGAAGCTGATCTGATTACGGCAGGCTTGATACCCAATCCTCAGATAAACACCGATATACAGTTAATGCCTTTGAATCGGTCATTTACAGCCGACCGGCAAGGCGGACCTCCGCAATTTGATTTTAATGTCGCCATGCCTGTCGATTGGTTTTTGTTCGGAAAGAGAGCGGCTGCGATAACGTCCGGGCAATATGGGGTCGAAGCGTCAGCGGCTGACTTTGCCAATACCGTCCGGCTTAGGATTGCAGCAACTATTGCGGCATTCTATGACGTTCTGGAGATGCAGGCGATGCTGGATCTCGCCTATGAAAACCAGCGCAATTTAATCAAAATGGAGCAGATTATTCTTAAACGGGTGGCTCTCGGAGGAGTCGGCACCATCGAAGCGGACCGAATCAAGCTCTCTATTTTCAGTAGCCACCGTGAAGTTCATGCGCGAGAACTGGATTTAGTCTCCGCGTTTAACCAATTACGTACCTTGTTGGGCATTCAAGCCAATATTCCCATCAAGGTAAAAGGTACATTGGAAATCAACACATTGGCGAAGCCAATAGAGGCCGAAACCGCTTTCAAACTAGCCGAGGAAAACAGGCCCGATCTAAGCGCCTTGCGTCGCCAATTAGATAAGGCCGATTCAGATATAAAGCTGGAAGAAAGAAGAGCCTATCCGCAAGTAATACCTGGCATTGGCTATACCAGACAATTCCAACAGCAGGCCATCGGCTTTCCCGATGCCAACTCGTGGATGGCCGGAATCAATCTCACCGTGCCTATTTTTGATCGCAATCAGGGCAACATAGCCAAAGCAAAGTCCATTAAAACTCAAACACAGTACAATCTACAGGCCCAGCTGGTGGATTTGCGCGCGGAAATTGACCAGGCCGCGAAAACCTTTGCTTCTTCGTATCAATTTTTAACCAACGACGATCCAGGACAACTGGAAGCTGCAAGAAATGTGCGGGACAAAATCACCCAAGCCTACGAGCTAGGCGGTAAAACCCTGATAGAAGTATTGGATGCACAGCGGGCCTACCTGGAAACCTATCGAGTCCATATCAATGGGCGATCCAGCTATTGGCACGCATTGAATCAACTTAACGCAGTTATTGGTAAAGAAGTATTACGATGATCCATTCAACTTTTTTGTACAGTTGCCTCAAACGCTCTGGCCGATCAAAAACAATACTGGCGGCCGGTATGGTATTCGCTATCCTGATAGGTAAATCATGGCATGAAGCGGCGTCGGATCAAAAAGAATTCACCGCCGCGGGAGCGCCGAAAGTCGTTCAGCTGATTGAGCCGGGGCTGATTGAGGTCAAACCCGGAAGCCTGCTGGAAAAGAAATTCGACATCTCGACTGTACAGAAAAAGCGCATCAGTACGCCTTTACTGGTTGTGACCGGAGCCGTTGTGGCCCATCTTCCTATCGGCCCGACGCCTAAAGAAGACCGCTGGCAGTTTAATAGTATTGAGTTGTCCGGCGTTTATGCCGACTGGCTAAGGGCCCAGGCTGAAAAAGAATTCAATGGCAAACGTTTGGCAAAAATTCGCGAACTGACCGCAACGCAATTTAACTCCCAAAAACTGGTTGTCGAGCGTCTACGAAAACTGGTCGCTACCGGTACGGAAGCAATTCGCGACCTGACCGCTGCAGAGGCCAACTTGCTCGAGGTCCAATTGGAAGGCCAAAAAGACGTCTATGAGGCTGAAACGGCGCTCACTGTAGCCACCCGCAATCGTGCGGCGCTCGAGAGGAAGCTGTTGCAGGAAGGCGTAGACCCTCTTCTATTGCAGAGCTCCAATCCCGGCGTTTCTTTGATTATGGCTGACGTGCCCGAATTGAAAATTGGCCTGGTATCGGCAGGCCAATCCTGTGTAGCGCGATTTTATGGGATTCCCAATCAGGCGTTTTTCGGCAAGGTACGCAGCCTGGCGCCCACCCTATCGGCTGAAAGACATACATTAAGGGTGTTTTTTGAATTGAATGATCAGGCCAATCAATTTAAACCGGGCATGTATGCTGAAATCGGCCTGGGCACCGACCCGCGGGAAGCCATTATGGTTCCGGTCGATGGCGTCCTGCACAGCGGGGATGCCGATTATGTATTGATTGGGGCCGGGCCGGGCTTATGGCGCATCACCCGAGTAGAAGTCGGCGAAAATATTGATGATCACATTGAGATTCTTAAGGGCCTGCAAGGTGGCGAGCGTATTATCGGCAATGGCGCCATTTTGCTAAAACCGATGCTGGTACAGTCGCTGCAGGGGGGAGAAGCCGGAAGCGCACCCGGCTCTGTAGGAGTAACGCGATGATTCCGCAATTACTCAATCAGGCGATGCATTATCGCTTGATGATTTTAAGCGGCACCTTCATAGTGATTATTCTGGGTGTGTGGTCATTTTCGAGAATGCAGGTCGACGCCTATCCTGACATATCCTCACAGATGGTTCAGGTTATAACGGTCTTTCCAGGCCGTGCACCCGAAGAAGTGGAGCGCCAGGTAACCGTACCGGTAGAAATTGAGATGCGCAACGTCCCCCGCGTGGTAAACATACGTTCTCGAACGATTTTCGGTCTGTCGGTAGTTCAGCTGACTTTCGAAGAAGGCGTTGAGAGCTATTGGGCCAGACAGCGCGTAGAGGAAAAACTTGCCAATATCGATCTGCCTGATGGCGCGTCGGCCGAATTGGGCCCACTGGCGACAGCATACGGCGAAATACTGCGCTATGAACTGGTATCGGATGGGCGCTATGACCTTATCGAACTTCGATCGATCAATGACTGGATAGTCATCCCCCATCTGTTGCGCGCCGCCGGCGTCGCCGATGTTACCAACTTCGGCGGTTATGAAAAACAGTACACAATACTGCTGCATCCATCGCAGTTGAAACGTTTTGGGCTATCTCTTAACGATATTGTCGATGCCGTGCAGTCTAACAATGAGAGCGCCGGCGGCAGCGTGTTGTCACGCGGGAGCATGTCCTTTGTCATCCGTGGTAAGGGAGCTTTGCAAGATATATCGGAAATCGGCAACATTTTCGTTAAGTCGTTCGGCGGCACCCCAATCTATGTGCATGACGTAGCCGATGTGGAAGTCGGCTCCAAGATACCGTCCGGAATTCTGAGCAAAGATAACAAAGACGAATCCATTGAAGGTATCGTTCTGATGCGCCGGGGAGAAAATACTTCGGATACATTGGATCATGTCAAAGCGGTGACCGCCGATCTTAATCAGATTGATTTGCCGGAAGGCGTAGAGCTGGTGCCCTTCTATGATCGCTCCCAGTTAGTTGATACGACACTGCACACCGTAGGCCATAGCGTGCTTTTAGGAATATCGCTGGTGACCGTGGTATTACTGTTCTTTCTGGGGCGCCCTTCTCTAGCATTAATAGTGGCCTTGACCATTCCTTTTTCATTATTGTTTGCCCTGGTAATGATGAATGCTTTCGGCATTCCGATCGGTTTGCTTTCGATTGGCGCCATTGATTTCGGTATCATCGTTGACGGCTCTGTCATTATGGCGGAAAACATCGCCCACCGTTTACATGACTCGACGCAAAAAAATGATCATGTCGGTGCGGCGAAAACGGTATTGCTTGCGGCTTTGCAGGTAGAGCGCCCTGTCTTTTTCTCAATCCTGATGATAGTAGGCGCTTTCTTGCCGTTGCTGACTCTGACGCATATAGAGGGACTGTTATTTCGTCCTATGGCGCTGACCATCCTGTTTGCCTTATTTGGCGCCATGCTATATGCGCTGTTTGTGGTGCCCGTTTTATCCAGCCTATTGTTTAAAAAGGGCTACCGCGATTGGGAAAATCCGATATTAACCTGGCTTTATCCTCGTTACGCTGCCGCGCTCAACTTTTTATTACGTTTTCGCTGGCAATCAATCGGCGTTGCGGTAGTTGTGCTTGCCGGCATTTTGCTATTGATTGTTCCTCGCCTTGGCACGGAATTTCTGCCGTATATGGATGAAGGCGTCATCTGGGTGCGTGCGAATTTTCCTGAAGGTACTTCTTTACAGCAATCGTCAAAATTCGGCCAACGGCTGCGTGAAATTACAGCTGAATTTCCCGATATAGATTTTATAGTCGTTCAAGCAGGCCGCAGCGATAGCGGCACCGATCCTTTTCCGCCCAGCCGGCTTGAAATGTTGATCAGTCCGAAGCCGCGGGACCAGTGGGTCCAGTTCAAGCGTAAACAGGAACTGCTTGCCGCCTTGGGAGCCCGCTTTCGTGCAGAGTTTCCAACCACCCGCTTCAATTTCACCCAACCGATCATAGACAGCGTGACGGAAGACGCCAACGGCACCTCGGCCAATCTGGCGGTTGAATTTTCCGGCGCCGATTCGGGCGTTTTATTGAATCTGGCGAGAAAAACTCAAGCGCTGATCAGCAAAGTTCCTGGCGCAGTGGATGTCGCTATCGAGCAGGAAGGCCCTCAGCCTCAGTTGGTCATAAGCCCCGACCGCGCCTTGTGCGCCCGCTACAATGTCAATGTAGAAGATGTCACGCAGCTCATTGACGTGGCTATCGGCGGCTCGCCTATCGGCCTCCTGTTTGAAGGTGAACGGCGTGTTGATATTGTTGCCCGATTCGCGAAAGAGGTTTTACGCTCACCGGCCGCGATCGGGCGTCTGCCTGTCTATAATGCCGATGGCATACCTATCCCGCTAGCCCAGGTTGCCCATATTGATATTATCGATGGGCAGACATTAATTGCCCGAGCAGATGGAAGACGCCGATTGACCGTGAGGACGGATATCATCGGACGCGACCAGGGTGGTTTTGTATCCGATGCACAACGGTTGTTCAAACAGGAAATTGAAGCGCCCAGCGGCTATCGCGTAGCCTGGCTGGGGATGTTCGAGAATCTTGAACGGGCTGCCCAGCATTTCAAAATACTGGTGCCTTCAAGCATCGGCGTCATATTTCTTCTGCTGCTGGTGACATTCGGCTCGTTGCGGGCATCGCTGTCGCTACTGTTTGCGATTCCTTTCGCCTTCGTGGGCGGTGCCACTGCCCTTTATCTTCGGGGCATGAATTTGAACGTCTCCTCAGGCGTCGGCTTCGCAGCGGTTTTTGGAGTTTCGCTTATGAATGGCGTGCTGATCATAAGAACCATTACTGAATTACGCCTTGCCGGCATGCCTATGGATCAAGCCATTACCGAAGGCTCTGTGCGCTGCATCCGACCCATTCTGGTGGCATCATTAGTCGCTATTCTTGGCCTGGTACCTGCATCGCTCGCTACCGGGCTAGGTTCCGATGTGCAGCGCCCTTTGGCTACCGTGATTGTCTGGGGGCTATTCAGCGCTACCGTTATGACGGTTATGCTGGTGCCTATTCTCTATCGGTTATTCGAGCCGCGCATCAAATCGCCTACTCCGGAAGAACAAGAACTGGATACGATAGCATCGCCTCATTAAGAAAATTGTAGTGCCAACAATAATCGCGGAAAATATTGACTCCCACAAACATCAGCCCTGCTGCAACAGTTTATAAATGCCGGCACCCGCAATCATTAACGCGACGGTTGCCAAGAACCGAAGCGGTTGTGGTCAATGCCGCCAATCGAAAGGCTCTATCAGGCTGCGGCAAAGCCATCGGCGCCAGCATGACGGAAGGCGGTACCGGAAAGAATGAGGATTCGGCAAAACTTAATGCCGATGTTTAGGTCATGGCAGTGCTTATCATATAATTTCTGGAACATCACATTTCCGTTCCCGGCAAAAAAGGCACAAAACTTACCGGCTCCAGTTCTTCAACTTCAAATCCGCCTTGTATGCGGATAACCCGTTGCAACCTCTGATTGCCTGCCTTGCCGACCGGAACGATCATGACGCCGCCCAGCGCCATCTGCTGCAGCAGCGTATCAGGAACCTCAGACGGTGCAGCCGACACAAGGATGCCGTCATAGGGTGCATGTTTCGGCCAGCCCAGGATGCCATCGCCATGCAGAAAACTGACGTTCTTCAGTTTTAAATCCCACAAATGGCTTTTGGCTTTTCTCTGCAAAGGCCAGATTCTTTCTATGGAATATACGTGATCGACCAGCTGCGCCAGAATGGCGGTCTGATAACCGCAACCGGTACCGATCTCAAGCACTTTTTCCAGACGGCCGAACTCGAGCAGCAATTCCGTCATTCTGGCGACGATATAAGGCTGAGAGATAGTCTGATTATAGCCGATAGGCAAAGCGACATCTTCATACGCCCGGCTCGACAATGCCTCATCCATGAAAATATGCCGCGGCGTATTGCACATCGCATCGAGAATTTTATTGTTTTTAATGCCCTGTTGCGATAAGCGGCTGACCATGCGCTCCCGGGTACGCCGGGAAGTCATGCCGATCCCTTGCAATCGTTGCATCATAAGCCGTCCTCCTTAGGCAACCATTCCTTTATAGCATTTATGCGCTCATACCGGGTTAAATCGACTTGTAAAGGCGTAACTGACACATAACCCGTATTAACGGCATAAAAGTCAGTTCCGGGCCCGGCATCCTGTTCTGTTCCCGGCGGCCCTACCCAATAAATAATGCGCCCGCGAGGGTCATTAGTCTTGACCACCGGTTCGGCTTTATGCCGCTGACCCAAGCGCGTAGCCTGATAGCCTCTCAGATCCTTTATTGTCACATCGGGCACATTGACGTTCAGGATGGTATCCTGCGGCAAAGGGTGCTTGATCAATTGCTGCAGCAGCGTCACTGCCACATGCGCGGCTGTATCAAAATGGGTCGGATTGCTTGATGCCAGAGAGATGGCGATGGCGGGAAGCCCCAGAAAGCGGCCTTCGGTTGCCGCGGCGACGGTTCCGGAATAGAGCACATCATCGCCCAGATTGGCGCCATGGTTGATGCCGGCAAAAACCATGTCGGGCTCATGTTCCAACAGTCCCGTGACAGCCAAGTGCACGCAATCGGTCGGCGTGCCGTCCACTCGAACGAAACCGTTTTCAGCAACGGCCATCCGCAAAGGCCTTTCCAGTGTCAAGGAATTGCTTGCAGCGCTGCGGTTCCTGTCCGGCGCAACCACTGATAAGTCGGCATGTTTGCGCAATACATCCGCCAGCGCACATAGCCCTTCAGCCAAGTACCCGTCATCATTACTTAACAAAATGTGCATTATCAGTCGCCCTGAAGCAAAATAAGCTATAGAATTTCACATCTTAGCAACAATACTCTTCAAAATCAGCTTTCGTGGTAAAAAAAAATCTCACTCCAGAAGACAGCCATTTATTTCGCCAGACGGTCGGAAAGGTAACGACTGTAAAAGACGATAAGGTACTGTTTACAGAAGATAAAAAACCCAAGCCTTTTCCCAAGCCGGCCTCTGTCGATATGGAGGCCTATTTAATCGATAAGGCTGAAATAGATCTTGAAAGCGTGAGTCTTGAAGACACAATGAGCTTTCTTTCGCCGGGCCTGCAAAAAAATGTCTTAAAGAAACTGCGTCGCGGCTATTTCGGCCTCGACGCCGAAATCGACCTGCATGGGCTAAGCAGCAATGAAGCCAAGCGCCAGCTGCTCAGATTTCTGCACATGTGCGTAGAAGACGGTTTCCGTTGCGTCCATATCGTGCACGGCAAGGGCTATCGCTCGCCCGATAATCTTCCTGTTCTGAAAAACAACCTTAACCTATGGCTCAGGCAGCACAAGGACGTTCAGGCTTTTTGCTCGGCGCCGCCCAAAGACGGCGGCGCCGGCGCGGTTTTTGTGCTATTGCACGTCGCCGAGAAATACCGGAACGATAACGAGTTCTTTTAATCCACGGTCCATTGCACTAAGCCGCTATAGGCCGTGCCGATGACCAGCACGCCGAACACGATCCTGTACCAGGCAAACGCAGTAAAATCATGATGGCTGATATAGCGAAGCAAGGCGCGCACGGCTAACAAAGCGCTGAAAAAAGCCGCGACCAAACCGACGGCAAATACAGGCAAATCTGTGCTGTGCAGCAAATCGCGGTGCTTATATAAATCATAAATGCTGGCGATAATTAAAGTCGGTATGGCCAGGAAGAAAGAAAACTCGGTCGACGCCTTGCGCGACAAGCCGAATAATAAACCGCCGATAATCGTCGACCCGGAGCGGGACGTGCCCGGTATCAGTGCCAGGGCCTGCGCAAAGCCGAGCTTTAACGCATCCATCGCGGTTAAATCCTCAACTTCATGAATGCGGATCTTATGCTCTCTTTTTTCGGCCCAGAAAATGATGAAAGCACCGATAATGAAAGCTGACGCGACAGGAATCGGTTTGAACAGATGCGCTTTAATCAGGCTGCCGAATAACAAGCCCAAAATCGCCAGCGGCAAGAAGGCAATCGCCAGATTGACAGTAAATTTGAGCGCCTCAGGCTGCCATTTCAATAAGCCTGCGATGGTTCTGCCGATCTTGGCCCGGTACTCCCAGCAGATCGCCAGAATGGCGCCTGTCTGAATCACAATTTCAAAAACCTTGCCGGTTTCGTCGTTAAAACTCAGCAAATCGCCGACCAGGATCAAGTGTCCGGTGCTGGAGATAGGCAGAAATTCGGTCAGTCCTTCGACGACACCCAAAATGAAAGCTTTTAAAGCGAGTATTAAATCCATTGTTGTCTCTTCGTTTATACTTCTTCGATAATTTCGCGTAATACCGCCGTCGCGTAACTGCCGGCCGGTAAGGTAAAACTCAACGCCAATGCCCGGTTATCGATAAACTGCCATTGCAGATTCCGGACGTTCACCCGCAGCGCGCGCCGGTCGCTCTCCACATCGGCATTAACCAGGCCCCGAGCCAGATCTTCATACTTGTCGGCAATGGTTTGCTCAATCGCCCGGGCATCGGCCGATACACCCGGCTCGCCTTTGCCCCACAAAGCACCGGTCGGGTGTATGTCTTTCGCCTGCAGCCGCCGGATGATGTCCTGATCGGGCTGATCCGATTTGAAACAGCTATGCGACTGATCAAACATATAAGTATCACCGACGACAGCCTGATTCCAGGTTTGCTGCGTGATTCGACAGGCCAGGATCTGATTGAAAAGATAAGAGCGAGCCGCCGATAAATAGATGCTGCGCTGTTCGCGCTTGACTTTCATGCCCTGAAACAGCGCCAGAGCCTTGCTGACATTGCGGCCTTCATGGCCGAAACGCTGGGGGCCGAAATAATTGGCGATGCCGCCTGCCTTGATGGCTTCCAGCCGGGCAAGGGTTTGTTCCTGATCGCCCTGCCATTCCCGCACGACGATTTTGAAACTGTTGCCGGACAGAACGCCGCGCTTTAATTTTTTGGCATGGCGGACAGATTCAAGAATCCTGACGTTATCGGATGCAAACTGCGCCCAGTCGGGATCTTCCTTGCCCGGCAGCCAGATGCTGAACCACTGGGTCGTGACGGCATGCCGGTCTTTCAGGCCGGCATAGCTGACATCGCGCTGCCTGACATTGGCAAACCGGGCCAATTGCCGGGCTACATAGTCGGTGTTTTCATCCTTTTTTTCTATGCGCAGAAACACATGCTCGCCAGCGCCAGCCGGCTCAAAGGACAGATGTTCGTCGACGATAAAGTCTTCCGGTACTGTGCGGATGTTGCCGCGGCCGGCAGGTCCGCCGTAAACACAGGGCCACTCAGGTATTTCGATTAATTGCGTCAAATTCGGCTCGGCTTATCAGATAACTGGTTATTTTTCTATCAAGACGACCGCCTGAACGGCTATGCCTTCTTTGCGGCCTTCAAAACCGAGCTTTTCCGTCGTGGTCGCCTTGACATTGACGCAATCGACGTCGACTTCCAGGTCATCGGCGATATTGCGGCACATCGCGCTGATGTGGGGCGCCATTTTCGGCGCCTGAGCGATGATCGTGATATCGGCATTGACCAGGCTATAGCCTTTTTCCTGCACAATGCGGTAGACATGACGCAGCAGCACACGGCTGTCGGCGCCTTTGAACTCCGGGTCGGTATCGGGAAAATGCTTGCCGATATCGCCCAATGCCGCCGCGCCCAGCAGGGCATCGCTTAAGGCATGTAGCACGACATCGCCGTCGGAATGCGCTTCCAGGCCTTTTTCATAGTCTATTTTTACGCCGCCTAAAATGATGTATTCGCCTTCTTTAAAGCGATGCACATCATAACCTTGTCCAACTCTGATCATTGTTGTTCCAAATAAAATTGTGCTAAGGGTAAATCTTCGGGCCGTGTGATCTTGATATTGTCGGGGCGGCCTTCGACGATTTTCGGCTGCAGCCCTTTCAATTCCAGAGCGCTGGCTTCATCGGTAATGGCCGGATTGCCTTCGGCTTCTTCCAGGGCGCTTTTTAATAGGCCGTAGCGGAACATTTGCGGCGTCAGCGCCCGCCAGATATGGTTCCTGTCCAGTGTGCCGGCAATTCGGCCGTTCTGTACATTTTTTAAGGTATCGTGCGAAGGCAAGGCCAATATGCCGCCCACATCGTCATGGATCAGGCAGGCAATCAAGTGATGAATGTCGGAAGGCGTGATGCAAGGCCGGGCCGCGTCGTGCACCAGAACCCAATCATCGTCCGATGCTTTACTGCTTATGGATTTCAATGCCGAAAGCACTGAATCGGCGCGCTCTTTGCCGCCGGCCGCGGTCAGAATCTTTTCATGCTGCGCTATCGGCAATTGCGGCCAATAAGGATCGTCACTGGAGATGGCAACGGCAATCACTTCAAAAACATCGGCTTGCAGCAATCGCGCTAGCGTTTGCTCAATCACGGTTTTGCCGGCCAGTTCAAGGTATTGCTTGGGCCGGTCGGCCTGCATACGCTTGCCGACGCCGGCCGCAGGCACAATGCCCCAGAATTTTGTGGATTCGGTCATTTATTACTAGTCAAACGATAGGATTTTATCCAGGCCGGGCCATGTTCAAGCCCGCTACTATAATCCGATTATTATTCCAAAACCTGGAAGAACGTCTCATCTTCTCTAATCATCCCTAGCTCATAGCGGGCTCTTTCCTCTATGGCTGCCTGCCCTTTTCTCAAGTCCAGCACCTCGGCGTAAAGCGCTTCATTGCGCGCCTTTTTCTCCTCCACTTGTTCCTTCAGCTCATCAAGACGCTGCTGGTACGCGTGAATTTCCCGAATGCCGCCATCGCCATACCACAAACGGTATTGGAGATGAATGGTCAGCAAGATGATAATTACGATAAGACTTTTGATTGGCTCACCCTCGAAACGGATAACGGGCGGCTGTTAACCGCCCTGCATCATTCCAGAATCCAGCTGAATTACAGCATTTTGAATGCGCTGCGGCCAGCGTATTTGGCCAGGCTGCCCAGTTCATCCTCGATTTTCATCAGGCGATTGTATTTTGCGACACGATCGGAACGGCTCAAAGAGCCGGTCTTGATTTGTCCGGTGCCGGTCGCCACAGCCAGATCGGCAATCGTGGTGTCTTCGGTTTCGCCGGAACGGTGCGAAACAACTGCCGAGTAACCAGCCGCTTGCGCCATGTTGATCGCATCCAGCGTTTCGGACAGCGTGCCGATCTGATTGAGCTTGATCAGGATGGAATTGGCGATGTTTTTGTCGATGCCTTCTCTCAGGATGGCCGGATTAGTCACAAACAGGTCATCGCCGACCAACTGGATTTGGTTGCCCAATTTTTCGGTCAGCATCTTCCAGCCGGCCCAGTCGTTTTGATCCAGGCCGTCTTCGATCGAGATAATCGGATATTTTTTGACCCAATCCATGAAAAAGTCGGTCATCTGTGCCGAATCGAAGCTTTTGCTTTCCGCCGACAATTCATAACGGCCGTTTTTGAAATATTCGGAGCTGGCCGCATCCAGGCCCAGGCAGATGTCAACGCCCGGTTTGTAACCGGCCGTTTCTATCGCTTCGATAATGACGGAAATCGCTTCTTCGTTAGAACTGAGGTTCGGTGCGAATCCGCCTTCGTCGCCGACCGTTGTGGCCAAGCCTTTCGACGTCAATACTTTTTTCAGATTATGGAACACTTCGGCGCCATAACGGATCGCTTCACGGAAGGAAGGCGCGCCTACCGGCAAAATCATGAATTCCTGCAGATCGACGCTATTGTCCGCATGCGAGCCGCCATTGATGATATTCATCATCGGCACCGGCATGATGAACTCGCCGCTCTTGTTCAGATGACGGTATAGAGGCACGCCGGCTTCCTTGGCCGCCGCATGGGCAGCCGCCATGGAGACGGACAAAATGGCGTTGGCGCCTAAACGGCCTTTATTGTCGGTGCCGTCCAGTTCATGCATTTTTTGATCGATGCCGGCCTGATCGTCCGCATCCATGCCGATAATCGCGGCGCGAATTTCAGCGTTGACGTTGGCTACGGCATTCAATACGCCTTTGCCCAGATAACGGCTTTTATCGCCGTCACGTAGTTCTATCGCCTCGCGCTCACCCGTGGATGCGCCGGAAGGCACCATGGCGCTGCCTGTCACGCCGGAAGCTAAAACAACATCCGCTTCGACAGTTGGATTGCCTCGCGAATCAAGAATTTCTCTAGCGCGAATATCGACTATTTTGGCCATGCTGATGACTCCTTTATTGTTATAGGGTTGTTTCTATGAGATGAGTGGATTTAACGGCCCGATCGATCGTGGCTAAGGTTTCCAGCAGTTCCTTCATCCTGCGCAGCGGCCAGGAATTCGGGCCATCGCTCAAGGCTTCAGCCGGACTCGGATGCGTCTCCATAAACAGTCCGGCAATGCCGACGGCCATGGCCGCTCTTGCCAGTACCGGCACAAATTCGCGCTGGCCGCCGGAAGACGTGCCCTGCCCGCCCGGCAACTGCACTGAGTGTGTCGCGTCGTAAACGACCGGGCAACCGGTGTCTCTCATGACCGCCAGTGAGCGCATGTCGGACACCAGATTGTTGTAGCCGAACGATACGCCGCGCTCGCAGACCATAATCTGCTGGTTGCCTGTCGCCTTGGCTTTATTGGCCACATGGATCATATCCCAGGGAGCCAGAAACTGGCCTTTCTTGATATTGACCGGAATGCCTTGCCTTGCGACGTCCTGAATGAAATTGGTCTGCCGGCATAAAAAAGCCGGCGTCTGCATGACATCGACTACCGACGCCACTTCTGCCAGCGGCGTGTCTTCATGCACATCGGTCAATACCGGCACGCGGATCTGCTGTTTGACCTTTTCCAGGATTTTCAGCCCCCGCTCCACGCCGGGCCCGCGGTAACTTTCATGCGAAGAGCGGTTGGCCTTGTCAAAAGATGACTTGTAAATGAACGGAATGTTCAATGCCGACGTGATCTCCTTGAGATAACCCGCCGTATCCAGCGCCATTTGCTCGCTCTCGATGACACAGGTGCCGGCGATCAGAAAGAAAGGCTGGTCGAGACCGGCTTCAAAATGGCACAGCTTCATAGCGTTCCCTTTTTGTGTTTGGATGCGGCAACGACGAATCCAGAAAATAAGGGATGGCCCTTTCTCGGCGTTGAAGTGAATTCAGGATGGAACTGACAAGCCAGGAACCATGGATGATCAGGGATTTCAATGACTTCCACCAGACGGCCGTCGATCGATTTGCCTGAAAAGCGCATGCCGGCTTTCTCGAGTTTTTCAACATACTGGTTGTTAAACTCATAGCGATGGCGATGCCTTTCGGTAATGACGTCTTTCTGATAAAGCTGGAAAGCCAGCGAATCAGGCTGCAGTAGACACTGCTGGCCGCCCAGGCGCATGGTGCCGCCTAAATCGGAGTTTTCATCGCGCGTTTCGATCTGGCCGCTTTCAGCCATCCATTCGGTAATCAGACCGATGACCGGATGCGGCGATTTAGGCAGGAACTCCGTGCTGTGCGCGCCTTCAAGGCCGGCTACGTCGCGCGCATACTCGATCACGGCGACCTGCATGCCCAGACAAATGCCCAGATAAGGAATCTTGTTCTCGCGTGCGAACCTGACCGTGGCGATTTTGCCTTCCACGCCGCGCTCGCCGAAGCCGCCCGGCACCAGAATCGCATCGACATTTTTCAAACGCGATACGCCTTCGTCCTCGATGATTTCGGAATCGATGTAATGGATATTGACTTTATGGCGCGTGCGGATGCCGGCATGAATCAAGGCTTCACTCAGCGACTTATAGGCATCGGTATGATCAACATATTTGCCGACGATGGCGATATTGACCTCATCGGTCGGGTGAGTCAACGCGTCAACCACATTTTGCCATTCGGTCAAATCGGCCGGCGGCACATCCAGCCGCAATTTATGCACGACGATATCGTCCAGGCCTTGATCATGCAGCAGCAGTGGAATGCGGTAGATCGAGTCGGCGTCGACAGCCGTGATGACCGCTTTTTCCTCGACGTTGGTAAACAAGGCGATTTTGCGCCGCTCGCTGATCGGCACCGGCTGCTCGGAACGGCAGATCAGGATATCGGGCTGTATGCCGATAGTACGCAATTCCTTGACCGAATGCTGAGTAGGTTTGGTTTTGATTTCGCCGGCGGAACGGATATACGGAACCAGCGTTAAATGGATGAACAGCGATCTGTCGGCGCCCAACTCGACGCGCAACTGACGGATGGCCTCCAGGAAAGGCAGCGATTCGATATCGCCGACCGTGCCGCCGACTTCGATTAGCGCCACATCCATGCCTTCGGCGCTTTGATAAACGCGACGCTTGATTTCATCGGTGATATGCGGAATGACCTGAACCGTCGCGCCCAGGTATTCGCCTTTACGCTCCCGGCGCAGCACGCTTTCGTAAATCTGCCCGGTCGTGAAATTATTTTTCTTGGCCATCGTGGTTTTAAGAAACCGTTCGTAATGACCCAAGTCCAGATCTGTTTCGGCGCCATCCTCGGTAACAAACACCTCGCCATGCTGAAAAGGGCTCATGGTGCCCGGATCCACATTGATATAGGGGTCCAGCTTGGTCATGGTGACTTTGAGGCCGCGGGCCTCAAGAATAGCCGCCAGCGAGGAAGCCGCAATACCCTTGCCAAGAGATGATACGACGCCGCCGGTAATGAAAATGTATTTTGTCATGTAGAATTTTTAGACTTCAGATGATAACTGATGCAGTTGTGGCGATTGCTCCCGTTGCCCCGCTCTCCCTTCCATGGAGCCGCAAAACATACCCATTTTAATCGACAATGGGAAATTCGTCATGGTCTTTCAGGTTTTATTCCTGTTTTTGTCTGTGCAGTCTGATGCAACCATCTGTTTTTTCAGCGTAAAATTCGGCACTGATCCATTGATCGCCGACGGCCGCGAGCTGGTCATCCAAATAAATCAGCGGCATGCCCTCCCGTTCCCACGGCGGAATGCCTGCCTCCTGAAACAGATTTTTAAGGACATGGCGGCCTTTACGGCCCGGCAATTGCATTTTTTCGCCGCCGCGTCGAAATCTGACGACCACGTTGGCATTCAGCCAGCGCTCGCGCAATATGCCGGTCGATGAAGGCATACAAAGCCAAACCTGATTGTCGGCCGCTTTCAGCGAAGCTTGCCCGGCAGACCAGCTGATATCCTGCAACGCCTGCTTTGGCGATTGCTTCAGGCAATACAGCTTATCCCGGTAGCGCCGCACATCATATCCCCGACCGGAGAGCACGGGATCACTCCCCACCCTTGCTGCAACAATCTGACTCAGAATCCGCTCAACAAAATCCTGGGCCGGCATTTTCAAGCCCAGCGTCTGAAACCAATGCCTGATGACCAGCTGCTGTCTGGGCTTGTTTAATAGCTGCAAGCTGCTGATCGACAATGTTTTGTCGGCTTCATTGAAAACGGCATGAAACAAATCGCCGGCAATGACCGAGATCAACGCCTGCGCCTCGGCGCAATGTCTGGCCGAACGGGCAACCGTTTTGTCGCATGCCGGCCAGCGCTGTTTGATCAGCGGCACGATGATATTGCGCAGGAAATTGCGGTCGTAATCGATATGCAGATTGCTGGGGTCTTCCACCCAGCTCAGCTTGTGCGACTCGGCATAGTGCCTTATCGCTTGCCTGGATATATTTAGCAATGGCCTGAGCATCACGCCCCGGCCAAAAACCATGTGCTCGGGCATGCCGGATAATCCGCGCAGGCCGCTGCCGCGGAACAACTGCAGCAGCACCGTCTCCAGCTGGTCATCCCTGTGCTGTGCCACCAGCAGCACGTCGTCAGCATCCATCAAAGCCTTTAACGCGCTATATCGGGCGTCTCTTGCCGCTTCCTCGGGACTTTCGCCGGGCGCGGCAGCGGCATTGACATAGAGCGCGTTAAAACCGACGCCGAGCGCTTCGGCCGTGTTCCTGCAATGTACAGCCCAGGCATCGGCTTCCGCCTGCAGCCCATGATGAACATAGACCGCTGTTATTTTACCAGCAAGGCCAGGCATTGATGCGCATAGATGCAGCAAAACATGCGAATCGACGCCGCCGCTATAGGCCACATAAAGATGCGCGGCCGGTTTAACCTGGTCCAGCGCCGATTCTATGACTGATGATGACAGCATGCCGTATAGCCTGAAAAAACAAAAGGCCGGCAAAAGCCGGCCTGAAGATCGGATCGATAAGCCGGAATTTAACGGCCTTCCTCGACGATAAAGGAACCGAAGCTCATAAGTCGCTGATAACGTTTTTCCAGCATTTTCTCAACGGATTGCTGCTTTAATTCATCCATATGACGGATCAGCGCTTCCCTTAGATTTAAGGCAGTCGCCTGGAAATTTCTGTGCCCGCCGCCCAATGGCTCTCTGACCACTTCGTCCAGCAAGCCCTGCTCGCGGATACGATCGGAGGTAATGCCCATCGCTTCCGCCGCCAACTGCGATTTATCGGCGCTTTTCCATAGAATGGATGCGCAGCCTTCCGGCGAAATAACGGAATACGTGCTGTACTCGAGCATGATCAACCGATCGCCGACGCCGATGGCCAAGGCCCCGCCGGAACCGCCTTCGCCGATAATCGTACAGATAATGGGCGTTCTCAACTTCGCCATTTCGAACAGGTTTCTAGCGATCGCTTCGCTCTGGCCGCGCTCCTCGGCGCCGATGCCCGGATAAGCGCCCGGTGTGTCGATCAGGCAGATAATCGGCATTTTAAAGCGTTCAGCCATCTTCATGATCCGCAGCGCCTTGCGGTAACCTTCAGGACGCGGCATGCCGAAATTGCGATAGATCTTTTCCTTCGTATCGCGGCCTTTCTGATGGCCGATGACCATTACCGGCTGGCCTTCCAGCCTGGCCAGGCCGCAAACGATAGCAGGATCGTCGGCATACGTGCGATCGCCGTGCAACTCGTGGAAATCGGTAAACATATGCTCGATATAATCCAGCGTGTATGGGCGACCGGGATGTCTGGATAATTGGGAAATTTGCCAGTCGGAAAGATCGGAAAAAATCGACTCGGTCAATGCGAGACTTTTTTCTTCGAGATGCTTAATCGCTTCTGAGATATTAATATTGTTATCAAACTCCACATTGCGGAGTTCTTCAATTTTCGCTTCTAGCTCAGCGATGGGTTGTTCAAAATCGAGGAATTTTAGATCCATGGAGACTTGGCTGTTAAATATTGCTGAAAAGGGGATTTTATAGAAAAACCGTTTTTAATTCTAAAAAATTTCCTGTTTGTTTAAATACATCCGATATTTTCACTCAATAAAAGCAGCTGATGTTATGCAGTAAATTGAATTCAGATCGGTTTAGCAAAGTGTCGCTAGCGCGACGTTTTTATTTAATCGGGTCATCGCACCCGAAGGCGAGTTACTTTCTTTTAACAGAGCCTGTGTAGGCTAGGTTTGAGCTTTAGCGGAAACCCAGCATGGGCGGTCGAAATGCTGGGTTTAGCAACCCAGCCTACCACCGCTAAAAGCTCCAATGCTCGGCGCGGCAAACGGGATGAAACCGCTCATGCGTAACAGTCAGAAAGCAGATTACTTTGCGCGTTTATCCAACTCTTTCAAATGCCTGAGCTTTTCCTTGATTTTAATCTCCAGCCCCCTGTCGACCGGTTGGTAATACTGAGTCCCTGCCAACTCATCGGGAAAGTAGTTTTCGCCGGCCGCATAGGCTTCCGGTTCATCATGCGCGTAACGGTATTCCTTGCCGTAATCGAGCGACTTCATCAATTTGGTCGGCGCGTTGCGCAGATGCACCGGCACGCTCAGGCTGCCGCTTTGTTTGGCATCGCGCATGGCCGCGTTATAGGCCATGTAAACGGCATTGCTTTTAGGCGCGCAAGCCAGATAAACGACGGCCTGAGCCAACGCCAGCTCGCCTTCGGGACTGCCTAGCCGCTCCTGCGTTTCCCAGGCATTGACGGCTATCTGCAAGGCCCGAGGGTCGGCATTGCCGATATCTTCCGAAGCCATTCTAACGATGCGCCTGGCCAGATAGGTCAAGTCGCAGCCGGCGTCAATCATGCGGCAGAGCCAATAAAGCGAGGCATCGGGTGAACTTCCGCGCACCGACTTGTGCAAGGCTGAAATCTGATTGTAAAACTCCTCGCCCTGATTATCGAATCGCCGTACGCCGCCGGCCAGCACTTCCTTGGCCGTTTTTTCATCAATTACGCGACTGCCATTGGCTGCGGCAAGCTCCACGGCGATTTCGAGCAGATTCAACAACCTTCTGGCATCGCCATCGGCCGCCTCGGCAAATTGCCGTTTAACGCCCTCTGTCATTTCGACATTCAGGCTGCCCAATCCCCGCTCTGTGTCGGTTAAAGCCTTGTTCAACACGCCCAGCAGGTCTTCGGGTGTCAATGCGTTGAGCACATAAACGCGAGCCCGCGACAATAACGCATTATTGAGCGCGAAAGACGGATTTTCAGTCGTCGCGCCGACGAAATAGACGGTGCCGTCTTCCACATGCGGCAGGAAAGCGTCCTGTTGCGATTTGTTGAAGCGATGCACTTCATCGACGAACAAAATAGTCCGCCGGTGCTGTTGCTGCTGAATTCTTTGCGCTTCGCCAACGGCCGCGCGGATTTCCTTGACGCCGGCCAAGACCGCGGAAATAGGCATGAATTCGGCATCGGAATGATGGGCGATAAGCCGAGCCAGCGTTGTTTTGCCTGTGCCCGGCGGCCCCCAGAAAATCATCGAATGCAGCTTGCCTGAAGCGATAGCTTCATACAAGGGCTTGCCAGGCTTCAAAACATGCTGCTGGCCGACATAGTCTTCTAACGACCTTGGCCGCATCCTGTCGGCCAAGGGTTTGGTCAAGTCTTCAAACATATAAAGGCGGAGAAAGATGAAGGGCTCAAGCTGCCTGTCATGCGCCGGTCTTCCTGATTATTCGGAGAAGACATCGGCGCCTTTAGGCGCATTGAATTGAAACAGATCCGGCTTGACTTCACGATTGGTCACTACATTGGAAAAATAAATGCGCGTCAGCTGGCCAAAATTGTCGCTTAATTCCATACCGCCCAGCGTGCCGCCGCTCAGGCCGATCAGCACATATTTAAAACCGCTTTCCTCGTGTTTGGGCAGCAATTTTACCCAGAGCAGGCCTTCGTCTTCACCCTGCTTCTCCATCGTAAAGTTATCCTCCAGGGATACCTCGCCGCTTAACAATAAAGCCGGAGTGGAACCCACCGACTCATCGAGTTTTTTAACCGTGACCTGTTCCAGGTCCGGATCATAAAACCAGACTTTTCCGGCATTGGATATAATTTGCTGCTGAATGGGCTTTTTATAATCCCAGCGAAACTTGCCGGGCCGCTGCAGATAAAACTCTCCGAAACTGGTTTGTACCGGATCGCCGGCTTCATTGATCAGCACCTGTTTAAAATCGGCCGTCAATGTCCTTGTGGCGCTCAGGAATGCTTTCAATTCCCGGACCGGCCTGTCTTCCGCATAGCCGGCACCGCTAATAAAGACCAATACCAGCAAGATCAGACGAAAATAATTAATTTTATTCATAGATGCCCTAACTTATTGCGGAAAAAGATTGTTGAAAAAGGTGTTAACCCCATCGGCCGGCGCGGTTTCCGCACAGGCTGCATACTCAATCGGAGCAGAACCGGCAATATAAGGATATTCCCGCGCGCCCTCGCAGGTTTCATTCGCCAGCAAACCGCTATAAGGATCAACCCAGGCCATTTTGATATTGTCCGGCGGAACCAGATTCACCGGCTGCGTCGAAATCTGCCGCATCAGCGATATCCAGACTTGCAGGGCGCCGGTCGAACCGGTCAAACCGATAGGCTTATTATCGTCGCGGCCCACCCAGACCACGGATAAATAATCACCGGTATAGCCGGCAAACCAACTGTCTTTCGAATCATTGGTCGTGCCGGTCTTGCCGACCAGGCCATAATCATACGGGAACACCGAATAGGCGGCGCGCCCCGTGCCTTCACGCATGACTTCCTGCAACATTGTGTTGACGATGTAGGTAGCGGCGGGGTCGACTGCCTGCCTGACCGTAAACGGATAGCTTTGCAGACGTTCGCCACTGGCCGCGACTACGGCCCTGATGCCCCGCAACGGCGTTGAAAAACCGTCGCCGGCCAGCGTCTGGTACATCTGAGTGACTTCCATCGGCGTCAATTCCGCAGCGCCCAGCAAAAACGAAGGAAACAGATCGACAGGCCGCGTCACGCCCATATTTCTTAAAGTCTTGACTGTTCTGGCAATCCCGACATCCATACCGATGCGCACCGTTGCCAGATTGTAGGAATGCGCCAGCGCAGTATGCAATCCGACGTTGCCGTGCTCCCTGTGATCGTAGTTTTTGGGCTCCCAGATCTTGTTTCCGCTTTTAATATGGATGGCCGTGTCGCTGATAGGCGTCGTGATTGTATATTTGTCAGGATACTCCAGCGCCGTCAGATAAACGACCGGCTTGATCAAAGAACCGATCGGCCGGACCGCATCCAGTGCGCGGTTAAATCCAGCCGCCGAGTTTTCCCGGCCGCCGGTCAGCGCGGCAATTTCACCGCTATCCCTGCGGGTTACGACAACCGCCGTTTCAAGATCGCTGGCTTTGGGCAGTTTCTCCAGCTGGTCCAATTTAGTGGCGACGGATTTCTCCAGCGCGTCCTGAACCACGGTATCCAGCGTCGTAAAAATAGCCAGACCTTCGGACGTTAAATCTTCCTCGCGGTATTCCTGTCTCAACTGCCGTTTAACCAGGTCAAGAAAGGCTGGATAGCGGTTTGCCGAGCGATGCGTACGATCAACCACATTCAGCGGCTTCGCTTTCGCCGCAGTCGCCTGCTCAGGCGTAATGTAAGCTTCCGCCGCCATCTCATCCAGAACCAGATTGCGCCGTTGCAGAGCGCGTTCAGGATAACGCCGCGGATCATAATAAGAAGGCCCGCGAACCAGGGCGACCAGCGAAGCCACCTGTTCCAACGGCAGGTCTTTTAAATTGCTGCCAAAATAAAATTCACTGGCCAGCGCGAAGCCATGCACGGCGCTGCCGCCGTCCTGGCCGAGAAAAACCTCGTTCAAATAAGCCTCAAGAATCGCATTCTTGCTGAAGCGGGCTTCCAGTATCAGCGACATGAAAACTTCATTGACTTTACGCCACAGGCTGCGTTCAGACGTCAGGTAAAAATTCTTGACCAACTGCTGAGTGATGGTACTGCCGCCCTGCACGATGCCGCCGGCTCGGACATTAGCCCACATGGCGCGGGCGATGCCTTTCAGTGAAATGCCGAAATGGTCGTAGAAGTCCCGATCTTCAGTTGCCAAGAGGCCTTTAATCAGCGTCTCGGGCGCGTCCTGCCATTTGATCAGGATACGGTCTTCCTTGATGGTGGGATAAAAACTGCCGATCTGCACCGGATCCATGCGCACGATGGCCACTTCTTTCGATTGGGCCAGATCGACGATATTGGCTATGCCGGAATCGGTAAAGCCCACACGCAAAAGGCTGGATGACTGCTGCTGATCCCAGAAGGTAAAACTGCGGGTCTTCAGGCTGACATACGGTCCCTGTCTGAAATACGTGCCTTCCGATGATAACCGGGCATCCTTGCGATAATGCAGCGTCTGTAATAAATCTTCAAATTTTGCCGCGGAAAGGCCATAGCCGGCATAGAGCTCAACCGGGCTGGCGTAGACACGGGCGGGGATAGCCCAGCGGTTTCCTTCAAACTGCTTGCGTACGTTATAATCCAGATATCCCAGATAGCTCAGCAGAACAAACGTGAATACGGCAATAAAGGCCCAGATCGACTTTCTAAACCAATGAGAAGCCGGCCTCTTCACCTTTTTTTTCTGGACATATCGAACCCCGCGCTTTTTCGTTTTTTCTACCATAGCCTCTTACAATATTCATTTTCATAATTATCATCCTGACAGCATTTCTTATTATACATAAATAGGATTGCCTGAATCAGCAACCCTCAATCTATCTGTATAAAATGAACGATAAATGAATAATACAGGCTGGCTTTTAAAAAACGATTAAATCAGGCTCAGCTGGCACAGCGGGACTTAGTCAAATCGTGCCTTCGAAAAGCGCTTCGGGACGAGAGCTGCTCTTTGGGCTTGCCGAAAATGTGGCCTTGACCGTAATTGATCCCGATTTCCTTCAGAATTTTGATCGTTCGGGGGCATTCGACATACTCGGCAATGGTTTTCTTGCCCAGCTTTCTGGCTATCTGCTGCATTGAGCGGACCAGTATCTGGTCGGTTTCATCATTGACCAGATTCTGTATAAATTGGCCGTCGATTTTCACATACTCAACGGGGAATATTTTCAGATAATTAAACGAGCAAAAGCCGGCGCCGAAATCATCCAGGGCAATCTGGCAGCCCAATGCACGGATCTGATTGATCATGGACAGGGTCTGTTCAAAATTGCCCACTGCCGCCGTCTCAGTGATTTCGAAGGTGAGACGGTCGCCGCCGACCCAGGACGTATCCAGTTTCTGCTGAATGAAGGCGGCGATCGAATCATCCTGAAAGGCCATGCAGGACAGGTTGATCGCCAGCTTTACATGCGACAATTCCTGTGGCAGCGAAGCCAAAAAGTCTATAGCTTTATCAACCACCCAGGCATCGATGCTGTAGATAAGCCCCATCCTTTCCGCAACCGGGATGAACTCGCCCGGGTCAATCACATGTTCGTCGCTGCCTCTCATTCTGATCAAGACCTCATAGTGGGAGATTTCGCCGTCGGATAAACCCACCACAGGCTGAAAAACAAGAAAGAATCTGTCATTCAACAGCGCATCCCGGATTAAGGACATCCAGTGGATATCACGCTGCCTTTCCTTGAAAGCCTGATCGTCTTCGCAATACAGCCATACTCTGTTGCGGCCTTTGTTTTTGGCTATCGAGCAGGCCTGATGCGCTCGGGATATCAGCTCGCCGGGATACTTGACAACTTTGGAAGATTTTAAAGAAGCGATGCCGATAGAGGCCGTGATATGGTAACAGGCATTGTCTATGGTAAAGCGAAATTCATCCAGTCTTTTACAAATACGCTCCGCAATAACCATCGCATTATCGAGGGTCGAATTTTCCAGATACAGACATAACTCGTCCGATCCGACCCGGGCGAACAGGCCTTTTGCCTGAATCGCCTTTTTAATAACGGCCACTACTTCAACCAGCAATCCGTCAGCGGCCGCAAACCCTTCCAAATCATTGATCAATCCGAATCTGTCCAGATCGATAAACAATAACACGCCATTTTGCCGGGATTTGGCATGTTCATGCAGCGCCAGATAAAGATGCTGCTCAAGATTGCGCCGGTTCAGCAAGCCGGTCAGATCATCATGGATAACCAGATATTCTAATTTCGCATTAAGCAATTTGCGTGCAGCCAACTGGGAAATCAGTTCTTCTTTCTGCTTATAGCGCAGAAAACGCTCGTCCTTCAAGACTAAAAGAAACTCAACCAGCATGAGCAATTCGGTAGCAAGGTACGGACGAACCAGCTCATAAAACTGGCATTTGCCTCCTAATGCCAGAGTCTTGTTCTTCGGCGGCTCATCAACAAGCACAATGAAGGGCAAGAAAATCCCTTCATCCTCATGCGGCAAGACTTGGCACAATTCCTCAATCTGACAGCGGGGCAATTTCTCATCAATGATAACCGTCCCCAATAGCTCCGGTTCATGTTGATAGGCGCGCAGTATTTCATGAATCTGATCGCCATCGACGGCAACAGCCAAGTTATTGAATCCCCGCGCTTGCAGAAATTCTATCATTTCAATTCTTGAGGCAGGATCTGCATCAGCAACAATAATTTTTCTTTGTTTTTGTAAACTGCTCAACATCTTTGACCTGCCTCAACACGGCGTTAACTTTTCTGAAAAACATCCTATACACTTCCTGACGAAGTCAAGGCGGATTGAAATAATTGAAAAGCTTAACTATCGTTAATGTAACACTTGAAAAATCAATAACATTTTTCAGTATAAATAAGAAACCTTAAATTCCCATGATTTTTCTCAGTTACAACCTTATAACTGGTATGCCCACGTTGACTGACGATGCCCACTATGCAAATCTGTTCAGCTTTGATCTTTATCAAACAGGGTTGGCCGGTTATATTTCGAGCACAACCTTTCCGGTCATGTGCCCTTCCCCTAATAGCTTATGCGCATCGGCTGCTTGATCGAGTTTCAATACATGGCTGACGCGCGTCTTTAGATCCCCGCGGTCAATCAGTTCGGCGCATTGCTTTAAAATCTCCACATGCTTTTCGCGCGCGGCATCAAGCTCTCTCAGCATGGGCGTCAGCATCAATTCAAAACCGATCTTCAAATTGCGCATACGGGCCTCCGCCAGGCTGATCAGGCCGGGGTCCAGCAGTGTCACGATACTGCCGAAATGAGCCGTAGCCTCTATGCTGGCTTTAAAGACCTCAGGGCCGACCGTATCGAAAACCAGATCGGCGCCCTTTCCTTCGGTCAAGCTGTTGATGCGATCCTGCAGATTCTCATCCCGGTAAAAAATAACGTCATCAGCCCCCAAATCGCGCACAAAATCGGCTTTTTCCCGGGAACTGGCCGTCGTAATGACACGGGCGCCTTTATGCTTTGCCAACTGTATGGCCACATGCCCTACGCCGCCTGCACCGGCGTGGATCAGAACCGTTTGCCCTGACTGCAGACCGCCTCGCTCGAATAAGGCACCCCATGCCGTAATCAAGACCAGCGGCAGGGCTGCCGCTTCGGTAAACGAAATGGTTTTAGGTTTCAAAGCTACCCAGCGGCTGTCGACGACGGTATATTCGGCATAATTGCCCTGCTCTTTCCCCAGGCCGCCATTGCAAAACCATACCTCATCGCCGATCTTATAATTTGTCACGCCATCGCCTACGGCAACGATGGTGCCGGCGCCATCGCAACCCAGCACGGCCGGCAGCGCATCCTTGTAGAAGAGCCCGTTGGCCCGCACCTTGGTGTCGATGGGATTGATGCCGGCTGCCTTAAGGCGGACTTTTACCTGAGCCGGATGAGTTACTTCCGGTTCCGCTATGTCCTGTAACTGCAGAACTTCCGGACCGCCTTTTTCAGTCATTAATACTGCTTTCATCGTCATAACTCCATTGCTTAATTTGAACTTTAAAAACTGTTACCATGTGCCTGTTTCGGTTACTGACACTGATTTCTTCCAACAAGTTGCCTAGGATACAGTCCCATTCCTCATCCACTGGCTGCGGTAATCCGCATAGTCATAGCGCTTTAATAAAGTAACTTTTTCTGACGATGCCTCATAGACATCAGGCAGATTGTGGCCGTTAAACCGGTTGGCCTTGATCAGGCTGTAGGCTCCAACATGTTTGAAAACCACGCTGTCGCCCATCTTCAACGGTTTATTGAACCGATATTCGCCGAATATATCGCCGGCCAGACAGGTGCAGCCCGCCAGAACGGCCGCATACGCGCCTTCCGGCTCATGCTCGTGCAGTTCGGGCTGGCGCTGATATTCGAACACTTCCGGATTATGATTGATTGATGTATCAAGTACGGCAATGGCTTTGCCGTCGCTGGCAAACGTATCGATCACGGTAGCAATCAAATGCCCTGCCTGCCCAACCACGGCCTTGCCCGGCTCGATATAGATATCGATGCCGAAATCGTTTTTCAGCCGGCGCACCAGATCAATAAAGCGGCTGTGATCTTCGATCCGGTTAAACAGATAGCCGCCGCCCAGATTCAACCATTTCAGGTGTGTGAATCTTGCCCCCAAATGAGACTGAAGTTTTTCTATCGTTTTGATTAACGGCGTAAAATCCGTCGCTGAAAAAACAGTATGAAAATGCAATCCATTGATCTGATCAAGGAAGTTCGAACGGCACAATTCATCAATATCGACGCCCAGTTTCGAAAACGGCCGGCACGGATCGAAGCGCTCATCGTCAAGAAAAGACAACTTGGGATTCAGCCTTAAGCCGACCGAAGATTCAGCCCTGGCTGCACCGCCAAAGCGCTGATACTGATTTAAAGAATTGAAGCTGATGTGCGTGCACAGGCTTGCAATGGCATCGATCTCATCGGGTCTGATGCCGGGAGTCGTTAAATGTATGCTGCCCTGTCCTGTCAGAATTTCATCAGCCAGCCGCGCTTCAAACAGGGAACTGACCGAGAAGCCATCCACGAAAGGTTTCGCCAGCTCAAGCACAGAGGAGAAAGGCAGGGCCTTGATCGAATATAAGACCTTGCAGCCGCACTGATTGCGCAGCTCCGCCAATACTTCCAAGGTATTAACGATCTCGACTGCATCCACAACAAAAGCCGGCGAGGAAGCAACGCTGTTTTTTAACGCCTGAAAATCCATTAGCCTGCAAACGACCGGCCAGAGCCTGTATAAATTGCTTTTTCCGTAATCACAAAATCCATGGCCACATCATGAGATGCCATCACGACCCGATCCAGTAATTGGGATTCATAGCACGCGCCGATCAGCACGGCATCGGCCCTGACGCACTGTAATAAACGATCATAGTAGCCGGCGCCGTTGCCAAGACGTCCGCCGCACCGGTCAAAAGCCACGCCCGGCACGATAATGCAGTCGAGCTGTTCCGGTGCGATTTCCTTGCCGGCCTCGCCCCAGCGTTGCTTGGGCGGTTCCAGAATCCCCCACATGCCGGGCGCTAATTCGGCAAAGTCTTCCAGCCACCATAGGCCTAATTTGTTACGGCCTTGCTCATCTTTGGTACAGTAGGGAATGATGATACGTTTGTCGGTCGAAATTTCGTGCCTCAGAGTCGGCTCGGTTCTGACTTCCGAGCGGCAGTGGATGTACCACATCACGGTTTTGGTTTGCTGATAGGCCGGATGCGCTGTAATTTGATTGCAAATGACCCGGCTGGCCGCCTCTTTATCCGCTTGTGCGTTGCGGGCATCATAAGCTTTGCGGCGCTGCTGGGCTTTCAGATCATTCATCATGAGGATAGCAGGGACGACCATCAGGCCGCCCCGCATTAATGACAGTTTTATCGCATGGCCGCAATAATGGCATCGCGCATTTCGGTAGTGCCGGCCTTTGAATTCCGGTTCAAATCCGGCGTGACCAACTCGCCATCGCCGATGACTTTTTCTGTCGCGGCCTTGATGCGGTTCGCAGCCTCATGCTCGCCCAGATAATTCAGCATCATGACGCCTGCCATGATCACAGCGGTCGGGTTGGCGATATTTTTGCCGGCGATATCCGGCGCGCTGCCATGCACCGCTTCAAACAGTGCCGCATCGCTGCCGATATTGGCGCCCGGAATCAATCCCAGGCCGCCGACCAGGCCGGCCGTCAGGTCGGAAAGAATGTCGCCGAACATGTTGGTCGTCACGACTACGTCGAACTGAGTTGGGTCCATGACCATATGCATACAAATGGCGTCAACAATTTTTTCGTCGCACTCGATGTCCGGATAGCGCGCAGCCACTTCTCTGGCAACATCCAGAAACAAACCCGAAGTGTATTTCAAAATGTTGGCTTTATGGCAGATCGTGACTTTTTTGCGGCCGTTTTCACGCGCGTATTTAAAGGCATACTCAACGATGCGTTCCGAACCCTGGCGCGTCACGACAGCCAGACTTTCGGCGATATCTTTTTTGGGCGTCAGGAAATGCTCTAAACCGGCATACAAACCTTCCGTGTTTTCCCTGACGACGACGATGTCGACATTGTCAAAACGGGTCTGCGCGCCTTTCCAGGTCTTGGCCGGGCGGACGTTAGCGTAAAGATCATATTGCTGACGCAAGGCGACATTGATGCTTCTGAAGCCTTTGCCGACCGGCGTCGTCAGAGGGCCCTTGAAAGCCACGCGGTTTTTTTCTATCGAGGCCAGGGTTGCATCAGGGATCGGCGTTCCGTGTTTTTCAAACGCGGCCATGCCCGCATCGGCTTCTTCCCAGTTTATCTTGGCGCCGGACGCATCGATAATCTTGACCGCAGCCTCCATAATGGAAGGACCGATACCATCGCCTTTAATCAACGTAACGTTGTGCATTCATTTCTCCGAAAAATAAAAATGCCTTGATAATACAAGATTCACCATTTTTTTAAAAATCCAAAAAGCCCATGACGGTGTTATTCTGCCATTTTTTCTTTTATACTTGCCCGCTCAACACATCAAGGGGATATCATGGAAAAACCATTCATTTTACACATGCTGACCACTGCAAAAAACCTCAGCCCGTTTGACGTCAACATGGCGATGGATGCCGGTTGGGTTTCAGCAGTCCCGTATATCAATGTCGAGCCCAGCGAAGTTCAGGGGCTGGTGCAGGACGCCATTTTCTCGCGCAGCCAGAAAAACCTGAAAAGAACCGCCATCTTCATCGGCGGCCGCGATACCAAGCAAGCGATGGACATGCTGAGAGCAGCTAAACACGCCATGGTGCCTCCCTTTGAAGTCTCCGTTTTCGCCGACCCCAGCGGCGCATTCACGACCGCAGCCGGCATGGTTGCAGCCGTCGAGCGCGAATTAGCCACCAAATTCAACACCACACTGGCAGGTAAAAACATTCTGGCACTGGGCGGAACCGGCCCGGTCGGTCAGGCAGCCGCCGTGATTGCGGCGCAGGCAGGCGCCCATGTAAGGATTATCGGCCGCCAGCTGGAACGAGCACAAAGCATAGCCGACATGTGCAGCAATGAGTTCGGCGACGGCAAAATCACCATTGAAGCCGGCGCCGATGCGGATAAAGCCGAATACATCAAAACGGCCGACGTAGTCTTTGCAACGGGCGCTGCCGGCATTGAGTTGCTTAGCGCAGAGCTGGTTGCGTCAGCCCCGCAACTGAAAGTGGCCGCCGATGTCAACGCTGTGCCGCCATCAGGCATTGCCGGCGTCGATGCCTTCCATGACGGTACACCGATTCAAGGCTCGAAAAGCGGCGCTGTCGGCATAGGCGCATTGGCTATAGGTAATATCAAATACCAGGCTCAAAACCGCTTGCTGAAAAAAATGATTGCTACCGATAAACCTGTTTACCTGCATTTCGAGCACGCTTTCGAAGTTGCAAGGGATTACATTAAATCAAAAGCTTAATTTACAAGCGGGTTTCATTTCAGTTTAACCCGCCCTAATGAAAGAGGATCTCTAATGCAGAAACGCAGCATTATTCACATGCTGGACCCCATGCCGAACAACAGCCCGTTCGATGTCAACATGGCAATGGATGCGGGCTTTGATGTGCTCGTGCCTTACAGTAACGTCAAGCTGGACAAGGTTTATGGCCTGACTCAGGACGCCATATTCTCTCGCGGTCCGTCCGGGGTTAAACGCACCGGCATTTTTATCGGCGGGCGCGACCTGGGCCTGGCCATGGACATGCTGGATACTTGCAAACAGGCTATGGTTCCCCCTTTTGAAGTCTCTGTTCTTGCCGACCCCAGCGGCGCTTTCACGACAGCGGCCGCATTGGTGGCCTGCGTGGAAAAAGAGCTGAAAGCAAAGCACGGCAAGGAACTGAAAGACTGCAATGCCGTCGTCTTCGGCGGAACCGGCCCTGTCGGCGTCGCTACAGGCGTCATCGCATCCCTGGCCGGTGCAGACACGGCATTGGTCGACCATTTGTCAATCGATACAGCCCTGGATATGGCCAAGGAATACAATCGCCGTTTTGGCTGCAACCTCAGAGGCACGTACGCCAGTTCCGAAGCCGATAAAGCCCGTCTGGTCGCCAATGCCGACATCATCTTTTGCACAGCAAGAGCCGGCATTCAGGTTTTGAGCGCCGATGTTCTGAATGAAGCGAAACGCTTGAAAGTAGCGGGTGATGTGAATGCGGTTCCGCCATTGGGAATCGAAGGCATCAAGCTCAAAGACATGGGCGCGCCATTAACCCATGCCGTCAATGCACCGGGTGCGGTGGGCGTAGGCGCTTTGGCTGTCGGCAATGTTAAATACCAGCTGCAGCATGAATTGCTGAAATCCATGCTGGAAACCGATAAGCCATTGTATCTTGATTTCAGAGACGCCTTTAACAAGGCCCGGGAGCTGTTATAAGCGACCGGAGGAGGGGCGCATCCTGGCGCCCTTCCATTTGAACAGACCTGCTAAATCAAAGCAGAGTCGATATGACCGAATTTAACCGCCAGGCGCGTTAATTCAACATCATTTTTTATGTGAAGTTTGTCATAAAGGCGATAGCGGTAGGTATTAACGGTTTTGTCGCTCAATATCAGCATATCCGCCATTTCCCTGATAGTTTTTCCCTGAAGAATTAAAGTCACCACTTCGGCCTCTCTCTGAGATAGCTTTGAAAATGGCGATTCACTATTGCCGGACAACCCTTGAAAGGCTAAATTATTGGCCACTTCCGCGCACAGATAGCGCTTGCCTTCCATCACCTTACGGATTGCGCTCACCATTTCTTCGGCCGAAGAGCCCTTGGAAATAAACCCCAGAACGCCCAGCTTGAGCAATTGACGTGGAATAGGTCCATCATTATGGACTGATAGCGCAATTATTTTTACTTTAGAATCATGCTGTAAAATTCTACGACATGCCTCTACGCCGCCAATGCCGGGCATATTCACGTCCATCAGCACCACATCCGGCGACAGATTAACAACTGCATCGACAGCTTCTTCTCCAGACTTGGCCACACCGACAACTTTAATATCTTCAGCAGCGTTCAACAATGCTTCGATACCGGTCCGGACAAGTTCATGATCATCAACAAGCAAAACACTAATCATACATTTTTTGTTGTTTTTTAATTAGTTACAAACCAATTATTTGAATAGGAATTACTGTCAACACTCTTTTAACAGTCTTTCTATTATAGCGTGACATATAAGCTATTATACATACGTAGCTTTACTTATGTTCGATAATATACGTCATATTCAATCTCCACCCAGATTCTCACTAATCAATATTTGCACGATTATAAGGTTACATTACCATCTTAAGATAAAGCGTTAATAAATCATTAAAATATTTTACAAAACAATAAATTACCGTTTTACTCCAGGGATTTTACCGCTCATCTTCATCATAAGCCTTACGGCGCGACCTTCTTTCTCAATCATCGTTTATGAAGATGTTTAAATCGATAACTACGTTTTATCTAATATTAAACCTGAATTTTTACAAAAAAGTGAATAGCATGCCTGCAAAAGCGCGGATGTAACCATAAAAGCTATCATAAACATAAGACGATCATAATAATAAAAACCCTCACTCAGATCGGCTATACAGTTACCTTAAAATTTATAATAGAATTTTATCCATATTTTTTAATCAGCCTATTGATTTATGTCAAAATAAGGCAAATATTATCGCCATACGCACTTGATACACTGCGCAAAGGCCCGGCAAGCGAATCTGTAATTGGCTATACCGGAAGCGACCTGTTTGTATTGGTCTCTTTCATCCAGCCCATTAACAATACGGCTCTGAATACCGAAGATAGCCTGTCTAAACCGATTATAGCCGGGCAAACTCAAACAGATGCCGAAATAGCTGGAAACTTGTAGCAGCAAACCGATCCAAATCCGCTTCAACCTGCAAAACTGATTCCTTTAACACATAAAAAACGAGGCAAGCACATGATCAAAATTCAGACTATTACCTGCGCTGGACTAACCTTGATGTCACTGACTGCACTATTCGCCGGGCACATGAACACGGCCTCGGCGGAAGAAAAGCCGGCATTAGGCAGAACCGTGCTATTGGAAAACAAGGTGGAACTGCCCAGCAAAAACATCAATACCAGGACAATACGAGTCACCTTCCCTCCCGCTTCTAAAACGCCCGAACATACGCATGAAGGCCCAGGCCCCCGCTATGTAACCAAGGGCAGGCTGAAAGTGATCGAGGGCGGCAAAACCCATATTTATTCTGCTGGCGACGTGTTCTGGGAATCCGGCGAATTAATGTCGGTAGAGAACGTAGGAAAAGTGCCAGCCGAAGTGATCATTTTTGAAATGGTGCCGACCGAATAAAAGCCAGCAAGCGCGACTTTAGCCGCCCTTCCCCAAATAGAAAAGCCGTACCTGCATTGGAGCGCTATGGCTTAAACTCGGCCAGCACAGCCAATAAATAATCCATATCCTTTTCGGTATGATCAGCCGATACCTGCAGCCTGATTTCCTGCTCGCCTTTCGGCACGACCGGATAATTGAGCCCCGTAGCCAGAATCTGATGCGTGAACAAGTGTTCCACCAAAGCCGTAGTTTTTTCTGTATCTCTGATCAGAATGGGCACGATAGGATGCTCGCCGGGCAAGGTTTCAAAGCCCAGCCGCATCAGTCCGGCCCTGAGCCGCGCACTCAGGCTGCGCAATTTCTCCAGCAGATGCATGCCTTCCGGACTGTCTGCAATATCCAGCGCAGCCATGGCCGCAGCCGCCTCGGCCGGCGTGATCGGATTCGAGTAGATATATAAAGGAGCCGTTTCGCGCAGATAGGCAATGACGGCCGAGCTCGCCGCCACATAGCCGCCGTTCACGCCGAACGCCTTGCCGAGCGTGGCAATCAGGATATCGGCCTTGCCGCCGGTATATTCTTCGGTGCCGCGCCCGGTCCGGCCGAAAGCGCCGACCCCGTGCGAATCATCGACAACGGTGATAATGCCCTCGTCATAGCCGGCTTCATGGCGCCGGCAGCAGGCACTGATCCGGTCAAGCGCCGCATGATCGCCGCGCATGCTGAAAATGCCGTCCGTCACGACGCAGACGCGCCTGACCTGGCCTTTATTGGCATCCAGAATGCGCTCCAGCGCATCAACATCGGCATGCGCATAAACTTCTTTCCTGACCGGATGCGACAGACGAATCGCATTGATGATGCAGTTGTGGTTCAGCGCATCGCTGATGACCAGCGTCTCGTCGGAGATAAACTGCGGCAGCACGCCGATCATGGTCGCATAGGCGGCGCTCATGATCATGGCGGCATCGCGGCCGTGAAATTCGGCCAGCTTTTTCTCCAGTTCGACATGCGGTCGGTAAGTGCCGCTGATGAAGCGCACCGCGCCGGGCCCCGTGCCGAATTTTTCCGCTGCTTCAGCTTCTGCCTTAATTAACTCGGGATGTCCGGTCAAGCCCAGATAGGAATTGGAATTCATGCGCAAAAACGCCTGATCCGCGCAGCCTTCCAGAAAATAGCGCGGACCGAAACCATCCGCGGCCGCTTGCCGGCCGGTAATGATTTTCTCATTGCCCTTGCTTATGCCCTGTTCTTGCAACTGAGTTAATTTCGCATTGAATAACTGCTCGATTTTTGTCAGCGACATAAATACCTCCTTAGCCTTTACCCAGTTTGACCGCTATTTTCTCCAGCATATCCTCGACCATATTCGGCAGATCGAAACGCGGCTGCCAGCCCCATTCCGCTCTTGCGGCGCTGTCGTCCATATGTCGGGGCCAGGAATCGGCGATCGCCTGACGCACCGGGTCGATACGGTAACCGATCGTAAATCCCGGCAGATGCTTTTGTATTTCCGCAGCCAGCTGCCGGGGCGTAAAACTCATGGCCGTGATATTGAAGGCATTGCGATGGCGCAGCTTTCGGCCGTCCGCCGTCATTAACCGAATCGCGGCATCGATCGCATCGGGCATATACATCATGTCCAGTTGCGTGTCGGCCTCAAGAAAACAATCGTAATGCCCGTTTTTGACGGCCTCATAAAAAATATCCACGGCATAATCCGTCGTGCCGCCGCCCGGCAATGCAACATTCGAGATCAGCCCCGGATAGCGCAAGCCGCGCGTGTCGACGCCGAAACGGCGATGATAATAATCACACAGCAGTTCCCCCGAAACCTTGGTAATGCCGTATAAAGTTGAAGGTCGCTGGATCGTGTCCTGCGGCGTATCGACAGCGGGCGTGCCGGCCCCGAAAGCGCCGATGGAACTGGGAAAAAATACGGCGCAGCCATGCATGCGCGCTGCCTCCAGCACGTTGAACAGACCGTTCATGTTGATATCCCAGGCCAGCTGCGGCTTTTCTTCCCCGACCGCGGACAACAGCGATGCCAGGTGAAAAACCGTATCGATTTGATAATCTTCGACGACCTGACGCAATGTCGGAGCATCGCGCACATCGAAACTGCAATAAGGCCCAGTCTGCTGCAACTCGCTGAGCGGCGGCCTGCCATGCCCGGCCGCCACGACATTATCCGCGCCGAATCGATCGCGCAGAGCCATTGTCAATTCGGAGCCTATCTGGCCAGTAGCCCCCGTAACCAAGATCTTTTTCATAGCCATCCTCGCTTTTTTATGTTTTTTGTTCATTAGCGGTCAGGCTGGGTTGATAAACCCGGCGTTTCGGAGTTACCCATACCCACACGCAATGCGTATCAATACCCTGTCAACTCAACATAGCCCTGGCCTGAAACCGGCCTGCCGTTTTTTGTCCCCTTGACGCTGACCGCGCCTTCCCAATACCGGACGCTGACATTGAGTTCCTGATCGTTTATCAGCGGCACGACATCAAGCTCAAGCCGCTGGCCGGGCACGCTCAAGCGCCACGATGACGGATAGCGGATCTTCGAATGCGGGCTCGTCCAGGTAGCCAAAACTTCGATCGCAGCATCCTGCGCCGTAAGCGGCACTTTGACATTGTCGGCCAGCACGATGGAACCGGAACTGTTGCGATCAACCCTACCATCCTTGCGTCTGAGCTGGTAAAACATCAATTCGCTGCCATCGGAGAGCTGCAACGCGAACCAATCCCATCCGGCCTGCTCCTTAGACAATGAACTCGTGCTCCATTCCCTGTCCATCCAACTATTGCCAATTACCGAAAACAGAGTGTCGCCGATGCGCACGCTGCCCTCGGTCGCCAGCCGGGTATAGGAATAATAATACGAGGCGTTGCCGGGTTCATCACTTTTCCGGCTCAGGCCGTCCTCGCCCTGAAAAATCGGCCCCTTCATGGGCGTCAGCATAAAATCGATGGCGAATTCATCGCTTTTCGCGGACAGACGCAACGGAAAATCCGTGCTGTCCCGGGCCGAAGCCGACCAGTCATAAAGCCAGACCCGATACTGTTTATCAGAGGCGCCGGCCAAACCATTGGCGGCGCGACTGAAGCGCTCGTCGGTATAAAAACGGTCTTTCCCGGCATCGGTCAGGGTCAAATGAGCCATGTATACTTGATTGCTTCGCCAGGCCGACTTCGATGCCGGCGCGTCAGGGCTTAATGCAAAGCGGAAAAACGTCAGTTCATAGCCGAACCTGCGCCCCTCGACAGTGCTCAGGTTGCCGGTGAAGTACCACCATTCGGTCCGGTATTGATCGTGCGCGCCATGATCGAGAGGAAACGAGAACTTGCGCGGCTTTAGAGCCCTTGCAAAGCCTTTATCGCTTTCAGTCAGCGCATTACTGAAGACATCGTCTTTTTTCGACAGGGTTTTACCGAAAGACTTGTCAGGAATCGGTTCGAGATCAAACGGGAATTTGGCAGGCAGCCACCAGAGGACCGCCAGCACTATAAGCAAACCTAAAAAAATCAGTTTTTTCATCACTCGTTCCGCAACGCCTCGGCCGGCCGGGTCCGCGCCATTTTCAGCGCAGGCAGGACGCCGGCCAGCAAAGCGGCGCCAAACGCCAGCGCCAGCCCTTGATAAACAACGGCCGCATTGAAATAAAATGCCATTGTCCAGCCGAACGAACGCAAGTAAATGACGAAAATCAGCACATACGCGACAACATAGCCAACCGGCACGGCAAACAGGCCCGCCACCAGTCCCATCAGTCCCGTTTCGCCGATGATCAGCGCCGTCAGCTGCACTGGCGTGACGCCTATGGCCCGCAGCACACCCAATTGCCGCGTCCGCTCGAACTGCAAGGCCATCAGGGCGCTGAAAACGCCGACAAACGCGATAATGGCCGACAGCCAGCGCAAGTTTTCCGTAATCGTGAACGTCTGCTCAAACAAGCCCATCGACGCCTCATAAATTGCCCGGTTCGATTGTATCGACTGCGGCGGCTTGAGCCACTGGCCCAGCTGATCCTCCAGCCGTTTCAAGTCCACGCCGGGTTTGGCGTAAACGCCGATGCCCGAATACCCCAGGTCGGGCCAGTAGCGCTCATAGTTGCGCCGGCTCATCACCAGATGCCCCTGGTCGCTGTAGTCGGCTTCAACCGCGATCACCTCAAAAGGCTGCTGACCTTTTTCCGTGCGCATCATGATCGTCTGGCCGACTTTGACGTCATGATGATACGCATAAGGTTCCGTGGCAATAACCGTCTGTTCGCGCTCGAACCGGTCCCAGACTGCACCGGCCGCCTGCTTGAAAACAAAGCCGCGCCTGGCTTGGGGATTCAGCTCATACACCGACACTCTGGCAAGCGCATCATTGGCGATCAGGTTCACAGCCAGCAAACTGCTCAGCATTTGCACATCGGCATGCGCGGCCAGTTTTGCTTTCAGGCGATGCGCTTCGGCTGCGGAAGCCGGCGTCTTCTCGGCCGGCAACGCCACATACAGATCGGCGCGCAGCGCGCCTTGCAGCCATTCCTGCACCGTGTGCCGAAAACTGCCTATCATCAGATCCATGCCGATCGTCGCCGCAACAGCCATCATCAGCGCCGCAATGGCAATGCCGGTCCGGCTGATCTCGGCCGCTACCATGCGCGCCGGCAAGCGCCCCAAAACGCCTGAAATATGCCCGAACACGCGCTCGACCAATTTCATGACCATCAGCGTGAAAACCGGCGTCAGCAAGGCGAAGCCAAACAGCAACAGAAAAATGCCGACCAGCCCCAACGAAATACTTTTACCGGACCACAACGCCAGCGCCAGGCCAATCGCTATGAACAGGCCGCCCGCCATGCCCGTCACGTTGATCAACCGGCGCACGCCCGACTCCAGCTGCGACCTGATCAGCACCGTCGTCGGCGGCAAGCGCGTCGCTTCCAGAGCGGGCGGCAACACGGCCAGCAAGGTCGCACCGAGCCCCAGCAGGATGCCTTTGCCCAATTGCACGGGCGTAATCATTAAAGAAGCCGCATCGAGACGGAAATAAACCGCGTTGATGGTGCCCGAGATCAGATGCAGCAAGCCCTGAGCCAGCAGAACACCAAGCGCGATGCCGAGCGCCGTGCCGGCTACCGCCAGCCAGAAGGCCTCATTGATAATGAGTTGAAAAATCTGCCGCCGCGTGACGCCCATGGCGCGCAGGCTGCCGATCAGACGCCGGCGCTGCACGACCAGAAACGTCATCGTGTTATAGATCAGGAATAGCCCGACCAGCAGCGACAGCAGCCCCAAGGCCTTCAGGTTGATCGAAAACGCGCGCGTCATCTCGCGCAAGGCTTGCGACTGGTCGTCTGCCGACAGCAGCAAGGCATTGGCCGGCAATATCCGGCGTATCCGGGCCAGCGTATCGGATACGTCTTTATCGATCAACGCATCGATAGAACTGAGCCTGCCATACAGACCCAGCACCTCCTGCGCCGTGGCGATGTCGGTTATGATCAATCCCGACAGCGCCTGCTCTGAGATGGCCTGGGATGGCGACAACAGGGCGATGATTTTTAACCGGTGCTCGCCGTTGCCGGCCTCGACCGAGATTTCGTCATCGACTTTCAGATGCAGGCGCGCTGCCATCTGCTCGCTGACCAGCGCCGTGCCGGGTTCGGCGATCAGGCGGGCAAGAAAGCCGACATCGCCGTACTGTTTTTGCCAGGCCGATTGAAAGGATTTCTCAACGAACGGATCGATGCCGATCAGCCTGAAGCTGTCATCGGACCGCCGCACATAACCGCTCACGATCGGCGACAACTGCTGTATGCCCTGCTCCACGCGCAACCTTGTGTAAAATTTTTCATCGAGGCCGCCGTCGCCGGCCACGATGCGATGCGTTGCCGTCCCCGAAAAAGCCTGGCGCGTCTGGTCGAAGGACGCCAGCGCGCTTTCCATCGCCAGTTCGATGGCAACTACGACCGCGACGCCCAGGGCAATGCCCAGAAGCGCCAGAACCAGCTGCCAGGGATGCCGCCAAAGAAAATTGCGGCTGGCCCGGTCAAGGACAGAGCTCATCAACCGGAACCAATGATTTATCGCGAATTGACACAATGCGGTCGGCCTGACCGATGACTTCGCGGCTGTGCGTCGCCATAACCAGGGTCTTGCCGGCTTTTTTGACCAGCGTATCGAGCAGCGCCAGAATCTGACTGCCGGTTTCCAGATCCAGATTGCCGGTCGGCTCGTCGGCGAGAATCAGGTCCGGATCGTGAATCAGTGCTCTGGCGATGGCGACGCGCTGCTGCTCGCCGCCTGACAGGCGGTCGGGATAAGTCTCGCAACGTTCCGCAAGGCCAAGCTTGTCCAGCAGCGCCGCGACTTTATCGCGGTCCGCCCGTGCCAGGGGCCTGATCAGTTCCAGCGGCAACAGCAGGTTTTCAGCCACGGTCAGGGTAGGAATCAGATTATAAGACTGGAAGATAAAGCCCAGATGATGGCGGCGGAACAGCGTGCGTCCGTGCTCGGAAAGCGCCGTGATATCGGTGCCGTTGATGATGACGTTGCCGGCATCGGGAGGGTCGATGCCACTGATCAGATTCAGCAAGGTCGATTTACCGGAGCCGCTGCGGCCGAGCAGCACGATAAACTCGCCACGACTCACCTCCAGGGTCAGACCAGTGAAAATGCTATGCCGCCTGCCTGATTCCTCATAGCTTTTGCTCAGCTTTTGTATCGATATGGCCGCTTCTGTTGGCATAAAGGTAGCGCCTTGAATTCCCTCCGGCGCTAGGCCAGAAAATTGTCATCCCTTTTGGCAAGCTCGGCCTGTTCTTTCTTCTGGGTCCTGTGCATCAGGACAACGAAATAAAGCGCCAACCCGCAAAGAATCCAGGCTTTGAGACGAAAAAGGAACATCATCTCGGCGAGCAGTGTCGGATGACTGTGCAGATAAAGATTAATTGAATCGAAGATTTCCATTAAACCCTCCTATGCAAATCTCGTAAAACTTTTTTATAGAACTGATTTTGATCAAAGAATTCAAGATTAATTTCATTGCTGTAATATTTTGACGTTAGAATCAGAAACTTAGCAAAAACCTTGACCCGTCGAAATTGATTATGGAGAAGGAAAAAGAAATAACTTACCTGATGCCGAAAGGTCTCAGAAGATGGCGCCGATACAGCGATTTCTTTGCATACCCTGAAGATCGGGAGCTGGAAGAATTAAGAATCGTGCATTCGCTGAAAGCATCGCTGGAGGTAACGAATGTCGCCTTTTTTGACCAGCCCAGCACGCGGGGCCGTGGCAATGATCCGCCCGATTGCGAAGCCTTGCTGTTCGATGGCAGGCGGCTGGGCGTCGAGGTGACGGAACTGGTCGATCCCGAGGCCATCATGGCTTATAAAAACGGCGTCCTCACGCAATGGGCCGAATGGGACGAAGACAAACTGATCAATTCGATCACGCGGCGCCTCAAAGCCAAGGACATCGCCAAAAATATCAAAGGCGGACCCTACGACACCTATATGGTGCTCATCCACACCGACGAGCCCATTCTCAATTTTGATTACACGTTCCCGATCCTGTCGGATCATACGTTCCGCTATTTCTCGGTTATAGACCGGGCCTTCCTGCTGATGTCCTATGACCCGAAATACCGGTGCTGTCCGTATATCGAGTTGAATATAGAAAGCTAGGCCGTGTCGCCGCTGACAGCCGGCCGCTGCTTAAGGTTTCAGATTGAAAACAATGCCGGCCCCATCGACGGTTTGCTGTTTCTCGCCTTCCGGGTCGTGCGTCATAACCGCGCCACCGTTCAGTTCCAGTGCCCGCTGCTTTTTTCCGGCTGCAAACAGGTCCTGCGCAGCGGCATTCTGCCCGCCCTTCTGTGCGGCGCTCTCGGTCATCTTGAACGGAATGGAAAGATCGAGCGGCTTTTGAAATTCGGTGGCATTGCTTGCATCCGCTGCCCGCGCGTCTGTTTTTTGACCGGCTGATTTACTGCGCTCGGCCTGATCCTGTTTCGTGCCAGCCTCGGCAATGGTTTCATGACCATACAAAAAAAAGCAGGCCCCCATCATAAGATTCAATAATGCTATGCGGTAATTTTTCATTGTCTATCACACTCCAGCCATAAAGTCATACCTCAGAATGATTATATTACACTTAATGAACAGCACCTGAATGTGACAATTAACGCCATAAAAAAATCCCAAGCTGAACAATTCGCGGGCTGGGTTGCGGCTTTGCGTAAAACAGCGGCATTAGCCGGCATGATTTTGCCTTTATTTTTGGATACGCCTAAAAATACTCGAAGTGCCAATACCCCAATTCCGTAAGGCTGGAGGATTTGTTAGGGCGATCAAATGCATGCCGATTATGAATCTAATCGCATAGACAAAAATATTTAGCGGGGATAATAAATTACCTCAAGGCCTAAAATCTCCGGAGGAGAGATAAGTAAAAAGCATGGGCATAAAAACCAAAACAGCGTAGAGAAGAGCCACGCCACCTATAACCAGTAAAAAACCATATAATTTTTCCATCACCGATTCCACCCCAGTCAGAAAGTCATATCTTTAAGGCAACCATGTCATACCTATTGCCATTAACTATGGACAATTAAAGACATAAAAAGTCCCAGACTAAACGGACATATTATTGGATTAGCTTTGCCTTTATGCCCTGTGGGCGCCCTGGGTAAAGTGCTAGCGCTTAATCATAAGTTACGGTTGCAGCCGTTTGGCACCCGACATTAACTTGAACAAAAATCCCCATCGCCAATCTTATTTTTGTTAACGGCTCAAGCGTTTAATCTCAAGGGAAAGTTTTTTACCTCTTGTTCCTATTAGGTTTTACTAAGCAATCAGCCAAAGAGGAGATACTCATGAAAAAGTGGTTTTTTCTCACGATGACATGCACGGCAACCATCTTCATCCCCAACCTTCTGAATGCCGAAGAGCGGCCGAAAACGCCGGCCGAGGGTTACAATATTCATGTTACCGCGCCGCATCGCCACGAAGACGGCACTGTGCATGGCCCCTATCACCATTATTGCAAACCGGTCAAACCCGAAATCCTGCAATGCATGATTTTCCTGTCGAACGATCCCAATGCCGAACTTGTCGAGATCGAATATTTCGTTGACCAGAAACTCGCGCGTTCCGGCGTGACGCTGGAGCAATGGAACAAGCATTTCCACGACCACAAGGTGGAAATCGCCTCCGGCCGCGTGCAGGTGCATGATGTGCCGCCCGAGAAAGCCAAGGAAATCGCCGATGCGGCCGCCAAGACTGACGGTATCATTTTCCATTTATGGCCTGAAGGCGCCAAGTTTCCGAATGGCGAGGTGTCTTTTCCGACCGCCGTCAGCCACAAGCCTGTGGATAAGCTTGAAATACCGAAATAAGCAGACAGGAAACTTCTGCAAGCCTTTCATAGTGTAGAGGCGGCTTCAGCCGCCTCATAATCCTCAATATTCTATAAAAACTACAAAGAACACGGATGCCCCATGCTTTATTAACTAAACATATCACCGCAAACTGACCATTTTTGTCACAGACTGACAAAGCCTGCCATTTTTAACGGTATTGCTAAATAGCTTTCCGACCTTCGCCTGCCCCTGAAACCCTGCAAAATCACGCTTCGCACATTTTGGCACGGCCTTTGCATTATTACTGACGTAACTCTTACTTTCCATAGCAAAAAAGGAAAAGCACTATGAACACTCAAATGAGAAAAGTACAACAAGGTTTTACCTTAATCGAATTAATGATCGTTGTTGCGATCATCGGTATTTTGGCCGCGGTTGCGATTCCCGCTTATCAAGACTATGTAACCCGTGCTCAAGTATCAGAAGCGGTCGAACTGCTTGGTGGCTTAAAAACCCCATTATCAGAATACAGTGCGGATAAAGCTGCTTGGCCAACTGCAATCGTTGCACCAAATGTTGCTGCGACTGCCACAGAAATTCCGGGCACTATAACTGGTAAATATGCAACTGTGACCCCTAGTGTTACAGGCGCATACCCTGTCGGAAGCATCACTGCTACAATGGGTTCAGGCCAAGCAAATGGAAAAACTGTGATAATGGCTACCGCTGATGGCGGCGCTAGCTGGACCTGCGATACAGGATCTGTAGACAAAAAATGGATGCCGCAAGCTTGCCGTTAAGCCGAACAATTGGTTAACAATAATTTAAAACCGCTCAGGAAAGCCTGGGCGGTTTTTATGCTTTATGAATATTTTGTTAAATTGGGTATTATTAATTAAATATATACTTTCAGGAATTGGATGGTTTTTATTCCTGCCTTAAGATATTTTTGGTTTATAAAAATCATATTTGCCCCCCCCCATCACTTTGGGTCTACATATAACTCTTCAGGTTTTATAAAAATGATTATAATTTAATCATTCTTTAACAATAATCCCTGTTGACTTACTTATGACTGATGCTCTTCCCTTTGAGTTGGATCCTGAGTCTATAAACAACTGGCTGGCTGCGCTAGAATCCTTATCAGTTAGCGACAAAGTCAATCAGCTCTACACAATTATTAAAAAACTCAGCAACTCGGCTCTTGAAGCTCCGGTGCTCTATTCAGTCCTGGATCAATTGGCACCGGCCATTTTGATGGCGTCCAACAGCCTTGTGCATATAGCGACCAGCAACAAGGCCGCCCATGTTGCCGATAAAACAAGGAAACTGGTTCATTTTTCCATTCAGCTGACCAGAACGCTCTGTTTCGCCTATTGCCGCATCAGCAATGACAGTGCGCTAACCAAAGCGCAGCAAGCTTCAATTATTTATAAGGCCATGCAACTGGCCTGCCTGCTGGCAAGGCGCAACGCTGTGTTTTATGAAGCGCCTGATACCGCGCTCTGGGCAAAAATCAGCGAGCTTTACCTGACCGCCAAAGCGCTCGATATCCTTGATCTGGATATTCAGGATGCCGTTCCCGGTCTGAACCGGCAACTGACTATCGAAGCAGTCCTGAAACAGGCACTGCTGTTTTACATCTGCAACGCCTATGATTTTTCCCCTTCGGAAATTGCCGATATCTTTCACGCAACCGGCAAGCTCTGCCGGTTGCTGACGCTGGATTCGAACCCGTCCGAATCTTCATTTTTCTGTTGGCATCCTGATTTGCTTGCAGCCCCGCAGTACACCGATCCCTATAGAACGAATGAAGGAGGCCTGTATATCAATACATCCGGCCTCATTCGCTACTTTGAGTCAAATACGGCGCATCTGCAGCATTACCAAACCTTCCTGTCGACATTGAACCGGCTGACGGCTTATGAGCCGGTCAGGGAATCAGCCGATCCGGCCAGCCCCACTGAATGCGACATGGCCATAGGAACGGCATGGGCAGCTCAACTGCTGAAAATGCTGATCAACAGATATCGCATTCTTGAACTGAGCGGGACCCTGGAAGAGCAATCGGAACCAGCCGAACTGGAGCTCGAGCCGATGGAAGACGGGAAAAATACCTTTGGTTTTATCACAACCAAATTTCTGAAAGACGAAAGGCCGGCGTTTATCATCAAAACCAGGGCCTTTAAAACCGACACCCCCTACTTTTATACGGCAAAGATCAACCAAGATTGCGCCATCGGCGAACCGCTGGTTTTCATACGGGAGAATAAAAAACCGCTGCTGGCGATTGTCCGCTACCTGCGCATCGAACCCGTGATGAATCTGAAGCACATACTACTGGAGATACTGGACGGCGATGTTTATCCAATTGAAATCAATGAAAAAGAAGGGTTCATCATCAAGCGTGCCGCCGGAAAAACCGAAATCGTCCTGTCTCCCGATAACCATAAGACAGGAACTCTCTTTTCTATTGATAAGCGACTGATAACCGGAATCTTTCGCATAGATAAATTTATTGAATCCACACCGCACTTTATGCGTTTTCAGGTTAGCCTGGTTACCGACTGACAATAATTGTCGGGCTTGCTACCGCTCGCCATTTTGATCTAATCCCCTGCTGCCAGCATCAATTTATAGTCGGCTATTCCCTCAATAGCTGCTTTTACCGTTTGCCGCCTGATTTGCTGCCGATCTCCGGCAAATTGCTTTTTTATTATCTCGGAGCCGCCGTCTTTGTATTGCCAGGCGATAAAAACCGTGCCCACAGGTTTCTCCGGCGAGCCGCCATCGGGCCCTGCTATGCCGGTTACGGCGCAGGCGCAATCCGCATCGCTGTTTGACAGAGCGCCATGTGCCATTTCCATTGCCGTTTCAGCGCTGACGGCCCCGTATTTTTCCAACGTTTCCTGCCTGACGCCCAGCATCTGCACTTTTGATACATTGCTGTAGGTCACAAAGCCCCGGTCAAACCAGGCCGAGCTGCCCGGCACTTCGGTGATGGTCTGGGCAATCCAGCCGCCGGTGCAGGACTCGGCCGTGGCTATTTTTTTTCCGCCGGCTTTCAGCGAGCGGCCCAGCTGTTCGGCCAGTTCAAATAATTCGTGATCCATGATGGTGACTCCCCTGCGACTTCGGATAAAATAGGCGCATGAGTATAAATCAAAATTCCGCTACCCCACACACACCGATGATGCAGCAATATCTGCGCATCAAGTCCAATCACCCCGATACGCTGGTTTTTTACCGCATGGGGGATTTTTACGAACTGTTCTATGACGACGCCAAGAAAGCCGCGCAGCTGCTCGATATCACCCTAACCAGCCGCGGGCAATCGGCCGGCATGCCGATCGCCATGGCCGGCATTCCTTATCATGCGGCCGAAGGCTATATCGCCAGACTGCTGCGCAACGGCGAATCAGTGGCGATCTGCGAGCAGATCGGTGATCCTGCGGCTTCGAAAGGCCCTGTCGAGCGCAAGGTGGTGCGCATCGTCACGCCCGGCACGGTCACGGACGAGGCCCTGCTCGAAGACAGGAAGGATAACCTGCTGGTCGCCGTCTGTGTTCTGAATCATCAATTCGGCATTGCCACGTTGGACCTGACCAGCGGCCGCTTTATCCTGCAACAGGTTGAAACCGCGGACCAGCTGCTCGGCGAAATCGGGCGCCTGAATCCAGCCGAATTGTTGTTCAGCGAAGACTGGCCGTTGCCTGCCGTCATCAAGCAGCGCAGCGGCCTGTGCCGCCGGCCGCCCTGGCATTTTGAGGCCGAAAGCGCGCGCCAGCTGGTGTTAAAGCAGTTCAATACGCATGATCTGAAAGGTTTCGGTTGCGAGCATATGCCGGCCGCCGTCGCCGCCGCCGGCGCCCTGCTGCAATACGTCAAGGACACTCAACAAGGCGCGCAGCCGCATATTCAGGGCATCCGCATTGAGAACAGCGACGACAGCATCGTGCTCGATGCGGCCAGCCGCCGCAACCTTGAACTGGACTCGCACCCGTCCGGGCAACTTCAATACACGCTGTTCGGCGTGCTGGACAAGACCGCTACGGCCATGGGCAGCCGCTGCCTGCGGCGCTGGATAAACCGGCCCCTGCGCAATCATGCTGTTCTGAAGAATCGCTATGCCTGCGTTGCTACCTTACTGAACGGCCAACTGTACCGCGATGTACAGGCCCAGCTTCGGCAAGTCGGCGATATTGAACGAATCAGCTCGCGCATTGCCCTGAAGTCGGCACGGCCTCGGGACTTGATCGTATTGCGCAACACGCTGGCGGTGCTGCCTAGCCTGCAGCAAGTGCTTGCCACGAGCGACAATCCACAACTGACGCTGTTAAGGGAAAAAATCGGCGAGCAGCCGGTGATGCTGCAACTGCTGAACAAAGCCGTCATCGATAATCCGCCCGTTCTGATCCGCGACGGCGGCGTAATCGCGCCGGGCTATAGCCGGGAACTCGATGAACTGCGCAACCTGAGCCAGAACGCCGACCAGTTCCTGATTGATATGGAAAATCGGGAGAAAGCCGCGACCGGCATCACGAATCTGAAAGTCAACTATAACCGCGTGCAGGGCTACTATATCGAGATTTCGCGCCTGCATGCCGAAAAAGTGCCCGGCCATTACATCCGCAAACAGACCCTGAAAGGCGTCGAGCGCTATGTGACGGAAGAGCTGAAAGCGTTTGAGGATAAAGTCCTCAGTGCGCGCGAAAAATCGCTGGCCTTCGAGAAGTCTCTGTACGAGGAACTGCTTTCGATCATCGCCGCCTCCCTGATCCCGCTGCAGGAGTGTGCCGCTGCGCTAGCCGAACTCGATGTGCTGGTCAATTTTGCCGAGCGCGCCGATACGCTGAATCTGTCCGAACCGGCACTGGTTGACGAGCCGGGAATCCAGATCGAAGCCGGCCGGCATCTGGTGGTCGAGCAGGTATCCGATATTCCGTTTGTGCCCAATGACTTGTCGTTCTCCGATCAGCGCCGCATGCTGATCATCACCGGCCCCAACATGGGCGGCAAATCCACTTATATGCGTCAGGCGGCGCTGATCGTCCTGATCGCGCATATCGGCTGTTACGTGCCGGCCAAGGCGCTGAACTGCGGCCCTGTCGACAAGATTTTCACGCGCATAGGCGCTTCCGATGATCTGGCCAGCGGCCGTTCGACGTTTATGGTGGAAATGTCGGAAACGGCGAACATCCTGCACAATGCCACATCGAAAAGCCTGATTTTAATGGACGAAATCGGCCGCGGCACGAGCACGTTCGATGGCCTGTCGCTGGCCTGGGCCTGCGCCGATTATCTGGCCAAGGAAACGAAGGCGTTTACGCTGTTCGCCACGCATTATTTCGAGCTGACAACGCTGGCTGATGAGCAGGAAACCATCCACAATGTGCATCTGGATGCCATGGAGCACGGCGACCGGATTATTTTCCTGCATGCGGTCAAGGAAGGGCCGGCCAATCAGAGTTACGGCCTGCAGGTAGCTTCGCTGGCCGGCGTGCCGCGTTCCGTGATTGATAAGGCCAAAGCCAAATTACAGCATCTGGAAAACAATGCCTATATAGAGCAGCAGGCGGAAACCGGGGTTAATCAGCTGGATCTGTTTTCGGCCAAGGAATGCCATCCTGCCGTGTGTTTGCTGGAGGATATGAATCCTGACGAGTTCAGCCCCCGTCAGGCTTTGGATTTGCTCTACCGGCTCAAGGAAATGGTATAGGCTGGATTGATAAACCCGGCATTTGCCCCCCACCAAGTTTCGTAGGGTACGCATCGCGTACCTTTCCGGACTTGCGGTGTGCCGAAAAGCCCTGAACAGGTACGCGATGCGTACCCTACAATGGATTTCGCCTTGATTTTGACAGGGCAGCGGGTAGGCTGGGTTGGTAAACCCAGCACTTCGAAGTCTCTTATGCCGGGCTTACGCTAACGGCTGGCCACGCTATTTCGGATTCGCTTCGCTTTCCAGAGCCTCAGCCAATTGCTTAGCCGGCATATAGCCCGGATAGATCGTGCCCTTTTCGGTGACGATCATCGGCGTGCCTCTGGCTTCAAACTCTGCGCCGAGCTGCATGTGTTCGTCGACCGGATTGTCGCAGGTCTTGGCGGCCGGCGTTCCGCCTTTTTTGGCTTCTGTCAGTGCCGCATTGCGGTCTTCAGAACACCAGACGGAAACGGCTTTGTTGTAGGAATCCGAACCCTTGCCGGCTCTCGGGAAAAACAGGTATTGGATCTGGATGCCCTGGGCCATGTACTGATCGATTTCCGAATGCAGTTTGCGGCAATAGCCGCAATCGATGTCGGTAAAAACATAGATTTTGTATTTAGCTATCTTCGGCTTGAACACGATCATTTTATCCTGGCCGAGTTTTTCAAGAGCCTGTTTGCGCGTGTTGCCTAATTTTTCTTCCGTCAGGTCGGTACGCTTCGCTACATCGATTAGATGGCCCTGCAGTAAATATTTGCCGTCATCAGACACATAAAAAATATTCGCGCCGATTGCAACCTCATAGAGGCCTTTTATCTCGGAAGGTTTGACGGAATCAATTTTTACTTCAGGCATGGACGTTGAGAATGCCTGCCGGATGGCATTTTCATCTGCATGAGCGACAGGCAAGGTCAGGCCGAATAGTGATAGTGCGGCAATCTTGATAACTTTTTTCATGGTCTTCTCTTTTTTTTCCTTTGCATTATAGGGTACGCATTGCGTACCTCTCTTTTAACGTTCCGGTGAATTATATATAAAGGTATTACGGGGGCGGATATTGGCCGAAGTCAGGTTGCCGCATAACATCAGTTATTAAACAGTAATTTTATTATTGAAACAAACGCCCAATATCCAGAATCATGGCGAATACCATTAGAAAAAACAGCAAGGCCATGCCAATCTGTTGAAAGAAAAGTTGTGCTTTTTCCGGAACAGGACTGCCTTTAATGGCTTCTATGCCGAAAAACATTAAATGCCCGCCATCCAGCACCGGTATGGGCAACAGATTGAGCACGCCGAGACTGACGCTCACCAAGGCAAGGAATTTCAGGAAATGGGTTAGACCCATCGTGGCAGACTGTCCGGCAAACTGGGCAATACTGATGGGGCCGCTTAAATTTTCAACAGAAGCCTTGCCGACCAGCATTTTGCCCATCATTTTCAAGGTTGAGACGGAATAATAATAAGCTTTTTCGAAAGCGGCAGGCACTGCCTGGAGCGGCGATAAAGAATATTCGGCACGCATGGAATCCGTCAGACCTTCCGGCACCTGGACGGACGCGCCGATTTTTCCTTCAGTCGTCTGTCCGGACGTGACGCGCTTAGGCGTCAGCGTTATCGGCATGCGTCTGTCATCGCGCTCGATAATCACATTGATCGCTACGCCGGGATGGCTTTTTACATACTCCACCCACTGCATCCAGTCATTGATTTCAGTACCGTCGGCGCTGATGATCAGGTCGCCTGTCTGCAAGCCGGCTTCAGATGCCGCGCCACCGGCGAGCACTTGCCCTATGACCGGCTTCAGTTTTGGCGTCCAAGGTTTAAAACCCAATCGTTTATATAAGACATCAGGATCATTGCTGTCTTTTTCTGGAATCCTCAAAATTTTGGTGCTTTGCGCATCTTCAAAATTTCTGACTTTGACTTCTACTTGCTCTCCGCTATCAAGTGCGGAAGCGACCAAAACACTCAAGGCTTCGGCCCAGGTCGGCGTCGCTTTGCCATTGACGGAGATGATCTCGTCGCCTTCTGCAAAGCCCGCCTCTGCCGCCAGCGTGCCCTGTTCCACCGGACCGAGCACCGGCTTTATGCCGACTTCGCCGATGACCAATACGCTCCAGAACAAAACGACGGCAAGCATCAGGTTAAACACGGGCCCTGCCGCCACGATGGCTGCTCTTGTCAACACCGACTGCTGATTAAAGGCATAAGGCAGATCCTCTTTTTTGACCTCGCCCTCGCGTTCATCGACCATTTTGACATAACCGCCCAGCGGAATGGCCGATATGACATACTCTGTTGACTCAGGATCTTTCCGGTAGGACCACAATACTCTGCCGAAACCTACGGAAAACCTGAGCACTTTGACTCCGGCTCTGCGGGCTACCCAAAAGTGCCCAAATTCATGAAATGAAACAAGAATGCCGATAGCAATGATGAAATAAAACAGAGTATGCATGAAGTCCTTTAACCAATAAGCTCGTCAATAATTTTATTAGACAACTTTCTGGCTTGTTTATCCACGTCCAGAATAATTTCCAGACTGTCGGCCGGTTTGACTTCAAATTGCTGCATGCAGCGCTCAATGATGACCGGAATATCGGTAAAGCGCACGCGCTCATTCAAAAAGGCGTCCACCGCTATTTCATTGGCGGCATTCAATACGGTCGGCATGATCCCGCCGGCATTGATGGCCTCATAAGCCAGGCGCAGGCAGGGAAAGCGCTCCAGATTCGGCTCATGGAAATCCATGCGGCGGACTTCGAAAATATTAAGCGGCTCCACGCCGGATTCGAACCGTTCCGGCCAAGCCAGGGAGTGGGCGATGGGAACGCGCATGTCCGGGTTGCCCATCTGCGCCAGCACGGTGCCATCCACATAATCGACCATCGAATGGATAACGCTTTGCGGATGGATGACCACCTGTATTTGGTCCGGAGTCATATTGAACAGAAGACAGGCTTCGATCATTTCCAGACCTTTGTTCATCATCGTGGCCGAATCGACTGAAATTTTCTTGCCCATGTCCCAATTGGGATGAGCGACCGCTTGAGCTGGCGTCACATGCGGCATTTGCTCCAGCGGCAGCTCGCGGAACGGGCCGCCCGAAGCGGTGAGCAGAATGCGTCTGGCCTGCTTGGCCCGCACCCCGGTTTTATAACCGGCAGGCATACACTGGAATATCGCATTGTGCTCGCTGTCGATCGGCAGCAACTGCGCCCCCGAATCGGCTATGGCCTGCATGAAAATGTCGCCGGACATGACCAGCGCTTCTTTATTAGCCAGCAATACGGTTTTGCCGGCCTTTGCCGCAGCCAGGCTGGGCAGCAGTCCCGCCGCGCCGACGATAGCCGCCATGACCGAATCGACGTTGTCCAACGTGGCAACATGCTCCAGCGCATGGGCGCCAGACAGGACTTTAATGTCTGGGACCGGTGAATTCTTAAGCTTGTCCTTGAATGACTGAACCTTGGCCTCATCAACAATAACGACGTATTCAGGGCGATGCGCCAGACATTGTTCGTACAAGGTATCGGTATTGGTATTGGCGGTTAAGGCGACGACCTTGTAAAGATGGGCATGTCTGGCCACTACATCCAACGTACTGACGCCGATCGAGCCGGTCGCTCCGAGTATGCAAATGCCTTTCTTCATGCCACTAACCCAGACATCAGGAAAATACCGGCATAGAAAAACGGCGCTGCGGCAATGAGGCTGTCGATGCGATCCAAAATGCCGCCATGTCCCGGCAGAATGGAACCGCTGTCTTTTACGCCGCGCTGGCGCTTGGCGAGGCTGAAAAACAAATCGCCATAAATAGAAACCAGGACCGTCAATACGGACAGCAGAACAAAGTCCGATGCGATCATAAAGTTATAACCATAGAACAGGCTTAGAACAACTGCGCAAACCACACCGGCTATTAAAGCGCCATACATGCCCGCTACTGTTTTGCCGGGACTGATTTCAGGCGCCAGCTTGGTTTGCCCGTATTTCTTGCCGATGAAATAGGCTGCAATATCGGCTGCCCAGATCAGGAGCAGGACATAAAGCACCATTCCCTCGCCCCATATGGCTCTCAGCCGGCTCAAAAACAACCAGGCCGACAATAAGACGAACCAGCCGATCAGCGCTTTATAACGCGTTCCCAGCTGCAGTTTCAACATTTCCGACGGCCTGCTTCTGATCAGTATCATGGCCAGTATCCAGAACAGTACCGGCGGGATAACCAGCCATTCCAGCGCACCAGAATAACTCCTGACTTCGGGCCAATCGAAGCTTTGCGCAATCAGCTCGAGGAAATAAGTCCAGAAATGAAGGCCCAGCATCGGCAGAACCAGCGCCAGTAACAACAAGCCCCGCTTCAACGGTGAACTGATGCCAGCCAAATTGCTCCATTCCCAGGCGGCAATCAAAATGATCAATCCTAAAACTAATGAAAAATACTCCGAGGGCAACTGGAACACAGCCAGTACGACCAAAAGAGCCAATATTGAGGCGGTTATAATTCGCTGCAGTAACATTTTATTAATTATTGTGATTATTAAGATTTAGAAGGTGACGGCTTTATTAAGCACCTGCTCCCCGGTATGGCCAAACCGCCGCTGCCGGCTTTTAAAGCTCTTAATAGCGTCTTCAATTGAATCCTGGTCGAAATCCGGCCAGAGTGTCGGTGTAAAATACAGCTCCGTATAGGCTAATTGCCACAACAGAAAATTACTGACACGTTGCTCGCCGCCTGTTCTGATAAACAGATCGGGCTCGGGCAGGTCAGCAGTGGATAAATACCGTTCGACCAGCTTTTCATTGATCTCCTGGCTTTCCAGTTCGCCGGCCGCTATTTTTTCAGCCACTTTCCGGAAGGCCTGACACATATCCCAGCGACCTCCGTAGTTTGCCGCCACAACAAGGGTTAAGCCCGTGTTGTCCTTTGTCCTCGCCTCTCCTTCGGCAATTTTGGCCTGTAATTTTTCTGGAAATGCCGTTCTGTCGCCGATAAACCGCAAGCGGATATCGTTACGGTGCAATTTGTCGATTTCCCGCTGCAGCGTAGTGATAAACAAGCTCATCAGCATGGAAACTTCTTCTTGTGGACGTCGCCAGTTCTCGCTGCTGAAAGCGAACAGGGATAAAACCTCAATCTCCTGTTTGGCGCAGTATTCGACGACTTTTCTGACGGCCTTGACGCCGGCCTGATGCCCCATGGGGCGCGGCATAAATCTTTTCTGCGCCCAGCGGCCATTGCCATCCATGATAATGGCGATATGGCGCGGATTGTTATTATCTGATTCTAAACTGTTGGAATCATCAGCTGACATTGCTAAATCTCAGTTAAATTGACAGCAGATCTGCCTCTTTGGCTTCCAATAATTTTTCCACTTCCTTGATATATTGATCGGTTAATTTTTGGATTTTCTCTTCAGCAGCGCGCGCTTCATCTTCGGAAATCATTTTTTCCTTTAATGCGTCCTTTATTTCCGAATTGGCATCACGGCGAATATTTCTGATCGCCACACGGCCATTCTCTGCTTCATGCCTGACCACTTTAACGAGATCGCGACGACGCTCTTCAGTAAGCGGAGGCAATGGGATGCGGATCGTCATGCCGGAGGTGTTCGGGTTCAAACCGAGATCCGACTTCAAAATCGCTTTTTCGATCGCCTGCACCATGGTCTTTTCCCATGGCGTGATAGTTAAAGTACGTGCATCTTCAACAGCAATATTGGCAACCTGCGATAACGAAGATTCTGTACCATAGTAAGAAACAGTTATCTGTTCCAATAGGCTCGGATGCGCCCTACCCGTTCTTATTTTTGAAAATTCATGCCTTAACGCTTCTATGCTTTTGCCCATGCGGGTTGCGGCATTCTGTTGAATATCACTTATCATTATATGTTCCTCATTGAATAAGAGACCCTATCTCTTCACCCATCATCAGTTTCATGACGGCGCCTTTCTCAAACACATTCATGACGCGCATCGGCAGATTATTGTCCCTGCATAATACCAGCGCAGTCGCATCCATGACGTTCAGGCGCTGATCCAGGGCTTCATCATACGTTAATCGAGGATAAAATACGGCATCTTTTACTTTCTCAGGATCTGCCGAATAGACGCCTTTGACCTTAGTCGCTTTAATCATCAGTTGCGCGTTGATTTCAATCGCTCTGAGGCTGGCTGCCGAATCGGTGGTAAAAAAAGGATTGCCCGTTCCGGCTGCAAAAATTACCACGCGGCCTTTTTCCAAATGCCTCACGGCCCGGCGGCGAATATAATCTTCGCATACCTGATTGATTTTCAAAGCTGACATGACTCGAACCTGTTGACCTAAATGCTCGAGCGCATCCTGCATGGCCAATGCATTGATGACTGTGGCCAGCATACCCATCTGATCGCTGGTCACCCGGTCCAGCCCTTCCGAAGCTTTGTCAGCGCCGCGCAGTATATTGCCGCCACCTATGACCAAGCCAACCTGGATACCTACATCACATAAATCTTTAATTTCCGTGGCAAGACGCTTGACAATATCTGAATCGATACTGCCGCCTGTCTCGCTCATCAGCGCCTCACCGCTTAATTTAAGTAAAATTCTCTGGCAAATCAGCTTAGTCATATTCAACCGGGTATTAATAATTTATTAGCACAAAGTCCCCCGGCCGGTAGCCGGGGAATTTTCTTAACTGCCTCTAACTTGAGCCATAACCTCTTCGGCAAAGTTTTCTTCTTTCTTTTCAATGCCTTCGCCTACTTCAAAGCGTGCGAAGCGAATAACGCTGTTGCCTTTTGAGGCGACCAGTTTGCCGACGGTAGTTTTATCGTCTTTAACAAATGGCTGGCCCAGCAAAGTGATTTCGGCCAAAAATTTGCTGATGCGGCCGCCAATCATTTTCTCGATGATTTCTGCCGGCTTTCCGCTTTCTGCCGCTTGAGCCGAGAAAATTTCTTTTTCTTTCTCAATCAGTTCCGCAGGCACTTGATCTTCAGAAACACATTCCGGTTTGCTTGCGGCAATATGCATTGCGATATCTTTGCCTAACTCGCTGTCAGGTTTTGCTAATTCAACGATGACGCCGATTTTGCTGCCATGCAGGTAGGATGCAGTACCGCCTTGCTCTGTATGGTACTTTACAAAGCGTCTAATGGTAATATTTTCACCCAATTTTGCAATCAAGCTGCGACGCACGTCATCAACGACGCTGCCGTCGGCCAATTTCATAGACTGCAATTGCTCGTCCGTTTCAACATCGGAAGTCAATAAAGCCGCTGTTACATTGTTGACAAAGTTAACAAAATCCTCACCTTTGGCAACGAAATCGGTTTCGCAGTTAACATCCACCATAACCGCTATTTTCGCATCATCGCTGACCTTTATACCGATAACGCCTTCAGCGGCAGTGCGGCCTGATTTTTTATCGGCTTTGGCTAAGCCGGATTTGCGCATATTCTCAATGGCCAGTTCCATGTCGCCATTGGCTTCTGTTAACGCTTTTTTGCATTCCATCATGCCGGAACCGGTTCTCTCGCGCAGTTCCTTAACCATTGCTGCAGTAATACTCATTATTTTTCCTCACTGTTCGTACTATAAAAACGCCCCCATAAGGAGGCGTTTTTTCTTGATCTGAACCCTCACTCACACAGGCCATTGCCTGTTATAAATGAGGGAGTGAATTATTCTGTTGCTGAGGCTTCTTCAACGAAGTCATCGGCTTTTGCCGACATATCCAGGCTTGCCGCTTTAGCTTCCATTACAGCCGCAGAAACGCTTTGACAGTATAGTGAAACCGCTCGAATTGAATCGTCATTACCAGGAATGACGTAATCGATTCTTTCCGGTGAATTGTTGGAATCAACAACGCCGACTACCGGAATGCCTAATTTCTTCGCTTCGCTGATTGCATTTTTCTCATACCCGACATCCAGTACGAAAATAACATCAGGAATGCCTTTCATGTCTTTGATACCGCCCAGGCTGCGCTCGAGTTTTTCAAGTTCACGCTCCATGCCCAGCGCTTCTTTCTTGCTGAACCGTTGGTAAAGCGTGCCGTCAGTCTTCATCGCTTCCAGTTCTTTCAGGCGATTGATTGATTTCTTGATAGTTTTGAAATTGGTCAGCATGCCGCCTAACCAGCGATGGTTGACATAAGGCATGCCGCAACGTTTTGCTTCTTCCGCAACAACTTTGCGCGCTGCTTTTTTAGTGCCGACAAACAGGATGGTACCTTTGTTTGCGGACATTTGACCCAGATAATTCATGGCGTCATTGAACATCGGAAGCGTTTTTTCCAAATTGATGATATGGATTTTGTTACGTGCTCCGAACAGGTAATTAGCCATTTTCGGGTTCCAGTAACGGGTTTGATGTCCAAAATGAACACCCGCTTCAAGCATTTGACGCATGGATACTGCTGCCATTAATTTCTCCTAAGATCTAAAATCGGACTATTTGTCCGAGTTGGGTTACGCCTCCACTTACCCCGCTTGGCAACCAGCTACAATAACTTGAGCCAGCACCCTGCCAAACGTGACGACAAGTGTGAGTATTAATACAAAAATGAACTTAACTTTATATCATAATTAGCTTTTTACAACAAGCCAATCTCTGTTAAACTCTTCGCATGTCATAATCTGACTAACCTTCAAAACTAGAGCTTTATCTTGCCTCATCTATTATCCGGCATAAACAACCTTAGCATATACAAGTAATCATCTCCATGAGCATAATCATTAAAACCGAAAGTGAAATTGAAAAAATGCGTATCGCCGGAAAATTGGCCGCTGAAGTTTTGGAAATGATTGCGCCCTATGTTGTCCCGGGAGTCACCACCGATCAACTCGACAAAATCTGCCATGATTATATTGTCGACGTGCAAAAAGCCATACCTGCGCCGCTTAATTATCATGGTTTCCCGAAATCCATTTGCACATCCATTAATCACCAGGTCTGCCACGGCATTCCCAGCGAAAAGAAACTTAAATCGGGCGATATCGTCAATATCGATATTACGGTTATAAAAGATGAATACCACGGCGATACCAGTAAAATGTTCTGTGTAGGCGAAGTCAGCCAACACGCCCGAAGGCTGGTGAATGTAACTCGCGAAGCCATGTTTCTGGGCATTGAGCAAGTTAAGCCGGGCGCCACCTTAGGCGATATAGGCCATGCCATACAGAAACACGCCGAAGCCAATCACTTTTCTGTAGTCAGAGAGTTTTGCGGCCACGGCATCGGCAAAAAATTCCATGAAGATCCACAGGTTCTGCATTATGGCAAAGCCGGTACAGGCGAAACGCTGCAAGCCGGCATGATTTTAACCATCGAGCCCATGCTTAACCTCGGCAAGCGCCATGTAAAAGTATTGGCCGACGGCTGGACTGCAGTCACTAAAGACCGAAGCCTGTCCGCCCAATGGGAACATACCATTCTTGTCACAGCCACCGGTTATGAAATCCTAACTTTGCGCCAGGAAGAAATGTGAATGATTTGACCTTTCCTACACTCTTTACAGAAAAAGACAGCCTGTTTCAGTTCAAACAACTGCTGAAGCAGAAAGACGCTGAACTGAGGCAAAAATTCGATCCTCACAGTTCGGTTGCCACGCTGCTTAAAGAAAAGTCCGATTTCATCGACAAAATCCTGAGCCTGTGCTGGCAACATTACCTCGGCAATTATGCCCAATCGCTGAGTTTGATCGCCGTAGGCGGTTATGGTCGCCGGGAATTATTCCCCTATTCAGACATCGATATCGTGGTTTTACTCGATTCGGAGGATACTTCGCCTTATCAGGAAGCATTGGCAAATTTCTTTACTTTCCTGTGGGATATCGGCTTAAAACCCGGACAAAGCGTGCGCACGATCGAGGAATGCATTAAAGCCGCCCAGGATGATCAGACGATCATGACCAGCCTGATGGAAATGCGCCTGATCGTTGGCAATATCGCCCTTTACGAAACACTTAGAGAAGCCACTACGCCTGACAAAATATGGCCCTCGGATCAGTTTTTCATTGCCAAGATGGAAGAACAGCGGCAGCGCAATGCCAAATTCCACTGCACCGCCTATAACCTCGAACCGAACATCAAGGAAGGTCCGGGCGGATTGCGCGACATGCAGATTATCTCCTGGGTATTCAAGCGACATTACAATACCTCCACTCTTAAGGAACTGATCAAATACGGCTTCCTGCCGGAATCCGAGTACACGGAACTGATTGCCGCCCTTGATGTGCTCTGGCGCATCCGCTATGCACTGCATCTGCTGACCAATCGCGGCGAAGACCGGCTCATTTTCGATTATCAACGCGACCTTGCCAAGCAGTTCGGCTTTAGCTCGGAAGATCAGACCTACAATCAGGATGTCGAACAATTTATGCAGTTTTATTTCAAAACGGTACTCGGACTCGAGCGACTGAATGAAATGTTGCTGCAACTGTTTAATGAGCGCTTCGTTTGCGGAGAAGCTGTTTATAGGCCACTGCCTTTTAATGCTAAATTTTCCGTTATCAATGGCTACCTTGAAGCGACCGAAGACACTATTTTTGAGCAAGAGCCAACGGCTCTGCTGGAAATTTTTCTAATTCTGCAACAAAACTCCTCACTCAAGGGCATCAGGGCTACCACCATCCGCCTGATCCGCAAGAACCTGTACCTAATTGACGATGCGTTTCGCAAGAATAAAACAGCCAACCGCCTGTTCATGGAAATATTTCGCCAACCGCGCGGCATTACCCATCAATTAAGGCGAATGAACCGCTACGGGGTATTAGGTGCCTATGTACCTGGCTTTGCCAATATCGTCGCGCGCATGCAATATGACTTGTTTCACATCTATACAGTGGATGAGCATACGATTTTCGTAATAAGCAACTTGCGCCGGTTTGCATTGGAAAAACACATTGACGAACTCCCTTTTTGCAACGACATCTTTCTTCTGATTTCCAAGCCGGAAATTCTGTATATTGCCGCCTTGTTCCATGACATCGCTAAAGGCCGAAATGGCGATCATTCCATGATAGGAGAAGAAATCGCCAGGCAATTCTGCATCCAGCACGACCTCTCGCAGCATGACACCAAGCTGATCACCTGGCTGGTCCGCAACCACTTGATCATGTCGATGACCGCCCAGCGCAAAGACATCGGCGACCCCGATATCATCCACGAATTCGCTCAGCAAGTGGGCAGCATCGAATATCTGAATTACTTATATTTACTGACCGTGGCAGATATTCGCGCCACCAACCCGGAACTGTGGAACTCTTGGAAAGATGCTTTGCTTCAGGAGCTTTATTCGGTAACACACAGCGCCTTGCAAAGAGGACTGGAAAACCCGGTTGCACTGGAAGACCGGCTGCTCGAAAACAAAAAAGAAGCCAAAGATGAACTGATCAAGCTCGGCATACCGGAACCGGTTATTTACAAATCCTGGAAGCATGCCAGCGACGATTATTTCCTGAGATATTCGGCGGATGAGATAGCCTGGCATACTATCGCCATCGCTTCATCCAACGAAGACGAACTGCCTTTGGTGCTGCTGCGCCCGCAAACCCAGCGAGGCAGCGCGGAAGTCTTCATTTATACGAAAAATGAAGAGGCCGTTTTTTCAATAAGCACGGCAACATTGGACCAACTGGGACTTACGATTCTGGATGCCAGAATCATGACCACATCGGACAATTATGTACTCAACAGTTTCCAGGTACTGGAGCAGTCAGGAGAACCTATTGACGAACCGTTCAGGGAAGTCCATATCTGCACGGCACTGCGCCACAACCTGCTGCACCGGGAAGTCAAAAAGCACAAGAATATCCGTCGCCAGTCAAGACAGGCCAAGCACTTCCCTATCCAGACTAGCATTCGGTTTCATGCGGACCCTTTAAACAGGCACACCATCATAGAACTGATAACGACTGACCGCGCCGGTCTCTTATCAAAAATAGGCCAGGCTTTTATACAGCAGCGCATCCATCTGTACAGCGCAAAAATAACCACGATCGGCAGCCGCGCCGAGGACATGTTTTATATAACCGACCAGCAATTACAGCCTATCACCGACCCATCCAAGCAGGAGCAAATACGCAGGGAAATTCTTAAAATGCTGGAAACCGGCAGCGATTAAAAACAGCCCAAACCGATCAATAGGCAAAGCCATTACTGGAAGCCAGCGTTTTTTCGATAAATTGGATCAGCCGGTTATAGTCATTCTTTCCCATATCGACATAGCGCATGCCGATCTTGCAGAGATCCCTGGAAACCCGCCGCGAATAGGCAATATGGCAACGCGCCGCTATAGGCGACATCTGCCCGTTCTCATCGGGCAGTTCCAGACTAATAGATAGTTCCACCGGCCTGCCGCCGCGCACATAACTGCCGCCCGGCGTCATGACATTACGCTGCCTGATGTCACACTGAATAGAGATCTCCGCGCTACTGGTGTCCAGCGCCAAAACATTTAAATGCACACCATCCTCATTGGCGACAATCACTGAAAGCGGCTTTGAAATTTTGGGATAAATTTTTTTACGCATTGCTTCGGTACTCAATAAATTGATTGGTAAATTCTAGCCTAAAACAACGCAAGAACCAGATGGAGCGGCCGCTTAATTACTTTTTTTATCAACAACATGAACTGCATCACATTAATTCGCGAATTGATGCGACAGCCAAGTCGAAAGGATTTTTTGAGAGAAAATCTTATGAAACCTGTCATTTCCATAAAACGGAAGTCGATAACACAACACGAGCTCCATCACAAAACGAAAAAATGTTCGTCAAGCCTGTCTGCAATTAGTGTTCAGGACCGCCAAGATCGTATCCAAGTATGTGACAGTGCGTCGCAAAACGCATGAGTCATCAAAATGTGTCACTTAACCCGTGATTTATAGCAGGACATGCAAAGGGTTGTGAAATAGACAAGAATGGCGCCAATGGCTACTGATCAGCGCCTATTCAATTCCTGTGTACACGGCAGGCTCAAGCCAATGAAATGGCACAACCGTTTTCTGAAAATAATAAAACCCGACGACTCAAACGATCGACTGCCCCTTGGCGAGCTTGGGAAGATTGCCATCCAAGCCCATGGCCATGCGCATGACTTTGTTTTTTGCCGGCGAAAGTCGCTCGGCCAGCCCCAGGCCCAGGTTCCGCAAGAACTTGACCGGCAATATCTCGTTACTGAACACGCGATAAAAAACCTCCATGACTGTCATCATTCTCAGGTTTTCGTTGCGCCGCAACTTTTCGTAGCGCTTTAGAACGGCTATATCATCAATAGCCTGCCCCTGCTTCTGCGCCTCAATCAAAACCTCGCCCAACGTGGCCGCATCCAACAGTCCTATGTTCACCCCCTGCCCAGCCAGCGGATTGATCATATGCGCCGCATCGCCGACCAGAACAACGCCGGGCTTGACGTAGTCCTGCGCATGCTGCCGTTTTAAAGGAAAACTGGCTGTGCCGAGAACTCCCTTAACCTTGCCAAGACAGTCAGGAAACGCAGCCGCCAGCTCGACCATCAGTTCCTCATGAGGCAATGCTTTTAATCGGACCACTTCATCCGGCGAGTTGTACCAGACTATGGAGCCATAATGCCCCGTCAACGGCAAAAATGCCTGCGGCCCGCTAGGTACAAAACGCTGCCAGGTGATATCCTGCTGCCCATAATCCGTCTCAATATAAATGACCAGGGCGTGCTGTTTATAATCCCAGCTTGTTACCCCCAAACCCACAGCCTGCCTGACTCTGGATTGCCCACCGTCTGCCGCAACCAGCACTTTTGCCGACAACAGGCGCCCATCAGCCAATTCCAGTTCGGAATGATCATTTTGACTCTCGGCTGAATAACTGATTCGGTTAATCGTGGCAGGACAGATCAGTTCGATGTTATCGAAATCGCGCAAGCGGTCCAATAAAGCCAGCTGCGTCACACGATTTTCAACAATATAGCCCAGCTCCGAATGACCGATATCATCGCTGCAAAATTCCGTATCGCCGGCAGTCTCCCAGACACGCATGCGCCGGAACGGGCAAAGCCTGCGGCTGGTGATGCCCCGCCAGGCATCGACCGTTTCAAGGATGTTTTTCGACGCAATACTGAGTGCCGAAACCCTCAAGTCATGCGGCTGATCGGCAGAAAACTCCTGCGGCAGCGAATTTTCTATTACAGCCACCTTCAATAAGCTGCCGCCCAAGCTACAAGCTAAGGCTGCACCTACCATGCCGCCGCCTACGATTACAACATCAAAACGCTCTTTCATATCAATTAATATATTAAGACAACCTGAACTTCCACAATTCGACAAAAATAGAGTACTAGCATGTACAATCTTTCGTGATACAATTAAAAGGTTTCACTAGATGAAATTCATCTAAAAAGATTTCGTAGTATCTCAATGTGTCTGCCTGAATTAAAATTTAATTCCTTGACTCTAACACGCATTGAAACAAAAAACGAACTATAAACGCTGTCTTTTGACAGCACGATTAGAACGGGCCGAAAAATGACTGAAAATTCCCGATTAGGTAGTAAAGAACAGATGCTGTATAACGATGAATTGTCGCAGGACAGCTGCGGCGTGGGTTTTATTACTCACAAAAAGAGCGTACAAACTCATGATCTGCTGATTAAATCACACGAAGCGCTTTGCACTATTCCACATCGCGGCGGCATGAGTGCAGAAGGAATTGGCGATGGTGCTGGCGTTAACATTGATTTATCTCTTAAGTTCTTTCGCAAGATCACCGGCATCGAAAATCTGGAACTCGGTCAGTTTGGCGTAGCCAACTTCTTTTTTCCGGAAGATCATGATCACTATGACTCAGCGGCAAGAGAACTTGTTAACCGCCATTTCGAGGCATTTGATCTGCCAATTATTCAATGGCGAGACGTCCCGGTTGATAACGCCGTGCTCAATTCCGCTTCGGTCAAAGCACAGCTGCCTATCAAGCAGGTGATTTTCGACCGCCCGAAGCATTTAAAAACGGCTACGCATGATCAGTTTGAAAAGCATATTCAGGCCACCTTGCTGGCTATTGAAGTTGAAGGCTTCTCGCGCCCTGAATTGAACGGCTTTTATCCTTTATCCATGAGCTCGCGTACACAGGTTTACAAAGGCCGGCTCAACTCTTTTGAAGTCATTCCGTACTTTATAGATCTGCGCGACAAGGATCACGAGATCAACACACTGTTTTTCCATACCCGTTTTTCAACCAACACAGCTCCGGCCGCACTGATGGCTCAGCCATTCCGTTACATGGCCCATAACGGCGAGCTGAACACCGACAAGAAAAACCGCTTGAGCGAAAACGCCATCGCGCGCCAGCACAACAAGCACATCGTGTTCCCGTGCGGCCAGTCAGACTCCGGCCGTTTAGACCAAACCCTGACGCGCCGCATCAACGAAGACAATCTCAATATCGTCACGGCCGTGCTGGCGATGATGCCGCCTGCCTGGGAAAACGATACAACACTGTCGCCGCAAGTACGCGCCATGCTGGAATATTTCAGCTTGTACGAAGAAAAGAACGACGGTCCGGCGGCATTGATTTTCAGCGACGGCATACGTGTTGGCGCCCGCCTGGACCGTCTCGGCCTGCGCCCCTTACGCTCGGTTGAAACCGAAGACTATCTGGCTGTCATGTCAGAAGCCGGGCAAATTGATTTCCCTCCGAAGGAAGTCTTAAAACGCGGACGCATTGAAGCCGGCGGCATGATCTGCTTCGACCACAGCACCGGCGAAGCTTACAACACCCACCAGATTATGGAGCGCCTGGCCCAGGAGCAAGACTACCAGGCGTTACTGGCGCAACGCTGCATCCATATGCCGGAACTGCCGAAAGTTGAGCTGTCCGAGATTAATGACGCGTATTCCTTCACGATAGACCAGCGGCACACCGCTTACTCGCTCAACCAGGAAAGCTTCAGATTCCTGCTTGACCCGATGCTGGCTACCGGCATGGAAAAAATATCGGCCATGGGCTACGGTATCGCGCCTAACGCGCTGTCGGGCACGGAAGGGGGCATGTCGCGCTATTTCAGCCAGCGCTTCGCACAGGTCACCAATCCGCCGCTCGATTCGCTCAGAGAGAGCGACGGCATGACCTTGCGCGTGGCCTTGGGCACCAAACCGACTTTTTCCGATGAGTACAGCAAACAGCTCGTTATCGACTCGCCGATTCTGCTGCGCACTCAATTGGAACAGATCCGCAGACAAGCAGCGGTCAGCGTCGTCACGCTGGACATGCTGTATACGCCTGACTTCAATGACGCGAAGTGCAACGAAGAGTCTTTGGAAGCGGCGTTACTAGCCGTCTGCGAGCAGGTTGAGAGTGCCGCGCGAAAAAACACTGGCATCATCATCCTGAGCGACGCCAACATCGATAAAGGCAAAGCCGCCATTCCGGCCCTACTGATGATTGCGGCCGCCAACCAGCATCTGGTTAAACACGGTCTGCGCTTTAATTCATCGTTGATCGCGGAAACCGGACAAGCAGCCAGCTCGCATGATATCGCCACGATCCTAGGCTTCGGCGCTTCGGCGGTCTGCCCTATCAGCGTGCATAACCGCGCGCTCAGCCATTACGCAGCGAATGAGCGGCAAAAAGCGTTGTACAATTTCCAGAAAGCCGCTGAAAAATCGCTCATGAAAACCATGGGCAAATTTGGCCTATGCACCGTGGAAAGCTATATTGGCGGGGAATTCTTCGAATCCAACTATCTGGATACCAATGAGCCCAAGCTGCGCCCTTACTTCCCAAACATCCATGCAGCAGTCGGAGGGGCGCGTTATGCCGATATCGCGGCCAGCGCGACAGAATGGCATCAAAAAGCACTGTCTGTGCACGAGGAAAAAGACATCCCATTCCTCGGACTATTCAAGGAGCGCCAGGACGGCGCCGGCCACAGTTTCGGCAATACTGCGGTCCGGGAATATATCAACATGACCGATGAGGAGATTCTGTATATCCCTCAGGATAAATCGCCCGTCGCCAGCGACACGGCCTACGCCGATTTCGGCTATAACAAGCGTACGCCGGGGCAAATCGACGCCTTCGGCATCACGCCGGCTTATCGCAGCTTTACCAAAAACCTGTATCTTGAGCGCGAATCCAGGCCGGCCGCTTTGCGCGACATCATGGATTTTCCGGCTGACGTCAGCACGGCCGAAACCGTTGCCGATTTCGACCGCATTCTCGGCAGGCAGAGTTTGTACGGCAATATCAACTATTTGATCCGCGGTCTGAAGGTCGACCAAACCGACAACGCTTCTTTCAGCATCAGCTTCACTGAAAATTCATCCGAAGCGCGTTTGGAGCAACTGTCGCAGCACTTTAAAAAACGCTTTGCCGATACTGAATTCAGTGCGGCAGCCATAGGCGGTACGCTAAATATCAAAGTGGCCGGCACTGATAGCCTTCTGGCTAACTATTTATCGTCCATCCAGAACGCTCGCGATCCGATTGCCTTGACCGATGTACAACCGGCTCATGAAATCACCGCAACCCTGGCCTCCGGCGCGATGAGTCACGGCGCTTTGCTGGCAGAAGCACACGAAGCGGTCGCCCAGGGCACGAACATTGTCGGTGCGCTCAGCAACTCCGGCGAAGGCGGCGAGCATTCCAGCCGTTTCAACACGCTGCGTTCGAGTAAAATCAAACAATTCGCGTCAGGCCGTTTTGGCGTCTGGGCCGGCTATCTGGCCGACCCCAATATCCAGGAGATTGAAATCAAGATCGGCCAGGGCGCAAAACCGGGCGAAGGCGGTCAGCTGCCTGCGCCCAAAGTCTCGGTCGAAATTGCCGCTCTGCGCGGCGGCACGCCCAAAGTGGAACTGGTCAGCCCGCCGCCGCATCACGATACCTACTCTATCGAAGATTTGGGGCAATTGATTCATGACGCCAAAGCTGCGCGCGTAAAAGTCGGCGTCAAGCTGGTGTCATCAGAAGGCATCGGCACAATTGCCGTCGGCGTCGCCAAAGCCGGAGCCGACGTAATCAACGTAGCCGGCAATACCGGCGGTACCGGCGCGGCAGCCGTAACCAGCCTGAAAAACACCGGCCGCTCGCCTGAAATCGGTATCGCCGAAGTGCATCAGGCACTGGCCGTCAACGGTCTGCGCGACAAAGTCGTATTGCGTTGCAGCGCCGCCCATCAAAGCGGATTGGACGTCGTTAAATCGGCCATTTTAGGCGCCGACTCCTTTGAATTCGGTACCACGGCATTAATGATGCTGCGCTGCGTCATGGCCAAGAACTGTAACATCAAATGCCCGGCCGGCCTGACCACCGAGCATGAAGAGTTCAAAGGCGATGCGCGCGTACTGGCCCAATACTTCATGAATCTGGCTCACGAAGTCAGGGAAATACTGGCCGTATTAGGCTACCGAAGCCTGCGCGAACTGCGCGGCAAAACCGAGCTATTGCACCTGATCAATCACGAAGCCATGATCGGCCAGCTGGATCTGACCCGCCTGCTTGCGCAAGCGAACGAAGTAAAAATTGAAAACCCGATCTACCTGGAAGCGGACTTCAGCGTTGATGACGCCATTATCAAACGGTTTAAAACCGACATTATTGACGGCAATAAACAGCAACTCATTATCGAAGGCGCCGATTTCAAACTGAACAACCGCAACAAAACGGTGGGCGGACAGGCAGCGATCGACATCGAGCGCATGCTGGCCTATGAACTTAGCGATGAGCAGGTTTCCCGCTCCAAGATCATTTACACCAACCAGCACGGCCGCCGCTATCTGGCGCCGGACAGCGTGATCATCCGCACGCACGGCTCAGCCGGGCAAAGTTATGCCGCCTTCATGAATGACGGCATGCGCATGGAGCACACCGGCACCTGCAACGACGGCGTCGGCAAATCGGCTTGCGGCGGCATACTGGTCGTCGAATCGCCGGGCGGCGGCATTAAAACACCGGGCAATAACGTGCTGATCGGCAACTTTGCCCTGTTTGGCGCCAGCGGCGGCAAGGCCTTTGTCAACGGCGAAGCCGGCGACCGGTTTGCGGTCCGAAACTCGGGCGCCATGGCGGTCGTCGAAGGTGTGGGCGATTTCGCCTGCGAATACATGATCAACGGCGCCGTATTGAATATAGGCGGGTTCGGCAAAGGTTTCTGCAACGGCATGTCCGGCGGTAACGCCTATCAGTATGATCCGGAAGACCGGCTAGAAAGCTTGTACGACAGCTCGTCCGTGGAGCTGCACCGCCTGACCGAGGATACCGATACGGCCCGAGCTCATGAACAGTTTATTCTGTCTATGCTCGAGCAGCATGCCAGCTATGCCAACTCAAGCAGGGCCAGATGGTTGCTCGATAACTGGGCTACCGAACGCGCGCATTTCAAATTTACGCTGCCGTTATGGCTCTATAAAACCCAGACAGCCAAATACTTGCAGCAATCGCTGGATCGCAAGGAAATGATCGAGGAATTGTCGCTGGCACTGGCGGCTGAACAGGTTGAGCAGGTCAGACGGGCGTACCAGACAACACAACCGTTGTTTGGCGGCGCGATTCCGGATTACGGCACAACCGATACAGCATTGATGTTCAAGCTGGTAAACAGTTTCTCCGTGTTTGAGAAAGCCCAGTCTTACGCCCGCGACATGCTGAAGCATCTGCCTGAAGCGTTGCAGACTCAAAGCCAGATAGAGCAGGCTGCGCGCAAACTGATCATGGAGCGTCCGCGCAAACTGCAGGAAGCATTGGTCAAGAACACTCGCGAAGCTTACAGCAATTACAGTGATGACCAACTTGCCTGCCTGCTGGCAGCCAAACGTCTGAATGATTACAAAAAGACACTAATCCTGCGTGATGTACAGAGTATTTACTCGATAGGCTCCACTGCCTGGATTATTGAACAGGACAGAATCAACAGAGAGGCGTTGGCCGGCATTCCTTGTATCGAAGAATATCTGGCCGGACTCGTCGGATTAAGCATCGTCCAGGACATGATGAGCGCACAACCCGCTTAAATCCATTCTTTTTACAACACATCGGCCTCCCCTCTAAAAAGGGAGGCCGATCTACAGACAGTGATTTGTTAGTAACTCAAATGAAAACACCTCATATCCCACTCGACGCTCCCTACAGCGATAGTCAGCGCGCATGGCTTAGCGGCTTTTTTGCCGGCATGCATACACATATGATCCAAAGCGCCGGCACTGCTAACCAAGCCGATGCCCGCATCATCAACATTTTGTACGGCAGCCAGACCGGCAATGCCGAATCGATCGCGCATGATGCCGCCAATGTTGCGAAAACACATGGCTTGAAACCTCTGATAAAAAGCATGGATGAGATTGAAATAGATCAGCTCGCTTCCATGGAATACCTGCTGATCGTGACCAGCACCTACGGCGAAGGCGAAATGCCCGACAACGCCCAAATGCTGTGGCAGGCTGTTTCCACCGATTCAGCACCGGCTCTTAACAACATGAAATTTTCAGTGCTGGCCTTGGGCGACACCAGCTACGACTTATTCTGTAAAGCGGGCATAGACTGGGATAGAAGATTGGCCGAACTGGGCGCAACGCGCATTTATGACCGCACTGACTGTGACGTCGATTTTGAAGAACCGGCATCGAACTGGATCAGCGCCGTTATTCCACACATGGCTGAAGGGGCGGCATCGCCTACGGTGATTGTCGATGTCGAAGCAGCTCATGCAGAAAAGCCTCAATACAACCGAAAAAATCCGTTCCCGGCCAGAATGCTTGTTAACCGGCTTCTGACGACCGAGTCGTCATCAAAAGAAACACGGCATTACGAGATTTCCATTATCGGTTCCGGGTTAAGCTATGAAGCCGGCGATGCCTTATGCGTGGCACCGACCAACTGCCCCAAACTGGTCGCCGACATCCTTACCGCGCTCGGCTGCAAGGGTGATGAAGACGAACCGGTCAACGGTGAATCCATCGCTTTGCATGAAGCATTACGCACGCAATTCGAAATCAAACTGCCCAGCAAGGAATTCATTGAAGAGATTGCCAGCCGTTCAGGCGATCAGGAACTCAACGGCATTCTGGAATCGGGCGACAAGGACAAACTGGCCGATTATTTATGGGGCCGTGACATACTGGACCTGCTGTTGCAATTCCCGCAAGTGGAATTCTCGGCCGCCGAATTCATAAGCCTGCTAAAACCGTTGCAGCATCGCGCCTACTCGATCTCCTCCAGCGGCAAAATGCATCCTGACACCGTGCATTTGACTGTGGCCAGCGTGCGCTATGAAAGTTATGACCGCCAGCATAAAGGCGTCTGCTCGACTTTCCTGGCTGATCTGGTCGATGACGAAACCGAAGTGCGAGTCTTCTTTACCCCTAACAAGGTCTTTAGAGTGCCTGACGACAACAGTCTGCCGATGATCATGGTCGGCCCCGGCACCGGCATCGCGCCATTCCGAGCCTTCCTGCAGGAACGCGAGTACAGAAATGCGCCCGGCAAAAACTGGCTGTTCTTCGGCGATCGCAATTCCGCAACCGATTTTATCTACCGTGAAGAACTGGAAGCCATGCAGCAAAAAGGCTTGCTGACCCGATTGGATCTGGCATTCTCCAGAGACCAAAAAGAAAAGGTTTATGTGCAGGACCGCATGCGTGAAAACGGCGCCGAGTTGTTTGCCTGGCTGGAACAGGGTGGTTATTTCTTCGTCTGCGGCGATGCCTACCACATGGCCAAGGATGTCGATAAAGCGCTGCATGACGTGATTGCCGAACATGGGAAAATGTCGGAACAGCAGGCCATCGATTATGTCAATCAACTGAAAAAAGACAAACGTTACGTCAGAGACGTTTATTAACTCTTATTGGAGAAGGCATTCAGGAGTGACCAACCAGGTCGCTCCTGGCATCCGTACTTCCGTTCTGAATACCAGCCTTAGGCAGGCATCCGCCCTTCGCTCAGATACCTTTCCGTTTGCATCTCGACCAGCCTTGATTGGGTTCGCTTGAATTCAAAAGCCCCGTGATCTGTACAAAGCTGATCAACAGATGCCGCGGCAGTGCAGATCAGTTTCACGTTATGTTCGTAGAGTACATCGATCAGGATCACAAAGCGTTTCGCTTCGTCCTTGTTTTCCAAGGAAAATCTGGGGATATCCGAAATCAGCAAGGTATTGAATTCCCGGGCAATCGCCAGATAATCGGCTGCGCCTAGCGGTCTGCTGCAAAGCTCTCTGAAAGAGGTAAACAGAATATCGCCATGCGCTGCCGCAAAATGAACCTTTCGGCCCTGCACTTGCAAAACCAATGATTCCGTTGCAGCGCTATTGGTCAGGTGGTTGTAGCTTTGCCGCAGAAACGCATTTCCTGACTCGCCAAGCGAGGCATGGAAAGTCGTCGATAACGCCTTGAGGTGCGTCAAACGGTAATCTTCTTTAGCTACCAGCTCCAGAATTTCAGCGGATTGCTTAAGCAAGGCAATAAACGGCAGGAACAGCTCCCGTTGCAGGCCGTCTTTATAAAGCGCATCAGGATGGTAATTGGATGTAGCGACCATAATGACACCTTTTTTAAACAACTGTTTAAATAAGCGCGCCAGCATCATGGCATCGGCGATATCATTGACAGTAAACTCATCGAAACATAACAGCAGCGTAGATTTTCGAATATGTCTTGCCAATGCGGGAATCGGATCGCCATCGTGGGATTGCCGCCATTGATGGATAAGATGGTGAACTTCCTGCATAAAGGCATGAAAGTGAACACGCCGCTTCTGTTTGATCGGACAGGCTTGAAAAAAGAAATCCATCAGCATGGATTTACCCCTGCCGACGTCGCCGAATATGTAAAGGCTTTTGCCTTGCTCAGGCTTGGCTGAAAGCAGTTTCCCCAGCGTCAGTTTGCTGTCGTAATCGGCTTTTTCCAAGAGGGTGTCCAGCAACTGCTGCAAATGGCCCAAGACTTCCACTTGAGCATCATCATTCTGGATATGACGTTTAACAACCAGTTCCTGGTAATGTTTTTCCAGAATCCCATTATCCGAGGCGGCATAATGGGGCGCTAAACAGTCATATTGTCGCAATAAAGGTTTGAACATGAAAAGGTTAGTCGTAGGAGAACTCAAAGCGCTTCGGACTTGATTTTTGCGCACCGCTTGCATCGGTAAACAGTGACCAGCTTTCCCTGCTTGACATCAAACTGTTTTTCATTGATTACTTCCCATTTATGAAAGCCGCTGCGGCATAAGGTGTTGCCTTTATGCAGTAGCGATACTTTCGGCCGTTTAAACTGAACAACATCACCCATCTTTATGCTGAAAAGAGTAACAGAATCCGGCTCATTTCTTGGCGATCGCGTTCCAGGCCGCCAACCATGTCTGCGATTGGTAGACTTCGGGTTTCTTGTCCAGGGCGCCGGTCAACAGCAGACGCAAAGTCTGGTTGATGATGCCGAAAAAAAATGCATACCCGAGAACCGGATCCATATTACGTATTTCCCCAGCCTTGATACCGGCCTGGATGATCTTGATAATCTTTGAGAAAGGCGCCGTTTCCAGCAAGGGCTTTTCTTCCGGCAAGAACTCATGGATTTTCAAAACTAGCAAGAATTGCACCACATCGGGCGCTTCAGTAGTCAGCCTGAACATTAAATCAACAATTTCGCGCAATTGCTCCGATGATTTTTTATTTCTGCGCCGGATATCGTCGATGGATATGTTCAAGCTATCGAAGATATTGGCATACAACGCCGAGGCAATCGTCTGTTTGTTTTTAAAATGCTGATAAATGCCGCTTGTGGTTTTTATTCCCGCTGCATCTTTAATGTCTGTCAACGAAGTATTGAAATAACCTTTTTCGGCAAATAGTTTCAAAGCCGCCAGTAATATTTCATCCTGTGTTTCAGACTTTAGCTGTATGTTTTCTTTTTCTTTTTCCTTATCCATTTTCTTCTTTCACAGCGAATTCAATGTGCTGTATCTCATATGTTAAATAATCCAAGGATTTACCCGGACTCGCAGCATAGCTACTGCTCCGCGATAGCTGTCAACGCAGCCCTTAAGTAATTAACCATAGACCACAGTGTTAATAATACGGCAATATACAGGAGAACATACCCTACAATGTTTACTGGAATGCCGGCCAGATCCTCATGATACAACAATAAAGTAATGGCCAACATTTGCGCAGTTGTTTTCCATTTGCCTAGTTGGGAAACCTTGACTTTTGCACGCTTGCCGATTTCCGCCATCCATTCTCTCAATGAAGCAATCGTTATTTCCCTGCCGATGATAACGGCGGCGGCAATAGCCATGTAGGGATTTGGCTGCTGCTGAACAATCAGCACCAGGACAATAGCCACCATCAGCTTATCGGCCACCGGATCCAAGAAAGCGCCGAAAGGCGTTTCTTGCGCCATTTTTCTGGCCAGATAACCATCCAGCCAGTCCGTAACGCCCGCAACAATAAAAATCAACGTACAGGCCAGGTTGGAGTATTGCCAGGGCAAATAAAAAATAACTGCTAACAAAGGAATTAATATAATTCTTAACAGGGTAAGCGCTGTCGGTAAGTTAAATATCATCTTGATGATGGAATAGTTCGTAAATTCGTTGTGCTAATTGCTGGCTTATGCCATCTATGCTGCAAAGTGCATCCACGCCCGCTCGTGAAATGCCTTGCAACCCCCCAAACTGTTTCAATAAAATCTGCCGCCGCTTAGGCCCCAATCCTGGAATAGTTTCCAATACTGACTGTTTTTTTGCTTTACCTCGACGCTGCCTGTGTCCTGTTATCGCAAACCGGTGCGCTTCATCGCGGATATGTTGAATCAATAATAAACCGCTAGCGCCAGGCGTCATATCAATGGGCTGATCCTGATCAACCAGAATCAGTTTTTCCATGCCGGGTTTTCTGTCCGGTCCTTTCGAAATACCCACTATCATAACATTGTTTATGTCTAATTCCGCTAATGCCTTTTGGGCGGCACGCACCTGTCCTTTGCCGCCGTCGATAAATAATATGTCGGGCGCCATATGCTCCCCTTGCTTCAGCCGTTTAAAGCGTCTGAATACGGCCTGATGAATAGCGGCATAATCATCGCCCCCGGCTATCCCTTCGATATTGAAACGGCGGTACGCTGATTTTACCGGACCTTCCCTATCAAAAACAACGCAGGATGCAACCGTCTGTTCGCCCTGGGTATGACTGATATCAAAGCACTCCAGACGTCTGGGCAACTCCGTGCAGCCAAGCTCTTCCTGTAGACTGAGAAACCGGGCGTAAAGCCCCTGTTTATCCGACAGCTTGCTCAGCAATGCATTTTCTGCATTCGCGCAGGCCATTTGCAGCCATTTTAAACGCTCTCCTCTGACTCTGGGAGAAATATTGACGGCATGCTTGGCTTGGCTGGCCAACACTTCCGCCAACAGATCGGTTTCTTCCAGCTCATGGCTGACGATCAATTCATAAGGCGCTTGCCTCTCCAGATAATATTGCGGAATAAACGCCTGCAGAATGCTGGCCGGGTCATGTTCATCGGTTATTTTCGGGAAAAACAGCTTATTGCCCAGATGCTGCCCGTTACGGATAAAAAATACCTGGATGCAGGCCACGCCTGCCTTGCTGGCACAGGCGATGATATCGACATCGCCACGCTCGCCATGGACGAAGTTCTTTTCCAGCACGGAGCGCAATTTCAAAATCTGGTCTCTGTAGATGGTAGCCTGCTCATAATCAAGCTCGGCAGCCGCCTTCTCCATCTTGGCAACCAACTGGTCGATCAGCAAACTACCCTTGCCCTCCAGAAACAGGATCGTGCTGTCTACATCCTGGGCGTAGGCCGATTTGTCAATCAACCCCACGCAAGGCCCGGTACAGCGCTCTATTTGATACTGCAGGCAAGGCCGAATCCGGTTGTTATAAACGGAGTCCTCACATTGCCGAACAGGAAATATCTTTTGCAGCAGCTTCAGCGTTTCCCTGACGGCGCCGGCGCTGGGATAAGGGCCGAAATAGCGGCCACGCTTGTTCTTTGCGCCGCGATGCAAGGTGATGCGCGGAAAATCCTGCTCAGTGGACAGAAAAATATAAGGATAGGATTTATCGTCCCTTAAGCAGATATTATAGCGAGGCTTATACCGTTTGATCTGCTGGCATTCCAGCAATAAAGCCTCGCCTTCGGTATGCGTGACAGTCACTTCGATGGCGGCCACTCTGGCGACCATCGCCTGCTGCTTGGGCGAGGCCGTTTGCGGCTTGAAGTAACTGGAAACGCGGTTTTTCAGGTTTTTAGCCTTGCCGATATAGATAATCTCGCCTTCCTTATTGAGCATTTTGTAAATGCCAGGACGCGTGGTCAGGCTTTTTAAAAACGCTTTTACATCAAAAGCACTTTCAGAAATCTCAACATTCACTCTCTATCCAATAATGTCCCAATCGTACGAAAAATATCGGCAAACATCGCTTTTGTCAGCCTGTTGGTCTGCACGTTATAGCGGCTGGTATGGTATGAATCGATCATCATTCGCCCACCCGGCAATTCGTGCAATATATTATGACCAAATTTCGAGCTATTCAGTTTCAATCCATGGGCTTTCAATACCGCCTGATGCGCTATAGTCCCCAGCGCCAGTATGACAGCGCCTTGCGGCAATGTTTTTAACTCGGTGGCCAGAAAATTGTTGCATAGCGCTATTTCCGCACTCGTCGGCTTGTTTTGCGGAGGCAGGCATTTCACGGCATTGGTTATGCGGCAATTTTTGAGCTCCAGGCCATCGGCCAGTGATTCGGATATGGGCTGATTGCTGTAACCGAATTCATACAATGCCTCATACAACAGCAGCCCCGCATAATCGCCCGTAAACGGCCGGCCCGTTGCATTGGCGCCATGCATGCCGGGCGCCAGGCCGACAACCAGCAGCCGGGCATCGGGATCGCCAAACGGCGCCACCGGGCGGGCGTGATAGCTCGGATGGTTTTGCTTAACTTCCAGCAAAAATTCATTCAGCCTTTTACACTGCCGGCACTCTTGATCGAATATTTTTGTTAATTTCATGCTTACAAAAAAGGGCCTTAACGGCCCTTTCTCTCTTAATAGCAGCAGAATATATTATTCTTTGTCCGCTTCTTTCATACTGAGTCTGACTCTGCCTTGACGGTCGATTTCGAGCACTTTCACTCTGACCACATCGCCCTCAGACAATCTGTCGCTGACTTTATCAACATGCTCGTCCGAAATTTGCGAGATGTGCACCAGGCCGTCCTTACCGGGCAGTATCGTTACGAAAGCGCCGAAATCCATCAAGCGGGCGACTTTGCCTTCATAAACTTTGCCTACTTCCACTTCAGCCGTGATTTCCTCGATCAGATGGCGCGCTTCTTCGCCGGCCGCCTTATCAACCGAAGCAATCTTGACGAGGCCGTCATCGGTCAAATCGATGCTTGCCCCGGTTTGTTCGGTAATGCCGCGAATCGTCGCGCCGCCCTTACCGATCACTTCACGGATCTTGCTAGGATCAATTTTGAAGGTAATGATGCGTGGCGCATAATCGGACATCTGCTCGCGCGTCGTAGACAGCGCCTTGTTCATTTCGCCCAGAATATGCAAGCGGCCGCGTTTTGCCTGTTCCAGAGCCGTCTTCATGATTTCGGCGGTAATACCGTCGATTTTGATATCCATTTGCAATGCAGTAATGCCGCTCTCGGAACCGGCCACTTTAAAATCCATGTCGCCCAGGTGATCTTCATCGCCCATGATGTCGGACAACACTGCAAAGCTGTCGCCTTCCTTGATCAGGCCCATGGCAATACCAGCTACCGGTGATGCAATAGGCACACCCGCATCCATTAATGCCAGACTGCTGCCGCAAACGGAAGCCATGGAACTTGAACCGTTTGACTCGGTGATTTCGGAAACGACGCGAATCACGTATGGAAACTCATCCATATTAGGCAGAACCGCCTGAACACCGCGCTTCGCTAAACGGCCATGGCCGATCTCGCGGCGTTTTGGCGAGCCGACGAAACCGGTTTCGCCAACGCTGAACGGAGGAAAGTTATAATGCAGCATGAACTGCTCTTTGTATTCGCCGGACAGCGCATCGATAATTTGCGCGTCGCGTTGAGTACCCAGGGTCGCGACCACCAAAGCCTGCGTTTCGCCGCGCGTAAACAAGGCGGAACCATGGGTTCTGGGCAGTACGCCGGTTCTGATCGTGATCGGTCTGATTGAATCCAGAGCGCGGCCGTCAATGCGTTTGCCTTCTAGAATGGAACTACGAACTATCTTTTTCTCCAGATGTTCGATAATGGCGCGAATGTCCTGTTCTGCATATTGCTCTTCCGCAGCCAGTTTTTCTACAGCCGCATTTCTGATCTCTTTCAACTGTTCCTGTCTGACCAGTTTTTCAGGCACTTGGTAAGCGGCTTTAATACCGGCTTCCACTTCCGCGGTTACCAGTTTTACTAGCTCAGCATCGGCTTCAGGAGCCGTAAAGTCAACAGTTGCCGCACCGGCGAGTTGGGCGAATTCGTTAATGGCATTGATGGCTGTCTGCATTTGTTCGTGACCGAACAAAACCGCGCCCAGCATGACTTCTTCAGATAAGTTGCGAGCTTCTGATTCAACCATCAAAACGGCTTTCGCAGTACCGGCGACGACCAGTTCCAGTTCGGAATCTTTCAATGCCGCAGGGGATGGATTCAATAAATAACTGCCGTCTTTGTAGCCGACGCAAGCAGCGCCTACCGGGCCGTTAAAGGGCAATCCCGAAACAGCCAATGCGGCCGAAGCCCCCAGTAAAGCTGGAATGTCAGGATCAACTTCCGGGTTCAATGACACGACAGTAGCGATAATTTGAACTTCGTTCGTATAACCATCCGGAAAAAGAGGACGGAGCGGTCTATCGATTAAACGAGACGTTAAAGTCTCTTTTTCACTAGGACGTCCTTCTCTCTTGAAGAAACCGCCTGGGATTTTGCCAGCGGCGTATGTTTTTTCCTGATAATTAACAGTCAGTGGGAAAAAATCGCCACCATTAGCTTCTTTTTTACCAACGACTGTGACCAGCAATGAGGTGCCATCGACATCGATCATAACAGCGCCGTCTGCTTGACGAGCTATTTCACCGGTTTCTAATGTTACGAGCTGATCGCCGTACTGAAATTCTTTCCTAATAGGATTCACTATAAGGTTCCTTTGTATAAAGGTTATTTGAAGATTTATTCAATCCATGACTTGCTAAAGCAGAAACGGCACCTTATGTGCCGTTTCTTTTTTGCTTTTTTTATTTGCGTAAGCCTAGACGCTCAATTAATGAACGATAACGATTACCGTCTTTATTTTTCAAATAATCCAGCAACTTGCGACGCTGATTAACCATGCGCAGCAGACCGCGACGAGAATGGTTGTCTTTTTTGTGGGTTGCAAAGTGCGGTGTTAAATGAGTAATGTGTGCGGTCAACAAGGCAATTTGCACTTCGGGTGAACCGGTATCGTTTTCTGACAGTCGATAAGCTTCTACGACTGCTTTTTTCTGTTCTGCAGTGAATGGCATTTATAATCCCTATTAAGATTAAAAAATTAAAAATAAAGTTGCCTGTTATGACAACTAATGAATACCCTGTCTCCACGATAGGGGGTAGAAACAGGTGTAATTTTTAGCCTGAGAACCCTTCGGTTCAGGCAGGCTCGTCGTTCAGATTGAACAATTTTTTCGGCGCTAGTTTACCATCCAATAGCATTTCTCCCAAGCCCAAAAAAACCTTGGTATGGTACATACGCACCATGCCGGGCAAGACTTCTTTAATCTTGAGCGCTTGCCCTTGCTTTATACGGATAGCCTCGCTCTCGGACAGCTGCACGGCAGGCATGAACTCTAAAGGCTTATCGACATCAATCAGGCATTGCTGCAGTTCCTGCTCATCCATTTCGGCCAACTGCTCCAGGGTCTTGGCATTTTCAATACTGAACCGGCCGGCTTCCAGCCGACGCAGCTCTTTTACCGTTCCACCGCAGCCGAGTTCGTGGCCGATATCTTCCGCCAATGAACGGATATAGGTGCCTTTCGAACAGCGAACGTCCAGTCTCAACTGATCTTTCGAAAAATCCAGCAATTGCAAGTCATATATTGTGATGCGCCTAGCTTTCCGATCCACGGTTTCACCGGCCCGGGCCAATTCATAGAGCTTTTTGCCATTGTGCTTTAAAGCCGAATACATCGGAGGCACCTGATCGATTTCACCGGTGAACTTTTTCAGACAGGCGTTGATGACATCAACAGTCAGTTCGGGCACCGGCCTGGTCTCAAGAACCTGACCTTCCGCGTCACCCGTATCGGTCATGACGCCAAGCTGAACCAGCGTCTGGTAACGTTTGTCATCATCGAGCATTAGCCCCGAAACCTTGGTCGCCTCGCCGAAGCACAGCGGCAGCAAGCCTGTTGCCAATGGGTCCAGACTGCCGGTATGCCCGGCTTTGTTGGCGTCAAACAAACGCCTGACTTCCTGCAAGGCTTTGTTTGAAGAAACCCCCAGGCGTTTGTCCAGCAACAGGATGCCGTGGACATTGCGCCCGGATTTGCGTTTACTCATTCCCGGCTAATCCTTGTCTTTCTTATCCAGATCGCTTAAAAGCTCGGCAACGCGCATGCCGGTATCGAACGAATCATCGTAATAGAAACGCAATTCGGACATATGCCTTAAACGCATCCTCTTGGCCAGCTCATGCCGGATAACAGGCGCCATCTCGTTCAGCCACTTGACATTGTTGCGCTTGCCCTGCTCGTCGGCATTCAGGACCGTAACGTAAACCTTTGCCACGGCCAGATCCTTGCTGACTTCAACTTCATTAATAGTAATAAAGCCCAACCTGGGGTCATCAATATCCCGTTGCAGAATCAAGGAAAGCTCTTTCTGCATCTGCGATGAAACGCGCGCGCTACGACCGAATTCTTTTGCCATAAGGATTACAGTTCCCGTTTAACTTCTATACGTTCAAACACCTCGATCTGATCGCCGACTCTGACATCGTTGTAGTTTTTCACACCGATACCGCACTCCATGCCCATCTTGACTTCAGTCGCATCTTCCTTGAAGCGGCGCAACGATTCCAGTTGCCCTTCGTAGATAACCACATTGTTGCGCAGCACGCGTATCGGCAGATTTCTCTTAACATAGCCGTCGATAACCATACAGCCGGCGATAGCACCGAACTTAGGCGACCGGAAGACATCGCGAACTTCAGCAAGACCGACAATCTGTTCCTTGATTTCAGGCGCCAGCATGCCGCTGATGGATTTTTTGACTTCATCAATCGCATCATAGATGACGCTGTAATAATGCAGATCAACGCCTTTCTCTTCGATCAGTTTCCGGGCCGTCGCATCGGCACGAACGTTAAAGCCCATCAGAATCGCGCCCGAAGCCAGCGCCAGGTTGACGTCGCCTTCATTGATACCGCCGACGCCGCCATAAACGACCTTTACCTCGACCTCTTCCGTTGACAGACTGATCAAGGATTCGCGCAACGCCTCCAGGCTTCCCTGAACGTCAGTCTTGATAACCAGATTCAAGCTCGCGGTTTCTCCGCTGGCCATCTTCGAGAAGACTTCATCCAGTTTCGATGCCTGCTGAGCGGCATGGCGGCTGGTCTTGCTTCTGTCTTCACGGTGTTCGGCCAATTCTCTGGCAATTCGTTCATTTTGCACGACTAAAAATTCATCGCCGGCATTCGGTGTGCCCGATAAGCCGAGAATTTCCACCGGAGCACTCGGAAGAGCTTCTTTAATAGCCTTGCCGTTCTCATTGAACATGGCCCTGACGCGGCCGAATTCATGGCCGCACAGAACGATCTGGCCTTTTTCCAGCGTGCCTTTTTGTACCAGCACCGTTGCCACGGCACCACGACCTTTATCGAGCCTTGATTCAATGACAATACCGGATGCCGCACCCTCGACCGGTGCGGTCAATTCCAGAATTTCCGCCTGCACGATCAAGGCTTCGATCAAATCATCAATGCCTTCACCCGTTTTAGCCGAGATTTTCAGGAATTGCACATCACCGCCCCATTCTTCGGGCACGACGTTGATAGCTGACAACTCCTGCATAACCTTATCAGGGTTGGCATCAGGCTTATCGATTTTATTGATCGCAACGATAATCGGCACATTGGCTGCTCTGGCATGCTCAACCGCTTCTTTTGTCTGCGGCATCACACCGTCATCAGCAGCTACGACGACAATAACAACGTCGGTCACATCGGCGCCACGCGCACGCATGGCCGTGAATGCGGCATGGCCCGGTGTATCCAAAAAGGTGACCGAGCCATGATCGGTTTTCACCTGATACGCACCGATATGCTGGGTAATACCGCCTGCCTCACCGGCAGCCACGCGAGTCTTGCGGATATAATCCAGCAGCGATGTCTTACCATGATCGACGTGCCCCATAATCGTTACGATAGGCGCCCGTGGTAGCGCAGCGCGGTTATCCTCGGCTGTGACTTCAGCCAGCATTTCCCGCTCAAGATCATCTTCGCTTTGCATGATGGCTTTATGGCCCATTTCTTCAACCAGAATGGCCGCTGTTTCCTGATCTATACTCTGGTTGATCGTCGCCATCATGCCCAGCTTCATCAACTGTTTGATCACTTCGGCCGCCTTCACGCTCATTTTCTGGGCGAGGTCGGAAACGATAATAGATTCAGGTATTGTGACGTCTTTCACGATAGGCGCAACCGGCATCTCGAACTGATGTCTGATTTCAGGCGTAGCCGCACGTTCGAATTTGCCGCCTTTTTTCTTGCCGCGTTTGCCTTCCTTACCGCCAGCGCGAGCACCCTCTTCCTGTATTTTCTTCCGTTGCAGCATTTCCTGTTTCGCTGCGGCCTGTTGCCTTACCTTTTCTGCATTTCTTTTAATAGATTCCTCAAGACGACGCTCCTTTTCTTCCTGTTTTTTCCGGATATCTTCGGCTTCTTTTGTTTTGCCGGGTTTTTCGTGCTTATTCTTCTTTTCTTCTTTGAATTTTAAAGCATCATATTCAATCTCGAACTTTGCTTCAGGCTCGGCCTCTGGCGGAGCTTCAGCCTTGGCTCCAACTTCCGGCTCAGCCTCGGCCTCGGCTTCAACTTCCGGCTCAATTGCAGCCTTTTCAGCTTCTGCCTTTTGAGGGGCTTCGGCCCCCACTTCCGTCTGTTCTTCACGCAGACCGGCCTCTTCGGCCTGCCTTAAGGCTTCCTCTTGCTTCAGGCGCTCCTCTTCCTGCTTCCGGCGCGCTTCTTCCTCGCGCTCGAGCTGTCTTTGCTGCTCTTCCTGCGCCTGTCTGGCCAGCTCCAGTTCTTTTTGCTCATCAGCTTCGCTAACTTCGGTACGCTTGATATACGTCTTCTTTTTACGTACTTCAACACTGATTGTCTTGGTCGCACTGCCCGGCACACTCGCCTGTTTAAGCTCACTGACTTTTCTGCGCTTCAAAGTCACGCGTTTAGGCGTTCCCTCATCGGAGCCGTCAGACTTGCCATGCCGCTTACGCAAATGCGCCAGCAACTGCATTTTTTCATCATCACTAATGACATCATCAGGGGCGCTAGCGGATAATCCTGCTTCTTTCAGCTGCTCTAATAATCGTTCCAAAGGTATTTTTACTACCTCAGCCAAATGCCGTACTGTTTTATCGCTCATTTCCTACCCCTTACTTACTCGCCTTTTCCTCGGCAAACCAAGGCTCACGTGCCTTCATAATCAATTTTGCCGCCCGATCTTTATCTATCCCGGAAAACTTCAACAAATCGTCCACCGATTGTTCCGCCAAGTCATCCATCGTAATAATGCCCTGACTGGCCATTTCATAGGCCAGATCTCTATTCATGCCTTCCATTTCCAGCAGATCCTGTGCCGGCTCAGCTGTTTCCAGTTTTTCTTCTGAAGCAATGGCGCTAATCAGTAAAGCATCTTTAGCCCGGCTTCTGAGCTCATTGACGAGCTCTTCATCAAACCCTTCAATTTCCAGCATTTCACTGACTGGAACATAGGCCACCTCTTCAATCGTATTAAAGCCTTCTTCAACCAGGATGGCTGCTATCTCTTCGTCGATATCGAGCTGCTCAATAAACAGACGTTTTATTTCCCCTGCTTCGGCTTCATTTTTTTCTTCAGCTTTGGATGCATCGATAACGTTTAACTCCCATCCGGTTAACTGGGTCGCCAACCGAACATTTTGCCCGCCTCGGCCGATAGCCTGGGACAGATTGTCCGAACTGACAGCCAGATCCATGCTGTGCTTGTCTTCATCAATGACGATGGATTGAATTTCAGCTGGCGACATGGCATTAATGACATATTGGGCGTCACTTTGATTCCAAAGAATGATATCAACGCGCTCTCCGGCCAACTCATTGGAAACCGCCTGCACCCTGGAACCCCGCATGCCCACACATGCGCCAACCGGATCCAGGCGCGGGTCGTTGCTTTTTACCGCCACTTTAGCCCTGGAGCCTGGATCGCGCGCGGCCGCCAGAATTTCAATCAGGCCTTCGCCGGCTTCGGGCACTTCAAGCCGGAATAATGCGATAAGCAATTCCGGTGCGGTCCGGCTGACGAATAATTGTGGCCCCCGAGGCTCTGAACGCACATCTTTCAGATAACCTCTGATCCTGTCGCCGATGCGCACGGATTCGCGCGGAATCATGTCTTCCTTGGCAATATAAGCTTCTATATGCCCGCCCAGATCCAGATAAACACTGCCTTTTTCAATGCGCTTTACAACGCCGGTAATCAATTCACCGACACGACTTTTATAGGCTTCGACAATTTTTCGACGCTCGGCTTCTCTGACCTTATGGATGATAACCTGCTTGGCCGTCTGTGCGGCAATGCGCCCGAAATCAACCGACTCAATTTCCTCTTCAATAATATCGCCTACCTGCACGTCAGGATTGTCCAATCGTGCGACTTCCAAAGGAATCTGCGTTTCCGGAAACTCCACGTCGCCATTGATGTTAGGGTTGGCATCGACGACTTCCCAGCCCCGGTACGTGACATAATCACCGGTTTTCCTGTCGATCACGACGCGGGCTTTGATCTGATTTGCATGACGCTTGATAGTGGCCGCTTCTAATGCTGATTCTATAGCTTGGAAAACAATCTCTTTTTCAATATCCCTTTCATTAGAAAAAACATCTACTACTAACAAAATTTCTTTATTTGCCACTGCGCCCTCCTTTTTCAATTAAATACTCAGGAACCAAACGCGCTTTACTCATTGCGCTAAATGGCACCTCAAAAACCTGATCACCTTCCTGAAGCGTAACAATATCGTCTGTGACTTTTTCAATCCGACCTGTAATTTTTCTACGCCCAGCCAAAGGTTTAAATAAATTTACCAATACCGTGCTGCCGATATATCGTTCGAACTGACTTATTTTAAAAAAGGGTCTGTCCTCTCCCGGCGAAGAAATTTCCAATTGATAATTGCCTTGAATGGGATCCTCGACATCAAGGACACCGCTGATTTGATGACTGACGCGCGTGCAGTCGTCAAGCAGAATGCCGTTCTCGCTATCAATATAAATTCTTAACAGGCCATGTTTAGGGTGCGGATTATATTCAATGCCCACACATTCATAGCCTAAACCTTCAACAATTGGCTCGATTAGATTAACCAAATGCTCAGGAGCCTGTTTCATTTTTGCCTCGTTTATTTTCGCACATAAAAAAAGAGCCAGAGGCTCTTCCATAAACAATCAATAGCGGACTTTTAAATTATCAAAGCCCAGAAAATAAAAAACCCCATAAATGGGGTTCCTAAAAAAGTGGTAGCGGGGGCAGGATTTGAACCTACGACCTTCGGGTTATGAGCCCGACGAGCTACCAAGCTGCTCCACCCCGCGATTGATAATTGTATTATAAAGACTTTTTCGGATTTGGCAACCTATTTTTTATATTTTACAGCGTTATAGGTCAATTTACTGATTCCCATGCTTAAATCCAACCTCCATGTGCGATCAGGAATAAAGTTACAGCGGCAAATGCGCCCGCTAATACATCGTCCAGCATGATGCCCAAACCGCCACTTATGTGTCGGTCGGCCCAGCTGATAGGCCATGGCTTGAGTATGTCGAATAGCCTGAACAGGACAAAACCCGCCGCCAGCGTTTGCCATGTCAAAGGGACCAGCCACATGGTAATCAAATAACCGGCCACTTCGTCCCAGACTATGCCACCGAAGTCGTGCTCACCCAGTTTTTCCGCTGCCCGGCCGCATATGCTTATGCCGGCAATAGTCACGACCAGTGTTAATAAGCTGTAAACGACAATATCAGCCTGGGCAAATAACCAATAAACAGGCACTGCCGCTAGAGTACCTAAGGTCCCAGGCGCTTTTCTTGCCAATCCCGAGCCGAAACCGAAAGCCAGAAATAAAATCGGGTCCGATAAGACCTGCTTCGGCGTCAGTTTGTTTTTGCCGAGTTGCGTATTAAGAAAAATGCTCAAAACTTTTTACCCGCAATGCTTGAATGTTACCCGATTTGTTAAGCCGCAACCCAGGCTGAGGCTCAATCACGCCGATTTTCCTGCAACCGATAGGCAGCAGCCCTGCTTTATCGGGGGATACAGTGAAACATAACTCATAGTCATCCCCTGCAGAAAGAGGCATCTGCCAGTCACCCGTATCGCGTATGTAGCTCAGTACGGCCGGCGACAGCGGCAAGTCATCCCAATCCAGACAAGCCCCCACATTGCTTTGCTCCAGAATGTGCCCCAAGTCCCCGGCCAAACCGTCTGACAAGTCAATGCACGAATTGGCTATGCCGATCAAAGCCTGGCCAAGCTCACAAGCGGGATCCGGCTTATTGAACCGTTTTAAAGCCTCGTCAGGGTTTGCGCAGTCATAGCCTTGCTTTATTTTCAGCCCCAAGCCTGCATCGCCCAGGCGGCCGGTCATGTAGATGAAATCCCCCGGTTTGGCCAGCGAGCGCGTTAACGCCTGCCCCCGAGGAACCAGCCCCATGGCCTGCACGGTTAGCGTCAAGGGACCGGATGTCGTATCGCCGCCTATCAGATCCACCGAATAACGCTCGGCCAATGCCAAAAAGCCTTTGGCAAAAGCCGCCAGCCAGTCTTCATCGACTTTCGGCAGCGTCAATGCCAGCGTCACGGAAACAGGCCGCGCGCCCATGCTGGCCAGATCGCTCAAATTAACAGCCAGCAATTTATGGCCGAGCTGTTCGGGATCGGTTCCGGCAAAGAAATGCACATTTTCGACCATTGTATCGGTCGTGATGGCCAACTCATAACCTTCAGGAATAGCCAGCAATGCGCAGTCGTCGCCCACTCCCAAACGCGTAGTCGGGTTTTTTACCGGCTGGTCAGTGAAAAACCGCCGAATCAGAGCAAACTCTGACGACTGCATGGCCGGTCAGTGCTCCATACCAGACCGGCATTTCCGCCATCCCTGGCGGTCAGATGCAGGACGACTGCAGGGATGCAGGAGATAGAGCAACGCATGGAGCAGTTGCCGAGGTAGAACAATGTCTGGAACGATTGTCGAAACAGGCACTATGGTTTTTTACCTTCTGATTTGGCTTTAATCTCAAGCGGCCTTTGCTTTTGAGCCACTTTATCGAGGATGCCGTTAACGTATCTATGACTGCCGTCGGCGCCAAAATCCTTGGCCAGATTGATGCCTTCATTCAGAACGACCCGGTACGGCATATCCAGCCGAAACATCAATTCGTAAGCACCGATGCGCAAAATAGCTCTTTCGACCGGATCAATCTTGTCGACCGGACGGTCAACAAATTCAGACAAAGCCTGATCAATAGCAGTCAGATTTTTAGGAACGCCGAAGAATAGCTCGGTGAAATAGCTTTTTTGTGCATTTTTCAGCCGTTCTTCCTCTAGGAACTGACGCTCGATTTCACTGAGATTCTGTCCCGTCATCTGCCATTGATACAATGCCTGAACAGCACTTCTACGGGCGTTGGTACGCGCTTGACTCATCAGATTTCCAGGTTCTTGAACAGGCTGACCATTTCGATTGCAGACAGGGCGGCTTCCGCGCCTTTATTGCCCGCTTTCGTACCTGCACGCTCTATCGCCTGCTCTATCGTATCGACAGTCAGCACACCAAAACTGACTGGTATATCATATTGCAGCGAAACATTGGCCAACCCCTTGACGCACTCGCCGGCCACATATTCAAAATGCGGCGTGCCGCCCCGAATTACTGCACCTATGGCAATAATCGCGTCATATTTCTTGGCGGCTGCTATGCGCTGAACCACCATGGGCAGTTCAAATGCGCCGGGCGCCTTGACCAGATCAATATCGGCCTTACCCGCACCGTGGCGTACCAGCGCATCAATAGCACCGGCTTCTAACTGTTCAACGATAAAACTGTTAAAACGGGAGGCCACGATACAAAATTTGCCGCCCTGGGCGGATAAATTTCCTTCATAAGTCTTTATTGCCGACATTTTGTTTCTCAATCTAAATTATTAACATTGTTTTCTGAAACGACGCCTTCGGAGGCATCGATACCGACATGCTCGGCCACTTCCAGATCAAATCCGGACAGCCCGACATATCTTTTTTGCGTCCCTAACACTTTCAATTTGCGCACGCCCAGATCCGCCAATATCCGCGAACCCGTGCCTGTCGTGCGCCAATCCACGGCATCTGCAACCAGTCCGGCATTGGCAATGCCGTGATCTTCCAATTGATAACGGTGAATCAGCTCCACCAGGGATTTATTGTCTTCGCTCTGCCTGACGACCACCAGTACGCCGCGCCCTTCTTCGGCTATTTTTTGCATGGCTTCGCGGATTGAAACACTGCCGCCGCTGCGCTTAGACGCAAATAAATCATCGAGCAAATTGCGCGCATGAACCCTGACTAGAACGGGCTCGTCACCCGAAACCTGCCCCATCACCAACGCCAGATGCACATTGTTGTCATTGCGATCCTGATAAGCGTAAAGCCTGAAATCCCCAAATTCTGTGGGAAAAGCACATTCACTGATGCGCTCCAGAGTGTTTTCATGCTGGATACGATAATGGATCAGATCGGCAATGGTACCGATCTTGAGATTATGCTGTTTCGCAAAAATCTCCAGATCCGGCCGTCTGGCCATCGAGCCATCTTCATTGAGGATCTCGACGATAACGGCCGCCGGCTCCACACCGGCCAAGCGCGCCAGATCACAGCCCGCTTCGGTATGTCCTGCCCGGTTCAATACGCCGCCGGGCTTGGCCATTAATGGAAAAATATGACCAGGCTGAACCAGATCTTCGGCTTTTGCATCGACAGCGACCGCACATTGTACGGTACGCGCCCGATCGGCTGCGGAAATGCCTGTGGTCACGCCCGTTGCCGCCTCGATAGACACCGTAAAATTGGTCGAATGCGAAGTTTTATTTTCATTAACCATCAGCGGCAGGCGCAGCTGCTGGCAGCGCTCACTTGTCAAGGTCAGGCAAATCAAGCCGCGCCCGTAGCGAGCCATGAAATTGATATCTTCCGGGCGCGTGAATGCCGCCGCCATAAGCAGATCGCCTTCATTCTCACGGTCCTCATCATCCATAATGATGACCATTTTGCCCAAACGCAGATCTTCTATAATTTCTTCAATCGTGTTCACTAATGCCTCTAGCCCAAAAAACCCGCTTGCTGCAACAATGCTTCTGTCACGCCGCCCTGGGCAGCTGCCGCCGAATCGCCCTGCATCAAGCGCTCCATATAGCGTGCCAGCAAATCGACTTCCAGATTGACCCGGGTTCCCGGCACAGTCTCGCCCAGCGTCGTTTCCTTCAGCGTATGCGGCACGATATTGACGCCAAACATGGCGCCATCCACGTCGTTGACTGTCAGGCTGATGCCGTTGATGCAAATGGAACCCTTCTCGGCGATATATTTGGCCAGATTGTCAGGCGCCTTTAACTTGAACCGGAAAGAGCGTCCGTCCGGCTTTTTTTCCATGACCATGCCGATGCCATCGACGTGCCCACTGACGATGTGCCCGCCCATGCGCGTTGAAGGCGTCAAGGCCAGTTCCAGATTAACCGATGCGCCGACCGTGGCTTCGCCCAATAATGTTCTGGACAATGTTTCATTGGATACGTCAGCGCAAAAATAATCCTTGCCCAATTCAATGGCTGTCAAGCACACCCCGTTAACGGCGATGCTGTCGCCTAGCGCGACGCCATCAAGCGGCAACTTGCCAGTGTTGATCTTGAATCGGCAATCACCGGCCCGATGTTCGATGGCCGCTATTTTTCCGATGGCTAATATAATGCCTGTAAACATGGAATACCCCTGATTACTGCGATATAAGTGTTAATTTTAAATCCGGGCCTATCTGTCTGACATCGCGCAGATGAAAATTCTTCTTATCGCTCATCTGCTGCATACCCGGCACGGTAAATAATCCGCGGCCTTGATCGCCCAGAACACAGGGCGCCATATAAACGATCCATTCGTCGACCAGGTTTTCAGCCAGCAAAGCCCCATTCAGAACGGCGCCCGCTTCTACCAATACTTCATTAATCTGTTGCCCTGCCAGAAAATCCAGAACTGCATTCAGATCAAGCCGTCCCTTGTTCTCAGCCAAGCCATAAACTTCGAAGCCGGCCTGCTGCAATGCCTGTCGCCGCTGTTCATCCTGCGAACAGGTTAAAATCAGACTGCGCCCCGACAGGCTCGCCATGCGTGCTGCCGCGGGCATCTTCAACTGCGAGTCCAATATAACTCTAACAGGCTGCACGACTTCGGCGTCCACGCGCGCATTCAAGGCAGGATCGTCAGCCAGCACGGTACTGATGCCGGTCAGAATTGCCGAGCTTTGCGCCCTTAATTTATGTACGTCAGATCTAGCCTCGGCCGAGGTAATCCACTTGCTTTCGCCCGATGCCATAGCGGTCCGGCCGTCCAGACTCATCGCCAGCTTGCTGCGCACAAACGGGCGATTTTCAGTCATTCTTTTGATGAAGCCGCGGTTCAACGCCTGCGCATCCTGCTCCAATACGCCGCAACTGACTTCAATGCCGGCCGCTTTCAGTCTTTCCAGGCCGCGCCCGGCCACCAATGGGTTCGGGTCCTGCATGGCCGCTACGACTCGACTGACGCCGGCTTTGATCAAAGCATCGCAGCAAGGCGGTGTTCTGCCGTGATGACTGCAGGGTTCCAATGTCACATAAGCAGTCGAACCTCTGGCATCGGACGCGGCCTTTAACGCTTCGACTTCCGCATGGCCTTGGCCTGCTTTAGCGTGCCAGCCTTCGCCTATGACAACATTGTCTTTGACCAAGACGCAGCCGACGCGCGGGTTCGGATCGGTCGTATAAAGCCCTTTTTTAGCCAGACCGATGGCTCTTGCCATATACATGGCGTCCTGCTGCGCTGACCGAATCATTTATTTTTTCTGTAGATGCTCAATCATGTCAGTAAATTCACTGACATCCTGGAAGCTGCGATAGACCGAGGCAAAACGCACGAAAGCGACATGGTCGAGAACGCTCAGCTCTTTCATGACTTTCTCGCCGAGTTCCTGCGCCGTTATTTCGCGCTCGCCTTTAGCCATCAATTCTCTTTTGATGCGGTTGATGGCGGCCTCGATATCATCGCTGCCGACCGGACGTTTTTCCAGTGCGCGAAGCATGCCCGAACGCAGTTTATTTTCCTCGAACGGCTCGCGAATGCCATTGCGCTTCACAATACGCGGCAACGTCAACTCGGCCGCCTCATAGGTCGTGAATCTTTCTTTACAGGCGATACATTCGCGCCGACGACGAACCTGATCGCCTTCATTCGCTAATCGGGAGTCTATAACACGCGTATCTTGTGCCCCGCAGAACGGACATCGCATAATTTAAGCCACTAATCATGAGCGCCAGAAATCCGGCCTTCAAATTCAAAACTGGTAATTTTATAACACAATGTCCTGTCTCCGTATTTTATTTTCTAATATACGCAGCAGTCCTCTTCAAATAATGACCTCGAATGTATATAGTGTCATGATTCGAATAACCACCATTCCGCCAAGATGAAAGAACAGGAAGGCGTCATCAAGTATAGGCTCAGCCATACGCAGCAACCGATCGATCCTGCGTTGTCATTAACCGAAATCAATGCCTGGCGTACTGTGCTTTTCCGGCTCGGGCTTATCGGGCAATGCGCCGATAGATATGACAACATCGGATTCGGCAATATTAGCCGGCGACTGGAGCCTGGCAGTAGTCAATTCATTATCAGTGGCACTCAAACCGGACACATCGAATTTTTAAAGTCTAAGCACTATTGCCTTGTCACTGAAGCGGAACCTAAAAGAAATTGGCTCCAGTCTCGCGGACTTTGCCAGCCATCTTCCGAATCGCTGACGCACGCCAGCGTCTACACCCAAGATCCTGCCATACAAGCAGTCATACACGTACACAGCCCCGAAATCTGGCGCCACACCAAATCACTTGACCTGCCTCATACTTCGGCTGATATCGCTTACGGCACGGTTGAAATGACGGTGGCTGTCGAGCAATTATTCCGCTCAAACAGCTTGCGGCAGGCTTCGCTGTTTACCATGCTCGGCCATGAAGACGGCGTTATTGCATTCGGCAGTACGCTTCAAGCGGCGGCCCTAGAACTGATTAAACAGTTATCATTGGCGCTCGGCATTGAACAACAAGCCAATTATGAATAGAATAGCACACTATATTAGCAATTATTAATAAACATATGCCTGAAATACTGATTTATACCTCCACCTTTTGTCCCTACTGCGTTATGGCCAAGCGCCTGCTCGATAAAAAAGGGGTTCGCTATACTGAGCTTAATGTCGATAAACAGTCCGGACTAAGAGAGGAAATGATGCGCAAAACCCAGCGGCGGACCGTGCCTCAAATTTATATTGGCGACTATCATGTCGGCGGTTTTGACGATCTTTATACCTTGGAACAGCAAAAGAAACTGGATGCCTTGCTGTCAGATGAGCCTTAAGGACATTATTTTCTCGCATTAAACGCCGTCCTTTGTAAAATAGTCTTCCATAATGAAGAGAAAGCCATTCTTTCAGACATTCTTACAAACACGAGGCGTACGATGGATCATTACAAACTAGTCTTACCGGAACATCTGAATCATTACGGCTATTTATTCGGCGGCAATCTGCTGCACTGGATTGATGAAATTGGCTATATCGCGGCCAATCTCCAGTTTCCTGGCCATGAGTTTGTCACCATCGGACTTGATAATGTGGTGTTCAAACAGAGCATCAAGCTCGGCTCCATCCTGAAGTTTGACACCAACCTGACCAGGCTCGGCAAGACAGCTGCAACCTATAATGTCAAAGTGTCGTGTGAAGACCGCGATACCGGCAGCATTGCCCAGGTTTTTGAAACCAATATCACGTTCGTCAGCATTGATAAGAACGGCAAGAAAAAGCCGATCAACGAGAGCGATGCCGACCAAGGCAGCATCATCCCCTGATCCGTTACAGGCCAAGATAACGGATCAGTACCTGCTCGGCCATATAGCTGAATATGGCCCTTCTTGCCTAGCCTTTTAGTCCTCTTGACAGGTCGTTTTTAATATCATCAATATTTTCAAGGCCTACGGATACTCTGACCAACCCATCCTTAATGCCGGCCGCGGCGCGAACTTCCGGCGCCAGACGGCCATGAGTGGTCGAGGCGGGATGCGTGATTGTGGTTTTGACATCACCCAGATTGGCGGTAATCGACAGCATTTGAGTGGAATCGATCAACCGCCAGGCTTGGTCCTTGCCGCCGTTCAGCTCAAAACTGACCACAGCCCCGAAGTGCGCCTGCTGACGCTTGGCCAATTCATGCTGGGCGTGGGATGCCAGTCCCGGATAATGGACTTTGGCGACGGCCGGCTGCTGTTCCAGCCATTTGGCCAGTTCGAAAGCGTTGTCGCAATGCGCTTTCATTCTGACCGCCAGCGTTTCCAGGCCCGATAAAAACACCCAGGCATTGAACGGACTCATGGTCGAGCCGCCTGTGCGCAAGTACGGATAAATATGCTTTTCGATCAATTCCTCGCTGGCTACGACGGCGCCACCAACGCAACGCCCCTGTCCGTCTATGTATTTGGTGGCCGAGTGCACGACAATATCGGCACCCAATGTCAGCGGTTTTTGCAGCACGGGCGTACAGAATACATTATCAACCACCAGCAAACAGCCATGGTTGTGCGCGATTGCAGCGATGCGTTCGATATCGGCGATTTCAATCAGCGGATTGGATGGCGTTTCCAGAAACAGGAAGCGCGTATTCGGCTTGATGGCCGACTCCCAGGCCGACAGATCGGTCAATTCGACAAAGTCAGTCTCGACGCCGAATTTGCCGAAATAATTCTGGAACATCAGCACAGTATTGCCGAAAACGCTGCGCGAACAGACCACATGATCGCCGGCTTTCAGCAAGCCCATGCCGACCGCCATGATGGCCGCCATGCCCGATGCGAAAGCCAGGCAGCGCTCGCCTTTCTCCATCAATGCAAGCCGTTCCTGAAAGGCGCTGACGGTCGGATTGGTGAAGCGTGAATAGATATTGCCGGCTTTCTGGCCTGTGAAACGCAAAGCCGCCTCTTCGGCGCTGTCAAAGACATAGCTGGACGTGGCAAAAATCGGCATACTATGCTCATCTTCAGAAGTCCGCTTATGCCCCGCTCTTATGGCCTGGGTTTCCAGAGAATAGTCGTTCCAGTCAATATCTTTCATCGTTTTTAGTTTTTTATAAAGAAGAAAAAAGAGAGCTCTAGTAATGAGAGTTCCGTATCTTAACCGCAGTTCTGCATTTCGATGATGAAATTATGCGAATTCCTTTCTGTCTGCGCACTATCGTTGCGCATTGCTTCAATGCGCTCCAGATAGGCCTCATCAATATCGCCGGTAATGTATTCATTGCTGAAACATGAGGTGTCGAAATGCTTGATGTTCGGATTCCCCTTGCGGACGGCATCGATCAAATCATCCAGATCCTGATAAATCATACGGTCTGCCCCGATCGCTGCGCAGACCTCATCTTCGGTACGATTGTGCGCAATCAACTCGTGAGCGGCCGGCATATCGATGCCGTAGACATTCGGATAACGGACAGGCGGCGCCGCAGAGGCAAAATAAACTTTTCTGGCGCCGGCATCGCGGGCCATCTGAATAATCTGTTCGGAGGTCGTGCCCCTAACGACAGAATCATCGACCAGCAAGACATTCTTGCCTTCGAATTCCAGACCGATGGCGTTTAACTTTTGCCTGACTGATTTTTTCCGCATCTTCTGGCCGGGCATGATAAAAGTCCGGCCGATATAGCGGTTCTTCATGAAGCCTTCGCGGAACTTGACGCCGAGCACATTGGCCATCTGCAAAGCGGCTGTGCGGCTGGTATCAGGAATCGGAATGACGACATCGATATCGTGATCCGGCCATTCGCGCAGTACTTTCGCAGCCAGTTTCTCACCCATACGCAAACGGGCTTTATACACGGAAATATCATCAATGATGGAATCGGGGCGGGCGAAATAAACATACTCAAAAATGCAAGGGCAGTGATCGACCTTATCAGCGCACTGTTTGGTATGCAGGATGCCCGACTCCTCGATAAATACGGCTTCACCGGGCTCAAGATCTCTGATCAGATCAAAACCGAGCACATCCAGCGCTACGCTTTCCGAAGCGATCATAAATTCCGACCCCTGGTCGGATTGTCTTTCGCCGAATACCACCGGCCGGATGCCATGCGGATCCCGGAACCCCAGCACCCCGAATCCGGCGATCATAATGACAACCGCATAAGCGCCGCGGCAGCGCCGGTGTACGCCCGATACGGCAGCAAACACATCATCCACGGTTAATTGCAATTTGCCCAGCGTCTGTAACTCATGAGCAAAAACGTTCAGCAGAACCTCGGAGTCGGAATCGGTATTGATATGGCGCTGGTCTTCGACAAACAAGGCTTTTTTCAACTCTTCGGTATTAGTCAGATTGCCGTTGTGCGCCAACGTCAAACCGAAAGGAGAATTCACATAGAAAGGCTGCGCTTCAGCGGAGCTGGTGCAACCGGCTGTAGGATAACGCACATGAGCGATGCCCATATTGCCCCTCAGCTTCATCATCTGGTCATTGTTAAAAACATCCCGCGCCAACCCATTCTCTTTGCGCAAATGCAGCCGCCCCTTCTCGCAAGTGACGATTCCTGCGGCATCCTGGCCTCGATGTTGCAGAACTGTTAAAGCATCATATAGCTCCTGATTAACAGTTTGATGTGAAACGATTGCAGCAATACCACACATTCTTTTTTAACCTGATCCTTACAAAATTTAGCGATAATTAATGAAACCCGCCATGCCTGACGGGTTATGATCTCGCAGCCAAAGCGCGAGTGACTGAAAAGGCGGAATAAACCGGGATTCTTTCCACCAGGGATCTTCCGGCAGCGCCGTTAACCCTGCCAGCATGATCATGACCTCAACGACGACCAATCCTCGGACACAACCAAAAATCATGCCGAGAAATCGATCACTAAAGGCCAATCCTGTCTGATTAACCAGCTCTTCTCCCAATAAAAAACCAATTAGACCACCGAGAACCAGTGTGATTACCAATAGACATGCAAACGATGCGGCAATTCTGGCTAATGGATAGCTAACGGCCGGCTCCAGGAAACGCGAAAACTCACGGCTAAAATTCAAGCCCACCCAGATAGCCAGAATCCAGAACACCAATGAAAATGTTTCCCTGCCAAAACCGCGCATTAATCCTATAACCAGATAGATAAAAACGAGGCCAATAATGACAAAGTCTACCCAGATCATGTGCTTGCCCGATTTATCAAATGCCGCGCTTCAATCAGTCTCACTCCGAGACCAGAATGGATTTGATCTTGTTTTGCTTATTCAATTTTTCCTGCATGGCTATAGCGCGTTTCTGATCCAGCTCAGGACCCACTTTGAGACGGTATAGGGTTTTCCCGTTGACCTGAGCCGTTTCCAGGGATACCGGAAAGCCTTGCTTGCGCAGTTCAGACCACAATGCCGTGGCATTTTCCTCACGACCGAAACTGCCCGCGCGTATGTACCAGCGTGACAAGCCGGAGCCTGATTTCGCCGGCGCAGTTTTTTGCTGCTCAGCAGGTTTCTTGGCTTCTATCGATTTCTCATGGACAGATTCTTCCGATACTGGCTTTGCAGCAACCGCCTTTGGCTCTCTCACAGGCTTTTTAGCCACGGCCTGCGCTTTAACATCAGCCGGCTTTTCGGGGCGAATTTTTTCGGGCATGATTTGCGGCTGCGCTACGACAGGCTCTTCCTCGATAACTTGCGCGACATCTTCAACGATTTCAACATCCTGCGCACCTTCAGTATCGGCAGGACCAGGGTAATTCAACTCTTCCTGACTCAGTTCAGCCTGGGCAATTTCCGCTTCATTAAGCGGCTTGTCAGGATAAGCCCCTACAGGCTCGCCCTTCTCCGCATCCAGAACCTGCGCAGCATTGGCGGGCAGCCTATCCACATTGTCTTCGACAATCGGCGCCTCGGGAATAATCAATTCGCTGACGACTTGACCGCTATTATCGACAGGATCATCAAACAGCATAGGAATAAAAATGGCAGCCAGCGCCGTTACAACTACCGCACCGATTAATCGTTGTTTTAACTCTTGATCCATTTTATCAACTCACCTTTTTTCAAATTCAGCCAGGCAATCAGATACCAGAAAGAACGACCCGAAAACCAGCAGCAGATCGCTTTCCTGTGACCGGTTTTTTGCAGCAGCGAATGCATCGGAAAAACCATTAAAACCAAAAAATACATTGGACGCCGAGCTTTGTGCAAAAATCTCGCGCATCAGCGGTTCCATAGCCGCCCGTGGATTGGCCAAGGGCGCAAAAAACCAGTCAAAGACCACCGGATGCATAATTTCAATCACACCGGCGATGTCTTTATCCTTCATCATGGAAAAAACAGCATGTATGCGCCTGCCGGGAAATGCCTCTGCCACATAATCAACCAGCGTTCTTACGGCCTGAGGATTGTGCCCGACATCCAGCAGCACGGGAATTTCATCATTGATCAACTGAAACCGCCCAGCCAACTGGACTTTCTCCAATCCCTGCCGGATTGACGCTTCGCTGACAGGCAAGGTTTCAGCCATTTCGGCTATTGCCAAAATAACCGATGACGCATTACGAAACTGATGCTCGCCTTTTAAGCCTGGCTCGGGTAATCGGTTCAGTTGCCGGTCGCCTGCAAACCAGTCCCATCCGCTTGCCTGTTTTTTATAACCGAAATCCTCGCCCAGGCAATAGAGTCGCGCCTGCTTGTCGGCAGCCACCTGCATCAAAGAGGCCGGCGGTTCGGGATCACCGACTATGGCGGGCGTAACAGCGCGGAAAATGCCGGCTTTTTCCCTGCCGATAGCTTCGCGGGTTTCGCCGAGCCAATCGATATGATCTATGCAGATGCTTGTTATCAGCGCCACATCGGGATTGACAATATTGACCGCATCCAGGCGCCCGCCAAGACCGACTTCAAGCAATTGGATATCCAGATTGGAACGCCGGAATATATCCAGCGCCGCTAAAGTGCCGAACTCAAAATAACTTAATGAAATATCTCCGCGAACCGATTCAATCCGGGAAAAGGCCTCACAAATCAACTCATCCGATACTGGTTTGCCGTCTATCTTGATTCTTTCGTTATACTTCAGAATGTGCGGCGAAGTATAAGCACCGACGCGATATCCCTGTGCTCTGTAGATGGCTTCAAGATAAGCGATGCACGAGCCTTTGCCGTTAGTGCCGGCGACTGTGATAGTCGGCGGCTTGACGCCATCGGGATTAAGCGCGCGAAAAACCTGTGCAGCCCGTTCCAACCCTAAGTCTATTGTCAGCGGATGTAAGCTTTCTTGCCAGGTCAGCCAACCCTGGAGCGAATCAAAATGCATCATTAACCGACAATGCCTGAATACCGATAGGCATAAGGGAATTACGCACCCAGCTCGGTTTGATGGCTATCGGCAAACGCTTCAACTTCGGCAATGGCTGCTTCCGGCTCAACCTGGATAAACGCATCTACCTCTGGCGCCACCGGCTCAACCGCCGACACCTCCGTTTCCGCCTCTGCCCTGCTTGTTATCAGCATCGATAAAATGCTGGCGATCTTATCGCGCATCTCACGTCTGTCGACGATCATATCGATGGCACCGTGCTCCTGTAAAAACTCACTGCGCTGGAAACCTTCGGGCAATTTTTCACGGACAGTCTGCTCGATGACGCGAGGCCCTGCGAAACCTATCAGCGCCTTGGGCTCGGCTATGTTAATATCGCCCAGCATGGCCAAACTGGCCGATACACCGCCCATGGTGGGATCAGTCATAAAGGAAATATAGGGAATGCCGGCTTCAGACAACTTGGTTAATGCGGCGCTTGTTTTTGCCATCTGGAACAATGAAAACAATGATTCCTGCATGCGGGCGCCGCCACTGGCGGTAAAGACTACAAAAGGTGCGCCCAGCGCAAGACTCGTGTTGACGCCTCGGACAAACCGCTCACCCACTACGGAGCCCATCGATCCGCCCATGAAATTAAAGTCGAAAGCGGCAACAACGATATCCTTGCCTTTCAGCTTGCCTTTCATGACCACCAGCGCATCACTTTCCTTGGTCTGTTTTTGCGCTTGCGCGATCCGGTCCTTATATTTCTTGCTGTCTTTGAACTTTAGGGGATCGGTAGGTTTCACGTTCTTGCCGATCTCTTCACGCCCTTCCTCATCCAGGAACATATTCAGTCGCGCTCTGGCCGAAATACGCAGATGATGCTCGCATTTCGGACAGACACTGAAATTTTTCTCCAGCTCAACATTGTAAAGAATCGCATTGCAACTGGGGCACTTGTTCCACAAGCCTTCCGGCACGGAATTTCTTTTGTTCGATCCGTCTGTTCTGATTGTCGAAGGAACTAATTTCTTAAACCAACTCATTACTTTACGCTCCGTAGCGCTTCATCATATGCTTACAATGGTAAACCGGCTCGTGGTAAACCATAACATCCGGTTATAAGCAGGCAACCGGATGTAACTGCGTTTTATACTATGCCTTAACTATCCATCGCCTGGCGCATGGCCGACAATAATTCAACAATTTCCTGTTTGGCCCGTTCAGGGTCCTGCAGATTTGCTTCAATTTTGCTGATCAGCGTGCTGCCGATGACCACGCCGTCACCTATCCCTGCGATAGTTTTCGCTGTTTCGGCATCCTTGACGCCGAAACCGATGCCGACCGGCAAGCGGGTATTTGCCCTGATCTGTTTCAGTTTATTTTCAACATCGGCTGTATTCAAATGGCCCGCGCCCGTAACGCCCTTCAAGGAAACGTAGTAAAGATATCCGCTGCCCAGCTTATCCATCTTCCTGATGCGTTCTTCGTTGCTGTTGGGGGCGAGCAGGAAAATCGGATCAATGCTGCGCGTCTTGAGCAATCCCGTGCATTCTTCGCCTTCTTCCGGCGGCAGATCAACGGTCAACACGCCGTCAATCTGGGCCTCCTGCGCAGCATTGGCGAAATTCTCATAGCCCATGGCTTCGATTGGGTTTAAATAGCCCATCAATACCAAAGGTGTAGTTGTATCAGTTTTCCTGAATTCCTTAGCCAGCGCCAACGTCTTGCGCAAGCTCATTTTGTGCTCCAGCGCACGCTCACTGGCGCGCTGAATCACAGGACCATCAGCCATCGGATCAGAGAACGGCACGCCCAGCTCGATAACATCGGCGCCGGCCTTAACCATCGCATGCATCATGGGCACGGTAAAGTCAGGATGCGGATCGCCGGCCGTAATGAACGGAATCAGAGCCTTGCGGCCCGCTTTGGAAAGTTCTTCAAATTTAGCGGCTAATCGGCTCACAGTACTATGCCCTCGCGTTGTGCCATTGTATGCATGTCTTTATCGCCACGACCGGACAGACTCACGATGATGATTTCGTCCTTTTTCATGGTCGGGGCCAGCTTCATGGTATAGGCCATGGCATGACTGGACTCCAGCGCCGGAATAATGCCTTCCATGCGAGTCAGGGCATGGAATCCTTCCAAAGCTTCATTATCGGTAATATTGACGTACTGCGCCCGGCCGGTATCCTTGAGCCAGGCATGTTCTGGGCCTACACCCGGATAATCCAGACCTGCCGAAATCGAATGCGTTTCGATGATTTCACCGTCGTCATCTTCCATCAGATACGTGCGATTGCCGTGCAGCACGCCTGGGCGGCCTGCACATAGCGGCGCGGAATGGCGGCCTGTCTCGATGCCGTCGCCGGCAGCCTCAACGCCGTACATTTTGACTGAGGCATCGTCGATAAACGGATAGAACAGACCGATGGCATTGGAACCGCCGCCTACGCAGGCAACCAGCGCATCGGGCAGGCGTCCGGTCATCTCCTGGCATTGCTGTTTCGCTTCACGGCCGATAATGGCCTGGAAATCCCGGACCATGGCCGGGTAAGGATGGGGGCCTGCTGCGGTGCCGATGATATAAAAAGTATTGTCGACATTGGTAACCCAGTCTCTGAGCGCTTCGTTCAGCGCATCTTTCAGGGTTTTGGAACCGGACTCGACCGCGACGACCTTGGCGCCCAGAAGCTTCATGCGGTAAACGTTCAACGCCTGGCGCGCTACGTCGACAGCGCCCATGTAAACCACGCACTCGAGCCCCAGCCTTGCTGCAACCGTAGCTGTCGCGACGCCGTGCTGACCGGCGCCGGTCTCGGCGATAATGCGCGTCTTGCCCATGCGTTTGGCCAGCAATGCCTGGCCGATCGTATTGTTGACCTTATGCGCGCCGGTATGATTGAGATCTTCGCGTTTCAAATAGATCTGCGCGCCGCCCAGTTCGCGGCTCCAGCGTTCGGCATGGTACAAAGGCGAAGGACGGCCGACATAATATTTCAGATCGGCATCCAGCTCGGCGATAAAATCCGGGTCTGTTAAATACCGCTGATAGGCTTCATTCAATTCCTGAATAGGTGGTATCAAGGTCTCTGCTACAAACATTCCGCCGTAAGGGCCAAAATGTCCCCGCTCATCGGGCATATTATATTTTTTTGTCATGTTATTAACTTTTGTCACCCTCATTAACTGCTCTTAAAAATGCCGCCATTTTCAGCGCATCCTTAATCCCTTTCTCCGCCTCTACGCCACTGCTGACATCGAGCGCATACGGCCTTACTGCCTGTACAGCCTGCTTTGCATTCTCCGCCGCCAAGCCACCCGCCAATATAATCGGCAAAGCGCACTGCCTTGGAATCAATTCCCAGTCAAACTGACTGCCTGTCCCGCCTTTGGCATCCGGATGCCAGGCATCCAGCAGCAATCCCGCCGCATCGTGATAGTGCTGCGCCAGAGCCGGGATATCGACATCCTGCCGCATACTAACCGCTTTCATATAACGTTTACCATAGATCCGGCAGTCCTCGGCCGGCTCATCGCCATGAAACTGGATACAATCAACCGGCACCCGTTCCAGGACCTCACGTATCCGAGCTTCCTGCTCATCGACAAACAAAGCCACGACGGAGACAAATGTCGGCAAGGCACTAACGATTTTGACTGCCTGCTCGATATCAACATTTCTTGGACTGGGCGGATAAAAAACCAGGCCAATCGCATCCACACCCAACTGAGCGGCACACACGGCATCCTCAACACGGGTAAAGCCGCAAATTTTAACGCGAGTTCGCATAAAGTGATATGAGAATTTATTCAAAAACCAGCCGACTAGAATAACATAAAACCGCGCTGGTGGCGTCTGCAATATATAAAAAATTCGTTATTAAACAATCGCGAGCCCAATAAAAAAGGCTGACACAAGTCAGCCTCGCGATTATTAAAGCTCGTTTGGGCTCAATGCGCGTGAGTGTGCGTATGATTACCGGATGGATGCGTGTGAGTATGCGTATGACCATCGGATGCATGTGTGTGGCTGTGCGTATGACCGTCAGATGCATGGTCATGCGTGTGGCTGTCCACCGCAGGCTCTTGGTCGTGCGCATGTTCTTCATCCGCCGCATACTCGTGATCGTGTGCATGGTCGCCCTCTGCGTGTTCATGAGCGGCCGCATGATCATGCTCTAAGCTCTGTTGGTCATGTTCATCCTCCGCATTCTGATGAGAATGCACATGACCATCCTCCGGCTGTTTGACCGCTTGAACGCCTATGCCGTATTTATAAACCATCAACCCGCCCAAATCGGAGCCCCAAACCATCAAGCCACAAAGCAGCACAGTCAACGTCAGAAAAAAACCGTTTGCCGCCCCTTGAATCAAACCTCCGCTTGCAATGCGCCAGATCGAAAGCAACACAGCAATGATCAGCACAACAACCCCAATTTGTTCAAGACGCTCCATAAGATCATGTACATTATCCCCATGCGCTACGGAATCAGCGGCCATAAAGCCGGAAATCACGGTAAACACAGTAGCGACAGTACCAAAATAAAGAAGCCAACTGGCAGCAATGCGCCATTGCGTTTTTTTTGCCAGCGTGCCAACTAAATCCATAGCAAAAAATGCCGATAAAAATGCAATAGGAAAATGCACCAGCAGCGGATGAATATTATCCAAACTCGCTAAGCCGGGCATGAGGGCTGGAAAAAGATCAGCCGGCTCTTTGCTTAAAAGCCCTTCGATAAAACTAAGAAAACTGGCTACGCTGCTCGCAACGCCGCCGCCATGGTCACCACCACCATGAATCTGGAAAGATAAAAAGTTACTCACATTGATCATACTTGTAATTTATATATATGTAGAGAAAGACACTAACCCGAAATGTTAATAATTGCAAATTAGACAAAAAACCTTAATCTGATCATCAAATTAGTCAAAACGCTTGGCATCAGCCGGCAATTTATCAAACACAGGATGTTTGGCAATGCCATAATGCCCAGGATAATAAACCCCGCCCAAATAAAGCCCGTCGGGAGGCGCTGTTATGCCGCCCAATTTACGGCTTTTCACCTCAAGCAGCTCCCGGGTCCAGTCCACAGGCTGCTTGCCCATGCCTATAGCCATCAATACACCAGCGATATTCCTGACCATGTGGTGCAAAAAGGCATTGGCGGAAATATCCATGATCACTTGATCTTCATGCCGATAGACGTCAATAAAATGCATGATGCGCCACGGGCTTTTTGATTGGCAGCCCTGCGCCCTGAACGAGGAAAAATCATGATTGCCGATCAGATATTGCGCCGCCTGATGCATCTTGCCGGCATCCAGCGGGTTGTAACACCAGGTGACCCGACCATGCTGCAAGGCAGGTTTAGCCGGACGATTCAGTATGATATAGCGATAAAAACGCGCAATAGCGCTGTATCGGGCATGGAAATCACCTACAGCCGCTTTTACCCAGGTAATTTTGACGTCATCGGGCAAATTGCTGTTGCCACCCAGCATCCAGGCGTGCAATTCTCTTTCTACATCGACATCAAAATGCGCGACTTGTTCAAAAGCATGCACACCGGCGTCAGTTCTGCCTGCGCATGTCACGGTAACAGGCTGATCCGCGACTTTCGACAAAGCCTGCTCCAGCGTTTGCTGAATACTGCGCTTTTCAGGCTGCCACTGCCATCCTGAAAAGCTGCTGCCATCGTATTCCACGCCTAAAACGATACGCGTCATCTTAGATCCCTGCGCTCAATCAGCCCACTACAAAACAACATTAAACGATTCTCTTACCATTAGTGAATATAAACAGGCATCCCGGCCGCCACCCTATCAAATAAATCCAGCACATCGGCATTTTTCATGCGGATACAGCCATGCGATTCAGGCTTGCCGTTCATTAATTCATCGGGACAGCCGTGGATGTAAATATACCGCCAGGCCGTATCGACTTCGCCGTAGCGATTTTTTCCCGGCTCCAGTCCGCCCAGCCATAAAATCCTGGTCAATATCCAGTCCCGCTGCGGATACTGCCTGCCCAGCTCCGCACTGTAAATTTCGCCGGTCGGCCGCCTGCCGACAAAAACCGCATGCAGCGGCTGACCGGTTCCGATTTTCGCCCTGATTTTGTGCCAGCCGGTCGGCGTGCATTCGCTGCCCCGGCGCTCACCAGCGCCGTTTTTGGCCGTAGATACGGCATAGCTTCGCAGGATCTGTCCGTTATCCATAATGCTCAGCTGCTGTTGGCTAATCGAAATATCCAGAAATAAGTCGGTTTTCATAGACGCGTTTGGATTTTTACCTTAAGTCGTAGCATTCGTTCATTGATTGCGCCCTGGTCTCACCGATGCGCCATACAGCCAAGAAGCTGATGGCCGCAGCGGCCGAAACATAGCCGCCCACCCAGGCCAAACCGCCCTGATTGACCAGCAACTGCGAAATATACGGCGCACACGATGCGCCCAAAATGCCGCCGAGATTATAGGCCGCGCCTGCGCCTGTATAGCGCACCGCCACCGGAAACAATTCAGGCAGCAAAGCGCCCATCGGCGCAAAGGTCGCGCCCATCAGGAATAGCGACAATGACAAAAACAGCGTGATTTGCAGCATTGATCCACTGCTCAACATCGGAGCAAGCGTAAAACCCGCCAGAACGGCGACAAAACCGCTGATCAACAGCACGGGGCTGCGGCCAAATTTATCGCTGGCCCAGGCTGACAAAGGCGTCGCGAGCGCCATGAACACGATAGCCACGCACAGCATGCCTAAAAATTGCTGCCGTGGAATCGACAGTGTGTTCGTCCCGTAGCTCAGGCAGAATACCGTCGCGGTATAAAACAATGTGTAGCAAACCACCATCGCCAGAGCCCCCAGCAATACGGCGCGCAGATGCTGCCGCAGCAAAACCGCCAGCGGCATTTTCAAAGGTGGCTCCCGCTCCAGCAGCGCCGAAAACTCGGGCGTCTCGGCAAGCTTCATACGCACATACAAGCCCACCGCAACCAGTAAGCCGCTGGCCAGAAAAGGCAGACGCCAGCCCCAAGCCTGGAAGTCGGCATCGCTCAAACCGACCGCCAGCAGCCAGAAACTCAGTGTCGCCAGCAGAAACCCTACAGACGGCCCTAACTGCGGAAACATACCGTACCAGGCACGGCGGCCGGCTGGCGCGTACTCCGTGGCCAGCAGCACCGCCCCGCCCCATTCGCCGCCCAGGCCCAGGCCTTGCCCGAAGCGCAGCAGGCAAAGCGCAATCGGCGCCCATGTGCCCAGCGTGTCATAGCCGGGCAAGCAGCCGATCAGGAACGTAGACAATCCCATTACCAACAATGAAGCCGCCAACGTCGCCTTGCGCCCGATCCGGTCGCCGAAATGGCCGAACAGCACGGCTCCCAAGGGCCGCGCGATAAAGGCAATGCCAAAGGTCAGAAAGGCGCTCAATGCCTGGACCGCCGGCTCGCTCTGCGGAAAAAACACGCGCCCGATCACCAGCGCCGAAGCCGTCGCATAGATATAAAAATCGTAGAATTCAATCGCCGTGCCGATAAAGCTGGCAAAGGCGATATGAGCAATGGAAGGCGTCGTGTTATGTGTTGTCATGGTTTATTCTAACTGTTGTATACGGAAATTACGGGCGCTGAAAAACCATGAGATCGGATACGTAGCTGAATTCTGCGGGCGGCACTGTTCCGGCCGCCCCTTCCTGTAAACACTATTTTTTCTCAAACAACGCGATCGATTCCACATGACCGGTCTGCGGAAACATATCCATAACACCGGCCTTGATCAGCTTGTAGCCCAGCTCATTGACCAGGATGCCGGCATCGCGGGCCAGCGTCGACGGATTGCAGGACACATAGACGATCTGCTCGGGGCTCCATTTCTTGAAATGCGGCAGCACTTCCGAGGCGCCGGCCCTGGACGGGTCCAGCATGATCTTGTTGTATTTGCGGTTGGCCCAGGGCTGATCGCTGATGTCCTTGCTTAAATCAGCAGCATAAAATTCCACATTCTCTATGCCGTTATGGCGCGCGTTTTCGCGGGCGTGCTTGACCAGCGGCAGATCGCCCTCGACGCCGACGACGCGGCCGGCTTTTCTGGCCATGGGCAGCGTAAAATTGCCGAGGCCGCAGAACAGATCCAACACATTATCGTTTTCATTGAGATCCAGCGTGTCCAGCACGCGGTTGATCATTTTCCGGTTGATCTCGTAATTGACCTGCGTGAACATGGCCGGCCTGAATTTGAATTCCACGGACTGATCCGGCAACGCATAAGTCGGTATCACTTCCGGCTCGCCGTCCAGCGGCTCGATCGTGTCGGGGCCTTTCGGCTGCAGACAGATGCTCATGCGGTGCTCGCGTCCGAACTCGCGCAGGCGCTCCTTGTCGGCCTCGGTCGGCGGCTCCAGCACGCGGATAGCCAGCACGCAGTCGTCGTCGCCGATCGCCACTTCGATCTGCGGGATTTTATCCTTGACCGTCAGACCGGCGATCATTTCGCCCAATGCCGTCAATCGCTTGCCCACGACCGGATGCATGACCATGCAGCTGTCGATCTCGGCCAGATACGGATGGCGTCTTTCCCTGAAGCCGACCAGCACGCGGTTTTTCTTGGCGACGTATTTGACGCCCATGCGTGCCTTGCGGCGGTAACCCCAATGCGGCCCTTCCAGCGGCTCCCATAACTGAGGAATTTCCACTTTGCCGATGCGCTTGAATTGCTCGACCAGCAAATCCTGCTTGATGCGGATCTGTGCGTTTGAATCGACATGCTGAAAGCTGCAGCCGCCGCAGACGCCGTAATGCGCGCACGCCGCCTCAACGCGGTCGTCAGCGCGACTCAGCAGGCTGACCACCTTGCCTTCGGCATAATCCCGGCGAATTTCAGTATAGACGAACTCGACCTCCTCGCCAGGCAATGATTCGTCTATAAAGACGACCTTGCCGTCCACATGCGCGACGCCGCGCCCGTCATGCGCCAGCGATTCTATAGTGACTCTGACCGGCGTTTCCGGCAGCTGCTTTTTTCTCGATCTGTTACGTGACATGCTTACTTCTGCTTCCAACTTCCGTTAGATGATTGATACCACCAGCCGCGCTGAGCGTTATTGATCCAGCGGGTGGCAAAGGTTGATTTGATTTGGGCGACCCATTCAGGATGACCGTTGGCTTTGGCAATGGCCTGGTAAAGATGCTCGCGGTCGGCATTTTCGGCCGCCACCAGTTTGTTGACTTTGTTTCTGTCCTGCAGAGGCACGCTGCCGGCATCTCTGACCGTCAACAACCCGTCCGTCTGTATGCCGATATAACCGGCGTCATAAAAGCGCTTCAACGCTGGGAAACGGCTCTGCATAACTGAGCGCGCCTGTCTGATTTCCGGGCTGTCAATGGCTAAATCAGCCTCCTCAGCCTGCGCCGGCGAAACCAGGACATTGATGGCGCTATCCAGCGACCGGAAAACGGCAACCTGCCAATCGGGGCGGCTGGACCTGGGCTCGGTCTTTTCCGGTGTTTCCTCCTTCTGGATGCCTTTGATGATTTCATCGGCAGCCTTTTCCGCGGCTGCGGCAGGAAAATAAATATTGATCGTCACACACGCGGTCAACAACAATGTGCCGAATACGGCTACTTTTTTCATGATTTGCTCCAAATTATTCGATACGTACTTCATCGGTAGTTGAAATACGCGCCAACCGATCCATCAATACGTTCCAGTTAACCCGCGGATTATAGCCGATTACGTCGATTCGCGGCAGACCGCCGCCTTTAATAAGGTAATAACCCTGCTGCGCCGCCTCCACGCCCATCATCTGGCAGACGCCTTCGTGCAGGTAACAGCCCACGCCGATCTTGTCGTACATAAAGGTTTCAAAAAAACGCAGGAAGCTTCTGGACAGTATATCGGCCGCGCCTCCGCCGCCGATGCTGGCGATATTCCTGACCGCTTTCTGGCTGATCCGGTGTTTGGAATCATCGTCATCGGGCGTCCCTAGCCAAGCGTAAAAACTGACCGGTTTCCAGTTTTCCATGTACAACTGCTGAACATAGCCCGACAATCGCCCGGTAATGCCGCCGAACTCAAACCGCCGCGTCAATTGATCCAGATCCAGGTTATTGATTTCCAGTTCGGCATGAAACCTTGGAAAATCGGTAAACAATCCCGACGATGCCAGATTCGTGACCTTGATTTCCCCGTCAAAAGCCTTGATGTTCAGCTCGCCTCCGAGGCTCAGCGTTTTGTCACGGTAATCAACACCTGGGATGTGGCCGCTGATCGTTCCGGACAACGGCGTCCAGTCCAGCGCGTTTGATAATTGCTCCAGCGACACCTTATCGACATTGCCTTCGAAGTAAACTTCCGGCTCCTCCTGCGGTCTGGCCTGCCATTTGAACGCATTGACGGCGATAATGCCGTCCAAAAAAGGCAGGTTAGTCTTCTCGAGCAGTTCAATAGTTCCCGCCTTGGCCAGAAATGAAAGCCGGGCTGGACCGACAGGCAAAGCCCGTACCTGCAATCGTTGCCAGACCCATTCGGATTTTTTGTGAAAGGCTTCGTCGCTGGACCAGTTGAGGATGCCATCGCCGCCCTGCATCGCCAGGCGTCCCGATTCGTCATCCACATCCAGATCGCTGAAACCGGCCGTCAAACGGGTCAACGCATTCTGGGCGACGGAAAAGTCGGCCTTCATCCGGCCTGCCAGCGATACGCCTTCCAATGCCGTCCCTTCAAACAGGGACTTTAGATAGGCTGCCGACAGTCCCGCCAGATCCTCGCTGGTCAGTGTCATATCGGCTTTTTCGATTCTTACTTTATCGTCATACCGAACAACCGCGCTCCCCTTTAATGCCGCCGCGCCCGGATGATGATAACTGACCGATTTGACCTCAGCCTGCCGGGTTTTATCGTTCCAGTCGCCCTGCGCATCCAGTGCAATTATTTGCGCCCCTATCGTCAGATAGAGCGGTTCGGCATAAAGAGCACCGCCGCTAGCTTCAGCATGCTGTTGCCATTGCCATCCGTTATAGTCGCGAAACGCCTCCAGTCTGGCCGTCAGATTCAGTTTTTCGGCGGCGAAGCGTGCATCGGTGCTCTGCCCCGAAAAATCTTTCAGATTGACCGCCGCATCAATAGTATGGACGACGTCATTCGAACCCGACGCGTCAATTGAAAAACTGATGCGGCCGTCTTTGAATTCAGCCGACGGCAGTTTGATCAATGCCTGCATCAGTTCGGCATCGACCCTGCGGGCGCGGATTTTCAGCCGCCATTGATGGCCTATCTCTTCGCCTTCCACAGCAAATCGCCCTCCGGCCCAGTACAGATTGGCGAGCGAAAAGGAGCTGCGGTTTTCCGCAACCCGAAAGGAAAAATCGGCTGCCGGCGACTGCCAGCGTTGCGAGCGGATTTCGGCCTGCCCCTTAGTGCAGACCATGGCCTTGTTGCCCCAGGTAAAAGCGGCGCAGTGGATATTGGCCAGATTCAAATCGTTAAAAGGCTCGGGCAGGACCAGCCTGTCGATGACCAAGACTAATCGCTGCGGACTTTTAGCCAGTTCCGTCAAGGCGATATGCACCCCCTGCAACTGCCAGCCATTCGCTTCAATGGTTTTGATATTGGCCGAGGCGGCATCTAAAGCATTGGCTGGCGATGCGATTAAAAAACAGGCAATCGCCAGAAAGAGCCTCATCTTTAGCAAAGCAAAAAAGGGCGCTCCTCAATCAGCCCGGAAAAACGCCGGTCGACAAGTAGCGATCGCCCCGATCGCAGATAATGACCACAATCACGGCATTTTCGACTTCGGCCGATAACCGCAATGCCGCCGAGACGGCGCCGCCCGATGAAATGCCGGCAAAAATGCCCTCCTCGGCCGCCAGCGCGCGCGTAGTATTTTCAGCCGAAGTCTGATCGACATCGATAATGCGGTCAACGCGCTCAGCCTGGTAAATTTTTGGCAGGTATTCCTTGGGCCAGCGCCGGATGCCGGGAATTTTGGACTCGCCTTCCGGCTGCACGCCGATAATCTGGATAGCTGGATTCTGCTCTTTCAGGTACTTGGCCGTGCCCATGATCGTACCGGTCGTGCCCATGGAACTGACGAAATGCGTGATTTTGCCCTGCGTGTCGCGCCAGATTTCAGGGCCGGTGCCTTCATAATGCGCGCGCGGATTGTCCGGATTGGAAAACTGGTCGAGGATCTTGCCCTTGCCGGCCGCCTCCATTTCCCGCGCCAGATCAATCGCGGCCTCCATGCTGCCGGCCGCCGGCGTCAGAATGATCTCGGCGCCATAGGCTTTCATCGATGCCCGGCGTTCCTCGCTCATATTGTCGGGCATGATCAAGGTCATTTTGTAGCCCTTGATGGCTGCGGCCATAGCCAGGGCGATGCCGGTGTTGCCGCTGGTCGCTTCGATCAACCGGTCGCCGGGCTTGATTTCGCCCCTGGCTTCGGCATGCTTGATCATGCTGAGCGCCGGCCGGTCTTTCACTGATCCGGCAGGATTGTTGCCTTCCAGCTTGACTAGAATGGTATTGCCGGTGGCGCCGGGCAATCGCTGGAGTCTGACTAACGGCGTATTGCCGACAAAGGATTCAATGGTTGGAAAAGTCATGGTTGATATTGTTAGGGTAACAAAGGATGAGCCAATTATCCCATAAAAAAGGGCGACACAGATTCCGTTTTTATTTGCCGATTCCCTACAAAAACTGATAGATTTCCCGCCTGTTTCAACCATTCATCACTTAAAACCTATGAATACCGATGATATCGCCCGCGTAAAATCCTACCTGCTCGGCTTGCAGGACCATATCTGCACGGCCCTGGAAGGCCAGGAGCCCGAAGCCCGGTTTATTGAAGACAATTGGGAACGGCCGGAGGGAGGCGGCGGCAGAACGCGCGTGCTCGCGGATGGGCAGGTATTCGAACAGGGCGGCGTGAATTTTTCCCATGTATCGGGCATCAACCTGCCGCCGTCGGCCACGGCAAAGCGCCCCGAACTGGCCGACCGCGAGTTTCAGGCCATGGGCGTGTCGCTGGTCATCCACCCCCAAAATCCGTATGTACCCACCTCGCATGCCAACGTGCGCTTCTTTATCGCCGAAAAACAGGGCGAGCCGACGATCTGGTGGTTCGGCGGCGGCTTTGACTTAACGCCGTTTTATCCGTTCCACGAAGATGTCATGCACTGGCATCAGACGGCGCGCACCGCCTGTCAGCCTTTCGGCGACCAGGTCTATCCCGCCTACAAAAAATGGTGCGACGAGTATTTTTTTCTCAAGCACCGCAATGAAACGCGCGGCGTTGGCGGCCTGTTTTTCGACGACTTGAATGAGTGGGGGTTTGAACGTAGCTTTGCTTTCATGCAAAGCGTCGGCAACCATTATACCGAGGCCTATCTGCCCATCGTGCAGAAACGCAAGGACACACCTTTCGGCGAGCGGGAACGCGATTTCCAGCTTTACCGCCGGGGTCGCTATGTCGAATTCAACCTGGTCTATGACAGAGGCACACTGTTCGGCCTGCAATCGGGCGGACGGACTGAATCGATTCTGATGTCCATGCCGCCTGTCGCTCACTGGCGCTACAACTGGCAGCCGGAACCCGGCAGTGACGAGGCGCGGCTTTATGAGCAGTACCTGAAGCCGCAGGATTGGCTGGCCGGCAACTGAACTTAAAGAATTGAACACGGGAAGAACAGAGCCTTCCCGCGAGCTGATCAGCAGGTTTTCAAAACCTGCTTTTCTCGCTGAGCTTATTGCAGCGCGGAAAATGTATAAGTGTAATCATTGTCCTTCATGGGCATGTGGCAGGCAAAGCACTCCTTGGCCTTGGCTTCCTCATGCATGACCAGCTTGTTGCCGTCCCAGTGCGCAAATCCCCAACCGCCGGTAGCGGCATATTTTTTACTATCCTTGATCATGGCTTCGGCTGCGGCAAACTCGCCGGGCACGATGGCTTGCGGCCAGTTAGGGTGCGTGCGTTCTTTCCATACCACTTTGGCTAAAACCGTACCGTCCGGCCAGGGTTTGGTCTGACTCTTGTGCGCAGCTTCTATCGCTTTATTATTGCCTAAAATAGCACGCAGGGTTTGTTTATCGGTCCGATGGGAAACCGACAGCAAGCGCCAGTCTTTATATTCGCCGTGCGCTGGCTTGGCGGCCGCCGGCGCTGTTTTGGTTTCCGCCGTTGTGGTCGCCGATAGCGCCAACAGCACCACAGCAAGAGAGAATCTCAATTTAAGATTCTGCATTTTTTTCATATCAACTCTCCATTTCGGGATTTTTTACAAATTGCGGCTTTGCTGTTGCTCTTCTTGAATTCGGATCAAAAGGATGTCTCCAGCATAAACTCAACCGCAAATTTATATCAGAAAACTCCCGGCTTACCTACCGTTTCATCAATTGCTTTTAAAATAGCCAGACATTCATAGCGCCAATTTTATGGATAGGTATCAAATGAACTGGGACGGGTTTAAAAATACCGCCAGCATGACGGTTATTTGAATTCAGCTGTAGGGGCAAACTCATTCGACCCGGGACAAATGCCCATGCAGTGCGAATGAATTCGCACCTGCGTGCATAAATGTTCAGGCGACAAGCAGGATAAAAACAGTCCTTGCTAAACATCAGTCAATAACATAAGAAACGGAGCCCGAAGGCTCCGTTTTTTACTAATCTTCCGCTGCGACGGTAATTTTTTTCGGCTGGATCGCTTCACGCTTTGGAATTACGATTTCAAGCACCCCATGCCTTGATCTGGCGCTAATGCCTTCGGCGTTAGCCGTATCAGGCAAACTGAACCGTCGATAAAAAGAGCCATAGGTCCGTTCCACTCGCTTATAATTTTCGCGTTGGGCCTTGGCTTCGGTTTTCTTCTCGCCTCTGATGGTCAATACGCCCTCTTCCATGCTCAAATCGATATCTTCCGGTTTTACGCCAGGCAAGTCGGCCAATAACACATATCTATCGCTTTCTTCCTTGATATCGACCGCAGGCGCCCACTCGGCCGTGGCAATTGAGCCCTCGCCGCCGGTAGTCCCTTCATACGCCCGTTCCAGCTCTTTTTGCAATTGATTCAGTAAACTCCAAGGTTCATAACGAGTAATAGCCATAATCATCTCCAAGTAGATTCAAATTACCAATAACACGTCGAAAAACCGTTTCAATTCGGCATTCGCTGATAATATGAGGCGGCTTGGCAATTTTTCAAGCCGTATGGACGCTGAATTTTTTAGGCCTGCTACAGTACCGCAAAACAACGCGCAAGATTCCTGATAAGCATTAGTCCACGAACTTTGGATGCTCCGTTACATATCCAACGGACTTCTTACTCCACGCCCACCCTTGTTCAGGACATGGGTATAAATCATCGTCGTCTGCACATCCTTATGCCCAAGCAGTTCTTGCACCGTGCGAATGTCATAGCCGGAATCGAGCAAATGCGTCGCGAACGAGTGACGTAGCGTATGCGGTGTGGCCAGCTTTGCTATTCCACTGGCCTGCACCGCCTTTTTCATCGCCCGCTGCAGCAATTTTTCATCAATATGATGCCGACGCTCGACGCCGCTACGCGGATCAAGAGAGAAACTGCCAGAAGGAAAAACATACTGCCAGGCCCACTCATTCGACGCATTGGGGTATTTGCGTTCCAGCGCATCCGGCAAATAAACCGATGCCCTGCCCAGCCGGGTATCGTCATCGAACAAGGCGCGACGCTGTTGTAAATGCGTTTGCAGAGAAGCCTTCAGCGACTCCGGCAACATCGTTACCCGATCCTTGGCGCCCTTGCCGTCGCGGATCAAGATCTCGCCGCGTTCAAAATCCACATCCTTCACCCGGAGACGCACGCATTCCATCAAGCGCATGCCCGTACCGTACAGAAGATTCGCCATCAAACCATGGATTCCGCGCATCCGCACCAATACGGCTCTCACCTCGGTACGCGTCAATACATTCGGCAAACGTTGCGGCTGCTTGGCGCGCACGACGTTATTCAGCCACGGCAAATCGATTAACAACACTTCTTTATACAAAAACAGTAAAGCGGATAACGCCTGATTTTGCGTTGAAGCCGATACTTTTCCTTCTACCGCCAAATGCGTTAAAAAAGCTTCCACCTCCGCCACGCCCATCTCTTGTGGATGACGCTTCCCGTGAAACAGAATAAAACGCTTAATCCACTGCACATATTGCTTTTCGGTACGAATGCTATAGTGCTTGACACGGATACGCTCGCGGACTTGATCAAGGAGTTTTGGCGGTGTTTTTTCAGTTTGCATAAAAAGGTTGATATCAATATAGTGATGACTATAAAATCATGCCTAACGGATTGCAAGAGTGGCATTATACACCTGTGATTTCAATCTTATATACACCTGAGAAGGTGTCTACTTATAGTTAGGCATGTACTATAACTGAGCAATTTCTAATGAATAAATATCAACAGGATATCTTAGAGATAGCAAAGGCATTTATGCTCGAATCGCCTGGCACAACACCTCAGAAGGCGTTACGACATGCAAAAGATATATATCGAAATCGAGGTAGTTACAAAGTAACATCCGAAGAAAAACAAACAATTGATGTTAAAACTCCGTGGAATGAATTACCTGAGCACGTAAGGAAAAACATCAAAAAACGAAGAAAAATTGAAGCCGAACGAGAAAAGGAAGGGAGAACCTTACCAACAGCACATTTTGTAAGCGGTGGAAAAGTATCGCCGAAGTAAATCAAAATTGTTTACTTAAGAAGGGGAAATTCTTGCAGACACACATCAGGCCTAACATGGCGCTCAAAGGGACGCGCCGCCCTGATGCGGTTTTGCAGGTTGGCTTTTAAATCGGGTTCGGCGGCTTCGCTGAGCTTCCTTGAGCGGCGCGCCCCTTACCTTCACGTTGGGCGTCAGCATGGCGGCGTCTATCCTGTCCCGTCCGCAGTTTCCGCCGTAGCGCACTCCGAGGCGCCGGAACTCGGCCCCGCTCACGTTCCTCATGAGCCATTCAAGTCGCTCTGTGTCTTCCGCCGCGGCTTTGCGGCCCTGCTCAAACATCCAGCGCCATGCAGCCTCACGGTCGGCGTATTCCCAATCGCCAAGGCTTTTCCATGCGTCAATCGCTTCTGCTGCTGTGTTTATAACCATGTCACTCTCCTCAATCGCTACGCCCAACAATCCAGTCAACCGGACCGCCGGCAACCATCGTCGCTCTGGCTACCAGCCTCGCGCGGCGTCCGGTTACTTGCATCGTTAGGCATGTACTATAACTGAGCAATTTCTAATGAATAAATATCAACAGGATATCTTAGAGATAGCAAAGGCATTTATGCTCGAATCGCCTGGCACAACACCTCAGAAGGCGTTACGACATGCAAAAGATATATATCGAAATCGAGGTAGTTACAAAGTAACATCCGAAGAAAAACAAACAATTGATGTTAAAACTCCGTGGAATGAATTACCTGAGCACGTAAGGAAAAACATCAAAAAACGAAGAAAAATTGAAGCCGAACGAGAAAAGGAAGGGAGAACCTTACCAACAGCACATTTTGTAAGCGGTGGAAAAGTATCGCCGAAGTAAATCAAAATTGTTTACTTAAGAAGGGGAAATTCTTGCAGACACACATCAGGCCTAACATGGCGCTCAAAGGGACGCGCCGCCCTGATGCGGTTTTGCAGGTTGGCTTTTAAATCGGGTTCGGCGGCTTCGCTGAGCTTCCTTGACCGGCGCGCCCCTTACCTTCACGTTATGCGTCAAAAGATTCATAGAGAGTTTGATAAGGCAGAGGATAGAAAATGGAAAGAAAAGCGCAGTGCTCATGTGGCAATTTACAAATAAATTTGAGTGGTAATCCTAAAATGGTTGTCGCTTGTAATTGTTTAAATTGTCAAAAGAGAACGGGGTCTGTCTTTGGAGTTAGCGCATATTTTGGTAATGATCAAATAATATCTACCAGTGGTGACAAAAATATTTTTACTGAAACTAACGATGAAGGTAGGAAAATAATAAGAGTGTTTTGTCCTAATTGCGGTACTACTGTTCATTGGGAGGCCGAGTTTATGCCAAGCGCAGTTGGTGTTGCAGTGGGCTGCTTTGAAGATCCAAAATTTCCTGAGCCTGTGGCAGCTGCATGGAGTAGGTCAAAACATGAATGGGTAAGCTTTCCAGAACATTGGCGTAAATCGGATACACAAAAATTTTAGTAAAAGCGCATAACAAATAGCTCCAGCTGGCCATTTGCCGCGGGGCTTTTTTGGGGCCGCTTCGCTATTATCCCCCAAAAAATCCCCGCGGCAAATGGCAGCTGAGCATGGCGTTATGCGTCATCATCTCCGAGTGCTGTGACAAATGGTTGAGCTAATCGAGGTTGAGACAGAGCGCCTTCGTTTGCGTCAGTGGAAGTCCTCGGACCGCGGGCCCTTTGCTGCACTCAACGCAGATTCAAAGGTCATGGAGTTCTTTCCTTCGCTACTCACACGCGCCGAGAGCGACGCAATGGCAGACCGTTGCCAGTCGCTAATCGAAAAACGGGGCTGGGGCTTCTGGGCGGTGGAAGCCAAAACTACTCAAGAGTTCATCGGGTTTGTCGGCTTGCATGTGCCGTCCGCCGAACTTCCGTTCTCTCCCTGTGTTGAGGTAGGGTGGCGCCTAGCATTTCAGCACTGGGGCAAAGGGTTCGCGTCGGAAGCCGCGAGAGAAGCCCTTCGCGTTGGCTTCGAACTACTCGGCTTGCGAGAAATTGTGTCCTTCACTACCGTCCGCAACCTCAACGCGGTAAGGCGCAATCCGTAGGGTGCAATAGGCGTTAGCCGTATTGCACCGTATGTTTCATATCGAGAGAGAAATCAAAGGGGGCAGACTCGATTGATTGTGGTTGGCTTCGCGATCTGTTTAATGAACACGGAGAATGGTTTGCACTTTATGCAAAAGATGGGCAAATTAATGATGAGATGTTTTGTGATCAGGTAAAAAGAGGTAACTTTCGTCTTCACCCTAAGGGCCCACTTGGTCGTAGCGAAGGGTGTATAACGATAAATGAACTCTCTCATTTCCATCAAATTCGTGCCATCCTTCGTGGCAAGTCGCCAGAAGCAATCCCTGGCAGTGCTCTGAAGGCGTACGGGATGGTTACGGTCAAATGAAAAAGTGGTTAATTAGAGTTGCTATAGGCTTTCTCATCTTGTGTGCAACTGTGTTGCTAACCAAATTTTGGTACTCGAATCCAGATAGTTTTCCGTCCCCACTGAGAAACATCGGTAACGCTGTCATTGATTGGCTAGGTGTGCAATCCGCTGAGGGTTCAGCAGATGTCGAGTTAGCCTATGTTTTACTTCTGGCGTTTCTTGTAGTGAGCGGCATATTTTGTGGTTGCCTAGCTTGCTGGAGGCGTTTTTATAGCGGCCACAGTAGGTTCGAGTGAGTTATGAACGACAAATTCCATCTCCATCCAATTCAATACAAAAAGCACGGGGGCAAGTCTTGGAATCACGCATCCAGTCTAACATTGCACCCAACCGGAGCGCGGTTATAAGACGGTTTTGTTTTCCAGCTTTCCGTGCCGCGCCTGGTTAGCTTTACGCTAGAAAGAATAAGGACAAAGGCTCAGCGTCATGAAAGTAGTTGGTCTCGACCACGTGCAACTGGCAATGCCTGCAGGAGCGGAAGCAGAGGATATATCGATTCCTGAAGTCACTCGGTGCTTCACGCCCGGTCCGCTTGGTAATCGAATTGATCTCATTTCAACCGATGCAGCCCTCTAGCTTTTTATTCAATGCGGACGCGTAAAAAGCACACACCAGTTAATTCAAACATTAATTGTCATAACTCATTCACAAGGACTATCAACCAATGCACATTGCCATTCTTACATTTCAAGGCTTCAATGAACTCGACTCACTAATTGCTCTCGGCATCCTGAATCGCATCAAGAAACCAGACTGGCGGGTGACGATCTGTTGTCCAGAGCCGGAAGTTACATCTATGAACGGTGTCACCGTACATGCGCAGTCAATGCTTGAGGATGCCACCTCGGCTGATATCGTTATTGTTGGGAGCGGGGCTCAGACGCGACAGATTATCAGCAATCCCGAGTTGATGGGCCGGCTCTCCCTTCAACCCGAACGCCAACTTATTGCCGCGCAATGCTCAGGTGCGCTAATTTTGGCCAAGCTTGGGTTGCTAGGCGCTGTTCCTGCATGTACGGATCTGACGACAAAACCGTGGGTACAAGAAGCGGGTGTTGCGGTTCTGGACCAGCCATTCTTTGCTCATGGCAATATCGCGACCGCAGGCGGATGCCTCGCTTCATCTTACTTGGCTGGCTGGCTCATTGCGAGAACCGAGGGACTGGAAGCCGCTTCTGCCGCGCTCCATTACGTCGCGCCGGTTGGGGAGAAAGAAGCTTTCGTCGCCAATGCACTCAAGAACATTGGGCCTTATTTACCTACTGCGACGACACCGGACAAATTGTTCCAGCCGACCGCTTTCTGCTACGCTCCAAGCGTCGGCTGAATTCAATGTTGAACACCTTAAGGAAACTAATGCATGTCTCCGAGTGAGTTAGAGAAATATCTTCACGACCACATCCCCCTTTCAAAGGCAATGGAAGTCGGCGTAATCCAGGTACAACCTGAAACCGTCATCCTGAGCGCGCCTCTTGTGCCGAACATCAATCACCGCGATACCGTCTTTGGCGGAAGCGCGTCCGCCGTAGCAATTTTGGCAGCGTGGTCTCTGTTGCACACCCGTTTGTCCGGCGAAGGCATAGCAAGCCGCTTGGTCATCCAACGGAACACGATGTCTTATGAGTTGCCAATAGACGGAACCTTCACCGCTGAAGCAGCCATCGAAAGCGCTGAAGCCTGGGGGCAGTTTCTTCGCATGCTCAAACGCCGCGGTAAGGCTCGGATCACAGTCACCTCTATATTGAATTTCGATGGCAAAGTAGCAGGGCGATTCGAAGGTGAGTTCGTGGCGCTGGGTGCAACAGGCTCCCAGCCAATCATTCCACCGGGCGCTGCGTGATAAAGCGGCGTAGCGCCGGCGAATTTAGACGTTATGCAGTTACTCGAGAAGAAAAATGTACTAATTTTCAGATAAAAACATGTTAAGGCCGGAGGCGGATGTCTTATGAAAAGCGAAAAAGAGAAGATGCTCTCAGGCGAGCTTTATAATCCCCTCGACCCGCAACTGTGCCGGGAGCGTGACCGTTGCCGTGACCTCTGCCTGCTGCTCAATGCTACCCGCGAGGATCAGAAGGAAGAGAGGCGGCGTCTGCTTGCTGAGCTTTTTGGAAAGGAGACGGATGCGTGGATTCAGCCGCCCTTTTTCTGCGACTACGGCACAAACATCGTCTTGGGCACTAAAGTTTTCTTCAACTTCAATTGCGTGGTGCTCGACGTCGCACCGGTGACCATCGGCAGCAACGTGCTCTTTGGTCCTTCAGCGCAGATCTACACGGCCACCCATCCAGTCAATGCCGCCGAACGTCGCAAGTGGCTCGAATCGGCCAAGCCGATCACCATTGGCTCTGATGTGTGGGTGGGCGGCGGTGCAATCATCTGTCCGGGAGTGACCATTGGCAATAGATCGGTCATCGGTGCAGGAAGTGTGATCATCCGTGATATTCCCTCCGACGTGATTGCGGCAGGCAATCCAGCCCGCGTCATCCGCGGGCTTCCTCCTGAAGCCTCGGAGGGCGCCTGAGCGGTGCTGGTTCGAAGATGCAAACCCATGAGGCGAATTGGCTTCAGCAATCCGCCATCATCAGTTTCGGCAATTTTGCAAGCCGCACCACGGGCGTTAGAACCTTTAAGCCTGTGCGCCACTGCATTATGATTGAAAGATTGTTTACCCCACCCAAACCCTGGCATTCCTGAACATGCGCATCCACGCGCCATACTCCTGCCAGTCATCCGGATGCCATGAATTCTGCAGTGTCCTGAAACAACGCTCGGGGTGCGGCATCATGATGGTGAACCGGCCGTCGGTCGTGGTCAGGCTGGTGATGCCGAACGGCGAACCGTTGGGGTTGGCCGGGAACTGCGTCGTCACTTCGCCGTAGTTATCGACATAACATAAGGCTACCGCGCCGGCATCCAGAGCCACGGCGGGGTCCGCGGCGAACTCGGCACGGCCTTCGCCATGCGAAATCACTACAGGCATTCTGGAGCCTTCCATGCCGGCAAACAGGATGGACGGCGATTTTTTAACTTCGACCAGGGCCACGCGCGCCTCGAATTGCTCGGACGTATTGCGCATGAAGCGCGGCCAGTGATCGGCGCCGGGGATAATGTCCTTCAATCCCGACATCATCTGGCAGCCATTGCAGACGCCCAGGCCGAACGTGTCCTGGCGCTGGAAAAACGCCGCAAACTCATCACGCGCACGCGGATTGAACAGGATCGATTTGGCCCAGCCGCCGCCCGCGCCTAGCACGTCACCGTAGGAGAAACCGCCGCAGGCCACAAGGCCTCTGAATTCAGCCAGACTGATGCGGCCGTCGATGATATCGCTCATGTGCACGTCGATGCTGGTGAAGCCGGCGCGGTCGAACGCCGCCGCCATCTCGACGTGGCCGTTGACGCCCTGCTCGCGCAGAATCGCGACCTTGGGCCTTGCCGCAGCCACGAAAGGCGCGCTGACATCGTCGTTGACGTCGAAGGTCAACTGGACATTCAGGCCCGGATCATGGTCGTCAGCGATGCGCTCGAACTGTTGCTTCGCGCAGTCCGGATTGTCGCGCAAGGCCTGCATGCGATAGCTCAGTTCAGACCAGACAGCCTGCATTTCGGCGCGGCCGGCTGAATAAACCAGTTTGCCGGCATGACTGATCGACAATTGCGGCTCTTCAATGACATTACCGATAACATAAGTGCAATCTATCAAACCGGCATCGCGCAGCAGGTCGATGACTTCCTCGCAATCGCTCTGGCGAACCTGTATCACGGCACCTAGCTCTTCATTGAACAAGGCCGCCAAGACATCATCGCCCAGATGGTCCAGCGTCATCGATACGCCCAGACGTCCGGCGAACATCATTTCGGCGACTGTAGCCAACAAGCCGCCGTCGGAGCGGTCGTGATAGGCCAGCAATTTGTCCTGACTGTTCAGCTCCTGGATCGTATCGAAGAAAGCTTTGAATAAAACCGGATCGTCCAGATCGGGGCACTCGTTGCCGAGCTGTTTGTAAACCTGCGCCAGTACCGAGCCGCCCAGACGGTTTCTGCCCGCGCCCAGATCGATCAGGATCAGCACGCTGTGCTCGCCCGGCGTAGTTCTCAACTGCGGCGTCAAGGTCTTGCTAATGTCGGACACCGGCGCGAACGCAGTGATGATCAGCGACAACGGCGAGGTCATGGTTTTCTCGCCGGCCTGGTCTTTCCAGACCGTCTTCATGGACAGCGAGTCCTTGCCTACCGGTATGGCGATGCCCAACTGCGGACACAAGTCCATGCCGACCGCCTTGACGGTATCGAACAAGGCCGCATCTTCGCCCGGGAAACCTGCCGCCGCCATCCAGTTGGCGGACAGTTTGATTTTCTGCAATGAATCGATGCTTGCCGCCGCTAAGTTGGTCAAGGCCTCGCCTATCGCCATGCGGCCCGAGGCCGGCGCATCGATCACGGCAATCGGCGTACGCTCGCCCATGGCCATGGCTTCACCGGTCAGCGCATGAAAACCCGAAGCAGTCACGGCCACATCGGCCACCGGCACCTGCCAGGGACCGACCATCTGGTCGCGTGCCACCAAACCGGTTACGGAACGGTCGCCGATATGGATCAGGAAGCTTTTGTCGGCAACGGCCGGAAATGACAGCACACGCTTGACGGCTTCATTCAATTCGATGCCGCTGGTATCGAGCGCGCTCAATTGTGGCTGCACATGCTCCGCCCGACGGTGCATTTTCGGCGGCTTGCCGAACAGTACCGACATCGGCAGATCGACCGGCTTATCGCCGAACCAGGCATCGTTCAGCGCTAAATGCTCTTCATCCGTCGCTTCGCCGATAACCGCGTACAGGCAATGCTCGCGTTCGCAGAAGGACTTGAACAGTTCCAGGAATTCAGGCTTGATGGCGACGACATAGCGTTCCTGCGCTTCGTTGCACCAGATCTGCATCGGCGACATGCCTTTGTCGGCATTGTGCACGTTGCGCAATTCGAAGCGCCCGCCGCGCTCGCAGTCGTGGATGATCTCCGGCACGGCATTGGACAAACCGCCCGCGCCGATATCGTGAATGGAAACAATCGGCGTCTCGTCGCCCAGGGAATTGCAATGGTTGATGACTTCCTGGCAACGGCGCTCCATTTCCGGGTTCTCGCGCTGCACGGAAGCGAAATCGAGCGTTTCGGAACTCTCGCCGGAAGCCTGCGACGAAGCCGCACCGCCGCCCAGACCGATCAGCATGGCCGGACCGCCCAGAATGATGATCAGCGAACCGGCCGGAATCGGCTGTTTCTTGACCAGCATCGGGCGAATGTTGCCCACCCCGCCCGCGATCATGATCGGTTTGTGGTAGCCCCTGAATTCATTGCCGTTACTGCCCGGCGCAGGTTGCTCGAAGCTTCGGAAATAGCCGGCCAGATTGGGCCGACCGAATTCGTTATTGAAGGCCGCGCCGCCGATCGGGCCTTCCAGCATGATATCCAGCGCCGACGCGATGCGGTCAGGCTTGCCGTTATCGTCTTCCCAGGGCTGGATATACTCGGGCACTTTCAGGTGCGATACGGAAAACCCGGTCAGGCCGGCTTTCGGCGTGGAGCCGCGCCCGGTCGCGCCCTCGTCGCGGATCTCGCCGCCGGAGCCGGTCGCCGCACCCGGATGCGGCGAAATGGCTGTCGGGTGGTTATGTGTTTCCACCTTCATCAGCACATGCGCCTCTTCTTCGACATAGGCATATTCATGCGTTTGGGCATCGCGAATGAAAACCTGGGCGGAATGACCTTCGATCACCGACGCGTTATCGCTGTAGGCCGACAGGATACCTGCCGGGCTTTTTTCGGCCGTGTTGCGTATCATGCGGAACAGCGACTGCGCTTGCGTCACGCCGTCTATGGTCCAGTCGGCATTGAAGATTTTGTGGCGGCAATGTTCCGAGTTGGCCTGGGCGAACATCATCAATTCGACATCGGTCGGGTTTCTGCCGATCGCCTTGAAGCTGTCGGTCAGGTAATCGATTTCATCGTCCGATAACGCCAAACCCAATTCAACATTGGCTTTGGCCAGCGCTTCACGGCCCTGCTCGATGATCGCCACGCTCAGTAAGGGTTGAGGTTCGTGATAGGCAAACAGATCCGGCTCGGCTTCGCCGTATACCACAGCCTGCGTCATGCGGTCATGCAGCAAGGCCGCCAGGCGTCCTTTGACAGCAGCAGAAAGAGGCACCTGGGCATCAAGCCCATATTCAATGCCCCGCTCGATACGGTTGACGGCGGACAAGCCGCAACGCTGGGCAATCTCGGTCGCCTTGCTGGACCAGGGCGAAATCGTGCCTGACCGCGGAATAACCAGCAAACGCTCAGTTCCGCCAATCTCAGCCGGTAGAGAAGAACCATAGGACAGCAGCTGATCCAATACTGCTTTCTGGCTGTCATTCAGATCATTTTCCAGGTCGACGAAGTGCACAAACCTCGCCGAGACTGTCTTGACCGTTGATTCGATTGCCTGCAGTTCAGCCAGCAGTTTTTGAACGCGAAAGTCAGAAAGAGCAGAAGTTCCGGGGATTTTTAACATAGGAAATAAGAGTAAAGAATTAAAAAAATAATCTTTGGGGCGGCTCCAGCCGCCCGGCTTTGCAAGTGCGCTTGGGAGCTTTTGTATAGACAAATTTTTTGCGCATATGCACTCGGCGCAATGCCAATCGAAGCTTATTCAGACTGATCGGCTGTCAGAGTTTCCTGCAACAGGGTCAACAATTTCAAACCCGGGCCTTCGGTTATCGGTTGCCGGTCTTTATCCAGAACAGCCACTTCGGAATGCCGGTTGTTGGCTACCAGTTTGAGAATATATTCCTGCTCATTAGCCTGAACGCCTTTGAACATAAAAACGACCTCATCCCATAGCGATCCGTCTTCTACAGGCTGTTCATCCGGATCATACTGGACACGATACAGCGCATCTTCCTGATTGCGCTCGATGACTTCCACCGACTTCCGGCTTAGCACCTTACCGACCATGCGCCAGGCCCTTGAGACCGGCGCACCGATGCGTAAGCGGGTCGCTCCGCTTTCGAATTTAACCAGTTCAACCGGAATGACGCGCGGTGTCTCGGCCTCTTCTTCCGCCGGAGGCTCAACGGATGTTGTCTGCGTCTGTTCAGGCGCTGACGCTTCAACCGAATCCGCAGCCGGAACGCTTAATGCTGCGTTCTTGTCCAGATCGGGCGGCAGTTTCAGCGGCGGAATTTCCGTGGTGAACTGATAATCTTTTTCCTTGTCCGGAAAATAACTTTGAATAGTCGAGCAAGCCGTCACACCGCCCAACACAGCCGCAACAACAACGAGCAAGCCTAATCTGGATTTCATCATGGGCTTATATAACTTCCGCCTGACGCATCGCCTCGCGTACGGCGTCAAAACAGTCTTCGGTCAGCCAGGTCAGCGGCAGGCGTATGCCTTTGCCCATCAAGCCCATTTCGGCAACGGCCCATTTGACCGGAATCGGATTGGACTGAATGAACAGGTTTTGATGCAAGCCCGCCAGTTTGGCGTCAATTGCCGAAGCTGTCTCGCTATCGCCCTTAATCGCCGCCATAATCATCTCGTGGACCAGTTTGGGCGCCACGTTGCCCGTCACGGTGATTGTACCGTTGCCGCCCAGCAGGCAGAATTCACGGCTGGTCGCGTCGTCGCCGCTGTAGAGGGCGAAATCATCTCCCGTTAAATCGCGGATTTGTTTAACCCGGGACAGATCGCCGGTCGCTTCCTTAACGCCGACAATGTTTCCGATATGGGACAGACGGCCCACCGTTTCAGGCAGCATATCGCAGGCTGTGCGGCCTGGCACGTTGTATAAAATCTGGGGAATATCGACGGCTTCGGCGATGGCTTTGTGGTGCAGATATAAACCTTCCTGAGTCGGTTTATTGTAATAAGGCGTCACGAGCAGACAGGCATCGGCGCCGGCTTCCTTGGCCCGGCGTGTCAGGGTAATAGCTTCAGTGGTCGCGTTCGCACCGGTTCCGGCGATAACGGGGATTCGTCCGCCGGCATAATCGACAACCAGCTTGATGACTTCACAATGCTCATCTTCGTCCAGCGTCGCCGACTCGCCTGTCGTACCTACTGCAACGATCGCATCCGTCCCCTGCTCAATATGATATTCCACCAGTTTTTTCAGACTGTCCCTGTCTACCGCACCGCTTTCATCCATCGGCGTTACTAAAGCTACGATACTACCTTGAATCATGAATTCTCTCGATCAGAATTAAACTGTTACAAAATTGCCGCCATTATACCAAGCTAATAAGCAAAACTCAGCCCGTAAGCACAAATTACATTGCAACCTCAATATTTAGCCAGAAATCTGTCCAGGGCATTGGCAAAATCCTGCTTGTCCCGTTGCCCGAACGGCGCCGGTCCTCCCGATACTTGGCCGGCACTGCGCAACTCATCCATGAGATCGCGCATGGCTAGCCGATCTTTGATGTTGTTCTTGGTATAAAGCTCGCCGCGCGGATTAAGGGCATGGGCATTTTTCGCTATGACATCGGCAGCCAGCGGGATATCGGCAGTAATCACCAGATCGCTTTCCTGTAAGTGCTGGACTATATAACGATCAGCCGCATCAAAGCCGCCCGGCACCTGCACCGAGCGAATCACTCGTGACGGTGGCACAGCCAGAAAGTGATTGGCGACAAGAATAAGCGCAAGCTGTCTGCGTTCGGCCGCGCGAAACAGGATATCCTTGATCACATTAGGACATGCGTCCGCATCCACCCAAATTCTCATATCCGCCCTTTAAGCTCCGATCAATTTATGCAAATACTACTATAATGCGGTATAATGTTCAGTTAAACAAACATTTCTCAGCGCGCACGCGCCTTCTTTGCTCCTACAGGTAAATCCATGTCCAACGATGTTTCAACATTACCCTCTTTCCGTGACTTAGCGCTGAGCGAACCGGTGCTACGCGCACTGGATGATGTCGGTTATGAAACACCTTCGCCGATTCAGGCACAAACTATCCCGCATTTGCTGGCAGGCAGAGACGTACTGGGCCAGGCGCAAACAGGCACCGGCAAAACCGCAGCCTTCGCGCTGCCTATCCTGTCACGCCTGGATCTCAAGCAAAAAGACCCGCAAGTCCTGGTGCTTGCGCCGACACGCGAACTGGCCATCCAGGTGGCGGAAGCATTTCAGCGTTATGCCGCACATTTGAAAGGCTTCCATGTATTGCCCATTTACGGCGGGCAGGATTACAGCTCTCAGCTTCGCCAACTCAAACGCGGCGCCCATATCGTAGTCGGCACGCCGGGCCGAGTCATGGACCACATGCGCAAAGGTACGCTGAAACTGGACGGCTTAAGTTATCTGGTGCTTGACGAGGCCGACGAAATGCTGCGCATGGGCTTTATCGATGACGTGGAATGGATACTTGGGGAGATCCCTGAAGAGCGGCAGATCGCCTTGTTCTCGGCAACCATGCCGTCGGCCATCCGCAAGATCGCGCAGGAATATCTGGTTGACCCGGTCCAGGTCACCATCAAAGTCACGACCACCTCGGCTGAGAACATACGGCAACGCTACTGGATGGTCAGCGGCGTGCACAAACTGGACGCGTTGACGCGCATCCTGGAAGTCGAAACCTTCGACGGCATGATTATCTTCGTCAGAACCAAAACCGCAACCGTTGAATTGGCCGAGAAACTGGAGGCGCGCGGCTTTTCCGCCGCCGCCATCAACGGCGACATGTCGCAGGCCCTGCGCGAACGTACAATTGCCAACCTGAAAAACGGCAAACTGGACATTTTAATTGCTACAGACGTGGCGGCTCGCGGTCTGGACGTAGACCGCATCACGCACGTCGTCAACTATGACATCCCGTACGATACCGAATCCTATGTTCACCGCATCGGCAGAACCGGCCGCGCGGGACGCACCGGGGATGCCATTCTGTTTATCGCGCCGCGGGAAAAAAAGCTGCTCGCCAACATAGAAAAAGCGACCAAGCAAAAAGTTGAAGAGATGGGCCTGCCTTCGACCGAAATCATCAACAACAAACGCATCGCCCGCTTCAAACAGAATATTACCGATACGCTGGCGGCGGAAGAGCTCAGCTTTTTCAGCCAATTACTGGAGCAATACCAGCAGGAACATAACGTCTCGGCGCTCGAAATAGCCGCCGCTCTGGCTAAAATGGTGCAAGGCGATACGCCACTGTTGATGCAGCCGCCTAAAAAGACCAAAGAAAGCAGAGAAGAAAAGCCGTCCAGATCGGAACGATCACCCAAGGAAGAACGGGCGCCAAGAGAGCGCAAATCAAGACGCGGCAGCGCAGACATCGAAATGGAATTGTTCCGCATCGAAGTCGGCCACAAACACGGTGTAAAACCCGGCAATATTGTCGGCGCCATAGCCAACGAAACTGGCCTTGACGGCGAGCATATCGCACGCATTAAAATTGAAGACGATTACAGCATGGTGGAACTGCCCACAGGCATGCCCAAGGCATTGTTTCAGGAACTGAAGAAAGTTCGGGTGGTAGGCCAACCGCTGAATATATCAAGAGTTGGGCCGGGGTCCGAAAAAACGGACGATGACGCTAAAAAAGCGGCAAAAAGCAAAAAACGGATGAGTTCCACATCCAAGCGCGCCAAGTCAAAAGCCGCTGATTGATAAAAAACGCTAAGGGCGGCCAACCGGTCGCCCTTCGACCCGCATAAACTACTGATTCCAGATACAGGCGCCGCCGCTGGCTTTATCGATAGCTTCCAAACGCTGCTGATGCGCCTGCAGCTCTTCTTCATTGCAACGAATAATTTTCAGTGCGGGCCGGTCAACGGACAAAGCACTGACCACCTTGCTCATGCCAACTTTTTCCTGTTCCGCCAGATCTTCATCAAGCAAGGAAAACTGACCGCCGGTCATGACCAGGAATACATCGGCCAGAATCTCGGCATCTAACAACGCGCCGTGCAGATCGCGGTGGCTGTTATCGATACCATAGCGTTTACAAAGCGCATCCAGGCTGTTTCTCTGCCCTGGGTGCTTCTTGCGGGCATGGGTCAGGGTATCGAACACCTCGCTGTAATCGGCGACGCTGCCGGTTCCGTTATTGAGCAGCGAAAATTCATGATTGATAAACCCGACATCGAACGGCGCATTATGAATGATCAGCTCGGCGCCGCGGATAAACGCGATAAAATCTTCAAAAATATCCTCAAAACGCGGCTTATCCTCTAAAAATTCATTGGTAATGCCATGCACCTCGATGGCGCCCTGATCAATGATGCGGTCGGGATTGATATAAACATGAAACCGGTTCTGCGTTAACCGGCGATTGACCAGCTCCACGCAGCCGATTTCAATGATTCTGTGTCCTTCCTGGGGATTAAGGCCCGTGGTTTCGGTATCGAGGACCACTTGCCTGATTTTCGGCCTTGTCATTTTCTACTCTTCAAAATTTAAATAAAACGTTTGGACTCACTGTCCTGCAGACGCACCGCCATGACATCGCAATTGGCGTCATGCAGAACACTATTGGCCGTTGACCCCAACAACAATGCCAAGCCATGCCGGCCATGCGAACCCAGTACGATAAGATCGGCTTTTTCGCGCTCGGCAGCCGCTACAATCTCCTGATGAGGCACGCCCCAGACCAACCAGCGGTTAGCCTGCTCAACGCCTGCCTCATCCGCTATTTGAATTAGCTGGGATTTCTCCGCTTCCAGCAGATCATAGCCCGAATCCTGATCCAGCGGAATCACGGCGCCATAAGGCATATCAGGCATGGGAATATTATCCAGCACATGAATAATACTCAGCCTGGCCCGGTATTTTCTTGCCAGCGCCTTGGCTTTTCGGGCTACCGTCCCGTCATGCCCGGAATAATCCACGGCCAGTAAAATATGCTGGTAATCACCCATGACTGCCTCTGCTTCTTTAAATTCAGTCCCAAAAAGCCAATATCGCCGATCAGCCTATTTAACAAGAAAATCCCGCATCATGCCCATGTCTTCATGCTCAAGATTATGGCAATGATACATGAATACCCCTTTATAATCGTTGAACGGCTTCAGGACCGTAACCTTCTCCCCCGGCATGACCAGTATGGTATCTTTCCAGCCGCTGTCAACAAAGCCCGCCTCGACAGTCTCATATCCCGCTCTAAAGCGCGGATCAATTTCACGCTTCAGCACCTGAAATTGCTCGCCATGCATATGCATGGGATGGGGCATTGACATCATCATGCCGCCCATACCCATGCCACCACTAAAACCATTATCGAATGCGATAGCCTGCAGGGTATTAACCGGAATAATCTCATCGTCCCGAATATCATCCATTGCGTAAGAGCGGCCATTCAGCAAAGCGGACATATGTCTCATGGACAACAGGATATTTCTAGGGCTGTCGGCATTGGCCGCATCCTGCAAGCGCAATGGTTTTATAGCGGACAAGCGCTCAGGCAGTTTGTCCTGCGCCTGTACCTGTTTGGAAACCCTGACCTTCAATACGGCATAATCACCGCCTAAAGGCAAGTCGCCGCCGGACATCATGCCGCCATGCATGCCTCCCATCATCCTGCCACGCATTCTTCCCATCATGCCCATGCCCATACCGCCATGCATGCCTCCCATCATGCCGCCGGACATAGAGCCATCAAACGAAAGACTGCGCAAAGTCAATTCGGTCCCTACCGCTTTACCGCTAAAATCCATCCAAATCTCGCGCCGCTCGCCTGGGGCCAGCATGATATAGGCGCGACGTTCCGGGTGCTCCAGCAGACCGCCATCGACACCAATGACGGTTATAGGCGTACCGTCATCCCAGGCCAGCTTATAAATACGCGAGTTGGAACCATTCAACAATCTCAGACGATAAGCCCGACTGGCAACCGGCAAGACATAATCGGGCTGACCATTGACCACGATCTGATTACCCAGAAATCCTTGCATGCGCTGCATCATGTGATTGTTATAATACAACTGATTTTGGTCATCGAATGTGCGATCCTGAATAGCCAGGGCCACATCGTATTCGCCCTTAGGCAGATCCAAAGCCTGTTCTTCCTGATCACTGACGATAAAGAGCCCTGCCAGGCCCGAATAGACCTGCTTGGCGGTGACGCTGTGCGTATGAGCGTGATACCAATAGAATCCGGCACGATTCAGGACTTTGAACTCATAAACGAATGTCTGACCCTGATTAATGGCATACATGGGATTGCCGTCCATTTTGGAAGGGACATGCAAGCCATGCCAGTGCAAAATGGATTGTGCCGGCAAATTATTCTTCAGGATAATCCTGACTTTCTGCCCTTTTTGCAGCTGTATGGTCGGCGCGATATAGCTCTCGGCATGATTAACTATAGCGGTTTCAGGACCTCTCAGGACTTTGCCGAAAACTTTCCAGACTCGCGTTTCAGGCCCTCTGAAAATGGGGATATCGACAACTTCCTGCTTTAATTCAATCTCCACATCCGGATCAAAATCACTTGATGCCTGATTGCCCATCCCTATCATGCCTTCCGCATATGATAAAAAAGGGTAAACTGCGGCCATTGCAGCCGTCAGTCCAGTAAATTTCAACAATCTGCGGCGTTGAATATTAATCATGCTTGGCATTTGCATACTCCCAACTATTGAGCAAAATAAGTTTATGATAATCTTTTAATACACAAACTCCTGCATGTAAAGCAGATTCTCAGCTTCTGTTTTTGCCATCGTTTGATTTAAATGTGGAAAACCTGGAGAAGCCTAAGGCGATGCGACTGTCGCTATCTTAGCAAAGCTAGTCCTTGCCGTACTTCAGGTAATGATTGCCTGACAATTACGACGCCACTTGAATGACAAGCTCTTGATTAACAAGCGACTATTTCAATTAAAGAAACAGGTTATCTAATTTTTCAGGCATTGTTAATACAGGAAATATCCGTATAGTTTTAATTGCAATTCAAACGACAGATTTAAAACCATGAGGATATTGATATGAATAATTTTCAAAAAGATATTCTGATCGGCCTGATCTTCATCAGCGGTATTCTTGGCTTTATTTCAGGCGAATTTATTATTTCGACCGTACTGTTTGCATCCGCAGCTATTGCCAGCAACGTCATGCATTATGAACAGTAATGCGACAGGTTACCCATCTGACCAAGTTTTATTTCGATGCGAGACAGCAAAACAATGACTTTATCCCGTCATTTTGCTTGAAGAAGCTCCCGGTGTAAGCACCGGGAGGCTTTTTTATCACGATCTCGTCAAATTAATGCCGATTGCCGATGTAAGAGCCAGCGGCTGCGCCTAAACCGGCTGCGACAGGATCGCCTTGACCGATCTCGTAACCCAAAGCGCTGCCTAAAACACCACCGACGAGCCCCGTTCCCGTACGCTGATCATAATAGCCTCTGTCCGGATAAGGCGCCGGATAGTAGTTGACCGGCGGCTGAGGATAGTAATGACGAACCTCAGGCTGCGCATAGTAATGATGAACAATTTCGCGCTGAGGATAATAATGATAAACCTCTGTGTGCGGATGATAATCCCTGCCATGATGGTGATGACGCCCATGATGATCGTGATGATAATGGCCATCAGCAGATGCGAAAGAAGAATATCCAGCTATTGCCAAAGTCAATTGCGTCAAGATGAATAATTTTTTCATTGTATCCCTCTTTAATTGTGATTCAGTAAAGCCTAACGAGGAAATACCGTTAAGCTTTTTAATTATTTTAGTGCAATTCTAGAATTTGTTTCTTAACACTAGCTGAACATATTTTCATTGCAGAAACACATTGAAAATGCAGACTGGCTTTGTCGGGACTTTATTAATGCGGACGGGGGATTTTCTATGTTGGAGTCTTGCTGACAGCAGGCCAAAATAAAAAAGGCCCCGATAAATCGGAGCCTTTGGAATTCATGGTGCCCAGGGGCGGAATCGAACCGTCGACACGAGGATTTTCAGTCCTCTGCTCTACCGACTGAGCTACCTGGGCTTCTTGATGTGATGCTGTTTTTCTTGTTAATTTTTTTGCAATGGTGCCCAGGGGCGGAATCGAACCGTCGACACGAGGATTTTCAGTCCTCTGCTCTACCGACTGAGCTACCTGGGCGGCACTACAAAAAGAGCGCCATTAAAACCGATTATCTTAGACCCGTCAATAAAAAAATGATTTCATTCCGGCGAATTTGCGTTCACCGGGCTCTCTTCCTTCCGGAACAGTTTGATAATAAAGCGAAATACCTTTTTCATGCCCACCCATACCCGCGGCAACAGCCAGATCATTAGCAGGACAAACAATACCAATGCTATCAAAAACAGCCCCGGATGATTGACAGAGGCCCAAATCCCGCCGATAACGGCAATATCTTCGCCAACGGATGCGAGCCAGTTGCTGAAGGGCTCCGGCGAAGTATTGATCAGTACCCGCGTGCCGGCCTTGGTCGCATGCGTGCCGGCCGCCAGACCGCCGCCCAGTATTGCCGCCGCCAATTCAACCGCAGGATTCAGATCGCCGACAGCGCCGGCCGCCAGCATTGCGCCGGCAGGAATGCGGATAAACGTATGCAGCGTATCCCAGCCTGTATCCACACCAGGTATTTTATCGGCGAAAAACTCAATGCAATACATGACCCCGGCCGCCCCCATCACCATCGGGTTTGCGACCACTTGTAAATCCGGCGGCAAATTCAGATTGCCGGTGTTGGCAAGATACCCCAGCATGAACAGCGTCGCGTAAAGGTTAATGCCGCTGGCCCAGGCCAGTCCCATTGTTAATGCCAGCGTCGTTGAAATTTGATCCAGCGCTTCCATAAAGTGCCCTTTTTGTTAAAAAATGCATTCAGCATAGCCTATTTTGCTGAACTTCCAATTAACGCAGAAATCTTAAGAATTGATGTTCCGCACGAATCGATCGCTGTTCTGTTCTACTGCGATGCCGTGTAGGTGCGAATTCATTCGCACCTACACGGCACACGGGCTTTTGTCTCGGGTCGAATGAATTCGCCCCCATAGGCATCAACTTAAGGAAAGCTAGACATATGTTCTTGATTTGCCGCAAAATCAAAGAATCTACAATGATGTCAATAGAAGTATTAATGAATATGTTTTCAAAGCTTGCACAGGC